>Ga0209455_1000030_pt1 | contig 533479 bp, 489 predicted proteins | sample AraplaCol_mCL_r2_FD_184275 | JGI IMG/M metagenome (GOLD analysis project Ga0209455, IMG submission 184275) | Arabidopsis root microbial communities from North Carolina, USA - plate scrape CL_Col_mCL_r2 (SPAdes) (version 2) | ecosystem: Host-associated > Plants > Roots > Endosphere | place...
TTTTCAGACTCTTCGCCGACCGTTTGGGCCGTCAACCAGGGCGCTCTTGAGGAACCTTCCGGCTCACCCCGCTGCGTCGCGGTCAAAGCTGACTTGTGATCAGCGAAGCCCACGATTCTATGTCAGCAGCTTCCGGGTGCGCAAGAGGTTCGTGCGAAAAACTTTCAAGACGCTGCAAACCGGGCGACGAGCAGCCCAATCGGACAGCGAGGAGCGCCTCTGCACATCGCCCCTCGACGCCCAGCGCTCGAGGACTCAGCTTCCGAGCCGCCCCGGCACCGCCGTCTGCAGCCGCCGATGGATCTCCTGCGGATCCTCCGCCTCGCAGATCAGGTCGACGTGCCGGCTCCATTCCTTGGAGTCCACCCGCAGGATGCGCTTCTTGATCGACGACACCTGCGTCGGATGCATCGAGAAGCTGCGCAGCCCCATGCCCAGCAGCAGCTCGGTGAACGCCGGGTCGCCCGCCATCTCGCCGCACACGCAGACGTCCTTGCCGAGCTCGTTGGCCTTGGCGATGGTCTGGGCGATCAGGCGCAGCACCGCGGGATGCCACGGGTCGTAGAGATGCGACACGGCCTCGTCGGCGCGATCGATGGCCAGCGTGTACTGGATCAGGTCGTTGGTGCCGATCGACACGAAATCGAAGTGGTTCAACAGCGTCGGCAACAGCAGCGCCGCGGCCGGTACCTCGATCATGGCGCCGATCGCGACGTCCAGGTACGCCTGGCCGCGCGCGCGCAGTTGCGCCTTGGCGCGTTCGATGGCCTCCAGCAACAGGCGCACCTCGCGCATCTGCGCCACCATGGGCACCAGCAGCCGCACCTTGCCGTGGACGCTCGCGCGCAGGATCGCGCGCAGCTGTTCGCCGAACATCTCCGGCTCGGACAGGCTCCAGCGGATGGCCCGCAGCCCCAGCGCCGGGTTCAGGTTGTGGTCGATGCGCTCCATCTGCTGGGGCGTGCGGTCGAGCTGCTTGTCGGCGCCGATGTCCACCGTGCGGATGGTGACGGGCAGCCCGGCCAGCGACTTCACCACCTTGCTGTAGGCCTCGTACTGCTCTTCCTCGCCGGGCAGCCGCCCTGCGCGGTTCATGAACAGGAACTCGCTGCGGAACAACCCCACGCCGACCGCGCCGGCGTCGAGCACCGCCTGGGCGTCGCTGGGCAGCTCGATGTTGGCCAGCAGCTCGATGGGGTGGCCGTCGAGCGTGACCGCCGGCGTGTGGCGCAGGCGATCCAGGCGCGCCCGTTCGAGTTCGACCTGGCGTTGGCGGAAGCGATATTCCTCGAGCACGATGGGAGAGGGGTTGACGATCACCACGCCAGCGTCGCCGTCGATGATGATCCAGTCGTCCTGGTTGACGATGCGGCTCGCCTCCCGCGCCCCGACCACGGCCGGGATGTCCATGCTGCGCGCGACGATGGCCGTGTGCGAGTTGCGGCCGCCGACGTCGGTGACGAAGCCGGTGAACACGCTGCGCCTGAATTTGAGCATGTCCGCCGGGGCGATGTCGTTGGCCACCAGCACCAGCGGGTCTTCGCCGGCGAAGTCGCGCGGGCCCTGGGGCGCCGCGGCGTCCAGCGCGTCGCCGCCCAGGCGGCCCAGCGCCGTGATGACGCGCTCGACCACCTGCTCCAGGTCGGCCTTGCGATCGCGCAGGTATTCGTCCTCCATCTCGTCGAACTGGCGCGCGATCACCTCCAGCTGCGACGACAGGGCCCACTCGGCGTTGTAGTGGCGATCGACGATCCACTGCCGCGTGGCCTCGGAGAGCGAATCGTCCTGCAGCAGCATCAGGTGGACGTCGAGCAGCGCCACGAGCTCGTCGTGCGCGTCCTCGGGCACGTCGCCCTTCAGCGCGGTGAGCTCCTCCACCACGAGGTCGCGGGCGGCGCGCAGGCGGCGCACCTCGGCCTCGATCATCCCGGGCTCCACGTAATAGTGGGCGACGTCGACCCGGCTCGATGCGACGAGCACCGCGCGGCCGATCGCGACACCGCGCGACACGGGCAGACCGAACACCTGAATGCTCACGAAACTCCTCCGTGGAGCGGCGGCTCGCCGCAGCGGCGTCCGACCCGCCCATCCAGGCAATGTAGCAGCCTCAGCTTGCGGGAACGATGCCCTGGGGCATGCTCAGCACCCGGTTAGGGTCGACCGCCTTCTTGACCTGCTGAAGGCGCGCGTAGTTGGCGCCGTAGTACGCGGACTGCCAGTTCGCGAGCAGCGGATCCAGGTAGTTGACGTAGGCGCCCCCGGTGCTCCAGGCCGACATCGCCGCGCGCATCCTGTTGGCCCAGCCCGGATCGTAGGGGTGGCCACCGACGTCAGCGACGGCGTACTCGACGCTGAACAGCGCGTCGCGGTGCGGGAAGGCCGTCGCGTCGGACGCGACCCGGCCGAGCGCGCCGCCCATGTGGTCGAAGATGTACGACCCCACGCCGTTGGCCTGCGCCAGGGCGGCAGCGGCGTCGACGAGCGCCTGGATGCCGGCGCCGGGGAGCGGCTGCGAGAAGTAGTCGGAGCTGAGCACCTCGGCATAGCGCTGGATCGTCCCCGTCGCCGAATAGCCCTGCAGGCTGCACTGCGCGACCGACCCGGTGGCGCAGGAGCCGAGCGCGACGTCGTGGTAGCTCTGCTGCACGAGCGTCGGTGTCGAGACGGGCGTCGCGCCGGTGGATGCGAGGAACGCGTTCCAGTACGGCGCCATGTAGGCGGCGCTGCCCAGGCAGTACGCCGTCACGGTGAACTGGCCGTTGCCCTGCCAGATGTTCACGTAGATCTGCGCCCAGATGTCATCGGGCAAGGATTGGGGCCAGGCCTGCCAGGCGTTGAACACCGCGGCGAAGTCCTGGGCCAGGAACGTGGCCTGCGCGACCGTGATGTCCTGCGTCGCGTGCGTCCTGTAGGTGAAGGAGGTGGCGATGCCGAAGTTGCCGCCGCCGCCGCCGCGGATCGCCCAGAACAGATCGGGTTCGCTCGTCTCGCTGCAGGTGCGCAGCCGGCCGTCGACGGTGACGATGTCGGCCGACACGAGGTTGTCGCAGGTCAGGCCGAACTTCCGATCCAGCACGCCGATGCCGCCGCCCATCGTGATGCCGGAGATGCCCACCGTGGGACAGGTGCCCGAGGGGATGCACACGCCCTGCGCGATCAGCCCCGAGTAGACCTCGGCCAGGCGCGCGCCGGCTTCGATCGTGGCGGTGCCGTCGCCGTTGACGGTGACCGAGTTCAGCGCGGTGACGTTCAGCACGACGCCGGTGGTCGTCGAATAGCCGGCCCAGCTGTGGCCGCCGCAGCGCGCCGTGACGGCCAGCCCCTTCTGCTGCACGAAGGCGAGCGCGGCCTGGATGTCGGCGACGGCGCCGCAGCGCACGATGGCGGCGGGCTGGATGCCGTCGTAGAGCGTGTTCGCGAGCAGGCGCAGGCTGTCGTAGCCGGCGCTGGAGGGCAGCACCAGCGAGCCCTGCAGGCGTGCGGCGAGCGGGCCGAAGTCGACGCCACCGCTCACCAGGCCGCCGGGCGGGCCCGGTGGCGGCGCGGTCGAGGATCCGCCGCCGCAACCCGCCAGCAACGCGGCGAGGCCGCCGCCGCCCACCTGAAGAAAGTGCCTGCGATCCACTCGCCTTCTCCTCCGCGCCCGCAGCGCCGCCGGATTCTAGGTGTCGATGCAGGCTTGCAGGGCGGCCGCGCGGCAGCGGAACTCGCCCTTCTGCGGAGTCACGCCGCAGTCACCGACGATTCACGGCGGCGTCATCCCCGATCGCGACCATCGGCTGCATATAGTTCGGGAGAAAACCATGAGCGAATCGATCGAATCGAGCGCTGCGGCCACGTTGACATCGCTGGAAGGCCTGCGCCGCCCCGATCGCCCGGCGGGCCGTGCGCAGCGCTCGCACGTCGCGCCGACGCTGCAGGTGGTGTGGGCCCGGCACCTCGACGACGTGCGCGCCGCGCAGCGCCTGCGCCACCAGGTGTTCGTCGACGAGATGGGCGCCCAGACGACGCCCGTGGCCGGCGCGCCCGCCGGCCACGACGTGGACCTGTTCGACGAGTTCTGCGAGCACCTGCTCGTGCGCACCGTGCCGGGCAACGACGAACCGGGCGAGGTGGTGGGCACCTACCGCGTGCTCACGCCCAGCGCCGCGCGCCGCGCCGGCAGCTTCTACAGCGACACCGAGTTCGATCTCACGCGCCTGCGCCCGCTGCGCGACCGGATGGTGGAGCTGGGCCGCAGCTGCGTGCATCCCGACCACCGCTCGGGCGTCGTGATCCTGGCGCTGTGGGGCGCGCTGGCCCAGTTCATGGAGCACAACGCCATGGAGACGGTGATCGGCTGCGCCAGCATCTCGATGCGCGACGGCGGCCACTGCGCCGCGAGCCTGTGGGCGCGCCTGCGCGAGACCCACCTGGCCTCGGTGGAGCTGCAGGTGCGGCCGCGCGTGGCGCTGCCGGTGGACGACCTCGACCAGTCGCTGGACGTGGAGCCGCCCGCGCTCATCAAGGGTTACCTGCGCATGGGCGCGAAGGTGCTCGGCGCGCCGGCCTGGGATCCGGAATTCAACACGGCCGACCTGCCGATGCTCACGCGCGTGGCCGACATCCCGGCGCGCTACCAGCGCCACTTCCTGGCCTGAAGCAGGCCGCGGGGGCTCTACTGGCCTTCGCCGAACTTGTCGTTGACCAGCGCCGTGATGGCGTCGGTCGCCTGCTGTTCGTCCGCGCCCTCCGTCTCGAGCTCGACCTCGGCTCCGAGCCCGGCGGCCAGCATCATGATGCCCATGATGCTCTTGGCGTTGACGCGGCGGCTGTTGCGGGTCATGAACACCTCGCACTTGAAGCTGCTGGCCAGTTTGGTGAGCTTGGCGGAGGCGCGGGCGTGAAGGCCCAGCTTATTGCTGATGACGAGAGTGGTTCGGATCATTCGAGAGCGGGGATTGGACCTGGTTCTGCGGACGCGTCTGCGCCACCTGCATGACGCCTTGCGAGGCGCCGGAGACGGCGCGGGCGACCAGCGCGTCGAGCGGCTCGCCGAGATAGCACAGCGAGCGCCACAGCATCGGCACGTTCACCCCGGCGACAACGCGCACGCTGACGCCGTCGGACAGCCGCTGCGCGACGTTGCACGGCGTGGCGCCGAAGACGTCGGTGAGCACCAGCACCTCCGGGGCGTTGAGCCGGGCCAGCGCCTCGCGCGCGAGGGCTTCCACGGCTTCGGCCGACATCGTCGGTTCGACGTCGATGGCCTCGAACAGATGGCCCTTTTCGCCATAGCAGTGTCCGGCGACGGACAACAGCGCCGAAGCGAGAGGGGCATGAGCGATCAGCAGGACAGCGGCCACGTGGGGGAAATCCGAGCGTCTCGGGACGACGCAAACACAGGATTATCGGCTGGGAAGTTCGGCAAACCTAATACGCACCGTCCGACTGCAGGGACACTCGCCGCTTTTCGCGGTTCTTTTGCACGCTTGCCGGCGTTCGGCGCATCGACACGAAGCTCAATTGGGGCCGGCCATCGGCTTTTCCAGGTCGAACCGCAGACCCTCCTCGAACGGCCCGAGGGCCGCCTCGGGCAGCGACTGCCCCACCGCGCTGGCCTGGAACACCCGCGTGCCGCGCGCGAACACGCGGATCGCTTCTTCGACCGTCTGGCCGTCGGGACGCTGGCCATGCAGATGGACACTGGAATTTCCTGAAAACGGGGTGATCCCGCCCAGGTTCAACGCGCCAGGGCGGACATCGGACGACCGGATCGCGGCGGCGGCACTGTCGCGCAGGGCGAACAGCACGGCGTCCACCCGCGCCGGGTCGCCCACGTCGGCGGTCGCCACGCCATAGGTGACGCCACCGGCCTCGCAGGACAGCATGAACAACTTCAGCGGCACGCCCGCCACGATCACGTCGCGCTGGAAGCGGGACGGGCGACAGGGGAGCTCAGTCACGAGTTGGGTGTCCGGCAGCGGAACGCTGCGCCAGTCCCAGGTCGGGGCGCACGCGCAGGCGCCGGCCAGCGCGACCGCGCCGAGGAACGCGCGGAAAAGCGTCATCGAGGGCCTGTCAACGGGTGTATCCGAATGTTTTTCAGCAGGCATCTGGTCATGATGGATCAACGGGCCCGAGGGGAAGCCGCGATTCACCCTCCTGGGGGATGGAATGTCCTCCCGACGCTGGGCAACATGAGGGCATTCACAATCGCTACTTTTTGTAACCTATGCAACCGCAGGCGCACAATACGGATCGACGTCTGGCGTGACTCGCGCTGTGCGAAGGAGGGTTCCCATGACAATCACACTGGCCTCGAGCCGAGGCACCATGACCGAGCAGGCGTCCGACATGCCTCGCCAGGAGCCCGATGAAGGCCGTTGGCGCGAGATCATCGGCCAGATCGGCACCGAGGTGGGCCTGCCGCTGTCGGCCGCGCTCGAGCGCGTCACCGTGCTCGCCACCACCGGCAAGATCGACCGCGCCGGCCTGCGCATGCTTCGCGAGGAGATCGAGCGCGCCCGCCGCGCCGGCATGATCGGCCAGCAGCTGGCCCGTTTCGCCTCGGGCCGCATCCGCCAGTCGCCCGAGCAGATCAGCGTGACGCAGATGCTTCGCGAAGTACTGCTGCAGCGCAACCGCGAGGCGACCGCGCGCCAGATCGAGATCAGCCAGGCGCTGAAGCCGGCCGAGGTGGTGGTCGACGCCACGCTGCTCTACGCCCTGATGCAGGCCGTGGTGGACTGGAGCCTCGACCTCGCGCAGAAGAAGCTCGAATTCAAGCTCGACATCAAGGCCTGGCCGCCGTACGCCCGCCTCACGGTGCGTTTCGCGCACGCCAGCTCCGACGCCACCGACCGCCTCACCCCGGTGGGCACGCCGCTGCCTTCGCTCGACACGATGTCGTGGCGCCTGGTGCAGCAGATCTCGTGGACGCTGGGGCTCACGATGGACCGCAGCGTGTCGGAAGACGAGACGACGCTGACGATCGAATTCCCGCGCACCATCCATGACGAGATCGAGGGCGTGAGCGTGGTCGAGATCGACCAGGGCTTCGGCGTGTCCGACAACTCCAAGCCGCTGGCCGGCAGCCACGTGCTGGTGGTGGCCGGCGGCCGCGAGATGCGTTCGCTGATCAAGGAATCGATCCGCCACATGGGCCTGCTGGTGGACTTCGTCAACGGCGTCGAGGAGGCGGAAGAGTTCTGCCGCGACGCGCTGCCGCACGCGATCGTCTACGAATCGGTGCTGGCCGGCGATCGCTTCCAGAAGCTGCGCAACGGCATCTCGGCCGAGATGCCGTCGTTCGTGTTCATCGAAGTGGCGCCGGAAGGCGGCGCGCTGCAGTTGTCCACCAACCGCCCCGACAACGGCGCGCGCATCGGCCGCGATGCGGTGATGCAGTCGCTGCCGTCGGCGCTGATCTACGAGCTGTCTCGAACGATCTGAGTCACCGGGCCTGGACCGCGGTTCAGTGCCCGCCAAACACGGCCTTCAGGATCGCGCTGCCGGTGCCCACGGGATCGGCGCGGATCTTCTTCTCTTCCTGGCCGATCATGAAGAACAGGCCGTCGAGCGCCTTGCGCGTGACGTAGTGCTCCACGTTCGCGTCCTCCGGCTTGACCAGGCCCAGCGACGAGCCCTTGCTCGCCACTGCGTTGTACTTGGCCGCCAGCGACACCTTCTCGGTCTCGGCTGTCACGATGGGCAAGAACTTCTCGCCCAGCGGCGCGCGCGTCTTGGCGGCGAAGAAATCGGTGACCGAGGTGTCGCTGCCGTGCACGATCTTCACCGCATCCTCCACCGACATCGAGTGCACGGCGTTGAGCAGCAGCGGCTTGGCCTCGGGCACCGCCGACTCGGCCGCCCGGTTCATGGAGTTGACGAGGTCGTCCACCTTCTGTTGCTGGCCGAGCATTCTCAGCATCGATTCCGCGCTCTTGAGTGCCCCCGGCAGCGGGATCCGCACCTGTGGGTTGTCGAGGAAGCCGCCCGGCTTGCCGAGCAGCGACACGGCGCTGTCGGCGCCGCGCTCGAGCGCCGCGCGCATGCCGGAGGCGGCCTCCGTCTCGCCGAGCGCGAAGGCGTTGGCCGTCTCGCCCAGCAGCGCGAGGCAGGCCGTACGGGCCAGGAAGAGCGTGGCCAGGGCCGGCGTAAACTGACGTCGTTGCATGTGGAACCTCATGAGATTCGTTCGCCCGCTCGCCGTGGTGGTGCTCACGTCAGGCGTCGGGCTGGCGTTGCCCATGCTATCGGGTTGCAGCCGGGCCGAACAGGCGCCCGCGCTGTCGTACACGCTGCTCGACGGCCGCAAGAGCGACCTCGCCGCCCTGCGCGGCCACGTGGTGCTGGTGAATTTCTGGGCCACCGACTGCGCCCCCTGCGTGGAAGAGATGCCCGCGCTGGTGGCCAACTGGCAGCGCTATTCGCCGCAGGGCTTCGAGACTCTGGCCGTGTCCATGCGCTACGACGCGCCCGCGCTGGTGGCCAACTTCGCCGAGGCCCGGGCGCTGCCGTTCGGCGTGGTCATCGACAACACCGGCGAGATCGCGCAACGGCTGGGCAACGTGCAGTTCACACCCACGTCGCTGCTCATCAACAAGCGCGGCGAGATCGTGCGGCGCTGGGTCGGCAAGACCGACTTCACGACGATCGGGCCGCTGATCGCCGAACTCGACGAAGAGTCCTGAGCGCCGGCGTGCGCCGCACTCAGGGATTCGACCCGACCAACGGCTCCACCAGCATCACCTCCGACGTCACCGTGTCGATGCCCACCAGCAGGTCAGGCTGATTGGGCATCAACGCGCGCGCCGCGCTCTGCTGCAGCAGTTGCAGCGACTGCCCCGCGGCAGGACGATCCATGCGCAGGTAGTAGATGGACGGGGGGCCGGCGAAAAGCACCGAGAACCGGCCGGCGCCGGCCGCCTGCACGCGCTGCGCCGCCAGCAGCCGGGCGGTGGCGAGCCGGTCGACGACGCCGCGCGAACGATCGCCGGCGACGAACAGCGGCGTCCTGCGGGACACCGCGCGCACGATGAATGCCTTCTGCACGTTGTAGTCGGCGCGCCCGGAGGCCAGGTGCCAGCGCGATCCATCGTCCAGCACGAACTCGCCCGGCTGGCCGGGCGCCTCCGTCCACGAACGCACGGCGCCGAGGACGAAATCGGGGCCCCGCATGGGCGCGGCCGGCACCGGCTCGTTCGCAAAGGTCGAGGACATCAGCAGCACTCCCAGCAACAGCAGGCGCCTTCGCGCGGATTTCGGCATCGGGTCATCGGGTCGACGCCCAGTTGGCGGCTCGGTCTTCGCGGTGTTGTTCAAAGATGTTCTCCACCTCGGCATCGCCGGGCGTGGGAGCCACCCGGCCATCCTCCGTCCGATAGTACGGATCGGCATTCGTGAGGACAAGGTCCGAGCCGGGCTGGCCCTGCATGGCCTTCCACTGGGCCGGCGTGACGGGGCCGTTCGCGATGGACGGATCCAGCACCATGGGTTGTGTCGTTCCGTCCGGCTTCATGACGGGCACCGTCGGGGCGACGTGGTAACCCCATTCGACGTAGCCCTTGGGGTCGTTGGGCGTGTTCACGCGCAGCGCGTCCGCGTTGTCGGGTGCGTAGTTCCACGCCTTGCCCACGTCCACGCCGGCCTTCTTCAGGTCCTGCGCCATCACGTGGGCGCGGTTGTAGCAGCAGTCGTTCGGGTAGTTCCACGGAATGTCGGTGCGCGCCTTGAACTTGTCGAACCAGGCCTGCGCCTGCTGCGGCGTCAACGCGCCCTGGCACGCGCAGGGCACGACGGGCGCCACGGCCGGCGTCGTGGAGAACGCGTTCTTGACCGCGTTCCAGAGATCGTCGAAGAAGCTCACGCGCGAGCCGCCCCGCTGTCGGCGGCGAGATAGAGCGCGGCGACCCGGTCGGACGCCACGCGATGCGAGTCGTCCATGATGCGCGCGATCCACGCGGGATCCTGAGGCGCCCGCCAGGCTTCGACCGCCCAGGCAATCACCAGGTAGCCGGCCAGTTCCTGCTCGCTGATCAGGCCATAGCGCTCGCCCCGCACGCACAGGTCGACCAGCTCCGCGTCCACGACCGGACGCTGTGCCCGCTCGCCGAGGAACGATCGCACCCGCGCCAGGAAGCGAGCGCGCCGCGATTGTTCGAGCGAGTGCGGATCGCCACACCCTTGTTGGGGGGGGTTGCGATCGGATACCCCCTGATGCATGCGCCCCGGCGGGCGCACGGGCTCACTGGCGCTCAGCCCATGTCCAGGCCGGCGTGCTCGGCCTGCTTGTCGGCGTGGTAGCTGGAACGCACCATCGCGCCGACCGCCGCATGGCTGAAGCCCATCTCGATGGCCTTCTGCTCGAACATGCGGAAGGTGTCGGGGTGCACGTAACGCGCCACCGGCAGGTGGTGGCCGGACGGCGCCAGGTACTGGCCGATGGTGATCATGTCGATGTCGTGCGCACGCATGTCGGCCATCACCTGCAGGATCTCCTCGTCGGTCTCGCCGAGGCCCACCATGATGCCGCTCTTGGTGGGTACGTCGGGATGCATCGCCTTGAACTTCTTGAGCAGGTTCAGGCTGAACTGGTAGTCGCTGCCGGGACGGGCCTGCTTGTACAGGCGCGGCGCCGTCTCGAGGTTGTGGTTCATCACGTCGGGTGGCGCGGCCTTGAGGATCTCCAGCGCGCGGTCGTCGCGGCCGCGGAAGTCGGGCACCAGCACCTCGATGCGCGTCTCGGGCGAGAGTTCGCGGATCTGGCGGATGCATTCGACGAAGTGGCCGGCGCCGCCGTCGCGCAGGTCGTCGCGGTCCACGCTGGTGATGACCACGTACTTCAGCTTCAGCGCGGCGATGGTGCGCGCGAGGTTCTTCGGTTCGTCGACGTCGAGCGGATCGGGGCGGCCGTGGCCGACGTCGCAGAACGGGCAGCGCCGCGTGCACTTGTCGCCCATGATCATGAACGTGGCCGTGCCCTTGCCGAAGCACTCGCCGATGTTGGGGCAGGACGCCTCCTCGCACACCGTGTGCAGGTTGTGCTCGCGCAGGATCTGCTTGATCTCGTAGAAGCGGCTGCTGGGAAGCGCCGCGCGCACGCGGATCCAGTCGGGCTTCTTCAGCTGCTCCGCCGGCACGATCTTGATCGGGATGCGCGACGTCTTGGCCTGCGCCTTCTGCTTGGCGCTGGCATCGTAGGCGGGCGTGGCGACGTCGGGGGAGTTGGCTTCGGTGGACATTCAGTGCGAGCGTGTGGCTCGAGAATCGGCTGATGGGAGGTCAGCGCGTGAACTGCGCGCGGAGGCGGCGACCCAGCGCGTCGGCCACCGTTGCCCGGTCGGCAACGACGCCCAGTGTAGCGAGATCGACCGTTTTCAGCCCGGCATAACCGCACGGGTTGATCCGATCGAAGGGTTGCAGATCCATCGCGACGTTAAGCGCGACGCCATGATACGTGCAGTGGTTGCTTACTTTCACACCCAGCGCGGCGATCTTTCCAAGCCCCTGGAACGGGTCGTGCGCGGGCCGGTCACCGCCCAGCGCGGCGTGGCCGAACGGGTCGGCCAGCTTCACGTAGATGCCCGGCGCGCCGGGGAGGCGATGCCCGGTGACGTCGAAGTCGGCCAACGTGCGCAGCACCGCCTCCTCGAGCCGGAACACGTATTCCTTGACGTAGATGCCCAGGCGCCGCAGGTCGACCAGCGGGTAGGCCACCACCTGGCCGGGCCCGTGGTACGTGACCTGGCCGCCGCGGTTGGTCTGGACGATGGGCACGTCGCCGGCGTCGAGCACGTGCTCGGCCTTGCCGGCCAGGCCTTGCGTGAAGACGGGCGCGTGTTCGACGAGCCAGATCTCGTCGGGCGTAGCGGCCGCGCGGCCGGCGGTGAACGCCTTCATCGCGTCCACGGTCGGTTCATAGGGCGCGCGGCCGAGGTCGCGCAGCACGGGCGGGACGAGCGTGTCGTCCGGGGCCGTCGAGGTCATCGGGATCGGATCCAGGCGGGCGCGCAAGGGCGCCGGATGCCCGATTTTAGGGCACCGGCCCGCCCAGTTCTCAGGACGGGGTGATCTGCTTGAGCTTGAGCAGGCGCTTGTAGTCGCGCGTCGCCTTGAAGGCCTCGAACTCGGCATCGATGGCGTCGCGGTCGACCGTCTCGAGCTTGCGCGCGAGGCAGGCCAGCACGAACGCGTGCTCGTCGCCGTACTTGTTCACCGACCAGCCGATGCCGCCCGAGTTCGGGCAGCCGGGCCAGAAGGCGATCCAGCGCCAGTCCGGATATTCCTTCTCCTCGCGCCGCCGCACGGCGTGAACGAGCCGCACGCCCACCACGCCCGAGGTGTTGCGGGTGGTCATCCGGTTCTTCATGCCGATGGGCGGCGGCAGCTCGGCCAGGGTCACCTTGACCCATTTCCGGGCCGCGGTCTCGGCCTTGGTCCAGGTGCCGAACTGTTTCAGCGTGAAGTTCTTCTGATGCAGCTTTTTCTGCCGAACGATGCGCGCCATCACGCACTTTTCGGTCTCGTTTCTGGTGAGATGCATGAAGCCTCTGAGAATCGCTTCCCCCACCTGTCCATCACAGAACGATCTTGACCATCGGATGCGCGGTCAATGTCCGGTACAACTCATCCAGCTGAGGACGGCTGGTGGCTGTGACCGTGATCGTGATGCCCAGGTAATTACCCCCCTTGCTGGGTCTGGTCTCCACCGTCGTGTGATCGAAATCCGGATCGAACTGCCTGGCTACCTGCACGATCGCGTCGACGAACCCCTCCGCGTACGGGCCCATCACCTTGATGGGAAATGCGCTGGGATACGTGATCAGCGATTGTTCGGGAGGAATTTCGTGCATGGCGGACCAATGGGTTCAGATGGATTGCGATTGAATCGCACGTTGGTAAGCCTCGTGCAGACGGGCATAAACCGGACCCGGCCGCCCGCGCAGCGCGCCGTGGCCAACGTGCTCGCCGTCCAGACGCGTGACGGCGATGACTTCCTTCGAGGCGGAGCTCAGGAGCACCTCGTCGGCCGACCGGACGTCGGCCTCGCTCACCGGGCGCAGGTTGAACGCCGTCCCGGTCTCTTCGCACAGTTCGCGCAGCAGCTCGATGCGCACGCCGGCCAGCACGCGGCCGTCCGGCGCCGGCGCGAGCAGCGCGCCCTCGTGCACCACCCACACGTTGCTGGACGCGCCTTCCGTCAGCCAGGGGCCGCCGGCCTCGTCGTCGCGCAACAGGATGGTTTCGTCGGCGGACTGGTCGGCCGAGATCTTGCGCGCCAGCACGTTGCCGAGCAGCGACGTGCTCTTGATGTCGCCGCGCTGCCAGCGGAAATCGCGCGCCGTGACGCAGGCCAGCCCCTGCAACCGCTGCGCCGGTGTTGGAAGCGACCGCTCACTCGTGGTGACGAATACCGTGGGCGTGAGCCCGGCCGGCGCGATGTGGGAACGGAGGGCGACGCCGCGCGTGACCTGCAGGTACACCAGCTGGTCCCCCGCGGGGAACGCTTCGATCACCTTGCGCAGGCGCGCCAGCCAGGTCTCGCGATCCAGGTCGACCTCGATCTCCAGCTTGGCCAGGCTGCGCTCGAAGCGCGCCAGGTGGTCGTCGAACCTGAACAGCCGGCCCTGGTAGACCGGGATGGACTCGTAGGCGCCGTCGCCGAACAGGAAGCCGCGATCCATCACCGAGACCTTGGCCTGGTTCAACGGGAGGAACTCCCCGTCGAGGTAGCACAGCGTGTCGGGCAAGGCGTTCATGGTTGGAAGCTCCTGGGCGAGCCGCGGCGCGCGTGGCGCCGGGGCACTGGAAACCCAAGCGGGGGACGGCGTCGATGCGGACCGTGCCTCGCTCAGGTCACAAGACTACTTGATCCAGAGGCGGATGGCATCCCACGCGCGCCCGAACAGCCCCGCCTGGGGCACATCTTCGAGAACAGTGAGCGGAATCGTTGCAATTGCGGTACCCGACGCCGTGGTCACCTTCAGGGAACCGACGCGCTGGCCCTTGGCGAGCGGCGCCACCAGCGGGTCGGTACGCTCCAGCACGGTCTTCAGGTGATCGCCCTCGCCCTTGGGCACGGCCACGAAGATGGCCTCGGCGCTGCCGAGCCCCACCTGCGCCTGCGCGCCCTTCCACACCTGCACCGGCGCGCCCACCGGCTTGCCGGCCTCCACCAGGCGCACGTCGTCGAAGGCCGTGTAGCCCCAGTTCAGCAACTTCTGGGCCTCGTCGGCGCGCGCCTCCTTGGCCGCGGTGCCCATCACGATGGCGAGGAGGCGGCGCTTGCCGTTCGGGAAGTCGCGCTGCGCGCTGGCGAGCAGGCAATAGCCGGCGGCCTCGGTGAAGCCGGTGTTCAGGCCATCGACGCTCGGATCGCGCCGCAGCAGGATGTTGCGGTTGTCCTGGCTGATGTTGTTGAACTTGAAGTCGCGCTGCGAGTAGTAGTGGTAGTACTCGGGGAAGTCGCGAATGATGTGCTGCGCGATCGCCGCGAGCTCGCGTGGCGTGCTGCGCTGGCCGGGCTCGGTGAGGCCCGCCGCGTTCCTGAACGTGGTGTTCTTCAGGCCCCAGGCCTGGGCCTGGCGGTTCATCATCGCCACGAACGCGTCGACGTTGCCGCCCACGCCTTCGGCCAGCACCACGGCCGCATCGTTGCCCGAGTCGACGATGAGGCCCTGCAGCAGTTCGTCGACCGTGGGCGTCATCGTGGCGTCGATGAACATCAGCGAGCCGCCGCCCTTGCGCTCGGACAGGGCGCGCGCCGACACGGGCATCTTCTGGTCCAGCGCGAGCTTGTGCTCCCTGAGCGCCACGAAGACCAGGTAGGCCGTCATCAGCTTGGTGAGCGAGGCCGGGTCGGTCGCGGCGTCGGCGGCGCGCTCGGCGAGCACCTGGCCGGCGTTCATGTCGATCAGCAGGTATTCGCGGGCGGAGATCTCGGGGGGCGGCAACGCCTGGGCGGACGCGGTGGCGCCGGCGGTGGCCAGGCTCAGGAGGGCAAGGAGTCGTTTCACGGCGGTGCCGATGTCACTCGGCGAAATTGCGGAGGACCAGCGCCTTCAGGAGCATCAGCTGGCCATGGAAGAAATGCCCCGCGCCGGGCACGACGACCACCGGCAGCGCCTGCGGGCGCGCCCAGTCCATGGAGGCGGACAGCGGGACGACGTCGTCGGCCTCGCCGTGGATCAGCAGGGTGTCCTCGATCACGGGCGGAGCATGGTGCTTGACGGTGGACGGGGCGATGAGCACCATCCTCTGAGCCTTCTCGCCCTCCGAAAGTTTCGCGGCCGCGCTCGCGGCCACGTAGCCGCCGAACGAGAAGCCACCCAGCACCAGCGGCTCGCCGGCCACGCGGTGCGCGGCGATCACCGCCAGCGCGTCGTCGACCTCGCCGCGGCCCTCGTCCCAGGCGCCGGCCGACTGGCGCACGCCGCGGTAGTCGAAGCGCACCACGCGCCAGCCGCGCTGCACCAGCGCGCGCGCCACCGTCGTGACGACCTTGTTGTCCATCGTGCCGCCCTGCAGCGGATGCGGATGGCAGATCACCGCGAGGCCGCGCTGCGGCAGGTCGGTGGTGGTGTCGACCGCGACGCTCAATGCGCCCGCCGGCCCGGTGATCTCGCCGCGCTTGGTGAAGGTGTTCATGGCTCAGCGGCCGACGTCGGCGGGCAGGAGAAGACGTTCGACCGGCTTGCCGTTGACGAGGTGCGAGTCGACGATCTCGTCGATGTCGGCCTTGTCGACGTACGTGTACCAGGTCTCGTCGGGGTAGACGACGGCCACCGGGCCGCCGGCGCAGCGGTCGAGGCAGCCGGCCTTGTTCACGCGGATGCCGCCCGGGCCGGCGAGTCCCGCCTGCTTGACGCGCGACTTGCAATGGTCGAAGCCGGCCTGGGCACCGACCAGCGCGCAGCTGTCCTCGCCGGGCTTGCGCTCGTTGAGGCAAAAGAAGATGTGATGCTTGTAGTACATCGGCGCATTGTAGGAAGCCCCGGCCGCCGAGCTGCCGGATGTGGCTTCAGGCCGGGCGGTCGGTGCGGGCCAGCCGCCCGAACAGCGCGGCACCGGCGGCGAACGGCCACAGCCAGCCTACCCATTGCGCGAGGCCGTGGAAGTGGATGAACCGGCCCTGCTCCCACTGCTGCAGGCTGTCGGCGTAGTACGGGTCGGACGGCGCCTGGGCCACCAGCGCCGCGCTCACCGACAGCGCCACCAGGCCCAGCGCCGCCGCCGGACGTTGGCCGACGAACACGAGCGCCAGCGCCACCAGGCTGCCCAGCGCCAGGCCGGCGGGCACGGTGGAGGTGACCCAGCCCAGCGCGTGCACCGGGCCGAAGTTCAGCGCCGCCGACAGCGTGTTGGCCGCCAGGCCCACGACCACGGCCACCGGCACCAGCACGGCGCGCCGCCAGCCCGGCCGCGTGATCGCGAACGCCACCATGCACGGCCCCAGCAGCCCCAGAGCGACGGCGAAGCCTTCCGCCGCCTTGGACATCGGCCCGGCGTTCTCGCCCAGGCTGGCCCACAGCCAGTCGAACCACGACGCGAGCGGATGGTCGTTGAGCAGGTCGTACGCGGCCTCCTGCAATCGCTCCCACGAGACGCCCTGCCCGAACGGCACCGTGCTCGGATACAGGAAACCCACCGGCCACAGCACCAGCAGCGCGATCGCGGCGCCGCTGTGCGGCAGGAACCAGCGTTCGCGCAGCGTCGACCAGCGCACCCCGGCGCCGGCCGAATGCACCGCGATCGCCAGGCTCAGTCCCGCGGCGGCGCCGAGCGAGTTGAGCATCCAGTCCATCAGCGACGGGTAGCGGCCGGGCAGGAAGTGCTGGGTGAACTCCATCACCCACGACAGCGCGGACGAGAAGACGCAGGCGATCAGGCCCGCGGCGAACGCGCTGCGCCCAAGCCGCAGCGCGCTGGCGTAGACCAGGGCGCCGAGCGGCATGTAGCCCACGAAGTTGGACCAGTCGTCGAAGCCGATGTGGTACCGCGGCCATGGCGGCACCAGCAGCGCCGACAGGGGCTGGCCGGCCGGCCAGAACCAGCCGCTGAACGGGTACAGGCTCGCGTAGACCACGAGCCCGGTGAAGACGACGGTGAGCGCGAGCGCCGAGCTCTCGCGCGGATGCGCCGGCGCGCCCGCGGGCAGGCGCGGGATGCGCGCGGGAGCGCGGGCGGGCGGGGCCATGCGGCGAAGCTCAGAACGGCTTGACGACCACGAGGACGACGATGGCCGCGAACAGCAGCACGGCCATCTCGTTGAACACGCGGAACCAGCGCTCGCGGCGGCGGTTCTCCAGCTTCTCGAAGCTGCGCAGCATGCCGCGGCACATGTGGTGGTAGCCGATGGCCACGACCACCAGCAGCAGCTTGGCGTGCAGCCAGCCCATGTGCAGCCAGCCGGGCTGCATGACGACGAGGATCACGCCCAGCGCGATCGCGCCCACCATGAGGAAGCTGGCGAAACGGTAGAGCTTGCGAGCCATCAGCAGCAGGCGCTCGCGCTCGGCGTGGCTGTCGCTGGGCACCTGCGTCAGGTTGACGAACAGCCGCGGGAGGTAGAACAGCCCCGCGAACCAGCTGGACACGAAGACGATGTGCAGGGCCTTGACCCAGAGATATCCGCTCATGGGAGCCCATTATGAGCGGGCCCGGTGCGGTCATCCTGCGCGAAGCCGCGGGCTCCATGCCGGGGCGGACGACGGAAAAGAAAGAGCCCCGGTATCCACGAGTGGACGACCGAGGCTGCAAAGCCTTGACGCTGTCATCACGCAAGGCACCTGCTCAGGGAGGAAAAGCAGGGGACAATGTCCTCACGGACACCATCCACTTCGGAATGTATCAGATGATGTGGCTTGCGCGACAGCGAAACTACGCATCCGCAGAAGCGAAATACTCGCTTTTTCCTGTCAGAAGGCTATCTCCGTGTCTCTCCTGCCCCCCTTTCCCGCCAGCCGTCCGCGCCGCATGCGCCGCGATGCCTTCAGCCGCGAGCTGATGCGCGAGCACCGCCTGAGCGCCGGCAATTTCATCCTGCCGGTGTTCGTCATCGACGGGGTCGGTCTTGTCCAGGACATTCCCAGCATGCCCGGCGTGCAGCGCATGACCATCGACCGCCTGCTGGCCGTCGCCGAGGAATGCGTGGCGCTGGGCGTGCCCGCGCTGGCCCTGTTCCCGGCCATCGAGCCGTCGCTGAAGACGCCCGACGGCGCCGAGGCGCTGAACCCCGACGGCCTGATCCCGCGCACCGTGCGGGCGCTGAAGAAGCGCTTCCCCGAGCTGGGCGTGATGACCGACGTGGCGCTGGATCCGTTCACCTCGCACGGCCAGGACGGCCTGCTCGACGAGACCGGCTACATCGTCAACGACACCACCGTGGCCCAGCTCACCCGCCAGGCCCGGGTGCAGGCCGAGGCCGGCGTGGACATCGTCGCCCCCAGCGACATGATGGACGGCCGCATCGGCGCGATCCGCACGATGCTGGAAGCCGAGGGCCACCTGCACGCGCGCATCATGGCCTACAGCGCCAAGTACGCCAGCGCCTTCTACGGCCCGTTCCGCGACGCGGTCGGCTCCGCCGCCAACCTCGGCAAGAGCAACAAGAAGGTCTACCAGATGGATCCGGCCAACTCCGACGAGGCCCTGCGCGAGGTGGCGCTGGACATCGCCGAGGGCGCCGACATGGTGATGGTCAAGCCCGGCATGCCGTACCTCGACATCGTGCGCCGCGTGAAGGACGAGTTCCGCATGCCCACCTACGTCTACCAGGTGAGCGGCGAGTACGCGATGCTCAAGGGCGCCGCCATCAACGGCTGGATGGACGGCGAGGCCGTGATGATGGAGTCGCTGCTGGCGTTCAGGCGCGCCGGCGCCGACGGCGTGCTCACCTACTTCGCGCTGGAGGCGGCGCGGGTGCTCAGGCGCAATCAGGCGTAGGGATCCGCGAACCCCAGCCCCGCCAGGATCTCCGTCTCGCGCGCCTCCATGCACGCGGCCTCGGGGCCGTCGTCCTCGTGGTCGTAGCCCTGCGCGTGCAGCGTGCCGTGCACCAGCAGGTGCGCGTAGTGCGCGCCGATCTCGATGCCCTGTTCCTTCGCCTCGCGCTCGACCACCGGCGCGCACAGCACCAGGTCGGCCTCGATCTCGGGCTCCTGCACGTAGTCGAAGGTGAGGACGTTGGTGGCGTAGTCCTTGTGGCGGTACTCGCGGTTGAGCGAACGGCCCTCCTCCGCGCCGACGATGCGCACCGTGATCGCGGCGGGCAGCTCCAGGCCGGCACGGATCCAGCGGGCGACCTTGTGGCGCGGCAGCAGCGCGCGGTGCGTGGCGTCGGCGAACTGCAGGCTCAGTCGCAGGTCGGGGAGCGGTGCGCGGGCCATCAGGAACGTCCTCCGCGGCTGTTGCGCTTGCCTTCCTGGAACGTGGCCGGCGCGGCGGCCGCGCGTTCGACCGGGACGTCCGGCTCGGCGCGCGACGAGGCGGCCTCGTAGGCCTCGACGATGCGCGCCACCAGCGGATGGCGCACCACGTCGGCGGCGCCGAACCGCGTCACGGCGATGCCCTTGACGTCGCGCAGGATCTCCGACGCGTCGGCCAGGCCGCTGCGCGCGCCGCGCGGCAGGTCCACCTGCGTCAGGTCGCCGGTGACCACGGCCTTGGTGCCGAAGCCGATGCGGGTGAGGAACATCTTCATCTGCTCGGGCGTGGCGTTCTGCGCCTCGTCCAGGATCACGAACGCGTGGTTCAGCGTGCGCCCGCGCATGAACGCGAGCGGGGCGATCTCGATGGCGCCGCGCTCGAAGGCCTTGGTGACGCGCTCGTAGCCCATCAGGTCGTGCAGCGCGTCGTACAGCGGGCGCAGGTACGGATCCACCTTCTGCGACAGGTCGCCGGGCAGGAAGCCCAGGCGCTCGCCGGCCTCCACCGCGGGACGCGTCAGCACGATGCGCTGCACGCCGGCGCGCTCCAGGGCGTCGACGGCACAGGCGACCGCGAGAAAGGTCTTGCCGGTGCCGGCCGGCCCCAGTCCGAGGGTGATGTCGTGCGACAGGATCTGGCGCAGGTACTGCACCTGGTTGGGCGTGCGGCCGATGAGGTTGGCGCGCCGCGTGTGCAGCACGATCTCGCCGCCGGCCGCGGGCTCGACGGGCGCCACCGGCCTGGCGTGGCCCTGGATCACGTCGCGCTGGGCCTCGTAGAGCAGCAGTTGCAGCTGTTCCTCGTCGATCGGGCGGCCGCTGCGCTCGTACAGCGCCTCGATCAGCGCGAGCGCGCGCGGCGCCTGCAGCTTGCCGCCCTCGACGCGGAAATGCTCCTGGCGCCGCGAGATGACCACGTTGAGGCCCTGCTCGATCGCCCGCAGGTTCTCGTCGAGGACGCCGCAGACGTGCGCGAGGCGTTCGTTGTCGGGTGGGGAGAAGGCGCGGCGGACGATCACTGGGGCTTGTTTGGTTCGTTTGATCGTGGTGATTGTCGGCGGAACGGATAATCGCCGCATGATCGGACGTCTCACGGGCATCGTCGCGGAAAAAGCGCCCCCGCAAATCCTGGTGGACGTGCAGGGCGTCGGCTACGAGGTGGACGTGCCCATGAGCACGTTCTGCAACCTGCCCGGGCTGGGCGAGCGCGTCACGCTGCTCACCCATTTCGTGGTGCGCGAGGACGCGCAGCAGCTCTTCGCCTTCCTCACCGACGAGGAACGCGCCACCTTCCGGCTGCTGATCAAGATCTCGGGCGTCGGGCCGCGCACCGCGCTGGGCGTGCTCTCGGGCCTGTCGGTGAGCGACCTGGCCGGCGCCGTGGCGCGCCAGGAAGGCGGCCGGCTGCAGAAGGTGCCGGGCATCGGCAAGAAGACGGCCGAGCGGCTGCTGCTGGAGCTCAAGGGCAAGCTCGGGCCGGAGCTGGCCGGCGGCGGCGCGGCCATCGCCAGCGACGCGCAGGGCGACATCGTGCAGGCGCTGATCGCGCTCGGCTACAACGAGAAGGAGGCGGCGATGGCCATCAAGGGGCTGCCCAAGGACGTCGGGGTCTCCGACGGCATCAAGCTGGCCATGAAGGCGCTGTCGTAGGCCTCAGTTCTGGCGCGCGGTGGCCTTCACGTCCACCGTCTGGCGCTTGCCCTTCGCGTCCTCGACCACCAGCTTGATCGGCACCACGTCGCCGGCCTTCAGCGGCGCCTTCAGGCCCGTCAGCATGATGTGCAGGCCGTTCGGCTTGAGCTCCACCGGCTTGCCGGCTGGCAGCGGCAGCGCGTCGACGCCGCGCATCTTCATCATCTCGCCCTCCATCTTCATCTCGTGCACCTCCACCGAGGCGGCCGCGGGCGAGCTGGCCTCCACCAGCTTGCCGCCCTGCACGGACGTGATCGTGAGGTAGGCGGCGCTGGTGGTCTGCTGCGGCACCGTGGTGCGCACCCAGGGCTTGTCGACGGTGACCTGGGCGTGGGCAGCGGCGCCGGCCAGGACGGCGCAGGCGAAGAGAAGAATGGACTTGTTCATGGCGCGGATCGTACGTGAGCGCGGTTCGAGCCGCCGAAACCCGCGATTGTTCCCTCGGCGAAGTTCGCCGGCCCCGGTATCATCACTGCATGTCCATACAGACCGACGATTTCGGCGGCGCCAGTGCTCGCGATCCGCGTCCCGCCCGGGTCGTCGGCGCCAATCCGGCGTCGCCCAACGAAGAGGCGATGGAGCGCGCGCTGCGGCCCAAGCGCCTGGACGACTACGTGGGCCAGGCCAAGGCGCGCGAGCAGCTCGACATCTTCATCGGCGCCGCCCGCAAGCGCGGCGAGTCGCTGGACCACGTGCTGCTGTTCGGCCCGCCCGGGCTCGGCAAGACCACGCTGTCGCACATCATCGCGGCCGAACTGGGCGTGAACCTGCGCCAGACCTCCGGCCCGGTGCTGGAGAAGCCCAAGGATCTCGCGGCCATCCTCACCGGCCTCGAGCGCAACGACGTGCTGTTCATCGACGAGATCCACCGCCTGTCGCCGGTCGTCGAGGAGATCCTGTACCCGGCGCTGGAGGACTTCCAGATCGACATCATGATCGGCGACGGCCCCGCCGCGCGCTCCATCAAGCTCGACCTGCAGCCGTTCACGCTGGTGGGCGCCACCACGCGCGCCGGCATGCTCACCAACCCGTTGCGCGACCGCTTCGGCATCGTGGCGCGGCTGGAGTTCTACAACGCCGAGGAACTGGCGCGCATCGTCACTCGCTCCGCCGGCCTGCTGGGGGTTCCCATCGACCCCGACGGCGCCCACGAGCTCGCCCGCCGCTCGCGCGGCACGCCACGCATCGCCAACCGCCTGCTGCGCCGCGTGCGCGACTACGCCGACGTGAAGGCCCAGGGCCGCATCACCGTGCCGGTCGCCAACCTGGCGCTGGCGATGCTGGACGTCGACCCGCAGGGCTTCGACGTGATGGACCGCAAGCTGCTCGAGGCCATCGTGCACCGCTTCGACGGCGGCCCGGTGGGCCTCGACAACGTGGCCGCGGCCATCGGCGAGGAGCCGGGCACGATCGAGGATGTCATCGAGCCCTACCTGATCCAGCAGGGCTACCTGCAACGCACGCCGCGCGGCCGCATCGCCACCGTCGCCGCCTACCGCCACCTGGGCCTGGCACCGCCGGCCCGCGCGGGTGTCGACTTGTTCGGCCTGCCGCCAGAACTTTAATCGGCGCGCGCCGCCAGCGCCGCGGCCACCGGCATCCGGTCGGCCGATTCGTCGAGGGTGGGCGCGCCGACGTCCAGGTGGCTGGTGTCGTTCCAGCCCACCATCGTCAGGCCCGAGCTGGTGTGCAGCAGGCGATTGATGGCGGCGTTGTCCAGCGACCAGATGCGCGGCGCGTCCAGCGGCACGCGGGCGGCGGCCCGGTACAGGCAGTCGAGCACGCCGCCGTGGGCCACCAGCACCACGGTCTTGCCGGCGTGGCGCTCGGCGATGCGCAGCGTGGCCTCCACGCAGCGCGCGTAGAACACCGTGAGCGACTCGCCGTCGCCCGGGGCGAACTCCGGGTCGCGGCTCTTCCAGCGCGTCGACTGCGCGGGCCAGCGCTCGGCCACCTCGAGGTGCGTCATGCCCTGGAAGCTGCCGAAGCTGCGCTCGCGCAGGCCAGGGTCGAGTTCCAGCGGGATGCGGTTGAAGCCCGCGATGGCCTCCGCGGTGGCCTTCGCGCGCGCGAGATCGCTGCTGACGACCACGTCCGGGTGGTCTTCCGCGAGCCAGTGCGCCGTGCGGCGGGCCTGCTCGCGCCCGCGTTCGTTGAGCGGGATGTCCAGCTGCCCCTGCAGGCGTGCCTCGACGTTCCAGGCGGTCTCGCCGTGCCGTACCGCGATCAGTCGCGTCGCTTCCCCATGGCTCATGCAATCGGTCTTTCTGTCTTTCGAAGTGTCAGGCACCCCAGACGATGGGCTGCTTCTCGGCCAGGGCGCGCTTCATCATCTCCACCATCGGCCAGACGCGCTGGCGCAGGCTGACCGTGTCGGCCTTGGGAGAAGAGTCGTCGCCGTCGTCGGCGGGCTTGGGACTCTCGGCCGCGACCGCCGCCTCGAGCGCGCTCATGCCGGCCTGCAGCTCGTCGACGTCGATGATGCCTTGCGGCGTGGCCGGCTTCCCGATGAGCGACAGCACGCGGTCTCCCACGGGCTGCGTCATGATCAGGTCGCCGGTGGCCTTGCTCTTGAACTTGTACATCATGGTGTGTTTGCCCAAATGAAAGCGGCCAAGGATTGCCTTGGCCGCGATTGTCCGCGATGTGCCCGGCGGCTCGCACCGGATCGCCGCGCGTTTCGAGGGGTACTTCAGCGATTGCGGCGGACGCGCACCACTTCTACCAGCGCGATGACGGCCGCGCCGACGGCCGCGGCGATCAGCAGCGACTTGATCGGCTCCTCCTTCACGTAGCCGCGCGTGGACTCGACGGCCTGCTGGCTGCGGTCGCGCAGGGCGGCGGCGCGTTCGCGGGCGGTGTCGTAGCCGTCGCTCGCGACGTCGCGGGCGCGCTGGCCCACGCGGGACAGCAGCGGCTTGGCGTCGCCGTACGCGCTGGCCAGGCGGTCGACGGCGCTGTCGATGGCGGCGTGGGCGTCGCGTTCGGCGGCCTTCAGGGCGGCGGCGGCGCGATTGAAATGCTCGGACGTGGTGGCGGAGGTGTTGGACAGCGGGGTTTCGGACATGGTGACTCCTGGAGGATTGGAATTCTTCGCCACGACCGGGTTCGGCCAGGGCGCTGACAAGACCGTTTCAGTTTGCGCGGCGGGCCGGCACTTCGCGGTAGGGCCGGGACCTGCCTGCATGTCGGGCGGCCACGGGCCGGGGCGTAGGACGCCGACTACAGGGCAACCAGCATGCGCGCGCCCAGGTCGCGAAGGGGCCAAGACCGCATCGCCGACGCATGTTTGGGACTCGGCGCCCGCTCGTCAGTGCGAGCGTTCCCCGGGCTCGCGCGCGGACAGCGCGATGCAGAACGCCACGAGCTGGTCGATCTCGCGCGACTTGTCGAACACGCGATCAGCGCCGCTGGCCAGGCAGCGTGCCTGCATCTCGCCGGTGGCGTAGTTGCTGAGTACTACCAGCGCGGCGCCGGGACGCTCTCGGCGGGCCGCCGCGATCACGCCCAGGCCGGAGCCGGTGCGCAGGAAGATGTCGATGATCACGAGGTCGCAGCGCTCGCCATCGGCCTGCAGCCACTCGACGGCGACGCTCTCGTCGGCCGCCGTCCCCACCACGTGCACCGGGGCGAGTTCCTCCAGCGCGGCGATGAGGCTCTCGAGGACGATGGCGTTGTCCTCCACCACGTAGGCGTCCAGCGCGCGCGCGGGCGTCTCGCGGTCGCCCGGACGCACGCGGGGGGCCTGGCCGGCGGGCTGGGCGGCCGCGCTCCGGGCGTCCATCACCGGCTGGCCGGGCCAGCGGCGCGGACGGGAAGCGGGTTGCGGCGGCGGGAGACGGACATGGGACGCAGCTTTCACGGACAACAGTGACGACACCCCGAGGATGCGCCGATTGTCCGGGGCTGGCTGCCAGCCGGTCTCCCGAACGACTGTAGTGCCTGTCCTACGCGCGCTGCAACGTGGCGGCGGCAGGATCAGAATATCCACCGGCAGCCGACTGCCGCATCGAGGAATCCCATGAGCCCGTCCGCCACCCCTCCGTCGCCGCCCACGCCCGCGGCGCCCGCGCCCGCGCCTGCGCCCACGGGCGAGGCGCATGGCGAGGATCTCGATCTCGAAGAGGACGTCGCGCCCAACCTGGGCGGCGAGGACCAGATGCAGGACGCGTAGACGTCAACGTCAGAGGCTGCGCTGCGAAGCCGGCCTGCCCAGCCAGGACTCGAGCGCTTGGTCTTCCATCCACTGGCCCAGGCGGCGCCCCTGGACGCCGTCGCAACCGGCGGCCATCAGCGCGGCGCACTGCGGCTCGGTGTCGGCGCCGGCGGCGTGCACCTCCAGCCGCATCGCGTGGGCCAGTTCCACGAGCGCCGGCACCCAGCGCGACTCGGCGCCCGCACCGGCGCAGGACTGGGCGAGCGCCGGGTCGAGCTTGATGCCGGCGAACGGCAGTTTCTGCAGCGCGGCCAGCGAGCTGGTGCCCGCACCGAAGCCGTCGAGCAACACGCGGATGCCCTGGCGCGCCAGCGAACGCACCGCCGCCAGCGCGGCGTCGGGATCGGCCTGCAGCGCGGATTCGCCCACGTCGATCTCCAGGTCCTGCGGCGCGCAGCCGGCGGCCTCCAGCGCGGCGGCCACGCGGCGCGCGTAGCCGGGCTGCGTCAGGTGCCAGTCGGACACGCCCACGTTCAGGCGCAGCGGATGGCCCGCCGCGCGCCAGCGGCGCTGCTGCAGCAGGCCGTGCTCCAGCACCCAGTCGTCGAGCGCGCCGACCAGGCCGCGCTCCTCGGCCACGGCCATGAACTGGCTGGCGGGCACCTCGCCCAGCTCGCGGTCGCGCCAGCGCAGCTGCACCGCCAGCGCCACGGCCAGGCCGGTGCGGGTGTCGAAGCGCGGCTGCGCGGCCAGGCGGAAGCGCCCCTCCTCGGCGGCCCGCAGCAGGCCCGCCTCGACGCGGTCGCGCTTGCGCTGCCAGCCCTCGAAGCCGAACTTGTGCAGCGCGAACGACGAGCGATTGGCCTGCTGCGCGCGATGCATCGCGATCTCGACGTGGCGCAGGATCTCGTCGCCCGACAGTCCGGCGCCCGGATACGTGCCGATGCCGATCGCCACGGGCACGCCGGCCACGCGTTCCTGGGCCTCGATCAGGCGGCGCGCGGCGGCCTCGGCGGCGGCCTCGCTGCCGTAGTCGATCAGCACGCCGAAGCGGCTGCCGCCCAGGCGGGCGCAGTAGTGCGGCTGGCGCATGGCGCCGCGCACCTGCGCCGCGAGCTCGGACAGGCGGCGGGCGCCTGCGGCGCTGTCGCCGCCCTCGCCGAACAGCGCGTCGCGGTTGAACTCGATGCACAGCACGGCGAAGCCCGCGCTCTGGCGGCCCGAGCGCAGCGCGTCTTCCAGCGCCAGCAGGAAGCCGGTGCGATTGGGCAGGTGGGTGAGCTGGTCGATGCCGCGGTGGCCCGCCTCGCGCGGCGCGCCGGCGCGGTGCGGGTTGGTCTCGCGGAACGAGAACACGCGGCCGATGGGCCGGCCCTGGCTCCACTGCGGCTGCGCGTGGCGCTCGATGACGGCGCCGTTGACCTGCGCGATCTCGTCGTGCGCCTCGGCCAGCGTGTGGGCGTAGACGTCCTCCAGCCGGCGGTCGTATGCGTCGACGTCCATCACGTTCATGCGCATCCACTCGTGCACCGCGCGGTCGTCGTTCGCCTGCAGCACGCTGTCGGGCAGCGCCCACATGCGCGCGAAGCGGCGGTTGAAGGCGCGGATGCGGCCGTTCAGGTCGGTGACGAGGATGGCGTCGGCGGTGGCCTCCAGCGTGGCGCGGAGCTCGGACAGCGCGGTCTCGCGCTCCAGCTCGATGCGGTGCTCGCGGCTGCGATCGCGCACCTGCACGAGGAACAGCGGGCAGCCTTCGTCCAGCCACAGCGGCGCGATGCGGCGCGAGACCGCGCAGGTGCGCCCGCCGGGCAGTTGCAGCTCGGCGTCGCTGTCGAGCACGGTGACGACGCCGCAGCGCACGCCGTCCCAGTAGGCCATGTCCTCGAGGTCGGTGATGGCGTCGTCCGCATCCAGTCCCTCGAGGTCGGTGCGCTCCAGCAGCTCCTCGGCCTCGACGTTGGCGGCCACGATCCGGCCGTGCGCCGCGTCGACGATCCATGCGGCATGGCCCATCGCGGCGAGCGCGGCGAACATGCCGGACAGGGGCTCCCTGGCCGCGACCTGCGTCAGGAGCGGCGGGTTGGAAGTCATCAGGCTACCCTCCGCCTGACGGCTGCGGTGTGACCGACTTCGGAGGGAACGCCTTCCGGCGGCCGGGCGGCGCTCATGCCTCCGCCTCTTCCCGCACGTCCTCCTTCGGCGTGCTTTCCACGTCGAAGAAGTACGAGATGCGCTGGCGCGGCTTCAGGTAGTCGACCGCGCGCGTGGACAGCTGCACCGGCTTCAGGCTGCGCCGGATGCCGATCTGCGGGGTCTTCTCGAGGTCGAGGTGGATCGCCTCCTCGAGCGCCACGGCCGGGTCGTAGACCAGCACGCGCGGCTTGAGCGGGTGCGCCGCGTTGACGGTCATGACCATCGCGAAGCGGTCGTCGCTCAGCTGCACCACCGATCCGGGCGGGTAGATGCCCATCATCTTGATGAAGCCGGACAGCAAGGTCTCGTCGAACTTCGATCGGCACTGCGCGAACAGGCGCGACAGGGCTTCGTGCGGCGTGATGGACTGCGCCGGCGAGGCGGCGTTGCACAGGTTGTCGTAGCGATTGACCAGCGCCACGATGCGCGCCGGCAGCGACATGCGCGGCAGCATCAGCGCGCTGGGAAAGCCGCTGCCGTCGGCCAGCTCGTGGTGCTGCGCGATGACCAGCTGCGCGTCGGCGGACAGGCCCATGCGGCGGCCCAGGATCAGGCCCTGGGCCACGTGGTCGCGGTACAGCGCGGCCTCGCCGGCGTTGAAGTCGTCGCGCGCCAGGCGCACGCGATCGGGCAGCGCGATCTTGCCCACGTCGTGCATCAGCGCGCCGACGCCCAGTTCCATCAGCACGTTCGCGGGCACCGCCAGCTGGCGGCCCAGCATCAGCGAGACCACGGCCACGTTCAGCGAATGGGCGGCGTGGCGGTCGCTGGCCATCTCGCCCAGCACGCGCAGGCAGGGCTCGCCCTCGACCAGCATCTTGTCCAGCAGCGCCTTGGCGAGCTGCTGCGCGTCGGCATTGGCCTGCGCGGGGTCGGTGAGCACCTTGTCGTTGGTGCGGCGCAGGTCGCGGCAGGCCTCGGTGAACTGGCGCTCGCAACGCGCGGCGATCTCCATCTGCGCGCTCAGCGCCAGCTTGGCCAGCTGGCGGGCGTCCAGCGCCTTGGGTGCCTCTTCCTCGGCGTGCGGCGGGGCGTCGGAGGCTTGGGCGGCGGAGGCGGCGGCGGGTTCCTCGATGTCGCTGCGCTCGGGGCTCCACGTCAGGTGCGACAGGCCCAGCGAGCGGATCGTCTCGATCTGCTCGTTGGTGGTCAGCTTGAAGCTCGAAAGCGGGAACGGATGCGACATCCAGCCGACGTTCAGGTGAACGAACATGCCGATACGCAACGCACTCGCTTGGATGGGGGTCGTCATTCGAATCTTCCTTGCCGGCCGCCGCCTGCGGCCGGTTCTTGTCTCTCGGTTGAATCGGCCACTTCCCTGCCCGACTTGAGCGGACAGATCTCCCCATATGACGTTGGCGCAACGAAAACGCGCAAAATCCGGCTCGCAGGTGCTTGTTAGCGAATAAATGTTCTACCTGCGAACAAATCCGAAACTCTCAGAGACGCCCTTCATGACCGACGCCTTCATCTGCGACGCGCTGCGCACTCCCTTCGGCCGCTACGGCGGCGCCCTGTCGGCGGTTCGCGCCGACGACCTGGGGGCCATTCCAATCCGCGCGTTGCTGGCGCGCCATCCCGAACTCGATCCCGCGGCGATCGACGACGTCCTGTACGGCTGCGCGAACCAGGCCGGCGAGGACAACCGCAACGTCGCCCGCATGAGCGCGCTGCTGGCGGGCATACCCGTGGATGTACCCGGCGTCACGCTGAATCGCCTGTGCGGCTCGGGCCTGAACGCGGTGGGCAGCGCGGCCCAGGCGATCCGCTCCGGCGAGGCCGGGCTGCTGCTGGCCGGCGGCGTTGAGAGCATGAGCCGCGCGCCCTTCGTGATGCCCAAGGCCACGTCGGCCTTCGCGCGCGAGAACGCGGTGTACGACACCACCATCGGCTGGCGCTTCGTCAATCCGCTGATGAAGGCGCAGTACGGCGTCGACTCGATGCCCGAGACGGCCGAGAACGTGGCCGACGACTTCGGCATCAGCCGCGCCGACCAGGACGCGATGGCGCTGCGCTCGCAGCTGCGCGCCGTCGAGGCCCAGAAGCGCGGCTTCTTCGACGCCGAGATCACGCCCGTGAGCGTGGCGCAGAAGAAGGGCGACGCCCTCGTCGTGGCCAAGGACGAACATCCGCGCGAGACCTCGCTCGAGGTGCTCGGCAAGCTGAAGCCCATCGTGCGCCCGAACGGCACGATCACCGCCGGCAACGCCTCGGGCGTCAACGACGGCGCCTGCGCCCTGCTGCTGGCCAGCGCCGCCGCGGCGAAGACGCACGGCCTGACGCCGCGCGCCCGCGTGCTGGGCATGGCCGTGGCCGGCGTCGCGCCGCGCATCATGGGCATCGGGCCGGCGCCCGCGTCGAAGAAGCTGCTGGCCCGCCTGGGCCTGACCATCTCGCAGATGGACGTCATCGAGCTGAACGAGGCCTTCGCCGCGCAAGGCCTGGCCGTGCTGCGCCAGCTGGGCGTGGGCGACGACGATCCGCGCGTGAACCCGAACGGCGGCGCGATCGCGCTGGGCCATCCGCTGGGCGCCAGCGGCGCGCGCCTGGTGACGACCGCCGTCAACCAGCTGCACGCCACGGGCGGCCGCTACGCGCTGTGCACGATGTGCATCGGCGTGGGCCAGGGGATCGCGTTGGTGGTCGAACGGGTCTGAGCCCGCGGCCGACTCAGGAGGGTGGCTGCCAGAGCTCGACCCGGTTGCCCTCCGGGTCGGTCACCCAGCCGAACTTGCCGTATTCGGACACCTCGGTCTTGTCGTCGACCGCGCAGCCCTCGCGCTTCAGCACCGCGAGCAGCGCGTCGAGGTCGGCCACGCGGTAATTGACCATGAACGGCGCGCCGCGCGCGCCGCCGAAGTAGTCGCTGTCGGCCGGGAAGATGCACCAGGTGGTATGCGAGGCCAGCGGCGACCGGCTGCCGGGCGGCTGCGTGGGGCCGGGCGGGAACGCGAGTCCGCCCCAGTCCTGCACGTCCAGCCCGAGGTGGCGCTTGTACCAGGCCCTCAGGCCCTCGGCATCGCGCGCCTTGAAGAAGACGCCGCCGATTCCCGTGACTCGCTGCATCGCCTGTCTCCCGCCAAGTTGACTAGCGCGGTCGGTAGATCACCACCGTGCGCGCCATCTTGTCATGCCAGCCCTGCTTGCGCGCGTCGAAGGCCGCCCAGGCCAGACCGGCGAACAGCGGGATCGTCGAGATGAAATAGCCCACATAGCGCGTCAGCGCCTGCCAGAAGTCCACCGGCGCGAAGGTCTGGGCATCGACCACGGTGGCGGAGATCGCCAGCTTGCCCGGCGTCGCGCCCTTCATCACCCAGAACGCGATGATCGCGGCGCCCAGCGGCACCCAGTTCACCACGAAACCGACCACGCCGCGGCCATCCGTCCAGCCGTCGCCGAACACATAGACTGCCACCGGCGTCACGACGAACATCACCAGGATCAGGTCGAGCAGCCCGGCGGCCACGCGCGCCCAGAACCCGACGTAGCGCACGCCGTCGGCGGCGCGGTCGGTGCCCGCCGCGAGCGTGGTCGCGCTCACGACGCCGCGCCGGCGCGACGCTCGCGCACCGCCTTGGCGAGGCCGGCCAGCAGCGGCTCGGTGTCGGCCCAGCCGATGCAGGCGTCGGTGATGGACACGCCCCAGGCCGGCGCCACGCCCGGCTTGAGATCCTGCCGGCCGTCGGCCAGGTGGCTCTCGATCATCACGCCGGTGATGCGGCGGTCGCCGCCGGCGATCTGCGCGCCCACGTCGGCGCCCACGTCGATCTGGCGCTGGTGCTTCTTCTCGGAATTCGCGTGCGAGAAGTCGATCATCACCTGTTCGCGCAGGCCGCGTTCGGCGAGCGCCCCGCAGGCGGCGGCCACGTCGGCCGCCTTGTAGTTGGGCGACTTGCCGCCGCGCAGGATCACGTGGCAGTCGGCGTTGCCGCGCGTCTCGAAGATGGCGGCCTGGCCCATCTTGGTCATGCCCATGAACGCGTGCGACGCGTTGGCCGCGAGGATGGCGTCGGCCGCCACCTTGATGCCGCCGTCGGTGCCGTTCTTGAAGCCCACCGGGCACGACAGGCCCGAGGCGAGCTGGCGGTGGCTCTGGCTCTCGGTGGTGCGGGCGCCGATCGCGCCCCAGGACACCAGGTCGGCGATGTACTGCGGGCTCAGCAGGTCGAGGAACTCGGTGCCGGCGGGCAGGCCGATCTCGGCCACGTCCAGCAGCAGCTGACGCGCCTTTCGCAGCCCCTCGTTGATGCGGAAGCTGCCGTCCAGGCGCGGGTCGTTGATGTAGCCCTTCCAGCCGACCGTGGTGCGCGGCTTCTCGAAGTACACGCGCATCACGACGAGCAGGTCGTCCGCGAGCGCGTCGGCCACCACCTTCAAGTGGCGCGCGTACTCCAGCGCCTGGTCGTGGTCGTGGATCGAGCACGGACCCACCACGACGATCAGGCGGTCGTCGGCGCCGGACAGCACCTTGGCCAGCTCGGCGCGCGCGCCCTCCACCAGCGACACGGCGCTGTCGGGCGCCGGCATGTCGTCCAGCAGCAGGGCCGGGGAAATGAGCGGGCGCACGGCGCCGATGCGCACGTCGTCGACGCGGGTGGTGTCCAGCGTCGTGCCGAGTTGCACGCCGACCTCGCGGTCGTGCCGCCAATCGTCTGGGAGAGTCATCGCCAAAGCTTTCGGGTTTCCTGCCGCTGCGGCGGCAAACGCTCGATTATCGGGCACCCGCGCGGTGCGGGCACCTCAGGGGGCGATCGCCTCGACCTGGACGACGAGGTGAACGTCGTCGCTGACGAAGGGCTCGCCGAAGGTCGCGCCGAAGTCGTGGCGCTTCAGGTCGCCCGTGAAATCGCCGCCGCAGACCTCGCGCTTCAGCCGTTCGTCGCTACGGCAGGCGAACGACTTGGCATGGAGCGACAGCGGCTGGCCCACGCCGCGCAGCGTGAATTCGCCGCGTACTTCGGCGACGCCGCCGGCGGCGTCGAACCGGAACCGGGTGGCCACGAAATACGCTTCCGGGTACTCGGTGGTGGCCAGCAGGTCGGGCTGCTTCAGGCGCGCGTCGAGCACGCGCATGCCGGTGTTCAGCGTGGCGACAGGAATGCGCAGCCGCAGGTCGCCCGTCTTCGCGCCGCGATCCACCGTCACCTCGCCCGTGACCGGGCCGATGCGCCCGCGCAGGGTGGAGGTGCCGAAGTGCAGCACCTCGAACGTGACGAAGGTGTGGTCGGGATCCAGCTGGTAGGTGACCGGGCCCGCAACGGACTGCGCCAGCGCGGGCGCGAGGCCCGGGCTGGCGCACAGGAGCGCGAGCGCCGCCCCGAGGGCGGCGCGCCGCGGCTTATTGCTTGACCGCTTCAACCTGGATGACCAGGTGGACGTTGTCGGGGAAGCCGTAGTTCAGGCCGTAGTTGACGCCGTACTGGCTGCGCACGATGGTCGTGTCGAAGTCGCCGCCGCAGACCTCGCGCTTGACCATCGGGCTGTTGTAGCAGTTGTAGTTCTGGGCCTTCAGCACGACCGGGTTGGTCTTGCCGTTGAGCGTCAGCTCGCCGTCGATCTCGCTGACCTTGTCGCCGTTGAAGACGAACTTGTTGGCCACCAGGTGGGCCGTCGGGTTGACGGCGACGTTGAGGATCTCCTCGCTGGAGATGTGCTTGGTGAACGCGGCGGTGCCGGTGTCCAGCGACGAGGTGTCGACGGTGACGTCCAGCGAACCGGTCTTGGCGGCCTTGTCCAGCGTCACGGTGCCGCTGGTCTTGTTGAAGCGGCCGCGGTTGGTGGACGTGTTGAAGTGGCCGATCTCGAAGGTGGCGAACGTGTGGCTCGGCTCGATGGCGTAGGTGGCGGATTCGGCGTGGGCGGCGGCAGCGAAACCGAGGGCAGCCAGGGCGGCGATCAGGGAAATCTTCTTCATGGGGAGAACTCCAGCGGGTCAGGAAATGAAAGATGGAAGCGTCCCGGCGCTGACCCGCGCCACCGGCTGCCGCCCCGCGAGGGGCAAGGGGGATTCTTCAGGCGCTCAGAGCGGCGCGACGCCGGTCAAGGCAATCTTGAACTTGACCGCGACCTCGTCGGCCAGCTGCGAGGTGTCCGTCCACTCGCCTTCGCCGATCTTGAAGTCGTTGCGCTTGATGGTGAACGTGCCGGTGGCGGTGGTGGCCGCGCCGGCCTGGGTCAGGGCGATGGGCACCACGATGTCCTTGGTGGTGCCCTTGACGCTCAGCTTGCCGCTCACGTCGTACTTGCCGCCGCCCTTGGCCTTGATCGCGGTGGACGCGAAGGTGGCGTTGGGGAACTTGGCGACGTTGAACCAGGTGGCCTTGGGCACCTCGGCGTCGGTCTCGGGCGAGCCGAACGACGCGCTGCCAGTGGCGATGGTGAACGCCACCTTGCCGGTTTCGGGCTTCTTCGGGTCGAACGCGATGTCGGCCGTCCACTTGGCGAACTTGCCCTCCACCGGCACGCCCATCTCCTTGATGGCGAAGGTGATCTGGCTCTGGGCGGGAACCACCGCGGCCTGCGCGAAGGCGACGCCGGTGAAGGCCAGCGAGGTGGCCAGGACGAGGGCGGTACGGATCTTGTTCATGGTCGTTCTCGGTTCGAGGGAGGTCGCTCAGCCGCGGCCGGGCATCATGCGGCGGACGAGGCCGTCGCGGTCGATGATCATGTGCTTGAAGACGGCGGCCACGTGCAGCGCGACCAGCGCGAACAGCACCCAGGCCAGGTCGCCGTGCCAGGGCTTGATCGCCTCGGCGAGGTCGTGGTCCTTCGGCACGAAGTCGGGCAGCGGCAGCACGCCGAACAGCACGATGGGGAAGCCCGCGGCCGAGCTGTACGCCCAGCCCACCAGCGGCACGGCGAAGAACAGCGCGTACAGGCCCCAGTGCGTGGCGGTGGCCGCCGTGTGCTGCCACTTCGGCGCCGGCAGGTCGGCCGGCGGCCGGTGCGTCAGGCGCCACAGCAGGCGCAGCGCGGCCAGCAGCAGGATCGTGGCGCCGGCCCACTTGTGATAGTTGTAGAGCTTCAGCCGCATCATCGACATCGGCAGGTCGGCCATGTACAGCCCGACGCAGAAGTTGCAGGCGATCGCCAGCCCCATCAGCCAGTGAAGGAAGATCGCGGTGCCGGTATAGCGGGTGGCGGGCTTGGTGGGGGTGGTCATGTTCTCGGCTTGGATGCGGCGTGGCGGAGGAAGGGGCGGCGTTGCATCTTGAAGGGCAGTGTCCCGGGCTTGGCGGGGCGGCGGGTTGAGCGTGATTGATGCCGCACTTCAGTTGGTTTGAATGGTAGATCAGGCACTCAAGCCCCTACAAAGGCCCGAGATCCCCGCAGCGAAGCGCCTCGAAGGCCGCCTGCTGCGTGGTCGTCCACAGAGCCGCCGGCGGCCCGGCTCCGGTGGGTTCCCTTCCGGCCGCGAATGGTTCAATCAATTTGTGGCGAACCGCGAAGTCCAGCGTCGCGAGCGCCGCATCGGTGGTGAGCTCGCCCGCGGCCGCGCGCGCCAGGGCCTCGGCGACGGGCATCAGGCGATGCTCGGCGACCTCGCCGTCCACGTTGCGCGGCACCTGCCCCGCGGGAAACGCCAGGTCGAACACGTGCAGCCGTTCGTGCTGGCGCCCCTCGGGGATGTCGCACTCCAGGTCGATCACACCACCCACCCGGAGGGCGGCCATCTGATCCGGCACGAGCCCGGCCTCTTCCCAGCCTTCGCGCACGATGGCCTCGCGCGGCGACTGGCCCCGCGGCACGCCGCAGCCGATCATGTTGTCGAGCCGGCCCGGGTCGGTGGCCTTGGTCTCGGAGCGGCGCGCGATCCACAGGTGAGCCGGCCGCCCCGACGCATCGGCCACGTAGCCGTTGCAGTGCGCGCCCAGCGTCAGCGTGCCCCAGAACCGGCTCGCGGCCCGCTCGATCGTGCCGTGCTCGCCGCCCGCGCGGTCGCGCAGGGGATAGGGCTCGTCGCGCCAGGCCACGATGCGGCCCTGCTCGCGCAGTCGCGCGTGGATCCGCGCGAGACGCGCGTCGCGCTCGCCCGCGGGCAGGCGCAGCACGAGCGCGCGCGCCGACCCGTCGGGCGCGGCCAGCCAATCGAAGGCATCGGGCCACTCGCGCAGCGCATCCAGGTCGCGGATCGCGACCGAACCCAGCACCGGACCGCCGTCCCGTCCGAGGAGGAGCGGGATCCGCGCCGGCCCGTCACAGGCCCGCGCCAGCGCGATGGCAGGCCACGAGTGTTGCGTCATCGAGGCAGTCTAAGGCGCGCCGATGACAGCGAGCCGGCTTCGATCGGATAAACTGCAAGACTTCGCGCCCGTAGCTCAGCTGGATAGAGTACTGCCCTCCGAAGGCAGGGGTCACTGGTTCGAACCCAGTCGGGCGCACCATATGCAGGCCTCGCAAGTCCTTGATTTGCGAGGCTTTTTCTTTGGAAAGCCGGCGCATGGGCTCACGCCGACTCAAGCATGCGGGTCACATCCGGGCCACGTCCCCTTGAACCTTGAACCTTGAACGTGCGAGGCGATGGAGCCCGTCGCTCGTCCACCCTGCGTGGCGAAGCTGCTCCAAGGGCGTTGACGGTTGAGGATTCCCGACGACCTCGTTCGAGGTGTGCTCCTTCCCGAAACGGGTGCGCATCGGCCACAATCTTCGGGAAGTCTCGATTCGGTCCGCCAAGAGGCCGGCATTCTGGAGGGATGAGCCGCGGTAACAGGCCTCGCAACGTGCAAGCTCCCAGCCCGTGCGGCGATCACGGTGCGAGTCAAATCCCGATGAGCGTGAGGAAGATCCGTTCGATGCCCAGACTCCCTCGGTACTGGCCGATCGTCGCAGTGTTTGTCGCGATGACCATCCTGCAGGCCTCGGTCGCCGCGCTCAGCATTCAATTGCTGTCGTCCGTGCGAGCCTACGTCGCCGGCGAAAGCCTGTACTCGAAGGCCCAGAAGGACGCGCAGATCTACCTGCTCGACTACGCCGAGAAGCATCAGGAAGCCGACTACGCTCGCTTCATGTCGGCTTTGGCGATACCGCTCGGCGACCGGGCCGCGAGGGAGGCGCTGCAGCGGCGGGAGCCCGACATCGCGGCCGCACGGCAAGGCTTCATCGACGGCGGCAACCATCCCGATGACATCGACGGGCTGATCCGGCTGTTTCGCTGGTTCCAGCATGTGCCGTTCATGTCGCGGCCGATCGCCACCTGGACGCAAGGGGACCAGACGATCCAGGAGATGCGCGCATTGGCCGATCGAGCTCGCGATCGGATTCGAGCCGGAGACCCCCAGTCTCCCGCCGTCGAGGCGATGCGCTCGCAGTCCCCGATCCTCAACGAGCGCCTGATGCATCTCACCAGCGCGTTTTCCTCACAGCTCGGCGAGGCTTCGAGAACGACCCAACGTCTTCTGTTGGGCCTCAACAGCTTCATTGCCGTGCTGCTCATGATCTCGGGGCTTGGTTTCGTGCGCGGGAGCATGCGCATCCAGGCCGCGGCGGACCTGCGGATGGAGCGCCTGATCCATGCGGTGACCGACGGCGTGGTCACCGTCGACGAAGATCGGCGGATCGTGCTGTTCAATCGGGCCGCCGAGACGATGTTCGGCATCGAAGCGATCGAGGCGCTGGGCAGCCCGATCGATCGTTTCATCGAGCACCTCTCGATCACGAACAGTCCTGCCACTGCCGAGTCCCCCCTCGTTGCGTCGAGTGCAGGACCGCTTCACGCGCTGACCGGCCGAAAGCGGGACGGGCGGCCCTTTCCCATCGAGGCGTCCCTGTCGCGACTGCAGATGGAGCGCGGTGCCTTGACGACGATCGTCCTTCGCGACATCACCGCGCGCCTCGTGGCGCACGCCGAGCAAAGGGCGCACGAGGCGCTGGAGGCATCGAACAGGGCGAAGACCGAATTCCTTTCGCGGATGAGCCATGAACTGCGCACGCCCTTGAACGCCGTGATCGGCTTCTCGAAGCTCCTGCGCCTGGACACCGTCAAGCCGCTCTCGACGGAGCAGCTCGAGCGAGTGCAGCACGTCGAGAATGCCGGCGCCCATCTCCTCGCCCTGGTCAACGATGTCCTTGACCTGTCGCGGATCGAGTCGGGCGAAATGTCCGTCTCGCCCGAAGCGGTTCAACTGCTCAGCGTCATCGAGGAAGCGGCGACCATGGTGTCGCCGCTGGTCACCAAGGCGGGCATCGAGATCTTCCTGGCGGCGGAACTGCCTGAGCCAGGTTCGGATCGGCGCGCCGATGCCCGGCTCGCGCCGCCCGGCGACGTCTGGGTCAACGCCGATCCCGTGCGGCTTCGGCAGGTGCTGGTCAATCTCCTCAGCAACGCCGTCAAATACAACCGGCCGGGTGGGCGCGTCGCATTGACCTGGAAGCGCTCGGACAACGAGTGCGAAATCCTGATCACGGACACGGGCATGGGGATTCCCGCAGACCAGCTTGCCTGCCTCTTCCAGCCGTTCAATCGACTCGGTGCCGAATCATCGGCCGTCGAAGGAACCGGCATCGGACTCGTCCTGTCTCGCCAGCTCGCCGCCATGATGGGCGGAACGCTGGGCGTCACCAGCACATTGGGTGTGGGAACCTGCGCGAGCCTGAAGCTCGGGATCGCAAGTGCACCGGCCGTCAAATCCGATCCGGCGAGCATGGGCCGTTCGGAGGCACCGAGCATCCGTTCGCTCAGCGTCCTGTATGCGGAAGACGACGAAGTCAATGCGGAACTGGTACGCCAGCTCGTGACCATGCGGCGAGGGGTGTCGTTGCGCGTGGCGACAAACGGCGCGCTCGCGCTCGAGAGCGCGAGGGTCGACCCTCCGGATCTGATGCTCGTCGACATGAATCTCGGCGACATGACCGGCATCGAGCTCGCCCGGGAACTTCGCCGCGATCGAACGACGCGAAGCATTCGCCTGGTCGCGCTTTCAGCGGACGCATTGCCGGAGCAGATTCGCGCCGCGATGGCCTGCGGATTCGAGTCCTATCTGACCAAGCCGATCAATTTCGAGGAACTTCTGGCGGTGCTTGACGCGCACAGCCAGGAAGCATTCGTCTGATCGCGGCGTGCAACTGGCCCGCGCCGGGCCCGCTGTTGTAATCGAGTGAAAAATCGCGATGGCCCCGCTTGCTAGCCAGGCGACTTGCAGGCACGATTCGCGTGACTTTCATCACGAACGCCAACCTCTGGAAGACCATGTCAAACGCATTTCGTCGCACGGGTGATCTGAAAAGCATCGGCAGCTATCCGGTCTGGCTGCAACGCGTCGTTCATGAAACGACACCGCAGAAGCGCCGTGTCGTCGATCACGAGCTGTTTTCGCTGATGCGGGATGCGAGGCTGCCGCTGCCGTCAATGCAGCGCTTCCTGGTCGGCGTGTGGCCGACGATCGAGCAATTCCCGAGGTTCATGGCCATGAACCTGAAGAAGGCCGGCTACGGGGATAGCGTCGGCTCGGACATGGCGCGCCGCTACCTGATCCAGAACATCCGCGTCGAACAGAAGCATGCCGAGCATTGGGCGGCCTGGGCCAGCGCGGCGGGCCTGAGCTTGAACGATCTTCGATCAGGTTCGGATACGGAGGAACTCCAGGCCTTGGCGCACTGGTGCTGGTACGTGTGCGACCGCGCCGACCTGGCTGTCGCCGTGGCGGCAACCAACTACGCCGTCGAAGGTGCCACCGGCGAGTGGTCTTGCGTCGTCTGTTCGCAGGACACCTATGCGAAATCGCTGCCTGAAGAAGTTCGCGCTCCGGCGATGCGGTGGCTCAAGGTGCATGCCGAATACGACGACACGCATCCATGGGACGCGCTCGACATCGTCGCGACCTTGCTGGGGCATGCGCCCAGCGCACATGAGATCGCACAGGTGCGGCAGGCCATTCGATCGAGCTATCGATACATGGAACTCTCCCTGGACAGCGCGATGATGGCGTCCATTCACGGAACCTTCGAAGAGACCGCATCCAACTCGTCGGCGCTGGGGCTCGATGCTCTCGACGTCGCCTGACGGAGTCCCAGGATCTCGGGCCCCATGAGTCCGACGATTCATGGGGCCCTTCCTTGCCGGCGATCAGAAGAACAGGATCGCCCCCAGCGCCACGCCATCGAGCTTGGCCGTGTCGCCCGCCACGCTCCTGGACGTCGTGTGGCTCAGCTCGCCCGTCAGCGTCAGGCTCTTGGTGAGGCCGAAGTACACGCCGCCGGTGAGGTTGGCGTTCGAGCGCAGGTCGGTGTCCGTGCCGTCCTTCAGCCGGCTCTGGCCGTAGTTCAGTCCCAGCTTGACCTTGGGCGTCGCCTGGAACGTGCCCTGCACGAGGTAGTTGGTCTGCTTGCGCGGCCCGCTGTCGCCGTCGGACAGCACGCCCAGGCCCTTGCCTGACTGCACGTTCACGAGCACGCCGAAGCCGCCGGCCGACGCGCTGCCACCGAGCTCGAAGCCGTTCATCGTGAAGCCGTCGGCTCCGGCCGCATCGAACTTCTGCGACTTGGCGCCCGCCCACAGCTTGGCCGGACCCACGTCCAACGACGCGACGGCCTGGATCTGGGGCGAGGTCTTGCCGGCGTAGGCGGTGCCGTTGGCGTCCACGGGGCTCAGGAGCGCGATCCGGCCGCTGAAGCCGCTCCAGGACGGCGTGGCGTAGGCGACCTGCCCGTAGGTGCCCAGGTAGGTATAGCCGGCGCCGATGTGGCCCAGCGTCACGCGGTTGCGCTGGGTGGCGCTCACCGGTGCGCCGGCGCCGAACAGGGTCATGTCGCCCAGGATCGCCGCCTGGCCGAACAGGCCGTAGTCGCGCCCGAGCTTGACCGTGCCCATGTCGGCGTCGCCGAAGGTGAGGAAGGCCTGGCGGACGTCGACGTTGCTGTTGTTGCCGATCGCATCGTCCGACGACGCGGCCGCGCCGATCATCAGCGTCGCGCCCACGTCGTAGCCTTCCTGCCTGCTCTTGGCGCTGGTGATGAGCGCGTTGGGCAGCAGCCCGTTGCCGATCACGGTGCGGCCGTCCACGCCGCCGCAGCCGAGCGCCTGCGTCGCCAGCGCGAGGCCGCCGATGGCCTGGCTGCCCGAGCAGTGGGTGCGCGTGTAGAACGCGTTGATGATGCCGCCCACGTTGAGGTCCCAGTCGCCGGCCTTGAAGTCCGCGGCCTCGCTCGAAGCGGCGGCGAGGCTCAGGAACGCGCCGGCAACGGCGGCGGTGGATGTCGTCTTCATGTGTGTCGTCTCCTGCTTGTGGATGGATGTGCGCGGCGCGATGTCGGCCGCGGGGTCTTGTTTCCCGCAGCGGAAATCGCAATGCACATGCCAGTGGCAGAGGAAGACAGCGCGCTGTTCGAAGCGTTTGATCGCGGCGCAATCGCTGTGTCAGCGCACAGCGTTCGCGGCGCGGCGCCTGGCGCGGTCTCGGGATAGTCCGTGTCCGCTGCAGGCGGTTGTTCCATCGCCTGCTCCAGCCATTGCTCCAGCGGCGATGCGCGTTATCCCGCGGCCTTGTGGCGCCGCGGGACAGCGATGGCGATCAGGCGTCGAAGCGCCAGGTCAGGCCCAGCCAGAGGCCGCGCGGCGCGCCGGCCGTGCGGAACTGCTCGCTGCGCCACGTGGTGCCGGTGGCGTCGAAGCCGCGGCCCGGGCCGGTGAACACGTTCTTGCCCAGCGTGGCGAAGTTCGACGTGCGCCGGTCGAACAGGTTGTCCACGTTGGCGAAGGCTTCCCAGCCCGCGCCCAGGCGCATGCGCGCATCGATGTTCACCAGCGCGAAGCCCGGCACCTTGCCGTTGGCGTCGGCGTTGTTCTCGTCGCCGCGTGCGTACTGGCTTCCCTGCGCGACCAGCGTGGCGCCGACGGACGCGGCCTCGCCGAACGCGACGTCCGCGCGCAGCTTGAGCGTGTGGCGCGGGATGGCCGGCAGGCGGTCGCCGGGGCGCACCCGGATGTCGGCGCAGTCCGCGCAGCTGATGGGCGCGGCGGTGGAATTGTCGGGGCTGTTCAACAGCAGCGGCGTGCGGAACGTGGCGTCGACGAAGCTGTAGTGCGCGGCCAGCGTCAATGCGCCGGCCGTGGCGTCCACGCCCAGCTCCGCGCCCTGGCGCCGCGTGTCGCCCACGTTCTGGAAGTAGCCCGCGCTGGTGGCGCCGCCGCCGCTGCTGATGAACTGGATGTCGTCGCGCAGCTCGGTGCGGAACACGGCCACCGACCATTGCAGGCCGGCCGTCGCCTTGCCGCGCGCGCCCAGCTCCACGTTGTGCGAGACGACCGGCTTCAACGCCGGATCGGACGAGAAAGCGTTGGGCAGCGAGCACGGCGCGTTCGGATCGGCACACGACAGCTCCACCGGCGTGGGCACGCGCATCCCTTCGTTGTAGGTGCCGTACAGCGTCAGGCCGTCGACCGGATTCGTCGTCAGGCCCGCCGACGGGTTGAAGCGGCGAAACGTGTGGCGGCCGTTCAGGGCCGTGCCGAGCTGGTCCGAAAGGTCGACGTTGGCCAGGTTGTAGCGGCCCGCGAGCGTGAGGAAGCTCTTCGCGCCGACGTCCAGCGCGTCGGTGGCGAACACGCCCGCGGCCGCGGCGCGCGCATGCAGCGAGGTGTCGAGCTCCACGGGCTTGCCGGAGCTGGTGTCGCGCGACGCCCCGGCCTGCTGGCTTGACTGCGTGAACGCGGTGAAGCCGCTCTCGAAGCTCGCGCCGGCGCTGAGATGGTTCGCGCGGCCGGCCAGCGGCGCCGTCGATGTGAGCTGGACGGACGCGCCCGAACGCGACTGCGCGGCGTCGTTGATCGCGTTGCCGGTGGGCTGGTTGCCGTCACCCACGGGCCGGCCGGGATCGAAGCCGCCGTTGACGTTGCTGTTGAAGACGAAGGTCTTGAGCTGCCGATGGAAGGCGTTGGCCTCCAGCAGCAGGCCCGAGGCGAAGCGGTGGCTCGCGTTCGCGTTGAAGAACACGAGCCGGTTCGACTGGAAATCGGGCCACGAATACGCCTGGCGGTAGTCCGACAGCCAGGACAGGGGCAGCGTCTGGTTGCCTTCCAGGCGCGTGTTCGCCAGCCCCACGCTGAAGTCGGCGCGGTCGCGCTCGTCGCGCCAGCCCGTCCTGGCGAACAGCTGTCCCACGCGGCTCGGGTCGTGCTCGCCCCAGCCGTCCTCGTGCACCACGTTGCCAGCGACGAAGCCGGCCCAGTGGGCGTCGTGCGCGCCGCCCTCGAAGTCGACCGCCTTGCGGCCCCACTGGCCGCCCCAGGCGCGCAGCTCGCCGCCGTCCTCGTCGAAGCCGTCGCGGGTGGTGACGTTCAGCGCGCCGCCCAGCGTGTTGAGGCCGAACACGGGATTCGAGCCGGGGACGACGGCGATCCTGGCGATCGCGCCCTCCGGGATCAGGTCCCAGTTGACGGTGTCGCCGAACACCTCGTTGACGCGCACGCCGTCGACGAACACCGACAGCCCTTGCGGCGTGCCCAGCGCGGGCGACGCGGTGAAGCCGCGGAAGTTCACGTCGAGCTGGTACGCGTTGCCGGCGGTGTCGTTGACGTTGACGCTGCCCACGCCCTGGGCCAGCGCCTGGGCCAGCGTCGTTGCGCGCGGGCTCCCCACGGCGGCACCCTGCAGCGTCTGCACGTTGGACGGCACCTCGTTCAACGGCACGCCCTGGCCGGGCAGGATCGTGGTGCCGACCACGACGACGGTCTGCAGCGCGACGACCGCCGGCGCCTCGTCGGCGCGCGCGAACGCGCAGGCGATGCACAGAGGGACGGCGAGCAGCTTCGGCAGCGGCGATGGCGCGCGCATCGATCAGCCGGGCTTCTTCGCCCAGGCGCTGCACCACCCCGTCGCCGCGACCTGCTTGCGGCCGAACATCGCGCAGCCCGACCAGGCGTCGGCCGGCGCGCCCTGGAAGAACGAGCACCCGCTGCATTGCTGCTGCTCGGTGTGGTTCGGATATTTCTTCTGGTCGACGAGATGGGTGTCGTGCCTGTAGCCGAGCGCGACGGCGATGTCGTCGGTCTCCTCGACGTGGCCCGCGGCGTGGGCGAGGCGGGGAACGGCCGCGGCGATCGCGCAGCCGGCGGCCAGCGACCGCATGAAGAAGATGCGTCGGGTGGAATCGGTCATTTCAATGTCTCCGTGCGGCCTCCCGCCCGCTCGGGGGGAGGCCGCTCTCTCTACGTGGTCAGGAAATCAGTTCGCCTTGGCGACCTTCGCGGGCGCATCGGCCGCGGCCTGCTTCGGCGCGGGCGCGCCGCCGGCCTTCGGGATCTTGAAGACCCACACCATGCCGCCCTGCTCCAGCATGTTGACCTTCTTGGCGACCTCGCCGCCCCACAGCGGGACGGCGCCGCCCCAGCCGGACACGACGCTCACGTACTGCTCGCCGTTCTGCATCCAGGTGATCGGGGGCGCCACGACGCCGGAGCCGGTCTGGAACTGCCACAGCACCTTGCCGGTCTTCGCGTCGGCCGCCTTCAGGTACCCCTCGGGGGTTCCCCAGAAGACGAGGTTGCCGCCGGTGGTGAGCACGCCGCCCCACAGCGGCGCCGTGTCCTTGACCTCCCAGACCATCTTGCCGGTCTTCGGGTCGATGGCGCGCAGCGAGCCGATGTAGTCGTCGTTGATCGTCTTGATGGTGAAGCCGGCGCCCAGGTAGGCCGCGCCCTTCTTGTAGGCGACCGGCTCGTTCCAGATCTCCATGCCCCACTCGTTGGACGGCACGTAGAACAGCTTGGTGTCCGGGCTGTAGGCCATGGGCATCTGGTTCTTGCCGCCCAGGAAGCTTGGCGCGTTGAAGATGGCCTGGCCCTTCTTGCCGTCGGCGCTCGCGGTGGGATCGCCCGGCCGGCTGGCTTCGATGTAGTTCGGGCGGCCCGTCTTCAGGTCGATGCTGCTGGCCCAAGTGATCTTCTTGACGAACGGGAACGCGTTGAGCAGCTTGCCGTCGTTGGCGTCGATCACGTAGAAGAAGCCGTTGCGGTCGGCCTTGCCGCCCACGCGCCTGCCGCCCATGTCGAAGGTGACGAACTCGTTGACGCCGTCGAAGTCCCAGCCGTCGTTGGGCGTGGTCTGGTAGTGCCACTTGATCTGGCCGGTCTTCACGTCGATGGCCAGCGTGGACGCGGAGAACAGGTTGTCGCCGGGGCGCATGTGGCTGTTCCACGGCGACGGGTTGCCGGTGCCGAAGTAGGCCAGGCCGGTCTTGGCGTCGTAGGTGCCGCCCAGCCAGGTGGCGGCGCCGCCGGTCTTCCACAGGTCGCCCGGCCAGCTCTGGCCGGGGGTGCCGCTGACGCCGTTCTCGTGCTTCGTGCCATCCGCGTCGTACGTGTAGCCCATGTGGCCCTCGACGGTGGGGCGCGTCCACACCAGCTTGCCGGTGCGCGGGTCGCGCGCCTCGACGCGGCCGACGACGCCGAACTCGCCGCCGGACACCCCCGTGAGCAGCAGCCCCTGCGCGATCAGCGGCGCGGCGGAGGCCGAATAGCCCGCGGCGTAGTCGTCGATCTTGGTCTTCCACACGACGTCGCCGGTGGCCTGGTCAAGCGCGACGAGCTGCGCGTCGAGCGTGGCGAAGATCACCAGGTTGTCGAACAGCGCGGCGCCGCGGTTGACCACGTCGCAGCACGGCATGATGCCCTCGGGCAGGCGGTGCTCGTACTTCCACAGCTTCTTGCCGGTGGCGGCGTCGAGCGCGAAGATGCGCGAGTACGAGCCCGTCACGAACATGCGGCCGTTGTAGATCACCGGCTGCGACTCCTGGCCGCGCTGCTTCTCGCCGCCGAAGGAGAACGCCCACACCGGCGCCAGCTTGCCCACCGTCGCGGCGTTGACCTGCTTGAGCGGGGAATATCGCTGCCCCTGCGTGTTCACGCCCCAGGTCAGCACGTTGCCGGTGGACGTGGCCTCGGCCTGGATCATCTGGTCGGTGACGCCGTCGGCGAAGGCGCTGGCGATGGCGGCGGTCAGACCCGCTGCGGCGAGCAGGGTCGGGAGTCTCGAATGCATGGATGTCTCCTCGTTGGTTGCGCGGTGCCGACACGCCGCGGCAGCGGGGTCGTCCGTGCCTGGAAGCGCAATGTCCGTGCCACGCGGCCAGGTGGCCCGCGAGGCCCTTGCGCTGCGGGTTTCCCCGTTTCGGATTCGATCGATTGCTACAGAGTCGAACACTCGCCTCGCACGCGCTGGCACGCCCGCGTGGCAGCGCGTCACACGCTCAGGCGGACCCGAGCGCAAGGCCGGGCGTCGCCTGCCAGCGGCCCTTCTTGTCGACCCACAGCGCATCCACGCGCCACTGTCGGGCCAGCGCCGCCGCCTGCGCCGGGCCGCCGACGAACAGCACCTTGGTGAGCGCGTCGGCCAGCGCGCCGCTGGGCGCGGCCACGGTGACGCCGGCCATGTCGGCCGGCGACCAGCCCGTGTGCGGGTCGAAGATGTGGTGATGGCGGTGATCGGCGCTGAACGCGGTCTGGTCGTCGCCGGACGTGGCCACGCAGCGGCCGTCGGCGAACAGCCGGGCGAGGAAGCGCCCTCCCACCAGCGGATCGGCGATGCCCAGCGTCCAGCGGTCGCCGGCCGGGTTGCGGCCCACCATCGCGAACTCGCCGGCGTCCACCAGCGCGTCGCGCACGCCGTGGCGCTCGAGCACCGCGCGCACGCGGTCGGCCGCGTAGCCCTGCGCGATGCCGTTGAGCGTCACGCCCATGCCGGGGCGCGCCAGGCGGACGCCGCCGGCCGCGTCCAGGGTCAGCGCGCGCCAATCCACGAGAGACCGGGCCGCCGCCACCTCGGCCGGCGTCGGCAGCCGGCCCGCGCGCTGCGCGTTGGCGAACGCGAGCCACAGCGGCTGCACGGTCGCGTCGAACGCGCCGCCGCTGGCCCGCGACACGGCGGCCGCGATGCGCAGCACCTCGAGCAGCTCGGCGGGCGCCGCGTCCAGCCGTCCGTCGCGATTGAGGCGCGACAACGCGCTGTCGTCGCGGAACAGGCTCATCTGCCCTTCGATGCACTGCAACGCGGCGACGGCCGCATCCAGCGCGCTCGTCAACGCGGCCTCGTCGACATGCCCGGCCTGCAATGACAACGTCGTGCCGAAGCCCACCTGTTCGCGGCGCTGCCACCGGAGCGGCGGCGTGACCGGCGCGGCGGCCCCGAGCGCGCACCAGGCGCCGCTGCCGATGGCAAGGCGCAAGGCCTGCCGCCGCTTCATCGCCCCGCTCCCGCGGCGTGCGCCGGCAGCGGCCGGATCGCGATCGTGCGATGGCGCTTGTGCTGGATCAGCGGCGCGCAGCGCTCGTCGCTGTCGTGGATCGCCACGCACTCCAGGCACTGGAAGCAGTCCTCGTAGACGATCTCGCCGGCGGGTTCGATGGCCTGGTAGTCGCAATGGTGGCGGCAGCTCTGGCACGGCGTGCCGCACTCCACGCGGCGCGCGATCCAGTCGACGCGGCGCAGCCGGCCGAGCAGCGCCAGCCCCGCGCCCAGCGGGCACAGGTAGCGGCAGAAGCCCTTGAACACGAACGCCGACGATGCCACCAGCGCCACGGCCCAGGCCACGAAGGGCCACGAGCGCACGAAGGCCAGCGTGATGGCGGTCTTGAAGGGTTCGACCTCGATCGCGCGGTCGGTCCACGGGCTCGCCGCGGCGCCGAACGCGGCCAGCCCCACGATGCCCGCGAGCAGCGCGTACTTCACCAGCTTCAGCTTCGCATCGAGCGCCGCACGCACGCGGCGCGGCCGGATGCCCAGCGCCCGCGTGACCTGGCTCACCAGCTCCTGCAGCGCGCCGAACGGGCACAGCCAGCCGCAGAACGTGCCGCGTCCCCACGCGAAGAGGCTCGCCGCGACGAACGCCCACAGCACCACCGTCATCGGGTCGTACAGGAAGAAGCCCATCCCGCGCCCGGCGACGAGCGCCTGCACGGCCGCAGTGATGTTGACGATGGACAGCTGCCCCTGCGCATACCAGCCGATGAACACCAGCGTGAACACGAGATAACCGGTGCGGAAGATCGCCAGCCGGCGCTCGTCGGCCACCAGCCAGCGCGGCCGCGCCAGCACCCCCGCCAGCAGCGCCAGCGCCGCGACCAACACCGCCAGCTCCCAGGCCCGCGCGCGCCAGATGCCTGGCCAGGACTTGCTGTCGGACGTCGGCAGCAGCACCTGGTCCGCCGGCAGCCGGTACGGCAGCTCGAACTCGCGGGCGATGCGCTCCGGGTAGATCGCGCCCTTGTCGCGCACGACGTGCAGCACGAGCTGCAACGGCCGCGCCGGATCGAGCCCAGCCGGCCCGATCACGCGCAGCACCTTCGTGTCCGCGTCGTGGAGGTCGGCCGGCAGCGCGAGCGCGTCGTCGAGATCCAGGTCGCGCATCTCGATGGGCAGCTCGCCCTGGCGCAAGGTGATGCGGTCGGGCACGGCGCCGCGCACGAAGCTGTCGCCCACCACGCTCCACGCGCCGCGCGAGACGACCAGCAACGCGTGGTCGCCATCGTCCAGCCGCCCCTGCAGGTGCGCCCAGCCGGCCTCGCCGAGCAGGTTGCGGCCCACCAGCGGCGAGGCGAGGTACGCGACCCACAGCTCGGTGAAGGTCGAATCCGGCGATCCGCCCTCCGCGTCCTCGACGCCGGTGCCCTGGAACGCCCGGTCGACCTGCGCGCGCGTGACGCGCAGGTGCGCGACGAGGCCCGCATCCACGAGCGCGCTCCAGTCCATTGCACGATACGTGTCGCGCCGCACGCGCGCCAGCTGGTCGGGATCGGTGCCCGCGGCGAACCCAAGCTTCGCGCGCGCCACGTGCAGCGCCGCCGCCAGCAGGCTCTGGTTGACGATGCGCACCGACGCGGTGGCCTTGGCCACGCCGTCGATGTAGACGTTGGCGCTGCCGCGCTGCTCGCCCCGATTGGTGTTGGAGCCGATCTTGATGTTCTGGCGCAGCGACAGGCCCTTGTACTGCTCCACGAAGCGCGCCAGCGGCGCCGGGCCCAGGCCGTCGACGAACACGGGCTCGTGCTGCGACAGCACCTGCACGTCGGCGAACGCCCCCTTGGCGTCCAGCAGCACCAGCAGGTTCACCGGCGTGCCGGAGAACCCGGGGATCGGCGCCAGGTCGATCGACTCGAACGCGTAGCCCACCAGCGGCGTGGCGGCGCCGTCCTGGCGGAACAGCGGCCAGACGGGCAGCTGCGTGTCGCGTTCGCCCACGATCAGCGGCGACGGGAAGCGCTGCTGCATCGCCGCGCGATCCAGCGTGCCGGCCTGCGCCGTCGCGGCGAGGAACACGAGCAGCGCCAGACACAGGGCTCGCGCGAGCATGGCCGTCTCAGTCGTCCACCAGCACCGCGTTGGGCGTGTGGCCCACCGGAATCGTCTTCAGCGGCATCGCGCTCGCCGTGTCGATCACGGTGAGGTCGTCGGAGAGCCCCCCGGCCACGAACAGGCGCGTGCCGTCGCCGCCCAGCGCCAGCCCCCAGGCGCGGCGTCCCACCGGCACCAGCGCGCGCACCTTGCGCGTGGCGACGTCGACGAACGCGACGCGGTTGGCGCGGCCCAGCGCGACGTACATCGTGCGGCCGTCGGGCGACGCGACGAGGCCCACCGGCGTGATGCCGTCGGCGGCCAGGCCTTCCACCTCGAACGCGATCGTGTCGGTCAGCGCCAGGTCGGCGGTGGAGATCACGCTGACGGCCGCGCCCTTCTCGTCGCTGACCCACAGCTGCATCCCGTCGGGGGTCAACGCGAGCCGGCGCGGCCGCTTGCCCACCGGAATGGCCTTCACGATGGCCAGCGTGGCCGTGTCGATCGCGTAGACCGCGCCGGCCACCTCGGAGGTGACGTACACCCGTTTGCCGTCCGCCGACATCTTCACGCCTTCCGGCTCCGGGCCCAGCGCCACGCGGCCCACGGGCCTGTGCAGCACGAGGTCGATCACCGCCAGCGCGCCGTCGTCCTCGGACGAGACGTAGGCCAGGCGGCCGTCCAGCGACAGGTCCAGAACCTCGGGGTCCGGGCCGACGGTGGATCGGTCGACGACCTTGCGCGTGGCCAGATCGAGCACGTCGGCCGTCCCGGATTCGCCGCACACCACCAGCATGCGCGCGCCGTCCGGCAGGCGCCGCAGGTGGCGCGGGCGCTGGCAGGACGGCAGCGTGCCCACCACCGCCAGCGACTTCGCATCGATCATCGTGAGCGAGTTGTCCTTCTCGTTGGCGACGTAGACGAGGCCGGAGGCGGCCCGCGCCCCGGTGGCCAGGAGCAGGCCCAGCGTGAGCATGGCCAGTTGTTTCATGGGAGGGCGGGTTCGGAGAGGGCGAGCGACATCGCATTGCCGCGGAAGACGAGCCCGGCGCCCTTGGTGGCCCCGGGGATGAAGCGCAGCGGCGCGGCGACGTGCTCGCGCTGGTGGGCGCCGGCCAGCGCGGCGTCGATGCGGTCGCGGTGCTCGCTCTTGCGGCACACGGGGTCGGTGGCGGCCGCGTCGCCCGTCACCAGGAAGGCCTGGCAGCGGCAGCCCGCGTGGTCGGCGTCGTGTTCGTCGCAGCTCGCGCAGGTGTCGTTCATCCACGCATCGCCGCGGTAGGTGTTGAACGCCGCGCTGTCGAACCAGGCCTCGCGCACCGAGTGCTCGCGCAGGCTGGGAAAGTGGAGTCCGGGCAACATGCGCGCGCTGTGGCACGGCAGCGCCAGGCCGTCCGGCGCGACCACCAGGAACACCGCGCCCCAGCCCGCCATGCAGGGCTTGGGCTTCGCGTCGGCGTAGTCGGGTGACACCCACAGGATCTTCATGTGGTCGTTGCTGCCCGCGCGATGCGCCATCACGATGGCTTCGGCGTCGCGCAGCTCGTCCACCGTGGGCATCAGCGCGGCACGGTTGTGCCAGGCCCAGCCGTAGTACTGCGTGTTGGCCAGCTCGAGGAAGTCAGCGCCCATGCGCTCGGCCATCTCGATGATGCGGCCCACGTGCGGCAGGTTGAAGCGGTGCATCACGCAGTTGAGCACCATCGGGTAGCCGGCGTCCTTGATGATGGCGGCCACGCGCGACTTCAGCTCGAACGTGCGGGTGGAGCTGATGAAGTCGTTGAGCTCGCGCGTGGAGTCCTGGAACGACAGCTGCACGTGGTCGAGCCCCGCCTCCTTCAGCGCCAGGGCACGCGCCGCCGTCAGGCCCACGCCCGAGGTGATGAGGTTGGTGTAGAAGCCCAGCCCGCGCGCATGCGCCACGAGCTCCTCCAGGTCGTCGCGCAGCAGCGGTTCGCCGCCCGAGAAGCCCAGCTGCACCGCGCCGAGCGCGCGCGCCTCGGCCAGCACGCGCTTCCACGTCGCGGTGTCGAGCTCCTCGCCGTGGCGCGCGTAGTCCACCGGGTTGGAGCAGAACACGCAGTGCAGCGGGCAGCGGTAGGTGAGTTCCGCGAGCAGCCAGAACGGCGGCTTCACGACGGCGGCGGTCATAAGGCTACCCTCCGCCTGACGGCTGCGGTGCGAGCCCCTTCGGGCGGCCGGGCGGTGCTCATTGCGAGATCCAGCCGCGTTCGCGGGCCTGCGCCAGGAACGCGCGCACGTCGTCGCGCAACGCCGTGCGGGCGAATGCCGCCTCCAGCTCGCCGACGATGTCGTCCACCGAGCGCCGGCCGTCGCAGCGGCGCAGGATCTCGGCGGCGGGCGTGTTGAGCTTGACCATGCCCTCGGGGTACAGCAGCACCCACGCATCCTGCGCCGGCTCGAACTGCAGGCGGTACATGCCGGCGACGGCGGGACGGGATGCGGCAGCGATCATGGTCGGAGCTCCGGCGCGAGGTCGTCGGGATAGGCCAGCGCGATCGCGTCGAGCATGGCCCAGAGGATGTCGAGCTTGAAGTCGAGGATCTGCAGCGCACGCTCCTGGCGCTCGCGCGTCGTGCACCAGCGCCGCGCGACCTCCAGGCCGTGCTCCACGTCGCGGGTGGCCAGCGTGATGCGGCTGCGGAAATACGCCAGGCCGTCGGCGGCGATCCACGGATAGTGCGACGGCCAGCCGGCCAGGCGGTCGGCGTGGATCTTCGGCGCGAACAGCTCGGTGAGCGAGGAGATCGCGGCCTCCTCCCACGGCGCGCGGCGCGCGAAGTTCACGTAGGCATCGACGGCGAAGCGCACGCCGGGCCGCAGGTGGCACAGGCTCTCGATGTCGGCACGCGCCAGGCCTGTGGCCATGCCCAGCCGGCACCAGGCCTCGATGCCGCCGGCGTTCGGGCCGGCGAAGTCACCGCGGCCGTCGTGGTCGAGGATGCGCTCGATCCAGCGCCGGCGCTCGGCGCGGTCGGTGCAGTTGGCCATCACCGCGGCGTCCTTGATGGGGATGCACAGCTGGTAGTAGAAGCGGTTGGCCACCCAGCCGCGCACCTGGAACGGCGCGAGCTCGCCGCGGTTCAGGCGCACGTTGAACGGATGGTGGATGTGGTACCGCGATTCGCGCGCGCGCAGGCGCGACTCGAACTCGTCGGCGCTCCACGGCGCGTCGTCGATCACAGCGAGATCTCCATGCCGTCGTGCGCCACCTCGATTCCCAGCGATTCCAGCGTGCGGCGCGGCGCGCTGTCCTCGTCGAGGATCGGGTTGCTGTTGTTGATGTGGATGAGCACCTTGCGCGCGGCCTTGGCCTCGCGCAGCACGTCCACCATGCCCGGCCGGCCCGCGAAGGCCTGCTGCGGCAGGTGGCCCATCTCGGCGGCGGCCTTGGTGCCGAGACCGGCGTGCTGCATCTCGTCCTCGCGCCAGAACGTGCCGTCCACCAGCACGCAATCGGCGTCGTCGAGCCAGGCGATCTCCTGCTCGCCCACGCGCGCGAGGCCCGGCGAGTAGAACAGCGTGGCGCCGTCGGCGGTGTCCTCGATGCGCAGCGCGATGTTGTCGCCGATCACCTGCTCGCGCCGGTGCGGCGAGTACGGCGGCGCCTTGCCGGGAATCGCGAGCGCGGTGAAGCGCAGGCCCGGCACGGCCTCGATGGCGAACTCCGCCTGGGTGCTCTGGCCGTCCACAGGCAGCATGTGCCAGCGCGTGCCGCAGTAGTGCTGCAGCACGTCGAGGATCGGCAGGCCCGTGGTGAGGTCCTCGAACACGCAGCGCGTGGCGTACAGGTCGATGCAGGGGCCCTCGCGCAGGCCCAGCAGGCCCGTCACGTGGTCGATCTGCGCGTCCATCAGCACCACCGCCTTGATGGGCGTGTCGCGCAGGCCCTCGCGCGGATGCAGCTGCGGATGGAGGCGGATCTGCCCGCCGATATCGGGCGATGCGTTGAGCAGCGCCCACGACTGGCCATCGGCCGAGACGGCGATCGAGCTTTGCGTGCGTTCCGCGGCGCGCACGCGGCCGCTGCGCTGGCCCGCGCAGTTCGCGCAGTTGCAGTTCCATTGCGGGAAACCACCACCGGCGCCGGAGCCGAGGACGAGGATCTTCATGATGTCGGGGAAGTGAGGCCAGGGGTCTGGCGAGCGCCGCCGGCGCCGGGAGGCGTCGACGGCGCGCGGCTCAGCGCGAGGCGATGTACATCGTGATCTCGAAGCCGAAGCGCAGGTCTTCAAACGCGGGTTGCGTCCATTGCATGGAAAATCTCCTGGAGTGTGTTGAAGGTCCGAGTCCGCGCGTCGTGTCGCATGGCCCGCGGACACAGGGGAAATCGCAAATCGCGTGCCACTCGGGGAAGGGTGCCGATCTTGAGGGTTGACCCTCGAAACGCGGAGCGGAAACACGGTGTTCGAGGATGCGGCCCCGCGATGCCGCGACAACTGTCCCGCGCTGGAGCAATGACACGCGCGGCCTGGCGCAGGGATTACCCGTTCACTTGGCCCAGCGCAGCTTGCGGTAGATGGTGTTGCGGCTGATGCCCAGCTGCTTGGACGCCTCGGAGATGTTGCCGTTGGCGGCGTCGACCGCGGCCTGGATCAACGCGACCTCCGACTCGCCCAGCGTGCGCGGCGCCACGGCCATCGGCGGTGCGGCGGCCTCGGGCGCGGCCACTGGCAGGCGCATGTCCCCGGGCGCGGCGGGCGTGATCGCCGCGCCCGGGGACGCGCGCCCGACGTCTTCGTGAAAGTCGTCGGACAGGTGCTCCTCCGTGATCTCGGCCTCGTTCGCGCACATGACCGCGGCGGTGCGCAGCACGTTGGCGAGCTGGCGGATGTTGCCGGGCCAGGCGTAGCGCTCGAACAGGCCCATGACGGGCGCGCTGATCGCCGGCGCGGAACCGTGCGACTCGGTCACCAGGATGCGGCGCGCGACGGCGCGCAGGTCGCTGCGGTCGCGCAGCGCGGGCAGGCGCACCACGAGGCCGTTGAGCCGGTAGTAGAGGTCCTCGCGGAACTGGCCGGCGGTGATCATGTCGCGCAGGTTGCGGTGGGTGGCGCTGACGACCGCGATGTCCACTGCGATGGCCTTGTGGCCGCCGAGCGGCATCACGCTGCGCTCCTGCAGCACGCGCAGCAGGCGGGCCTGAAGCGACAGCGGCATGTCGCCGATCTCGTCGAGGAACAGCGTGCCGCCGTTGGCCTGCACGATGCGGCCGCTGGCGCCCTTGCGGCGCGCGCCGGTGAACGCGCCGTCCTCGTAGCCGAACAGCTCGGCCTCGATCAGCGACTCGGGAATGGACGCGCAGTTCACCGCCACGAAGGGCTGGCGCGCGCGGCTGGAGTCCTGGTGCACGGCCCGGGCGAGGAGCTCCTTGCCGGTGCCCGTCTCGCCCAGGATCAGCAGCGGGATGTCCTTGTTGAGCACGCGCTGCACCTTGTGCACGATGGTGTCGATCTGCGCGTCGCCGGTCTTCAGGTAGTGCAGGCCCGACAGCCGCCCCGAGCGCGCGGCCTCGTCGGCCTGCGCCTCGCGCTCGACGGCCTGGGCGGTGCGGGCGGGCGCACCGTCGATCGCGGTGGTGAAGGTCGTCACGCGGCCAGGCGCCTGCGGGTCGTCCGGGCTGTCGAACCCGGCGAGCATGGACCGGATCGGGCCATTGAAGCGCGCGCTCGCGTGGAAGCTGCGGCCGCTCGGGATCGTGAGCCGCATCGGCAGCGGCAGCGGCGAGTGGAAGTGGTCGGACACCGCGGCGATGGTGGTGTCGAACAGGCTCGTGAGGCTGTGCATGCGCAGCGCGGCGCTGCTCAGGTCGAGCTGGTCCAGGGCGCTGCGGTTGCCGCCCAGGATGCGGCCGTCGCCGCCCACGACGACGATGCCCTCCAGCAGCGTGCCGATGAACTCCGGCCGCAGGTGGAAGTGCAGGCGCAGGCGGTTGCCATAGTCGTCGGAGAGCCAGTGGTTCTCGATCATGCGCGCCGACATCCGCACCAGCCCCATCGTGTGCTGGTGATAGCTGCGGTGGTCGCCGGTGACGTCGAGCACGCCCAGCATGTTGCCGCGCGGATCGATGATGGGCGCGGCCGAGCAGGTGAGGAAGTGGTTCGCGTGGATGAAGTGCTCGCCCGCGTGGATGAGCGTGGGCCGTTCCTCCACCAGCGCGGTGCCGATCGCGTTGGTGCCCTTGGACTGCTCGGCCCAGTTCACGCCCGGCGCGAGCGCCACCTTGCCGGCGCGCGCGAGGAACTCGTCGTCGCCCACCGAGTGCAGGATGGTGCCCTGCGCATCGGTGAGCACGATCATGCTCTCGGTGTTGACGATCTGCTCGAACAGCATCTCCATCACCGGCGCGGCGTGCGTGAACAGGCGCTGGTTGCGCTCGCGCGCCACCGCGAGGTCGCCGCGCACCATGGGCTCGAAGTCGGGCCGCTCGATGCGGGACAACCCGAGGGCGGTGCAGCGCAGGTGCGACTGCTCGATGCGTTCCGCGCGTTCGGGAACGTCGCTGCCGGCCTGCGCGGTGGGCGTGGTCCAGGCGCCCGGCGCGGCCAGGGCGTGAAGGGATGCTGACATCGTCGCTTCCTCTGCTCCTGCCGGGCGACCCGGCGGGTTGTCTCTGTCGTTGTACCGCTCGCCGCTGCCCCGTGGCTGTCGCAGTCGATGCGGAAGTGTTCGATCCTGGTACAGACGCCGCGTTCGGGCTCGGGGCTATCCCTGAGGATGCCGGGCCCTGAAGCCGGTCCGGCATCGATTCGGTTCTCCGCTCGTCCCAGGGCGAGCCATCCTCGCGCCGCCCCACCCGGTCTCCGTCCGCCCCTGTCGAACGCAATAAGTGTTCCTGCCTGCAGCAACCATGCCGTGGCATGGCCTTTGCAGACCATGGCCTCGAGTGTTCAACAAAAGGCTTGACGGAGACTGACATGGATCAAACCACGAACGGCGCGCTCGTGCGCCGATCTCGCCTGCGCATCGCCGCACGCGCCGGCGCCGCGCTGCTGGCCCTCGGCGCCTGGGCCCTCGTCGGCGCGCACGGCAACGTGACGCCGCAACCGGTGGACACCACCGGCCTCGCGCCGCTGGGCGACGAATGGCGCAGCGTGAACCCGTACGCGGGCAACCCGACGGCGGTGGAGATCGGCTCGTCCGGCTTCAACCAGAACTGCGCGCGCTGCCACGGCCTCGAGGCGATCTCGGGCGGCATCGCGCCCGACCTGCGCCGCCTGGACAACGAGTGTGCCGGCATGAAGGACAAGTCGGCGCGCGAGGCCTGCGTCAAGGACAACGACGACTACATGATCACCACCGTGCGCCATGGCCGCAGCCGCAACGGCGCCGTCTACATGCCGCCGTTCGAGGGCGTGCTGAGCCAGGAGGCGATCTGGGCCATCAAGACCTACCTGGAGTCGCGGCGCGAAAAGCCCGTGGCGGACGTGCCATGAGCGCCGCCCGGCCGCCCGAAGGCGCTCGCTCCGAAGGCGAAGCCGAAGGTACTCCGATGAGCGCCAGGCCTTTCGATCGCCGCGCGCTGCTGCGCGGCCTGGGCGCGCTGGGCGTCGCGTCGCTGCCGCTGGGCGTGTTCGCCGCCGGCGACGGGCTGGCCGGCGTGAAGGCGCGCGGCACGCTGACCGTGGCCGTCTACAACGAGATGCCGCCGTTCAACGACCGCGGCCGCGGCATCGACGTCGACCTGGCCGCCGCGCTGGCCGAATCGCTGGGCGTCAAGCTCTCGCTGATGCCGTTCGCGGCCGGCGAGGAAATGGGCGACGACCTGCGCAACATGGTGTGGAAGGGCCACTACCTGGGCTACGGCCCGGCCGACGTGATGCTGCACGTGCCCGTGGAAGCGCCGTTGATGGACGCGTTGCCACAGGTGCGCATCTTCGCGCCCTACTGGCACGACCGCGTGATGATCGCGCGCAACGTGGAGCAGCTGCCCCACCTCGAGACGCTGGCCCAGCTCAACGGCAAGAGCGTGGCGGTTTCAGGCGACACGCTGGCCGGCGTGCTGATGATCGGCGCGGACGGCGGCGCGTACCGCAACCAGCTCGCCACCACGTGGAAGGACGGCGTCGAGGCCGCCGCGGCACTCAAGCGCGGCGAGTTCGCCGCTGCCGCGGGACTGGGCTCCGAGCTCGAATCGGTGCTCGCCGGGGATCCGCGCTTCGTGATCACGCCGCTGCCCACGCTGCACAACTCGCGTTCCGGCTGGGCCGTGGGCATGGCCGTGAAGAAGGACGCGTCCGACCTCGCCGCGGCCCTGCAGGCGAGCGTGGACGAACTCGCCCGCACCGGCCGCATGAAAGAGATCTTCGCCAAGGGCCACCTCGACTGGCATGCGGTGTGACAACCCGGTGGGCAGGTGCGGCACACCTGTCCCGCCGTGGAACGCCGAACGCGCCGCCGCGTCGGTGTTTACCTTGAATCTTCCGCCGGAAACGGCGCCCCCGCGAGCTGGCACGCGACTCGCAATGCAAGACACAGGATGCCCGCCGCGACACGACGGACCTCTTCCCCGCATCGACTCCAGGAGACTCTCATGAACATGATCGAACCCGGCCGCTTCGGCCACGCCGTCAACTTCAAGAAGCGCTACGCCAACTACATCGGCGGCCAGTGGCTCCCGCCGGTCAAGGGCGAGTACTTCGAGAACATCACGCCGATCACCGGCCGCGCGTTCTGCGAGATCCCGCGCTCCAGTGCCGAGGACGTCGAGCTCGCCCTCGACGCCGCGCACGCCGCCAAGGCCGCCTGGGGCAAGACCTCGCCCACCACGCGCGCCAACATCCTCAACAAGATCGCCGACCGCATGGAGCAGAACCTCGAGCTCATTGCGACCGCCGAGACCTGGGACAACGGCAAGCCGATCCGCGAGACCATGGCCGCCGACATCCCGCTGGCCATCGACCACTTCCGCTACTTCGCCGGCTGCGTGCGCGGCCAGGAAGGCGGCATCAGCGAGATCGATGACACCACCTACGCGTACCACTTCCACGAGCCGCTGGGCGTCGTGGGCCAGATCATTCCCTGGAACTTCCCGATCCTGATGGCCGTGTGGAAGCTCGCGCCCGCGCTGGCCGCCGGCAACTGCGTGGTGCTCAAGCCCGCGGAGCAGACGCCCGCCTCCATCCTCGTGCTGCTGGAGCTGATCGGCGACCTGCTGCCGCCCGGCGTGCTCAACGTGGTCAACGGCTTCGGCCTGGAGTGCGGCAAGCCGCTGGCGTCCAACAAGCGCATCGCCAAGATCGCGTTCACGGGCGAGACCACCACGGGCCGGCTGATCATGCAGTACGCCAGCCAGAACCTGATCCCGGTGACGCTGGAGCTCGGCGGCAAGTCGCCCAACATCTTCTTCGCCGACGTGCTGAGCAAGGACGACGCGTTCTTCGACAAGGCGCTCGAGGGCTTCGCGATGTTCGCGCTGAACCAGGGCGAGGTCTGCACGTGCCCGTCGCGCGTGCTGATCCAGGAATCGATCTACGAGCAGTTCATCGAGCGCGCCGTCAAGCGCGTGGCGGCCATCAAGCAGGGCAACCCGCTGGAGATGTCCACGATGATCGGCGCGCAGGCCTCCAGCGAGCAGCTGGAGAAGATCCTCAGCTACCTCGATCTCGGCAAGCAGGAAGGCGCGCAGTGCCTGATCGGCGGCGAGCGCAACACCCTGAGCGACGACCTCGAGGGCGGCTTCTACGTGAAGCCCACCGTGTTCAAGGGCAACAACAAGATGCGCATCTTCCAGGAAGAGATCTTCGGGCCGGTGGTCTCGGTCACGACGTTCAAGGACGAAGAGGAAGCGCTGGCCATCGCCAACGACACGCTGTACGGCCTCGGCGCCGGCGTGTGGTCGCGCGACATGAACACCGCGTTCCGCATGGGCCGCGGCATCCAGGCCGGGCGCGTGTGGACGAACTGCTATCACGCCTACCCGGCGCACGCGGCGTTCGGCGGCTACAAGCAATCGGGCATCGGGCGCGAGAACCACAAGATGATGCTGGACCACTACCAGCAGACCAAGAACCTGCTGGTCAGCTACAGCGACAAGGCGCTCGGGTTCTTCTGATCGACCTGGCGCGGCGGCCGCTCGGCGTGCGCCGCGCCGGCCGACACGCGCAGCGCCTGCAGCATCGCCTGCCCGCCCGGCGACAGCGGGTGGTGGCGCCGCGTGACGATGCCGTAGCGGTCGAGCCGCAGCTCCAGCTCGATGGGCAGCGGCACCAGCACGCGGTGCTCCACGTGCGTGCGCACCACCTCGGGCGGCAGCGCGACCACCATGTCGCTCTGGGCCAGCATGTGGGTGATCATCGGCACCGAGGTGGTCTCGATGGTGTGCTCGGGCAGGTCGAGGCCGGCCGACAGGAACAGCGCGGTCAGGCGGTCGCGCAGGATGCTGCCCTCCGCGGGCAGGATCCAGCCCGCGTCGGCGAGGTCGGCCAGCGCGAGGTCGCCGCGCTCGGCCAGCGGGTGGCCGGCGCGCGCGAAGATGCAGTGCGGCTCGTCGCTGAGCGGCTCGAACTCGAGCTCCTCGGCCGCCTCGGGCTCGAGGATGCGGCCCACCATCATCTCCAGCTGGCCAGAGCGCAGCCGCGCCAGCAGCGACTTGCTGGTGTCCACCTCGATGGCCACGTGCAGCTTCGGGTACAGCGTCTTCAGGCGCAGCACGGCGGCGGGCAGCAGGTCCATCGCCGGCGTCAGCACGGTGCCGACCGCCACGCGGCCGCTGAGGCCCGACAGCAGCGTCATCACCTCCTGGTGCGCCAGGTTCATCTCGGCCAGCGCGGCGCGCGCGCGGCGGATCATGATCTCGCCATACGGAGTGGGCGTCACGCCGCGCGGCAGGCGTTCGAACAGCGGCGTGCCCAGCAGGCTCTCCAGCTCCGACAGCAGCTTCGACGCCGCCGGCTGCGTCATGTGCGCGGCGTTGGCGGCGTGCATGATGGAGCGGTGTTCGCCCAGCTCGCCCAGCAGCACCAGGTGGCGCGTCTTCAGGCGCGACCGGATGAAGCGTTCGGAGCGAGGGTCCTGCATCGCGCTACTCGTGGTACAGCTGCGAACGGCCGCCGTCCACCAGGATGTCGGTCGCGTTGATGAAGCGGGCCTCGTCGCCGGCGAGGAACAGCGCCGTGTAGGCCACCTCGTCGGGCTCGCCGATGCGCTTGCAGGGCAGCAGCGCGGCCTGGCGCGCGCGCTCGCCCGCCGGGTCGGCGCTGGCCGCGAACGAGGCCTCGATGGCCTCGGTGAGGATCAGCCCCGGCGAGATCGAGTTCACGCGCACGCCGCGCGCCGCGTACTGCAGGCCCAGCGCGCGCGTGAGGCCGATCAGCGCGTGCTTGGCCACCGGGTAGGGGAAGCAGTCCGGGATGATCTTGTGGCCGTGCACCGAGGCGATGTTGACGATGCTGCCGCGACCGGCCGCGAGCATGCCGGGCAGCACCGCGCGGGCGCAGTTCCACGCGCCCTCGAGATCCACCGACATGCAGTGCCGCCACTGCTCCGTCGTCAGCGTGAGCGGGTCGTTGAAGAAGTTGCGGCCCGCGTTGTTGACCAGCACGTCGACCGGGCCGAAGCGCGCCGTGGCGCGATCCACCATCGCCTGCACCGCCTCGCCGTCGGCCACGTCGGCCTGCACGAACAGCGCCCGCTCGGGGCCCAGCTCGTCGGCGATGCGGCGGGCGGCCGCATCGTCGACATGGCTGTTGAGGACGACCCGCGCGCCCTCGCGCGCGAACAGGCGCGCGGTGGCCGCGCCGATCCCCAGCGTGGAGCCGGTGACCAGCGCCACCTTGCCCGCGAGGCGTTGCGACGAAGCGGACATCAGAGCTTGTAGGTCAGGCCGAAGTCGAAGCGGCGGCCGTACTGGAAATCCCACTGGTTGTAGCGGTTGGTGGGATCCGTGTAGATCACGCGCTGGTTGGTGAGGTTCTCGATGCCGAAGCGGGCCTGCAGGTGCGAGGTGATCTGCTGCGACAGGTTCAGCGACATCCAGGTCTCCGCGCCGTTGTAGTAGAACTGCGTGGAGTCCCAGGTGGGCGCGCGGTTGTACTGCGAGTGGTGGTTGGCCGACAGGCGCGCCTCGAAGCCGTCATGCGCGTACCACAGCGTCGCGCCCATGTTGTGCTTCATCAGGCCGTTGGTGGGGATCGGCGAGCCGTTGCTGGCCATGTCCTTGATGTCGCTGTTCGTGTAGGTGTAGTTGCCCATCACGCCCAGGCCGCTCCACAGGCCCGGCAGCTTGGTGAACGCCTGCTGGTAGACCAGCTCGAAGCCCTGCGCGTGGCCGCCCTTGCGGTTGACCTGCTCGGTGAAGTTGGCGGGCGCGCCTTGGTAGGTACCCGCGACGGTATCGAGCGCGATGTAGTCGCTGATCTGCTTGAAGAACACGCCGGCGGACAGCAGGCTGCCCTTGGCGAAGAAGTCCTCGTAGGCCAGGTCGAGCTGGTTGGCCATCATCGGCTTCAGGCGCGGATTGCCGCCCGTGACCGTGGACGGCGTGCCCGGGGTGTTCGAGATGGTGACGACGTGGGCGTCGTTCATCACGTCCAGCGGCGCACGCGACATGGCGCGCGAGGCGCCGAAGCGGATCTGGTGTTCCTCGGCCTCGTCGAGCGACAGCACCAGGTTCAGGCTGGGCAGGAGGCGCGTGTAGCCCGTGCCGTCGGACACCTGCGCGGGCGCGGCGCCGTTGACCTGCTGGTAGCCGTAGCCGGTCTGGTTGGTGTGGGCCACGCGCAGGCCGAAGTCGCCGCGGTAGTCCTTGCCGAGCGCGGCGCCCGAGAGGTCGAACTGCGCGTAGGCCGAGGTGTTGTTCTCCTTGGCACGCCAGTCCTTGTAGATCAGGTCGTTGACGGTGGCGGTGCGGCCGGCGGTGCTCAGGGCATCGGCGCCGAAGTAGTTGGTGATCGCCGCGTCGAGGCCTTCGGCGAACGTGACGAAGTCCGGGCGGCCGGCCACGTGCACGCGCACGAGATCCGACGTGTTCAACGCGGCCGTCTGGTTGTCGAAGTCCCACGAGATCTGGTTGTAGCCCTTCTCGCGCTGCGTGGCGCGCAGGCCCAGCTTCACCGTGCGGATGGCGCCCCAATCCACCTCGCGGCTCGCGTTGAGGACCTGCGAGTTCAGCGAGTCGGTCAGGCGGCCGGCGTAGTTCGGGCCCCATTGCTCGTAGGTCGTGTCGCCGTAGTTGGCCGGGTTGCCGGTGTCCTCGCTGTACGAGTAGGTGGCCCAGCCGTTGTGCGGGGCGCTCCAGGTGAGCGCGCCATTGGTCTGCATCCACAGGCCCACGCCGGCCCACAGCGTGTCGCGGGTGGCGGTGGAGCGCGCGAGGTCGCCTTCCACCTTCCAGTCGCCTGCCTTGGTCTTGACGTTCAGGCCCGCCGCGAAGTCGCGCTGGTTCTGCTTCCACAGCCCTTCGATCGTGTTCATGGACACGTTCTGCGCGGTGCCGCCCGTCACGAAGCCGTCCGACACCGTGATGTCGGTGTACGGATAGCCGGTGCCGGCCACGTGGTACATCGAGTTCTCGTGGATGTTGGAACGCGCGGTGTAGACGTCCGCCGTCACCCGGGTGTCCGTGTTGGGTTTCCACTCGACCTTGCCCAGCACGCTGGAGCGCTTGTTGGTGCCCTTGACGACCTGGTTCTGGAAGCCCCAGGGCGGCGCCTCGGAGCCGCCCTTCCCGTCGACGTCCCACGGGGTCTGACCGTTGAAGCCGTAGTTCTGGAACTGGTCGCTGACGTCGGGCTGGTCGAAGTAGCTGGCCGCCAGCGCGACGCCGACGGTGTGGTCGGCGAACTGGTCGACGTAGACGGCGCCCAGGCGCGGCGCCCACTTCTTCGCGCCCTCGATGTCGGCGCCCTGCTTGTAGTACTCGCCGTCGGCCTTGAACGTGACGTTGCGTTCGCGGTAGGCGAGCGGGTCAATGGTCTGCAGGTCCACCGTGGTGGCGATGCCGCCCTCGGCGATCTCGGCCGACTGCGTCTTGTAGACCTTGGCGCCCGAGATGGACTCGGACGGGAACATCTCGAAGCGCACCGCGCGATCGGGCTCGGTGCTCGCGAACTCGCGGCCGTTGAGCGTGGAGCTGATGAAGCGCGGGCCCAGGCCGCGCGCCACCACCTGGCTCGCGTTGCCGCGGTCGATGCCGGCGGCGAGGCCCGGCAGGCGGGCCAGCGATTCGGCGATCGTGGTGTCGGGCAGCTTGCCGATGTCTTCCGAGGCGATCACCTCCACCATCGAGTTGGACGCGTTCTTCTGGCTGACCGAGCTGGCCAGCGAGGCGGCGACGCCGACCACGGTGACGACCTGCACGTCGTCCTTGGCCGCGGCGGCGGAGGCGGCCGAGGCGGGCGCCGCAGCGGCGGTGGCCTGGGCCTGCGCGGCGGCAGCGCCGAGCACGGCGGGCAGCATCAGCACGGCCTGCAGCAGCGCATTCAGGCGCGCCGGTTGCGGGCGATTCGAACGGTGGGCGATTCGGTTCATGGTGGTCTCCGTAGGTCTGGTTATCGTGGGATCGGCTGTCGCGGCGTCTCCTCGCCGCGGCGCATTTCAGGAACTCGGTGGGGCGCAGGCGTGCCAGGCGCGGATGAAGTCGGCGGCGTTCGCGGCCACGCTGGCCGCATCGGCGCCGGGCCGGTACAGCGCCGAGCCGAGGCCGAAGCCGCGCGCGCCGGCTTCGCGCCACGGCGCCAGGTTGGCGGGCGTGATGCCGCCCACGGGCAGCAGCGGCACGGCGGGCGGCAGCACGCTGCGCATCGCCTTCAGCACGCCGGGCGTGAACAGCTCGGCGGGAAACAGCTTCAGCGCATCGGCGCCGGCGGCGATCGCCGCGAAGGCCTCGGTGGGCGTGGCCACCCCGGGCACGCAAAGCATGCCGGCGGCCTTGGCGGCGCGGATCACCGCGACGTCGGCGTGCGGCATCACGACGAGGTCGGCGCCGATCTCGTGCAGGCGTTGCACGTCCTCGACGCGCGTGACGGTGCCGGCGCCCACCAGCGTGGCGGGCTTGAGCACGCGGCGCAGCGTTGCGATGGAGTCGAACGGCTGCGGCGAGTTGAGCGGCACCTCGATCAGGTCGAAGCCGGCGGCCTCCAGCGCGAGGCCGATGTCCTCGGCCTCGTGCGGACGCAACCCGCGCAGGATGGCCACCAGCGGCAGCCTGGCCATCGCGGCGTGGAGAAGTTCGGTGCGGCTCATCAGGCAACCTCCGGCCTGCGGCCTGCGGTGCGAGCGCCCTTCGGAGCGGCCGTGCGGGCGCTCATCGCGCCACCCATCCGGCCTGCACGGCCAGCTGCCACAGCCCCGCGATCGCGGTGTTGCCGTGGACGCCCGCGGGCGTCACGCCCAGCAGCTCCAGCGCGTGGACGTAGCGCGCGCAAAGCGCCGATTCGCCCACCAGCGCGATCGGCCCTTGCGCCGTGCGCAGGCCCGCGATCAATTCGTGGCCGATCAACAGGCCGGAGAGATGGTCCGCCAGCGCGTCCGCGGGCCAACGCTGCGTGAGCCCCAGCGTGCGCACGGAGAACAGCTGGCCCAGCAGATCCGATCCTTCAGCGCGCCGCGCGGCCTGCACGCCGGCCTCGAAGGCCTCGGGGTGCCAGCCCGCGTCGTCGCACGGCATCAGGCGCGCGAGCACGGAATGGCTGCGCAGCAGCGCGTAGACCTCGCCGGTCATGCGCGTGCGGAAACTCTCCACCGCGCCGTGGCGCAGCTGCACCCACTTCGCGTGCGTGCCGGGCATCAGCACGCAGGCGCCGTCGGCCAGCGCCGGCAGCGCCTGCGCGAGGCCCAGCACCTGCGTCTCCTCGCCGCGCATCACGTCCGGCGCGTCGCCGGTCTCGTCGATGAGGCCCGGCACGATGTGCAGGTGCAGCGCCGCCGTAGTGCGCACTTCGACCAAGTGCTCGTGCAGGCGGTCGAGCCGCGCGGGGCACGCGACGTAGGGCGCCTCGCGCCAGCCGTGCGTGCTGCCCACCATGCCGCAGGCCAGCACCGGCACGCCCATCTCCAGCCAGTCGCCGGCCAGCGTCACGAGCGCCTTCTCGAACGCCGGCGCGCCGCCCGCGAGCACCGAGGCGCCGTCGCCGTTCTGGCGTTCCGCGAGGATGGCGCCGTCGTCGCCCAGCAACCAGGCGCGCAGGCGCGTGCTGCCCCAGTCGAGCGCGACCAGGCGGGCGGCGGTGACGGCGTGGTTCACCACTCGGCCACGCTGCCGTCGGCGTGACGCCACAGCGGGTTGTGCCAGTCGGCGCAGTCGCGGCTCGCCTCGACGACGCGTTCCTCGTCGATGTCCACGCCCAGGCCCGGCAGGCGGCTGGGCGAGACGTAGCCGTTGTCGATGCGGAAGTCCGCGCGGTTCTTCACGTAGTCCAGCAGCTCGGCGCCCTGGTTGTAGTGGATGCCCGCGCTCTGCTCCTGCAGCACCGCGTTGTGCGACACCCAGTCCACCTGCAGGCAGGCGGCGAGCGCCACCGGGCCCAGCGGGCAGTGCGGCGCCAGCGCCACGTCGTGCGCCTCGGCCATCGCAGCGATCTTGTGGCACTCGGTGATGCCGCCCGCATGCGAGAGGTCGGGCTGCAGGATCGCGAGGCCGCCGTCGGCCAGCACGCGCTTGAAGTCGAAGCGCGAGTACATGCGCTCGCCGGCCGCCAGCGGGATCGACGTCTGGTCGGCCAGCCGCCGGTAGTGCTCGCTCTGTTCGGCCAGCACGGGCTCCTCGACGAACAGCGGGCGCAGCGGCTCGAGCTCGCTCAGCAGCACCTTGGCCATGGGCAGCGCGACGCGGCCATGGAAGTCGATGCCGAAGTTGATGTCGCTGCCGAACGCGGCGCGGATCTCCGCGAACTTCGAGATCGCGCGATCCACTTCGGCGTGCGTGGCGAGCAGCCCGAACTCCTCGGTGCCGTTCATCTTGACGGTGTCGAAGCCCGCTGCGCGCACCTTGTGGATGGACTCGATGATGTCGGCAGGACGATCGCCGCCCACCCAGCAATAGGTCTTCATGCGATCGCGCACGCGGCCACCCAGCAGCTCGTGCACGGGCGCGTTCAACGCCTTGCCCTTGATGTCCCACAGCGCCTGGTCGATGCCCGCGATCGCGCTCATCAGGATCGGGCCACCGCGGTAGAAGCCGCCGCGGTACATCGCCTGCCAGAGGTCGTTGATTCGCGACGGATCCTGGCCGACGACCAGCTTGGAAAGCTCGTGCACCGCGGCCTCGACGGTGCGCGCGCGGCCTTCGACGACGGGCTCGCCCCAGCCGACCAGTCCCTCGTCGGTCTCGACCTTGAGGAACATCCAGCGCGGTGGCACGCGATAGGTGGTGAGTTTGGTGATCTTCATGATGAGTTGAACGATAGAGAGCGGGCGCGAGGTCGAATACTTCCGTTTCGTGCGCGAGCTATGAATCGTTCGTATGGTTAGGGCCTGTTCACACCCAATGCGTGCCCGCGCCGGCTGCCTGCGAGGCCCCAGGCTAGGCGGACGCGACGCGGCGGGCTGGACGCCCGCAAGGAGCGGCCAACGACGCCTGGGGCCTCGCAGGCGGCCGGCCCTCCGGGTGACCCCCCAGAAAGCCCGCCTTCTGCGTTGCGAGCGCTTGCCGTGAGCCCGCCACGTCGGCGCGCTCGCGCCTTGAAGGCGGGCTTTCTGGGGGGTCACGCGGGCACGCATTGGGTGTGAACAGGCCCTAATGCGGTGCGCGCAGCGCGTTCATGGATGGCAGCGCGCGGCCCGAGTAGTCGAACAAGGCCTGGTTCTCCCAGTTGTTGCCGTCGCCGGTGCGCCAGCCCGCGCCGGCCGCGGGAATCCAGGCCGGCTCCCAATAGAAGACACCGCGGCCCAGGCCGCCGGGCACGGCCGCGACGGTGGCGATCACGTCCTTGATGACCTGCGCCTGGCCGGCCACGGTGGCGGGATAGCCGGCCTTCTCCGCGTGCCGGGCGTCGAGCAGCGGCGCGGTCGAATCGCCGCGTTCCAGCGTCCAGCCGTAGGCGGTCTCGACGACGACCAGCGGCTTGCGATAGTGCTGCGCGAGCTCGTCGAGGTTGGACTTCAGCTGCGCCAGCGTGCCGTGGTAGATCGGGTACCAGGACAGGCCGACGACGTCGTAGTCCAGGCGTTCGGCCGCGAACAGGTCCAGCATGTGGTGGCACAGGTCGGGGTCGGTGCCGCCGGCCAGGTGCAGCATCACGGGCAGGTGGCGGCCGGTGAGCGCGTCGTTGGCGCGCACGCCCTCGATGCCCGCGCGCAGCAACGCCGCGAAGGCCGCGTCGCCGCCGATCTTCGCGCCCTTGTCGGCCGACCAGGTCTGGCCGTCGGGCCACAGCATGCCGGCGTTGGTCTCGTTGCCGATCTGCACCATGTCGGGCGCGGCGCCCACGGCGTCCAGCGCGTCCAGCGTGTTCGTCGTGTACTCGCGCATCGCGGCCTGCAGCGCCTCGCCATGCAGGTTCGTCCAGGCGGCAGGCTTGGTCTGCGTCTGCGGGTCGGCCCAGAAGTCGCTGTAGTGGATGTCCAGCAGCACCTTCAGGCCCAGCGCCTTGGCTCGGCGCGCGAGTCGCATCGTGGTGGCCAGGCCGTTGTTGCCGCCGCCCACGGCCGCGCCCTTCTTCAGCACCACGCGGCCGTTCTCGACGACGTCGGCGGCGAACACCGGCGTGTGCCACAGGCGCAGGCGCACCCAGTTGACGCCGGCGTCCTTGAGGATCTGCATCGCGTCGCCGGGCTTGCCGTCGGCGCTGGAGAACTTGCCGCCGTGGCGCTCGACCTCGGCCAGCATGGAGACGTCGGCGCCGGCCATGAAGTCGTCGGCCTTCGCGAACGCGGGCGCGAGCAGCAGCGCGGCGAGGCAGGAGAGCAGGGTGCGTCGCATCGCGTTCATCCCTTCACCGCGCCGGCGGACAGGCCCGACACGAGCCAGCGCTGCGTGAACAGGAACAGCAGCGTCAGCGGCAGGCCGGCCAGGATCGCGGTGGCCGCGAAATCGCCCCACAGGTAGCGCTGGTTGAACAGGAACAGCCGCGAGCCCACCGCCAGGGTCAGCTGCGACTCCTCGTGAAGCAGCACCGAGGCGATCGGGTACTCGATCATCGCGCCGAGGAAGGCCAGCACGAACACCACCGCGAGGATGGGCCCGGCCAGCGGCAGCAGCACGCGCACGAAGGCCACCAGCGGCGTCGCGCCGTCGACGGCCGCGGCCTCCTCCAGCTCCACCGGCAGGCTCTCGAAGTAGCCCTTGATCAGCCACACGTGCTGCGCGATGCCGCCGCTGTAGGCCAGCACCAGGCTCCAGTGGCTGTTCAGGCCCAGCCAGGGCACCCACTCGCCGATGCGGTCGAAGATGGAATAGATGGCCACCAGCGCGAGCACCGACGGGAACATCTGCAGCAGCAGCAGCGCGTCCAGCGTGAGTCGCTTGCCGCGGAAGCGCATGCGCGCGAACGCGTAGGCCGACGTGACCGACAGCAGCAGCGCGACGGCCGCCGAGACCAGCGCCACCTTCATCGAGTTGGCGATCCACTGCAGCACCGGGAACGGCGGCGCCTCCCACTTGCCGTCGGGGCCCAGCACCGAGATGCCCAGCGCGAGCTTCCAGTGGTCCAGCGTCAGCGCCTTGGGGATGAGGCTGCCGCCGGCGAAGTTGCCGGGCCGCAGCGAGATCGACAGGATCGTGAGCAGCGGCAGCATCGTCAGCGTGATGAACGCGAGCAGCGCCACGTGCACCGCGATCACGCGCCAGCGCTGGTTGGAGGGTGTTACGACGCTCATGGCGGTCTCCTAGCGGACGGACTTGCCGACCTTGAACAGGCGCAGGTTGGCCAGCGCGATCGTGGCCACGATGAGGAACACGATCGTCGCGATCGCGCAGGCGAGCGCGTAGTGCTGGCCCGAGTCCTGGAACGCGATGCGGTATGTGTAGGACGCCAGCAGGTCGGTGGCGCCCACCGGCACGGCGGTGTCGAGGTAGTCGGGCGCGCCGTTGGTGAGCAGCGCGACGAGCGTGAGGTTGTTGAAGTTGGTGGCGAACGACGCCACCAGCAGCGGCGCCATCGGCCGACCTATCAGCGGCAGCGTGATGCGCCACAGGTTCATCAGCGGCCCGGCGCCCACCAGCGCGGAGGCCTCGTACAGCTCGTCCGGGATGGCCTTGATGAGGCCCATGCACAGGATCATCATGTACGGGTAGCCCAGCCACGTGTTGACGATCACCACCATGCTGCGCGCCAGCGTCGCGTCGCTGAACCAGCCCGGGCGCACGCCGAACAGCTGGAACAACACGAGGTTGATCTCGCCCAGGTTCTCGTTGAACAGGCCGCGGAACACGGGGATCGAAATGAACGCCGGCACCGCGTACGGCAGGAACAGCGCGATGCGGTAGCCCGGCTTGCCCTTCAGCGCCGGCCAGTTCAGCGCCACCGCCAGCAGCAGGCCGATGGTGAACGTGAACAGCGTGTTGAGAGATGCGAACGCCACCGTCCACGCGAACACGCGCATGAACGGCTGGTAGAAGCGGCTCTCCCCGAAGATGCTGCGGTAGTTGGCCAGGCCCACCGTCGCGCGGAAGCCCGGCGTCACCGGCGTGCCGTCGGCGCGGCGCCACCAGCCCTCGTCGAGGTCGGCGACCAGGCGCGCGCCATCGGCCGTCGCGCGCAGCGAGCCGTCGGCCTCGCGCATGTAGGCCGGGCGTTCGACGGCGAGGCGGCGCAGGCTCAGCACGCGCATCTCGGCGCCGTCGGGCAGCAGCGCGGTGATGCGGCGCAGCGCCGGCACCTGCGCGGTGAGCGTTCGCAGGTCGGCGGCCGGCGTGGCGGGCGCATCGGCGGGCTCGTCCTGCAGCGGCACGCGCACCGTGTCGCCGAGGGTGAACGGCGCGCCGGCATAGCGGTGGCCATCGTCGGAAAGCACGTGCAGCCGAACCCGCCCGCCGCCCTGCGGCTCCAGCGTGAAGCCCATGCTGCGGCCGTCGCCCTGGCCGCGCGCCAGCAGCACGTCGGTGGCGCGCTCGTACGACAGCAGGTGCTCGCCGCTGTAGTTGGTGAAGCTGATGCCCAGCGTGTAGAGCATCGGGAACACGATGAACAACGCCGCGGCCAGGCCGCCCGGCGCGATGTAGCGCCAGGCCATGAAGCGCGGGCTCGCGTAGACCCAGGCGGCCAGCGCCGTGAGCGCGATCACGGCCAGCGCCCAGCCGCTCGCGTGCGCGGCGTGCAGTGCGAACGCGAGTGCCAGGGCAGCGACGAGCGACAGCGCGCCCAGCGCCATCAATGTGAAGCGCAACGCCTTCATGCGCCCCCCACGATGCGGGCGGCCGCGCGCGCCAGGCCCGGCGCCACCTTCTCGCGGCCCTGCATGATGTTCTGCAGCGCCGCCTGCATGGCGGTCCAGAAGCGCGTCATCTCGGGATTGCTGGGCATCAGCGTGCCCGCGCGCACGGCGGCCATGCTGCCGGCGATCAGCGGGTCCACCGAGCGCTCGGCGTACAGGGCCTTGTTGGCGGGAACGCCCAGCGGCACGTCGGCGTCGATCGCGCGCAGGCTGGGCAGCCCCAGCAGGTAGCTCTCGATGAACTCGTGCGCCAGCTCGCGTTGCCGGCTCGCGCTGGAGATCATCGCCCCCAGCACGCCCACGAACGAGCCGCCGGGATGGCTGCCGATGCGCGGGTATGGCGCCACGCCGAAATCGATGCCGCTCTTGCGCAGGTTGCCCCAGCCCCACGGCCCGTTGAAGGTCATCGCGACCGAGCCGTCGTTGATGGCGGCCTCGGCATCGGCGTACGTGACGGTGCGCGGCAGCGCGCCGCGATGCACCAGGTCCAGCATCACCTCGACGCCGCGCGCGGCGCCGGCGTTGGCGATGCCCGTGTCGCGGCCGTCGTAGCTGCCGTCGGCGCGGCGCGCGAACGCGTAGCCGCCGCCCGCGGCGATCAGGCCCCAGCTGTAGTAGACCTCGGTCATCCACCAGCGGATCGCGTGCTTGCCCTGCGCGGAAAGACGCTTGTCGATGGCCAGCACGTCGTCCCAGGTGGCCGGCGGCGTGGGCACCAGCGCCTTGTTGTAAAGCAGCGCCACGGTCTCCATGCCCAGCGGGAAGCCCCAGGTCTGGCCCTTGAGCGTCCACGCGCTCCAGGCCTGGTCGTCGATGGCCGCGCGCGTGGCGGCCGACGGCGTGACGGCGGCTATCAGGCCGGCGCTGGACCAGCTGCCGAGCCGGTCGTGCGGCCAGATCCACACGTCGGGGCCCTTGCCGGCGGCGGCGGACTGCTCGAACTTGGAGATCGCGTCCTCGGGGTGCTCCACCTGCACCGCCACGCCCGTGTCGCGCTCGAAGGCGGCGGTCGCGACGGCCAGGCCGCGCCAGCCCTTGTCGCCGTTGATCCATACCTTCAGCGGCGGCGTGCTTGCCCGCGCGAATGCGGGCAGCGCGACCGCGCCGGCGGCCGCGGCCTGCAGCAGGCGGCGTCGCGTCGTCATGGCGCGAGCCTCCGCAAGGCCTGGCCACTCGCGTCGAACGCATGGCAGGCGGCGGGCACCCAGTGCAGGTGCACGGCGTCGCCGACGTTCGCACCGCTGCGGCCGTCCAGGCGCGCGACCAGCGTCGTGTCGCTGCCTGCGCGGCCCAGGTAGGCGTAGGTCATGTCGCCCAGGCGCTCCACCCATTGCACCTGGCAAGGCAGCGTATCGGCGCCGGGCGCCGGCTGCAGCCGCAGCTCCTCGCTGCGCGCGCCCAGCGTGAGCGCCTCGCCCACCTGCACGCGGGCGCCGTCGACGGCGGCGTGCAGCGTGTGGCCGTCGGCCGTGGCGAGCGTGAGGCCGTCGTCGGCGATGGCGGAGACGGTGGCCTGCAGCAGGTTCATCTTCGGCGAGCCGAGGAAGGTCGCGGCGAACAGGTTGGCCGGCTCGCGATACAGCGCCAGCGGCGTGCCCACCTGCGCGACGCTGCCGTGCACCAGCACGTCGTTGCCGGTGCGCAGCAGCACGATCTTGTCGGCCAGCGTCATCGCCTCGACCTGGTCGTGCGTGACGTAGACCGACGCGGCGCGCGCGTACTGGCGATGCAGCTTCGCGATCTCCACGCGGGTCTGCGCGCGCAGCGCCGCGTCGAGGTTGGAAAGCGGTTCGTCGAACAGGAACACGCCCGGCTCGCGCACCAGCGCGCGCGCGATCGCCACGCGCTGGCGCTGGCCGCCCGACAGCGAGGACGGCTTGCGATCGAGCAGCGCGGTGATCTGCAGCATCTGCCCGATCTGCGCGATGCGCTGCTTGGCGACGGCCTTGTCGACGCCGGCCAGCCCGAGGCCGAAGCCGACGTTCTCGGCCACCGTCATGTGCGGATAGAGCGCGTAGTTCTGGAACACCATCGCCACGTTGCGCTGCGACGGCGCGTTCTCGTTCACGCGCTCGCCGCCGATGCGCAGCTCGCCGCCGGTGATGTCCTCCAGGCCCGCGATCATGCGCAGCAGCGTCGACTTGCCGCAGCCGCTGGGTCCGACGAAGACGCAGAACTCGCCGTCGGCGATGTCCAGCGAGACCTCGCGCACGACGGCGACGTTGCCGTAGGCCTTGCTCAGCGAGCGCAGGGTCAGTCCAGCCATTGGGGCACCTCGTTCGGTTGGAACCGCAGGCAGGCGCGGCGCAGGACGCGCGCGTTCGCGCCCAGCACGCCCGCGCGGTGCGGGGCCGCGGCACGCAGGCGCTCGCGCGCGCGGGGCTCCAGGAAGATGGACAGGTCGGGGTTGGCCGGCACGATCTGCAGCTCCAGGCGCGGCCACGAGCCGTCGGTGCGCGCGAAGCGGTGCAGGCCGATGATCCAGGGCTCGCCGTCGGCGAACTGGTCGTCGACGAGCTGGCCGTCGGCCAGCAGCCGCGCGGCGTCGCCGATGTAGTCCAGTGTGAGCAGCACGCGCGCGCCGGCCGGGCACGGCGCGCCCGGCTCCAGGCGCACGCGCATGCCTTGTTCGTACGCCGCGTCCAGCGGTGCGAGCGGCACCGCGCGGCCGCGCCAAGCCACCACCGGGCCGTCGCGCGGCGCGGGCGGCACCTGCGCGTCGTGCTCCACGTGCCAGCGCACCGGCAGCTCGTCGGACTCGGCGCCGGCGCGCACCCACGCGGTGAAGCCGTCGCCGCCTTGCAGGTCGTCGGCCGGCCACGCGTGGACCTTCGCCCGCGATTCGCCCAGCACGACGGCGGTGTCGCCCTCCACATGCAGGGCCGCGTCGCTCAGCACGAGGCGCTCGCGGCCGGCCAGCCGGTGGCGGGCGCAGGCGTCGGCCTGGGACTGCGACAGCAGCACGAGGCGATGGTCGATGCCATCGGCGTCGACGAGCTGCAGCACCAGCGGCAGGCTGGCCTCCTGCGCGACATGCACCATCAGCGCGCCGCCGAGCGGGTCGACGCGCACGCCGGCCGAGGCCGGCAACGAGCGCACGCTGGCGGCGTCGAACGACAGCTCCATGGGCATGCCGGGCAGCGCGAACGCGACCCAGGTCACGCTCGCGCCCTCTCTCCAGCGCGTGAGCGGCTGCAGCGTGGCGTGGCGCAGCAGCGCGCCGCCGATGCGCTGGTTCAGCGGCCAGATGAAGTACGCGCCGCTGGGCACGGTGACGGGCGCCACGGGCAGCACCTGCGTGCCGCCGCCGGGCAGCGCGAGCGTCAGCTGCACGCCGTCGAACGCGGGCAGCGGATGGTGGCGGCAGTGGTTGTTGACGAACAGGAAGCCGCGCCCGTCGACGGTGCGCGCGGCGATGCGCAGGCGCGCGAGGTCGGCCGGGTCGGTGCTGTCGCCCACGGCGGTGTCGGTGGCAGCGAGCTCGTCGCCGAATGCCGCCATGAAGCTGTGCAGCGTGCGCAGCCGGCCGTACGACTCGCGCAGCTGGCCGTACTGGCCCAGCGGCGCGCGGAAGTCGTAGCCCAGCTCGGCGACGTCGTTCGGATAGTTCGTGGCCTGCGTCTCCTGCAGCCCGCGCCCGGGGTTGGTGCCCCCGTGGTACATGTAGTAGCCGTAGAGGTTGGCGCCCGAGCCCACCTGCACCAGCGCGCACGCGGCAACATCATCGGTGGAGAGCACCGGGCGGCGGTGGTAGGACACGTGCATGCCGCCGCCGGCCTCGGCCAGGAAGAACGGGTAGTGCGCCGCGTCGATGCGGCCTTCCGGCGGCGTTCCGCCGACGTTGCCCATCTCGCCGATGCTGCGGCCGGTGTTGAACGCGAACACGCCGGACGGCGACTGGGGGCCGGACGAGCCGCCCCAGAAGCCGTCGGGATAGGCGCCCGAGACGGGCAGCACGTCGTGCGGCGGGATGTCCAGCGTGGGCCAGCCGGTGACCGTCCACAGCGGCACGCGCAGGCCGCTGGCCAGCGCGATGCGCTTGAGTTCGGCGATGTGCTCGGCGCCGCGCGACGGGCCGCGGCCGTCGTATTCGTTCTCCAGCTGCACGCCCACCAGCGCGCCGCCGTCGGCCCACAGCAGGCCGCGCAGCTGCGCGCCGATCTCGCCGTAGAAGCGGCGAACGTGCGCCAGGTAGCGCTCGTCGTTGCTGCGCAGCGCGATCTCGCCCGAGTCGCCGCGCGCCTGCAGCCAGTCGGGCAGGCCGCCGTTGCGGGCCTCGGCGTGCACCCACGGGCCGGGGCGCAGGTGGAACATGAGGCCGGCGTCGTGCGCGTCCCGGGCGAAGCGGCGCAGGTCGCGTCGGCCGCTCCAGTCGTAGCGGCCTTCCTCGGCCTCGTGGTGGTTCCAGAACACGTAGGTGGCGACGATGTCGACGCCGCCGGCGCGCATGCGACGCAGCTCGTCGGCCCACTCGCCTTCCGGGCAGCGCGAATAGTGGAACTCGCCCATCACCGGCATCCAGGGGCAGCCATCGCGCTCGATGTAGCGGTTGTTGACGGTCAGCGTGCCGGCCGGGCCGACGCCCCCGTCGCCGAGCGCGAGGAAGTCGCGCTCGATGGCGGGCAGGTGGCTGCTGAGGCGGAGAACGGGCATGGATGAGATTAAGCGTTTAATTTATCGGTACTATGAGCTTCAGCGGGGCACCGGTCATCCGGGAGAACCACTACGGTGCAAAGAGTCATAGCTCCAGCAAGAATAGGCATGCTTCTGGTGCATCGCGGCGATTGACAAGCTCCGCCGCGTCCACGCATAGTGGGTTAATCGCTTAATTTTTCATTGCCATTCCATGAAACTTGGTGTCTGCTATTACCCCGAACAATGGGACTCGGCGCGCTGGCGGGACGACGCTCGGCGCATGGCCGCGATGGGCCTGAAGCTGGTGCGGATCGCCGAATTTGCGTGGGCACGGATGGAGCCGCGGGAGGGCGAGTTCGAGTGGGCATGGCTCGACGAGGCGGTGGACACGCTGGCCGAGGCCGGTCTGGAGGTGGTGCTGGGAACGCCGACGGCGGCGCCGCCGCGCTGGCTCACCGAACGTTACCCGGAAGTGCTGGCGGTGGACGCGCAGGGCCGGACACGCGGCGCCGGTTCGCGTCGACATGTTTGCTTTTCCAGCGACAAATACGTGTCGGCCTCGCTGACCATCGTCGAGGCGATGGCCCGCCGCTACGGCCAGCACCCGGCCGTGGTGGGCTGGCAGACCGACAACGAGTACGGCTGCCACGACACGGTGCAGTCGTACTCGCCGCGGGCGCTGGCGCGCTTCCGCAACTGGCTGGAGCTGCGCTACGGCGACATCGCCACGCTCAACGAGCGCTGGGGCAACGTGTTCTGGAGCATGACCTGCGACGGCTTCGAGCAGATCGGCCTGCCCGTGGGCCTGCCCGCGCAGGCCAACCCGATCCACGCGCTCGACTGGCGCCGCTTCGCCTCCGACGAGGTGCTGCGCTTCAACCGGCTGCAGGCCGACGTGCTGCGCGCCCACTCGCCGGGCCGCACGGTGCTGCACAACTTCATGGGCTTCTTCGGCGAGTTCGACCACCACGCGATGGGCCGCGACCTCGACATGGCCACCTGGGACAGCTACCCGCTGGGCCACACCGATTCGACCGCGTTCATCCCGCTGGACGAGCGCCTGCGCTGGGCCCGCAGCGGCCATCCCGACATCGCCGCCTTCCACCACGACCTCTATCGCAACGTGGGCCGCGGCCGCTTCGGCGTGATGGAGCAGCAGGCCGGTCCCGTCAACTGGGCGCCGTGGAACCCGGTGCCGCAGCCGGGCCAGGTGCGCGCCTGGACGCTCGAGGCGTTCGCGCACGGCGCCGAGTTCGTGTCGTACTTCCGCTGGCGCCAGCTGCCCTACGCGCAGGAGCAGATGCATTCGGGCCTGCATGACAGCGACGACCGCGTGGCCGCGGGCGGCGCCGAGGCCGCGCGCGTGGCCATCGAGCTGCGCGACCTGCCGGACGAGGCGACCGCCGCCGCGCCGGTGGCGCTGGTGCTGGACTACACCAGCCACTGGATGCTCGAGACGCAGCGCCACGGTGCCGACGCGCACTACTTCGGCGAGGCCTTCGCGCTGTACGGCGCGGCGCGCCGCCTGGGCCTGGACGTGGACATCGTCGGCCCCGACGCGCCGCTGGCCGGACGCGCGCTGGTGCTGCTGCCCGCGCTGCTCGCCGCCGACACGGCGCTCGCGCGACGCCTGGAGCAATCCACGGCGCAGGTCGTCATCGGCGCGCGCAGCGGCTCCAAGACCGCGGACTTCCGCATCGCCGACGGCCTGCCGCCCGGCCCGCTGGCCCCGCTGGCCGGCCTGCGCGTGCGCAGCGTGGAATCGTTGCGGCCCGGCGTGGACGTCGCCCTCGAAGGCCGCGGGCTGCAGGGCCGCGCGAGCGCCTGGCGCGAACAGGTGGAGGCCGAGGCCGGCACCGACGTGCTGGCGCGCTTCGAGGACGGCACGCCCGCGATCCTGCGGCGGGGCCGCGCGCGCTACCTCGCGGGCACGCTGGACCAGGCGCTCCTCGACACCGTGATCGAGGGCGCCGCCAAGGATGCCGGCCTCGCGACCACGCGCCTGCCCGAGGGCCTGCGCCTGCGCCGCCGCGGGCGCGTTCGGTTCGCGTTCCACAGCGGCCCGGGCCGCGTCACGGTGCCCGCGCCGGCCGGCGCCACGTGGCTGCTGGGCGAGCGCGAACTGGGTCCGGCGGGGGTCGCCGCCTGGCTCGTCGATTGACGGCCACAATCGCGGGCATGGCCACCCTCGTCGAAGTCGCACGTCACGCCGGCGTCACCGCCGCCACCGTCTCCAACGTCCTGCGCGGCAAGGGCAAGGTGGGCGCCGCGACCCGCGAGCGCGTGCTGGCCTCCGTGCAGGCGCTGGGCTACCGGCCCAACCTGAACGCGCGCGCGCTGGCCGAGGGGCGGCCGTCCACCATCGCGCTGGTGGTCAGCAGCATCGCCAACCCGTTCTACCCGGAGTTCGCGCTGGCCGTGGAGCGCGCCGTGCGCCAGCGCGGCTACTTCCTGGTGATCTGCAACACCAACGACGACCCGCAGCAGGAGCGCGACTACCTCGACGCCGTGGGCGGCTCGCTGGCGCACGGCGTGCTCGTGATGAACGCCGACTTCGTGCAGATGGACGCGCTGCTGGCGCTGCGCGAACGCGGCGTGCCGGTGGTGCTGTGCATGTGGGAGCACCCGTCGGAGCCGCCCGCGCTCCCCAGCGTGGCGGTCGACTTCGAGATGGCCGGCCGCATCGCCGCCGAACACCTGATCAAGCTGGGCCATCGCCGCATCGGCGCGGTGGTGGGCAGCGAGGCCAGCGGCAACCACATCTGGCGCTACCGCGGCTTCGTCGATGCGCTGGCCCGCGCCGGCATCGCGCATCCCGCCGCCGAGACGCGCTTCGGCCACGACACCATCGAGGCGGGCCGCAGCGCCGCCCACGCGCTGCTGGCCGCGGTGCCCGACATCACCGCCCTGTTCGTGAGCAACGACCTGCCGGCCATCGGCGCGCTGCAGGCCGCCGCCGACCTGGGGCTCTCGGTGCCGCGCGACCTGTCGGTGTGCAGCATCACCGACATCCAGCTCGCCAGCGAGGTGCGCCCCGCGCTGACGACGGTGGCCGTGCCCACCGCCGAGGCCGCGGAACTCGCGGTGGAGGCGCTGATGCACATGATCGACGACCACAACGTGGGCGAGGAGCCGAAGTCGCGCCTGCGCGTGGCCTCGGCGCCGCGGCTGATCGTGCGCGCGTCGACGGGCCGCGCGGCGCACGGCTGACCGCGGCGCACCGCATGGACGTGGGGGGTCGTCCCCCACGCGCGGCGTCGCGTCCTAAACTCGCAGCGCGTCGCTCCGGCGGCGACGCCCCTCTTCGCGCGAGGCTCGCCATGGACAGCAGTCGACGACATTGGACGGTGTTCTTCTATCTGGCCGCGGCCTTCAACTTCAGCATGGGCGGCCCCATCTTCTTCGCCCCGGCGTGGAGCTATTCGGTGGCCTACATCCTGCCGCCCGACGCCGCCACGCTGCGCTTCTGGGGCGACTTCGGCTACGCGGTGCTCCTCATCGGCCTGGGCTACGCCATCCTCGGCCTGAACGTCGACCGCAACCGCGGCATCGTCTGGCTGGGCATCGTCGCCAAGCTGTTCGACATGATCGCGCTGCCGCTGCGCTGGTGGGAGGGGCTCGCGCATCCCATCGTCATCGTGCCGGCGGCCATCGACGGGCTGTTCTGCCTGGGCTTCGTCTGGTTCCTGATCTGGCGGCCGGCCGTCAGCAACTGATGCCATGTCCCCGTTGAAGGCCCTTCACGATTTCCTGGTCGGCGCGATGCACGTCGAGCGCCGCGTCGACCCGTTCTTCCGCCCCGCGGTCGACGCCCTCACGCGCGAGCCGCTCACGCGCGCGGTGCAGGCGCTGATCCGCGCGCGCCTGCCCGACGACGAGCTCGCGCTGGCGCAGGAGAAGCCCATCGCGGGCGAGGCCGCGCTGGTGGCCGAGATCATCGCCAGCATGTCGCGCTACCTGCACGAGCACTACGCGCCCGGCCACGCGGAACGCGCCGGCAACACCAAGACGCACGGCCTGGTGCGCGGCGAGCTGGCGATCCGCGACGGCCTGCCCGCGCACCTGCGTCGCGGCCTGTTCGAGAAGCCCGGCCGCTATCCCGCCTGGGTGCGCTTCGGCGGCCCGGGCCCCGCGCTGCCGCCCGACATCGAGGACGTGGGCGTGCTGAGCATCGGCGTCAAGGTGATGGGCGTGCCCGGCCCCAAGCTGATGGACGACGAACGCTTCACGCAGGACTTCTCGGGCATCAGCACGCCCGTGTTCACCACGCCCGACCTGCGCGCCAACGCGAGCCTGCAGGCGGCCATCGGACGCGGCCTGCCCCTGTTCTACTTCATCGGCCCCGGCGGCCATTTCCTCGATTCGCTGATGCAGGCGCTGTGGTCGCGCACGCAGACGAGCCCGCTCGAGACGCCGTACTGGAGCTGCGTGCCCTACCTGCTGGGCGAGGGCCAGGCGATGCAGTACGGCTTCCGGCCCGTGGCCGCCACGCGCAGCCGCATCCCCGGCCTGCCGGGCCGGCCCTCGGACAACTACCTGCGCGAGGCGATGGCCCGCACGCTCACGGCGCAGCCCGTGCAGTTCGAGATGACGCTGCAGCTGCAGACCGACCCGCGCACGATGCCCATCGAGCACGCGTCGGTGCGCTGGTCGCCGGTGGACAGCCCGCCGGTGGCGGTCGCCACGCTGGACCTGCCGCGCCAGCGGTTCGATTCGGAAGCGCAGCTCGCGTTCGCGAAGCGGCTGTCCATCAACCCCTGGCACTGCCTGCCCGCGCACCGGCCGCTGGGCAACCAGAACCGCGGCCGGCTGGCGATCTACCAGACGCTGTCCGCGCTGCGTCAGAAGATGAACGCCACGCCGCACGTCGAACCCGACGGCAGCGAATCGTTCGATCAGGTACTCACGAGGTAGCGCAGCGCGCGCACGCCGGGCAGGAAGAAGTACGCGCCGCCCACCACGTCGACGAAGGTGGGCAGGCCCTCGATCACGCGGCTGGGGCAGCCCGTGCGGGGCATCGTGAAGCGCGCGGTGTCGGCCTCGCCGGGTGCGGCGCGGCGATTGCCCAGCAGCGGGTCGCCCTCGTGCGGCAGGCCGGCGAACTTGGTGCCGGCGATCCAGGCGCCCTGCACGAACTCGAACTGGCGCGCGAGGTCGGCGCACAGGCAGATGAACTGCAGGCCCGTCTCCACCGGCGCGCTGGACCGCGCCAGCGCCTCGCCCAGCGGCATGCGCTGTCCGTACTCGCGCCCGCGCCGCAGCACGCGGTGGAAGCGCACCGAGGCCACGGCGTCGGCGTGCAGCACCGCGCCGTCGAAGCCGAGGATACGCCGGGCGCGCGAGATGAGGCCGTCGGTGTTCGCCGGCAGGTCGGCGTTGCGCGGGTTGGCGCGGCGGATGTGCGCGCCGACCGGGCAGCGCAGGCCGGCCGGGTCGTCGTCGAACGTGAAGCCGTTGCGCGCGGTGGCGTCCGCGGACACGCCCGCGATCGGCGTCGGCGCGGACGGCAGCAGCGCCCGGCCGTCCATGTGCCGTCCCACCATCGCCTCGGCGATGCGCTGGCGTTCGGCCGCGTCGCCGCGGGCCCGGGCATCGAGGAAGCGCCAGAAGCCCGGCACGTCCTGGCGCAGCGTGCGCAGCACGAGGTAGCTGCCGTTGCGGCCCAGGTCGGCGCGCTCGGGATCGTCCTCGGCGCGCGGCAGCAGCGTGGCCGCGGCGCCGACGGGCTCCAGCAACGGGCGCGCCGTGTAGCGGCCGTATTCGTTGGGGTAGCCGAGCAGGAACTCGCCGAGGCAGGAGAGGTTGCGGTACGCGAGGCTGTCGTGATCCTCGGCCGGGATGCGGCGCTCCCAGTCGATCTCGGGCTGGCTGACGCCGTCGGTGAAGCCGAAGGGTTCGACGCCACCCATGTCGGTGGTGGGCAGCCAGCGCATCAGCTCGAACGCGACGGCCCAGTGGCTCTCGAGGTCGCGGCAGCAGGCGTCCAGGCGCCCGGGCATCGCGTAGACCATCACCAGCACGTGCGGCTGGGCGTCGCCTCCGCCCCATTGCCAGCGCGCGGGGTCGTTGTTGCCCACGTCGCCGAGCCGGCGCGCGCGGTTCGGGTCGGTGCCCAGGCCCGCGACGAACTCCGGCGCGAAGGCGGACGTGACGCCATCGGGCGCGCCCAGCGCCTGCAGGCCGGGGGCCGTGAACGCGACCTGAAGCACGGTGGGCGGCAGCGGCCCTTTCGCGGCCGTGCCGACCGGCGCCTTGGCGAGCCACGCGCGCGCCGCCGCGCGGTTGCGCACGCGCAGCAGTGCGAAGGCGCCTTCGGTGTGGTGCTTGTAGCCGAAGCGCAGCAGGCCCTGCACGTCGGAGAAGTCGACTTCGGCGCTCATAAGGTTACCCTCCGCCTGACGGCTGCGGGGCGAGCGCCTTCGGGCGGCCGGGCGGCGCTCACATCGACCTCAGCCAGTCTTCGATCTCGCCGTCCGTCATCGACGAGCGCTCGAGGCCCTCGCGGATGCGGCCGTGGCGCGCGAGATCCATCGCGCTCAGGCCGGCGTTGGCCTTGTACCAGACCGAGTTGGCCACCTGGTGGCGCCGCAGGTAGTTCTTGAACGCCTGCGAGTTGCGCGCGCCGCCCTGCACCAGCCAGCGCGTGCGCGGATAGCCCACGCCGTTGCTGAACACGAGGTTCAGGCCCCAGGCCACCTTGTTGATGAAGTCGTCCATGTAGCTCTCGAGGATGCCGTCGTAGTTGCTGGCGAACAGCAGGCGCTGGCCGCCGTCGATGAACACCCAGCGCGCGAAGTGGATCGTCTGCACGCGCGTGAGGTGGCCGCGGCCGTAGACGTGGCGGGCGGCGTAGTCGAGGAGCGCGACCAGCACGGCGACCAGCGTGCCGCGGAACCGTCCCGGCTTGACGCTGCCCAGCGCGGTGAAGGCGTTGGTGACGCAGCGATCCTCGAACGTGGCGAGCTCGGCAACGTGGGCCGGGTCGGGCGCCGGCACGATCTCGGCGTCGGACCGCTCCAGCCTGCGCAGGTGCCAGGCAAGGAATGGCGACAGGACGATCAGGAACGGCAGCGCCACCAGGCCGATCAGCGGGATCGCGACCGCATGCGCGAGGTTGCGCCACCACCAGGCCACGGGCGTGGGCGGATCCGCGGCGACGAGCAGGCGGCCCTGCCGGCGCTCCGCCGCCACGAACTCGACGAGCTGTGCCCGCAGCGCCTGGGGCGAGGCCGGGGGGAGCCGGCGCGCCTGGGCCGCCAGCGCCTCGGCCAGCGCACGCTCCTCGCGCACGCGGCGCACCGTGCGGCCGATCCAGTTCACGTAGGCTGCGGCCACCGGCCGGTTGCGCGCCCGCAGCCAGGCCGCCAGGTTCGTGCCGTCCGGCGCGCCCACGCAGTGCGCGAACACCGCCAGCAGGCCGCCCTGGGCCACGCGCACGAACTCGTCGAGCTGGCGCTCTCCCGGCCCGTCGCAGTCGCCGAGGAACGCCAGCCAGGTGGGCAGCGAGACAGGGTTCACGCCGTGCGCGTGCAGGTCGCCCTGCGTGGCATCGTCGAGGATGGCAAAGCGCGCGAAGTGCAGCGTGTCGAAGCGGCCGAACGGCAGCAGGCGGTTGGCCGGGTCGGCCTGGCCCGGGCCGCTGTTCATCTGCGCGAGCACGTCGCGCAGGGCCTGCTCGCGTCCGGGAAGCACCTCGGCGAGGACCATGAAGTGGCCCGGCGGGATCATGGCGACGGCAGGGTCAGAACTGCAGGCAGAAGTCGATGAGGCGATCCTTGGCCCAGTAGACCTTGCCGAGGTAGAAGCTGGGCGAGACGAGCCGGATCTCGTCGCGGATCCAGTGCGCCAGCAGCGAGGTCTGGGAGTAGTCGAGCACCACGCACTCCTTGCCGTCCATCCAGCTGGGGCCGGTGTAGACGCTGGCGATGATGGCCTCGAAGCCGAGCACCGTGATGCGGTTCTTCAGCAGCTTGCGCTCGGCGTCGAACACCTTGCCCTGCCACGCGAAATGGCTGATGAACTCGGCGATGGGCGCCGAATACTTCGTGTCGGGCGCGATGATGGCGGTGCCCGTGGCCTCGCCATCGGGAATGGGGCCGGCGGGGCTCGCGCGGAACAGGTCGTCGAGCTGCGGCTGCGTCATCTCGAGCAATTGGGCGGCGGTGTAGGCCATCACGGGTCTCCCTGTCGGCGGTGTTGCGGATCAACGGGCAGTTTGGGCACGCGGTGCGCCAGCGTCAATGCGCGGTCTAGGGAGTGGCGTCCGCGAGGATCGCGTCGGCGGCCTTCTCCGCGATGATGTAGACGGCGCTGGCGAGGAAGAAGCCAGGGATGCGCGGGAACACCGACGCGTCGACGATGCGCAGGCCCTGCGTGCCGTGGACGCGGAAGCGGCTGTCGACCACGCCGCCCTGCTCGGGCGCCCCGATCGGGCACGAGCAGGACGCGTGGTGGCCCCAGGCGTTGTTCCGCACGTAGCGCGCCAGCGCCTCGTCCGACGCGACGGTGGCCCCCGGCACCTGCTCGGCCGACACCGCGCCCGAGCGCACCAGCGGCGCCATCGCGTGGCGCACGAGCTTGATCGCCTCGACGATGGCGCGCAGGTCGTCGCCGCCCGGGTCGTCGGCCGGATCGAAGTAGTGGAAGTCGATCTCGGGCGTGTCGCGCGCGTCGGCGGAGCGCAGGCGCACGCGTCCCGCGCGATTGCGCGTGTGGGCCTTCAGCACGGCCCAGCTGAGGAACTCGGGATGCTCGCGCAGCCACCTCGAATACCCTGGGAAGTATCCTTCGAAGCGGGTGGGCAGCGCCATCGTGAAAATGTCCGGGTCGACCGCCCGCGCGCTCGAGCGATGCACCACGCCGATGGTGGCGCCGCTGGAGATGTACATGCCCTCGCGCGGCGTGCCGCTCCATTCCCGCCACACCTCGTCGCCGCGGATGAAGCGCGCGCCGCGCAGGCCTTCCCACGGCCGGGGCAGCGGGTGCGTGACCGCCACCTCGTAGCGATCCTGCAGGTTGCGGCCGACGCCGGGCAGGTCGACGCGCGGGGCTATGCCGTGGCGCCGCAGTTCGTCGGCCGGCCCGATGCCCGACAGCATCAGCAGCTGCGGCGTGTTGAACGCCCCGCCGCACACGACCACCTCGCGGCGCGCGCGCACCTGGCGCAGCTCGCCGGGCCCGGCGCCGGGCTCGGCATGCGCGCGGTACAGGCGGCGGCCGTGGCGATACTCGACGCCCACCGCGCGGTGGCGCTCGTCGAACAGCACCCGGGTGGCCAGCGCGTCGAGCTCGATGTGCAACCGGTCGGGGTGGCGCTCGCGCACGGCCAGCAGGCGGTCGCGGCTGCCCATGCGCCGGTGGCCGGTGGTGGACAGCGGCGTGTAGCAGACGCCCTCGAACGGCCGGCCACCCAGCCGGCGCGCGTTCGGATCGCCGCGGCCGCGCAGCGCGCGCCACAGGTTGGACAACGGTCGCCGCACGCCCAGCGTGATGAAGGCCGTGGTGTCGATGACCAGGCGCAGCATCGCGTCGTCGAAGAGCGCCTCCAGCGGCATGGCGCGCTCGGTGTGCAGCCAGCCGTGCCAGCCGTGGCCCAGCGGGTCGATGCCGAGTGCCGCCAGGAAGCGCCAGAACGGCCGGTGGCGGCAGTTCTCCACCCGGCGGACGTAGCGGCGCATGCGGGACGCGCGCCAGCTGGCGTCGCCCGTGAGCTCGGCGATGCCGTTCCAGTCGGAATCGTGGGGCAGCACGAAGATCATCGCGTTGTGCGCGGTGCAGCCGCCCAGCGTGGCAGCGCGCGGGTACAGCACCGTGTCGTCGCGGCTCTTCCAGTCCTGCGACTGCTGCGCCGGATCGGCGTAGTGGCGCACGCGGAAGTCCCAGCGCATGGCCGGATGCTCGGACGCGAACGGGTGGAACGCCGGCACGTCGTGGTCGTCGGGCATGCCGGGCATGTCCTGCGCGGGCGCGTCGCCGCCGGCCTCGAGCAGGAAGACGCGCAGCCCCGACTCCGCGAGCCGCGCCGCCAGCGTGCCGCCGCCGGCGCCGGAACCGACGACGACGACGTCCCATTCCTGCTCGTGCGCGGCGGACGTCGACATGCCGCTAGAACGTCTTCAGGAACTCGATCAGCGCGCGCCGGTCGTCGTCGCTGAGCTCAGGTTCATGTCCGAAGGACTTCTCGTCGCCGCTCAGGCCGTCCTGCTTGTTGAACTGCGTGGTGCCGAAGTAGTGGCCGCGGTTGACCACCAGGTCGGGACACTTGCTGAGCTTGAGCAGGCGCGGCCCGAGGTTGCGGAAGGTCTGCATCAGCTGGTCGTCGGTGGCGTCGGCCGGCGCCTTCAGCAGGTCGGCCTGCAGCTCCAGCGCCAGCGCGCCGATGTTCTCGATGCGCTGGTCCTCGCCGAGCGAGGTATCGGTCTCCGACGGCAGGATGATGTTGGCGAGCAGGCCCACGGGCACGCCCTTGGGGATCTTGTCCAGCGTGACGTCGCCGCCGGTGTCGACCCACGACGGAATGAAGCGGTGCAGCCCCTGCAGCGACTGCAGCGCGTCGGGCAGGTAGCCGGCCGGGATGAAGATCCGGCTGCGCTGCGTGGTGCGGTCGATGGTGCCCAGCACCTTGTCGCCGAAGACGGCGTCGCGCTGGCGCGTCTCGGGCCACAGCATCTGGTGGATGGACGCGTCGAACATCTTCATGCGCGCCGCCACCGACGGGTCGGGCGTGAAGGTGCCCACGCTGTTGTTGAGCAGGTAGGGCGCGGTGGACCACACGCTGATCAGCGACGGCACGCGCGTGTAGCCACGCCCGCCCGCGGGCATCGCGTAAGGCATCGGATCGCCGGTGAGCGGGTTGGTGATGGTGATGGTGCCCACCGACGGCAACTGCTTGTAGCTCTGCGACGAGAAGTTGTCCCAGATGTTGCCGCCCAGCGCGTTGGTGGCGAGCGGGCTGCAGGCGTTGGTGCGCAGCAGCGTCGCGGGGATGCGCGCGTCGGTGGACAGGTAGTTGCCCTGCAGGAAGTCGGGCGCCTGCACCACCGCGCGCATCGCGGCCTTGTAGGCATCGGTCTGCGTGTAAGCCCAGTAGCGCTTGAAGCAGCCAAGGTAGTTCGCGCCGGCGCAGGCCTTGGCGTCAAGATTCAGCGACGCGGGCAGCGGCGGGGCCTTGCTGGAGTGGCAGCGCGCGCAGGTGTCGGCGAACACGTCCTTGCCGCGTGCGAGCAGCGCCGGGTCGGCCTTGAGGTAGCCGGCGCCGCCGGGCGCGTCTTTCAGCCGGTCGGGCTGCGCCGCCTTCAGGAAGAACAGCGCCGTGTCGTAGGTGCCCGCCTCGGTGGCCCGCCAGTAGGCCGAGTTCTTCTCGGCCGTCGCGATGGTGATGGGGGTGATGGACTTGCCGCCGATCACCGCGTTGAAGTGCAGCAGCCACTCCTCGGAGAACAGGCCGATGTTGAGGTACACGCGGTTGAGCGCGCCCAGCAGGCCCACGGAATCGGCGCCGTCCTTGAGCACATGCGGCGTCTTCACCGCATCCGGCGCGGTGAAGAAGCCCTTGAGCGCATCGGGCACGCCGGGGTACTGGTTGAACTGCTTGTTGTCGAGGCCGCCGCCGGCGAGCTTCTCGTCGCCGATGCGGGCGGCCATGCCCATGCGCGACGCGAAGTCGTAGACAGCGTTCATGGTGCGCGGGTTGTTGATGCCGTCGGTGGAGATGAGCGACGTGTCCATGCTGCCCGGACGGAACGTGTGCGCCAGCTGGTACATGAAGTTCTTCTGGCCCTCGGGCTTGCCGGAGTTCACGATGAACAGCCGGTCGACCCACATGTACTGCGCGCCCACCGACGAACTGAGGTTGGCCCACTGCGGCGCGGCCGGGTCGGCCGGCGGATGCACGGGGCTGGGCCCGACGTGGCAGAAGCCGCAGGACATGCCCACTCGGTACGGGCGCACCAGGTCCTTGTCGTTGTAGTACGCAGGATCGGTGTAGTAGCGCCTGGGATCCCAGCGCGCCGCCGCGGCCTCGTCGAACTTCGGGTTGGGGAACAGGCGCAGGCCGGCGATGCCGCTGGCGTAGCCGTAGAACGAGCCCACGGGCAGCGTGCTGCCGTCGGGCATCTTCGCCTTGCCGCGCGCGCCGATGGCCACGCCCGGGTACTTGGCCTCGTTCTCGAACGGATCGGCCGGGCAGTCGGCGCGGCGCTGGTCCAGCCACAGGCCGAAGCGCTTCGCGTCGGGGCCCGTGGCGGCCTCGAAGCAGGGCTCGTTGACCAACCCCAGGTTGTTCCAGCGGTTGGCGCGCGTGAAGCCCAGCTCGGGGTGCGACGACACGATCTTGAGCAGGTCGAACGCGCCGAAGGTGGTGGCGGTGAGGCCGTCCCAGAACCGGTCGTTGCCGCCGCTCCACACGAGCCACATGTTGCGGCCCTTGATCTCGTCGGGCGTCAGCGCCACGCCGTTGTCCATGTCGTGGAACCAGTCCTCGTCGGCATGCTGGAAGGACTCGGCGGTGCGGCCGGCCTGCATGGCCTCGTCCTGCACCTGGCCGGGCTTGGGTCCGGACTGGCAGGCAGCGATGAAGGCCACCGTCAACGCGGCAACGAGGCCGGTGGCGGCCCAGGTCCAACGGGTGCGCGATTGCTTGGACATGTCGTCTCTCTCCGGTCTGGATTCCTCCGCCCGCGCCGGCCTCCCGGCCCTGCGCGGGCGTGGAAAACGACTATAGGCGGGAAGATCGCGCGACTGAAGAGGGAAGGCGCCGGCACCCCCTACGTTGCCGGGCGGCCCGGAATTGTCCGCTTGAAGCGATGGTCAGGCGGTCCGAGGCTCGGCTAGCAGGCACGCCGCCTCGGTGGCCGCGTCGAGCGCGCGCAGCCGCGGCGTGTCCTGCGCGCACGCGGCGATCGCCTTGGGACAGCGCGTGCGGAACACGCACCCCGACGGCGGCGAGATGGGCGACGGGATGTCGCCCGAGAGCAGCCGCAGCACCTTGCCGCGCTCGATGCGTGGATCGGGGATGGGGATCGCCGACAGCAGCGCCTCGGTGTACGGGTGTCCCGGCCGGGCATACAGCGCGTCGCCGCGCGCGATCTCCATCACCTTGCCGAGGTAGAGCACCAGCACGCGGTCGCTGATGTGCTTGACCACGGCCAGGTCGTGCGCGATGAAGATCAGCGCCAGGCCCTTGCGGCGCTGCAGCTCCTGCAGCAGGTTGACGATCTGCGCGCGGATGGACACGTCGAGCGCGGACACCGGCTCGTCGCAGATGATCAGCTTGGGCTCCAGGATCAGCGCCCGCGCGATGCCGATGCGCTGGCACTGGCCGCCCGAGAACTCGTGAGGGTAGCGGTTGATCTGCTGCGGCGTCAGGCCCACCTCGGCCATCACGGCGGCCACGCGCTCGTGCACCTGCGCGTCGCTCAGCTCGGGCCGGTGGATGCGCAGCGGCTCGCCGATGATGCGCGCCACGGTCATGCGCGGGTTCAGCGAGGCGAGCGGATCCTGGAAGATGATCTGGATGTCGCGGCGCGCAGCCAGCCAGGCGGCGTGGTCGCCGGGCCGCAGCGTCCGGCCCTGCCAGACGACCTCGCCGCCGGTGGCCGGGATCAGGTTCAGGCAGGCGCGCGCCAGCGTGGACTTGCCGCAGCCGGACTCGCCCACGATGCCCAGCGTCTCGCCGGGCCGCAGGTCGAAGGACACGCCGTCGACGGCCTTGAGCGAGGCGGCCGGCGTCCACGGCCAGGCCTTGCGGTCGCGCACCTTGAAGTGCACCTTGAGGTCGCGCACCGACAGCAGCGGCGCCGGCGCGTCAGACATGGCCCGCCTCCATCGCGTCGAGTTCGGCCACCGACCGGTGGCAGGCGCGCAGCGTGGGCGAGCCGGGCGCCAGCTTCTGCAGCAGCGGCATCGTCGTCACGCAGCGATCCTCCACGAAGCGGCAGCGCGCCGAGAACGGGCAGCCGGGCGGCAGCGCGTTCATGTTGGGCGGGTTGCCGGGAATGCTCGCCAGCGCGCCGCCGTCCGCGTCCAGCCGCGGCAGCGCCGCCAGCAGGCCGCGCGTGTAGGGGTGCGACGGCCGGTGGAAGATGGCGTCGGCCGAAGCGTGCTCCATCACGCGGCCGCCGTACATCACCATCACGTCGTCGCACAGGCCGGCCACCACGCCCAGGTCGTGCGTGATCATCAAGATGGCCGTGCCGTGGTCGCGCTGCAGCTCGCGCAGCAGCTGCACGATCTGCGCCTGCACGGTGGCGTCGAGCGCGGTGGTGGGCTCGTCGGCGATCAGCACCTCGGGCTCGCACAGCAGCGCCATCGCGATCATCACGCGCTGGCGCATGCCGCCGGAGAACTCGTGCGGGTAGAAATCGATGCGGCGCTTCGCGTCGGGGATCTTCACCGCGTCCAGCGCCTCGATCGCGCGCACGCGCGCCTCGCGCCGCGCGAGGCCGCGGTGCAGCTCCAGCACCTCGGTCATCTGGCGCTCCACCGTCAGGTACGGGTTGAGCGAGGTCATCGGATCCTGGAAGATCATCGCCACGCGGTCGCCGCGCACCGCGTTCAGCTCGGCGTCCGGCAGGCCCAGCAGGTCGCGGCCGTGGTGCAGCACCTGGCCCGTGGCCGTGCCGTTGCGCGCGAGCAGGCCCATCATCGCGAGCATCGTCTGCGACTTTCCGGAGCCCGACTCGCCCACGATGCCCAGCGTCTGGCCGCGGCCCAGCGAGAAATCGACGTGGTTCACGGCGTAGACCGGGCCGTCGTTGGTCTGGAACCGCACGCTCAGGTCGCGCACCTCGAGCACCGGCCTGGCGTCCGTCGTGCTCATCTCAGCGCTCCTTGGGATCGAGCGCGTCGCGCAGCCCGTCGCCGATGAAGTTGGCGCAGTAGAGCGTGATCGACAGCGCGCCGGCCGGGAACAGGATCATCCAGGGCGACGCGCCCATCACGGCCGCGCCGTCGTGGATCAGCACGCCCCAGCTGGTCATCGGCTCCTGCACGCCAAGGCCCAGGAACGACAGCACCGATTCCGACAGGATCACGCCCGGCACGAGGATGGACGTGTAGATCACGACCACGCCCAGCAGGTTGGGCACCACGTGCTGCAGGATGATGCGCCAGGTGGGCACGCCGATGGCGCGCGCGGCCTCGACGAACTCGCGCGACTTGATCGACAGCGTCTGGCCGCGCACGACGCGCGCCATGTCCAGCCAGGAGAAGGCCGCGATCGCGCCCACCACCAGCAGGATGTCGCGGCCGAACACGGTCACCACCAGGATGGCGACCAGCAGGTAGGGCACCGCGTAGGCCATGTCGACGATGCGCATCATCACGCCGTCGACGCGTCCGCCGGCGAATCCGGCCACCGCACCCCACACCACGCCGATGCAGGTGGACACCACCGTCGCCAGCAGGCCCACCATCAGCGAGATGCGCCCGCCGATCAGCGTGCGCACGAGCAGGTCGCGGCCCAGGTCGTCGGTGCCGAACAGGTGCCAGCCCGCGCGCGTGGGCGGCGCGCTCATGAGGTTCCAGTCCACCGAGTCGAACGCGTTGGGCAGCAGCGTCGGCCCGAACACGCAGGCCAGCGTGATCAGCGCGAGCACCACCAGGCTGGCCACCGCCGCGCGGTTGCGACGGAAGCGCTGGCGGGCGTCGTGCCAGGGACTGCGGCCGACCGGCGCCGCGTCGGCGATCGAAGTGGAGACAGCCATCAGTAGCGGATCTTCGGGTCGAGCCAGGCGTAGGCCAGGTCGACGATGAGGTTGAGCAGCACCGCCAGCACCGTGACCAGCACGACCAGCCCCAGCACCAGCGTGTAGTCGCGGTCGGACGCGCCGTTGACGATCAGCTTGCCCAGCCCCGGGATGGAGAACCACGACTCGGTGACGATGGCCGACGTGATGGACGCGATCGCCAGCGGCCCCACCACCGACACCACCGGCAGCAGCGCCGGCCGCAGCGCGTGGCGCATCACCACGAGACGCATCGGCAGACCCTTGGCGCGCGCCGTGCGGATGAAGTTGGAGCTGAGCACCTCGATCAGGCTGCCGCGCATGATGCGGCCGATGGTGGACATGTTGATCAGCGTGAGCAGCGCGATGGGCAGGATCATGTAGCGCGGCGCGAAGTCGTCCCAGCCGCCGGACGGCAGCCACGGCAGCGCGATCGCGAACACCAGCACCAGCACCGGTCCCAGCACGAACGACGGCAGCACGCTGCCGATGTTGCCGAGCAGCATGACGGCCACGTCGACCGCGCTGTTCTGGCGCAGCGCGGCGAGGATGCCCAGCCCCACGCCCACGACCACCGCGATCGCCATCGCCGTGCCGCCGATGGCCAGCGACACGGGCAGCGCGCGCGCCACGAGGTCGTTGACCGACCAGTCGGCGTAGCGGAACGACGCGCCGAGGTCGCCGTGCAGCAGGTCGTTCAGGTACAGCAGGTACTGCTTCCACAGCGGCAGGTCGAGGTGGTACTTGGCCTGCAGGTTGGCCAGCACCGCCTCGGACACCTTGCGCTCCGAATCGAACGGACCGCCGGGCGTGACGTGAAGCAGCAGGTAGCAGATCGTGACCACGGCGAGCACCGTGGGGATCGTCACCAGGAGGCGTCGAACGACGTAGGCCCACATGTCAGTGCTTCAGGATGTAGAAGTCCTTGCTGCGGTACCGGTTGGTGCCGCCCGAATCCCCGTAGCCGCCGACCCAGGGCTTGACCAGGCGCGGCGCGGTGTACTGCAGCAGCGGAATCATCGGATAGTCCTCCGCCATCATCCGGGCCGCCTGGCTCAGCAGGGCCTCGCGCCTGGCGGGATCGTCGAGCAGCTTGGCCTGCGCGATCAACGCGTCGGCGGCGTGGTTGCAGCTTTGGTCGTCGTTGAAGTCGGAATCGCATTCCGCCAGGTTCAACAGCACGGTGGCGTCGTTCACGTTGAAGACCCAGCCGTTGCGCGCGATCTGGAAGTCGCCGTCGTGGCGCTTGCGGATCAGCACCTTGAACTCGAGGCTGTCGATGTCGGTCTCCAGGCCCAGCTTGGTCTTCCACTCGCTGGCCGCGAAGATCGCCATCTTCCTGTGATAGTCGCTGTTGTTGTAGACGAACTTCAGGTGCGTGCCCGGCTTCACGCCCGCCTCGGCCAGCAGCCTGCGCGCCTCGGCGACGCGCTTGTCCATGGGCCAGTCGGCCCAGTCGTAGCGGGTGGGCCGCGCGCCGGCCAGGCCCTTCACGGCCAGGCCGTACATCGGCACCTGGCCATCGGCGGTGATCTTGCCGGCCAGCACCTCGCGGTCGATCACCATCGACAGGGCCTTGCGCACCCGCACGTCCTTGAGCAGCGGATCCTTGTTGTTCAGCGAATAGATGCGGACGCCCAGCAGCAGGTCGTTGCGCATCTCGTTCGGGTACTGCGCCTTCAACGCGGCGTACGCACCCGGCGGCAGCGCTTCCATGAAGTCCTCTTCGCCGGACTGGTACAGCTTCAGGTCGGCGCTGCTGTCCTCGACGCACAGGAAGGTCACGCGGGTCAGCTGCACGTTGGCCGCGTCCCAGTAGCGCGGGTTCTTCTCGACGACCACCTTGCTGTTGACCTGCCAGTCCTTCAGCACGTAGGCGCCGTTGCCGACGATGTTGCCGGGCCGCGTCCAGTCCTTGCCGTACTTCTCGATCGTCGCGCGTGGCTGCGGCGCCAGCTGCGCCGCGGCCATCACGCCCGGCAGGAAGGGCACGGGACCGGGCGTCTTCACCTCCAGCGTGTACGGATCCAGCGCCCTCGCGCCGAGGTCGGCGACGGGCTTGCTGCCCTTGACGATCTCCATGCCGTTGACGAAGTAGACGGCGTAGATTGTGGCGCTCAGCGATGCGGTCTTCGGATCCAGGTAGCGCCGCCAGCCGTAGAGGAAGTCGTCGGCGGTCACCGGTTGGCCGTTCGTCCACACCGCGTTGCGGCGCAGCTTGAAGACCCAGGTCGTGGCGTCGACCTGCTTCCAGGACTCGGCCACGCCGGGCACGACGTTGCCCTGGTGGTCGGTGGAGGTGAGGCCCTCGAACAGGTCGCGTCCGATGTCCGTGGCGTTCACCGTCTCGGTGTGGGCCGGGTCCAGCGATTCGGGCTCGGCGCCGTTGTTGCGCACCATCTCCTGCTTCGGGGACAGCACGGTGCCGGGCGGGATGACCGCGGCGCCGGCCGATGCGGCGGCGATCGCGAGCAGGGCGAGCAGGACGGTGCGCAGTGGCATGGCTCAGTGCTTGAGGATGTAGAAGTCCTTGCTGCGATACCGGTCCATGCCGTTCGCCTCGTCGTAGCCACCGACCCAGGGCTTGATCAGGCGCGGCACCGTGTACTGCAGCAGCGGGATCATCGGGTAGTCGTCCATGGCCACCTTGGCCGCCTGCGTCAGCAAGGCCTTGCGCTGCGCCGGATCGGCGGCGAGGTTGCCCTTGGCGATCAGGTCTTCGGCCTGGCGGTTGCAGCTGCGGTCGTCGTTGGCTTCCGAGCCGCACTGCACCAGCGTGAGCAGCAGCGTGGCGTCGTTGAAGATGACGACCCAGCCGCTGCGCGCGACCTGGAAGTCGCCGTCGTGGCGCTTGCGGATCAGCACCTTGAACTCGAGGCTGTCGATGTCGGTCTCCAGGCCCAGCTTGGTCTTCCATTCGCTGGCCGCGAAGATCGCCATCTTCTTGTGATAGTCGCTGTTGTTGTAGGTGAACTTCAGGTGCGTGCCCGGCTTCACGCCCGCCTCGGCGAGGAGCCTGCGCGCCTCCGCGACGCGCTTGTCCATCAGCCAGTCGGCCCAGTCGTAGCGCGTCGGGTCCATGCCGGAGACACCCTGGACGCCCAGCCCGTACAGCGCCGGCTGCCCGTCGGCCGTGACCTTGTCGGCGAGGATGTCGCGGTCGATCACCATCGACAGGGCCTTGCGCACGCGCACGTCCTTGAGCAGCGGATCCTGGTTGTTGAGGCTGTAGAAGCGCAGGCCGAGCAGCTTGCTGTTGTGGATCTCGTGCGGGTACTGGGTCTTGAGCGTGTTGTAGGCACCCGGCGCCAGCTGCAGCATGAAGTCTTCCTCGCCCGACTGGTAGAGCTTCAGGTCGGCGTTGCCGTCCTCCACGCACAGGTACGTGACGCGCGTCAGCTGCACGTTGGCCGCATCCCAGTAGCGCGGGCTCTTCTCGACGACGATCTTGCTGTTGACCTGCCAATCCTTGAGCAGGTAGGCGCCGTTGCTGACGATGTTCGCCGGCTTCGTCCAGTCCTTGCCGAACTTGGCTACCGTCGCCTTGGGCTGCGGCGAGAACTGCACCGAGGACACCACGGCCGGCAGGAAGGGCATCGGCACCGGCGTCTTCACTTCCAGTGTCTGCCTGTCGATCGCGCGCACGCCCAGTTCGGCGACAGGCTTCTTGCCGACCACGATCTCGCTGCCGTTGAGCAGGTAGACGCCCAGCGTGGACGCGATCTTGGACGCCGTCTTCGGGTCGAGCAGGCGGCGCCACGCGTAGACGAAGTCGTCCGCCGTGACGGGTTCGCCGTTGGACCACACGGCAGTCTTGCGCAGCTTGAACACCCAGGTGGTGGCGTCCGCCTGCTTCCAGGATTCGGCGACGCCGGGCACGGCGGTGCCATGGTGGTCGGTCGCCGTCAGTCCTTCGAACAGGTCGTTGGCGATGGCGCCGGCCGGCACCGATTCGATCAGCGCGGGATCCAGCGAATCGGGCTCGGCGCCGTTGTTGCGCACCATCTCCTGTTTCGCGGCCAGCTGCGTGCCGGGAGGGATGGCGGCGGCGAAGGACGCCGACCCGCAGGCCAGGCACGCGGCAAGGAGGAGTCTGGCGAGCACGGGCTGGCGGCGCGGATTCATTGCGAAAGGCTCCAGGCGCGCCTTCGTGAGGCGCGCTGCAGTATAGGGTGACAGTGAGGGGACGGCGAAGCAGGATCCGCACCACCGCCGGCATGCGTTCATCCTGGTGCGGCGCCCCTTCGCGGTGCCCCATTCACGGGCTCCGCGTCAACCCTTAGTCGCCGACCGCCCGCCTCCACCTAGAGTGCGTCAGGCACCGGCCACTCACGGAGAACGAGACCATGACCGAACAGATGCTGCGCGAATTGGTAGCCGACGTGCGCGACGGGCGGCTCGCGCGACGCGACTTCATCGCCCGCATGGTGGCGATGGGCGTCGGCGTGCCTCTCGCCTCGGCCATGCTCGCCGATGCGGCCGTGGCGCAGGAGGCCGTCGAGGCGCCGTACAAGCCCACGAAGCGCGGAGGCGGCGGCCCGCTGCGCCTGCTGCTGTGGCAGGGCCCGACATCGCTGAATCCGCACTTCGCGACCGGCACCAAGGACCAGGAGGGCTCCCGCCCGTTCTACGAGTCGCTGGCCCGCTACGACGCCGACGGCGCCATCGTGCCGGTGCTGGCCGCGGAGATCCCCAGCCGGGCCAACGGCGGCATCGCGGCCGACGGGCTGTCCACCACCTGGAAGCTGAGGAAGAACGTCAGTTGGCACGACGGCCAGCCGTTCACGGCCGACGACGTCGTCTTCAACTGGCAGTACGCCACCGATCCGGCGGCCGGCGCGTTCAGCACCGGCTTCTACGCGAACGTCAAGAGCGTCGAGAAGATCGACGCCGCCACGGTGCGCTTCAACTTCATCAAGCCCACGCCGATCTGGGATCGCGCGTGCAGCATCTGGATGATCCCGAAGCACGTGTTCTCCGCCTACATGGGTGCGAAGTCGCGCGAGGCGCCGGCCAACCTGAAGCCCGTGGGCACGGGTCCCTACAAGTTCGTCTCGTTCACGCCAGGCGACCTGGTGCGCGGCGAGGCCAACATGAACTACTACCTGCCCAACCGGCCGTTCTTCGACACCATCGAGCTCAAGGGCGGTGGCGACGCCACCTCGGCCGCGCGCGCGGTGCTGCAGACCGGCGAGTTCGACTACGCCTGGAACGTTCAGGTGGAGGACAGCGTGCTCAAGGCCATGGAGGCCGGCGGCAAGGGCCGGATGGTGTTCAAGCCTTCAGGCAACCCCGAGTCGATCTTCCTCAACGCGGCCGATCCATGGACGGAGGTGGACGGCGAGCGCGCCAACGTCAAGTCCAGGCATTTCGCCTTCTCCGATCCGGCGGTACGCAAGGCCTTCGGATTGCTGGTGGACCGCAAGAGCATCCAGGACTTCGTCTACGGCCGCGCGGCCGCGGCCACGGCCAACGCGCTGAACAACCCCGCGCAGTACAACAGCAAGGCGATCGTCGCCGAGTTCAACGTCGACAAGGCCAATGCCCTGCTCGACGCGGCGGGCTGGAAGCGCGGCGCCGACGGCGTGCGCGCGAAGGATGGCAAACGCCTGAAGCTGGTCTTCCAGACATCGATCAATTCGGTGCGCCAGAAGGTCCAGTCCATCGTCAAGCAGGCCTGCGCGAAGGCGGGCATCGAGCTCGAGTTGAAGACGGTACAGGCCTCGGTGTTCTTCTCGTCCGACCAGACCAACCCGGACACCTACGGCAAGTTCTTCGCCGACATCGAGATGTACCTCAACACCCGCGCAGGCACCGACCCCGACCGTTTCATGCAGCAATGGGTCTCGTGGGAGATCTGCCAGAAGTCCAACGGCTGGCAATGGCAGAACAAGACCCGCTGGTCCAGCCCCGAGTACGACAAGGCCTTCCGCGCGGCGGAGCTCGAGCTCGATCCCGTCAAGCGCGCCGCCCTCTTCATCCAGATGAACGACATGGCGTGCAACGCCGGCCATGTGGTGCCGGTCGCGGTGCGCGCGCAGGTCACCGCGCTGTCCAAGTCCATCGTGGCGCCGCTCACGGGCTGGGATCTCGACCTCTCGGGCCTGCACGACTGGTACCGCGCCTAGCCAATGGGGGTCTTCGTCCTGCGCCGGCTGGCGCTCGCCGTGCCCAGCCTGCTGGGGATCAGCATCGTGCTGTTCACGGTGCTGGCGCTGGCCCCCGGCGACCCGTTCGCCGAGCTGGCCACCAACTCCAACGTGCCGCCCGAGGTGCGCGTGCACCTGCGCGCGAGCCTGGGCCTCGACGACCCGGTGGCGCTGCGCTACCTGCACTGGCTGGCGGCGATGCTGCGCGGCGACTGGGGCTTCTCGTTCATCAGCCGCATCGACGTCACCACGCTGATCTGGCAGCGCGTGCCCGTCACGCTGGCACTCATCGGCAGCTCGCAGCTGCTCGCGCTGGCCATCGCGCTGCCGGTGGGCACGCTGTCGGCCGTGCGGCCCTACTCCTGGTTCGACCGCATCGCCAGCACGATCGCGCTGGCCGGGTTCTCGCTGCCGACCTTCTTCACGGGCATCCTGCTGATCCTCGTGTTCTCGATCAAGCTCGACTGGCTGCCCTTCGTCTACCGCGCCGACGTGGAGGCCACGGGCTGGGCCGCGGCGGTCGAGCACGTGCGCCAGGCCATCATGCCGGTGGTCGTGCTGGGCCTGTTCCAGGGCGCGGGCTGGACGCGCTACGTGCGCTCCGCCGTGCTGGACGTGGTGCGCCTCGACCACGTCACCACCGCGCGCTCCAAGGGCCTGGCCGAGCGCGTGGTCATCACGCGCCACGTGCTGCGCAACGCGCTGATCCCCGTCGTCACGCTGGTGGCGCTGCAGATGCCCACCGTGTTCGGCGGCGCCATCGTCACCGAGCAGATCTTCCGCATCCCCGGCATCGGATCGCTGCTGATCGATGCGATCCTGCGCAACGACACGCCCGTGATCATGGGCGTCACCTTCGTCTTCAGCGTGCTCGTGATCCTGTTCAACCTCGTCGCCGACCTGCTCTATGGCCTCCTCGATCCCCGCATCGCGTACCGATAGGCCGATGTCGCCCTGGGGCGAGGCCTGGCGCCGCTTCCGGCGGCATCGCATGGCCGTGCTCAGCCTGGGCGTGCTCGCGGCGCTCGTGGCCGCGGTGGTGCTGGGGCCGTTCGCCTGGCACGTGCCGATCGACGCGATCGACTTCTCGGCCACCACGCAGGGCCCGTCGGCGGCCCACCCGTTCGGCACCGACGACCTCGGCCAGGACCTGCTCTCGCGCATGCTCTACGGCGGCCGCATCTCGCTGGCCGTGGGCATCGCGGCCATGGGCATGGCGGTGGTGGTGGGCGTGACCATCGGCGCGCTCGCGGGCATCTCCAGGGGCCCGGTCGACGCCGCGCTGATGTGGGTGACCGACCTGTTCCTGTCGCTGCCGCAGCTGCCCCTGCTGCTGCTCCTGATCTACCTGTTCCGCGAGCCGCTGAAGGCCGTCTTCGGGCCCGAGGGCGGCGTGTTCGTGATGATCGTGCTGGTGATCGGCTGCTTCGGCTGGATGCAGGTGGCGCGGCTGGTGCGGGCGCAGTTCTTCTCGCTGCGCGAAAAGGAGTTCGTGGAGGCCGCGCGGGCCCTCGGCGCCACCACCCCGCGCGTGGTGTGGCGCCACATCCTGCCCAACGCGCTGGGGCCGGTGATCGTGGCCGGCACCATCAACGTGGCCGCGGCCATCATCGCGGAGTCAACGCTGTCGTTCCTGGGTCTGGGCTTCCCGCCCGACATCCCCACCTGGGGCCGGCTGCTGTTCGACAGCAAGGACCACCTGGACATCGCCGCGCACTGGGCGCTGTTTCCCGGCGGCGCGATCTTCCTCACGGTGATGGCCATCAACTTCGTGGGCGACGGGCTGCGCGACGCGCTCGACCCGCGCCGGGTGCTCTGACCATGGCCCTGCTCGAGATCCGCGGCCTCAAGACCCACTTCCAGACCGACGACGGCTGGGTGCATGCCGTCGACGGCGTCGACCTGCACGTGGACGCGGGCGAGACGCTATGCGTGGTCGGCGAGTCGGGCTCGGGCAAGTCGGTCACGGCGATGTCGGTGCTCAAGCTGCTGCCGATGCCGCCGGGCCGCATCGTGGCCGGCCAGGTGCTGTGGGAGGGCCGCGACCTGGTGCCGCTGCCGCAGGACGAGATGCGCAAGCTGCGCGGCCGCGAGATCGGCATGGTGTTCCAGGAGCCGATGACGGCGCTGAACCCGGTCTACACCGTGGGCGAGCAGGTCGGCGAGAGCCTGCGCCTGCACGAGGGGCTGTCGCGCGCCGCCGCGCTGGATCGCGCCGCCGAGTTGCTGGCGCTGGTGCACATCCCGCAGGCCGCGCGCCGCGTGCACGACTACCCGCACCAGTTCTCGGGCGGCATGCGCCAGCGCGTGATGATCGCGCTGGCGCTCGCCTGCAGGCCGCGGTTGCTGATCGCCGACGAGCCCACCACGGCGCTGGACGTCACGATCCAGGCGCAGATCCTCGACCTTCTCGCCGAGCTGAAGGAGCGCCTGGGCATGGCCGTGCTGCTGATCACGCACGCGATGGGTGTCGTGGCCGAGGTCGCGCAGCGCGTGGTGGTGATGTACGCGGGCCAGGTGATCGAGGAGGCGCCGGTGGAGCTGCTGTTCGAGCGGCCCTGGCATCCGTACACGCAGGGCCTGATCCGCTCGATCCCGCGCATCGACGCCGATGCGTCGCGCGGGACGCGGCTCGCCTCGATACCCGGCACCGTACCGTCGCTGGTGGCGCCGCCGCCCGGCTGCCGCTTCGCGCCGCGCTGCGCCTACGCGCGTGACGCGTGCACGCGGGCCATGCCCGCGCTGCGCGAGGTGGGCACCGGCCACCGCGTGGCCTGCATCCTCGAGGAGGCGCCGCGATGAGCGCACGCCCGGCCGCTCCGAAGGGCGCTCGCGCCGAAGCACGTCGTGCGGAGGCTTTCACATGAATTTCCCCTTGCTGCAGGTACGCGACCTGGTCAAGCGCTTCCCCGTGCACGGCGGCCTGCTGCGGCGCCAGGTCGGCCAGGTGCATGCCGTCGAGGGCGTCAGCTTCGACCTCGACGCCGGCACCACGCTGGGCCTGGTGGGCGAATCGGGCTGCGGCAAGAGCACCACCGGACGCTGCGTGCTGCGCCTGGTGGAGCCGACGTCGGGCGAGGTGCGCTTCGACGGCGTGGACACCGGCTCGCTGAAGGCCGCCGCCCGGCGCGCGCTGGCGCGCGACATGCAGATCATCTTCCAGGATCCGTTCGCGAGCCTCAACCCGCGCATGACGGTGGGGGCCATCGTCGGCGAGGGCCTGGTGATCCACCGGCTCGCCGCGTCGGCCGCCGAGCGGGCCGCGCGCGTGGCCGAGCTGCTGGAGATGGTGGGCTTGCAGGCCGCCCACGCGCGGCGCTACCCGCACGAGTTCTCCGGCGGCCAGCGCCAGCGCATCGGCATCGCGCGCGCTCTGGCCACCAACCCGCGGCTCGTCGTGTGCGACGAGGCCGTGTCGGCGCTGGACGTGTCGATCCAGGCGCAAGTGGTCAACCTGCTTCAGGACCTGCAGCAGCGCCTGGGCCTGGCCTACCTGTTCATCGCGCACGACCTGTCGGTGGTGCGGCACATCAGCGACCGGGTGGCCGTGATGTACCTGGGCCGCATCGTGGAGATCGCGCCGTCGCACGCGCTCTACACGCGGCCGCGCCACCCGTACACCGAGGCGCTGCTGTCGTCGGTGCCGGTGCCCGATCCGCGCGTCCGGCGCCGGCGCATCGTGCTGCAGGGCGACGTGCCCAGCCCGCTGGCGCCGCCGGCCGGATGCGCGTTCCACACCCGCTGCCCGATCGCGCGGAAGGGCTTGTGCGACGTCGAGCGGCCCGCGTTACGGGAGATTGCACCCGGTCACCAACTCGCCTGCCACCTGCGCGAGGCCTGAGGGTGGGCGGTGTAAGCTGCGGCCACCTCGTCCAGCCTCAACGAATGCGCCTTCGTGTCCGTCCCATTCCGCTGACCCGCACGCTGCGCCTCGCCACCGCGCCGCTGGCGCTGGCCGTGCTGGCCGCCTGCCAGACGACGCCGCCCGCACCCACCGGCCCGGGCAGCGTGTCGCGGCTGCCGCCCGGCAACGCGCAGCGCGACGGGCCCGAGGCGAAGCCGCCGTCCAACCTCGAGGCGGTGCCCGACGCGGTGCCGCAGATCGAGGCCATCCGCAAGGGCGGGCCCAACAAGCCCTACGAGGTCGCCGGCAACACCTACGTGCCGCTCACCGACGGCCGCGCGCTCACCGAGAAGGGCCTCGCGTCGTGGTACGGCAAGAAGTTCCACGGCCGCCGCACCGCCAGCGGCGAGGCCTACAACATGTACGCGATGACCGCGGCGCACAAGACGCTGCCCATCCCCAGCTACGCCCGCGTGCGCAACCCGGCCAACGGCAAGGAAGTGATCGTCCGGGTGAACGACCGCGGGCCGTTCTCGCCGGGCCGCATCATCGACCTCTCGTACACCGCGGCGCTGAAGCTGGGCGTGCTGGGCGGCGTGGCGCCGGTGGAGATCACGCGCATCACCGACGATGACATCCGCTCCGGCGTGGCGCAGCGCAAGCCGCCCGCGGTGGTGGCGGCCGCAGCCTCAGCCGCGCCGGTAGTCCGGCCCGCGGACGCCGTCGTGGTCGCCGCGACCGGCGGCGGCGTGGACACGGGCGCGATGGCCGCGCCGCAGTCGCCCACGACGACGCCCGGCGCCGACCTGGGCGTCGCCGCGGCGACGGACGCGGCATCGGCGGTGCCCGGCGCCGCGACCGCGGCCAGCGGGACGGTGGTGGCGGCGGTCGCGCCGGCGGGCGCGGACAAGCCCGACGAGCACGGACGTGCCGATACCACGGCGGGTATCGGCTGGTGGGTGCAGCTGGGGGCGTTCAAGCAGCGCGACGGCGCGCTGGACTTCCAGCGCCGTCTGATCGACGAGCAGCCGTGGCTCGCGCCGCTGCTCGCGGTCTTCACCGACCACGGCCTGAACAAGCTGCAGGCCGGGCCCTACACGACGCGGAGCGATGCCAGGAGCGCCGCGGAGCGTGTCCGCTCGGCGCTGCAACTGGTGCCGACCATCGTGGAGAAGCGCTAGCGGGGAGACGCCGCCGAAGGCGATCGTCACCACGCAGACGATCCGGCGCCAGCTCCCTGGCGGCGCGGCGGATCTCGCTTCAGGCAGCCGGCTCACGCGAGCCGGCGAACCGACTCAGTCGTCGTAGCCTTCGTGGCGCGAGGCCGCGGCGTACAGGTCGGCGGCGAAGCCCGGCGAGTGCAGCTCGACGCTGCGCGCGAGTTCGCGCACGTCGTTGGCTTCGCGCACGCGAACGCGGAAGGTGCTCGGCTGGCGCGTCGACTTGATGGTCGCGTCGGTCGGCAGCGTCTTCGCGGCGGGGCGCGACGAGAACAGGGCGGCGGCGAGCTGGCGGATGGCGCCAGTGAAGAGCGGCTGGTGGCCGTAGGTACCGGAAGTGATGGCGGTCATGGTGTGTTCCCCTGCAATGCCTCTCGATAAAGAGGCGATGGAAGGAATTTAAGGGTTTTCCCTTCGATACTCCAATGAATGTTTGACATCTAAGTTATGCATACTGTTCATATCTTGGGCGACCGCCATTCTTCGTGAACTTCCGCACGCTGGACCTCAACCTGTTGCGCGTCTTCGATGCCGTGATGGCCGAAGGCAGCCTCACGCGGGCCGCGGAACGCCTGTCAATGACCCAGCCGGCGGCCAGCCACGCGCTGAAGCGGTTACATGTGGCGGTAGGCGAGGAGCTGCTCCACCGCACCGCGTTCGGCATGCGCCCCACCGCCCGCGCCGAGGCCTTGTGGCCCCAGGTGCGCGCCGCGCTGGCCCAGCTGCAGGGCGCGCTGTCGCCGCGCAGCTTCGATCCGGCCAGCGACGCCGCCACCTTCAACATCGCGATGGCCGACGCCACGGCCGCGATGCTGCTGCCGCATCTCATCTCGGCGATCGAGGGCGAGCGCGCGCTGGCCAACATCCGCGTGCTGCCGCTGACCACGCGCGATCCGCGCCGCCTGGTCGAGGAGGCCGACGCCGACCTGGCCGTCGGCTACTTCCCCAACGCGATCGCCGCCATCGTCGCGCAGGGCGAGGACGCCACGCTGCACCACCGCCAGCTCTACGCCACCGAGTACGTGTGCGTGATGCGGCGCGACCACCCGCTGGCCGGCCAGGAGCTGACGCTGGACACCTTCGTCGAGGCGCACCACCTGCTGGTCACCTTCTCCGGCCGCGCGCACGGCTTCGTCGACGAGGCGCTGGCCACGCTGGGCCGGCAGCGCCGCATCGTGCTCACCGTCAACCAGTTCGCCACGGCGGGCAGCGTGGTGGCGCGCTCCGACCTGCTCACCGTGCTGCCGCGCCAGTTCCTGCCGGCCACCGGCGTGGAGCACCGCCTCGTCGAGAAGCCGATCCCGCTCGCGCTGGCCGCGGTCAACGTGGAGATGATGTGGCACCTGCGCAAGGACGACGACCCGGCGCACCGGTGGCTGCGCGAGCGCGTGGTGGCGGCCGCCTCCCGGCAGCCGCTGGTCAGGCGCTGATCAAAGCACCGCGGCGATGGCGTTGGCCGTCGCCTCGACGTTCTTCGTGTTCAATCCGGCCACGCACATGCGGCCCGAGCGGATCAGGTACACGCCGAACTCCTCGCGCAGGCGGTCGACCTGGGCCGCGGAAAGCCCCGTGTAGCTGAACATGCCGCGCTGGGTGAGGAAGTAGCCGAAGTCGCGGCCCGGCACCTTGGCGCTGAGCACGCCGTGCAGCGTCTTGCGCATCGCCTTGATGCGGGTGCGCATCGCGTTGACGTCGTCCACCCAGGCCGCGCGCAGGGCCGGCGTATCGAGCACGGTGGCCACGACGCCGCCCGCGTGGATGGACGGGCTCGAGTAGTTGCGGCGCACCGTCGCCTTCAGCTGGCCCATCGCGAGCTGCGCCTCGGCCGGGGTCGGGCAGCACACGCTCAGGCCGCCGGCGCGCTCGCCGTACAGGCTCATGCTCTTGGAGAACGAGTTGGCGCAGAAGAACGGCACGCCGGCGTCGGCCAGCGCGCGGATCGCGAACGCATCCTCGTCGATGCCGTCGCCGTAGCCCTGGTACGCGATGTCCAGGAACGGCAGCAGCTGGCGCGCCTTCAGCACGGGGATGAGCGTCTCCCACTGCGCGGGCGTGAGGTCGACGCCGGTCGGGTTGTGGCAGCACGCGTGCAGCAGCACCACGCTGCGCGCGGGCAGGTCGGACAGCGTGGCGAGCATCGCGTCGAACTTGAGGCCGCCGGTGGCCGCGTCGTAGTACGGGTAGGTGGACACCTTGACGCCCGCACCCTCGAACATCGAGCGGTGGTTGTCCCACGTGGGGTCGCTCACCCACACGCCGGAGTCGGGGAACCAGCGCTTGATGAAGTCGGCGCCGACCTTCAGCGCGCTGCTGGAGCCCACGGTCTGCAGCGTGGCGACGCGCCCCTCGGCCACGGCCTTCGAGCCGGCGCCGAACAGCAGCGTCTGCACCGCGCGGCGGAAGTCGGCGTTGCCCTCGATGGGCAGGTAGGGCTTGGCGCCGCCCTTCTCGAGCAGCTGCGCCTCGGCCTTCTTCACGCAGTCGAGCACCGGGATGCGGCCTTCGTCGTCGAAGTAGATGCCGATCGACAGGTTGATCTTGTGGGGCCGCGGATCCTTCTGGAAATCCTCGTTCAACGACAGGATCGGGTCACCGGCGAAGGGTTCAATGTGCTCGAACATGGGACTGGGCTCGCGTTTCGTTGGAAGGTCGAACGCGGATTATCGGCCACGCGTCGCGCTCATCCCTCCCATTGCATCCAGCGGCCATGGGCATGCGAGGTGGCCGCCAGCCGCCAGGCGACGCCGCCCCGGCCGTCGGGCCGGGCCACGGTCCACGACGTCGCGTTGCCGCGCGTGGCCGCCTCCACTTCCGGGATGCCGGGCCACCAGGTGCGCGACAGCTTCGGGTCCTCGGCGCTGATCCAGGCCACGCCGCGCTCGGCCACGTCGGCCAGCACGCTGTCGACGTGGCGGCGCAGCAGGTCAGCGTCGAAGTACGACAGCACCCAGCTGTTGAAGACCACCGGCAGCGTGCCGGCCGGCACGCCGCGCAGCCATTCGCCAACGCTCGCGGCGGCGTCGGTGGTGGCGGACAGCGGCCAGCGCTGCGTGCGCGCGATGGCCACCGCGGCGTCGAAACGCTCGCGGCGCTCGGCGTCGTGCGGCCACAGGCAGGCGCGCAGCCAGCGCACCTCGGCCAGGTCGTCCACGGCGATCGGGCTCAGGTCGATGCCGTGGCGGCTGGCGATCTCGGGCACGGCGCTCGCCGTCGGGCGCGCGCCCGCGAGCAGGCGGCACGCGATCTCGGGCGCACGCGGGTCGCGATCGTCCGGCGTGGTGGCCAGCGTCCGGCCGCTAGCGTCGTCGATGTAGCGGTAGCGCCAGCGATCGACGCCCAGGTTCAGGCCGGCGCTGCAGCCAACGTCCAGCAAGGCGATGCGCCGGTGGCCGGTGGTCTCCACCAGCTGCCGCAGCACGGGCCACAACACGGCGCAGCGGCCGATCTCGTTGGTCTGCGTGCCGCGGGTGGCGATGGCGTGCACGAGCGCGGCGCGGTGGCGCTCGATGAACTCGCCCAGGTGCGGCTCCAGCCCCGCGTCGGGGGCGCGCGCCGGGCCGGCGCTCGCGTAGTAGCCGGCCAGCGCGGACCGCTCGCCGCTGTCCACCAGCGCCAGCACGCGATCCTGCAGCGCGGCGAGCCACAGCAGCGGCAGTCGCTGCGGGGGCGGCGCGGCGGCCAGCAGCGCGGCCCACTCGGGGCGGCGCGACGCGGCGGCGGCGAGTGCCTGGTAGAGCGGCTCGTCCTGGAACGCGCTCTTCGCGAACCAGGCGAACTTCTCCTGCAGCTGGGCGACGGTGGCGGGATCGGGGCTCATGAAAGGGGATGCCGGAGTGACGATGGCGACAGCGTAGTCCGCGCCTCGGCGCCAAATTGTCAACCAACCGACAATGTGGGCATGGACTCACGCGAGCTGTTCGACCTCAACTTCCCCGACGTCCACTGGAGCGAGCGCCAGTGGGCGGACGCCGAGTCGCGGCTGCGCACGCGCCGCCTCGCGTCCGGCGTCACGCTGTTCGCGCAGGGCGACGCCACGCCGGCGCTGTTCGGCGTGCTCTCGGGCAGCATCGAGTCGCGCTTCTCGAACGCGCAGGGACAGTCGTCGGTGGTGGAGAACGTCGAGCCCGGCCACACCTTCGGCCTGGCCTCGTTCGTCACCGGCCTGCCGTCCACCTACGAGGCGCTGGCGCTGGAGCCGACGCGGCTGCTGGTGATCGGCCCGGCGGCCTACGCGTGGCTGATGGACGAGGTGCCCGGCTTCGCGCGCGCGCTGATGCGCGAGTTCGCGCGCCGCTACGACGGCACGCTGAAGCTGCTGGAGGCCGCGCGCCATCGCGGCGCCGAGGAGCGGCTGTGCATCGCGCTGCAGCACCTGCGCCGCGAGGGCCGGGCAACGCCGTCGCACGACGGCGGCTGGACGATGGCGCTGACCCAGTCGGAGCTGGCCACCCGCGCGAACGTGTCGCGCCAGACGGCCAACGAGTGGCTGGCGCAGTGGGCCGCGCGCAGCTGGATCGTGCGGCGCTACCGCGGGCTGGAGATCGCCCGCTGGCCGGCGCCGGAATCTAGCTGAGCCGTCGCCGTCAGCCGTGCCTTCGCCGGCGCGCGCTCGGCCGCCCGGAGCAAGCCGGCGTGAACCCCTCGGGGGTGGGGAGCGTAGCGAGCCGGGCTGTCAGGACCCCAGCGCGGCGTCGATGTCGCCGCGCAGCTTGTCCGGATCGTCGTTCGGGGCGAAGCGCTTGACCACGTGGCCGTCCTTGCCCACCAGGAACTTGGTGAAGTTCCACTTGATGCCCTCGGTGCCCAGCACGCCAGGCTTCTCGGACTTGAGCCACTTCCACAGCGGGTGGGCCTTGGCGCCGTTGACGTCGACCTTCTCCATCATCGGGAACGTGACGCCGTAGTTGAGCTGGCAGAAGCTCTCGATCTCGGAGTTCGCGCCCGGATCCTGGTGGCCGAACTGGTTGCACGGGAAGCCCACCACGACCAGGCCGCGATCCTTGTAGTCGGCGGCGAGCTTCTCCAGGCCCGCGAACTGCGGCGTGAAGCCGCACTTGCTGGCCGTGTTGACGATCAGGAAGACCTTGCCGCGCTGGGCCCCGAAATCGGCCGGCTTGCCCTGGATGGAGGTGGCGGAAAAGTCGTAAAGCGTCTTGGCGGACATGGGCTCTCCTGGAGATGAGGACCGGATGTTAGATCAACGCTTCTCCAAGACGCTGGCGAGCGTGGCGGCCAGGATCAGCGCGCCGCCGACCAGCACCGTGGCGTGCAGCGTGGCGCCGCCCCACCACACCGACGTGAGCGCGGCGAACAGCACCTCGCAGGGCATCACCACCGCGGTGGCCGCGGCCGACAGCCGGGCCGCGCCGTACTGCAGGCACAGGTTGGAGGCCATGAACGCGACGGACAGACCCAGCGCGGGCAGCAGCCACTGCGTCGAGGCCACCGGCCACTGCACGCCCGACGAGCCCGCCGCCGACAGCACCGCCGCCGTCGCGCCGGCCACCACCACGCCGCCCAGGAACATCGCCAGCGCGCGCCCCTCCTCGGGCTGTTCCGACTCGCGCTTGAGCATCACGTTGTTCAGCGCGAACGCCACGCCGCCCAGCAGTGCCAGCGCGTCGGGCAGCAGGCCGGCGTGCGCCGCGCCGCTGCGTTCCTGCGACAGCACCAGCGCCGCGCCCGTCAGCGCCATCGCCACGCGCACCAGCGCGCTGGTGGTGAGCTTCTCCTTGAGGATCACGCGCGCCAGCAGCAGCGACCACAGCGGCATCAGGTAGAACAGCAGCACCACGCGCACCACGTCGCCGATGCTCACCGCCCAGTTGAAGGTGGCGTTGGTGGCGCCCGAGCCCAGGAAGATGAGCCACAGCGCCGGATGCGCGAAGAACTGGCGCAGCGCCGCCGGCCGCCAGGCCACGATGGCCGCCGCCGACAGGACGTAGATGAGGGTGGTGGCCCACAGCGGATGCAGGCCCATCGCCTGCAGGTGGCGGAACGGCCACCACGACACGCCCCACACGAAGGCGTTGACGAGCAGGGCGAGCACCGGTCCCGCGGATCGCGGCCGCGGGGTCAATGCGGTCATGGCTTCAATGCGAGTCGCTGCGGGCGATCGCGAGCAGTTCTTCGACTTCCTCGCGATGCTGCACCAGGTTGCGCCGGTGCCAGCGCCAGATCAGCCAGCTGGTGCAGGTGACGAAGATGCCGAAGATCGCGATGGAGCCGAACACCGACAGCCCGCCGCGCGTCAGCGCCGAATAGAAGGCGCCCAGTCCCAGGATGGCGGCCTGCTCGTTGAAGTTCTGCACGGCGATCGAGCGGCCGGAGCCCATGAGGTTGTGGCCGCGGTGCTGCAGCAGCGCGTTCATCGGCACCACCATGAAGCCGCCGATGGCGCCCAGCACCACCAGGAACGGCCCGGCAACCCAGACGCTGTGCATGCCGTTGATGGCGATGACCGAGACGCCGAGCGCCGCGCCCAGCAGGATCACCCGCGTCGCGCCCACCAGGCTCACCGTGACCGAGGCGATGACCGCGCCGGCCGCCGTGCCCAGCCCCACCAGCAGCAGCAGCAGCGTGGCGTGCGGCGTGTCGAACCCCAGGGCCACGCCGGCCCAGGCCAGCACCAGGTAGCGCAGGTTGCCCGACACGCCCCAGAACAGCGTGGTGGTGGCCAGCGAGATCTGGCCCAGCTTGTCGTCCCACAGGCGCGCGTTGCACTGGCTGAAGTCGCGCACCAGCTCGCTGACGCGGCCCGCGAACGGCTCCAGCGGCGTCTCGGTGCGCGGGATGCGCAGGTTGAAGGCCGCCGCGATCGCGTAAAGCAGCACCATGAACGCCACCGTCGCCTGAGCCGGCGTGTGGATGCCGAAGTCGATGAACGGCATCTGCACGGAGAGCAGGTACGGCGAGATGCGCGGGCCGATCAGCTGGCCGCCCAGGCCGACGCCCAGGATGATGGACAGGATCGTGAGCCCCTCGATCCAGCCGTTGGCCTTCACGAGCTGCGAGGTGGGCAGCAGCTCGGTGAGGATGCCGTACTTGGCCGGCGAGTAGGCGGCGGCGCCCAGGCCGACGAAGGCGTAGGCGATCAGCGGATGGCCGCCGTAGAGCATCATCAGGCACGCCACGACCTTCAGGGCGTTCCCGTAGAACATCACCCGGCCCTTCGGCACCGCATCCGAGAACGCCCCCAGGAACGGCGCGAGCACCACGTAGAACAGCGCGAACATCGGCACGAGCGCCGTCCGTTGCCAGGCCGGCGCGCCGGCGCTTCTCAACATCTCGACGGCCGCAACGAACAACGCGTTGTCAGCCAGCGAGCTGAAGAACTGCGCCGACATGATGGTGTAGAAACCTCTTTTCATTCGTTCGGCATCGTCGGCGTCGAGGCCACCCAAGAGGCCCCGCGCCTGGAAAATCTCTCCGTAGGGCGAGCGGCTTTATAGCATGCTGGGCGTTTCGCCCCCCGGGGCGCCCGGGCGCGTGGACAGCGGCGGGACGACTGGCAGAATTCACGGATGCCCCGTCCCATCGAAGCCCTCATCCACACCGACGCCCTGGCCCACAACATCGGCCGGGCCCGCGGATCGGCCCCCGACGCCCGCGTCTGGGCCGTCGTCAAGGCCAACGCCTACGGCCATGGAATAGAACGAGCGTTCGATGGCCTGCGAGGAGCGGACGGCTTCGCGCTGCTCGATTTCGACGAGGCCGAACGCATCCGGGCGCTCGGCTGGCGCGGCCCCGTCCTGATGCTGGAAGGCTGCTTCGAACAGCGCGACCTGGAGCTCTGCTCGCGCCTCGGGCTCTGGCATGCCGTGCATTGCGAGGAACAGATCGACTGGCTCGCCGAGCACAAGACCCACACTCCCCACAGGGTCTTCCTGAAGCTCAACAGCGGCATGAACCGCCTGGGCTTCACGCCCACCGCGTTCCGCGGCGCGCGCGCCCGGCTGGAGCTGCTGCCCCAGGTGGACGAGATCTCTCTGATGACCCACTTCTCGGACGCCGACGGCGACCGCGGCGTGGCGCACCAGCTGGCCGTGTTCGAGGCTGTCACGTCGGACATGGCCGGCGAGCGCACGCTGGCCAACAGCGCGGCCACGCTGCGCCACGGCGCCGACGCGCTGGCCAAGGCGCCGCGCATCGCGGGCGACTGGGTGCGCGCGGGCATCATGAGCTACGGCAGCGCGCCCGACTACCCCGAGCGCACGATCGCCGACTGGAAGCTGCGCCCCGCGATGACGCTGCGCAGCAAGCTGATCGGCCTGCAGAACCTGCAGGCGGGCGACACCGTGGGCTACGGCAGCGCCTTCACGGCCGAGGGCCCGCTGCGCATCGGCGTGGTGGCCTGTGGCTACGCCGACGGCTATCCGCGCAGCGCGCCCACGGGCACGCCGGTGCTGGTGAACGGCGTGCGCACGCGCGTCGTCGGCCGGGTGTCGATGGACATGATCACCGTCGACCTGGACCCCGTGCCGGGTGCGGGCATCGGCTCGGAGGTCACGCTGTGGGGCAACGGCCCGAACGGCGCCGTGCTGCCCATCGACGAGATCGCCAGGCCGGCCGGCACGATCGGCTACGAGCTGATGTGTGCGCTGGCGCAGCGCGTGCCGGTGACGGTCGCCGCGTAGTCAGCTGCGGACGTCGGTGACCGGGTTCGCGCCGTAGTCGTCGCGTTCCAGCAGCGCGATCACCTTGGCCGCGGCGGCGGCCGGGCTGTCGAGCGCGCCGCTGCTGTGGAAGCCGGCGAACGTGCCCTGCGCGGCGAAGCGCCCCGGGTCGGCGCCGCGCAGCTGCCTCTGCATGTCGGTGTCGACGATGCCCGGCGCGACCGACGCCACGCGCGCGCCGTGCGGCCGCGCCTGTTCCTCGAGCGCCAGCGCGCGGGCGAAGTGGTCGAGGCCGGCCTTCTGCGCGCAGTAGGCGGCGCTGCCGGCCATGGCGCGGCGGCCCAGGCCGGACGAGACGAACAACACGCGGCGGTCGGCCGTCGTCCAGTGCACGGTGGCGCGCAGGAAGGCCGCCGTGAGCGCCACCGGCGCCTCGAGGCCCACGCGCAGGCTGCGCGCCAGGTCGGCCGGATCGGTGTCGGCCGCGTCGCCCGGCTCGGTGAGCAGCGCGGCGTTGTGGATCACGCGCACGCGGCCCGGCAGGGCACCCCGTCGTTCGAAGTCCGACAGCCACGCCGCCAGGCGTCCGGCCAGCGGCAGCGGGTCGGACAGGTCGGCCGGCCACTGCTCCAGGTTGGCCGCGCCAGTGGCCGCGAGCTCGGCGGACTGCCCTCGCGACAGCCCCAGCACGAACGCGCCGCCGGCCAGGTACTGCGCGGCCATCGCCCGGCCCAGGCCGCGCGACGCGCCGGTGATGACGGCGAGAGTGTGCATGGTCACGCGGCGCGGCGGAACGCGGCGAGCAGCGAGCCGGCCACGATGAACAGCCCGCCGAAGCAGCGGTTCATGATGCGCACGTGGTGCGGCTCGTTCAGCGCGCGCAGCACCTTGGCGGCGAGCGCGACATAGCCGGCCATCACCACCAGGTCGGTGAACGACAGCGACAACGCGATGATCACGTACTGGTGCAGCAGCGGGCGGCCCAGGTCGATGAAGCTGGGCACCACCGCCAGCATGAACACCGTGGCCTTCGGGTTGGTGGCGTTGATCGCCCAGCCGCGCATGATCAGCTGCCCGCGGCTCAGCACGGGCGCGTCGTCCGACGCGGCGACCAGGGGCCTGTCGCTGGCGCGCCATTGCGAGATGCCGATCCACACGAGGTAGGCCGCGCCGCAGAACTTCAGCACCGTGAACAAGGCGTCGGAGGCCGCGATGACCGCGCCGAGCCCGGCGGCGACGATCGCCACCTGCGTCCAGATGCCCAGCACCAGGCCCGCGACCATGGAATAGCCGCGCCAGAAGCCGTGGTTCAGGCCGGCGGTCATCGAGGCGATCGCGCCCGGGCCGGGCGACAGGCTGATCGCCCAGCAGGCGAGGAAGAAGGTGATCCAGGTGGCGAGGGTCATCAGGCTCCCCTCCGCCCGTCGATTGCGGTGCCAGCACCTTCGGGCGGCCGGGCGGTGCATGCGGCCTCTGTGAGCGACAGGTTGTAGGTCAGGTAGGTATCGTCGCGCTGCCAGCCCAGCGATTCGTAGAGCGCCTGGGCGCGCGCGTTGGTACGCGCCGTGCTCAGGTCCAGCCGAACCGCGCCCGCCTCGCGCCCGAAGGCCTGGGCTGCGAGCATCAACGCGCGTCCGACGCCGCCGCGGCGCGCGTCCGGATCCACGAACAGGTCGTACAGCACGAAGATGCGCGCCGCGGCCACCGAGCACCAGCCGGGATAGAGCTGGCAGAAGCCCAGCAGCTGGCCGTCGGCCTGCGCCACCAGGATCGTGGATTCGCGCCGCTCCATGCGGTCGGCGAGGAAGGCGCTGGCGAGCGCGATGTCGCCCGGCTGCTCGTAGAAGCGGCGGTAGGCGTCGTACAGCGGGGCCAGCGCGTCGAGGTCGTCGGGGGTGGCGTGGCGGATGGTCAGGTCGGTCATCACGCGATCTTAGGCCCGCGCGATCCAGCCTCTGAACGCCAGGCCCGCGTAGAACACGCGCGTGCCCGAGAAGCCGGCCTGCGCGAGCAGCGCCTCCTCGTCGTCGGGGCCCAGCAGCGGCAGGCTGGTGCCGATCGCCTGCGCGGCGCGGCGCGCGTTGTCCGGGGCGACGCCCGAGGCGACGGCGAACGCGACGTAGCGCGAGAGCCACAGCGGGCGCTCCTCGGGCGACTGCGGAAAGCTCATGTGCGCCATCACGAACGGCGCGCCCGGCTTCAGGCGCCGGTGGATCTCGCGCAGCGTGGGCAGGCGCTGGGCGTGCGGCACGAAGTGCATGGTCAGCAGGCAGGTGGCCGCGTCGCAGGGGTCTTCCGGCGCGGTGTCCACGTAGCCCTCGTGGAAGGCGACGCGCTCCGCCAGCGGACCCAGCGTGGCGCGCGCCATCTGCAGCATCGGCGCCGACGGGTCGACGCCCACGAAGCGCCAGTCGGCGTGCGCCTGCGCCATCGCGTTCAGCTCCACGCCGCCGCCGGCACCCACCACCAGCACCGTGGCCGGCCCGCGCACCGCCTCGGCCACCAGCAGCGTGACCATCTTCTGCTGGTCGTCCCAGCCCGGCACCAGGCGCCGCGTGCGATCGGCGTAGGACGCGATGGCGGCCGCGTCGTCGAAGGCAGCCTGCGGGTCGGGTTGCGGGGCGGGATCGTGTTCGGGTGGGCTCATGCAGGCAAGTCTACGAGGCTGGCGCCCGTCGCGGCGAATGCGGCCTGGGGGCGCCGCGCGCGCATCGGCGGGAAATCGGGGAATCTTCCGGGCTGTGTATTTGAACAGTAGGCGACAATGGGGCCATGGCTGCTCCCAAGACCGTCTACACCTGCTCCGCCTGCGGCGGCACCAACCCGAAGTGGCTGGGGCGCTGCCCGCACTGCACCGCCTGGAACACGCTGGAGGAAGGCGTGGGCGAGCCCTCGGGCGGCGCCTCGAAGAACCGCTTCCAGTCGCTCGCCAGGAGCCAGCCGGTGGCCACGCTGGCCGACATCGACGCCACCGACGTCGCCCGCACGTCCACCGGCATCGAGGAGCTCGATCGCGTGCTGGGCGGCGGCATCGTGGCCGGCGGCGTGGTGCTGATCGGCGGCGACCCGGGCATCGGCAAGAGCACGCTGCTGCTCCAGGCCATCGACGCGCTGGCCGCGCGCATGAAGGTGCTCTACGTCACCGGCGAGGAGTCGAGCGCGCAGGTGGCGCTGCGCTCGCGCCGCCTCGACCTCTCGGGCGCCAACGTGCGGGTGCTGGCCGAGATCAACCTCGAGCGCATCCTGGCCACCATCGAGTCGGAGCAGCCGGCGTTCTGCGTCATCGACTCCATCCAGACGCTGTACTCCGACCAGCTCACGTCGGCGCCCGGCTCGGTGGCGCAGGTGCGCGAATGCTCGGCCCAGCTCACGCGCACCGCCAAGTCGGGCGGCTGCACCATCGTGCTGGTGGGCCACGTCACCAAGGACGGCAGCCTGGCCGGGCCGCGCGTGCTGGAGCACATCGTCGACACGGTGCTGTACTTCGAGGGCGACACGCACTCCAGCTTCCGCCTGGTGCGCGCGTTCAAGAACCGCTTCGGCGCGGTCAACGAGATCGGCGTGTTCGCCATGACCGAGCGCGGGCTCAAGGGCGTGGCCAACCCGAGCGCCATCTTCCTGTCCACGCACGGCGAGCCGGTGCCGGGCAGCTGCGTGCTGGTCACGCTGGAGGGCACGCGGCCCATGCTGGTGGAGATCCAGGCGCTGGTCGACGCCGGCGGCCCCAGTCCGCGCCGGCTGTCGGTGGGCCTGGATCGCGACCGCCTGGCCATGTTGCTGGCGGTGCTGCATCGGCACGCGGGCGTGTCCACCGGCGACCAGGACGTGTTCGTCAACGCGGTGGGCGGCGTGCGCATCAGCGAGCCCGCGGCCGACCTGGCGGTGCTGCTGGCCATCCAGAGCTCCATCCGCAACCGCGCCTTGCCGCGCGGCTTCCTGGCCTTCGGCGAGGTGGGCCTGGCCGGCGAGGTGCGGCCGGCGCCGCGCGGCCAGGATCGACTGAAGGAGGCCGCCAAGCTGGGCTTCTCGGTGGCCATCGTGCCCAAGGCCAACGCGCCGAAGAAGCCCGTCGAAGGGCTCACCATCCACGCGGTGGAGCGCATCGAGGAGGCCATCGAGGTGCTGCGCGGGCTCTGAACCTGTGAACGAATCCCGCGCGCCCGGCACCGGTGGCGTCAGAACGTGTTGGCGACGTTCGACTGGGCGGGCGCCGGCGCCGCCGGCACCGCGCGCAGCAGCGCCCACAGCGAGTAGGCGCCGATCGCGGTGCCGATGGGAAAGTTCAGCAGCGCGAGGATGCTGAAGATGATGGTGAGCACCCGGCCGCCGGTGCTGCCGTTCAGCAGCATCGCGGCGCCCGCGATCTCCAGCGCGGCCAGGCCGATGAAGAAGAGCAGGAAGGTGGCGCCGAGGCCGCCGATCAGCGCGAACACGCCCGTGGCCTGCGCGTCGTGCGCGGCACTCACCACGAACGCGCCGAACGCGCCGAAGGCCAGGCCGATGAACAGCAGCGTGCACGCCGCGAGCGCGCCCATGACGATATGCAACCAGGCGGCGACGCGGACGTGGGTATCGATGGGCATGCTGGCTCCAATGACGGGCAGGTGGGGGCACCATCAACACAAGGCGCCCGGGCCTGCGTATGCTAGCGGGACAGTCCGCCAGTGACATCCCTCCAAATGACGACCTCTCGCATCGCCATCGTCTCCGACATCCACGGCAACCTGCCCGCGCTGGAATGCGTGTGGGCCGAGATCGAGCGCGAGCGGCCCGGGCTCGTCGTCAACCTGGGCGACATCGCCTCCGGCCCCCTGTGGCCGCGCGAGACGGTGCAGTGGCTGATGGCGCGCGCGGCCGCCGAGCCTGCGCGCTGGCTCACCATCGCCGGCAACCACGAACGCCAGGCGCTGGCGGCCGACGTCTCGCGCATGGGCGCGTCGGACGTGTACGCGGCGCGCGCGCTGGGCCCGGCGGAGCGCGCGTGGCTGGCCGCGCTGCCCGCCACGCACTGGCTCGCCGACGACGTGCTGCTGTGCCACGGCACGCCCGCCAGCGACCTGGTCTATTTCATGGAGACGGTCATCCCGGGCTTCGGTGCCGACGGCCAGCGCGGCGTGCGCGCGGCCAGCGGGGACGAGCTCGCCGCGCGCGCCGCCGAGATGCCCGCGGGCGACGCCCGCGGCGGCCTGTCCGCGTCGCTGGTCCTGTGCGGCCATACCCACGTGGCGCGCGCGATGGCGGTGCCCGCCGGGCCGCTGGTGGTCAACCCGGGCAGCGTCGGCCTGCAGGCCTACGACGACACCCACCCGCATCCACACTGGATCGAGAACGGCTCGCCCGATGCGCGCTGGGCCCTGGTCGAGTGCGACCGCCACGGCGACTGGCACGTGCAACTGCGCTCGACGCCCTACGACTGGCGCGCCGCCGCGTCGCGCGCGCAGGCCAACGGCCGCGGCGACTGGGCCGACGCGCTGGGCACCGGCTTCGTCGGCCGCACCGAGGCATCAACCTAGCCTGCGCGCGATCTCGTACGTCGCGATCGCGCACGCGGTCGCCACGTTCATCGACGAGTTGTGCCCGCGCATCGGGATGTGCACGGTGGCGTCGGAGGCGTCCAGCAAGGCCTGGCAGACGCCGGCGTCCTCGGCGCCGAGCACCAGGCAGACCCGGTCGCCCGGCGCGACCGGCAGCGTATCGAGCGCGACGCTGCGCGTGCTCAGCTCCAGGCTCACGACACGCCAGCCCCGGCCCTTGAGCGCCGCGACCACCGCCAGCGGGTCGGGGTCGTACGACCAGGCCACGTGGCGCTCGGCCGAGCGCGAGGTCTTGCGGATCTTCGGATCGGGCGGCACCGGCGAGGCGCCCGACAGGTGGACGTGTTCGACGCCCAGCGCGTCAGCCAGCCGGAACAACGCCCCCACGTTGGCCGCGATGCCCACGTCGTGCGCCAGCAGGCGCAGGGGCAGCGCGCCGGCCCCCCGGTGGCTGGAATGATCGAGCTGGAGGTTGGCTGGCGACGTCACTGCCGGGATTCTGCAGGACGCGCCGGCCGCAAGACTCGTAGAATTCTGGTTTTCCCCATTTTTCTCGAGGCACTCCCATGGGCATGGACGATCGCGACGGCAAGATCTGGATGGACGGCAAGCTCGTCGACTGGCGCGACGCCAAGATCCACGTCCTCACGCACACGCTGCACTACGGCTGCGGCGCCTTCGAGGGCGTTCGCGCCTACAACACGGTCAACGGCCCGGCCATCTTCCGCCTGCGCGAGCACACCGAGCGGCTGTTCAACTCGGCCAAGATCCTGCGCATGAAGATCCCGTTCACGCTCGAGGAAGTGATGGACGCCCAGCGCGCCGTCGTCCGCGAGAACAAGCTCGAGAGCGGCTACCTGCGCCCGCTCACCTGGATCGGCTCCGAGAAGCTGGGCGTCAGCCCCAAGGGCAACACGATCCACCTGATGGTCGCGGCCTGGGCCTGGGGCGCCTACCTGGGCGAGGAAGGCCTGAAGCGCGGCATCCGCGTCAAGACGTCGAGCTACACGCGCCACCACGTCAACATCACGATGACGCAGGCCAAGGCGGTGTCCAACTACTCCAACTCCATCCTGGCCAACACCGAGGCGGTGGACGACGGCTACGACGAGGCGCTGCTGCTCGACTCCTCCGGCTTCGTGTCCGAAGGCGCGGGCGAGAACATCTTCGTGATCAAGAACGGCGTGGTCTACACGCCCGACCTGTCGGCCGGCGCGCTCAACGGCATCACGCGCAACACCGTGTTCGCGATCTGCCAGGACCTCGGCCTGAAGGTGGTGGAAAAGCGCATCACGCGCGACGAGGTCTACATCGCCGACGAGGCCTTCTTCACCGGCACCGCCGCCGAAGTGACGCCCATCCGCGAGCTCGACCGCATCGAGCTGGGCAAGGGCTCGCGCGGCCCGATCACCGAGAAGATCCAGTCCGCGTTCTTCGACATCGTCAACGGCCGCAACCCGAAGTACGCCGAATGGCTGACGGCCGTTTGATCAAGAAGTTTCCCGAGAACACGAGCACGCAATGACCGAACAAACATCCGCCGTCGTCGAAGTCACCGCCAGCGACCTGCAAGGCCCCGGGGTCGTCTTCTGCCCGAACCCGAAGATGCCGCTGTGGAGCAGCCACCCCAAGGTCTTCATCGACCTGAGCCATGAAGGCCGGGGCCGCTGCCCGTACTGCGGCACCTCCTACCAGCTCGCCGCCGGCGTGAAGATCGCGGCAGGCCATTGACCCAGGGCGCCGGCAACCTCCCGCCGGCGCCGCCCGCTGACGCCGCCGCGGCCGGGGCGTCGGCGCCCACGCTCGACCAGGTGCGCGCGCTGGCCTACGCCGCGCTGCTGGACCACGCCCGCCGCAGCGACCATGCCCACGCGCTGGCCACGCTCGTGCGCGCGCTGGCCGCGCTGACCGGGGCCGAATGCTGGCTGTGGCCGCTGCCGCCCGACGGCAGCCTGTCGATGCCGCCCATCCACGCGCGCCCGGCCGTCCTGGCGCCCGTCTCGGTCACGTCGCCGCCGGCGCACACCGCCTGGTCGTGCAGCCACTCCGGCACCCTCGTCGGCGAGTTGCGCACGCCGCTGCCCGCCGGCCTGGGCCACGACGAGTGGGGCGATCGCCTGGCCCCCGCGCGCGACGCCGCCGCCGCGCTGCTGGCCGGTCTCATCGAGCACGCCGGCCACGCGCTGCCCGGCTCGCTGGCGCTGCAACGCACCGCCATGCACGAGGCCGGCACCTACGTGTGGGAATGGGATCTCCAGACCGACGTTCTGGGCGACATCGACGAGGGCGAGCTGATCCTCGGCTACCCGCGCAACACGCTGGGCAACACGCAGGCCGACTGGGATCGCCTGGTCCATCCCGACGACCGGGCCATCATCGACAAGGCGTACGACGCCCACGTGCGCGGCGCCGAGCCGATGTACCGCGCCGTCTACCGCGCCCGCGCCGCCGACGGCGACTGGCGCTGGATCGAGGAGCGCGGCCGCATCGTCGAATGGGACCGGCTGGGCCGCCCCAAGCGCATGTTCGGCACGCAGACCGACGCGACCCTGCTGCGCGAGCTCGAGCAGGCACAACGCGACCGCCTCGCCGCCGAGGCGGCCAACAGCGCCAAGACGATGTTCCTCTCGCGCATCAGCCACGAGCTGCGCACGCCGCTCAACGCGGTGCTGGGCTTCGCGCAGCTGCTCGGCACCGACCCCGCGCTCGCCCGCCTGCCCGCGCAGCGCCAGCAGGTGCGCCTGATCCACGAGGCCGGCGACCACCTGCTGGCGATGATCGGCGACCTGCTGGACCTGTCGCTGGCCGAGGCCGCGCACCTGCCCATCCACCTGCAGAACGTGGCGCTGGCGCCGCTGCTGGACTCGTGCACGGCCTGGTGCCGCCCGCAGGCCGACGCCGCAAGCGTGAGCGTGCGCTGCGAGGATCCGGACGCCGGCGCCGCGCTGTCGCACGGCCAGGCCGTCGTGCGCGCCGATCCCACCCGGCTGCGCCAGGTGCTGACCAACCTCCTCAGCAACGCGGTCAAGTACAACCGCAAGGGCGGCGCGGTGACGCTGCGCGCGCAGGCGGTCGACGACGAGTGGCACATCGAGGTGCAGGACACCGGCCACGGCATCAGCCCCGCCGACCGCGCGCGCCTGTTCCAGCCCTTCAACCGCCTCGGCCGCGAGGCCTCGGGGATCTCGGGTGCCGGCCTGGGCCTGGCGTTGTCGCAGTCGCTCACCCAGCTGATGGGCGGGCGCATCACCGCGGAAAGCGTGCTGGGCGTGGGCTCGGTGTTCCGGGTCAGCCTGCCGGCGGCCTAACGCCCGGCGTCGGCCAGCGCGCGCAGCGCCATCACCTGCGTGGCGATCGGCGCGGGCAGCGGCTTCACGCCTGTCATCACCTCGCCGATGTAGGCCGCGGTCGACGCGGGATCGATCGCGCCCGGCAGCTCCGGCAACGCCGCGAGCGAGCCGCCCTGCGCCGGCACCGACAACGCGGGCTGCTCCACGCCGTCCAGGAACGCGGTGAGCTTCGGGCAGCGCCGCGCGTCGGCCACCGGCTCGCCCTCGGTGCCGCGCATGAGCAGCGCCGTGGCCTTCGTCAGCGCCAGGAACTCGCCCAGGCTGGCGGCGTACTCGGGGTGCGTGTGGTTGACGGCGCGCACCACGTTGCGCCCCAGGCCCAGCGCGGGCAACAGCTTGGCCAGCGAATGCGCCGGGTTACGCAGGCCGATCAGGCGGCGCAGCGCGAGCACGCGCGCCAGCGACGGGTGCAGGTCGCCGGTGGCGATGAAGGCCGGCGCGCCGGCCGCCCAGCGCGCGGCCACGCCAGCGGCGTCGCACACCGCCGGCAGCCCGAGGGCCTCGAAGATGGCGGCGGTGGTGACGCGGCCGGGGTCTTCCTCCAGCCCGTGCACCAGCACCGGCAGGCCTTCGCGCGCCAGTTGCAGCGCGAGCAGCGGCACGAGGTTGGGCAGCTTGCGCGCCCCGTTGTACGACGGCAGCACCACGGCGCCGGCCGCGGGCGGGGCGGGCAGCGGCAGCAGGCGCGGTGCGACCGCGTCCATGAAGCCGGCGAGTTCCTCGGGCGTCTCGCCCTTGATGCGCATCGCGATGGCGAACGCGCCGGCCTCGACGTCGCTCACCTGGCCATCGAGCAGGCGCGCCATCAGGTCGGCGGACTGCTCGCGCGTGAGCGATCGCGCGCCGTCCTTGCCACGGCCGATCTCGCGCAGATATGGGGCGATGGTCATGCCGCCATTGTGGCGGGTCCCCGGCGTGGATCCCGCGACTCGCGCGGGACGGCGGCTTGTCGTCAGCGCTTCGCCTCTTCGCGCTTCATCGCGACGTACTCGGGCTTGTCCAGCTCGTGGAGCTGGCGCGGGTAGCGCTCGGTGGCGTCGAACCAGCTGGACAGGCGCTGCTCGAGCTGCGCCGGCGCCGGCGCGGCCACGTAGTCGTCGATGGCCAGGTAGTAGCGCATCGTGTTGCGCTCGACGAGGCCGCGCACGCCGCCCACGTAGGCCGGCTTGCCGTCGCTGTCCTGGCCGGCGACGCTGAAGCCCACCTTGTCGGCGCCCGCGGTGGACAAGTAGGCGTTCATCGCCACCTTCGCGGTGAAGCCGAAGCCGTACGCGTAGCTCATGTGCAGCATCGTGTGCGCGGCGTCCAGCGGCGCGGCCTCCACGGCGATGCGGTAGTCCTTGGTGCCCAGCGGGCCGTCGCCGGAGGTGAGCTCGGTCTTGAGGTAGTCGGCGCCGTCGGCCACCGGCTTGTAGTCGAAGTGCAGCTTGTAGGCGTCGTCGACGGGCTGGTCGTACTTGCGGCCCAGCGCCATGTCCAGGCCCGCGGGCAGCGCGTGGCACATCTTCACGTTCAGGTGCAGGATGAGGATGCCGCACCAGTTCTGCGTGCCTTCCAGGCCCTTCTGCACGGCCGCGTACGGCTGGTCGACGCGCGCGTAGACCTCGCCCTCGAGACGGTCGGAGGTCTGCGTGGACTGCAGCACCAGCGGCCGGCCGTACGCGTTGTGCGCCAGCTTGTCCTGCAGCGCGTCGAAGCGTGCATGGAGCGCGGCCGCGTCCTGCGCGTGCGCCGCGCCCGCGAGCAGCGCGCACAGCGCCAGCGTCGGCCTGAGCCGGCGGTTCGCCGGCGCGTGAACGGATCGTCGTTGCGAGTTCATGGCCAATATTCCCACATCCCGGCGGTGATGTCCGCTGGCGAAGGGCGCTTTGGCAACCCGTGTGCCCGGCAGCAACGGGGCCTCCTTACAATGCCGGGTATGCAGGCCATCCCCTCACGCGAGCGCGAATTCATCCTCCGGCTGTCGTGCCGCGACACCAAGGGCATCGTCCATGCCGTCTCGGGGCTGCTGTTCCAGGCCGGCTGCAACATCATCGACTCGCAGCAGTTCGGCGATCTCATCGGCCCCGGCGCCACCGGCCGCTTCTTCATGCGCGTGCATTTCGAGGCCCCGCCCCAGCTGGCCGACGTGGCCACGCTGGACCGCATGCTGTCCAACGTGACGCAGCAGTTCGAGATGGAGTCGCAGCTGCATTCGCTGGCGCGCCGCCCGCGCGTGCTGCTGATGGTGAGCCAGCACGGCCACTGCCTGAACGACCTGCTGTTTCGCTGGCACAGCGGCCAGCTGGACATCGACATCCCGGCCATCGTCTCCAACCACACCACGTTCGCCGACCTCGCCGCCAGCTACAGCCTGCCGTTCCACCACCTGCCGCTGGCCCCGGGCGCCGGCGCCGAGGCCAAGCGCGCGCAGGAGCAGCACGTGCAGGCCATCGTGGAGGAGCACGGCGTCGACCTGGTGGTGCTCGCGCGCTACATGCAGATCCTGTCGCCCGAGCTGTGCGCCGTGCTCGACAACCGCGCCATCAACATCCACCACAGCTTCCTGCCCAGCTTCAAGGGCGCCAAGCCGTACTACCAGGCGCACGACCGCGGCGTGAAGCTGATCGGCGCCACCGCGCACTACGTCACCGCCGACCTGGACGAAGGCCCGATCATCGAGCAGGACGTCGAGCGCGTGGACCACACGCTGACGCCCGAGGACATCACGGCCATCGGCCGCGACGTCGAGTGCGTCGTCCTCGCGCGCGCCGTGCGCTGGCACGTGGAGCACCGCGTGCTGCGCAACGGCCGCAAGACCGTCGTGTTCAACTGATCCAACGGAAACCCCGCCGCATGTCCAACCCGAAGGCCCGCGCAGCCGCCCTCAATGCCTCGCCCGAGGACGCCGAGACCCAGTTCTACGAGGCCGTGCGCGACGGCGACCTCGATCGGCTGATGGCCGTCTGGGCCGACGACGACGACGTGGTCTGCGTGCATCCCGGCGGCGCCCGCATGGTGGGCCCGCAGGCGGTGCGCGCGGCGTTCGAGGCGATCTTCGCCAACGGCTCCATCGCGGTCCACCCCGAGCACGTGAAGCGCATCCACGCGATGGGCAGCGCGGTGCACAGCGTGCTCGAGCGCATCGACGTGGTCACGGTGGAAGGCCCGCGCACCGGCTGGATAGTCGCCACCAACGTCTACGTGAAGACCGGCGAAGGCTGGCGCATGGTCGCGCATCATGCGAGCCCGGGCGCGCCCGACGAGATTCCCGAGATCGCCGACACGCCGTCGGTGCTGCACTAGGGACTAGGCATAACGATTGCTCGGCGCGATCATCCGAATTCGCCGAGATCCCGAGATGTCAGCCGTGCTGCCGCCCCTCAACTCCGCCGCCTCGCACCGCGCCCCCTGGTGGCTGCCGGGCGGGCACCTGCAGACCATCTGGCCGTCCCTGTTCTCGCGCGCGACCATCGGCGAGGAGCCGCGGTTCCGGCGCGAGCGATGGACGACGCCCGACCAGGACTTCATCGACGTCGACTTCCTGGCCGACCCGCCCGACGCCGACGCCGCGCGCCCGCTGCTGGTGCTGTTCCACGGTCTCGAGGGGTCGTCGAAGAGCGGCTACGCCAAGGCCTTCGCCTGCCTCGCGCGCGACCAGGGCTGGTCGTACGCCGTGCCGCACTTCCGCGGCTGCTCCGGCGAGCTGAACCTCGCCCCGCGCGCCTATCACTCGGGCGACTATCAGGAGGTGGAATGGATCCTCCAGCGCCTCGCCGAACGCCGCGGCGGGGCGGTGCTGGCGGTGGGCATCTCGCTGGGCGGCAACATGCTGTTGCGCTGGGCCGAGGAATCGGGCGCGTCCGCCGCCAGCAAGGCCCAGGCCGTGGCCGCCGTGTGCTCGCCCGTCGACCTGGCCGCCGGCGGCCATGCCATCGGCAAGGGCTTCGGCCTGTACACCTACACGCGCATGTTCCTGGCCACGATGAAGCCCAAGGCGCTGGCCAAGCTGCGCCAGCACCCGGGCCTGTTCGACGAGGAACGCCTGCGCGCCGCGCGCACCCTCTACGAGTTCGACAACGTGTTCACCGCGCCGCTGCACGGCTTCCGCGACACCGACGACTACTGGAAGCGCGCATCGGCCAAGCCCCGGCTGTCCGACATCCGCATCCCGGCGCTGGTCCTCAACGCCCTGAACGACCCGTTCGTGCCGGGCGAGTCGCTGCCGAAGCAGTCCGAGGTCGGGCCCCACGTCACGCTGTGGCAGCCTCCGCATGGCGGCCACGTCGGGTTCGCCGACGGCAAGCTGCCGCCCGGCGTGGCCATGACGATGCCCACCTCGGTGTTCGGCTGGCTCAAGGGCCATCACCACTGAGGATCACATGGACGACATGGTTCGCGCCGCCCTGAAGAAGTGGCCCAACGTGCCGGCCTGCACCGGCTGGCTGGCACTTGACGCGCGCGGCGACTGGTACATGCGCGACGACCGCACGCAGGCCGCCGGCACCTTTCCGCTGGCCAAGGGCAGCCGCATCGAGCACCGCCAGCTGCGCGAGTTCATCGAGCGCAACTACGAGGGCGCGCCCGACGGCGCGTGGTACTTCCAGAACGGCCCGCAGCGCGTCTACGTGGAGCTGGAGGCGGCCCCGCACGTGTGGCGCCTGGCCGCCCGCACCGGCGCCGCGCCCGAGGTGCGCTCGCACACGGGCCAGGCGGTGGCGGTGGAATCGGCCTGGTGCGACGAGCGCGGGCGCCTGTTCCTGGCCACCGACGGCGGCTTCGGCCTCGTGCACACGCAGGACATGGAGGCCGCCGCCGACGCCGTCGAAGCCGGCCTCTGGTCACCCGAGTCGCTGCATTTCGACGCGATGCCGACGCGCTTCGGCTTCTGCCTGAGCCCCGCGGCGAAGTGGGAGGGCCACCCGCCGCGAGAGACGGTGCACGCCGGTTGAGCCCATGAAAGAAGCCGCCCGCGGGCGGCTTCTTCGTCTGCGCGTCGCGCCTTACTTCGACGCGGCGGAGGCGGGCGCGCTGGCCGCGCCCGAGGCCACGGGTGCCGCCGGTTCGGCCAGCTTGCCGCCGCCGGCGTCGGCCATGTAGACCACCGCGCGGCCGACTTCGTAGTCGCTGAAGTCGCCGCCGCCCTGCGCCGGCATGCTGCCCTTGCCGTGCAGCGCCGACTGCAGCAGCGCGTCGTAGCCCTTGCCCACGCGCGGACCCCAGGCCGCGGCGTCGCCGAACTTGGGCGAGCCCAGCAGGCCGGCGGTGTGGCAGGTGGTGCACTGGGCCTCGAAGACCTGCTTGCCCGTCTTGGGCACGACGACGATGGACGCGTCGAACACCGCGTCGCTGGCCACCGGCGCGATGCGCGCGGCCACCGCGGAGGCGGTGTAGGTCTCGCTGCCGGGCGACTTCTTGTTGTCCAGCGTGACGAACTGCGTGAGCATGATGATCACGAGCACGGGAACGATGATCGCGGCGGCTACCACGGTGATCAGCTGCTTCGGCGTCTTGATGCCGGATTCGTGTTCTGCGTCGTCGTGATGCTCTTCGCTCATGGATTCCTCGGGGCGCGGGCTGCAGGAAGGAGACCTTCGACCGAGGCGTGCATCCCTTGCGCGCACCCTCGGCCGTCAAACAAAAGCCGCGCGATTATAGGTTCGAAGAACTGGCGCCACCCCGGCTCGCACCGTCCGGGTGCCCGGGGAAAAACCCCCGGACCGGACCTTCGGACGCCCAAATGCAAACGCCCGGCCAGTGACGAACCGGGCGTTGCGTGGACGGCGCGGATCAGGCCGCTTGCGGATCCGGCGTGGCCGGCGGCGCGACGCGGGCCGCCACCAGCGCGGTGACTTCCTTGCGGTAGCGATTGAGCTCCTGCACCGACACGAAGCTGCGTTCGAGCAGCAGGCTCATGTTGTGGAGGATGCGCTCGACGACCTTGTTCTCCCACACGGCGTCGAACTGGATCTGCTTGTCCAGCCAGCCTTCGAGCCATTGCGGATCGGGCACGCGGCTCTGGATGGTGTCGCGCGGGAACAGCGTGGCGTTCACGTGCAGGTTGGTCGGGTGCAGCGCCTGCGCGGTGCGGCGCGCGCTGGCCATCAGCACGCCCACCTTCGAGAACGCGGCCTTGGCCTCGTTGCCGAAGCGCGTGAGCGCCTTCTTCATGTAGCGCAGGTAGGCGCCGCCGTGGCGGGCCTCGTCGCGCGCCAGCGTCTCGTAGATGTGCTTGATCACCGGCTCGGTGTGCCACTGCGCGGCGCGCCGATACCAGTGGTTCAGGCGGATCTCGCCGCAGAAGTGCAGCATCAGGGTCTCGAGCGCCGGGGCCGGGTCGAACTCGAAGCGAACGGCGTGCAGCTCCTCCTCGGTGGGCACCAGCTCGGGACGGAAGCGGCGCAGGTACTCCATGAGCACCAGCGAATGCTTCTGCTCCTCGAAGAACCACACGCTCATGAACGCGCAGAAGTCGCTGTCGTCGCGGTTGTCGCGCAGGAACATCTCGGTGGCAGGCAACGCCGACCACTCGGTGATCGCGTTCATCTTGATGGTGGTGGCCTGCTCGTCGGTCAGTTGCGACGGGTCGAAGGAATCCCAGGGGATGTCCTTGTCCATGTCCCAACGGACGGATTCGAGTTGTTTGAAGAGTTCGGGATAAAGCATGCTGGCAGAAGCCTCCTGGCAACGATTTTAGACGGTGCCAAGCCTCGTTAGTGCGACAAAAGGCGGAGGATACCGAACGACTCACGGCAAGTCTCGACAACAGCCCTGAGAAATCACGGTCAATTGCCCGGCTGGCCGGCATCCCTTCGCCACCGCGCGACCGCCTCCCCCACGTCCGCAAGCCCCGCGAGCACGTGGATTCCGGGAACCCGCAACCCGCGCAGGGCCGGCGAGCCGCCGCCCGCCCAGATCGTGACCGACGCGGGCAGGCGCGCCCGAAGCTCGGCCAGAGCCGGCAGCGCCTGCGCCGCCGCCAGGCTCTGCGAGAAGCTCAGGACGACGACGTCGATGCGGTGCGCGGCGGCCGCGGCGACGATGTCGGCGACCGGGGTCTGCGTGCCCAGCGACAGGCAGCGGCAGGCCTCCAGCGTCAGCATCGCCTCGGCCATCAGCAGCGCCAGGCCGTGCGCCTCGCCGGGCACCGTCGTCAGCAACAGGCGCGGCGCACGCGGCTCCAGGCCAGTCTGGAACGGCACCAGCGCGCTGCGCAGCACCGACTGCAGCGCCTCGCTGTAGAGGTGCTCCTCGTAGACGGCGATGCGGCCGTCGAGCACGGCATCGCCCACCGCCGCCGTCAGCGGCGCGATGCCGTCGACGACGAACGCGGCCAGCCCGCTGCGGGCCAGGCCCTGCGTGAGCCAGTGGCGCAGCGCCTCGGCCCCGCCGGAGCGCAGCGCGGCCAGGCCCTGGGCGACGTCGAGGATGCCCGACGCGGCCGTCCGCGCCGCCGGCGTGGCGGCCAGCCGGGCCAGCAGGGCGTCGAGGTCGGCGGCCGGCAGCGCGAACAGGCGGCCCGGACGCTGGCCGGCCAGCAGCGCGCGGCGGATCAGGACCAGGCGATCGACCACCGAGCGCGGATAACGGCGATCGCCCGCGGCATCGCGCTGGGGCAGAGGAAAGCCGTAGCGGCGTTCCCAGACGCGCAGGGTGTCCTTGCCCAGGCCGGTCTCGTGCTCGACCGCCGCGATCGACAGCAGGGACTCGTCCGCCACACGCTCGTGCAACGCGACGGGTGAATCCGGAGAAGGGGGCGCTGACGTAACCATGACATGCAAGCCGTGAAATTCACATTCGTCCAAACAGATTGTCAGGGCGCTGCGAGCCAAGCTGATTGGAACGCAGAACTTGAATCTTGTCCTGGACACAGCAATCAGTCATTGGCAAAGTATCCGCTCATGGCCGCCAACAATCCATTATTTGTCCTGGACAAAATGAATCGCCGCCGATTCCAGCATCCAGGTCGTGCGCGGCAAAGCCCCCCTCGAACCAACGTGTTTGACGCTGTCGCGGCAGGAACTTCGGGCGCAGAATCTGCTCTCAACGACAGTGCGAAGGCGGCAAGGCCGACGCACCGCCGCGCACGACGCGGCGCCTCGGCTGGTTTACTCGCTGCGCAGCCGCGTCGGATCTCCTTCGCAACGTCCCGAGCGCTTCTCCTCCTCCCTCCCTCCCTTGTTCGCTCAGGGGCGCTGCGCAGCGACATTTCTTCCCCGGCACCCGCCAGGGGTCGCCTCGCGGCGGCCCCGGCAGGCGCCGAAATGGGCAGGCCGTGAGCCGCCCGCGCATCGCCGTCGTCGGCTCCGGCATCGCCGGGCTGGGTGCCGCTCACCGCCTCGCGCCGCATTGCGAGGTCACCGTCTTCGAGGCCGATTCCCGGCTCGGCGGCCACGCCAACACCGTCGACGTCACCTTGCCGGGCCGCGACGGCGACGTCACCCACGGCGTCGACACCGGCTTCCTCGTCTTCAACGAACGCACCTATCCGCGCCTGATCGCCTTGTTCGCCGAGCTCGGCGTGGCAGTGTCGAAGTCGGAGATGACGTTCTCCGTGCAGGCGCCACGGCCCGACGGAAGCCAGCTGGAATGGAGCGGCACCAGCCTGAACACGGTGTTCGCCGATCGCGGCAACCTGCTGCGCCCGCGCTTCCACGGCATGCTGCTGGACCTGATGCGCTTCAACCGCTTCGCCACGGCGCTGGCGCGGCGCGGGATCGATGCCGAACTGGCGCAGCCGCTGGACGAGTTCCTCGCCGAGCACCGCTTCGGCAGCGCGTTCGTCGACGACTACCTGCTGCCCATGATCGGCTGCATCTGGTCGTGCTCCACGGTGCAGATGCTGCGCTTCCCGGTGGGCACGCTGATCCGCTTCTGCCACAACCACGGGCTGCTGCAGGTGCGCGAGCGCCCCCAGTGGTTCACCGTGACCGGCGGCTCGCGCCAGTACGTGGACAAGCTCGCGTCGCGCATCGGCCAGGTGCGCCTGGGCACGCCGGTGCTGGCCGTGGCGCGCGATCTCGCGCGCGAGGCCGGCTTCGGCGCCACGCATGGCGGGCGCGTGTCCGTGCGCACGCGCGAGGGCATCGAGTGGTTCGACGAGGCGGTGCTCGCCACGCACGCGCCGCAGACGCTGGCCATGCTCGCCGACGCCAGCGCCGATGAACGCCGCACGCTGGGCGCGATCGGCTACCAGGACAACGAGGCCGTGCTGCACACCGACGAGACGCTGCTGCCGCGCCGGCGCGCCGCCTGGGCCGCCTGGAACTACGAGCGCGACGTCATCGCCGGCAGCAACAGCCACAACGTCTGCCTGCACTACCTGCTCAACCAGCTGCAGCCGCTGCCGTGGGCGCAGCCGGTCATCGTGTCGCTGAATCCCCTGCACGCGCCGCGCGAGGACACCGTCCTGCGCCGCATCGCCTACGCGCATCCGGTGTTCGACAACGACGCCATCGCCGCGCAGGCGCGGCTGGCCATGCTGCAGGGCGTGTCGCACGTGTGGTTCTGCGGCGCCTGGACGGGCTACGGCTTCCACGAGGACGGCCTGAAGTCGGGCCAGCAGGTCGCCGACCGCCTCCTCGCGCGCATGGCCGTGCCGACGCCGGCCGGCGCGGACGCCGCGGCACTGCTCGAGGCCGCCTGATGCAGGCCGGCGCGACACCGCTGCGCGCGCGCATCGGCTTCGGCGAGGTGCGCCACCGGCGCCTGGCGCCCACCGGGCACGCGTTCGCCTACCCCACCTGCTTCCTGATGCTGCCGATGCGTTCGCTGCGGCGCCAGGCCGACGCCGTCCTCGCGCGCAACCGCCGCGCGCCGTTCGGCTTTCGCGACGCCGACCATGGCGACGGCCGCGCCGACAGCCTGGCCTGGCTCGAGGAGCTGCTGGCCGGCGCGGGCATCGCCGAGGCCGACGGCGAGGTGTGGCTGCACTGCATCCCGCGCATGTTCGGCTTCGCGTTCAAGCCGGTCAGCTTCTGGTACGCGCATCGCGCCGACGGCACGCTCGCGGCCATCGTCGTCGAGGTCAACAACACCTTCGGCGAACGCCACTGCTACCTGCTGGCCGGCGAGGGCGTGGAGCTCGGGCGCACGCTGTCGGCGGCGAAGGTGTTCCACGTGTCGCCGTTCTGCCAGACGCGCGGCGACTACGCGTTCCGCTTCATGCGCACCGACCTCGCGGCGCGCGACGAACGCGGCCGCACCGCGGTGCGCGTGGAGCTGCACGTGGACGGCGCGCCGCTGCTGCTGACCAGCGTGTCGGGCCGCATCGAGCCGCTGACGCCGGCGGCCGTCCGCTTCGCGCTGTGGACGCTGCCGGCGATGACGCTGGTGATCGTGGCGCGCATCCACTGGCACGCGCTGAAGCTGTGGCTGAAGAAGCTGCCCATCGTCGGCAAGCCGGCGCCTCCGGCCGAACTCGTGAGCCGCGGCGGCATGGCGCCGGGCCCGGCCGCTCCCGCATCCCCGGCGACGGACAGCTCGACCTCGATCCGGAATCCGGTATGACTTCCGGAACGCTCCCCCCGTCCGCAGACGCCGGCGCCCGCGTCAAGACGGCACGAATACCCGCCGCGGCGCGCGCCGCGCTGGCGCTGCTGCCCCGGCTGCAGGCGGGCACCCTCGTCGTGCACACGCCCGACGGCGCCACGCACCAGGCAACGGGCGCCTCGCGGCCGGAGCTGCACGCCACGCTGATCGTCCATGACTGGGCCTTGTTCGCCGCCACCATGCGCGCGGGCGATATCGGCTTCGCCGAGGGCTACCTGGCCGGACACTGGACGACGCCGCACCTGGCCGACCTGCTGCGCGTGCTGCTGGCCAACCGCGAGGTCGTCGAGAAGGCCATCTACGGCTCGTGGTGGGGCCAGCTTCTGCACCGCCTGCAACACGCGCTGAACCGCAACACCCGCAACGGCAGCCGCCGCAACATCGCCGCGCACTACGACCTGGGCAACGCGTTCTACGCGCTGTGGCTGGACGAGACGATGAACTACTCCAGCGCGTGGTTCGACGGGGATTTCGCCAGGCCACTGGCGCAGGCGCAGCAGGCCAAGCTGCTGCGCGCGATCACGGCCACCGGCGTGCGTCCGGGCGAGCGCCTGCTGGAGATCGGCTGCGGCTGGGGCGCGGTGGCCGAGGCGGCCGCGCGCGCGGGCATCGACGTGATCGGCCTGACGCTGTCGAAGGAGCAGCTCGCGTGGGCGCAGGCGCGTCTCGCGCGCGCGGGCGTGGCGCAGCACGCGGACCTGCGCCTGCAGGACTACCGCGACGTGCCCGACGGCCCGTTCGACGCGATCGTGTCCATCGAGATGTTCGAGGCGGTGGGCCGCGAGTACTGGGACGCCTATTTCCGGACCGTGCACGGACAGCTGAAGGCCGGCGGCAAGGCCTGCGTCCAGGCCATCGTGATCCGCGGCGACCTGTTCGAACGCTACGCGAGTTCGGCCGACTTCATCCAGCGCTACGTGTTCCCCGGCGGCATGTTGCCAAGCGCCGCGCTGTTCGAGCGCCACGCCGCCGCCGCGGGCCTGCGCGTGGTCGACCGCTTCGCGTTCGGCCTCGACTACGCCGAAACGCTGCGCCGCTGGCGCCACGCGTTCCTCGCGCGCCTGGACGACGTGCGCCGCCAGGGCTTCGACGAGCGCTTCGTGCGCCTGTGGGAGTTCTATCTCGCGTACTGCGAGGCAGCCTTCGACGCGGGCAATACCGACGTCATCCAGTTCACGTTGCAGCGCGATTGAGGGTGGCTTGCGAGGCCGGCTCGACCGGTGGAAACCGGGAGCGCGGGGCCTGGATTGGCGCATGCCCGAGCAGCGCGCCATCCCCTCATAGAACGCGAATATAGCCCGGTTTTTCGAGCTTGGGGAGACTGGTCAAACCTTGGGGCGGGGCGCATAGTGGGTTCGTGCCGGTCGCCGAAGTCGACTGCAAGCGGACGGCACGGTCGACCCGGATCCACCCCTCCGGGCCATGTTCGCAACTCTCGCTTGAAAGGAGGCACTGATGAATCTTACGATCAGCGGCCATCATCTGGAAGTGACACCCGCCCTGCGCGAATACGTCCTGACCAAACTGGACAGGATCACGCGCCACTTCGACGCCGTCGTCGACGTGAACGTGTTGCTCACCGTGGAAAACATCAAGGAAAAGGAACGTCGACAAAAAGCCGAAGTCACTCTCCACGTGAAGGGGAAGGACATCTTCGTCGAGCAGGCGCATGAAGACCTCTATGCCGCCGTCGACCAGTTGATGGACAAGCTGGATCGCCAGGTGGTTCGCCACAAGGACCGCCTGCAGGATCATCATCACGCGACGGGCAAACGCCACGTCGCCTCGGAAACGCCGCTGCCGAACTGAACGGCCGGACAAACCGACACAATCCATACAAGGCGGCCTCCAGGCCGCCTTGTTCGTTTGGGCTATGCTGCATCAGGGTCTTTCGTGGTGCATTCAAGCGCATCGCGGACGTGCCGATTCCCGATTCATGCCCTGGATTTCGTGAAATTGTTGCTGCGCCGCAGCAATCGCGAGCTCGCAGTGCGGCCGGTGCACCCGCGACGTGCGCACACGGTTTCCCGGTTCCTATAATCGTCTGTTCGATCCCGGAGACTCGCCGGGTGATTTTCCAGCCCGGGGACCACCGGGCGCCGCACGGAAACCTCGGCCCATCCGCCGGGAACGCTCATGAACCGTCTCGCTGCCATCCTTCCTCTTGCCAACGTCCAGGTGGGCGTAGACGCCACCAGCAAGAAGCGCGTGTTCGAACAGGCCGGCGTGCTGTTCGAGAACCAGCACGCGATCGCGCGCGCGACGGTCACCGACAACCTCTTCGCCCGCGAGCGCCTGGGCTCCACCGGCCTCGGCCACGGCGTGGCCGTGCCGCACGGTCGCGTCAAGGGCCTGAAGAACCCGCTCGCCGCGGTGCTGCGCGTGCAGACGCCGATCCCGTTCGACGCGCCCGACGACGAACCCGTGGGCCTGCTGATCTTCCTGCTGGTGCCGGAAGCCGCCACGCAGCGTCACCTGGAGATCCTGTCCGAGATCGCCGAGATGCTGTCCGACCGCGAGCTGCGCGAACGCCTGAAGGGCGACGTCGACGCGGCCACGCTGCATCGGCTCATCTCCGATTGGGAACCGCTCAAGTCGGTCGCGTAACGGCACATGAAGCCCCGCGTCATCAGTGCGGAAGCGCTGTTTGAGGAGCACCAGCCCGCGCTGAAGTGGGAGTGGGTCGCGGGACACGCACATCCGGAGCGCCGCTTCGACGAGGCCGCGGTGCGCGAGGCGCGCTCGGCCGCCGACCTGATCGGCTACCTGAACTACATCCACCCGTACCGCGTCCAGCTGGTGGGCCGGCGCGAGGTCGCCTACCTCGAGAACGCCGACGCCGAGGTGCAGGCGCGCCGCATCCAGCGCATCGTCACGCTGGAGCCGCCCGTCATCATCGTGGCCGACGGCGAGCGTCCGCCCGACCAGCTCGTGGCGCTGTGCGACCGCGCCGAGATCCCGCTGTTCGTCACCACCGCGTCGGCCGGCCACGTCATCGACCTGGTGCGCTCCTACCTGAGCCAGCTGTTCGCCGACCGCACCACGCGGCACGGCGTGTTCATGGACATCCTCGGCGTGGGCGTGCTGCTCACCGGCGAATCGGGCCTGGGCAAGAGCGAACTGGGACTGGAGCTGATCTCGCGCGGCAACGGCTTGGTGGCCGACGACGCCGTCGACCTGTACCGCGTGTCGCAATCCACGCTGGAAGGCCGCTGCCCCGACCTGCTGATGAACCTGCTCGAGGTGCGCGGCATCGGCCTGCTCGACATCAAGGCGATCTTCGGCGAGACCGCCGTGCGCCGGAAGATGCGCCTGAAGCTCATCGTGCACCTGGTGCGCAAGGAGACGATGGAGCGCGAGTTCGAGCGCCTGCCCTACGAGCCGATGTACGACGACATCCTGGGCATCCCGGTACGCAAGGTGGTGATCGCGGTGGACGCCGGCCGCAACCTGGCCGTGCTGGTGGAAGCGGCCGTGCGCAACACCATCCTGCAGTTGCGCGGCATCGACACGTACCAGGAATTCGTCAAGCGCCACCAGGACGCGATGGCGAAAGGGGACAGTTAGCCCCCAGCTCCTCCGTCCAGCGCCCTCCGGGCGAATTGCCAGGCCAGGCGGACGAATCAGCCGTGCGATTGACGGATGTTGACCTTGGGCGCAGGCCGATGCTCGCAGTTCTCGCGCTTGCACACGGCGTACAGCGACAGCGCGTGCTCCTGCAGCGCGAAGCCGCGCGACGCGGCCACCTCGCGCTGGCGGGCCTCGATCTCGGGATCGAAGAACTCCTCCACGCGGCCGCAGGTGAGGCACAGCAGGTGGTCGTGGTGCGTGCCCTCGTTGAGCTCGAACACCGACTTGCCGGACTCGAAATGGCTGCGCGCCAGGATGCCGGCCTGCTCGAACTGCATCAGCACCCGGTAGACGGTGGCGAGCGCGATGTCAGACCCTTCGTTAAGTAGGGCCTTGTAGACGTCTTCCGCGGTGAGATGCCGGTCGACCGACTGCTGGAAGACCTCGAGGATCTTGATGCGCGGCAGCGTGGCCTTGAGGCCACTGCTCTTGAGTTCTTCAGCGTGAGTCATGTTAAGGGCGGCTTTGGCCCGCTTCGCGAGCCGCGAGGCAGACTAGAATCAGTCAATCATATCCAGCCTTTGCCTTGTTTGGGCAGTGGTTTCGAGCCTCGACAATGCGCAAATCGGTTTTCCCCCGGATCTCCCTCGTTTCACTCGGCGCGCTGGCCGCGCTGGCCCTCGGAGGCTGTTCCAGCTTCAACGAGCCGGCGTCGATCAAGGGCTTCATCGCCTTCATCGCGCCGTACAAGCCCGACATCATCCAGGGCAACGTGGTCACCACCGAGCAGATCTCCCAGGTCAAGCCAGGCATGTCGCGCTCGCAGGTCAAGGACATCCTCGGCTCCCCGCTGATCGCCGACCCGTTCCACGGCGACCGCTGGGATTACGTCTTCACGCTGCGCCGCCAGGGCTTCGACGACCAGCAACGCTCCTTCGTCGTGCTGTTCGACAAGGACCAGGTGCAGAAGATCGACGCGCCCACGCTGCCCAGCGAGGATGAGTTCGTCGCGCAGATCAGCCGCAAGAAGCTGCCAACCAGCACGCCCAAGCTCGAGCTGACCGAGGCCGAGCGCGCCGCGCTGCCGGCCCCGGCCGTGGTCGCCGCGCCCGCCGCATCGGCGGTGGTGCTCGCCGGTGCCACGCGCACGTACCCGCCGCTCGAATCGCCCGCGCCGTGACCGCCCAGGCGAGCTCGACGGCGCCTCTGCGGATCGCGATCGCCGGCGCCACGGGGCGCATGGGACGCATGCTGGTCGAGGCGGTGCTCGACGCCCCCGACTGCGCGCTCGCGGGCGCGCTCGACATCCCCGGCAGCCCGCAACTCGGCCAGGACGCCGGCGCCTTCCTCGGCCGCGCCACGGGCGTCGCCCTCACCGACGACCTCGACGCCGTGCTCGCCGCCAGCCAGGTGCTGATCGACTTCACGCGCCCCGAGGGCACGCTGCGCCACCTCGAGGCCTGCGCCGCGCGCGGCGTGGCACTGGTGATCGGCACCACGGGCTTCTCCGCCGAGCAGAAGGCGCAGATCGGCGCCGCCGCCACGCGCACCGCCGTCTTCCTGTCGCCCAACATGAGCGTGGGCGTCAACGTGGTCATGCGGCTGCTGGAGCAGGCCGCCAAGGCCTTCTCGCAAGGCTACGACATCGAGATCATCGAGGCCCACCACCGCAACAAGATCGACGCGCCCAGCGGCACCGCGCTGGCCATGGGCGAGGTGGTCGCCAAGGCCCTCGGGCGCAACCTGGCCGATAACGCCGTGTTCGGACGCGAAGGCGTCACGGGCGCGCGCGACCCGAGTACGATCGGTTTCGCGACGGTGCGCGGCGGCGACATCATCGGCGATCACACGGTGCTGTTCGCCGGCATCGGCGAACGCGTCGAGATCACCCACAAGAGTTCCAGCCGCGCCACCTACGCGCAGGGCAGCCTGCGCGCCGCGCGCTTCCTCGCGCACAGCGGCCCGGGCCTTTACGACATGAACGACGTGCTGGGATTGAATTGATGGAAGGGATGTCCGGCTTCTGGGGCCAGAGCGACGGCATCAGCCGCACCGTCGCGATCCTGCTGCTCGCCATGTCCGTCAGCAGCTGGGTGATCATCCTCTGGAAGGGCTGGCTGCTGCGCCGGGCCGCCGCCGACATCCAGCGCGGCGTCGCCGCCTTCTGGAGTTCGGCCAGCGTCGCCGAAGGCCGCACGCGGCTGGTGGCCACCGACCGCGAGGCCGTGCTGCTGCCGCTGGTCGACGCGGCCCTGCTGCAACCGGCCGCCGGCACGCTGGAGACCCAACCCGCGCTGGCGTCCCAACTCACCCGCCGCCTTCGCGAAGCGCTGCATGGCGGCCTCGCGCAGCTGCAATACGGCCAGGTGGTGCTGGCCTCCACCGGCTCCACCGCGCCGTTCATCGGCCTGTTCGGCACCGTGTGGGGCATCTTCCACGCGCTGGGCAACATGGCCGAGGGCAACGGCATGACCATCGACAAGATCGCCGGCCCCGTCGGCGAGGCGCTGATCTTCACGGCCGCCGGCCTGGCCGTGGCCATCCCCGCCGTGCTGGCCTACAACGTCTTCGGCAAGCGCGTGGCCGCCTGCGAGGCCGAACTCGAAGGCTTCGCGCACGACCTGCGCGAGATGCAACTGGACGCCGCGGCGCGCTGAGCCATGGCATTCGGGCGTCTGGAGCGCAGCCCCACGTCGCAGCCCATGAGCGACATCAACATGACGCCGCTGATCGACGTGATGCTGGTGCTGCTGGTCATCTTCATGATCACCGCGCCGCTGATGACCTCCAGCCTGAAGATGGAGCTGCCCAAGGTGGCGGCTGCCACCAACAACGACGGCGGCGCCGCGCTGGCGCTCGGCATCACGGCCGACGGCCTCCTCCACGTGGGCGACGCCGTGGTCACGCACGACGACCTGGTGCGCACCCTCAAGCAGACCGCCGCGCGCCAGCCGCAACCCGACGTGCTGCTGCGCGCCGACCAGAGCGTGCCCTACGGCCGCGTCGCCGAGCTGATCGGCCTGGTGCAGGACGCCGGGCTCACGCACATCGGCTTCATCGCGCAGCCGGCCAAGTAGCGCCCATCACTGGCGCCAGGCCAGCCAGGTGCGCTGCTGCTCCGCGATCGAATAGACCCTGCCGTCCCACTTCAGCACGCTGCGGAACGCGGGGCGCTCCTCGAGGTGGCCGTCGTCGCGCGAGGCCGCGCCGCCGACCACCAGGTCGCGGTAGCCGCGCGTGGACGTCGGCGCCAGGCCCAGCGTGGCCGTGAAGCTCTCGGTGATCGTGAGGTCGGGCGCGCCGCTGTCGGTGCAGGCCGACTTGCCGCGCTGGATCAGCGACCACTCCGACATCGGCAGGTCCTGCAGCACCGGCCGGATGAAGCGGCCCTGGCTCACGAACAGGCTGCGTCGCGCGCCCGAGCCCGCGGCCGCGCAGCCGCGCGGGACGCCGGTGGTGATGTCCAGGCCGAAGGCGCGCACACCCGGCGCAAGGTCGTAGGCCGCGGTGTCCAGCCACAGGCTGCCCGAGACGATCTTCATGCTCGGATCGCTGTCGAGGTTGCCCTTGAAGCTGGCGCCCACCTGGCCGGCGCCGTCGATCACTGCGATCACCAGCAGCAGCTCGTCCTGCTGGCCAGATCGGTACGCCGCCGCCACGAGCCGGCCGTGGTACGCCGGCGCCGCGCGGCAGGCCGACGCGGCCACCATCGCCTTCGCGTCAGGCGCCTGGCCCAGCGCCGGCTCCCTGAAGTTGTCCACGTGCACGAAGCGGCCCACGGCGGCCAGCGCGCGGCCATCGCACAGCTGCTCCACCTGCGCGCCCACCGCCTGCTCGTGCTCCGAGGCCGATGCGCCCGCGGCGCCCGCGACCAGCGCCACGGCGCCCAACGTGCGCGCGATGGCGCTTCCCAGTGACTTCATGTTGTCCTCGCTCCCGGCATCGCGGCCCGGGTCTCGCTGTCGGACCCGTCTCACCGTCGAGCCAGGATCATCGCGTGCCGGAACGGTCCGCGCCCACCGGGCCGCGTAACCATTCGCAATGAGCAGGGGCTTGCGGTTACCGGCGCCAGGCCGTCCAGGCCCTGTCGAAGGCCTGCAGCGGATAGGCGCTGCCGTCGTAGCGGATGTGCACGTGCATGGCCGGGCGCCCCAGCTTGCGGTCGCTGCGCTTCGAGGTCGCGGTGAGCACGAGGTCGCGCCAGCCGTCCTTGCCGGGCGTTCCCAGGCCGATGGTGACCTTGAAGTCCTCGATGATGGCCGTGTCGGCCTCCCGCTGGTCGGACACGCAGCGCCGCTGGTTGCCGCGCACGTACCAGTACTCGCTCATCACCAGGCCCTGCAGCACGGGGCGCAGCACCTTGCCTTCGTGCACGTACAGCGTCCGCGTGGCGCCCGAGCCGCCTTCGCCGCAGCTGCCGTTGGTGCTGGCCACGTCCAGGCCGAAGGCGCGCACGCCCGGTGCGAGCTTGTACGGGGCGGTATCGAGGCGCAGGGTGCCGCCCCGCACCTGCGTGGCCGCGTCCTCGCCGATCTCGTCCCGGAGCAGGGCCAGCGGGGCGCCCGCCGCATCGATCACGGCCACCACGAGCGATTTCGAGTCCTCCGCGTGCGCGTCCCAGGCCACCGCGGCCAGCGTGAGGCGCGGATCGTCCGGCTGCGGCCTGCAGCTCGATGCCACGACGACGCCCTCCGCATCCTCGCCGTTGTCGTCCGGGCCGGGCACGAAGTGCGCCAGCTTCAGCTCGCGGCCGAGCGCGGCCAGCACGGCGGGGCGGCACTCGGTGTTGTCGTCGGCGGCCTGCGCGGCGGGGGCCAGGCCCAGCGCGGCGAACAGGACGGCAAGGGGTGCGAGGCGATTCATGGAGCGTCCAGTGGAGAACACGCCGCGAATGTAGCTCCCCGCGCGGGGCGCCCGACACCCCGCCCTCCTACAATCGGGTCATGAACGAAAAGTACGTCCCCTCCGAGGTCGAAGCCGCCGCCCAGGCGCATTGGCAAGCCACCGACGCCTATCGCGTGACCGAAGACACGAGCCGCGGGAAGTTCTACGCCTGCTCGATGCTGCCGTATCCCAGCGGCAAGCTGCACATGGGCCACGTGCGCAACTACACGATCAACGACATGCTCGCGCGCCAGTTGCGCATGAAGGGCATGAACGTGCTGATGCCCATGGGCTGGGACGCCTTCGGCCTGCCCGCCGAGAACGCCGCCATCAAGAACAAGGTGCCGCCGGCCAAGTGGACGTACGCCAACATCGCCCACATGAAGGAGCAGATGCAGGCGATGGGCCTGGCCATCGACTGGTCGCGCGAGGTCGCCACCTGCGACCCCAAGTACTACAAATGGAACCAGTGGCTGTTCCTGAAGATGCTCGAGGCGGGCATCTGCGAGCGCCGCACGCAGATCGTCAACTGGGATCCTGTGGACATGACCGTGCTCGCCAACGAGCAGGTCATCGACGGCCACGGCTGGCGCTCCGGCGCACCGGTCGAAAAGCGCGAGATCCCGGGCTACTACCTCAACATCACGAAGTACGCCGAGGAACTGCTGTCGGCCGTCACCGACCCGTCCGACCCCGAGTACCTTTCGGGCTGGCCCGAGCGCGTGCGCCTGATGCAGGAGAACTGGATCGGCAAGAGCGAGGGCGTGCGCTTCGCGTTCCCGCACACCATCCACGACGACACCGGCGGCCTGATCGGCGACGGCAAGATGTTCGTCTTCACGACGCGCGCCGACACCATCATGGGCGTCACCTTCTGCGCCGTCGCGCCTGAGCACCCGCTCGCCACGCACGCCGCCAAGGGCAACCCGAACCTGGCCGCGTTCATCGAGGCCGCCAAGGCCGGCGGCACCACCGAGGCCGAGCTCGCCACCAAGGAAAAGGAAGGCCTGCCCACCGGGCTGACGGTCATCCATCCGCTCACCGGCGCGCAGGTGCCGGTGTGGGTCGGCAACTACGTGCTCATGAGCTACGGCGACGGCGCCGTCATGGGCGTGCCCGCGCACGACGAGCGCGACTTCGCGTTCGCCAAGAAGTACGGCCTGCCCATCAAGCAGGTGGTCAGCGTCGCCGGCGAGACCTTCTCCACCGACGCGTGGCAGGAGTGGTACGGCGACAAGCAGCGCGGCGTCTGCGTCGATTCGGGCGCGCTCGACGGCTTCGGCATGAAGGACGCGGTGTCGCGCGTGGCCGAACTGGTCGGCGCGGCAGGCCTGGGCGAGAAGAAGACCACCTGGCGCCTGCGCGACTGGGGCGTGAGCCGCCAGCGCTACTGGGGCACGCCGATCCCGATCATCCACTGCGGAACTGACGAGAACCCCGGCTGCGGCGTGGTGCCCGTGCCCGAGAAGGATCTCCCGGTGGTGCTGCCGGAAGACCTGATCCCCGACGGCTCCGGCAACCCGCTGAACAAGCACGCCGCCTTCCTCGACGTCGGTTGCCCGAAGTGCGGCAAGCCCGCGCGCCGCGAGACGGACACGATGGACACGTTCGTCGATTCGTCGTGGTACTTCATGCGCTACTGCGATCCCACCAACGCCGACCACATGGTGGGCGCCGGCACCGACTACTGGATGCCGATGGACCAGTACATCGGCGGCATCGAGCACGCGATCCTGCACTTGCTGTACGCCCGCTTCTGGACCAAGGTGATGCGCGACCTGAAGCTCATCAATTTTTCCGAGCCGTTCAGGAACCTGCTCACGCAAGGCATGGTGCTCAAGGGCGCCTACTTCCAGAAGCCGGCCGACGCCGGCAAGAACTACTACTGGGAGCAGGACGTCGAGACCGTGTTCAACGACAAGGGCGTCGTCCAGGGCTACAGGCTCAAGTCCGACGGCACGCCGGTCGAGTACGAGATGACCACGATGTCGAAGTCGAAGAACAACGGCATCGACCCGCAGGCCCTCATCGACCGCTACGGCGCCGACACCGCGCGCCTGTTCGTGATGTTCGCGTCGCCGCCCGAGCAGACGCTCGAGTGGAACGACTCCGGCGTCGAGGGCGCGCACCGCTTCCTCAAGCGCGTGTGGGGCTTCGGCGCGAAGAACACCGCGCTGATCCAGGGCGCGGCCGACGCCGTCGCGGGCCTCGAGCTCAGCACGCCCGCCAAGGCCCTGCGCCGCGAGGTGCACGTGCTGCTCAAGCAGGTCACGTACGACTACGAGCGCATGCAGTACAACACCGTCGTCTCCGGCGCGATGAAGCTGCTGAACTCGCTGGAAGCATTCGCCGCGGACGGCAGCGCCGGCGGAGCCGGCAAGCTGTCCCCGCTGGAGGCGGGGGCGGGCGCCGGCTCGGCCGCCGTGCTGCGAGAGGGCTTCTCGGTGCTGCTGCGCGCGCTGTATCCGGCCTGCCCGCACATCGCGCAAGGCCTGTGGACGGACCTGGGCTATGCGGCCAAGGGTTCGCAGCTGCTCGACGCCGGCTGGCCCGCCGTCGACGAGTCCGCGCTGGTGCAGGACGAACTGGAGCTGGTGCTGCAGGTGCTGGGCAAGACGCGCGGCAACGTGCGCGTGCCCGCCAGCGCCGACAAGGCCGCCATCGAGGCTCTCGCGCTCGCGTCGCCCGAGGCCCAGCGCTGGATGGAAGGCAAGCCCGCCAAGAAGGTCGTGGTGGTGCCGGGCCGCCTCGTCAACATCGTCGTCTGAGGCAACCCATGCACGCCTCCACGCCGACCGGACGCCGCCTCGCCCTGGCCACGCTGGCCCTCGCCGCGGCGGCCACGCTGGCCGCGTGCGGCTTCCACCGGCGCATCCCACAGTCGCTCAACTACGAACGCATCGCGCTGTCGGGCTTCGCCGACCGCTCGACGATGGCCGACGAGATCCGGCGCGCGCTGCCGTCCACCGCGCACATCGTCTCCAACGTGCTCGAGTCGCAGGTGGTGATCGAGGCCGTCGAAGATACGCAGAAGACCACCGTCGAGGCGTCCACCGCGTTCGGCCAGGTGCGCGAATTGGAGCTGCACGTGAAGCTGCGCTACCGGGTGCTCGATCCCAACGGCGTGGAGCTGCTGCCGCTGGCCGACATGGAGCGCTTCCGCGACATGACCTACGACGAGAAGGACGCGCTGGCCAAGGACACCGAGCTGAAGGCGCTGTACCGCGACATGCAGTCCGACATGGCCGTCCAGCTGGTACGCGTGCTGTCGGCCGTGGGCAATCCCACCGGCCCGGCGGCGCACGTGCAGGCCGCGCGCGCCGCGTCGGCGGCCGTCGCGCCGGCATCGGTCGCGTCGTCGGTGTCGGCCGTCGAATGGGCCGCCTCGCAGGCCGCGGGCCACTGAGATGCAGGTCCGGCCCGAGCAACTGCCCGACCACCTGGCGCGCGGCCTGCGCGACGTCTACGTGGTGCACGGCGACGAGCCGCTGCGCGCGCAGGAGGCCGCCGACGCGATCCGCGCCGCGGTGCGCGCGGCCGGTGCCGCCGAGCGCAAGGTGTTCGTGGTCAGTGGAGCGCACTTCGACTGGAGCGGCGTGCTGGGCGCGTCGCAGTCCATGGGCCTGTTCGCCGACCAGCAGCTGATCGAGATCCGCATTCCCTCGGGCAAGCCCGGCAAGGACGGCAGCGAGGCGCTGCAGCAGCTCGCCGCCGAGGCCGGCCCCGACAGCCGCCTGCTGGTGCACCTGCCCAAGCTCGATTGGCAGCAGCAGAAGGCCGCCTGGTTCGGCGCGCTCGACGGCGCCGGCGTGAGCGTGCCGGCCGACGTGGTCGAACGCAACGCGCTGCCCGCGTGGCTGGCCAAGCGATTCGCGCTGCAGGGCCAGCGCGTGGAGGCGGGCGCCGCCGGCGAGGCCACGCTGGCCTTCATGGCCGACCGCGTCGAAGGCAACCTGCTCGCGGCGCACCAGGAGATCCAGAAGCTGGGCCTGCTGTACCCGCCCGGCGAGCTCACGTTCGCGCAGGTGGAGGACGCCGTGCTCGACGTGGCCCGCCACGACGTCGCGCACCTGTGCGACGCCGTGATGTCCGTGCAGGTGCCGCGCGCGCTGCGCATGCTCGACGGCCTGCAGGCCGAGGGCGAGGCGGCCGTGTTCGTGCACTACAAGCTGTCGGACGACATCCGCGCGATGAAGCGCATCCAGGACGCGATGGCCGACGGCAAGCCGCTGCCCATGGCCTTGCGCGAGGCGCGCATCTGGGGCGCACGCGAGCGCCTGTTCGAGCGCGCGCTGCCGCGCCTGTCCGGCCCGATGGCGGCCCGCCTGGTGAGCGCCGCCAGCGAGTGCGACGGCGTGCTCAAGGGCCTGCGCCATCCGCAATGGCCCGCCGAGCCCTGGGACGCGCTGCGCCGGCTGGTACTGATGATGCTGCAGGCGCTCAAGCCCGAAGGCGCGCAGGCCGGACTGGTGCTGCGCACTTAGCAGCCGCCCGCGACACAAGGCGCCGTGCAGCCTCCTCATGCGCACGGCAATTGCCCGGCGAGCGCAACCGGAGTCCTCGATGCGCCTCAGCCAACCGCTCTCGTTGCTCGCCTTGTCCGCCGCGCTGCTCGCCGGCTGCGCCAGCCGCATCCAGAAGGGCGAGTCCGCGCCGATGGCGCCGCCCGACGGCTCCGACCGCGCCAGCAGCTCGCCCTCGACGCGCGTCGAGGTGGCGGGGCTGCCCGAATGGCTGCGCATCCGCCTGGCCGACTACGACGCCCAGCCCGGCGCGACCGCGCCGCGCGCGGTGTTCCAGGTGCGCTACGGCGACGGCGTCGCCTACTGGGTGCAGGCCGGCTGCTGCGACCAGCTCGACCCGCTGGTGGACGCCAACGGCGTGCTCGTGTGCTATCCCAGCGGCGGCTTCACCGGACGTGGCGACGGCAAGTGCCCCGGCGCGCTACCGCCCGCGGCGGAGCGGCGCGAGGTCTGGCGCCACCGTTGAGGCCGGTCAGCGGATGCCGGCGGCCTTCTTCGCCGACTGCAGCGCCAGGAACGCCGTGACGATGTAGTACAGCGCCAGCGCGTGGATGCCCACGGGCAGCCAGTCCTCGTACTTCACGTAGACCAGCGCGTCGGCTGCGTACACCACCACGCCGAGGATGAAGGCCCAGGCCTGGCCCTGCTTGGCCTTCAGGCCGACGAGGGCGAAGAACCCGACCAGCAGCACGTCGACCGCCAGCGCGGCGCCCGGCGCGAGCATCGCGTTGGCCAGCAACGTGAACGCCAGGCCGACGACGAAGTTGGTGTTCGAGTGCGACATGTTGAGCGCCGCGTTGACCGCGGTGAATGCCGCGATGAACCAGAACCAGCGGGCGCCGCGGCCGATGGCCGGCAGGGCCTGCGCGAGTTCCGCGGCACTGGTGGGCGTGCGGGGCGCGGCGGCGGTGAGTGTCGAGTCGGTCATTGCAATCCTCCCGGGAGGCGGCCACCGGCCGCCGGATCGTTGTGGTGTCGTCGCGCCGACGTCGTCGACGGGCGACGCGTCCTGCATCGCCGCGCGAACTCTACCAACGACTTCCCGCAAGTCACTCGGGGAAATCCTGCGCGGGTCGCGTCCGCGCGCCGGGCGTTCAGTAGCCGCGCGTGCGATCCACCCGATGGGCGGGCAATTCGCCGCGGCGCACCGCCTCGACATTCGCGGCCACCACCGCCGCCGCGCTGCGCAGGTCGGTCTGCGCCGCGGCGTGCGGCCACACGGTCACGTGCGGATGGAACCAGAACACGTGCGTGGCGGGCAGCGGCTCGCTGTCGAACACGTCCAGCACCGCGTGCGCCAGGTGGTTGGTGTTCAGCGCCACGAGCAGGTCCTTCTCCACCACGTGCGCGCCGCGCGCCAGGTTCACCAGGCTCGCGCCCGCGCGCATCTGCGCGAGGCGCGTGCGGTCGAACAGGCCGCGCGTGTCGTCGGTGAGCGGCAGCAGGTTGACGACGACGTCGGCCGCGCCCAGGGCCGCCGGCAGTGAGGCCCAGCCAGCGTGCGCCTCGATGCCGTCCACGGCCTGCGCCCGCGCGCTCCAGCCGCTGACCCGGTAGCCCAGCGCGGCCAGCTGCAGCGCGGTCGTGCGCCCCATCTGGCCCAGGCCCAGCACCAGCACCGCCACCTCGTCGGCGCGGCGTTGCGGCAGCGGGCGCCATTCGGTCCGGCGCTGCTGCGCGGCGTAATCGAACGCGCGCCGGTGCAGCGACAGCACCGCCCAGGCGGCCGTCTCGGCCATCGCCCGGTTCATCATCGGGTCGACCATGCGGGCGATGGGCACGTCGGCGGGCAGCGTCGCGTCGGCCAGCAGCCGGTCCACGCCCGCCCACAGCGACTGGATCAGTTTCAGATGCGTGCAGTGCGCGAGCCGGCCCGGCAGCGGGTTGGCGACGACGGCGATGTCGGCCTCGCGCCAGCGCGCGGACTGGGTGCCCTCGACCGCCGGATCGATCCAGTCGTCATCGGGCAGGGCGTCGGTGAGCGCGCGCCACCAGTCGGCGCGCTCGGCGCCTTCGAGGCGGGCGTCGAAGGCGATCTTCATGCGGCGCGGGCCGCGGCCAGCAGGCGGTCGAGCGCGATGGCCACCGTCCGCGCACGAATCGCCGCGCGGTCGCCATCGAGATTCAGCCGCTCGGTGCGGCTCTCGACGCCGCCCGCGGCCATCCATGCGAGCCCCATCCAGACGGTGCCCACCGGCTTGGCCACGCTGCCGCCGCCCGGGCCGGCGATACCCGTGACGGACAGCGCGAGCTGCACCTTCGCGTGCGCCAGCGCGCCGCGGGCCATCGCGTCGGCCACCTCGGCGCTGACGGCGCCGTGGCGGGCGATCAGGGCGTCGGGCACGCCCAGCAGGCCCGTCTTGGCGTCGTTGGCGTAAGTGACGAAGCCGGCGGCGAACCAGTCGCTGGCCCCGGCCGGCGCTGTGCAGGCGCCGGCCAGCAGGCCGCCGGTGCAGCTCTCGGCGGTGGCCAGGCGCCAGCCGCGGGCGCGCAGCGCGTCGCCGAGGGTGGCTACATGCGCGAGGAGCGCATCGTCGATGGCGATCGCCGTCATCTCGAGTCCCTTAGCCGCCCGTTGGAACGATTCGAAGGTGGTAGCCGACATCGAGCAAGTGCAACACACCGGATGGCAGCACAAGCAACAGCAGCACCCAGACAACCAGCACGCACGCCGCCGCCACCAGGTCGTCGAAGATGATGCCGAAGCCCTGCGCCCACCCCGGCAACGCGCCCGACTTCGGCTTGAACAGCGAATCGGCCCAGCCCACCGGCCCGCGCTTGACCGCGTCGAACAGGCGGAACAGGCCGAACAGGATCAGCTGCCCGATCCAGCCCACCGGCAGCGTCGCCCACAGGATGATCCAGAACGCGATGATCTCGTCCCACACCACGGGGCTGGGGTCGGACACCGCCATCGCGCGCGCCGTGTGCGTGCAGGCCCACCAGCCGATGAAGAATCCGGCCACCAGGATCGCGGCCCAGGCCAGGTGCGTGGGCGCGATGAAGTGGTCGATCAGCAGGTACAGGGCCCAGCCCGCGAGCGTGCCCGCCGTGCCCGGCGCCACCGGCGACAGGCCGCTGCCGAAGCCCAGCGCGATCAGCCGCAGTGGATGCAGCCCCATGAAGGACCAGGTGGCGCGGCGCGGGGTGAAGGTGGGGTATTCGTTCACGCGGTCACCCGGAGATGAAGTGGTCGAACGCGCGCTCGGTGAGCGTCACCGGCGCGCCGTGCGCGTCGACGACGCGCAGGCCCGGGGCCGCGTCCAGCGTGCCGATGCAGGTCACGGGCACGCCCGCGCGGGCGCCGGCGTCGCGCACCCGCGCATGGGCGGACGCGGGCGCCGCGAACAGCAGTTCGTAGTCGTCGCCGCCGGCCAGCAGGCAGGTGCGGCGCTGCGCCTCGCTGCAGGCGGCCACGTGCGGCCCGTGCGGGATGTCGGCCAGGCGCAGCGTGGCGCCGACGGCGCTGGCGCGCAGCACGTGTCCGAGGTCGCCGACCAGGCCGTCGCTCAGGTCGATGGCCGCGCTCGCGATGCCGCGCAGCGCGAGGCCCAGCGCGACGCGGGGCTGCGGGCGCTCCATCGCGCGCCGCACGTCCTCGAAGGCCTCGCCGCGCAGGCTGGCCTGGCCGCGGAACGCCTCCAGCGCGAGCCGGGCGTCGCCCAGCCGGCCGCTGACCCACAGCTCGTCGCCCGCCTTGGCGCCGCCGCGCCGCAGCGCCTGGCCTGGTGGCACCTCGCCCATCACCGTGATGCCGATGTTGAGCGGGCCGGCGGTGGTGTCGCCGCCCACCAGCTCGATGCCGTGGGCGTCGGCGAGCGCGTAGAGCCCTTGCGCAAAGCCGGCCAGGAAGTCCTCGTCGACGCGCGGAAGCGTCAGCGACAGCGTGAAGGCCACCGGACGCGCGCCGCAGGCCGCCAGGTCGGACAGGTTCACGGCCAGCGACTTGTGGCCCAGCGCGTCGGGCGGCACGGTGCTGAGGAAGTGCCGGCCCTCCACCAGCGCATCGGTGGACACCGCCCATTGCATGCCCGGCGTGGGCTGCAGCAACGCGCAGTCGTCGCCGCCGCCCAGGACGGCATGCCGCACGGGGCGGGCGAAGTACTTCGCGATCAGATCGAATTCACCAACGGCCATTCAGGCTATTTTCACCTACGCGGCGCAAGATGCCACGCCATGTGGGGACCCGTCATTGACGCGAGGCCGCCGCAGGGACAAAGTATTTGAAAGCGGCATGACCCCATGCCGATCCGGCGCAGGAGCCCTTCGGCATGGCTCTTGCGTGAACCCCAGACCTACAATCACCGCCCGCTATCGACCCCCGCCACGCGCACGTGGAAAGACATCCGGGGCAGCGACTGCAAGACAACAGGATCGCCGATGAGCACTCAAGAAGACAAGCGCGCCGAACTCCGACAGGCCGCGCTCGAATACCACGAGTTCCCGACCCCGGGCAAGATCGCGGTCACTCCCACCAAGCAGTTGATCAACCAGCGCGACCTCGCGCTGGCCTATTCGCCCGGCGTGGCCGCGGCCTGCGAGGAGATCGTCGCCGACCCCGCCAACGCGTTCCGCTACACCGCGCGCGGCAACCTGGTGGCCGTGGTCTCCAACGGCACCGCGGTGCTGGGGCTGGGCAACATCGGGCCTCTGGCCTCCAAGCCGGTCATGGAAGGCAAGGGCGTCCTGTTCAAGAAGTTCGCCGGCATCGACGTGTTCGACCTCGAGATCGCGCAGAACGACCTCGACAAGCTGGTCGACTGCATCGCCGCGCTGGAGCCCACCTTCGGCGGCATCAATCTCGAGGACATCAAGGCGCCGGACTGCTTCTACGTCGAGCGCGAGCTGCGCAAGCGCATGAAGATTCCCGTCTTCCACGACGACCAGCACGGCACGGCCATCGTCGTCGGATCGGCGCTGCTCAACGGCCTCAAGGTGAGCGGCAAGTCCATCACCAAGGTCAAGCTGGTGGTGTCGGGCGCTGGCGCCGCGGCGCTCGCCTGCCTGAACCTGCTGCTGAAGCTGGGCATGCCCCGCAGCAACATCTGGGTGACGGACCTCGCCGGCGTGGTCTACACGGGCCGCGTGGAGCTGATGGATCCCGACAAGGCCGAATTCGCGCAGGACACCGCGCTGCGCACGCTGGCCGAGGTGATGCACGGCGCCGACGTGTTCCTGGGCCTGTCGGCGGGCGGCGTGCTCAAGCCGGCGATGGTGGCCACGATGAACGCCAACCCGATCATCTTCGCGCTGGCCAACCCGACGCCCGAGATCGCGCCCGAAGACGTGCAGGCCGTGCGCAACGACGCGATCATGGCCACCGGCCGGTCGGACTATCCGAACCAGGTCAACAACGTCCTGTGCTTCCCGTACATCTTCCGCGGCGCGCTCGACTGCGGCGCGACCACCATCAACGACGCGATGGAAGTGGCCGCGGTGCACGCCATCGCGGAGCTCGCGCAGGCCGAGCAGAGCGAGGTGGTGGCGGCCGCGTACGCCGGCGCCGACCTGAGCTTCGGCCGCGAGTACCTGATCCCGAAGCCGTTCGACCCGCGCCTGATGATGAAGATCGCGCCGGCCGTGGCCAAGGCCGCCGCCGACTCCGGCGTGGCCGCGCGACCCATCGCCGACATGGCCGCATACAAGGAAAAGCTGCAGACCTTCGTCTACGCGTCCGGCACGGCGATGAAGCCCATCTTCGCACTCGCCAAGGTGGCCGTGCACCGGCGCATCGCCTATGCCGAAGGCGAGGAGGAGCGCATCCTGCGCGCGGTGCAGGTCGTGGTCGACGAGAACATCGCGCGCCCGGTGCTCATCGGCCGTCCGACCATCATCGCCCAGCGCTGCGAGAAGTTCGGCCTGCGCCTGCAGGAAGGGCGCGACTACGAGGTGGTCAACACCGAGTACGACGAGCGCTTCCGCGACTACTGGCAGACCTACCTGCGCATGACCGAGCGCAAGGGCGTCACGCAGCAACTCGCGAAGATCGAGATGCGGCGCCGCCTCACGCTGATCGGCGCGATGATGCTGCACAAGGGCGAGGTCGCGGGCCTGGTCTGCGGCACGTGGGGCTCGACGGCCAACCACCTGCTCTACATCGACCAGGTCATCGGCAAGCGGCCGGGCTGCAACGTCTACGCCGCGATGAACGGGCTGATCCTGCCGGGCCGCCAGGTGTTCCTGGTCGACACGCATGTCAACGCCGACCCCACCGCCGCGCAGCTGGCCGAGATCACCATCATGGCCGCCGAGGAGATGAAGCGCCTGGGCATCGTTCCGAAGGCCGCGCTGCTGTCGCACTCCAGCTTCGGCGCCAGCAGCCATCCGTCGGCGCAGAAGATGCGCGACACGCTGGCCCTGCTGCGCGAGCAGGCGCCCTGGCTGGAGGTGGACGGCGAGATGCACGGCGACGCGGCGCTGGATCCGGCCTACCGCGCCCGCCTGATGCCCAACTCGACGCTCACCGGCGAGGCCAACCTGCTGGTGATGCCCAACATCGATGCGGCCAACATCTCGTACAACCTGCTCAAGACGGCGGCCGGCGGCGGCATCGCCATCGGCCCGGTGCTCCTGGGCGCGGCCCGGCCGGTACACGTGCTGACGCCGTCGACCACGGTGCGCCGCATCATCAACATGACGGCGCTGACCGTGGCCGACGCCAACGCGGCGCGCTGACCCGGGCGTTGTAGGACAGCGTCGCGGCTGCTTCGGCAGCCGTTATGCTGGCGTCGCGAACGACATGGAACCATGTCGCGCCGCTGCATTTTCCGGTGTTTTAGAAGCTCTGCTGTCGAGCAACAAGGTCTCCAGCCACCGTCCGGACACCCCCAAAGTCAGCGGCCAATCAGCGAATCCAGGGGCATTTCCAACGGGTTACGCCGAGCGCAATCCCAGAGATTGCAGCGTCAATATCGTGAGTGTTTGCTCACACTCAAGCCCCATGCCCGAGTGCCTCCTCCAGCCCGAGACTTGAGATTTCGAGGGGGTTCCGGTACCATTCAGGATTGGAATTTCAGGGTTGCTTCGGAATTCGGTGCCGTTATCGCGAGCATCGCGCCGAGGCCAGGAACCGGTCTATCAGCCGGTACGAACAGGTCTAGCCGTGGTGATCAACGAGAAGGACGTCGTGAAGAACGTCGACGCAGCCACCGTCAATGGCGGGCGTGCTGGGGCCACGGCGAAGCCGTCCCTCCGCCACGGCGCCTTGTTCGCGCTGGTGCTCACCGTCGCGACGACCTTCGCCACGCTGGCTCCGACCCGTTCAGAAGCGAAGCAGCCGTCCGGCCTGGGTGCCGACGTCTCGCTGGCCAGCCTGCCCCCGGAAGCCCAGCGAACCGATCAACTGATCCATTCGGGCGGTCCGTTCCCGTTTTCGCGCGACGGCGTGGTATTCGGCAACTACGAGAAGCGCCTGCCGCGCGAGCCTCGTGGCTGGTACCACGAGTACACCGTGCCGACGCCCGGGGCACGCAACCGGGGCGCTCGCCGAATCATCTGCGGCGGCAACCAGCCGACGGAACCAGATGCTTGTTTTTATACCGAAGATCACTACAACAGTTTTCATCGGATCGTGAAGTGATCGTCGGAAGACGAATGTTCTTGTGATTTCTGAGAGGAACGTGACCATGCAATTGCAGACCGTCCGTCCCAACATCGTTCAATCGATACGGGCGTATCGGGTCGACGAATTGCTCGAGGCAGCGCAAGGTGCCGGACAGCATTTTCTCTACGCGAACCTGACCAACGCGCAGTCCAAGCAGGACGTGCTCGAGGCCATTGCCGAGGCGTTCCTGTTCCCGGCGCACTTCGGCAAGAACCTGGACGCGTTGTACGACTGCATGACCGACCTGGTGCACAAGTCGGGCTCGCAGCCCGGCTTCGTCGTGGTGCTGGAGCAATTGCCCGACAACCCCCGATTCGATCGCGAATCGCGCGAGCAGCTGCTCGACGTGTTCCGCGACGCCGCAGACTTCTGGGGGGAACGAAAAATTGCCTTCAGGTGCTTCTATTCTTTTCAGTAGCCCGCTCTCAAGAAAATGGGTCATGGGAGCGGGCGGCAGAAGCGGCCCCAGTCATCGAAAAGCCGGCCCCGAAGGCCAGCAGCAAAGCCAACGCGAACGCCACGTTCGGCACGAACATGCCGCTGATGAGCAGCGCGTTCGACACCGCGATGTGGCTCAACGCGGCCTGATCCAGGCAGCGTTCCACGCACGAAAAGGCCCCTTCGCGGGGCCTTTTTCGTTGCCGAGCCGGGAACGGCGCCGCTATTCGTCGTCGCCGAGATCGACGGCGCCCAGCGCCTGCTCGGGCAGCGCCGGCAAGGCCAATGCGAGCGCGATGTACTCGTCCACCGGCACCTGCTCGGCGCGGCGCGTGCCGTCGAACTCGCCCGTGTGGCCGTGTTCGGCGAGCCACTTGCCGAGCGTGGCGCGCAGCATCTTGCGGCGCTGCGAGAACGCGACGCTGACGATCTTGCCCAGCACGGCCGGATTCACTGCCGCCGGGTTCGCGCGCGGGCGCATGCGCACGATGGCGGACATCACGCGCGGCGGCGGATCGAAGGCCTCGGGCGGCACGTCGAACAGGTGCTCGATCTGGTAGCGCCACTGCAGCATCACGGTGAGCCGACCGAAGGCCTTGCTGCCGGGCTTGGCGGCCATGCGGTCGACCACTTCCTTCTGCAGCATGAACACCTGGTCCACTACGTGCGGCGCGGCCGCGATCAGGTGGAACAGGATGGGCGAGGAGATGTTGTACGGCAGGTTGCCGACGACGCGGATCGGGCCGCCCAGGCGCTCGGACAACGCGGCGAAGTCCACCCGCAGCACGTCGGACTCCACCACGTCGAGATCGCCGCGGCGGCGCAGCCGCTCGGCGAGGTCGCGGTCGAGCTCGATGACGGTCAGCGCGTCGCAGTGCGCACGCAGCGGGATCGTCATCGCGCCCAGGCCCGGGCCGATCTCCACCAGGCGCTCGCCCGGCTTCGGGCCGATCGCCCGGATGATGCGGTCGATGACGTCGGCCGCGGTCAGGAAGTGCTGGCCGAAGCGCTTGCGGGCGATGTGCGCCATCCGAAGCTTCCGATCAGACAGGCGAGTCGCGGTATTCGATGAAGGCCTTGGCACGAAGGTCGGCCACCCACTCGGCGTAGGCCGGGTCGAACTTCTGCTCGCGCAGCGCGTTGGTGGCCTGCTCGCGCAGCTGCTTCGGATCGACCACGGTGTCGCGGCGGTCGAGCACCTGGATCAGGTGGACGCCGAAGCGCGAGCGCACGGGGCCGGACAGGCCGGAGATGGGCAGCTTGTCCATGGCCTCCTCGAATTCGGGCACGAACGAGCCGGGCGAGGCCCAGCCGAGGTCGCCGCCGGCCTGGCCGCTGCCGTCCTCCGAGTACTGGCGGGCCAGCTCCTCGAAGGTCTTGGTGCCGCTGGCGATCTGCTGGCGGAACTCGATGATGCGGCGCTCGGCGGCGTCGATGCTCATGGACGGCGACGGGCGCAGCACGATGTGGCGCACGCGCGTCTGCGTGACCGTGAGGCCCGATTCCTCGCCGCGCGAGATCACCTTCAGGATGTGGAAGCCGGCGCCGCTGCGCACCACGTCGGTCGTGCCGCCCACCTTGACGTTGGCCACGGCGGTGGCGAACAGGTCGGGGTATTTGTCGACCGCGCGCGAGCCCATCTCGCCGCCCTTGGACTTGTTGGTGTCCTCGGACATCTCGCGCGCCACCTGCTCGAACGGCTCGCCGTTGCGCACGCGCGAGAGCGCCTGTTCCGCGCGCGCCTTGCGCTCGGCCTCGACCGCCGGCGTCGCCTTGTCGGGTACCGTGATCAGGATCTGGGCGATGTTCATCTGCGGCGCGGCGGAGCGGCCGCCGCGCATCTTGGCGATGTAATCGGAAATCTCGGCATCGCTCACGCGGATGTGGTTGACCACCTCGCGCTCGCGGATGCGCTCGATCGTGATCTGGTCGCGGATGCCGTTGCGGAACGTGGCGTAGTCCAGGCCCTGCTGGCGGATGCGTTCGCGCAGCTGGTCGGAGGTCATCTTGTTGGACTGCGCGATGTTGCCCACCGCCCGGTCGACCTCGGCGTCATCCACCTTCACGCCGTTGTCGCGCGCGTAGGTGACCAGCACCCGCTCCTCGACCAGCGCGTCCAGCGCCTGCTTGCGCAGCTCGCCCGGGGTCGGCTGCGAGCCGCCCTTCTCGATGCTTTCCTGCTGCAGCTTCAACTGGCGTGCCTGCACCTCGTTGTTGGTGACCGACTCGGTGTTGACCACCGCGACGATGTAGTCGGCAGAGCGGGCCGTGGCCTTGATGCGCGGCAGGGTGCCGAACTGGCGCACGCCCGAGGCGGCAACGGGCGAGAGCACCGTCGGCTTGTCGACCTGGGGGATGGGCGCGCCGGTGGCGGGCGTGGGGGCCGAGGCCGCGGGCGCGGCCGATTGGGCGAACCCGGCGGCGGCGGCGCCGAGCAGGAGTGTCGCGGTGACCAGGGTCAGGAAATTGAGCTTCAAGCGATCTCTCATGGTGTAGTCGTGGTCACGGCCGGTGCGCCGGGGTCGTTGCGCAAGGGTTGGTAGCCGGGCACATTGTCCTTCAGTACCTTGAGGGACCCTGTTCCGAGCGTCGACAGGCCATTGAGTTCCAGTTGCAGCACCAGATGGGTGGTGCTTTCCTGGCGGCCGGTGGAAGTACGCTCGACCATGAGGCGGCCGATCCAGCAGCCGGCGTCGTACTCGAAGCCGCCGATGGCGTAGGTGGCGCGGTTGTCGCTGACGCTGTAGTCGACGCGGCCGACCGCGTAGAGCGTGCCGCCGCAGCCGCTGGGCCGCGGCTCGCGGTGGAACACGGGCCACTGGCCGCCCACCTCGTACTGCTTGCTGGAATCGCGCGCGTACCGGTACGTCAGGCTCACCGTCTTGAATGGCCCCGGGTGATAGCGAGCGCTCACGACTGCGCGCTGCGTCCAACCCGTGTGCGCGGACGGATCCTCTTCCACGATGCCGTCGAAGCTCCAGTGCTCCATCGCCGACGACGACCCGTAGAGCAACAGGTGCGACAGCCGCTGCGACTCGGGCTGCGGATTCTCGACGTTGTAGTTGTCCGTGGTGAGTCGCTGGTCGCTGAACAGGAACTTCTGCGCCACGCCCAGGCGCAGCAGCTCTCGGCCGTTGCTGGCGTCGTTGTAGCGGGTGCTGACGCCGGCGGTGAGCTGGTTCTCGTCGGAGATGCGGTCGTTGCCGGTGAACTGGTTGTCGCTGAAGATCGAGACTTCGTTGAAGTCCTTCGGCGCCGTGTCGTACAGCGGCAGCTTGTTCTGGTCGTGGTACGGCGTGAGCACGTACAGGAAGCGCGGCTCCAGCGTCTGCACCAGGTCGCGGCCGAACAGCCGGGCCTGGCGCTCGAAGCTGAACGCGCTGTCCGCGCTGAAGGTGGGGATCCACTGCGTGGTGTCGACGTGGTTGCCGGAGGCGTCGATGTCGCTGCGGTAGCTGGCGCCGTGCATCGTCAGGCGCGGCTCGAAGCGGCCCCAGTCCGACGTGAAGCTGCGCGAGATCGAGCCGATCAGGTGCGCGCGGGTGCCGCCGACGCGATTGTCGAGCGCGGTCTGGTCCTTGAGGGCGACGCCCGCCGCCGACTGCAGGCCGCGCAGGTAGCCGATGTAGTCGTCTTCCTGCGCGTGGTTGGACAAGTCGAAGCGGTTGGCCTCGGCCTCGAAGTCGAAGCGGACCAGATCCTTCAGCGTGACGTTGCCGCGCAGGCCCACCTGCGGGCTGCGCTGGTAGGGCACGGTGATCAGTGCGGACGCATCGGTCTCGCCGGGATCCTGCAGCGTCTGGAAGCGCTGCACGCGGGCGTAGGTGTCGATCTCGCCGGCGTCGCCGAAGGGCAGGAAGCGGCGCGTGCCCGACAGGTCGGTCGGCAGCATGCGCTGGGTGAGCGCGGGCATCTGGCTGGGGAAGTCCTTCCAGTACTGCGCGTCCGACACCCGCTGCATGCGCGCGCTGTAGGTTAGCCAATCGCTGCGCGAGCCCTCGTGCGCCCACTCGAACGCACCGCGCGTGCGGTTGCCGGCGTCCATGTCGCTGGGCAGCAGGTAGCCGGTCAGTTGACCAAGGTCGTTCGGCTCGAGGTAGCGCAGCTCGCCGGTGAGCTCGGCGCCGCGCTTGGTGCTGTAGCCGGGCGAGATCGTCGCGTCCAGGTTCGGGGCGATGTTCCAGTAGTACGGCACCGACACGGCGAAGCCGCCGCGGTTGCTCAGGTCGCCGGTGGGCGGCAGCCAGCCCGACTTGCGCTCGGCCGTGACGGGGAACGTGAGCGACGGCGCCGCGAGGATGGGCACGCCCAGGAAGCGCAGCGTGGCATGCGTGGCCCGGCCTTCGTTGGTGGCGCTGTCGATGTCGATCTGGTCGCCCGTGATGATCCAGTCGGGCTCGTCCGGCCCGTCGCGCGAGCAGCTCGTGTAGTTGGCGACGTAGGCCGTCGACCGGTCGCGGTCGATCAGCTCGATGCGCTGGGCATGGCCGCCGGCCTTGCGCGCGCCGAGTTCGTATTCGGTGCCGATCAGCGTGCCGGCCGAGCGCGTGAGCTCGAGGTCGACGCGGTCGGCGCTGAACCAGTCGAGGCCGCGGCTGATGCGCACGTTGCCCTGGCCGTGGGCCGTGTCGCTGAGGCGGTCGTAGGTGACCAGGTCGGCATGGAGAACCGTGTCGAGGCGCGTGACCTCCACCTTGCCGCTCGCCTGCGTGACGCCGCCGATCTGGCTGACCACGTCGTCGGCCGTCAGCGTGACCAGCGGCGGCGCGACGTCCGAGCCGGCCAGCTCCTTCGGCGGCTCCGGCGCCGGCCTGGCGCGCACGGGCGGCAGCGCCTGCGCGCCCGCGAGGCCCGCGAACACGCACAGCGCCGCCGCGGCAGCCAGGGGTGCCACGGCGGACGGGGGACGGGGACGGCGACGCGGCAGGGGAGAACGCAACACGCGAACTGAAGAGGGCTGGGTGGCGGAGCGCCTGGCGGCGCCAGTGGGGTCGGACCCCGCGCGCGGCGGACAGCGAATCGACGCGTCGACACCGCCCTGCGGGGACCCGAGCCGCTTGCGACGCAGGGGGATTATTAGAATGGCGATTATCCACGACAGTGCTGCCGGCTTGTGTCGGCGGGTCGTGCCGCGTTGCCCGGGAGTCACGAGCGCCCCGCGGCGGCCGCGCCCCTGCCGCGCCATCGCGCCTCCTCCATCCGCCCGGACCGTTCCCCAGATGACCGCTTCTCCCTCCGGCGCCGCCTCCGCGGCCGTCTCCAGCCCGCCGATCGCCTGGCCGGACACCGAGCGCGAGCGCGCGTTCGGCCACTGGTTCGACGAGCTCGCGCCGCGCCACCGCCTGGCCCGCGCCAGCCTGCACCTGGCCTCGGCCGACGCCAGCTCGCGGCGCTACTTCCGCGTCGCCAGCCTCGACGGCGGCAGCTTCATCGTGATGGACTCGCCGGCCGCCGAGGACAGCGTCGCCGCCTTCGTGCGCATCGGCGGCCTGATCCGCGGCGCCGGGCTGAACGGGCCGCGCGTGCTCGAACAGGACGTGCACCAGGGCTTCCTGCTTCTGGACGACCTGGGCGACACCCAATACCTGGCCGCGCTGCGCCAGGCCGACCAGTCCGGCGCCGACGCCCTGATGCGCGACGCCATAGCCGCGTTGATCCAGTGGCAGCTCAAGGGCGACTGCAGCACGCTGCCGCCCTACGACGACGCGTTGCTGTGGCGCGAGGTTCAGCTGTTTCCCGACTGGTGCGTGGCCAGGGAGTTCGGCGTCACGTGGACGGCCAAGGAGCAGGAGACCTGGCAGGCCGTCAGCCAGCGCCTGATCGACAGCGCGCTCGCCCAGCCGCAGGTGGCCGTGCACCGCGACTGGATGCCGCGCAACCTGATGGTGTGCGCCCGCAACCCGGGTGTGCTCGACTTCCAGGACGCCGTGCGCGGTCCCATCACCTACGACCTGGCCTCGATGCTGCGCGACGCGTTCCTCTCATGGGACGAGGAGCACGAGCTCGATTGGGCCGTGCGCTACTGGCAGGAGGCCCGCCACGCCGGGCTGCCGGTGGATGCCGACTTCGGCGAATTCTGGCGCCAGACCGAGTGGATGGGCCTGCAGCGCCACCTGAAGATCCTGGGCATCTTCTGCCGGCTGAAGCACCGCGACGGCAAGCCGCACTACAGCGAGGACCTGCCGCGCTTCTTCAACTACGCCACGAAGGTGGCCAACCGCTACGGGCCGCTGCGCTCGCTGCTGAACCTGCTGGAGCCGCTCACCGGCGCGGCGGTGCAGGCGGGCTACACGTTCTGAGCCGGATCCGCCATGCAGGACGGGCGCCGTCGGCGCCCGTCCTGCATGGCGTGAAGGTCAGAAGCTTTCCCACTCGTCGCTGACGCCGGCCGATGGCGCCGGAGCCGCTGCGACGGCCACCGCAGGCGTCGCCGCGCGGGCGGGTACCGGCTTTGCCGGCGCGACCTTGACCGGTGCCGGCTTGGTCGCCGCCTTCGCCTTGGCGCTGGCGATCACCGTGTCGGCGGCCAACCCATGCGCGGGCGCGGCACGCCCCGCGGCCTCGCCTTCGGCCAGCCGGAACGTGGAGACCACGGAAGCCAGCTTGATCGCCTGGCCCTTCAGCGACTCGGCGGCCGCCGCGCTTTCCTCCACCAGCGCGGCATTCTGCTGGGTCATCTGGTCAACCTCGCCGACCGCGCTCTTGACCTCGACGATGCCCCGGCTCTGCTCGGTGGAGGCCGCGCTGATCTCGCCGATGATGTCGGTGACACGCTGCACGCTGGCCACGATCTCGGTCATCGTCGTGCCGGCGTCGTGCACCAGGCGCGAGCCCGATTCCACGCGCTCCACCGACGCGCCGATCAGTGACTTGATTTCCTTGGCGGCCTCGGCCGAGCGCTGCGCCAGCGAGCGCACCTCGCCGGCCACCACGGCAAAGCCGCGGCCCTGCTCACCAGCGCGTGCGGCTTCCACCGCGGCGTTCAGTGCAAGGATGTTGGTCTGGAACGCGATGCCGTCGATCACGCCGATGATGTCGGCGATCTTCTTGGAGCTGCTGTTGATGTCGTTCATCGTGGAGACGACCTGGGCCACCACCGCACCGCCGCGCGCGGCCACGGCCGCGGCCGACGTGGCCAGCTGGTTGGCGGTGTGGGCCGACTCGGTGGACTGGCGCACGGTGGCGGTGAGGCCGTCCATGGAGCTGGCGGTGCGCTGCAGGTGGCTGGCGGCCAGTTCGGTGCGCTGCGACAGGTCGGCGTTGCCGCTCGCCACCTCGGAGCTGGCCACCTCGATGCTTTCCGACGACTCGCGCACCTGGCCCACCAACTGGCGCAGGGAACCCTGCATGTCGGCCAGCGCGCGCACCAGGCGCGCCGGTTCGTCCCGGCCCTGGGCCTCGATCGGCCCGGCCAGGTCGCCGCCGGCGATGCGGGTGGCCACCGCCACGGCCTGGTCCAGCGGGCCGCAGATGGAGCGCAGCGTCATCCACATCAGCGGCAGGAAGATGACCAGCGTGATGCCTACCAGCGCGATGCGGGCCAGGGAGGCGAGCATCGAGCCCCGGGCGATGGCGGCGCGGATGCCGGCCTGGCCGGCCTGCTGCGACTTGAGGATGGCGGTGAGGTTGGCCTGCGCCTCGTCCAGCTTGCCGTTGGCCTGGCCAGCGTAGGCGAGCGCCGCGGCGGCGTCCATCTTTGCGTCGGCGAGTTGCTGCGCGACGGGATCGACGATCTCGACGACGTCTGCCAGCAACTTCTTCTGCTTGCCCAGCAGTTCCGCCAGCGCGAGGTCGGCGGGATGCGCCTTGACCAGTGCGTCGCCGCCGCCGCCGAGCGTGCCGATCTCCTTCTTCCACGTGTCGTGCAACGGGCCCACCCCGGTGGGGTTGGAGACCGCCGTGGCGATCATCTCGGCCTGGTAGCGACGGACGCTGGCCATGGATTCGCGCAGGCCGGCCACCTGTTGCGCGGTGGCCTCGGCCTGGTCGAACAGCACCGTGACGTCGGAGCTGCCCGACTGGGCCGAGATCCATCCCCAGCCGGCCTGTACCAGCAGCGAGATGGCGACCAGCGACATCACGAGATAGAAGCGGGAGCGGACGGAGATGTTGCGCATCGAAAGCATGGACGCCTCGCGTGGAAACGGTGATACGGGGGTCGATCGGGGGCGGGTCTCCGCGATCCGTCTTCGCGCGGACCTGTTCCAGTTCATCGGCCGATTGTGGTGATACCGAACTCCCGACAAGCGACGAAATGCCGCGCTTAAGCGGTCAAATTCACGCCGGCGACGCGCAGTACCCGAAATGCGCGCGCGTGGTGCGTTCGGTTTGTTCGATTCACGATCGACGCGTTACCACGACACCGCAAATCCCTGCGCCAGCGGGCACTTGCACGCGCCGCTAACCTGCGCCGCATGACCACCCTGTTCGATTCCTTCAAGTTCGGCGACATCGCCGTCGCCAACCGCCTCGTGATGGCGCCCCTCACGCGCGACCGCGCCGCCGCCGGCCGCGTGCCGCACGCGCTGAACGCGCTGTACTACGAGCAGCGATCCGATCCGGCCACGGGCGCCGGCCTGATCGTCTCGGAGGGCACGCAGGTGAGTCCGCTGGGCCAGGGCTACCTCGACACCCCGGGCATCTACAGCCCCGAGCAGCTGGCCGGCTGGAAGCTCGTCACCGACGCCGTCCACAGGAAGGGCGGCAGGATCGTGGCGCAGATCTGGCACGTGGGCCGCATCTCGCACACCTCGCTGCTGCCCGCGGGCGAGCAGCCGGTGTCCTCCACCGCGAAGCCGGCCAACACCAAGACCTTCACGCCCGCCGGCTTCGAACAGGTGTCCGCGCCGCGCGCGCTGTCCACCGACGAAGTGGCCGGCGTCGTGGCGGAGTTCCGCCGCGCCGCGCGCAACGCGATTGACGCCGGCTTCGACGGCATCGAGGTGCACGGCGCCAACGGCTACCTGGTGGAGCAGTTCCTGCGCGATTCGTGCAACGACCGCACCGACCGCTACGGGGGCTCCATCGAGAACCGCGCGCGCTTCCTCATCGAGTTGATGACCGCCGTCTGCGACGAGATCGGCCCGGGCCGCGTGGGCCTGCGCCTGTCGCCGGTGACGCCCGCCAACGACATCGGCCAGGACTCCGATCCGACGGCGTTGTTCAGCCACGTCGTCAAGGAACTGGACAAGCTTCGCTTCGCGTTCATCGAGATCGTCGAGGGCAGCACGGGCGGCCCGCGCGACTTCGCCCCGTTCGACTTCGCCGCGCTGCGCAAGCTGTGGTCCGGCGCCTGGATCGTCAACAACGGCTTCACGCGCGACATGGCGCTCGACACCATCGCCGCCGGCAAGGCCGACGCGATCTCGTTCGGCAAGCCCTTCATCTCCAACCCCGACCTGACGCGCCGCCTGCGCGACAACGCGGAGCTCGCCGATTGGAACCAGAAGACGTTCTACGGCGGCGGCGCGGAGGGCTATACGGACTATCCGGCGCTGGCGGGCTGATCGCCGGAACCGCCATCAAGGCCTTCCTGGCGCTGGCGGCGTGATGAAGCCGATCGGCCGCCTGGGTGGATCAGGGGGCGCCATCAACTCGCGCAGGGCGTCGAAAACCTGTTTCAGATGCTCGCGCGTCCCGCGGCTGAAGGCATCGTGCGACAGGGAGAGCGCGACTGTCTTGTCTTCGAGTTCAGCCAGGCGCGCGGCCAGTTCGGCGTGCGTGGCGGACAGGGCACGCACGCGCACGAAGGCACGCATGATCTCGATGTTGACGTCGATGGCATGCCTGCTTCCCAACACCGAGGAGAGCATCGCCACGCCCTGTTCGGTGAAAGCGTAGGGAGGGGTGCGCCGGCCGCCTCGGCCCGGCTTTGAGGTCACAGTTTGTGACCTCAAAGCCGCGACCTCCTCGATCGAGAGTTGAAACATGAAATCGGGCGGAAAGCGCGCGACGTTGCGCTTGACCGCCTGCACCAGCGCCTTGGTCGGGACGGCGTACAACTCTGCCAGAGCAGAATCGAGCATCACACGCTGCCCGCGCAGCGTCAGGATGCGGCTGCCGATCAGAGGCTGCAGGGGCTGCAACGGCTCGTCGCTCATCCACCCCTCCTGAATTCAATACGCGGAACCCAATCCATGCGCCCAGCATAGGGGCCGAATCACGGGGAGCCGCCCGCCATTTCGGCGATTTTTGCCCGGCAAAGCGCAGGCCGTTCGATTCGCTGCAGGATGACATCAATATTGCGCACCAAGGCGCAGCCGCGCCCTGAACAGCTCCACGACCCCCGTCGCCCTCGGCCCCGGGATCAGCTCGAACGGCAGCCCCGCCGCGATCGTGCCGGGCATCCGCACCGACAGCCAGAAGCCGCACCAGCGCGACTGCGCCACCATCTTGGCGGCCTGCTCGAAGCCCAGCGTCTCGTTGAAGCGCGCGTCGGGCAGGCGCGGAACGCTGACCACCAGCGTGCAATCGGGGAAGCGAAGCAGGTCACCTTCCCACAGGCCGGACTCCTGCACGCCGTCCAGCGCCAGGTGCTCGTCGAACGAGGCGGGCGGGAGCGGCGCCTCGGGGTCGGACACGCCGGCCTGCGCGCGCATCGTGCGCCAGACGGGCGCGTGCACGGTCGGATAGGCGTACAGCGCGTGCGACAGCGCGAGCTCGTCGGCCAGCGCCGGATCCTCGCCCACCGGGTGGCCGGCCGCCCGCCGCGCGAAGCCGGTCAGGCCCACCGGCACCGGGCCGGCCGCCGGCGCCAGCCGCAGCACCCCGCCGGCGTCCGCGGGAAGGGGCACATTCACGGAGGCCACGCGCATCGTCATCGGCGCATTGTCGGCGCAACTGTCGTCGACAATGACGCGCCATGCCTTCCAAGCCCATCGCCGACCTCGCCCAGCTGCTCGCCGGCATGGCGCCCGAGCTTCAGCCGGGCACCTGGGCGTGGTGCGCACTGCCGCCGGGGACGCCGGCCGGCGGCGTCGACGCCGTGGCCACGATGCGCGAGACGGAGGGCCTGACGGTGGTCGTCGCCGAGGCCACCGCCCGCGAGCGCGGCTGGCCCGTGGCCTTCCGCAGCGCCTGGATCACCCTGCGCGTGCACTCCGACCTGGCCGCCGTGGGCCTGACCGCCGCGTTCGCCCGCGCGCTGGCCGACGCCGGCATCGCCTGCAACGTGGTGGCCGGCGTGCACCACGACCACCTGTTCGTGCCGGTGGATCGCGCCGGCGAGGCGCTGGCGGCGCTGCAGGCCCTGGCCCGGTCGGCGTCCTGAGGCTCATGCGCGGCGCGAGGGCTCTTATGTGCGACCCCGCTCCTATACTGGCGCGCCCCGCACTTCGACCCCGCCCCCCGGACACCCGATGACCGCCCTCCCGCTGAACGGCACGCCTGCCGCGACGACCCCGCTGCCGGCGCTGCGGCTGGTGGACGTCGCATGCCGGCGCGGCGACCGGCTGCTGTTCACCGGGCTCACGGAGACGCTGGGCCCCGGCGAGCTGCTGTGGCTGCGCGGCGGCAACGGCCGCGGCAAGACCAGCCTGCTGCGCCTGGTGGCCGGCCTGGCGGCGCCGGAACACGGCCAGATCCTGTGGGGCGACACGCCGGCGCGGCGCAACGAGGGCTTCGCCGCGCAGCTGGTCTACATCGCGCACGCCAATGCGCTCAAGGACGACCTCACGGCCACCGAATCGCTCGCCTTCCTCGCGCGGGTGCACGCACGCGACGCCGGCGCGCCCGCGCTGCGTGCCGCGCTCGCGCGCCTGGGCCTGGCAGGGCGCGAGCGCACGCCGGTGCGCAGCCTGTCGCAGGGCCTGCGCCGCCGCGTGGCACTGGCCCGGCTCGCGCTGGAGACGGCACCCGCGCTGTGGGTGCTTGACGAGCCCTTCGACGCGCTGGACGTGGCCGGCACCGCCACGCTGCACACGCTGCTGGCCGCGCACCGCGCACGCGGCGGCAGCGTGCTGCTGACTAGCCACCACCTGCACCTGGACGCCGCGGCGGCCAGCGCGGGCTTCCGCATGCTCGACCTGGACCTGCTGCCGCGCGACGCGGCCGTCGCTCGATGAACGGCGCCGTGTTCGCCGCCGTGTACCAGCGCGACCTGCGCCTGGCCTGGCGCCGCCGCACCGAGGCGCTGCTGCCCGTGGCGTTCTTCCTGGTCGCCGCCAGCCTGTTCCCGCTGGGCGTCGGGCCCGATCCGCAGATCCTCAGGCTGATCGCGCCGGGCGTGGTGTGGGTGTGCGCGCTGCTGGCCGCGATGCTGTCGATGCCGCCGCTGTACGCCGCCGACCATGCCGACGGCTCGCTGGAGCAGTTGCTCCTGGCGCCCGGCGCCGGCCTGGCCGTGGCCGCCGCCAAGGCCGCCGCGCACTGGACGATCAGCGGCGCGCCGCTGGTGGTGGCGGCCCCGCTGCTGGGCCTGCTGCTGGGCCTGCCGAGCGCGGAACTTCCGGTGCTGTTCGAGTCTCTCTTGCTGGGGACGCCGATCCTGAGCCTGCTGGGCGGCGTCGGGGCAGCGCTGACGCTGGGGCTGCGCAGCGCCGGCATGCTGATCGTGCTGATCGTGCTGCCGCTGGCCATTCCGGCGCTGATCTTCGGCGCCGGCGCGGCGGCGGCGGTCGACGCCGGGCTGTCGCCCTCGCCGCACCTGTCGCTGCTGGGCGCGCTGCTGATCGCCTGCCTCGTCGGGGCGCCGCCGGCCACGGCGGCGGCGCTGCGGATCGCGGTCGAATAGCGGGCAAGGCTAATTTCGATGATCCATGACATCCTGCAACATCCCCCCGCGCTGACGCCCGGACAATGCACGCCGTGACCACGACTTCCGCCGCCCCCGCCCTCCGACCGCGCCTGACCTGGTTCACGTTCGCGTCGCCGGCCAACTTCTACCGCCTGGCGGGCGCGCTGGCCCCGGCGTGCGGCGTGGCCGCGGCGGCGTTCGCGCTGGCCGGGCTGTGGATGGGCTTCTTCGTGGCGCCCACCGACGCGGTGCAGGGCGAGGTCTACCGCATCATCTTCATCCATGTGCCCACGGCGTGGATGTCGATGGTGCTCTACGTGGCGATGGCGTTCTGGGCCGCGATGGGCTGGTTCCTGAACGCCCGCATGGCCTTCATCTTCGCCCGCGCGATCGCGCCCACCGGGGCGCTGTTCACCGTGCTGGGCCTGTGGACGGGCGCGCTGTGGGGCCGGCCCACCTGGGGCACCTGGTGGGTGTGGGACGCCCGGCTCACCTCCGAGCTGATCCTGCTGTTCCTCTACCTGGGCTACATGGCGCTGGTGGCCGCGATCGACGACACTCGGCGCGCCGACAAGGCCGGCGCGCTGCTGGCCATCGTCGGCGTGGTCAACGTGCCGGTGATCTACTTCTCGGTCGTCTGGTGGAATACGCTGCACCAGGGCTCGAGCCTGACCATGGGCGCCAAGCAGCACATGGCCTCCACCATGCTGGTGGCGATGCTGCTGCTGACGCTTGCCTGCTGGGCCTACGCGTTCGCCGTGGTGTTTTTGCGGGCGCGGGCGATCACGCTCGAGCGCGAGGGCGACGCCGCCTGGGCGCGGGCGCTGGTCGCCGCCAAGATTCAAGGATGAACGCCATGCAGTGGCACTCGCTTTCCGAATTCCTCGACATGGGCGGCCGCGGCGGCTTCGTCTGGGGCGCCTACGGCACCTTCCTCCTGCTGATGCTGGTGGAGCCGCTTGTCGCTCGCGCGCGCCTTCGCGCGGCGCGCACCGCCATCGCCGAGCGCATGGCCGACGAAGAGGCCGCGCGCGCGGCCGGAGCACGCCCGTGACCCCGCGCCAGAAGCGCCTGACGATCATCGTCGGCCTCCTCGCGGCCGTCGGCGTCGCCACGGCGCTGGTGCTCAACGCGTTCAATTCCAACCTCGTCTTCTTCTATTCGCCGTCGCAGGTGGCGGCGCACGAGGCGCCGGAAGGCCGGGCGTTCCGCGTGGGCGGCATGGTCACGGTGGGCAGCGTCAAGCGCGATGGCGTCGACGTGGTCTTCACCGTCACCGACCTCGTGAAATCGATGCAGGTGCACTATCACGGACCGCTGCCCGACCTGTTCAAGGAAGGCAAGGGCGTGGTGGCGCAGGGCAAGCTGGGCCCCGACGGCGTGTTCACCGCGCAGGAGGTGCTGGCCAAGCACGACGAGAACTACATGCCGCCCGAGGCCGCGGCGGCCCTCAAGAAGGCCGCCGAGCATGGCGGCAGCATGAAGACGGACGAACCTTTGAAAGCCCATCAATGATCCCGGAACTTGGCCAGGTCGCGCTGCTGATCGCGCTCGCCGTGGCCCTGATCCTCGGCACGCTGCCGATGATCGGCGCGGCGCGCGGTCGCGCCGACTGGATGGCGCTCGCGCGTCCCGCGGCGCGCGCGCACGCCCTGCTGGTAGGCGTCGCGTTCGCCTGCCTGGTGGCGTCCTTCGTGCGCAACGACTTCTCCGTGCTCTACGTGGCCAACAACTCCAACACCGCGCTGCCGCTGTTCTACCGCGTGGCCGGCGTGTGGGGCGGCCACGAAGGCTCGCTGCTGCTGTGGCTCACGATGCTGGCCGGCTGGATGCTGGCGGTCGCGCAGTGGAGCAGCAGGCTGCCGCCGCCGTTCGTGGCGCGCGTGCTGGGCATCATGGGGCTGGTCTCGATCGGCTTCATCCTGTTCATGCTGACCACGTCGAACCCGTTCGACCGCCTGGTGCCGGTGCCGCTCGACGGCAACGACCTGAACCCGCTGCTGCAGGATCCGGGCATGGTGAGCCATCCGCCGATGCTCTACATGGGCTACGTCGGCTTCTCGGTGGCCTTCGCGTTCGCCGTCGCCGCGCTCATCGAAGGCAAGATGGACGCCACCTGGGCGCGCTGGACGCGTCCGTGGACCACCGCCGCCTGGTCGTGCCTGACCATCGGCATCATGCTCGGCAGCGCCTGGGCGTACTACGAGCTGGGCTGGGGCGGCTGGTGGTTCTGGGATCCGGTGGAGAACGCGTCGTTCATGCCCTGGCTGGCTGGCACCGCGCTCATCCACTCGCTGGCCGTCACCGAGAAGCGCGGCGCGTTCAAGTCGTGGACGGTGCTGCTGGCGCTGCTCGCGTTCACGCTGTCGCTGCTGGGCACGTTCATCGTGCGCTCCGGCGTGCTGTCGTCGGTGCATGCGTTCGCCACCGACCCGAGGCGCGGGGCGTTCATCCTCGTGTTCCTGGGCATCGTGGTGGGCGGCGCGCTGACGCTGTACGCCTGGCGCGCGCCGAAGGTGGGCCTGGGCGCGCGGTTCTCGCTGGTGTCGCGCGAGTCCATGCTGCTGGGCAACAACATGCTCTTCGTCGTGGTGTGCGCGTCGGTGCTGCTGGGCACGCTGTACCCGCTGCTGCTCGACGCGCTGGGCCAGGGCAAGATCTCCGTGGGCGCGCCGTACTTCGAGACGGTGTTCCTGCCGCTGATGGTGCCCGTGGTGCTGCTGATGGCGCTGGGCCCGCTCGCGCGCTGGAAGGAGGCCTCGCTGCCGTCGCTGTTCCATCGCCTGCGCTGGGCCGCGCTGGCCTCGGTGCTGGGCGCGCTGATCACGTCCTGGCTGGCCGGCAAGCTGTCGCTCGGCGCGATGCTGGGCTTCCTGATGGCGTACTGGATCACCGCGTCCATCGTGGTGGACATCGTCGAGCGCCTGAAGTCCGACGGCGGCGTGCAGCTGGGCGTGTTCGCCCGCGTGCGCCAGTGGCCGCGCTCGCTCACGGGCATGTGGCTGGCGCACGTGGGCGTGGCCGTGTTCGCGTTCGGCGTCAGCATGGTGCGCACCTACGAGGTCGAGGAAGACCTGACGATGGCCATCGGCTCCAGCGCCACCGTGGGCGGCTACGAGTTCCGCTTCGCCGGCCTGCACCAGCTGAACGGCCCGAACTACGAGGCCATCGAGGCCGACATGCCGGTCACGCGCAACGGCAGCGAGGTGACGGTGCTGCACCCGCAGAAGCGCATCTACCGCGTGCAGCGCACGCCCACCACCGAGGCGGCGATCCAGCCGGGCCTCACGCGCGACCTGTACGTGTCGCTGGGCGAATCCGTGCAGCCCAACACCTGGACGCTGCGCGTGCACGTGAAGCCCTTCGTCGACTGGATCTGGGGCGGCTGCCTGCTGATGGCGCTGGGCGGCATCGTCGCGGTCAGCGACCGGCGCTATCGCCAGAAGGCGCGCCAGGCGCGTGCCGAGGATCCGCTGCTGCCGCCCAGCCGGCCGGTGCCGGTGGTGGGCCCGCTGGGCGCCAGCGGGGAGTCGGCATGAAGGTGCTGAAGTTCCTGATCCCGCTGGCGATCTTCCTCGTGATGGTGGGTTTCTTCGCGAAGGGCCTGTACAACAACCACGACCCGCACGAGGTGCCCTCGCCGCTGATCGACAAACCCGCGCCCGAGTTCGCGCTCACGCGCCTCGACCAGCCGGAACGGACCATCCGCCGCGCCGACATGCTGGGCAAGGTGTGGATGCTCAACGTCTGGGCGTCGTGGTGCGAGAGCTGCCGCGACGAGCACCCGCATCTCGTCGAGTTCGCCAAGCTGAAGGCGCTGCCCATCTACGGCCTCGACTACAAGGATCAACGCGAGCCCGCCCAGGCGTGGCTGGCCGAGCGCGGCAACCCGTACGACGCGTCGCTGTTCGACGCCAACGGCCGCGTGGGCATCGACTTCGGCGTCTACGGCGTGCCCGAGACCTTCCTCATCGACAAGCAGGGCGTGATCCGCTTCAAGCAGATCGGCGTGCTGACGCCCGAGGTGCTCAACGGCACGATCCTGCCGCTGGTCAGGAAGCTCAATGGCTGACCCGCGCCGCCTGCTCGCCACGCTGTTGCTCGCGCTGGCCTCGACCCTGCCCGCCTTCGCCGCCGACGCTCCGGCCTCGGCGCCGTCCGCCGCCTCGGCCGACGCCACCGTGAAGTTCGAGGCCCCGGTCGCCCGCCTGACCGCCGCCGATCCGGCGCTGGAAGCCCGCATGCTGGCGATCACCGGCGAGCTGCGCTGCCTGGTGTGCCAGAACCAGACCATCGCCGATTCGCACGCCGACCTGGCCGTCGACCTGCGCCAGGAAGTGCGCGAGATGCTGCAGCGCGGCCAGACGCCCGACCAGATCCGCCGCTACATGACCGACCGCTACGGCGACTTCATCCTCTACCGCCCGCCGCTGAAGGCCAGCACGGCCGTGCTGTGGCTCGCGCCGGCCGCGCTGCTGCTCGTCGCGCTGGCCGCGCTGGCCGTGGTGATCCGTCGGCGCGCCCGCCTGTCCGACGACCAGTTCGAACCCGAGCCGCTGCTGGACGACGAGTCCGCCGCGGTCGACCGCCCCGTGAATCTTGTATGAGCATGACGCTGTTCGTGATCCTGTCCCTCGCGCTCGCCGCGGCCACGCTGGCGATCCTGGCCTGGCGCGGGCCCGCCGTCGCCCACGTCACCGACGCGGCCGGCGCGGCCGAGGCCGTCGCCCGGCCCACGCGCGGCCTCGTCATCGCCCTGGCGCTGCTGGTGGCCGTCGTCGCCGGCGGCGGCTATGCCTGGGTGGGCTCGCCGCGGCTGCTGCCGGTGACGCCCGACGCGCCGCCGGGCCCGGGCCCGTCCGCCGAGGCCCAGGTGGCCGAGATGCAGGATCGCGCCGAACGCCATCCCACCGAGGCCAACGGCTGGCTGCAGGCGGCCCGCGCCAACGCGATGCTCAACCATGGCCAGGCCGCGGTCGACGACTTCCGCAAGGCCGTCGCTCTGCGCCCCAACGACGCCGAGCTGCTGGCCAACCTGGCCGACATGCTGGCCGCCACCGGCACCGGCCGGCTCGACGGCGAGCCGATCCAGCTGGTGGAGCGCGCGCTGGCGATCGATCCGAACAACGTGCGCGCGCTGGCGCTCAAGGGCAGTTGGCAGATGACGGAGCGCGACTTCCGTGGCGCGCTCACCACCTGGAACCAGGCGCTGAAGGTGGCCCAGCCGGACGACCCGATCGCTCAGTTCCTGCGCAGGCAGCTGGACGACATGCGGGCGATGGCCACGCAGGCGGCGTCGGCGCCGGCCTCGACGAGCCGCTGAGCAGCCGCGACTTCCTCGACGACGGCGCCCGCGGGCGCCGTTTTTCGTTGGTTTCGCCGGTTTCGCTGACCTTCGAATTTCGTGCACAACCTCACGGAGGTGCCGCTGTCGGGTTGCGTTTGCACACATCTGTGGCCCCACCACCCGGAACAGAACGTCTGGTTACTGATTACCCGACGGGCGAAACAGCGTGACGAAAAATACGGCACTTTTTCACGCTTGACCAAACAAGTTCACTGCGAAGATGCGGCCGGAGCGATGGATTGTGCAGTTCGCATGCCCGTCGACCGACCCTTTCCACGGGTCGCGGACACCGACTCCGGAACAACGACTTTCCCGCCGTCCTCAGGATCCCTCGGCCATCCCGGTCCAGGGTCAAGCACCATGACCATCGTCCACTCGCCCGCCGCCAGCGTTTCGCCGTCGCCGACTCCCGCCCAGGGATCGGCCGGCGGCTGGTATCGCGCCGAGGAAGCGATCATGGGCACCGAGGTGAGCGTGGAGCTCCAGGCCGCCGACCGGGCCGGCGCCGAGGCCGCCATCGCCGCGGTGATGGCCGAGATGCGCCGCATCGACGCCACGATGAGCCCGCACAAGGCCGACTCGGAGCTGTCTTTGGTCAACGCCGGCGCCGCCCAGGGCCCGGTGCGGGTCAGCCCCGGCATGTTCGGCCTCCTGTCGCGCGCCGTGGCGTTCTCCCGCCTGTCCGGCGGCGCGTTCGACATCACCTTCGCCAGCGCCGGCAACCTCTACGACTACCGCGCCGGCGTCGCGCCCGACCCGTCGGCGCTGGCCGACGCGCTGCCCCTGATCGACTGGCGCCACCTGCAGCTCGACGCCGCCACCCACAGCGTGCGCTTCGCGCGCCCGGGCGTGCGCATCGACCTCGGCGGCTTCGCCAAGGGCCACGCGGTGGACAACGCCGTGGCCATCCTGCGCCGGCTGGGCATCGCCAACGCGATGGTGGCCGCCGGCGGCGACAGCCACGTGATGGGCGCGCGCGGCAGCCGCCCGTGGACGGTGGCCATCCGCGACCCGCGCCGCGAGGGCGCCGTCGTGGCGGTGCTGCCGCTGGAGGACGTCTCGATCTCCACCTCGGGCGACTACGAACGATTCTTCGAGCGTGACGGCGTGCGTTGCCACCACCTGCTCGATCCGCGCACCGGCCGCTCTCCCGCCGGCGTGCGCAGCGTCACCATCATCGCCGACGACGGCCTGACCACCGAAGCCTTCTCCAAGACGGTGTTCGTGCTGGGCGTCGAGGAAGGCCTGCGCTTCGTTGAGGCCCATCCGGGCGTCGACGCGGTGATCGTGGATGCGCAGGGCGCACTGCACTATTCCGCCGGCCTCCTGGGCTGAGACGGACCACAAGAACCCAGGAAAGAGACCCCCTCATGAAGCTGCCGATCATGCATTCGACGCGCACCCTTCTCGCCGGTACGAGCGCCCTGGCCGCCGCCGGCGTCCTGTCGCTCGCGGCCTGCGGAGGCGGCTCGAAGTCCGACTCCAGCAGCGGCACCGTGCAGGGCGACGTGGCCATCGCGTACGCCAAGCGCGTCAACACCATCGGGCTGAATCCCACCAACGGCGCGCCCACCGCGCCGGGCGGCGACCTGATGATCCGCGAGAAGTCCTCGCCCAGCGCGCCCGAGCACAACATCACCGCGCAGTTCACCCTCGGCAAGGGCGACGCGGAAACGCCCGAGGTGTCGTGGGACGGCAAGAAGATCCTGTTCTCGATGCGCTGCCCCGCCTCCAACGCGGTGACCATCGGCGGCGCGCCGGCCTGCACCGGCCACTGGAATGTCTGGGAATACGACATGACCACGGGCGGCCTGACCGGCGGCACGTTCCGCCGCGTCACCTCGTCCACGAACGACGACGACATCCACCCGGTGTACCTGCCCGCGGGCCAGGGCATCGTGTTCTCGTCGAACCGCCAGACCGAGTCGATGCCCAACCAGGCGCTCGGACACAGTTATTACGCGCTTGACGAATACGAGCGCGAACGTGTGTTCAACCTGCACACAATGGCGCTGGACGGCAGCAACATCACGCAGATATCGTTCAACCAGAGCCACGACCGCAACCCCGTCATTCGACCGAACGGCCAGATCATGTTCTCGCGCTGGGACCACGTCGGCGGCCGCAACCACTTCAAGGTGTTCACGGTCAACCCGGACGGCACCGACATGTTCGTGCTGTACGGCTCGCACAGCGACGGCAACAGCTTCCTGCACCCGCGCGACATGGATCCCGCCGGCAAGTACGCGGGCTTCCTCTCGTCCGACCTGATGCCGCTGCAGCGCACCAACGAAGGCGGCGCCATCATGCTGATCGACGCGGCCCACTACTCCGAGCAGAACACGCCGGCCACGAAGTCGGTCGCTGCCATCGGCGGCCAGGCCCAGGCCACCGCGAAGACGGTCAACATCGACCGCGGCATCTCCACGTACGGCCGCTTCACCGCGCCGTATCCGCTGTGGGACGGCACCGATCGCGTGCTGGTCTCGTACCGCCCGTGCGAGGTGACCAAGAACGGCGTCGTCGTGCCCTGCTCCACGCTTACCGACGCCGAGCTCGCGCTGCTGGCCGACACCAACCGCCCGATCGCCGAGAGCGCGCTCGACCCGGTGCAGGACAACGTGCCGCCGCCGTACGCCGTCTACATGTTCAACGCGGCCAACCAGACGATGCTGCCCGTGGCCACGCCGCCGGCCGGCTTCATGTACGTCGACCCGGTGGCCATCCAGGCCCGCACCGAGCCGGCCACCAGCTCGCCCGCCGCGCTCGACTCGACGCTCGCCTCGCAGGGCATGGGCACGCTCAACGTCAAGAGCGTCTACGACACCGACGGCCTGGGCCGCATGGGCGCCGCGATGCTGACGGCGGCCGACGCCACCGGCACCTGCACCACGCTGATCCCGCAGACCACGCCGGTCGACGTCAACGACACCCGCGCCACCGTGGCCGACATCGCGCGCATGAAGAATCCCGCCGACGCCGCCTACAACTGCGCGCCGGCCCGCTTCATCCGCGCGGTGCGCGCCGTGGCGCCGCCCACCAACATGATGAAGATGCGCAGCTCGCTGGGCGAGACCGACTTCGAGGCCCAGCAGGTGCTCGGCTACGCGCCCATCGAACCCGACGGCTCGTTCAAGCTGAACGTGCCGGCCGACACGCCGATCGCGCTGGCCGTGGTCGATTCGCAGGGCCGCGCGCTGCAGACCCACACGAACTGGATCCAGGTGCGGCCCGGCGAGAAGCGCACCTGCGACGGCTGCCACAGCCCGCGCCGCGGCGCGCCGATCAACACCGGCGCGATCGCCAACACGGTGCCGACCGCGATCGTCGCCGCGATGGCCAGCGCCCACCAGTCCGGCGAGACGATGGCCGAGACCCGCGTGCGCCTCGACCCGACGGCCGCGACCCTCAAGCCCGACATGGTGTCCACCGACATCTGGGCCGACACCACCCAGGCCGGCGTCACCGCCCGCCCGGCCGTCGCGCTGCGCTTCACCGGCAACCCGAACCCGGCCGACGACCTCGTCACGCCGGTGCCGGTCAACGGCGTCATCAACTACCCGACGCACATCCAGCCCCTGTGGACGCGCGATCGCGGCGCCAACACCTGCACCACGTGCCACAACGTGTCCGACCACACCGACCTGAGCGCCACCACCGGCGGCGACGGTCGCGTGGTGTCCTACGACCGGCTGATGATCGGCGACCCGCAGCTCGACGCCTCGGGCCGTCCCGAGATCACCTTCGACGACGGCGTGCCGATGCTCGTGCGCCAGGCCGCGCTCGTGAACACGGCGGCCAGCGAAGGCGAGGCCGTGGGCCTGGCGCGCAAGAGCCGGCTCATGGAAATCCTGTCGGGGCAGACGCTGATGTCGGACGCCGCCGCCCAGGCCTCGCACCCGAACCCGCCGTCCACCGCGCCGGATCACTCCAAGATGCTCAACGCGGGCGAGAAGCGCCTGCTGGCCGAGTGGATCGACACCGGCGGCAAGTACTACAACGACCCGTTCGACCCGACCAGCGGCACCGCCATCATGGTGCCGACGCTGAGCGAAGACACGTTCATCGCCTCCGTCTACCCGATCCTGCAAAGCACCTGCGCCGGCTGCCACCAGGCCCTCGGATCCACCAACACCCCGACGGGCGCGACCTCGTTCACCAACAACCGCTTCGTGCTCACCGGCGACCCCGATGGCGACTGGGGCGTGACGATGACCATGGTCAACGACGTCTGCCATCCGTCCACCAGCTACCTGCTGACGCGCCCGTCGACGATCCCGCACCCGGACTCGGCAACCAGCCAGACCGCTGCGGTACTCCCCGCGAACGGCGCGAACTATGCGACCATCGCGAGCTGGATCGCAGCGGGTTGCCTGACTCCATGAAGATGCAGATCTCCTCGAGATATCTCTATCGCGGCATGCGCTTCGGCGCACCCGCCAGCGCGGTCCTCGGGGCCGCGCTCCTGCTTGGCTGCGGCGGCGGCGGCGATCCCCTGAGCAACCCCGGCAACGTGACGAACCCGGTGCAGACCGGCGGCGCCTCGCTGGCGTTTCCGTATTTCGAGAAGTGCATCTTCCCGATCTTCCTCAAGGAACTGCCCATCGTCCAGAATGGCGTCTCCTCGACGAACACGTGTTCGGGCTCCGGTTGCCACGACAGCGTCACGGGCACCGGCGGCGCCTTGCGAGTGATCGTCGCGGCCCAACCGGTGAGCGATGCCGACCTGACGGCCGCGGCTACCGACCCCGCCACGGCGACCGCCATCCGCGCAACCGACATGTACAAGAACTTCTACTCGGCCCAGGGCGTCACCGTGTTCGGAAGCCCGATCCAGAGCCGTCTGTTCGACAAGCCGCTTGTGCTCAACGTGCTGCACGGCGGCGGGCGCATCTTCGCGAGCCAGGATGACCCGAACGCCAAGCTGATTGCCTACTGGATCAGCCATCCGGTGCCCGACGGCCAGAACGAGTTCAGCAGTTCCAGCTACAGCATGTTCACTCCCGCGGATCCGGTGACGGGTACGTGCAACACGCAATGAACGGCGTGCGCGCCGTCCTCTTGATGTCCCTCGTGCCACGGTTGCTCGTGGGCGGGCTGGCATGCGCGCTCGCGTGCGGCGGCGCGCGCGCGGCGGACGCGCCCCCGGCCTTCCCGATCGACGCGCCTGCTTCGGCGCCGGCGGCCGCGGCCTCGGCGGCATCCGCCCCGGCCGACACCGCCTCCGCGCCCGCCGACAAGCCGCTCGTTGCCACCGTGCCGGTGCCCGGCTCGACGAAGACGGTGGAGATCCCCGCGCCGCTGGCCACCGTCTCGGCGCCCACCGTGCCCACGGCCGACAGCGTGCCCGGCGGCGAGAAGGTGGAGCGCGTCCAGGTCACCGACCCGTTCATCGAGCTGCACACCTTCCCCGGCCGCGGCTACCCGATCTTCTACGTGGCCGGCCGCGGCGAATGGGTGTCCATCGAGCTGCGCCACACCGACTGGTACAAGGTGCGCACGGCCACCGGCAAGGAGGGCTGGGTCACGCGCGCGCAGCTGCAGACCACGCTGGCCGAGAACGGCCTGGCGGCGCCATTCGGCGACATCGCGTTCAACGACTACCTGGCGCGCCGCTGGGAGCTCGGCGCCGGCTACGGCCGCTTCCACCAGGAGCCGATGGTCAAGTTCTGGCTGTCGTACCGGATCTCGGACACGCTCAGCTTCGAGTCGACGCTGGCCCAGGTTCAGGGCGTGTTCTCGGGCACCAGCCTGTGGCACGTGAACCTGCAGGCGGAGCCCTGGTCCGACCAGCGCTTCTCGCCGTTCGCCGGCATCGGCATCGGCCAGTTCAAGAACATCCCGAACCAGAGCCTGGTCAACTTCCAGCCCACCAACGCGCGCCTGGCCGACGCCATCGTCGGCGCGCGCTACCACCTCACCGATCGCTTCATGATCCGGGCCGACTACGCGATCTACACCGCGTTCGTGTCCCAGCAGCGTTCGCTCGAGTACCGCGCGGCCACCGCCGGGCTCTCCTTCTTCTTCTGACGCGCCGCCCATGACCGCCAAGACCGCCTCGCGCAAGTTCCCCACCGTCGTTCGCGCCGCCGCGGGCACGCTCGCCACCGGCTGCGTGCTGGCGCTGCTGGCCCACGGCAACGCCCGCGCCGCCGACGCGCCCGCGGCCGACACGCCCGACCAGGTGATCGTGCCGCAGGTCGAGCGGCGCGACGTGCACAAGCCCAAGTACCCGTCCAACGATTTCGAGGTCGGCCTGTTCGGCGGCACCTACTCGTCGCAGAACTTCGGCACCAGCTTCAACTGGGGCGCCCGGCTGGGCTACGACATCACGGAAGACTTCTTCGTGGAGGCCACCTACGGCCGCACCAAGGTCAGCGACAAGGCTTTCCGACAGATCCTGCCGGGCGGCATCTTCACCTCCGAACAGGAGAAGCTGAAGTACTACGACCTGTCGCTGGGCTGGAACTTCCTGCCCGGCGAGATCTTCATCGGCAAGAACTGGGCGAAGGCCTCCACGATGTACGCGATCGCGGGCATCGGCAACACCTCCTTCGACTCGCAGCGCATGCAGACCTGGAACTTCGGCGTGGGCGCCAAGCTGTTCCTGGCCGACTGGGTGGCGCTGCGGGCCGACGTCCGCGACCACATCTTCACGCTCGACTTGCTCGGCAAGCGATCCGCCACGCAGAACCCCGAGCTGTCGCTGGGATTCGCTTTCTTCTTCTGACAAAACCCGCTCCGTCCCGGCTTGATCGCACGGCCGCGTCGTCGATATCCCTGACGACACCCCCGTCTCCACCGTCCGATTCCAGCCAGGTGAAACCCAAATGCGCATGATCCGCTCCCTCGTCGCCGCCGCCTTCGCCACGCTCGCCGCATTGGCCGCGGGCAGCGCCGCCGCCGCCGCCCCGATGGCCAACGTCGCCGCCCCCGACTTCACGCTGCGCGGCTCCGACGGCCGCAACGTGCGCCTCGACGAACTGCGCGGCCAGGTCGTGCTGGTGAACTTCTGGGCCACCTGGTGCGGCCCGTGCCGCGAAGAGATGCCGCACCTCGACACGCTGTACCAGAAGTACCGCAAGTCGGGCTTCGTGCTGCTGGGCGTCAACGTCGACGACGACCCGCACACCGCGCTGGCCACCGCCGCCAGGCTGAACGTGAGCTTCCCCGTGCTGCTGGACACCGACAAGAAGGTGAGCAAGCTGTACGACCTCAACACCATGCCGTCCACCATCGTGATCGACCGCGACGGCAAGATGCGCTTCCTGCACCGCGGCTACCGCGCGGGCACGGAGGGCGACTACGAGCAGCAGATCCGCGGGTTGCTGAAGGAATGACGATGCGCGCCTTCCGTCCTGTCTCCGTCCTGGTCCTCGCCGGCGCCGCCTGCGTGCTCGGCGGCTGTGCCTACAAGCCGATCGAGCCCTGGGTGAAGCCCTACGAGCGCGAGCGCCTGGCCGATCCGGTGATGAAGGCCTCGCTCAACGAGCTGCCGGGGCGCCAGCAGGATCACGTCTACACGGTGCGCGAAGGCTCGCGCGGCGCCACCGGCGTGCAGGGGGGCGGCTGTGGCTGCAATTAAGAACGCCGCGACCGTCGCCGGCCTCGTCGGCGGCGCCATCGCCTCGGGCGGCGTGCACGCGGTGGACCTGCCGGAGGACCGCGCCGAGACGATGTACCACCTGTACGACGGCGGCGGCGTCATCGCGCAGGGCCCGGCCGTGCTGGTGCGCAAGAGCATGCTCGATCGCGTCGCGCTGTCGGGCAGCTACTACGTCGACGCGGTGAGCAACGCGTCCATCGACGTCGTCACCACGGCCAGCAAGTACAAGGAGACGCGCAACCAGGGCGAGATCGGGCTCGACTACGTGGTGCGCGACTCGCTGATCCACGTCTCGGGCTCGCGCAGCGTGGAGCCCGACTACCAGGCCAGCACCCTCAGCGTCGACCTGACGCAGGACGTGTTCGGCGGCATGACCACCGTCACCATGGGCTACAGCATCGCGCACGACAAGGTGGGCGAGCACGGCACGCCCGGCTGGATCGACACCGCGCGCCACTGGCAGTACCGGCTGGGCGTCACGCAGATCCTCACGCCGCGCTGGACGGCCAGCGCCAACCTCGAATCGATCAACGACGACGGCTACCTGGGCAGCCCGTACCGGCTCGCGCGCGTGTTCGGCACCTACGTGCACGAGAACGACCCGCGCACGCGCGAGAGCAAGGCGCTCAAGCTGTCCACCACCGGCGACATCACGCCCGAGGGTGCCGACAACCGCCGTGCGTTCCGCGCCGACTACCGCTACTACTGGGACACCTGGGGCATCCGCGGCCACACGCTGGAGCTGGGCTACAACCGCAACCTCGCGCCGGGCTGGCTGCTCGAGAGCTTCGTGCGCTACTACCGCCAGAACCACGCCCTGTTCTACAGCGACAACGCGCCGCAGCAGACGCTCTACGTCACGCGCAACCGCGAGCTCAGCACCATGCACGACTTCGGCCCCGGCGCCAGCGTCTCGTACACGCTGCGCAGCGTGCCGGGCAAGTACGACGTCAAGCTGAGCGCGACGTACCAGTTCATCGATTTCCATTACGCCGACTACACCGACGTGCGCACCGGCAAACCCTATTCGTACAAGGCGAGCGTGTTGAACACCGTCCTGTCGGCCACGTTCTGAAAGACAAGTGAGAGCCCGCATGCTGAAACTGACTCGCGCGGCGTTGATCGCCCTCGGACTCTGCGCCGCCACGGCGCTGTCGCCCGCCCTTGCGGCCGACGCCTCGGCTGCTCCAGCCTCCGCGCCGCTGCCGGTCGCCGTCCAGGCCGCGATGCCCGCGGCCAGCGCCGCCGCGCCCGCGGACGCCGCCAGCGCGCCGCAGGGCAGCCTCGACGATCGCGTGCAGGCCACCAAGGCCGACGTCATCCGCCTGAACCGCGACCTGCTCGTGCTGGAGGAGGAGCTGCTGTTCCCGGCCAACACGCAGGTGGCCGTGTTCGTGTCGATGGACGTGGGCCTGCTGTTCGATCTCGACTCCGTGCAGATCAAGCTCGACGACAAGGTGGTGTCCACCTACCTCTATACGCCGCTCGAAGTGCAGGCGCTGCATCGCGGCGGCGTCCAGCGCGTCTACCTGGGCGACCTGCGCGCGGGCAGCCACGAGATCGTCGCGTTCTTCACCGGCAAGGGCCCGCACGACCGCGACTACAAGCGCGCCACCACGATCAAGTTCGACAAGACCACCGAGCCCAAGTACATCGAGCTGCAGATCAAGGACGTGCAGCAGAAGCTGCAGCCGGAATTCGACGTCAAAGTCTGGCAGTGACGACGATGCGCCAGCGTTCGCGCTTCTCCCTCCACCTGACCGCCGCCGCCGCCCTCGTGGCCGGCGCTCTGGCGATGTCGGGCGCGCGCGCCGCCGACGACCCGGACAAGGTGCCCGCCGATCCGCCGCTGCACCCGGTGCTGGATCCGCACTACGGCGACGTGCTTTTCGAGTTCTACCAGGGGCGCTACTTCCCGGCCATCACCAAGCTGGAGGCCTCGCAGGTCTTCAACCGCATGCAGCACCACGCCGACGAGGCGGAGATCCTGCGCGGCGGCCTGCTGCTGTCCTACGGCCTGCACCAGCAGGCGGGCGAGGTGTTCGAGGCGCTGCTCGCGCGCGGCGCCGCGCCGTCGGTGCGCGATCGCGCGTGGTACTTCCTGGCCAAGGTGCGCTACCAGCGCGGCCTGATGCCCGAGGCGAACAAGGCACTCGCGCGCATCGAGCACCGCCTGCCCGCGCCATTGGAAGACGACCGCCGCCTGCTGCAGGCCAACGTGCTGATGGCGCTGGGCGACAACGCCGGCGCCGGCGCGATCCTCACGCCCATCGCCGGCCCGCGCGGCGACGACCTGTACGCGCGCTACAACCTGGGCGTGGCGCTGATTCGCGGCGGCGACGCCGCGCACGGCACCACGATCCTCGACGACGTCGGCCGCCAGACCATGCCCGACGAGGAGAGCCGCGCGCTGCGCGACAAGGCCAACGTCGCGCTGGGCTTCGCCGCGCTGAAGGCCGGCAAGCCGCAGGACGCGCGCGGCTACCTGCAGCGCGTGCGCCTGCAGGGCATCGAGGCCAACGCGGCGCTGCTGGGCTTCGGCTGGGCCGCCGACGCGCTCGGCAGCCCCAAGCTGGCGCTGGTGCCCTGGGTCGAGCTCGCCGGCCGCGATTCCACCGATTCCGCGGTGCTCGAGGCGCAGCTGGCCGTGCCCTACGCCTATGCCGAGCTGCACGCCGACGCCCAGGCGCTGCAGCGCTACGAGACCGCGATCGCCAACTTCGAGACCGAGGACGCCAACATCGACGCGACCATCGCCGCGATCCGCGACGGCAAGCTCATCGAGGGCCTGATGGCGCGCAACCCGGGCGAGGAGATGGGCTGGTTCCAGACCTTCCGCGACGTGCCGCTGATGCCGCACGCCCGCCTGCTCACGCCGGTCATCGCCGGCAACGAGTTCCAGGAAGCGTTCAAGAACTACCGCGACCTGCAGTTCCTCGGCCACAACCTGGCCGAGTGGCACGAGAACCTGGGTGTGTTCGGCGACATGCTGGCCACGCGCCGCCAGGCCTTCGCCGACCGCATCCCGAAGATCCGCGAGCAGCAGCAGGCCAGCGGCCAGGACATCGACCACCTGCAGCAGCGCAGCGACGACAACGCCGCCGCGGTGAAGCAGGCCGAGGAGGCCGCCGACGGCGTCGCGTTCGCCGACGCCAACGAGCGCGATCTGCAGCAACGCCTGGCGCGCGTCACCAGCACGCTGGCCAGCCTGCCGCCCGACGCCGACCCGGGACTCGCCGAGGCCCACGACCGGCTGCGCCGCGTGGCCGGCGCGCTCGCGTGGCAGCTCGCGCACGAGTTCCCCGCCCGCATGTGGGACGCCAAGAAGGGCCAGAAGCAGACCGAGGACGCGCTGGTGGACGCCCGCGCGCACGACGAGCAGCTGGCCCGGGCGCAGCGTGACGAGCCCGCGCGCTTCGAGGAATTCGCCCGCCGCATCGCCGAGCTCCAGGCGCGCGTCGACGTGCTGATGCCGCGCGTTGCCGCGCTGGGCAAGGAGCAGCAGGGCGCGCTGCAGGAGATCGCGATCACCTCATTGGCGTCGCAGAAGGAGCGCCTGGCGCAGTACACCGCGCAGGCCCGCTACGCCGTCGCGCAGCTGTACGACCGCGCCACCGAGCCGAAGGAGGGCGACCATGCGGCCAAGCCCTAAGCTCGCGCCGCGTCCGCGCACGCTGGCCCTGCTGCTGCTCACCAGCTCGCTGGGCGCCTGCTCCATGTTCGGCGGCGGCCACAAGCCGGGCGCCACGCCCGACGACGCGCCCACGCTGAAGACGCTGCTCACCCGCGAGGTGGTCATCGACTCCGACCCGGGCATCCCCGCCGACGAGAACAAGGCCATCGCTGCCTACCGCAACTTCCTGGCCGTCACGCCCGACGCCAGGCAGCGCGCCGAGGCGCTGCGCCGCCTGGGCGACCTGTCGATGGCCAGCGCCGACAACGCCAACGCCGTCACGCCCACGCCCAGCGGCACGCCCGACTACACCGCGGCCGTCGCGCAGTACCGCGACTACCTCAGGACGTATCCGAACGACCCCGACAACGACCGCATCCTGTACCAGCTCGCGCGGGCGCAGGAGCAGGGCGGGCAGCTCGAGGAAGGCCTGAAGACGCTGGACCAGCTGGTGGCGCAGTACCCGAAGACGCGCTATCTCGACGAGGCCGAATTCCGCCGCGGCGAGCTGCTGTTCACGCTGCGCCAGTACCCGAAGGCCGAACAGGCCTACACGCTGGTGCTCAATGGCCAGAAGGACAACCCGTACACCGAGCGCGCGCTGTACATGCAGGGCTGGTCCAAGTTCAAGCAGGGCAACCTGGAAGAGGCGCTCGCCTCGTTCTTCGGCGTGCTGGACGGCAAGATCGTGGGCATCAAGGACGACGACCTCGACAAGTCCGAGGCGCTCACCCGCGCCGACAAGGAGCTTGTCGACGACACCCTGCGCGTGATCGGCATCTCGCTGGCCAACCTCAAGGGCGCCGACTCGATCCCTCCCTACATCACCAGCGACGCGCGCCGCTCGTACGAGTTCCGCGTGTACCAGCAACTGGGCCAGCTGTACCTGAAGCAGGAGCGCCCGAAGGACGCCGCCGACACCTACGCCGGCTTCGCGCGCCTGAACCCGCTCGATGCGCAGGCGCCGGCCATGCAGGCCCAGGTGATCGCCATCGACCAGGAGGCCGGCTTCGACCAGCTGGCGCTCTCGGCGAAGAAGGACTACGTGGCGCAGTACGGTCTCGACGGCGAGTTCCGCAAGGCCAACCCCGAGGGCTGGGAACACGCGCAGCCGCTGGTCAAGACCGCGTTGGCCGAACTGGCGCAGCGTTACCACGCCAGCGCGCAGAAGACCAAGTCGAAAGACGACTACGTGGAGGCCGCGAAGTGGTACCGCGCGTGGCTGGCCGAGTTCGCGTCCGACCCCGAGGCCGCGGAGAACAACTTCCTGCTGGCCGAGGTGCTGTACGAGAGCGGCCAGTTCGGCGCGTCGGCGGTCGAATACGAGAAGACCGCCTACGAGTACCCGACGCATCCGCACGGCGCCGACGCCGGCTATTCGGCGCTGCTCGCGCACGCGGCCGAACAGAAGGGCGTCGCCGGCGACGCGCTGGTGCCGCTGCAGCGCACGGCCGTCGACAGCAGCCTGCGCTTCGCCGCCGCGTTCCCGGCCGACTCGCGCGCGCCGGCGGTGCTCACCAACGCCGCCGACACGCTGTTCAAGCTGCACGACAACGAGCGCGCCGCGAGCGTCGCCGAGCAGGTGCTGGCGTTGGATCCGCCCGCCACCCCGGCGCAGCGCCGCGTGGCCTGGACGCTGGTCGCGCACACGTCGTTCGAGGCCGGCCAGTTCGACCGCGCCGAGAAGGCCTACGGCGAGGTGCTGGCGCTCGCGCCGGCCAACGATCCGGCGCGCGGCGAGCTCACCGAGCGCCTGGCCGCGTCCATCTACAAGCAGGGCGAGAAGGCCCGCACCGCCGGCGACAACAAGGCCGCGGCCGAGAGCTTCGCGCGCGTCGCGGCGGCCGCGCCCGGATCGGCGATCCGCGCGAACGCCGAGTACGACACCGCCACTTCGTTGATCGCGCTGAAGGACTGGGCCGGCGCGGCCCGCACGCTGGAGGATTTCCGCCAGCGCTTCCCGGGCCACGCGCTGCAGCCCGACGTCACCGCCAACCTGGCGCTGGCCTACAGCGAGCAGCAGCAGTGGGCTCCCGCCGCCGCGCAGTACGAACGCATCGCCGCGGCGCCCGCCACCACGCCCGACGGCGCGACACGTGCCCGCGCCGCGCTGTGGCAGGCCGCCACGCTGTACGAGCGCGCCGCGGCAAGCGATCCGGACAGCGTCAAGGCCGGCAAGCCGCGTCCCGCCGACGCCGCCGCCAACCGCGCGCTGGCCGCCAAGGCCTACGACCGCTACCTGAAGCAGTACCCGAGCCCGCTGGAGCCGGCCGTGGAGGCGCGCTACCGCCTCGCGCAGCTCGCGCACATCGACGGCAACGCGGCCGCCGAGGCCGCGCAGATGCACGCCATCTTCCTGGCCGACCAGGCCGGCGGCGCCGCGCGCACCGACCGCACCCGCACGCTGGGCGCGATGGCCGCGCTGGCTGCGGCGGAACCGGTGTACGAGGCCTACCAGAAGGTGCCGCTGGTGGAGCCGCTGGCCAAGAACCTGAAGTTGAAGAAGGCCAGGATGGAAGACGCGCTGAAGGCCTACGCGCTGGCCAGCGACTACGGCGTGGCCGAGGTCACCACGGCGGCCACGTTCCACGTCGCCACGGTGTACCAGGACTTCGCCAAGGCGCTGGTCGGCTCGCAGCGTCCGAAGAAGCTGTCCAAGCTGGAGCTGGAGCAGTACAACGAGCTGCTGGAGGAACAGGCCGATCCGTACGTGGAGAAGGCCATCGCGCTGCACGGCGTCAACGCGCACCGCACCACCGACGGCCTCTACGACGAGTGGGTGAAGAAGAGCTTCGACGCGCTGAAGACGCTGCAGCCCGCGCGCTACAACAAGTCCGAACGCAGCGAGGGGACGATCGATGCGATCCGCTGAACGCCTCCCGCTCGCGCTGGCGACGCTGGCCTGCGCCGCGCTGCTGGCCGGCTGCGGCTCCGTGGGCATGCGCCTGCGTGACGCGCTTCCGGGCGCGTCCGCGAGCGCGCCCACCGCCGGTGCCTCGAGGGCGGACGCGGCCTCCGCAGCCCAGGCCGCGGCCAGCGCCAGTGCCGGGCCCCCGCCCGCGTCCACCGGCCCCATCGCGCCGGCCACGCAACGCGCCTACGACGACGCGCTGGCGTTGCTGCGCGCCGGCCATCCCGCCGACGCCGAACGTGGCTTCCGCGCGCTCACCCAGTCCGATCCCGACCTCGCCGGGCCGCACGCCAACCTCGGCCTGCTGGCGCGCCAGGCGGGCCGCCTCCCCGAGGCCGTGAGCGAGCTGGAGAAGGCCACCACGCTCGCGCCCGGCCTGGCCATCGCCTGGAACCAGCTGGGCCTGGCATATCGGCAGAGCGGCGAATTCACGAAGGCGCGCGACGCCTACGACCACGCGCTGGCCATCGATCCGAACTACGCCACCGCGGTGCTGAACCTCGGCGTGCTCGACGACCTGTACCTCGGCGACAGCGCCCGCGCGCTGGAGCTGTACACGCGCTACCTCGCGCTGACGCCGGCGGGCGACCCCGTCGTCGCGAAGTGGGTGGCCGATGTGAAAAATCGCAAGCCCGCAGGCGCCGCGCCCGCGGCATCCGCGGCCACCCCGGCGGCCGCGCCGAAGGAGAAGTCATGACCCGCCGCCTCGCCGCGCTGCTTACGATCGGTTGCCTTGTCGCCCCTGCCTTTGGCCAGGATCGCGCCGAAATCGATCCCACGAAGATCATCGGCAACCGAGAATTGCCGAAGGTGCTCTACATCGTTCCCTGGAAGAAGCCGTTGCCGGGCGAACTGGCCGGCCGGCCGCCGGCGAGCGTCGTCGACGAGGCGCTGGCGCCCGTCGATCGCGACGTCTTCCGACGCCAGGTGCGCTACGACAAGCTGGAGCTGGATCACGCCGCCGCCGCGGCGCCGCCCGCAGCGACGCCCGCGCACTGAATCCGCATCCATTCCGTTTCACTTTCCCGAATCTGTTCCCCGGAGATTTCCAGATGAATTCCATCGACTCGATCATCAAGTTCTTCCAGGACTGCGGCCTGTTCATCTTCCCGAGCCTCGCGATCATGGCCACGGGCCTGGCCATCGCCATCGAACGCTTCGTGTTCCTGCAGAAGGCCCGCGTGGCCAATCGCAAGGACTGGTCGAAGGTGCTGCCGCTGCTGCAGGGCGGCCAGTGGAAGGAAGTGCTGGGCCTGACCGCGTCGTCCGACTCGGCCATCGGCAAGATCGTGCACAACGGCCTGTCGCGCCTGCAGTCCTCGCGCCGCCGCGACGACATCGACGCCGCGATGGAGGAAGGCATGATGGAGATCGTGCCGCGCCTCGAGAAGCGCACCCACTACATCGCCGTGTTCGCCAACGTCATCACGTTGGTGGGCCTGCTGGGCACCATCACGGGCCTGATCCACGCGTTCACCGCCGTGTCGCAGGTCAACCCGGCGGAGAAGGCGGCGCTGCTGTCGGCGTCCATCTCCATCGCCATGAACAACACCGCGTTCGCGCTGATGGTGGCGATCCCGTTCCTGCTGATCCACTCGTTCCTGCAGGCCCGCACCGCCGACATCGTCGACGGCCTCGAGGCCGCCAAGATCAGCTTCCTGAACCTCGTGCAGCGCCTGGCGCCGGAACACAAGGCGGCTTGATCATGAGCCGTTCCACCCACCCGCAATATCGGGGGTGCCGCCATGCGAACTAGACGCCTGAAGAAGGGTTCGGAGGCGCTCGAAGTGAGCGCCTTCATCAACCTGATCGTCGTGCTGGTGCCGTTCCTGCTGTCGACGGCCGTGTTCTCGCGCATGTCGGTGGTCGACCTCACGCTGCCCGCGAAGTCGGCCAACTACGAGAACCTCAAGGCGGACGACCTCAAGCTGGAGGTGGTCGTGCGCCACGACGCGATCGAGGTCGGCGACAAGATCGGCGGCCTGTTCTGGACGATCCCGAACACCACCGACGGTCCGGATCTCGTCACGCTCAACGCGCGCATGTTCGACGTCAAGCACAAGTTCCCCACCGCGACCGCCGCCTCCGTGCTGCCCGAGCCCAACATCTCCTACGACACCGTGATCCACGTGATGGACGCGATGCGCACGGGCAAGACGGCCAACGGCGGCACCGAGGTGGTCGACGTCGACCTGTTCCCGGCCATCTCCATCGGCGACGCGCCGGTGCGGCACTGAAAGGGGCGCGCCATGAAGCTCACCCCCATCCAGAAGCGTGCCGCGCGCAACGCCCGCCACGGCAACGCGCTCGACATGAACCTCGTGTCGCTGATCGACGTCTTCACCATCCTGATCTTCTTCCTGCTGTCGAACTCGGGCGTGGAGACGCTGCCCGCGGCGTCCGTGCACCTGCCGGAATCGACGGCCAAGAAGGATCCCAAGGAAACGCTGGTGATCGTCGTCAACGGCAGCGAGATCACCGTCGAGGGCCGCAAGGTGGCCGACGTCGCGCCGCTCGCCACGGCCGCCGACGACATGATCCCGGGCCTGAAGGCCGAGCTCGACCAGATCGCCGCGCGTCCCGTCGCGCTGGCCGAGAACGCCGCCAAGGCGCACGCGGTCACCATCATGGGCGACAAGGCCATTCCCTACCAGGTGCTGCGCAAGGTGATGTACACCGCGGCGCGCGCGGACTTCACCGACGTGTCGTTCGCGGTGAACCAGAAGGGATGACGGAATGACCGCCATCTCCTTCCGCACCTCCACGTTGCCGTGGGCGCTGGCGCACGACGACGAGGAGCGCTTCCGCAAGCTGTTCCTCGCGTTGATGGGCTTCGTCATCGTGTTCGGCATCGCGCTGCGCTTCATCACGCTGCCCCCGCCCGAGCCGACGGCGACGCCGGTGCTGCCGCCCATCGCCGCCAAGCTGCTGCTGGACAAGCCCGCGCCGCCGCCCCCGCCGCCGCCGCCCATCAAGGCGGAGAAGGCGGAGCCGCCCAAGCCCGACCTCAAGGACAAGACCGAGCCGGCGCCGCTGCCCACCAAGCCCGTGCCCAAGGAACGGCCGGTGGTGGAGGCGCGCCAGCCGATCCCGGGCAAGCCTCCGGGCGAGGACCGCGAGGCCGCGCGCAACAAGGCGGCCGGCATCGGCCTGCTGGCCGCGCTGAAGGACCAGCCGCCCGAACTGCACGGCGCCCCGCTGGCCGTGCAGCTGAACCAGGACATCAAGAAGGGCGCAGGCGTCGGCACCGGGGTCGGCGTGGGCGTGGGCGCCGGCAAGGAGCAGGGCCTGCCCGATCGCAACATGATCACGTCCAACGCCGCGGGCGGCAGCGGCGGCATCAACACCGCGGGCTTCAGCCGCGACTCTGGCGGCGGCGGCCTGGCCGGACGCGCGACCACGGCCGTGCTCGGCGTGGCCGGCGGCGGCGGCGGCGGCGGCCCGGGGCTCGGCGGCGCCATCACGGGCACCGGCGGCCACGGCACCGGGGCGGGCGTGGGCAAGACGGGCGGCACGCTGGCCAAGAGCGGCAGCGGCAAGGCCTCGCGCTCGATCGAGGAGGTGCGTCTCGTGCTGGAACGCAATAAGGGCGCCCTCTACGCGATCTACAACCGGGCGCTGCGTGAAGACGCGTCGCTGCAGGGCAAGTTCGTCGTCGAGTTCACCATCGCCCCCAACGGCAGCGTCACCTCGTGCACGCAGGTCTCCAGCGAGCTGAAGAACCCGGAGCTCGAGCAGAAGCTGCTGGCGCGCTTCCGGGGCATGACCTTCCCGGCGGAAGACGTCGAGACGCTGGTCACGCGTTACCCGATCGACTTCCTGCCGTCCTGATCGGCCCGTCACAAACGCAAGGAGGCCCCGCGATGCATCGCGGGGCCTTTTTCATTGGACGTCGCGGACACCGCGATCCGCGCACAATCACTCCTCGCCCAGCCACCGACGCCATGAACGCCACCGAACCCCGCATCCTGCTGACCGGCTTCGAACCCTTCGGCGGCGACTCCGCCAACCCGTCGTGGGAGATCGCGCGCGCGCTCGACGGCTGGGGCTGCGAGGGCCATCGCGTGCACGCCGCGCTGCTGCCCTGCGTGTTCGGCGACGCGCTGCGCCGGCTCGACGAGGCGCTGGCGGCGCATCGCCCGGCCCTCGTGGTGTGCCTCGGGCTGGCCGGCGGGCGCACGGAGATCTCCGTCGAGCGCGTGGCCATCAACGTGGACGACGCGCGCATTCCCGACAACTCGGGCCGCCAGCCGGTCGACACGGCCGTCGAACCCGGCGGCCCCGCGGCCTATTTCTCGACGCTGCCGATCAAGGCGATCGCCCGCGACGTGCGCGCCGCGGGCATCGCCGCCGGCGTCTCCAACACCGCGGGCACCTTCGTCTGCAACCACGTCTTCTACGCGCTGATGCATCGCCTGGCCACGCGGCCCGGCCTGGCGCACGCGCGCGGCGGCTTCGTCCATGTGCCCGACACCCCGGCCATGCCCCTGGCCGACCAGGTCGCCGGCATCCGCCAGGCGTTGCGCACGGCGGTGCTCACGCGCCACGACCTACGCGAGACGGCGGGGCGCGAGCACTGACGCCGAGGGCCGCAAGGCCGAGGGCGCAAATCAGAAGTTGTGCACGACGCCCAGGTTGAACGCCTTGTTGCCGGTGCCCGTCTCGGTGGCGTTGCCGACGTGGAACGTCGCACCGTTCTCGTTGACGATGCGCGCGAACGCCGCGTAGACCGCGGTGCGCCTGGAGAGCGGGTAGTTGTACGCGGCGCCGAACTGGTTCGCGTCGCGGTTGAGCGCGCCGCGGTCGTCGTGGCGGATGTACGACGCCAGCAGCGAGCCGCCGGCCAGCGGAACCGACGCGCCGGCCATCAGGTCCAGCGTGTCGAGCCTGATCGCGCCGGTCGGGTCGCCGTCCGCCTTCTCGACGAGCGCGTGCGCCTTCACGACGCCGAAGTCGTAGGTGCCGCCCAGCAGGTAGTCCCGGCGCGCCGAGCCGGAGCCGTTCGGGTTGGCCAGGTCGTAGAACGAGAAGCCCGCGTAGGCCGGCCCCGCGGCGTAGTTGACCGAGGCGCCCAGCACGCGGCCCGCCTTCCAGTTGCCCGCGGTCTCGCCGAGCGCGATCTCGCCCGACGCGGTCAGGCCCGCGAAGGCGGGGGTCGTGTAGTGCACCGAGTTGTTGAGGCGCACGCCCGCGGCGTCGACGATGTTGTTGACCTGGCCCGCGTAGCCCGTGCCGAACGGGTCGATCGTCGTCAGGTTCAGGTACCCCAGGCTGTATTGACGCCCGCCGGCCAGGGTGCCGAAGGCGCCGCTGAGATCGCCGTGCGCCTGGCGGCCCATGAACTGGTTGCTGCCGGTGCAGAAGTTCGGCACGCTCGCCCCGGCCGACACGACCGGCGCGGCGCTGTCGGCGCAGAAGCCGGTCTCGAGCACGAAGGCGGCCTTGTAGCCGCCGCCGAGGTCTTCCGAGCCCTTGAAGCCGAGGCGCGAGCCGCCGGTCACTCCGGAGGACAGCCGTACCGACTTGCCGGCGCTGGCGCCACTGTCGATGACGAGCCCGAGGTCGATCTTGCCGTAAACGGTGACCGACGATTGCGCGGAGACCGCACCGGCGGCGGCCAGGAGTGCGAGAGCAATCAGCGTCTTTTGCATGGTGGTGGCGTGTGGTTTTCGAGAAGGCGAAATGCAACCCCGGATGCATTTCGGGAAGAAGGGAGCGCCAGTCGCCGCGATTCGATTCCGAAGGTGGTCGGCGTTGGCGTGGCCATTCTGGAAGTCCGCCGCCCGTGCTCGCAATCGAGAATTTTCGTGAGCGGCGTGCGATCTTTTTGCGCTTGACGCGCCTCGAGAATTGCGGCCTCATCACGCGCACGGAGCCGCGCTCGTTGACCTTGAACCACGCCGGCGCACAAGAAAATTGGATATGAGTTCACAAGAATTTCTTGTTGGAACCACGGCGGCCAAATCATGAAAATGCTTCATCCGTCCGTCCCGGAAGCTTCCGCCGCCCGCCGCATCGGATCCGAACCGCGAGCCCCCCGCCATGTCGTCGACGATCGCCCTGCCCTGCATGCCCGCGCATCGCGCGTCGCCCGCCGACGTCATCGAGGCCTATGTCCGCGCCAAGGACGGCAACCGGCCGCACCTTCTGCGCACCGCGTTCGCCGACACCGCGAGCCTGCGCATGCACGTGCGCACGGCCGGCATCTCGTTTCCGCCCGGCGCCGTCGGCCGCCAGGCCATCGCGGAGATGCTCGTGAGCCGCTTCAACGAGACGTGGGAGAACATCTACACGCTTTGCGTCGGCGATGCGCCGCCCGCCGACGCGACGTCGTTCGCTTGCGGTTGGCTGGTGGCGATGTCGGCCAAGCTCGATCGCCAGGTGCGCGTCGGCTGCGGGCGCTACGACTGGGTCTTCGACCCTGCCACGGGGCTGGCGCGCTCGCTGGTGATCACGATCGACGCGATGGAGACGACGTCGTGGGGCGTCGACGCGATGATCGACTGGGCCTCGGCGCTGCCGTATCCGTGGTGCGGCGCGCGCCGGCTCGAGTCGGGCGCGCCGAGCGCACCCGCGCTGCGCGCCGTGCTGGCGCGGATGCATCCCCTATCCTGAGAAGCCGGCTCCCGGTTCGCGGCGCACGCGCCGCGGCGGAGCCGATGTCGAGACTCCGCGCCGCGCTGCGCGCCCGTCCATGGGAAGCCGAATGAACCAACGTTTCGTCGAAGCCTTCTATTGGGTCGCGACCCTCAAGAGCATGACCCGCGCCGCGGAGAAGCTGTTCATGACGCAGTCGGCGATCTCGAGCCGCGTGTCCGCGCTCGAGGAGGAGCTGGGCGTGCTGCTGATCGACCGGCGCGACCGCCAGCAGTTCGCGCTGACCAACGCCGGCATGCGCTTCCTGAACTACGCCGAGCGCCTGATGACGATCCATCGACAGCTGCGCGACGAGCTCGGCACCGAGGACGCCGGCGTGCACCTGCTGCGCGTCGGGGCGATCGAGTCGGTGCTGCACACGTGGCTGATCCCGATGCTGCAGCACCTGCGCAGCGTGCACCCCAACCTGCAGCTGGAGCTGACGGTGGAAATCACGCCGGTGCTGGTCGAGGCCGTCAAGCGCGGCACGCTGGATCTCGTCTTCGCCGCGCAGTCGATCTCGGCCCCCGACATCCGCACGCGGCCGCTGCCGACGATGGAGATGGTGTTCGTCGGAGCGAAGAACCTCAAGCGGCGCACGCCCTACACGCTTGCGGAGATCGTCTCCTACGAAATGATGACGTTCCAGCGCGGTTCGCAGCCGCACCTGGCGCTGCTGGAGCAGCTGCGCGGCGAAGGCCTGGAACCGCCACGCCTGCACACGGTATCGTCGATCCCCGCGATGGTGCATCTGATCGAAAGCGGCTTCGGCATCGCCACGCTGCCGATCATCGCGGCGCAAAGCCTGGTGCGAAAGCACGAGATCGCGATCCTGCCCTGCGAGACGGCGCTGTCGCCTTTGCCCGTGCAGGCCAGCTATCGCTACGACCCGGGCTCGTCCGCGCTGCTGTCGGTGATCCAGGATGCCCTGAAATTCATCGACGCCTTTGGTGGAAACCCGAAGAAGGTGCGCGCCGGCACCGCGCCGGCCCACAAGAAAACTCGATGAGTTCAAAGAAATAATTTGCGCTTGCCCGGCGGCGCCGGTCTTTCCAGAATCCATCCATTCCCGATGCGGCGGCTGCCGCACCGCGACGTTCGAGACGACTCCCCATCCCGTCCACTACCGCGAGAGACTCATGAACCTCACCTGGAAACACCGGCTCGTCGCCGCCGCCGCCCTCGCGGCCGTCACGCTAGTCGCGCAGGCGCAGCAGGAGATCAAGATCGGCGTGATCTATCCGCTGACCGGCCCGCTCGCCTCAAGCGGCGCGGAGATGCGCGACGCGCTCGAGTTCGCCGCCGACGTGGTCAACAACGGCCTGAAGGGCGTTCCCGAGCTGCCGTTCTCGGCCGGCGGCGGCCTGCCCGCGCTGAAGGGCGCGAAGATCAAGCTGGTGTTCGCCGACCACCAGGGTAATCCGCAGGTCGGCGCCACCGAGGCGGAGCGCCTCATCAGCCAGGAACACGTGGTCGCGCTGATGGGCTCGTACAACTCCAACGTGACGCAGACGGCCAGCCAGGTGGCCGAGCGCGACAAGATCCCATTCCTGAACGCCGAGTCGTCGTCGCCCACGCTGACGCAGCGCAGCTTCAAGTACTTCTTCCGCACCACGCCGCACGACGAGCTGTTCGTGAAGAACGCCGTCGAGTTCATGAAGGACGTCGAGCAGGCGCGCCACATCAAGATCGGCCCGGTGGCCACGCTGGCCGAGAACACGCTGTTCGGCAACGAGGCCGCCAAGCTGCAGCTCAAGTACGCCGCCGCCGCCGGCTACAACGTGGTCAAGCAGGTGAGCTATCCGGCCAAGACGACGCAGCTGACGTCGGAAGTGCAGACGCTCAAGGCCGCCAATCCGACGGTCCTGCTGCAGTCGTCGTACTCCGAGGCCATCCTGTCGATGAAGACGTACAAGGAGCTCGGCTACCTGCCCGACATGCTGATCGCCAACGACGCCGGCTTCGCCGACACCGAGTTCGTCAAGACGCTCGGCAAGGACGCCGACTACGTCGTCTCGCGCGAGGTCTGGGCGCTCGACATCGGCGACAAGAAGCCCATCATCAGGAAGGTCGACGACCTGTTCAAGGCGCGCTACAAGATCGACTTCACCGGCAACTCCGCGCGCAGCTTCACCGGCCTGATGGTGCTGGCCGATGCGATCAACCGCGCCGGCAGCACCGACCCCGAGGCCATCCGCAAGGCCCTGGTCGCCACCAACATCCCGTCGTCCGCGCTGATCATGCCGTGGAAGGGCGTGAAGTTCGACGAGACCGGGCAGAACACGCTGGGTGCCGGCATCCTCGTGCAGATCCGCGACGGCAAGTACGCCACCGTGTGGCCGTTCGACCTCGCCTCCAGGGAAGTGGTGTGGCCGATGCCGAAGTGGGACGCGCGCAAGTAAGCGCCGCGACCCTCACCGAATCCACGACACATGAGCGCGCAATGACCGCTGACCTGCTGTTCCAGACGCTGGCCTCGGGGGTGCTGATCGGCCTGATCTACGCCCTCGTCGCGATCGGACTGACGATGATCTTCGGCGTCATGGACATCGTGAACTTCGCCCACGGCGAGTTCCTGATGCTCGGGATGTATTCGAGCTTCTGGCTCTTCGCGCTGTTCGCGCTCGACCCGCTGATCACGCTGCCGCTCACGGTGCTGATGCTGTTCGCGTTCGGGATGCTGCTCTACAAGCTGGTCGTCAAGCGCATCATCGATGCGCCGCCGCTGAGCCAGATCTTCACGACCTTCGGCCTGATGCTACTGTTCCGCGGCCTCGCGCAGTTCTTCTGGAAGCCCGACTACCGCACGATCGAAGGCTCCATCGCCAGCGGCAGCGTGCACCTCGCGCACTTCCAGCTCGGGCGGCCGCAGGTCGTGGCGGGCGCCGGCGCGATCGTCGTCACCCTGGTCGTGTGGTGGTTCCTGCACCGCACCAAGCTCGGCGCCGCGCTCGAGGCCACCGCGTCCGACAAGGAAGCCGCGCGCCTGATGGGCATCGACTCGCACAGGATGTTCGGCCTGGCCTGGGGCATCGGCGCGGCCTGCGCGGGCGCGGCGGGCGCGCTGCTGTCGACGTTCTTCCCGATCTTTCCGGAGGTCGGCGCCAACTTCATCCTGATCGCCTTCGTCGTCGTCAACCTCGGCGGATTCGGCAGCGTCGCGGGCGCGTTCTGGGCCGGCATCCTGGTTGGCGTGATCGAAGTGATGGGCGGCCTGCTGATCGGGCCGCAATACAAGATGGCCATCGTGCTCGGACTGTTCCTCGCGGTGCTGATGTTCCGGCCGCAAGGCCTGATGGGGAGGACGCAATGAAGCGCACCACGCTCCTGCTCGCCGCGGCGGCCGCCGTCGCGCTCGTGCTGCCGTTCGCCGTCAAGGACGCCTACTGGGTCAACCTCGCGGTGCTGGCGCTGATGGCCGCCCAGATGGGCGCCGCCTGGAACCTCGTCGGCGGCTATGCCGGCCAGGCCTCGCTGGGCCACGCGGCGTTCTACGGCGTCGGCGCCTACACGTCGACGCTGCTGCTGATCAACTTCGGCTGGAACCCGTGGCTGGGCATGCTCGCCGGCGGCCTCGTCGCCGCGATCCTCAGCGCCGTGTTCGGCTGGTCGTGCTTCCGGCTGAAGGGCCACTACTTCACGATGGCGACGATCGCCGTCGCCGAGATCGTGCAGATCGTGTTCACGAACTGGGAGTACGCCGGCACCGCGGTGGGGCTGTCGATCCCGATGGACCGGCAGGGCCTGGCGGCGATGGTGTTCTCCGACAAGGTGTCGTACTACTGGCTCGCGCTGGCCCTGCTGGCGCTGACGCTGCTCGCGACCTGGGCGGTGGAGCGCAGCTTCCTCGGCTTCTACTTCCGCGCGATCAAGGACGAGCCGGACGCCGCGCGCAGCGTCGGCATCGACATCGCGCGCTACAAGCAGGTGGCGCTGTCGCTCAGCGCGTTCTTCACGGCGATCGGCGGCAGCCTCTACGCGCAGAAGGAGCTCTACATCGATCCGGGCTCGGTGCTGTCGACGGCGTTGTCGATCAAGATGGCGCTGGTGTCCATCCTGGGCGGCGTCGGCACGCTGTTCGGGCCGGTGATCGGCTCGATGGTGCTGACGGTCATCGAGGAACTGTCGCGCGCCACGTTCGGCGGCAGCGGGCGCGGCACCGACACGGTGATCTACGCCGGGCTGATCGTCGTCGTCGCGGTGTTCTATCCGAGCGGCATCCTGGGCTGGTTCAAGGAACGTGCCGCACGCCGCCAGGCGCGCCGCGAGGGCGAGGATGCGGAGCAGGTCCGTGCCGCCGCGCAGGACGCCTCCCCGCTGGCCGCGCCGGCGCACGAATCGGCGGGAGCATCGCTGTGAGTTCTCTTCTCGAGCTGCGCGGCGTCAGCAAGCGCTTCGGCGGGCTCACCGCCAACGAGGACGTCTCCTTCGACGTCGCCAAGGGCCAGATCGTCGGCCTGATCGGGCCCAACGGCGCCGGCAAGACCACGCTGTTCAACTGCGTCGCCGGCTCGTCGGCGCCCAGCGGCGGCACGATCCGCCTGAACGGCCGGCTGATCTCCGGCCTCACGCCCGAGAAATGCGCGCGCGCCGGCGTGGGCCGCACGTTCCAGATCGCGCGCACCTTCCACGGCATGACGGCGCTGGAGAACGTGCTCACGGGCGCGCTGCTGCGCGAGCGCCGCGTGACGCGGGCCCGCGAGCGGGCGCGCGCCTGGCTCGCGTTCGTGCGCCTCGATCGCTTCGCCGACAAGCCTGCCCGCACCATGACGATCAGCGAGCAGCGCCGCCTGGCGGTGGCGCGCGCGCTGGCCACCGAGCCCGAGCTGCTGCTGATGGACGAGGTGATGGCGGGCCTCAACCCGAGCGAGGTGCGCGAGATGGTGGACGTCGTGCTGCAGATCCGCAGCAAGGGCATCGCCTCGCTGATCGTCGAGCACGTGCTCGAGGGCATCATGCCGATCGCCGACAAGATCATCGTGCTCGAACGCGGCCGCAAGATCGCCGAGGGAACGCCCGCCGCGGTGCAGGCGGACCCGGTCGTGATCTCGGCCTACCTGGGAGACGACTGATGCTCGCGCTTTCCAACCTGCGCGTCAGCTACGACGGCGTGCCCGCGCTGACCGACGTCAGCCTGAACGTGGCCGCGGGCCAGATCGTCGCCCTCGTCGGCGGCAACGGCAACGGCAAGTCGACCACGCTGCGCGCCGCAGCCGGCCTCAACGCGCTCGACGGCGGCAGCATCAGCTTCGAGGGCCGCCCGATCCATGCGTTGCCGGCCCACGAACGCGTGCCGCTCGGGCTCTCGCTGGTGCCCGAGGGCCGGCGCCTGTTCCCGAAGCTGACGGTGCGGCGCAACCTCGAGCTGGGCGCGTACACGCGCAGCGTCGACGCGGACATCGCCGCCGACATCGAGCGCATGTTCGGGCTGTTCCCCATCCTGAAGGAGCGTTCGACGCAGCTGGCCGGCACGATGAGCGGCGGCGAGCAGCAGATGCTGGCCATCGCACGCGGGCTGATGGCGCGTCCCAAGCTGCTGATGCTCGACGAGCCGTCATGGGGCATCGCGCCGAAGTTCGTCACCAAGGTGCTGGACGTGATCCAGCGCGTCAACGAGACCGGCGTGGCCATCCTGCTCGTGGAACAGAACCTGACAAAGGCGCTGGCCATCGCCAACCACGGCTACGTGATCCAGACGGGCCGCGTCGTGATGGAGGGCCCGGCGCAGGCCCTGCTGCACGACGAGGCCGTGAAGAAGGCGTACCTGGGGCACTAGCGCCCGCGCCTGATCCCTCCCACTCCAACCGAGAGAAACGCCATGCACGTCACCTACGACGACCCGGGCGCGCTGCGCCACGCCTGTCGCTCGGGCGCCTTCACGCTGCCCACCGCCGGCCACGCCGACGGCCGCATCCAGGCCAACCTGATGATCGTGCCGCAGGCCGATGCATTCGACTTCCTGTTGTTCTGCCAGCGCAACCCGAAGCCATGCCCGTTGATCGAAGTGCTGCAGCCGGGCCACCGCGAGCCGGCCTGCGCGCCCGGCGCCGACATCGCCACCGACGTGCCCGGCTACCGGGTCTACCGCGACGGCGAGTTCGTCGAGGAGCGCGCCGACATCGCGGCGCTTTGGCGGCCCGACTTCGTCACCTTCCTGATCGGCTGCAGCTTCTCGTTCGAGGCGGCCGTGGCCGAGGCGGGCATCCCGCTGCGCCACATCGTGCAACAGCGCAACGTGGCGATGTTCCGCACCAACGTCGCCTGCACGCCGGCCGGCCGCTTCGGCGGCGAGATGGTGGTGACGATGCGCCCGATCAAGAGCCGCGACGTCGCCCGCGTGGTGGAGATCTCGGGCCGTTTTCCGCAGGCGCACGGCACGCCGGTGCACGTCGGCAATCCGGAGAAGCTCGGCATCGTCGACCTGATGAAGCCGGACTACGGCGACGCGGTGGAGATCCTCGACGACGAGGTACCGGTGTTCTGGGGTTGCGGCGTCACGCCGCAATGGGTGTCGCAGCGCAGCCGCCTGCCGCTGTGCATCACGCACGCGCCCGGCAAGATGTTCGTCACCGACCTGAAGGGCTGAGGCCATGGGCACGGCGATCCGCTTCCTGCGCGCCGCCGCCTTCGCGTCGGCCCTGTCGCTCGCCGCGTCGGGCGCCGCGGCGGCGCCGGTCACCTGGCGGCTCGCCACCGGCTACGCGGCCGACACGTTCCACAGCGCCAACCTGCGGCAGTTCGCCGACGACGTCCGCACGGCCACGCACGGCGACCTGCTGATCGAGGTCCACCCGAACAACTCGCTGGTCAAGCTCGCGGACATTCCCGCCAGCGTGGAGTCCGACCGCATTCCGGCCGGCGAAGTGATCATGACGGCGCTGGTCAAGGACATCCCGATCGCCGGCGCCGACTCCGTGCCCTTCATCATCGACAGCTACGCCGACGCCCGCACGCTGTGGCACTTCCAGCGGCCGGGCATCGAGAAGGCGCTGGCCGCGCGCGGGCTCGTCGTGCTGTACGCCGTGCCATGGCCCTCCCAAGGGCTCTACACCACCCGGCCGATCGCGAGCACGCTCGATCTGCGGGGCATGAACATGCGCACCTACAACGCGACGACCACCCGCATCGCCGAGCTGGTCGGCGCGCATCCGGTGGACGTCCCGATGACCGGCATCGCCCAGGCGCTGGCCGAGGGCCGCATCGACTGCATGATCACCTCGGGCGTGACCGGCACCGAGAGCCGCGCCTGGGAGCATCTGAAATACTTCTACGACATCCGGGCCTGGTTTCCCAAGAACATCGTCATCGTCAACAAGCCGCGCTTCGAGGCGCTGTCGCAGTCCGAGCGCGAGGCGGTGATGCTCGCGGCGCACGGCGCCGAGGATCGCGGCTGGGCCGCCAGCGAGGCCGCCTCCACCGCCGCGCTGCGCGAGCTGGCCGCGCATGGCATGCACGTCGAGACCCCCGACTTCGAGATCCGCAAGGACCTGCGCCGCTACGGCGAGCGGTTCTCGCTCGAATGGGTGCGCGCCACCGGCCCGGAGGCCAGCGACATCCTCATTCCGTACTACACCTTCCTGACCGCCAAGCGCGCCGGCAGCCACGTTCCGGCAAGCTCGCACTAACCACTCCTGACGAGACATCATGACCACCCAAGCACCCGCCCTCCCGTCGCGCTGGCAGTTCTGGATCGACCGCGGCGGCACCTTCACCGACATCGTCGCGAAGCGCCCCGACGGCACGCTCACCACGCACAAGCTGCTGTCGGAGAACCCCGAGCAGTACCGCGACGCGGCCGTCGCCGGCATCCGCCACCTGCTCGGCTTGAAGCCCGGCGAGCCCGTGACGCCCGAGCTCGTCGAGTGCGTGAAGATGGGCACGACGGTGGCCACCAACGCGTTGCTGGAACGCAAGGGCGAGAAGACGCTGCTGGTCACCACGCGCGGGTTCCGCGACGCGCTGCGCATCGCCTACCAGGATCGGCCGCGCCTGTTCGACCGCCACATCCGCCTGCCCGAGCTGCTGTACTCGCAGGTGATCGAGGCCGACGAGCGCGTGAGCGCGCAGGGCGAGGTGCTGCAGGCCCTAGCCGACGCGGCGCTGCGCACGGAGCTGCAGCGCGCCTTCGACGCCGGCCTGCGCAGCGTGGCCATCGTGTTCCTGCACGGCTACCGCTTCACGCAGCACGAGGCCACCGCGGCGCGGCTCGCGCGCGAGATCGGCTTCACGCAGGTGAGCGCGTCGCATGCCACCAGCCCGCTGATGAAGCTGGTGAGCCGCGGCGACACCACCGTCGTCGACGCCTACCTGTCGCCCATCCTGCGCCGCTACGTGGACCAGGTGGCCGGCGAGATGCCCGGCGTCAAGCTGTTCTTCATGCAGTCCTCGGGCGGCCTGGCCGACGCGCACGCGTTCCAGGGCAAGGACGCGATCCTGTCGGGCCCGGCCGGCGGCATCGTCGGCATGGTGCGCACCGCGCAGCTGGCCGACTTCGGCCAGGTGATCGGCTTCGACATGGGCGGCACCTCCACCGACGTCTCGCACTTCGCCGGCGAGTTCGAGCGCGCGTTCGAGACGCAGGTGGCCGGCGTGCGCATGCGCGCGCCGATGATGAGCATCCACACGGTGGCCGCGGGCGGCGGCTCCGTGCTCGGTTTCGACGGCGCACGCCTGCGCGCGGGCCCGCACAGCGCGGGCGCGAATCCGGGGCCGGCGAGCTACCGCCGCGGCGGGCCGCTGGCCGTCACCGACGCGAACGTGCTGCTGGGCAAGATCCAGCCGAAGTGGTTCCCCAAGGTGTTCGGCAAGGGCGCCGACGAGCCGCTTGATCGCGACGCCGTCGTCGCCGCGTTCGACCGGATGGCGGCCGACGTCGCGGCGAGCACCGGCGCGAAGCGTTCGCCGGAGGAGCTGGCGGAGGGCTTCCTCGACATCGCCGTGGCGAGCATGGCCAACGCGATCAAGAAGATCTCCGTGGCGCGCGGCTACGACGTCACGCGCTACACGCTGCAATGCTTCGGCGGCGCGGGCGGCCAGCACGCCTGCCTGGTGGCCGACGCGCTGGGCATGACCACCGTGTTCGTGCACCCGCTGGCCGGCGTGCTGTCGGCCTACGGCATGGGCCTGGCCGACCAGGGCGTGATGCGCGAGGCGGCGATCGAGCAGCCGCTGGCCGACGCGGCGCTGCCGGCGGTGCGCGCGCGCCTGGACGAACTCGCCGCCGAGGCCACCGGCGAGATCCGCCGCCAGGGCGCCGGCTCGGGCGCGGTGCGCGTGATGCGGCGCGCGCACGTGCGCTACGCCGGCACCGACTCGGCGCTGGTGGTCGACTTCGGCGACGGCAGCGTCGCCGCGCTGGCCGCCGCGTTCGAGGCCTCCTACCGCCAGCGGTATGCGTTCCTGATGGAGGGCCGCGAATTGATCGTCGAGGCCGTGTCGGTGGAGGCGGTCGCCGCGGGCGATGCGCCGGCCGAACCGCGCCAGGCCGCGATCGCGGCCACGCCCGCGCCGGCCACGGAGACGGTGCGCATGTACAGCGAGGGCCGCTGGTGGGAAGCCGCGCTCGTCGTGCGCGAGACGCTGCGTCCGGGCCACGTCGTCGACGGTCCGGCCATCGTCGCGGAGAAGAACGCGACGACGGTCATCGAGCCCGGCTGGCGCGCGCGCGTGACCGAGCTCGACCACCTGGTGCTGCAGCGCGTGCAGGCGCGTGCGCAACGTGTCGCGATCGGCACCAGCGTCGATCCGGTGATGCTGGAGGTGTTCAACAACGCGTTCATGAACATCGCCGAGCAGATGGGCCTGCAGCTGCAGAACACCGCCTACTCGGTCAACATCAAGGAGCGGCTGGACTTCTCGTGCGCGCTGTTCGACGCCTCCGGCAACCTGATCGCCAACGCGCCGCACATGCCGGTGCACCTGGGCTCGATGAGCGAATCCATCAAGACCGTGATGGCGCGCAACGCCGGCCGCATGCAGGCGGGCGACGTCTACGCGCTCAACGACCCGTACCACGGGGGCACGCACCTGCCCGACATCACGGTGGTGACCCCCGTCTTCGACGAGGCCGGCGAGGCGATCCTGTTCTACGTCGCCTCGCGCGGCCACCATGCCGACGTCGGCGGCGTGACGCCCGGCTCCATGCCGCCGTTCTCGACGCGCGTCGAGGAGGAGGGCGTGCAGATCGACAACTTCAAGCTGGTCGAGCGCGGGCGCCTGCGCGAGGCCGAGATGGTCGCGCTGCTCGAGAGCGGCGAGTATCCCTCGCGCAACCCCGCGCAGAACATCGCCGACCTGAAGGCACAGATCGCGGCCAACGAGAAGGGCCTGCAGGAGCTGCGCAAGATGGTGGCGCAGTACGGCCTGGACGTGGTGCAGGCCTACATGGGCCACGTGCAGGACAACGCCGAGGAGTCGGTGCGCCGCGTCATCACGCGCCTGAAGGACGGCGCATTCACGCTGCCGCTGGACAACGGCGCGCAGATCAGCGTGGCGATCCGCGTGGACGCCGCCGCGCGCCGCGCCGCGATCGACTTCACCGGCACCTCCGCGCAACTGGTCAACAACTTCAACGCGCCCACCGCCGTGTGCATGGCCGCGGTGCTGTACGTGTTCCGCACGCTCGTGGACGACGACATCCCGCTCAACGCCGGCTGCCTCAAGCCGCTGGACGTGATCATCCCGCCCGGTTCGATGCTCAACCCGCATCCGCCGGCCTCGGTGGTGGCCGGCAACGTGGAGACCTCCACCTGCATCACCAACGCGCTGTACGGCGCGCTGGGGCTGATGGCGGCCGGCCAGTGCACGATGAACAACTTCACCTTCGGCAACGAGCGCCACCAGTATTACGAGACGATCTCGGGCGGCTCGGGCGCCGGCGCGACCATCGATGCGCAGGGCACCGTCACCGGCGGCTTCGCCGGCACCAGCGTCGTGCAGACCCACATGACCAACTCGCGCCTGACCGACCCCGAGGTGCTCGAGTTCCGCTTCCCTGTGCGCGTGGACAGCTACGAGATCCGCCCCGGCTCCGGCGGCGCCGGCCGCTGGCGCGGCGGCGACGGCGGCACGCGCCGGGTGCGCTTCCTCGAGCCCATGACCGCCTCCATCCTCAGCAACGGCCGCCACCACGGCGCGTTCGGCATGGCCGGCGGCTCGGCCGGCGAGGTGGGGCGCAACTCGGTGGAGCGCGCCGACGGCTCCGTCGAGCGGCTGGACCACATCGGCTCGGCGCAGATGCGGCCGGGCGACGTGTTCGTGATCGAGACGCCGGGCGGCGGCGGGTTCGGCCGCCCGGACTAGCGCCGCCGCGCGCAGGCCGCGCCGCCCGCGTCGAAAACGTGCAGCGTGGCCGGATCCGCCTCCAGCGCGATCCGGTCGCCCACGCGCAGCCGCGTGTGCCCGGAAGCGCGCGACACCAGCTCGAGCCCGTCGGCGCAGCGCAGGTAGACCAGGTGCGATTCGCCGAGCTGCTCGATCAGCGTGATCTCGCCGCCGAAGCGGACGCTCGCGGCGGGCGCGTTGCCGTCGGCCACGCGCAGGTGCTCCGGCCGGATGCCGATCTCCACCGCCTGCCCTGGCGACAGCGACGCGCCGTCGACGGCCACATCCACCACGCAGCCCGCATGCACCTCGAGCCGCGCGCCCGCGGCGGAACAGGCCTGCGTCGTCGCGGGCACCAGGTTGATGGTGGGCGAGCCGATGAAGGACGCGACGAACCGGTTGGCCGGATGTTCGTAGAGCTCCAGCGGCGTTCCGGCCTGCTGGATGCGGCCCTCGTGCATCACCACGATGCGGTCGCCCAGCGTCATCGCCTCCACCTGGTCGTGGGTGACGTAGACCATCGTGGCGGCCAGCTCGCGGTGCAGCCGCGCGAGCTCGATGCGCGTCTTCACGCGCAGCGCGGCGTCGAGGTTGGACAGCGGCTCGTCGAACAGGAACAGGCGCGGCTCGCGCACGATCGCGCGCCCGATGGCCACGCGCTGGCGCTGGCCGCCCGACAGCTCGCGCGGGCGGCGATCGAGCAGGTGGTCGATGTGCAGCGCCTTCGCGGCCGCCAGCACGCGGGCCGCGCGCTGGGCCTTGTCGGCGCCGTGGATCTTCAGCCCGAACGCCATGTTGGCGCGCACGGTCATGTGCGGGTACAGCGCGTAGCTCTGGAACACCATCGCGATGCCGCGCTGCGCCGGCGGCAGGTCGTTGACGCGCTCGCCGTCGATGTGCATCTCGCCGTCGGTGATGTCCTCGAGGCCACAGATCATGCGCAGCAGCGTCGATTTTCCGCAGCCGCTGGGGCCGACCAGCACCACCAGCTCGCCGTCGGCGACCACCAGGTCGATGGCGTGCAGCACCTGCGAGCCGCCGTAGCTCTTGGAGACGTTGGAGAGTTCGAGTCGGGCCATGGATGCGGGGAAGGGGCGCTACTTGACGGCGCCGGCGGTGATGCCGCGGATGAGCTGGCGCGAGAACACCGCGTACAGCACGAGGATGGGCAGCACCGCCAGCGACAGGGCGGCCAGCACGGCGTTCCAGTCGGTGGCGAACTGCCCGACGAACTGCTGCACGCCCAGCGTGATCGTCTGCGTCTGCTCGGACGGTGCGAGGATCAGCGGGAACCACAGGTCGTTCCAGATCGGCACCATCGTGAAGACCGCGACGGTGGCCACGGCCGGCCGGATCAGCGGCAGCACCACCTGGAAGAAGATGCGGTACTCGCCGACGCCGTCGCAGCGCGCGGCGTCCTTCAGCTCCTGCGGCACCTGGCCCACGAACTCCGACAGGATCATCACGGCCAGCGGCAGCCCCTGCGCGATGTAGACCAGCACCAGCGCGGTGAGCGTGTTGACAAGGTCCAGCGCCACCATCTCCTGCAGGATCGCCACGGAGCCCAGGCGGATCGGCACCATGATGCCGAACGCGAGGAACAGGGCGAGCAGGCGGTTGCCGAAGAAGCCGTACTCGGTCAGCGCCCAGGCCGCCATCGCGCCCAGCAGCAGGATCGCGGCCAGCGACACCCCGGTGACGATGGCGCTGTTGACGAACATGTGGCCGACCGCCGCATCGCCCAGTACCTTGCCGTAGCCCGCGAGGCTCAGCGTCGCTTTTGTGGGCAGGCCCAGCGGATCGTCGAAGATGCCCGCGCGGTTCTTGAACGAGTTCAGCAGCACCAGCAGGATCGGGCACAGCACCAGCAGGCTGTAGCCGCCGAGCGCGAGGTGCACGAGCGCCGAGCGGCCGAGCGCGCCGGCGCGGACGGGGCGGCGGCTCATGAGGCAATGCGCTGCAGGCGTCGCTGGATCACGAGGAAGTACAGGCCCACGCCCGACAGGATCACCAGGAACATCAGCGTGGCCAGCGCGGCGCCCATCGTGGCGCTGCCCATCTCGGACTGGTAGCCGAAGAAGGTGCGGTAGAACAGCGTGCCCAGCAGGTCGGTGGCGAAGTTGGGCCCGGCCAGCGCGCCCTTGACGGCGTAGATGAGGTCGAACGCGTTGAAGTTGCCGACGAACGTGAGGATGTTGACGAGCCCCAGCGTGGGCAGGATCAGCGGCAGGCGGATGCTCCAGAAGATGCGCCAGGCGCTGGCGCCCTCCACCGCCGCGGCCTCGACCACCTCCTCGGGAATGACGATCAGCGCCGCGTAGATCAGCATCATCGGGATGCCCACGAACTGCCACACCGAGATCAGCGCGATCGTGCGCAGCGCCGTCTCCTCCTGGCCCAGCCACGGCCCGAATTGCTCGCCCAGCCCCACCAGCGTCAGCAGCTTCTCGCTGACGCCCCACAGCGGCGACAGGATCAGCTGCCAGGTGAACCCGATGATCACCACCGACAGCAGCGTGGGCAGGAACAGCACGGTGCGATAGGCCGCCGCACCGCGCACGCCGCGCAGCGACAGCAGCGCCGCCAGCAGCAGCGCCACCGGGTTCTGCACGAGCGTGTGGATCGCGAAGAATTCGATGTTGTTGACCATCGCGTTGCGGAACGCGGCGAACCAGTGCTCGTCGAACAGGAGCCTGGCGAAGTTGCCGAGGCCGACGAAGCTCACATGGCCGACGTCGTCGGTGCCGTACAGCCCCAGCCGCAGCGTCGCCAGCAGCGGCCACGCGCTGAACGCCGTGTAGATGACCAGCGCCGGCGCCAGGAAGACGAGGGCCGGCCAGCCGGCTTTCTGCCTCATGCCGCGCGCGTCACTTGGCGGCGCCGGGGTGGTACCACTTCGCGAAGCCGGACTGGATCCGTTCGGCCGCCTGCTGCGGCGTCATCTTGCCGTTGAGCACCTGCGAGTTCACGTTCCAGAGCTCGTTCTCCATGCTGGGTTCGCCGCGGCTCATGATCTGCGCGTTCAGCCGGATCGTGGACTTGCACTGCAGGCGCCAGCCCACCATCTGCCTGGCCACCGGGTTCTGCACGTCGATGGGGAATTTGGACAGCGAGAAGAAGCCGGTCGCCTTGTTCGTGTACAGGTCGGCGAACTCCTTCGACGCGATCCAGTCGAGGAACACCTTGGCGTCCGCCTTGTTCCTGCTGGCGGTGTTGATGCCCATGCCGATGTCGGCGTGGTCGGAGATGTAGCAGGGGTCGCCGGCCTTCTGCACCGGCGGTGCGAACGCGCCGAAGTCGAGGCCGGCCTCCTTTTGATAGAACGCGATGTCCCACGATCCGGCGGGCACGATCGCGGCCTTGCCGGACGCGAACAGCGTCTGCGTGTCGCCGTAGGTCTGCGCCTGGAAGCCCTTGGCCAGGTAAGGCGGCCACTTGGCCATGTCCTGCCACACGGCCACGAACTGCGGGTCGGTGAACTTCGCCTTGCCGGCGATCAGCGCCTTGCGGCCGTCCTCGCCCTTCCAGTAGTTCGGGCCGATGCCTGTGAAGACCACCTGGCTGGTGTCCCACTGGTCGGCGGTGCCCAGCGACATCGGCGTGGCCTTGCCCGAGGCCTTCACCTTGTCGAGATCCGCGTAGAACTCGGCCTCGGTCGTGGGCGGCTTCAGGCCCAGCTCGCCGAAGATCTTCTTGTTGTAGAAGAAGCCGTGGATCACGGAGGCCATGGGCACGCAGTAGGTGTCCTTGCCGTCGTCGGTCTGCCAGGCCACCTTGGCCGAATCGGGGAAGTTGGCCAGCGCCGGGTTGCCGTTGAGCTTCTCGAGGTGGCCCTTCTTGTAGAGATCCAGCGAGACGTCGAACGGGCGGCACGTGATCAGGTCGCCGGCGCTGCCGGAGGCCAGGCGCGCGCTCACGACCGAGTTGTATTCGGGCGGCGCGGTGGGCGTGAACTTCACGGTGATGCCCGGATGGGCCTTGGTGAACGCGGGCAGCAGCACCGTGTCCCACAGCGTCTTGTCGTCGGTGCGCCAGCTCTCCAGCGTCAGCGTGCCGGCGTCGGCGCGTGCCACGCAGAGGAGGGCGAGGGCGGCGAGGGCGGTCGGGCGAAGCAGTGCGTTCATCGGACGGATCCTTGAAGACGGAAGGGGCGCGGGCGACGGGCCCTCGCGGCGTCGCGCAAGTTAGCATCGGGCCGCGCGTAACGCGAGCCCGGCCCCCGTCGCGCCGAGGAGGGCGCAAGTGCTTGATCCGCAAGGTGGTTTCCAGCATTGCCACGCGGGCCGCCTTACGCATCATTACGTTGCCGCTCACCCGCACCGCAGGGCCTCATGCGAACCACGGAACCGGGCTTACAAAACATTGCAAAGCGCAGGCTTTTGACAGCCGGGCGCCCGCCTGCGCGCGCCCTGGCCGCGTCGATACTGGCCGCCGTGTCCCTGTCCTGCCTGAATCCGCGCGCGCATGCCCAGCCCCTGAACGTCCTGCACTGGTGGACGTCCGACAGCGAGCGCCAGGCCGCCGACCGCCTGGTGCAGCAGCTCGCGAGCCAGGGCGTCGAATGGCACGACGACGCGATCCCGGGCGGCGGCGGCGGAGCCGCCATCAAGGTGCTCACCGGCCGGGTGCTGGCCGGCGAGGCGCCCGACGTGGCGCAGGTGATCGGACGGACGCTCACCGACTGGGCCGGCCTGGGCCTGGTGCGGCCGCTCGACGACGTCGCGCAGCGCGGGCACTGGCGCCAGGCGATGTTCCCCGTCGTGCTGCAGACCATCAGCCGCGGCGGCCGGATCATGGCCGCGCCGCTGGGCGTGCATCGCATCAACACGCTGCTGTACAACCATCACGTGTGGGAGCAGCTCCGACTGGCGCCGCCGCGCACGTGGCACGACATCGAGGCCGCCGCGAAGGCGATGCGCGCCCACCAGGTGACGCCGCTGGCCTGGAGCGACGAGCCCTGGCAGATCGCCACGGTGTTCGAGACGGTGCTGCTGTCCGAGGGCGGCCCATCGCTGTACGCCCAACTGGCGTCCACGCAGGGCTGGCCGGCGTGGCAGGACGCTCGCGTGGCCGCGGCGCTGAAACGCCTGCGCTGGCTGCGCGACCTCGACGACGAGCCCACCACCGAGCAGCCCTGGACGGCCTCGGCCCGGCGCCTGCAGTCGGGGGCCGCGGGCATGCTGATCATGGGCGACTGGGCTCGCGGCGAGCTCGAGGCCTGGGGCGGGCAGCCCGGCCTGAACTTCGACTGCGTGGCCATCCCGGAGACGGCCGGCATGCACCTGTACAGCATCGACACGCTCGCGATGCTGGTGGGCCGCGACACGCACCGCCCCGAGCAGGAACGCATGGCCGAGATCCTGGCGCAGCCGGCCACGCAGATGGCCTACAACCTCGCCAAGGGGTCGGTGCCCGTGCGCATGGACATCGATCCTGCGCAGCTCGACGCCTGTGCGCGCGACTCCTGGCAGACCCTGGCCCGCCCCGGCAGCGCCCTGCTGCCCAGCATCGCGCACCGCATGGCGGCCGTCGAGTCCGTGCGCGAGGCCATGGGCGACGTGCTGCACCGCTTCATCAAGGAACGCGCCATGACGCCGCAGGAGGCGCAGGCGCAGCTGGTGGCCATCGTCCGGGGAGCCGCGCCATGACGACCCCGCGCAAGAAGACCATCCTGGCCGTCGACGACGACCAGAAGACGCGCCAGCTCCTCAAGCAGTACCTCGAGAAGCACCAGTACGTCGTGCAGCTGGCGCACGACGGCGCGAACTTCCGCTCCGAGTTCGAGCGCCATCGCGACGAGCTGAGCCTCGTGATCCTGGACGTGATGCTGCCCGACACCGACGGCTTCGCGCTGTGCCGCATGGTGCGCGAGCGCTCCGAGGTGCCCATCATCATGCTGACCGCGAGCTCGGACGACACCGAGCGCATCGTGGGCCTGGAGCTCGGCGCGGACGACTACATCGGCAAGCCCTACAACCCGCGCGAGCTGCTCGCGCGCATCAAGGCCATCCACCGGCGTTCGAGCCCGGGCGATTCGAACGCGCGCCGCTACCTGCGCTTCGCCGGCTTCTGCCTGGACCGGCTGGAGCGCACGCTCAAGGACGCCGACGGCAACCTGGTGGCACTGACCGGCATGGACTTCGACCTGCTGCGCATCTTCGCCGAACACGCCGGCGAGGTGCTCGATCGCGCCCGGCTGATGGAACAGACGCGCGGACGCGACCTGGGCCCCGCCGACCGCTCGCTGGACGTGCAGGTGAGCCGCCTGCGCCAGCGCCTGGCCGATGACGGCAAGCAGCCCGTGCTGATCAAGACCGTGCGCAACAGCGGGTACGTGTTCTCGGTCGAGGTGGTCGCCGCCCATGAGTGACGGCGACGCGCGGCGCCGCGCGGCGGGCTGGCTCGACCGCCTGCTGCCCGCGACGCTGCGCGGCCGCATCATGGGCGTGATGGTGGTCGGCGTGCTGCTGAGCCAGCTGCTGGGCAGCGCCATCTGGACCTGGCAGCTGCGCGACACCGCCCGCCAGGACGCGGCCGAGGCCGCGCGCCAGACCGCCGTCAGCGCGGCCGCCGCGATCCGTTTCCTGCGCGACCTGCCCGGCCAGTACCGCCCGCTGCTGATCGACCAGCTGCGCCAGATGGGCGGCACGCGCTTCTTCGTCGCGATCAACCGCCAGCAGGTGCCGGTGCAGCCGGTGGACGACTCCCTGCTCGCGCGCACCGTCGTCGGCCAGGTGCGCGGCACCCTGCAGGCCGAGCTGCCCCAGGGCTTGCCGGCGGACGTGACGCTGGCGTGGCCGGAGAACCTGTCGGTCACCGGCGACGGCCGTTCGCTGCGCGAGCTGCCCGGGAACTGGGTCGTCGCGCCGATGTTGCTGCGTCCGCGGCGCGCGCCCATCCTCGTGATCCAGGTCGACCTGGACCGCGGCGGCAGCCTGCTGCTGGCGGCCACGCTGCCCGACCCGTATTTCCTCGACGCGGCCAACCCGCTGACGCGCGACCGGCTGTTGCTGCAGGGCGCGACGCTGCTGACCGTGCTGCTGCTGGTGGTGGTCGTCGCGCGCACCGTCACGCGCCCGCTGCAGCGCATCACCGATGCGGCGGCGGCCTTCGGCAGCGCGATGCACCCCAACCACGTGCCCGACGAGACGGGCACCATCGAGCTGCGCCGCACCGCCCGCGCGTTCAACGACATGCAGGCCCGCATCCAGCGTTTCGTGGAGGATCGCGAGCGCCTGTTCGCCAGCATCTCGCACGACCTGAAGACGCCGATCACGCGGCTCAAGCTGCGCACCGAGCTGCTGGACGACGACGCGCTGCGCGCCGACTTCCACGAGGATCTCGACGAGCTCGACGTGATGGTCAAGGGCGCGCTGCAGAGCGTCAAGGACAGCGCCGTGCACGAGAACGTGGCCGACGTCCGCCTCGATCGCCTCGTCGAACGACTGACGACGCCCGCGCTGTCGGCCGGCGCGCGCGTCACCATCGACATGCCTCCCATCACCGTGCGCGGCAAGCCGCTCGCCCTCAAGCGCGCGCTCGGCAACCTCGTGGACAACGGGCTGCGCTACGGCGGCCAGCACCTGGAGATCGCCGCCGCGGCCGACGGTGCCGGCGTCACGCTGACCTTGCGCGACCACGGGCCGGGGCTGCCCGAGAGCTCGCGCGAGGAGATCTTCGAGCCCTACGTGCGCCTCGCGCACGGGCGCGAGTCCAACCGCGACGGCAGCGGCCTGGGCCTGGGCATCGCCCGCGGCATCCTGCGCGAGCACGGCGGCGACGTGCGGCTGGACAACCATCCGCAGGGCGGCCTGGTGGCCACCGTGCGACTGCCCCAGGGCACTGTCGGAACAGCGGGCAAGGAATAGCGACTGCGACGAGGCGGGAGCTCTGACGTACATGGGAACGTTTGCACGCGTGCGTCGGAACAGGTGATTCGATGCGGCGAGCGGGGATTGGCCGCGCCGGCTTCTAGCTTTGGAAGTGAACGCCGTTGATGTCATCGAGTCGCATCTTCATGCCCCATCCAAAATGCTGGGCCGCACCGAAGTTGTCATCGACGAACACCCGCACGGTGTTGTCGCCCTTGCGAAGGGGCAGGTCGAACTGGCCGTTTTCCAATCCCAGCCGGCCGTCCGGTTCCTTTTGCGCCGACGAGCCGTACAGATTTCTCTCGTGAAAGACGGGCTTGCCATTCACGAACACGGCGATCTCCCGCACCCAGCCGAGGTGCACATGCTTGGTCTGGTCCCGGTCGGAACGCACGATCGTGCTCAGCCAGACTCCGGAGACCTCATCGCCCTTTTTCGACGAGCCGACCTCGCGGCTCAGGTTGACCAGGCCGTCGGACTCGGAGACCAGATGCCGCCACTTCCAGGACGGCTCGTCCCCCGGGTCACCGGACGGCAGCGTGCCGATGTTGCCGTCCACCTTCTTGTCGACGGTCGTCGCGACGTGAATCGATGGAGAGACATTCCAGGTTCGGACAAGGTGCTGGTCGGACGCGGACGGATCGGACGCGGGCGCGCTCGGCAAACCGTCGTCCGCATCCAGCGTGATGACGAGGTTGGCCCAACTTGCCGGGCCGCTGAGTCGCAAGGAACCTTCGCCGCGAGTTCCCGCCATCCTGTCGATGGACAGGACGGGCTGGCTCAGTCCGTTCATGAACACTCTCATCCTCTTGCCCGCAGCGACGATGCGAATGTGGTTCCATTCCTTGTCCGACAACGGCGCCTTTGTCTGGTATTGCGGATAGAGATCCCACAGGAAGGCGCCATGCATCACGGGCGTGTACTGGATGCAATCGTTCGATGCAGGGCAGTTCGGTTGCGGCCTCAAGACAAGCGCCTCGCCCGCATCGTCATCACGGCGAAAGATGATCGTGGAGATGCCCTTTCCAAACATGACGTCGATGTCGATCGTGCCGTTCTTGAAGACCAGTCCATTCAAGACGGCGCCGCCCTTGTTCTCCATCAATCCGTTGGGAAAGCCTTCGATCTTCTGGAACTTGACATCACCCTTCGTCGTCCAGTTCGCCGAGGTCAGTGGCACGTTGATAGGCGCGACTGCTGCCGCGTGCCCGGAAAGCGTCGCGAAAATCATCCCGAGCGCCAGGTACGCGCGACGTGAAATGTTGTGCATGAAGACCTGATGAAATGGTTACTGCCGCGAGGCAGTCGCCTTGACGTTCATGAGAACGTTTGCGGTGAACGCGGCCAAGCCCACAACGACGACGCTTGCGGAAATGGACACGACTGGAATTGCCGCCGGGTGGCCCGTGAGAACCGCACCAAGCCCGATCATGAAGACCGGCAAGCCGACGTTGTGCAGCCAGAAATGAATTCGCGCGAGCAGCGTGAGAGCCGCATTCGGGTAGAGGTGATAGATCACTCCCGCAAGCGCCAACGAAGCCCAGCCCAGCAATGCGACATGCGCATGGACGGGGGCCAGGGCGAAATTCTCGGTTGCCCCCATATAGCCGCCAAGAAGCGCGCCGAGAAACAGGTAGATCACGGCGATCTTGAGAAAACGAGTGCCCATGGGGCCTCCTGTGAAGAACAAGTTGTCAAGGCTTCGACCTGGCGGCGATGGGCCCGATGGACCTACGCCTTGAGTGCTTCTGCAATGGTCTCCGACATCAACGCCGTCGAGCGGCCGATCAACATGCCGAGCTGGTGCGCGTCATCGAAAAGGCCGCCTTGCGAAGCGCCGCTATCGGCATCCGCAAGCAGGCCCGCGATCGGTTTCGGTAGTCCAAAGCCCACGAGCGCCGACTCATATTCGGCCCGAGGGAGGTTCACGTAGGCGACCGGCTTGCCCGACTGACGAGAGATCTCGGCCGCAAACTCCGTCAAGGTGTAGGCGGTATCGCCCGCGAGTTCGTAGACCCGTCCGGCCTGGTTGGGACGCGTCATGGCCAGAGCGGCCGCGACGGCATAGTCGGCCCGCGCAGCCGACGCGATCCGGCCGTCACCGGCACTCCCCATCAGCGCCCCGTGAGTCACCGCGGAGGCGACCGCCATCGCGTAGTTTTCGGTGTACCAGCCATTGCGCAGGACCACATGCGGAATGCCTGAAGCCTGGAGCATCGCTTCGGTCTCGCTGTGCTCCGGCGCCAAGCCCAGCGGAGATGTGTTGGCGTGCAGGATGCTCGTGTATCCGACGAACTTGACGTCGCCTGCGATGGCCGCGTCGATCACGGCCCGGTGATGGGCGACACGCTGTCCGACCTCGCTCGAAGAGATCAGAAGCACCTTGTCCGCGCCGGCAAGGGCTGTCTTCAGCGTTGCTGGCTCGGTGTAGTCAGCGCGGCGGACTTGAACGCCGCGAGCCGCAAGATCAGCCGCCTTCGCTGGGTTGCGAACTGCTGCGACGATGCTGGACGGCGGTTCCGTGCGCAGAAGCTCCTCGATGACGAGCCGGCCGAGTTGGCCCGTGGCACCTGTGATGACGATCATGGCAATTCCTTGGAGGGGGTTGAGGTGAGAGCTCAGGATAGCGTCGGAGCTAACTTAACGTAAGTACGTACCGATCGGTTAGTGCGCGGAAGCTCGCCTAGCTCTTGGCGTAGAACGGCTTTATCGCCTTGCCCAGGGCAACTTCCCGATGCATACCGTGCGCCAACTTGACCAGGAAAAGCCCCATATCCGAAAATGTGACGGCGCCCGCGGGATTGAATTTCACCGGGATAATCGTCCCTTGGCTGCCAGCTTCTTTCGGATACCCCATTCGCACGATCGTGAATTGCAGCCCACTCTTTTGACCTTCGCCCTCGGTCAGATATTCCGTCACCTGTCGGTTATCACTCACCATCGCCTTGATGCCCGCCATTGGCACGATAAGTGCTCGAAGAATTCGAGAGTACCAAGGCAGCGGATCGGCGGCGAGGTCACTGAACATCCCCGACAAATACACGACGAAGCAATCCTTCAGTCGATGCGTCTCAGTGAGCGCTTTCACGATGGCTGGAACGGCGATCGCGTTCAGCGGTGAAACGTCGTCCCTGGGGGCATGGCCCGAACAAATGATGATCGCTTCCGGGGAAACCGTCGTCACAGCCGTTGCCACGGACGCCGGGTCTGCAAGGTCTCCGAGAATCACATGAATCCTTGCCGCAATTGAGGCGGGTAACTTGTCGGGGTTTCTGACGAAGACATGCACCTCGTCGTTCGCGTCGAGCGCGCTCTGTACGGCATGGGCTCCCGCCTTTCCGGTTGCCCCGAAGATCAAAACTACTTTTCCGGACGATTTCGACATCAAAGTTACCTTGTTTCAAAGTTTCATTGCAGTATTTCCCCAACCGCGATCCACGCCCCAATGCGCCCGATGTCACACCGCCTTGCGTATTGCAAGTTGCGGCGAGCAAACGCGTCAAAAATCTCGGTGTCATGATTGCGCCGAACTCCGGCCAGCCACATTTGCCTGGTGCCATGGGCAGGGGTGGTCGAGCGCTTTCTTGCGGTCTTTCTGGACCATCGGGCGCGGTTGGCACTTAGAATAGCGGCGAAGCAAACTTTTCGTAAGTACGCACCGAAGGGTTAGTGCAGAGATGACCACGCAAGCCAAGCCGATCGCCACCGACACCTTTTCTGCCCGAGCGCGACGGGGAGAGCTCGTATCGACCGAGTGTCCTTGTCGGAACGTGCTCAAGGACGTCACGAGTCCCTGGGGCGTCTTGCTGTTGATCGTGTTGATGGGGGGCATCCGCCGGTTCAGCGAGCTGCGCCGACTGGTCGGTGGCGTCAGCGAAAAAATGCTGTCGCAGACCCTGAAGCGGTTGGAGGCCGACGGGCTTGTTCACCGCAAGTCTTACCAGACGGTGCCGCCCCACGTGGAATACTCGTTGACGCCCCTGGGCAGGACGATTGGCGCGCGGGTAGAGGCGCTCGCCGACTGTATCGAGACGAGCTTGCCGGACATCATGGATGCGCGGCGAGCGTCCGATTCAGCGGTTGCCTCCTCGCCGTTGGCCAGCTAGACCTGCGATCCGGACAGGAACGCCCGTCAACCGATTGCCGCGGAGGACTCGCTGCGCCCTTCATCGACATCGCCCAGCGCGCCGCGATCGAATATCGCGCGTGCGTGCTCCACCTCGGCCATGTGCTCGGTCGTCCAGAGGTACATCGCTTTCAGCGGCCGCTGCACGCTACGGCCCAGCGGCGTGATGGCGTACTCCACCGCGATCGGCGACGCCGGCACCACGCGGCGCGTCAGGATGCCGTTGCGCTCGAGGCGGCGCAGGCACTGCGTCAGCGCTTTCTGCGTGACGCCCACCAACTGCCGCTTGATGGCGTTGAAGCGCAGCGGCTCTTCATCGAGTGCCTTGAGCACGAGCATCGACCACTTGTCCGTCAACTGGTCGAGCAGGAGCCGCTGCGGACAGTTGGCGTCGAACTCTTCGGACGGGCAGGCCGACATGCGGTATCTCCGAGGCTATCTGGTGGCATCCAGGTGGCTATTTTATCCCAGGTTTCTTTTCTATACTGGCTTTTCACAGACCACGAACTGGAACCCTGCATGACTCCCACCCCCGGAACCGAAACGCTTTTCCGCCCCCTCCGCATCAAGTCGCTTGCGCTGAAGAACCGCATCGTGATGGCCCCGATGACACGCTCGTTCTCGCCCGAAGGGGTGCCAGGCGAGAACGTCGCCGCCTACTATCGCCGCCGCGCCGAGGCGCAGGTCGGCCTGATCCTGTCCGAGGGCACGGTCGTCGACCGGCCCGCGGCCAAGAACGATCCGCAGGTGCCGTTCTTCCACGGCGAACCCGCCCTCGCCGGTTGGCAACGCGTGATCGACCAGGTGCACGCCGCAGGCGGCAGGATGGGCCCGCAAATCTGGCACGTGGGCACCGTCGCCAACCCGCAGACGACATGGACGCCGACCGGCCCGGTCGAAGGCCCGTCCGGCCTGCTCGCCCCGGAGACGCCCCGCGGCGTCACGATGACCGACGAGGCGATCGCCGACACCATCGCGGCCTTCGGCCGAGCGGCCGCCGAGGCAAAGCGGCTGGGCTTCGACACGCTGGAATTGCACGGCGCCCACGGCTACCTGATCGACCAGTTCTTCTGGGAGGGCACCAACAAGCGTTCCGACCGCTTCGGCGGGGCGACGCTCAAGGAGCGCTCGCGCTTCGCGTCCGAGGTCGTCAAGAGCGTCCGTGCCGCGGTCGGGCCCGACTTCCCCATCCTGCTGCGCGTGAGCCAGTGGAAGCAGCAGGACTACAAGGTGCGGCTGGCGCCGACGCCGGACGCCATGGCCGACTGGCTGCTGCCGCTCGTCGAGGCGGGCGTCGACGTGCTGCACTGCTCGCAGCGCCGTTTCTGGGATCCCGAGTTCCCGGAACTCGACGGCGCGACCGGCCTGAACTTCGCGGGCTGGGCCAAGAAGCTGACCGGTGCGGTGACGATCAGCGTCGGCTCGGTCGGGCTGTCCAACGATTTCTTCGACACCTTCGGCGGCAACAGCTCGCAGCCCGCGAGCCTGGACAGGCTGGTCGCCCGCATGGAGCGCGATGAGTTCGACCTGATCGCCGTCGGGCGCGCGCTGCTCGGCGACCCGGACTGGGTGACCAAGGTGCGCATCGGCAACGCCGCGGGCCTGAAGGACTTCACCGCGGCAGCGCTCGGCGAACTCGTCTGAAGACTGGCCTGAACTCCCCGGGCGAGCGCATCGTCAAACTCGATGTCGAAAACCGTTGGGCTGCTGAACTCGAAAAAGTGACGGATCAAGCACTTGCCGGAGGTGTCCTCCGGCAGTTGCTTCGAATCCGCCGCCATGCATCTCGTCGTGCGTCGAGTCGTCCTGCGCGAGCTTGAAGACCGCCACGATCTGCACGAGTTCCATCGCCTGCGACTTCAGGCTCTCGGCAGCGGCCGCGCTTTCCTCGACCAGCGCCGCATTCTGTTGAGTGACCTGGTCCATCTGGCTGACGGCAGCAGTGACTTGCACGACGCCGGCGCTTTGTTCGGCGCTCGCGACGCTGATCTCGCCGACGATGTCGGTCACGCGCTTGATCGAGCTGACCACGTCCGTCATGGTCACGCCGGCGTGATCCACCAGCGCCGTTCCTTGCTCGACGCGCTCCACGCTCGTACTGATCAGGCTCTTGATCTCCTTGGCCGCGTCGGCCGAACGGCCGGCGAGGCTGCGCACCTCGCTGGCGACAACGGCGAAACCGCGGCCCTGCTCACCCGCCCGTGCCGCCTCCACGGCCGCATTCAGCGCGAGGATGTTGGTCTGGAAGGCGATCCCGTCGATGACGCCGATGATGTCGGCGATCCTCTTCGAGCTGTCGTTGATGGCCTTCATGGTGTCGACGACCTGGCCAACCACCTCGCCGCCCTGGATGGCCACGCTGCTCGCGTTCAGCGCCAACTGGTTGGCCTGCCTGGCGTTGTCGGCGTTTTGCCGAACCCTGGAGCTGAACTCCTCCATCGCGGCCGCCGTCTTTTCCAGGACGGAAGCCTGTTCCTCGGTGCGCTGGCTCAAGTCCAGGTTGCCTTGGGCGATCTGGGCCGACGCGGTGGCGACGGATTCCGAGTGCGCGCGCACGCCACCGACCACCTTGCCCAGCCGCACCTGCATTTCCTTGAGCTGCGCCATCAGGCTGGTGCTGTCGCCCGCCCGAAGTGCAACCCGGGCGCCGAGGTCGCCCGAGGCCACGCTTCGTGCCAATTCCGCGGCCTGGCCTGGTTCGCCGCCCAGCTCGCGCGTGATGGAGTTCACCATCCGAAAGCCGAACAACACTGCGAACAACAGCCCGCCTGCGATGGCTGATATCGAGATGGCGCGAATCGCGGTGTAGCGCTTCGCCGCCTCGTCGTAGCCTTTGCGAGCGTCATCGACCTGGATCTTGACGAGGGCATCGATGCCCCGCTCCATCGGAACGGCCAACGGGCCGATCTTTTCCGCCGCGAGGCGCTCCGCCTCCTTCAAGTCGCTGGCGCGCAGCGCGGCCAACGTGGGCAGCATCGCTTCCTGCATGAACGTCTTGCGATTTTCGGCGAATCCCTTTGCCAGCTCGGCCTCTTCCGGCGCCAGCTCCGACGTCATGTACGCTGCCCACTCCTTGCTGATCGCGGCCATGCTGGACTCGATTTCCGCACTCCGCTGCCGGATGTTCTCGGCCGTCGGGCCCACCAGCGCCGCGTAGACGGCCAGTCTGTTGTGCAGCACCAGGGAGTTGACGCGCCCGAGTTGCGCGGCGGGCAAGGTGCTCTGCTCATAGACCGATTTCAGCGCGTCATTGGACTGCTTGATGCCGAACAGGCCGAGGCCGCCCAGGATGACCAGCAGCGCCGAGAGAACGCCGATCAGGAGCGTCAGCCGCACAGAGATTTTCAGATGGTTCATTGGAAGATGTCTTGCATGACATGGCCCGACGGACCGATTCAGGATCGATCCGCCCGCTCGAGTCCGACGCTTGCGTCAGTGATCTTCGCCACCCGCCTGGACGGCGCGGACAACGACCTTGAACTCTTCGCGATTCACGTCCGAAATGACCCAGTGGGCCATGCCCGCCTGCGACCAGTGGGCCGTCTGGAATCCGCGTTGGCTCGAGAAATCGGGCTTGGTGTCCTTGCCGGTGTCCGGCCACACGAAGGAGTTCACGACATGCTCGCCTTGCCGGTACACCAGCGCCGCGACCGGGTGGCCGTCCAGATAGTCGACGCGCCCGCCCAGGAAGACGGAGCCGGGAATCTGCAGCTCGTTGACGGGAGGCGAGAAGTCGAGCTTCGAGGACAGCCACGGCTTGACGACGTGATGCTCCGAAGAGGCGATGTCGACCAGGTGCTGTCCCAGCGTCGAGCGGACATGGCTGGCGACGACATCGTCCATCAACCGGTCGTCTTGCGTCGTGTGGATCCACGCGACGTTCAACGCCAGGGCCAGCGTGGCCACGAGCCCGAACGACGTCGCCATCGGACGCCATCCCAACCAGCGCTGCAGCGCCACGGCCATGTCGGCCGGGCGCCTAGGTTCGGCGGGCTTCGGCGCCAGCATCGCGGCCATGCGCCTGCGCAGCGCGTCGGGCGCGGCGTGGTATTCGGCGCCCTCGCGAATGGCCGCGCGCAATTGGCGAAGGTTGTCGACCTGGGCGCGCAGCCCGGCTTCCTGCTGCATCCGCTCCTCCATCTCGAGCTGGCTGACCAGGTCCAGTTCGCCGTCGACGAAGGCGTTGATTCGTTGGGTTTCGATTTGCGGTTTCATCATAGAGCTCCCCCACCCTGCGTGCTCCGCGGGACGGGTCGCAACACGGGACGCGCGGCCGGCGCCAGCGCATCCCGCATCAGGCCGCGAGCGCGAGCCAGGCGCGACATCACGGTGCCGACGGGGATGTCCGCGATGCGGGCGATATCGTTGTAGGACAGTTCCTCGAGTTCACGCAGCACGAGCACTTCGCGGTAGACCACCGGCAGGTCGGCAATGGCCTGGTTGATCTGCTGGCGATCGGACTTGCGAATGGCGATGGCCTGCGGCTCGTCCATGGCCGGCGCGGCGAACTCATGTGCCCCGTCGTCCGCATCGTCGAGAAACATCCGCTCCGCCGGGCGGTTCTCCTTCATCCAGGTGAAGCACGTGTTCCGCACGGTCTGCAGCAGCCAGGCCCGCGCGTTGTCGCCGCGGAAGGTGCCCATGTAGCGCATCGCACGCTCGAGCGCCTCCTGCACGACGTCCTGCGCGTCGTGATCGTTGTGCGTCAGCCATCGCGCCAGGTTGTAGGCGGCATTCAAGTGCGGCAAGGCCAGCGACTCGAAGCGCCGACGGTTCTCGTCATCGGGCATTGCGGTTCCTCTCTGCCCATGTAGACCGGCCTGCGCGCCGCTTTATTCCCAAATCCGACTGGGCGAGGTGGGTACTGGCAGTCGTCGGGAATTTTCAAGGCGGTGGCTCGGTATCACACCCGAGGCCGACGAACCGAAGTCAGGAGACATCAACCCCCATGGCCACTGCCTCGCATCCACGCCGAAGTCCAGGACCTGGACATCGCGCCTTCGTCGCCGCGACGACGTCCACGCGCCATCACGGTCGCCCATCCTTCGACGGTGCAACGTGACGCTCCGTCATCCATCCCGGCGTGACCTGCGCCTCGCGTCCGGGCTGGTGCTCTTCGCCTACGTGACGCTGCACTTCGTCAACCACTCGCTCGGGCTGGTGTCGATTGCCGTCGCCGAACGCGGCCTGGCCTGGACACTGGCGCTGTGGCACAGCGTGCCGGGCACCGTGCTCCTGTATGGCGCCGTCGGCATTCACCTCTCTCTGGCCTTCGACGCCATCTACAGCCGCCGCACGCTGCGGATGGCGCCGCTCGACCTGCTGCGGATCGTGCTGGGGCTGGGCATCCCGACGCTGCTGATCGGCCATGCCGTGGGCACGCGACTGGCCTGGGAGATGTATCGACAGTCGCCGCAGTACGCGCGCGTCGTGTGGTCGCTCTGGGCGACCGACGGCCAAGGGCGCCAACTGGCATTGCTGGCACCCGGTTGGCTGCACGGCTGCCTCGGCATTCACCTCGCGTTCGCGCAGCGGCCGCTGTATCGGCGCCTGCACCTCTTGTTGTTCGCAGCCGCCTTGTTGTTGCCCGTGCTGGGCGGGCTGGGCTTTTTTGCCATGGGCAAGGAACTGGCGGCCGACCTGGCCAACCGCGGACATCTCGACGCCGCCAACGCCCTCCCCGCGACGGGAAACAGCTTCTTGCAGCAGGTGCGCGAGGACCTGCTGGGCATCTACCTCCTGGCCATCGCGTCGGTGTTCGCCGCGCGTGCGATCCGGACCTGGGTCGAACACCGCTTCCGCACGCTCGTCAGCATCGAGTATCCGCAACGGACGGTGCACGTACCGCGGGGATGGACGGTGCTCGAGGCCAGCCGCAGCCACCATCTGGCCCATGTCGCTCTGTGTGGCGGGCGCGCACGCTGCTCGACGTGCCGGGTTCGAGTGACCGGCGGAGAAGACCGCTGTCCTCCTCCGGGACCGATGGAGCAGGCCACGCTGGCGCGCATCCGCGCCGGCGCCGGGATCCGGCTCGCCTGCCAGCTGCGGCCCGATGGCGACATCGCCGTCGCCCCGTTGCTGCGACCTCGCCATCGCGCGCCGGAACGGCCACATCCATCAACGGCCGTCGAAGAGGAGGTCGTCCTGGTCTGCGTGGACTGGCGCAACAGCGAGGCCATCGCGAGCACCCTGCTGCCGCACGATGCGGTGTTCCTGTCCCGGTCGTTCGGCAACACCGTGACGACCGCGATTCTCGAGGCGGGAGGCATCGAGTGCGACCCGTGCGCCGCCGGCACGGTCGCCGTGTTCGGCATCGATCTCGATCTTCCTCGCGCTTGTCGAATCGCATTGTCCGGCACGCGTCGCATCGAAAGCGCGCTGTCCGAGCTGTCCGGTCATTGGGAAGCGGAGTTCGGCGTGAAGCCGGACTTCGCCATCTGCGTGCATGCCGGAGCGGTGGTGCTCGGCGAGATCGGTCCCGATGGAGCGCGTCGATTGACTGCGGCGGGCCCCGCAGTTGATGCAACCCGACGGCTGCGCGCCGCGGCGGCCAGGAAAGGCACGCGCATCCTGCTGTCGGTCGACGTGCTCGAGCACGCCGGTGCGCAGCCGGCGCTGCTGCAGCGGCTGTCCATCCACAAGATGCCAGGCGCAGCGTCACCGCGGATGGCGGCGCTGCGCTCGCTGGAGCCCGTCCAGGCCGCGTTCGATGCGTGACTGTCGGGCGATCCGCTCCGATCGCCGCCGCGCGGGTCCGGCCTGACGACGGTGAGGCCGCCCCCGCCGGATCTGGAAATCCCAGGATGAGCCTGGTGTCAGCCGGCGTCGTCGACTCGCTCGACGGCCTGCACGAAAGCCGCCAGCTGCCTTCGGGGCAAGTCGGACACCACGCAATAGCGCAACCCGCCGCGCGACCAATGGCTCACGTTGAACCCTCGCAGCGAAGCCGTGACCACAGGGGCGTCGTCATCGGCCATGGGCAGGACGAAGACATCGACGATGTGGTCGCGCAGGCGGTAGACCAGCGCCTCCGCGGAGCGTCCATCCAGGCTCTCGATGCGCGCGCCAACGAGGGTGGCGTCGATCTTGCCGGCGTCGAGCACAGGGGCGGAAAAGGCAAGCCTTGTCGAGAGCCACGGAGCGACCGTATCGCGCTCCGCGGATGCGACGTCCACGAGCCGCGTCCCCGTCGTCGCTCGCAGGTGACTCGTCACGGCCGCCTGCATCAGGCGCTCGTCATGCGCGGGCTGCCACAGGGCGAGGTTCAAGCCCCAGCCTGCCAGGGCAGCGACACCAAGCGCCAGCGCCATGGGCTGCCAGGCGAACCATCGTCGCCAGTGGATCTTGGCTGGAGGCGGGCCTGAACCGGCCTGCGACCCGGGTTGCGTGGATCCGCGAAGACGCAGTGCCAGCTCCTGAGGCGCCACGTGCCGGCAAGCGTGCGCGCGAACGGCTTCGCGCAGTTGTCGCAGGCTCCGCACTTGCGCACGCAGCCGCGCGTCCTGCTCCACGCGAGCCCGCATTTCCAGTTGCCGGGGGAGATCCAGCGCCTCATCCACATAGGCGCTCAGGAGCTGCAAATCGAATCCGGATTCCATCGGCTCATTCCTTGGTGGCACTTGAGACAGTGCCGTCTCTGGGAAGACTGAAGAAATCGGACCGTTATTCCCGAATGAGACCGATGGCACTTGCTGAAACGGTGGATTCGCGTCCACCGGAATTTCCGAACGGCACCGCCGGTATGACATGTGAGGGCCGCGTGGCCCCCACCGGCGGCAGACGATTCGACGCGCCGTTCCCCCAAGACATCACCTCCAGAGGCCTCCAAATGAACATCGCCCGCACGACCATCTCGCTGGTGCTGCTCGCAGCGCTCGGCACCACCGCTCAGGCTCAATCCGAAATGACACGCGAGCAAGTCAAGGCCGATCTGACCGAAGCAATTCGCACCGGCGACGTCCTCGCACCCGGCGACAGCGGCCTGAAGCTCAACGAGCTCTACCCGCAGCGCTATCCCCATCCCACCGCAGGCCCTGCGATGACCCGTGCGCAGGTCAAGGCCGAACTGGCCGAAGCCCTCCGCACCGGTGACATGCTTGCCGGCGGCGACAGCGGACTCAAGCTGAACGAAGCGTTTCCGCAACGCTATCCCGCCGTGATCGCGGTGCCGGGCAAGACGCGCGCGGAAGTCAGGGCTGAACTCGCGGAGGCGATTCGCACCGGCGACATGGTCGCCGACGACGAACTCGGCTTGAAGCTCAATGAAGAGTTTCCGCAGCGCTACGCCAATGTTCGCGCGCCGCACGACCGCCAGCAGCCGACGTCAGTCGCAGCGGCGGCGAGCGGGGTCGCGCACTGAGACAACGCACATTCATCCGCGAGGATCCTCGCAAAGTCCACGGAGCGGCAGCACGAGGGAACACGGACCGATCGACCTGGTCGCCGGAGAACATCATGAACAGCGAGCCACTACTGCTTGAACGCACTCGTTTCGAACTTCGTTTCCATTCGCTCTTCAGCGCGGGGCATGACTACGCGTTTCCGTGTGATGCCCGTGGCCAGGTCGACATGGACAGGCTCAGTGACCGGGCGCTGGAGAACTATCTTTTCGTGCGCGGCGCCGTCGGACATGAATTCCTGGACCCGCAGGTCGAATCCTGTCTCAACGGATAGGTCTCCCACCCCACGAAGGAATCAACATGAACATCCCCCGTATCACCGTTACGCTGGCGCTCAGCGCAGCCCTTGGCGCCAACGCGCAGGCCAGGTTCGAAACGCCGGACAAGCCCGACAAGGCCGAGGTGGCTGAAGCGACTTACGTTGGCGCCAATCCTTCGCACCCCGGAACAGCAATCAGGGTCGACGAAGGTTCGGCGAAGCGCCGCCCCATCGACCCGCGATCGCCCAAGATCCAGACGCCGAGGCCGTCGCCGCGAATCGTGACCATCGACCCGCTGCTCCCCTTTGGCCAGTAGAGCGCAGATGGGCTGGTCGAAAGTCACTGACGGAGTTCTGGTCTTTCGGGAATAAACCGCGTGCTCCGCCGGTATGGCAGGGTAAGGCGTCGAGTTCCGGCGCCCTTCATCGGACCTACTCTCATGAGCAATCAAATCGAACGTCGCGATTTTCTCAAGCTCGCCGGCCTGGGCGGCGCCGTCTTGGCGTCCGGCCTGGGTCCGTGGGGTCAAGCGCTGGCTGCAGCCGGGCAGGATTTTTCCTTCGTCCAGCTGACCGACAGCCATTGGGGCTTCGAGGGGCCGCCGAATCCCGAGGCGAAGAACACGCTGCGCAAGGCCGTCGCGGCGGTGAACAGCCTCGAGCACCAGCCCGACTTCATCATGTTCACCGGCGACCTGACGCACGCGGCCCCCGAAGACAAGGAGCGCCAGCGTCGCATGACCGAGTTCAAGTCCATCGTGAGCGAGCTCAAGTGCAAGGACGTCCGCTTCATTCCCGGCGAGAACGACGCGGGCCTGGACAACGGCGAGATGTACAGGCAGATGTTCGGCAACGGGCACTACAGCTTCGATCACAAGGGCGTGCATTTCGTCGCGCTCGACAACGTCTCCGATCCGAACGGCCTCATCGGCGAGGCCCAGCTGGAGTGGCTGCACGCGGACCTGGCCCGCTTCGACAAGACGGCGCCGGTGGTCGTCTTCGCCCACCGCCCGCTGTTCGACATGTACCCGCAGTGGGACTGGGCGACCAAGGACGGCGCCAAGGCGATCGACATCCTGACGCCGTACCAGAACACCACCGTGTTCTTCGGCCACATCCACCAGGAACACCACGAGATGACGGGCAAGATCGCGCACCACGCCGCCGAGTCGCTCATCTTCCCGTTCCCGCTGGCCGGCTCGCAACCCAAGCGGCAGCCCGTTCCCTGGGACCCCGCCCATCCGTTCAAGGGCATTGGCTACGTCACCGTCGCCGAGCACGCCGGCGCGGGCAAGCCGACGACCCAAGCCCTGGCCTGATATTGCCGCTCACCCACCGGGCGACGCGCCGGCGCCGCCCGTGCCCTTGCTCGCACTATCGGTGCTGCCCCGTCTCCCGGAGAACTCTCGTCCATGAGAAAGCCACCTCTGTTGTCAAGCTGGATCCTGCTCGCAGGACTCGCCAGCACAACGTCCGCGGCCCAGGCGGCCGACCCGGCGGCGGTCGCGCGCGGAAAATACCTGTTCGAGGCGAGCGACTGCACGGGCTGCCACGCCAACAGCGCGACGAACACGGCGCCTTCGGGCGGACTCGGGCTCGACACGCCGTTCGGCACCTTTCGCGCGCCGAACATCACCCCGGACAAGCAATACGGCATCGGCAACTGGAGCCAGGCCGAGTTCCAGCGCGCGCTTCGCAAGGGCGTCGGCAAGCATGACGAGTACCTTTTTCCCGTCTTCCCGTACACGTCGTTCACCCGGATCACCGACAACGACGCCGCCGACCTGTATGCCTATCTGATGACGCTGCCCCCGGTTGCCGTGCCCAGCAAGCCGCACGAGGCCAAGCCGCCTTTCGGCTGGCGGTCCCTGCTGCTCTTCTGGCGCACGCTCTTCTTCACCGAGGGCGTGAAGCAGCCTGATCCCACCAAGAGCGCCGAATGGAACCGCGGGGACTACCTCGTCCACGCCGTCGGCCATTGCGGAGAGTGCCACACGCCTCGCAACGCACTCGGAGCGATGAAGCCGTCGATGGCGTTCTCCGGCAACGTCGGCGGACCCGACGGCCAGAACGCGCCCAACATCACGTCGGACGTTGCGACCGGCATTGGCGACTGGTCGATCGCGGACATCCAGAATCTGCTCAAGACAGGCATGACCCCGGACTCGGACCTGGTGGGCTCCGGCATGAAGGCCGTCGTGCGGGGAACCTCGAAGCTGACCGACGCCGACCGCCGCGCGATGGCTGTCTACATCAAGAGCCTGCCGCCGATCCATACCTCGCCAGCGCCGAAGCCAGCCGCGAAGACCCCCTGAGGTGCTGGCGCAGAGACACAACCCTGACCTTCGTCGACATCGAAATCCGAAGGCCTGGCAGGCTGTCGCTGAGTGACGCTGGCATGCCCCCCCGGATGCCAACGACTCGGGCAACTCGAAGGGACGTCGACGCGTCCAGGGCGGTCGCTTCGAGATAGGCCGCACGCTCTACATCGCACGTTGACGGCAACACGCCACAACCCGGTCATGAAACTTGCCGCGAGAGCGGTTGCGCCATTCCTGAGGTTTGAAGAAGCCATCGCCGTCGCCGGGGTTCCCTGCGTGCGAGGAATTTCCCGGGCCTCGCGCCGGTATGGAAGGTAGCGAGCGCGAAGGCACCTTGCTGCTACGCGCCTTGCGACACCGTCCACGCTCTTCAAGGAGAAACCATGCGCCTCTTCATCATTGCCTCCATCCTGCTGGCCCTGGCCGGCTGCGCGCACCTCGAGCCCACCACGCCGGATGCCTCGGCGCCCGCCAAAACCGCCGTGTGCGCGAACATGGTGGGCGAGGACAGGCTCGTCTGCGACCCGATCTGAGTGCCCGCTGAAGGCGGGCCAGAATTCCTGGTGGGAACGCTTGCCCGCCGCGGGGCATTTCACACCTACTGACTGGCGCCCACTCTCTCCTTGATGTAGGTGCGAATTTCAGGAAGATCCAGCGTGATCTGTCGTGCAGCCAGGATCGTCGTGTCCAGGTCTTCACCAGATAGCGTCAGCCTGGTCGGGATGCTGCCGACGCGGCGTCGCAGCGGTGGCGGCAGACCGTCGACGGCGATGCGCGCGACGCCGAATTTCACGTCGGAGCAGTTCCACGGCGTGGGCCCTCCAAGCTGGCGTACTTCCTCGACGGGCAAGCTGCATCTGTATTGGATGAGCGTCCGCTGCCAATCGTCCAGAAGATGTCCGATGGAGTCTGCCGCCTGGCGAGATGCCGAGTCGATGGCTGCATTGGTCGCAGCGAGGGCGCTCTGCAGGCCCGAGGGACCATCTTCGCTCGAGATCCAGTCCCCGTTCTGCTCCTGCGAGGCATCCACGATGACGAGGAGCAGCCTTCGAATGGTCACGGCCTCTCGCTTGGTCAGGGGTGCATAGGGCGATTGGAAGCCAACCCGCTCGTTGACAAGCGTCGTGACACCGAAGTTGTCGGTGAGGCCACCGTCGGCGAGCTTTATGTAGCGCGTGGAAGGGGACCGATAGCTCGCGACCGCGCGGGATATGGCGTGAACCGCCAAGGGCGCTTCGGGCGGTGGGTCGATCATCGGCTTGAACATCGGATCCATCGGGCGACAAGCCTCCGGGTGGGTTCGAACGACCGTCGGAGCGAAGACGAGTGGTACGGCCATCGAGGCGGCGACTGCATCCGCGACATCGAACTTGGAGAGGTCGCTGCAGAGGGCCTCGAACGCCGACGGGATGAACGGAAAGGCAATGCCGTGATAGAGGTCAGTCGCCTGGATCCGGATCTCCGGCCCCGCACGCGCGTAGATGTCCTTGAACGTCGCTCCGTGGAAGACGTGGTTGTCCAGCGCGTCACGGAAGTCCTCATGCCCGTTGACGCCCCCGCTTATCAAACGCAGCAGGTTGCGCGGATTGAACAAGGACATCCGCATGTATTGCTCGTACCCCGGCTGTAGTACCTGCGAAGGAAAATCGCCCAGGCCTTCGCGCCCGTGCAGGCCGTACCAGGCGGCCGTCATGGAACTGCCGGAGACGCTGTTGATGACGGCCACGTCCTCCAGGAGCGTGCCGTCCGAGGTTTTCAGCTCGTCCATCCCACTCATCACACCGTAGGAGAATGCCGCCGCGCGAAGACCTCCACCGGACAGCGACAGGAAGATGGCGTTCGTGTGGACGTAGTCCGTCGGAGCGCCCATGTTCGGCGCAGTCGCGTCCGAGAGTGGAACGTTGGACGCATGATTGACGACCAACGCCGCACATCCACCGAGGAACAGCGCCGTCATCGTCGAAGACGCAAAAGAGATCCAACGGCGGCACCTCACGCTCATCGCTCCTCGCATCACGCGCGACTCGAATGCGCGAGGGTGAACCGCTCGACATCGGCCAGTTCGGCCATCTCGACAGCGATCTCGTTCATCGCCATCGCGCGGGTTGCGCCTGCCGCGAAGATGACGCACTGGAGTTCGAAGTGGGTGCCGTCGTGGGTGACGGCAATGCTGTCCGGCGGTACCGTGAGGCCCCGCTCGTCGAGGTAGCGATCCCATTCGTCCTTGCTCGGACGGTAGCCGGGGCGGAAGTGCATCGTCGCAGCGATCGGCACACGGGCAGGGAGCAGGCGTTCGAGTCGCGGAATGACGGAGAGGCTGCAGACGAACAGCGCAGTCAGCCCGATGGCCGGCGCATAGAAGCCCACCCCCACGAGAATACCGAGTACCGCGGAGCACCAGATGCTGGCCGCAGTGGTCAGCCCACGAACGCTGACGCCGCTGTGCACGATGATTCCGGCACCGAGAAAGCCGATACCGGTCAGCAAGGCCCCGATGACGCGAGTCGGATCCGCCTCCGTGGCGTTGTGCGGATAGGCCCAATACCAGAGGGACGGATAGCCCGCGATCAGCGTCACCGCGCACGCGGCCGAGCACACCATGCAATAGACCTGGCTTCCGGCCGCGCGCCCGCTGAAATACCGTTCGTAACCCACGATCCAACCCAATAGCAGCGCGAACGCCATGTGGGCGACCATCCAGATGGTCGTGCTGATCGGAATGAAGGTCATAGGCGGACGAGATCGGGTGACGGCAATCGGCAGCGCGTCGAAGTCCCGCGTGAACAGTGCGTCCATTCTCGAAAGAATCCACATCGAGGACGCATGCTCCGGAAGAATGGCCGCGGCTCTATCAAAGGAGGTAGTCGAGTGCCGTGAAGCCGCCTGCCGAGATAGCATGAGTCGCGCCCAGAGTCCGCTGCGCGTGACTCTGCATTTGTCGACCAGCAAGGAAAGCACCATGAGCGCTCATCCCCAGTTCCATGCCCAGGAAGCGGCCGATCGCCTCGCCATCCGCGAACTCGTCGACGCCTATGCCACCTGCGCCGACACGCGCGATGCACAGGGCCAGATGGCGCTGTTCACTCAGGACTGCGACTTCATTGTCTACATGGACAGCCGCGATCCCGAACCGACCTACGCCCTGAAGGGCCGCGACGCGCTGGCGCCGGTATTCGACAACCTGAGAACGTACCAGGCGACGACGCATTTCAATGGCCAGAGCACCGTGACCCTGGATGGCGACGCGACGGCGACCGGGCTCAGCTACTGCATCGCCCATCACGTCTCGATCCAAGAGGAGAAGAAGTCGCTGATGGTGGCCTCGATTCGCTACTTCGATCGCATCGTCAAGCAAGGCGGGCAATGGCTCTTCGCGGAACGAAAGCTCTTCGTCGACTGGGTCGAGAACCGCGCGATGAATTCCTGATGTGAGTGCAGCTCATTGGGCGATCACCGAGCGCGTCGTCGCGCTCCATGATTCGGGATCGAGTCTGTCTGCCATCCTCACGAGTGTCGCGAACGAACCGGCGCCCATCTTGCGCATGATGCGTCCGCGATGAACCTGGACCGTGTATTCCGTGATTCCGAGGTCGGACGCGACCTGCTTGTTCAAGAGGCCTTCGACCAGCAACTGCAGTACTTCGTGCTCCCGGGGTGTCAGGGATCCGTAGCGTGCAAGGAGATCCGCATGTTCCAGGGCTTTGCGCCGGGTCGCCTTGCTCCTTTCCAATGCACGCTCGACGGCCGCCATGAACCGGGAGACGTCGAATGGCTTGGTGAAGAAGTCAGAGGCACCCTCTCGCATCGCACTCACTGCCGATGGGACGTCGCCATGAGCGGTGATGAAGATGATGGGGATGTCGTGGCGCTCGCCCTTCAGCCGTGACTGCAGTTCGAGGCCTGAGATGCCCGGCATGCCGATGTCGGCAATCAGACACGACACCTGCTGCCCGGCCCTGGACTCCAGGAACTGCTCGGCCGAGTCGAAGCACAGCGTGGACAGCCCTTCGGACTCCATCAAGTCCTGGAGTGCTGTCTGTACTGACTTGTCGTCATCGACGATGGCCAGAAGGCGTGAAATGTCCAGCTGCATGAAGGGCACGCTACCCGCCTTCGGTGGGGCGCGCAATCAGCAAACGGTCGGACACGGCACGACCAAAGGCGTAGCCCACTACGACTTCAGGCGCACCGCCTCGTGCCGCATGACCGTTCGCCGGGATGCGAGCTTCAGAACGCCGGTGCCTGAGCGAGCTTGTCGGCCATGCGAACCAACTCGATGAACGATGCCGCCTGCATCTTCTGCATGACGTTGCCCCGATGGACTTTCACGGTCGCTTCGCTGGTCCCGATCTCGGCGGCAACATGCTTGTTCTGCATGCCAGCCACGACCATGCCCATCACCTCACGCTCGCGTTTCGTCAGGGATCGATATCGCGTCTGCAAGGAGCGCACTTCATCCTGCTGCTCACGCACGGCGCGGTCGCGCTCGAGCGCGAGCTGGATTGCGTCGAGCAGGTCCTGGTCACGAAACGGCTTGGCCAGAAACTCTATGGCCCCTGCCTTCAAGGCACGAACCGACATGGGAATGTCGCCGTGGGCCGTGATGAAGATGATGGGAATCTGCCTGCCGGCCTGCGCCAGCTTCCTCTGGAAATCGAGTCCGCTCATCTGCGGAAGCCTGACGTCCAGAACCAGGCAGCCGGGACTGGCCGTCGGTTCCCTGTCCATGAACTCCTGGCACGTGGCAAACGACTCCGCGCGGAGTCCGACGGATTCGACGAGGTCTTGAACCGCCTGGCGAACGCCTCGGTCGTCATCCACGATGAAGACAGCGGGGTCGATTGCGGAACTCATCCGTGAGCCTCGCTGTCGCAAGGAAGAGTGACGTGGAACGTCGCGCCCCTGGGCTGGTTGGCGATAGCCCAGACCTGCCCGCCATAGGACTCCACGATAGATCGAGTGATGGTCAGGCCCATGCCGGTTCCCTGAGGCTTGGTCGTGTGGAACGGCTCGAAGATGCGTTCCGCGGACTCGGCCGGCAACCCCATGCCGGTGTCGCTGACAGTGACCGACAGATGCCCGTTGGCGGTGCTCCCGGACCGAACCAGCAGCTCGCCGCCACAGTCCCTCATGGCCTCGATGGCGTTCAGCATCAAATTCATGAGGACCTGTTGCAACTGCACTGGATTTGCCAGGATTCTCGGCGTATCGGCGGCAAGCTCAAGCCGGGTTTCGATGTCGTGACGCTGCGCTTCTCCAGCCAGCAAAGTGGTGATCTCTCCGACGATTCCTGTCACGTCGATGACCTGTCTGTCAGCAGGCTTTCCGGTCTTGTAGAACGACCGCAAGCTGTCGATCACGCTGGCCGCGCGGTTGGCGTCCTGCTCGATCCTGGCGGCCGTTGCCCGGGCGCGCTCGAGGTCCGGCGGCGTGTGGGCCAACCAGCGCAGGAGAGCACTGGCGCTCGTGACGGAGGCGGCGATGGGTTGCTTGATTTCGTGCGCCAGGGCCGCCGCCAGCTCGCCCATCATGTTGACGCGATTGACACGGGCAAGCTCCGACTCCAGCTGCTGCAGCCTTTGCCGCTCTGCTTCCGCATGCCGTCTGTCCGTCACGTCGACCGTGATGCCGAAGTACTCACCGATCTCCTGCGCGGGGTTGTGATGCCCGATGCCTCGCAGGAAGCGAATGGCGCCGTCTGCTCGACGAATGCGAAACTCGACGTCGTAGTCTTGCCCGTTGGCGACAGCGAGCTCGAGCATTGGCCGTATGGCGGCCTCGTCCTCCGGCAGGATCAGGCGGTAGAAGTCTTCGAATGGAATCGGCCCTCGGCTCGGGTCCAATCCGTAGAGGCGGGCGTTCTCATCCGACGAGTGGAATATTTGCCTGGTCGTCAGGTTGGTCGCCCAACTGCCCGTGTGGGTCAGGCTTTGAGCTTCCGCAAGATAAGCTTGCTCGCGTCGCAGTTGCTGCGTCAGCAGCTCGTGCTCGGTGACGTCCATGGTCGTGCCCTGAATGGCTTTGAAGACACCACCGTCCTCGAACACCGGCACGCCGACACAGCGAACATATCGCATTTCGCCGCTTGACCGAACGATTCGATGCGTGATGTCGCAGCCACAGCGCTCTTCGTGCATCTTCCTGATGACCTCGCGCAAGGCGGCTCTGTCTTGCGGATGACAAGCTTCAAGGCATTGTTGCAGCGTCGGCGGACCATCCTTCGGGTCCATTCCATAGATGTTGAAGATTTCATCCGACCAATAGACGCCCAAGTCGTCCGACCATTGGACGCCGAGATTGGTCGAGGCCCAGCTTCCGATATGCGCGAGGCGCTCCCCAGCTCTCAGGTACTGCTGGATCCGCTGCAGGTGTTCCTGGGCGCGCTTGCGGTCCGTGATGTCCTGGACCGTCCCGAACATGTAGTAGGGGTGCCCCGAGGCGTCTCGCCGCACGTCCCCCAGGCTGTGTACCGTGCGAACCTCTCCTGTGGGACGAATGATGCGGTGCTCGGCTTCCGGGCGTGCTCCTCCACCGAGCGCCTCTTGCGCGATCCGGAACACCGACTCCCGGTCGTCGGGATGAATCATTTCGCCAATGACGGCGATGTCGATGGGGCCCTTCCGCGGCTCGAGCCCATAGATGCGGTAGGTCTCGTCCGACCAGAAGTTGGCGTTGGTATCCAGGTTCCATTCCCAGTAGCCAACATGCGCGACGCGCTGCGCTTCCTCCAGCTTCGCCTTGCTCTCCTGAAGGTCGCGTGCAAGGGCCAGGCGCTCCTCCTCGGCGCGGCGGCTGTCGGTGACGTCCTGGGTCGTGCCGAACATCTGATACGGCTTTCCCGTGGAGTCGTACCGCAAGTCGCCCAGGCTGTGGACGTAGCGCATCTCTCCGTCCGGCCGCAACAGCCGATGCGAGCAGTCGGCGCGTGCGCCGGTGCGAATGGACTCCTCCGCGATGCGGAAAACGGCCTCCCGATCGTCCGGGGGCATCATGTCGCTGACCACCGCCAAGTCCATGGGATCGTCCTGGAACGGCAGTCCAAAGGTACGGTAGTTCTCGGCGGAGAAGACGACGCGATTTGTCGCCAGGTCCCAGGTCCAGTGCCCGACTCCGGCAATGCGCTGTGCCTCCACGAGTCGCGCGTTGCTCTCTTCGAGCTTTCGGGAGAGCATCGCGCGCTCTTCCTCGGCGGACTTTCGCTCAGTGATGTCGGTCACGACCCCCGCGTACTCGAGCTCACCCGCATCGCTTCTGCCGGCGTGAGCAACCGTGTGGATGTGTCGGACGGCGCCGCCGGGCAGGACGAGGCGATGCTCGACGTCGAGATCGATCCCGCTTCGCGCCGCATGTTCCGCGAGCTGACGCAAATGGTCCCGCTCGTCGAGGGGCACCCTCTCGAGGACCGCCTCGATCGTGGGTATCGCGTCCCGATCGAAACCCAGGATCCGGTAGGTCTCGTCTGACCAGACCAACTGGCCTGAGTCGATGGTCCAGACAAATGTTCCAGCGTGACTCAGCCGCTGCGCCTCGGCTAGAAGCTGCCACCGCCTTTCGGAGTCGGCATGGGCGACCTTCAGCGCCGCATTCGCCTGCTCGAGGGCGTTCACCTGCGGACTGACTTGAACTTCGCGAGCACTCGCCGCAGCATCGAACCGCTTCAAGGTTCGGCTCCACCAATGGCCCAGGCTGTTGATCATGCGAGGTCTCGTATCGAAGGCGTTCGAGCACGGAAAGAATAGCACCGCGGCGTAGTGCGCAGCGGGTCGGTCCCTCCTGTACGCACCTTGCATGGCGACGTACCAGGAACATGTAATGGCAAGACCTGCCGCCCCCTCCTAGGATGCTTCACGTCATCTGGCGGTAGCTCCATTCCAGCGCTTGCCACGCCATTGCGCGCCCCACCTGTCGCTCGCCGGGACATCGACGCGCCCTCGGCGAATGCGGGCGGGGCAAGGAGGCGGAGATCGCTGGCTGCGGCATTCGATTCGTTCAACCGCTTCAGGAGCGTGAGATGTCTTCCCGCATCATCAACGTCGCCGTCGTCCACGACAATCTTCTGGCTCGCCGCGGGCTGACGAGCCTCCTGGCGGACTGCGACGACATGGTCGTTCGGTCGATGACGCTGACCGATACGGGGCTTTCCCATTTCGATGTCATCGTCGCCGATCCTCGGGGTGGAATGGTTGTTCTCAAGGCAATGGCAAGGCATTCCGGTCATTCGCCAAGAGTGGCCGTCGTCGCGAATTCGGACGGGGAGTGGCCGATTCGTGCGTCGCTGGAACGCGGCGCTGCGGCCTATGTCGTCCTGGGCGAATCCTGTGACGAGATCGTCACGGCCGTCCGGACGGTATCCAGGGGTTCGTACTACGTCAGCCCGTGCATCTCGGCAAAGCTGGCCGAAAGCCTTTCGAGTCAGCGCTTGACCCCCCGGGAACAGGAGGTACTCACGCTGGTGCGAGACGGCCTCTGCAACAAGCGCATCGCGGTCCGGCTGGACATCTCGGTCGGCACGGTCAAGACGCATCTGAGAACCGCCTTCGACAAGCTGTGCGTGCGCAGCCGCACCGAAGCGGTCGCAATGGTTCAGCGACGGGGTCTGTTAGGGCAGGGCGACGCCTCCGAAGACGAACCGCCGGGCGGAATGGCCCACCTGATGCCACCCTCGCTTTTCACAGCATCACTTCCACGACCTGCGTTGATTTGACGTAGTCGCCGTTTGACGGAGGCCCTTCATGCGCTACTCGCGAACCGCTGCTCACGGGCTGTTGCTCGTGGTATTCGTCGTCTTGTCCGGCTGCACGCGCAGCAAGGCGGCGCAACGCCAAGGTGCGGGAGGCGTGCCTCCAGCGCCGGTCGCGATCCAGAAGGTGGCCGCCACCGACATCCCGACCACCTTCGAGTATGTCGGCCAGACAGCGGGCTCACGCGAAGTGGAGGTTCGCGCCCGAGTCTCCGGCATCCTGCTCAAGAGAAATTTCGCCGAGGGCGGCTCGGTCAGGCAAGGCCAGTCCCTGTACAGCCTCGACGCCGATCCGTTCAACGCGGCACTTCAGCGCGCGGATGCCGAAGTCGCCTCGGCCGAAGCGCGCAATGCGCAGGCCGCCCGCAACCTCGCGCGGCTCAAGCCGCTCTGGGAAGCGAAAGCGACCAGCCAGAGGGACTATGACGACGCGGTCTCCGCGCAGGCCGTGTCGTCGGCCGACCGGCAGCGAGCCCAGGCGCTGCGAACCCAGGCGGCGCTGGACCTGCGGTACACCAAGGTCGAGGCACCGATCTCGGGATTCGTCGGCCGCTCGCTCGCGTCCGAAGGCACGCTGGTGTCCGGGCCCCAGGTGCTCCTGACGACCATCACTCAGACCGACCCCATCAAGATCCGCTTCGGCGTGGCCGACACCGATCGGAGGCGCTGGCGAGCCGAAGAGGCGAGCGGGCAACTCAAGCTACCGGACAACGGTGCATTCGACGTCGAGGTGACGTTGTCCGACGGGAGCGTCTACCCGCAGCACGGAAAGCTTCTCTTCTCCGACCCCAGAGTCTCGCGCAGCACGGGCACCGTGGAGGCCGAGGCCGAGATCCCGAACCCCGACGGTGTTCTGATGCCGGGCCAGTTCGTGCGGGTGCGCTTGCTTGGTGCCATGCGCACCCAAGCGCTGGCCGTGCCGACCCGGGCCGTCCTGGAGGGGCCCCAAGGCCGGTTCGTCTACGTCGCGCAAGACGGCAAGGCGATGCCAAGACCGGTGCAGGTCGGAGAGCAGATGGTCGACACCTGGATCATTTCGCAAGGGTTGTCCGCCGGCGATCCGGTCATCGTCGACGGCACGGCGCGAATCTTCTTCCCCGGCGCCCCCATCCAGGCGATGACGCCCGATGCGCCGGCGTCGACTGCCAAGGTCGCCCTGAACCGGTGAAGGAGTTCGATCATGTTCTCTCGCTTCTTCATCGACCGGCCGATTTTCGCGGCGGTGCTCTCGATCTTCATCGTCATCGCGGGCCTGGCGGCCTCGGGGGCGTTGCCCATCGCGCAGTATCCCGAGATTGCGCCGCCGGTCGTCACCGTCCGCGCGGTCTATCCCGGAGCCAGCGCGGAGGTCATCGAACAGACGGTGGCCGCGCCTCTGGAGAACGCCACCAACGGTGTCGAGCACATGATCTACATGGGCTCCACTTCGACCTCGAACGGCGCTCTGGAGATCACGGTCACCTTCGACATCGGCAGCAACGTCGACCAGGCCGCACAGGCGGTGAACAACCGGGTCAAGCAGGTTGAAGCCCGCCTGCCCGAAGAGACGCGCCGGCAAGGCGTGACCGTCGAGAAGGGTTCGTCGGCGTTCCTGCAGGTCATCGGATTCACGTCGGAGGATGGCAGTCGGGACCAACTCGCCATCAGCAACTACGTGACGCTCAACGTCCTCGACGAACTCAAGCGCATCCCCGGCACGACCAACGTGCAGGTGTTCGGCGCCAAGGACTACGCGATGCGCATCTGGCTTCAGCCGGACCGACTGGCGCAGCTCAGGATCACGACCGACGACGTCGCGCGCGTCATCGGCGAGCAGAACGCGCAGTTCGCCGCAGGCAAGGTCGGGCAAGCTCCGAACGGCGGCAGTCAGGAGATGGTCTACACCATCGTCACGCAAGGGCGACTGGCCGAGGCCAAGCAGTTCGAGGACATCATCGTTCGATCCGAGCCTGACGGCAGCGCCGTTCGCCTGAAGGACATCGCACGTGTCGAACTGGGCTCGAAGGACTACGACTTCATGGGGCGCATCAATGGCAAGCCGGCGACGCTGGTGGCCATCTTCCTGCAGCCCGGCGCCAACGCCTTGAGCGTGGCCGATGAAGTACAGCATGCCGTCGAGAGGATGGCGCCGAGCTTTCCCAAGGGCATCTCCTACTCGATCCCCTACGACACCACCCGATTCGTGAGAGTCTCCATCGGCGAGGTGGTCAGGACGCTCTTCGAGGCGATGATGCTGGTGATCGCAGTGGTCTACATCTTCTTGCAGAACTGGCGTGCGACGCTCATTCCCGTAGTCGCTGTCCCGGTCTCGCTCATCGGGACCTTCGCCGGCTTGCTGGTGCTGGGCTACTCCATCAACACCCTGACCCTGTTCGGAATGGTGCTGGCCATCGGCATCGTGGTCGACGACGCCATCGTCGTTCTGGAGAACGTCGAGCGCATCATGCACGAACGGCATCTCGATGCGCGGGAGGCCGCGATCAAGGCAATGCAGGAAGTCAGCGGGCCCGTCATCGCCATCGTGCTCGTGCTGTGCGCGGTCTTCGTACCGATCGCTTTTCTCGGCGGACTGACGGGGGAGCTCTATCGTCAGTTCTCGGTGACCCTCTCCATCGCGGTGGTGATATCGGGCATCGTGGCGCTGACCCTGACGCCCAGTCTCTGCGTGCTCATCCTCAAGCGGGAGCACAAGTCGCCGGGGCGGTTCTTCCAATGGTTCAACGAACGATTCCTTCGCCTGACGGGTCGCTACGTTTCGGGCGTCGGGCTGCTGGTCCGTCGCGCCGGGATTGGCTTGGGCCTGTTTCTCGGCATGGTGGCGCTGACGGGCGGCCTGTTGAAAGTGACGCCGGGCTCCCTTGTGCCAGACGAGGACCAGGGCTACTACATCGCGGCAGTGCTTCTTCCGGACGGAGCGTCCCTCGAGCGCACCGACCGCGTCGTGGCCGATGTGCTCAAGGTCATCAAGTCCAATCCCTACAACAAGGATGTGGTCGCCTTCACCGGTTTCGACTTCCTGGGCGGGGGATACCACAACAACGCGGCCACGCTGTTCGTGCTGCAGACGCCTTGGGACGAGCGGCCGGTGACGGCCAAGGATCTTGTGGGCGAGCTGTTCGCGAAGACCGCGAACATCAAGGAAGCGTTGGTCATCGCCTTCAATCCGCCGCCCATCTTCGGCTTGGGCCAAGCCGGGGGCTTCGAGTTCTACCTGCAAAACCGCGGCGAAGGCGGTGCCAGGCGATTGGCCGAGGTCACGGCGAAGTTCCAGGCCGCGGTTGCCAAGAGCCCGATGCTGGCGGGTGTCCGGACGCTATGGCGGTCCAACTCACCGCAGCTGAGCGTCAACGTCGACCGGGAACGCGCCGAAGCGCTCGGCGTGCCGATGAACCAGCTGTTCAGCACGCTGGAGGCAACGCTTGGAAGCTTCTATGTCAACGACTTCAACAAATTCGGGCGCGCATGGCAAGTCTTGGTGTCGGCGGACAGCAGGTACCGCAAGCGTCCCGATGACATCGGAAGCATGTGGGTTCGCTCCAACAGCGGCGACATGGTGCCCGTCTCCGCACTTGCCAGCGTCAGCTATGTGGCCGGCCCGGAGACGCTCGACCGCTTCAACGACCTTCCCGCCGTCAAGCTGTTCGGCAACGGTGCGCCGGGAGTGAGTTCCGGCCAAGCCATCGCCGAGGTCGAGCGCATCGCCAAGGAAGTGATTCCCGCGGACTTCAGCTTCGACTGGGGCGGGGCCTCCTACCAGGAGAAGCGTGCGTCGGGCAGTTCGTCCATCGCCTTGGTGATGGGCGCCCTCATGGTCTTCCTGATCCTTTCCGCCCAGTACGAGAAATGGTCGCTGCCGCTGTCGGTGCTGCTCGCACTGCCATTCGGAACGTTCGGAGCATTGGCGGCAGTTTGGCTCCGCGGCATGACGAACGACGTGTACTTCCAGATCGGTCTGGTCACGCTGCTGGGTCTCGCCGCGAAGAACGCCATCCTCATCGTCGAGTACGCCTCGATGAAGCATCAGGAGGGCCTGTCGCCGTCGGCCGCCGCGCTGGAGGCCGCCAGGCTGCGGTTTCGCCCGATCGTCATGACCTCGCTGGCCTTCATCCTGGGCGTGCTGCCACTGGCCATCAGTACCGGCGCCGGCGCCGGGGCGCGGCGCTCGGTCGGCACCGGAGTGATGGGCGGGATGGTGGCGGCCACCTTCCTGGCCGTCTTCTTCGTTCCCATGTTCTTCAAGGTGATCACGGCGCGGCGTCTCAAGGAGCATCGCAGCACCGCGGACATCCAGGCCGAGGTGTTGCACGCCGAGAACCCGGTGCGCAGTGACGTGCAGCACCCCGGACGACACGCTGTCGAGTCTTCGCCCAGCGGGCAGCAAGGAGACATGGCATGAGGACAATCATCGCGGTCGCCGTTGCCACTCTGCTGTCCGCCTGCGCGACACCCGGTCCGGAGCCGGCTCTTGCCGACTTCCAGCTCCCCGCCGGCGAAAGCGCTCCCGAAGTCTCGAGCAACTGGTGGCAACTGTTCGGTGACGCGCAGCTCGACGCCCTGGTCGACGAGGCGCTGTCGCACAATCGCGATTTGCTGCGTGCGATGTCGCGTATCGACGAAGCCCGCGCAGAGCTGAAGCTGGCACGGGCCGACTACTGGCCCGACTTGAATGCCTCGCTGGGAGGTGCGCGAGAGCATCCCAGCCCGAATGGCGTGACACCCCTGCCGGCAGGCGGCCCTCGCACCATCAGCGATTTCCAGGGCTCGGTCAATGTCTCCTACGAGGTCGACCTCTGGGGACGGGTGGCCAGCTCCAACGCATCCGCGCGAGACGAACTGCTCGCCACGGCGTACGCCCGCGAGACGCTCCGCAACGCCTTGGTCGCGCAGGTCGTGCAGTCGTATGCCGCGCTGCAATCCATCGACGCACGCAGACAGGCCTTCGGCGACGCAGTCGCGGCCCAGAGCGAAAGCTTGAGGCTGCAGCGCGTGCGCCTTCAGGCGGGGGATATCGGAGAGCTCGACGTCCGGCAACTGGAGGCCGACCTGCAGGCCAACGAGTTGCAGTTGCCGAAGTTGGATCGCGCCCGTGGCGAGACGGAGCGGTCGCTCGCCGCGATGCTCGGCCGCACGCCCAAGGATATCCTCGATCGATCCGTCCAGAGGTCGCCCGGCGCGGTGTCGGTCACGGCCGCCGTTCCCTCGGGCATTCCGTCCGACTTGCTCAGCCGTCGCCCCGATGTCCAGGCCGCGGAAGCGCGGCTGCGCGCGGCGGGAGCTCGGGTCGAAGTGGCGCGCGCCGCATACTTTCCACAGGTCGTTCTCACCGCTTCGTACGGGCGCGAGAGCCTTCAGCTGCACGACCTGACCAATGGTTCGTCGCTGCTCTGGAACGTCGTGGCCTCGCTGACCCAACCCATCTGGGACGGGCAGCGCATTTCGGCGCAACACGACATCGCTCGCGCGCAAAGAGCGCAGATCGAGCTGGACTACCGGGATGGCGTCGCCCGTGCATTTCGCGAGGTCGCGGACGCGATCCAGGCGGTGGACGAGGCTCAGCGCAGCGTGTCGACTACCGAGGAGCGGACGAATGCGCTTGTCCGTGCCGCGGAACTCACCAAGCTGCGATACGAGGGCGGCGAACTGAGCCGAATCGAGGTCATCAGAGCTGACCGGGAAGTTCTGGAGGCGCGGGCCGACGTCGCCGAAGAGCGTCGAGCCCTGGCTGTCGCCCAGAGCAATCTGTTCCAGTCGCTGGGTGGTGGCTGGAAAGCCGATGCCGTGCATTTGAGTGGGCTTCTGGCCCGGACGCCGTCCGGTGCTCTCTGAGCCGACGCACGGCTGAAGTCTTCCTGGGGCCGCGAGGCTGGGTCGGCCCGACGCGGCTTGGCTTCCCAGCCAAGCCCCCTCGTCGCGCCAGCGGCCGTGTCAACCGAGGATGGCGCGCGGCTCCAGGAAGGCCTCGATGCCGAAAGTGCCGAACTCCCGGCCGAAGCCCGAGTGCTTGAAGCCGCCGAACGGGGCCTGCTGGTCGTCCAGCATGCCATTGATGGCGACGCGGCCGGCCAGGATCCTGGCGCCCACGCGCCGTGCGCGCTCCACGTCCCTGCCGCTGACGAAGCCGTGCAGGCCATAGGGACTGTCGTTGGCAATACGGATGGCGTCTTCCTCGTCCTGGTACCCGATGACGCACAGCACGGGCCCGAAGATCTCTTCCCGGGCAATGGTCATGTCGTTGTTCACGTTGACGAAGACCGTGGGCTTCACGTAGTTGCCGGCCTCGAGTCCTGCCGGATGGCCGACGCCGCCCACCAGCACCTCGGCCCCCTCGTCGATGCCTCTCTGGATGTAGGACTGCACCCGCTCGTACTGCCGCCGGGTGACCATCGGGCCCACGGCGGTCTTCGGATTGGACGGAACGCCCACGGGAAAGGCGGGGATGGCCTGGAGAATGGCCTTCTTGACGGCCTCCAGTTGGCTGTTGGGCACCAAGAGGCGCGTTCCGGCGGCACATGCCTGGCCGCTGTTGAGCCAGCCGATGAGCAGCGCGTTCGGGATCGCGGTGCTCAGGTCGGCGTCGTCCAGGAGGATGTTGGGCGACTTGCCGCCCAGTTCCAGCGTGACCCGCTTCATCGTCGCCGCGCCGTCACGCATGATGGACTGGCCGACGGCAGCCGAGCCGGTGAAGGAAATCTTGGCGACGTCGGGATTTCGTACCAGCTCGGCCCCGACGACTTCGCCGCGGCCCGTGACCACGTTCAGGATGCCGGGTGGGAGGTCGGCCGCGTGCAGGCATTCGAGCAGCGTCTGCGTCTGCAGCGCGCTCAACTCGCTCGGCTTGATGACCACGGGGCAGCCCGCCGCGAACGCCGCGGCGGACTTCACGCACAGGAACAGCGCGTTGGCGTTCCAAGGCGTGACGAGGCCTGCGACGCCGACCGGCTCGTGGAAGACCCTGGTCGTCCCCCACGTGCGAACCAGTTCGAGTCGGTTCAGCGCGATCTCGGCCTGGCGGAACGCTTCGACGGCCCCCTGCACGATGAGCGAGGAGAACTGGAGCGTTCCGCCGTATTCCGAGACCATCGCTGCCGTCAGGTCGTCGAGGCGGGCGGCGGTCGCCCTGTGCATCCGGCGCAGGAGCTCGATGCGCTCTTCTTTGCTGGTGCGAGCAAAGGCCGGGAACGCGGCCTTTGCCGCCGCGATCGCGCGCCGCGCGTCCGTCTCGTCCGCCAGCATGACATGGCCGATGACCTTGCCATTGGTCGGATCGATGCTGTCCAGGACCTCGCGCCCATGGGGCTCGACGAACTCGCCGTTGATGTAGGTGGCCTTGAGGTTTTTCATGCCGAACTCCTTTGCGTTGGCTTTCATCAAGAATGGTGCAGCGAGACGAAGCTCGCCTCCCGACGGCATCTTGGCCGCGGGGGTGGACCCGTCGCCATCTATCAAAGGTGGTAGCCCGGAATGCAAGCGAGCATGTCGCTGTCACTTGCCTCCTCGAGGAGGGCGCTGCCGAGGAAAGGCGTTGGTCGCTCGCCATTCCTCTCGGTCAACCATGCAGGATGAAACGATCGGTGCGGGCTGCCTCGAAAACTTCGCCGGGAGCTGCGTGAAGCGCCTCCGCCGGGGCCTTTCCGTGGAGCCAGCAGTTCGGCCTCGCGAACCAATCCGCGAGCGCCATGTCGTCCAGGACGTCGCGCAGTTCGCGGATGGCGCGAACGGCATGGTCGATCGGTGTCATCGTCTGCTCATCGAACTGGAATCGCGGCAGAAGGATGCGCGCGCACACCACGAGAGTCACGACGTCGCGGTCAACGATCCAGCGGGCCACGCGGGAAACGGACTTGGTCTCACCATGGCGACGCAGGCGGCTTGCGAGTTCATCAGCTTCGATGAGGCCGCCGTACCGGTGGAACCCGACATGCAGCATCTCGGCGGTCGTCGGCAGCGACAGGAGCGTGGAGATGCACCGTGCTCGTTGCGTTGGCCCATTGGTCCCAGTGCTGGCGATGAGCCCCGCCGTCTCCTGAGGCGAGTCCGCTTCATCGATCGAAGCAGGGAGCCTGGCTGGGACGAGCCACGGTCTTGAGATTGGGTAAAGAGACATGGGCTGCCTTGACGAGCTTTGTCGAGATCCGATTCGCGGGCTTCCTGGTTGTGCACCTTGGCCGCAGGTGCGGCCGAAATGCCCATGGAATCACTCTGAATCGGGGAACGGCCTTTGTCACCGTCCGCATGACGCGGCTTCACCTCTGTCGAAGGTGGCGGTTCAGGCAAACGGCTGGGAACGTGGCGGCTTGATCGGAAGACTCACGACAGACGTGGAACGCGACTTGCCATGGTCTCGGCAGCGTGACATTGCGCACGCGAGCCCGCTCGCCGTGCATCGATCCATTCCGGAAATGCATGACCTCGCCGGGCCCGGTGGTTACGACGCAATTACACTGATGGCAACGCCAGTTGCCCCGCTCTTAGGGGGTTATCACCTAGATTCGAGGGGTTCCTCGGTGTAACTCCCGTTCGCCGGCCCACCGGACGCGGGTACGGTCGTAACGGGCGCCGCGAGATTGGGCGAGCCCCGCGCCACGGAACGGCCCGTGGCAGCGAGGTTCGCCCAATCTTGTCTTTGAACCTTGTGATTGGAGTCTCCTCATGAACCGTCCCGCCATGGAAGGGTTGCGCCTGAACGTGCCCGCCTACGTCAAGCATGACCGCCTCGTCTCCTGGGTCGCGCAGATCGCCGCGCTGACGCAGGCCGCCGACGTCTACTGGTGCGACGGCACCGAGGCCGAGTACGACCGGCTGTGCGAACAGCTCGTCTCCGCCGGCACCTTCAAGAAGCTGAATCCCGCCAGGCGCGCCAACAGCTACCTGGCCTGCAGCGACCCGTCGGACGTGGCGCGCGTGGAGGACCGCACCTTCATCTGCAGCGAGCGGAAGGAATCGGCCGGCCCGACCAACAACTGGGAATCGCCCGCCGCGATGCGCGCGCTGCTGCAGGACGGCCAGGCCGACGGCACGCCCGCGCTGTTTGCCGGCTCGATGCGCGGCCGCACGATGTACGTGGTGCCGTTCTCGATGGGCCCGCTCGGCTCGCCGATCTCGCACATCGGCGTGGAGCTGTCCGACAGCCCGTACGTGGCCGTCAACATGCGCCTGATGACCCGCATGGGCCGCGGCGCGCTGGAACAGCTGGGCAACGACGGCGACTTCGTGCCCTGCGTGCACACCGTGGGCGCGCCGCTGGAAGCCGGCCAGAAGGACGTGGCCTGGCCCTGCAACAAGACCAAGTACATCGTCCACTACCCCGAGACGCGCGAGATCTGGAGCTACGGCTCGGGCTACGGCGGCAACGCGCTGCTGGGCAAGAAGTGCTTCGCGCTGCGCATCGCGTCCAACATGGGCCGCGACGAGGGCTGGCTGGCCGAGCACATGCTGATCCTGGGCGTCACGAACCCGCAAGGCGTCAAGCGCCACATCGCGGCCGCGTTCCCCAGCGCCTGCGGCAAGACCAACTTCGCGATGCTGATCCCGCCGTCGGGCATGCCGGGCTGGAAGGTCACCACCATCGGCGACGACATCGCCTGGATCAAGCCCAGCGCCGACGGCCGCCTGATGGCCATCAACCCCGAGGCGGGCTACTTCGGCGTCGCGCCGGGCACCAACGAGCAGACCAACCCGAACTGCATGGCCAGCCTCACGAAGGACGCCATCTTCACCAACGTCGCGCTCACCGACGACGGCGACGTGTGGTGGGAAGGCATGGGCGAGGCGCCCGCGCACTGCATCGACTGGCAGGGCAAGGACTGGACGCCGGCCATCGCCAGGGAGACCGGCGCCAAGGCCGCGCACCCGAACGCCCGCTTCACCGTGGCCGCCACCAACAACCCGGCGCTCGACCCGGCCTGGGACGACCCGAAGGGCGTGGCGATCGACGCCTTCATCTTCGGTGGCCGCCGCTCCACCACGGTGCCGCTGGTGACCGAGGCGCGCGACTGGGTCGACGGCGTCTACATGGCCGCCACCATGGGCTCCGAGACCACCGCCGCGGCCGTCGGCCAGCAGGGCGTGGTGCGCCGCGACCCGTTCGCGATGCTGCCCTTCACCGGCTACAACATGAGCGACTACTTCCAGCACTGGCTCGACGTGGGCGAGAAGCTGGAGAAGCTGGGCGCGAAGCTGCCGGCCATCTACTGCGTGAACTGGTTCCGCAAGGGCGCCGACGGCAAGTTCGTGTGGCCCGGCTACGGCGAGAACATGCGCGTGATGGAGTGGATGCTGGGCCGCATCGACGGCACCGCGCAAGGCAGCGAGAACGTGTTCGGCACCAGCCCGCGCTACGAAGACCTGAACTGGAACGGCCTGGCCTTCAGCCGCGCCCAGTTCGACAGCGTGATCGGCGTCGACAAGGCCGCGTGGCAACAGGAGTTGACCATGCACGACGAGCTGTTCGCGACGCTCGCGTACCACCTGCCGGCGCAACTGCGCACGACCAAGGATCGCATCGCGGCGGCGCTGGGCTGAGCGGGTCACGCACGTTCGGGGTCAGGCATTGCCGCCGGGTACGGCGGAGATGCCAGACCCCTCGCTGTATCCTGCGGGCACGATGCGCCTGCAGATCCTGTCCGACCTCCACCTCGAAACCGAGACCTTCGAGGCCCAGCCCGCGCCCGGCGCGGAGCTGCTGATCCTGGCAGGCGACATCGACCGCGGCTGGGACGGCCTGCGTCCGTTCGCGCGGTGGCCGGTGCCGGTGCTGTTCGTGCCCGGCAACCACGAGTTCGACGGCCGCGACGTGGACCAGGCCGCGATCGAGCTGCGCGCGTTCTGCGACTCGCTGGGCATCCGCATGCTCCATCGCGACACGGCCGTCATCGCCGACGACCAGGGCCGGCGCATCCGCTTCTGCGGCACGGTGCGCTGGAGCGACTTCGATCTCTTCGGCGAGGCCGGCCGCGCCAAGGCCCTGCGCGCGGGCTCGTACTTCCAGCGGGTGATGGGCGCCACGCGCCACGGCCAGCCGTTCGATGCCGAGGCGGTGCGGGTGCTGGGCCTGGCATGCCGGGCGTGGCTGGAGCGCACGTTGCAGGAGTCGCCGCAGGGGCGCTGGGACCGCACCGTGGCGATCACGCATTTCGCGCCAAGCCTGCGCAGCGCCGACCCGCGCTACGGGCCGCAGCCGACCACGGCCAGCTTCTGCAACGCGGACGACGACCTGATTCCGCGTGCCGACCTGTGGATCCACGGACATCTGCACTGTCGCCACGACTACCTGGTGTCGCGGCCGGGGCTTCACGCATCCCGCGTGGTGTGCCAGGCGCGCGGCCTGGAGAAGAAGGGCGAGGCGAACGGGTTCGACCCGCTGCGCCTCATCGAGGTTTAAGCGCCGAGCTTGCGTCCCAGCCACAGACGCCACGGCGCCACCGGCACGACGGCGCGCATCGGCGGCGGTGATTCTCCCGGCGCGAGCGTGTCGTAGCTGCCCTGCTCCAGCGCCTCGTCCAGCGCGAACGCGGTGCCCATGTCGGCCAGGTCGGGCGCGCGTCGCGCTGCCGTTCCGCGGCCGAAATTGCGGAGGAAAGTGGGGCGTGAGGCGTTCGACATCTGGCTCTCCATCGGACAGGGTCCGTAAAGCCAGTGTGTAGGAAGGTAACGGCTCTGATACATCAAAAAGTGTGCCGTATGCCCGACAGTTCACGCGTATCAATCTCACGACTCCCTCGCATTGAGGATGGCAGGGTCTTGGGTTCCCGCTTAAGCTGATTGCGTCGACTCGGGGGTGCAGCGTCGCGCCCCCGGACACCCTTGGGAGCCGCCACCATGCGCACCATGCCGCTTCAATTCCTGACCTGGGGCACGATCACCGCTGCCGTCGGCAGCGCGGTGTGGTTGTCGTCCGAGGACCAGGCCGCCGTGTTCTGCTCGGTTGGCTACCGCGCCACCAGCCAGGCGATGGGCATCGAGGTCCCGCTGCCCGCCGAACCCACCCGTGCCGGCCCGTCGGCCAAGCTGCCGGGTTCGAGCGCGGCCAAGCAATTGCAGGCCAACGCGGTCTGAGTTCCGTCCTTCCGCGCGCGGTCGCGGAATCCATCGTCATGGCTCGCGTGGATCCAGTGACTCCGCGCAGGATGAGGGCGTCTCGGATAAGTAGCTTGGCTACTCAACTCGGAATTCAATTAATCCAGCTTCATTTGTCGACCTGGCTCCCGGAGAATCCCGCTCGAGCGTGAAGGCGCCGCCGTGCTCCCCAGGCGCGGCCGCCGCACCGCAAAGGATTCCCCATGAAAGTGATCGTCCTCGGCGCCGGCATCATCGGCGTCGCCACCGCCTGGTACCTGCTGGAAGAAGGCCATGAAGTCACCGTCGTCGAGCGCCAGCCCGACGCCGCGCTGGAGACCAGCTTCGCCAACGGCGCGCAGATCTCGGTGTGCTTCTGCGAGCCGTGGGCCAACGCGGGCGCCCCGTTCAAGGTGGCCAAGTGGATGCTGCAGGACGACTCGCCGCTGCTGTTCCGCCCGCGCCTGGATCCGCACCAGTGGCGCTGGGCGCTGAGCTTCCTGGGCCAGTGCAACGACGCCGCGTTCGCGCGCAACGTCCAACAGCTGGTGGCGCTCGGCCGCTACAGCCACGAATCGCTGAAGTCCGTGGTCGCGGCCACCGGCATCGAATACGACCGGCTGGAGCGCGGCATCCTGCACTTCTTCTCGTCGGCCGCCGACTACGAGTCGGGCGTCAAGGCCGCCGGCCTGATGCGCGACCACGGCGTCGACCGCCGCGTGCTGGGACGCGATGAAGTGCTGCAGGTCGAGCCCGCGCTGAAGGCCTTCGGCGACCAGATCCACGGCGGCACCTACACGCCCAGCGACGAGTCGGGCGACGCGCGCGTGTTCACGCAGGCGCTCGCGAAGCGCTGCGCCGAGCGCGGCGCGAAGTTCCTCTGGGAGCACGACGTCCTGGGCTTCGACAAGCAGGGCGCGAAGGTCGAGGGCGTCATCGTCAGCGACCGCGGCACCCAGCGCCGCACGACGCTCACCGCCGACCACGTCGTCGCCGCCGCCGGCTCGTTCACCGCGCCGCTGCTGCGCCAGCTGGGCATCTGGCTCAACATCTATCCGGCCAAGGGCTACTCGGCCACGATGCGCCTGAAGCGTCCCGAGGACGCGAGCACGGTGAGCCTGCTGGACGACACCCGCAAGATCGCGATCTCGCGCCTCGGCGACCACATCCGCATCGCCGGCACCGCCGAGATGGCCGGCTACGACACCTCCGTCGACGGCGCCACCTCGCGCACGCGCTGCGAGGCGCTGGTGCGCCGCTACGAGCAGCTGTTCCCCGGCGTGGCCGACACCAGCGCCCCGAACTTCTGGGCCGGCCTGCGCCCCAGCACACCCAACAACCTGCCCTACATCGGCCGCAGCAAGATCGCCAACCTGTGGCTCAACGCCGGCCATGGCACGCTGGGCTGGACCCACGGCGCCGGCTCGGGCCGCGCGCTGGCCGAGCTGATCAGCGGCCGCCGTCCGCAGCTGGAATACGGCTTCTGCGGCGAGGCGCTGCCCAGCCGCCGGCCGATGGTGGCGATGCCGTCGCGCTCCTGGGCCTGAACTTCAGAACCGGCCGCGGCCCGGCGGCCCGCCACGCTTGGGCGGCGGACGCCTGGGCGTGGTGACCGCCTTGGGCAGCGGCCGGCTCACGTCGGCCAGCCGCATCACGCTCTGCACGATGTCCTCGATGGCCTCGTCGAGGCTGGACGGCGGCTCCAGCGTCTCGATCTCGGCGAGCAGCGCGTCGGCGTCCTCCAGGTCGTCCGGATCGAACGCGGCGTAGAGCACGGCCAGCGGCTCCAGCGAGTCGGTGGAGTCCATGTCCATCAGCGCCGGGAACAGCTCCATCGCCGCGGAGAAGCCGGCCACCCAGGGCAGCGCGGACTCCAGCGGCTCGGCCTCGTCGTCGAGCTCGAACACCCAGGGGTCGAACCACTGGCGGCCGGCGATGGCCGTCATCAGCTCGCGGTAGCGCCGCTGCACCAGGCCCTGCAGCTCGTGCAGGCCGCGCCACTTGTCGTCGAGCGGGCGGCCGTCGATGTCCCACACGTGCTTGATCCACGCGCCCGCGGGCACGGCGGTGGGCTGCAGCAGCACGCCGCAGAGGTAGCCGTCGAGCATGCTGATGTCGAGCGGCTCGAGCGGTTCGGGGAGCTTGTCGAGCAGGGTCTGCAGCCGGTTCATGTCGGCTTCGCCCAGCGGCGGCACCGGGGCGGGGGAGGCGGGCGAGGTCATGCCCGATTGTCGCCCCGTGGGATCATCGCGGGCTATGACCGCACGACACTTCCTGTTCATCGTCTCCAGCGCCCGCGTGCCGGGCGCCATCGGCAACACCGAATGGCTGGCCCGCGCGGCCGCCCGCCACCTGCCGGCCGGCGCCACCAGCACCTGGCTGCACCTGAACGGCCTGGAACTGGCCGACTTCGAGGACCGCCGCCACGACGTGGGCGTCTATCCGATGCCCACCGGCGACACCGTGCGCCTGCTCGACGCCACGCTGGAGGCCACCGACCTCGTCTTCGTGACGCCGCTGTACTGGTACAGCTTCCCCAACCGTCTCAAGCGCTACCTCGATCACTGGAGCGCGTGGATGCGCATCGAGGGCGTCGACTTCAAGGGCCGCATGCAGGGCAAGCGCGTCTGGGCCATCACCACCAGCGGCAGCCGCGAGAAGACGCAGCCGATGTTCGACAGCCTGAAGCTCTGCGCGGAGTTCCTCGCCATGCGCTGGCAGGCACCGTTGTGGGGCCAGGGCGGCGCACCCGGCGCCGTCGAGAAGGACACGGCCGCGGTGGCCGCCGCTGCGAACTGGTTCGGTGCATCGGACTCCTGAGGTGTTGCCTAAAAGGGCACTCCCCCTGAAATAGGGATGCGGTCCCGCATTCCCGCTCGTACATTGGATTCCGTTGTGTCGATCGAACCAGGAGCTCTGGGAGGGGACGGGGTCGATCGACACGCACGATCCCAACGACGTCCTTCTCGCGAAGGACTTGAAGCCCACCCTCGCGGTGGGTTTTTTTTCGCCCGCCTGCGATCGATATACGCAGTCTGCTTGCGTAAATATACGCATTGAGTTCAAATGCGAGCTCATGATCACGCAACAAGTCCTCCTGCGCGACGCCATGCGGCGCCTCGACATGACCCGCGATGCCTTCGCGGACCGCATCGGCAGCCGTCGCCGCGCCCTCGACAGCTGGCTTCTTCCCGATGAATCGAACGAGTTCCGGGCGATGCCCGAGGTGGCGCGCCGCTTCGTGCAGGAGATCCTGGCCAACGCCGCGCCGCGCACCGAACAATCAACGCAAAGCGTACATCCGCATGCCAATCCGTTGACGCCCGGCGGCCCGCTGCGCCACCTGCTGTCGGTCGATCAGTTCACCCGCGAATCGGCCGAGGACCTGTTCCGCCTGGCCGACGTGATGCTGCCCATCGCGCGCCGGCGCAAGGTCACGCGCGTGCTGGAGGGCGCGGTGCTGGCCAACCTGTTCTTCGAGGCCAGCACGCGCACACGCGTCAGCTTCGGCGCGGCGTTCTGCCGCCTCGGCGGCTCGGTGTGCGACACCACCGGCTTCACGTTCTCGTCGATGGCCAAGGGCGAGTCCATCCACGACACCAGCCGCGTCATCGCGGGCTACGCCGACGCGATCGTCGTGCGCCATCCCGAGCAGGGCGCGGTGGCCGAATTCGCGCGCGCCACCAACGTGCCCGTCGTCAACGGCGGCGACGGCCCCGGCGAGCACCCCACGCAGGCGCTGCTGGACCTGTACACGATCCAGCGCGAGTTCTCGCGCCTGGGCAAGCGCGTGGACGGCGCGCGCATCGCGCTGGTGGGCGACCTGAAGTACGGCCGCACGGTGCACTCGCTGATCAAGCTGCTCGCGCTGTACAAGGGCGTGCGCTTCACGCTCATCGCGCCGCCGTCGCTGGAGATGCCCGCCGCGATCGTCGACCGCGTCAGCCGCAACGGCAACGTCGTCGAGGCGCGCGACACGCTGCAGGGCCTGGCCGACGCCGACATCGTCTACGCCACGCGCATCCAGAAGGAACGCTTCGCCGAGGAGTCCATCGAGGGCTACGGCGCCGCGTTCGAGATCAACCGCGCGCTGGTCGAGCGCACCTGCAGGCCCGACGTGGTGGTGATGCACCCGCTGCCGCGCGACAGCCGCGCCGGCTCGCACGACCTGTCGTCCGACCTCGACGGCGACCCGCGCCTGGCCATCTTCCGCCAGACGGACAACGGTATCCCGGTGCGCATGGCCATCTTCGCGACGCTGCTGGGCGTCGACAAGCTGGTGCAGCGCTCGATGCGCGACGCGCAGTGGACGCCGCCCGCTTTCATCGGGCCGGAAGACAGCCCGTTCCACGGACTGGACTGACCCCCGATCAAGGGATGGGGAAGCCGTCTTCGAGGGCGGCACGCCAGTAGCCGATGAAGGCCTGCACCGCGCGCGGCACCACCGGGCTGTAGGGCCGGATCGCGTAGAGGTGCTCGCCGAACGCGCCCACCGGCTTCCACTGCGGCAGCACCAGCTGCAGCTTGCCGGCCTGCAGCGCGGCCTGCGCGCTGAAGTCCGGCAGCAGCGCGATGCCCAGGCCGGACAGCGCGGCCTCGCGCAGCGCCTCGCTGTTGTTGGCGGCGAAGACGCCGCGCACGCCCACGCTGATGCGGCCGCCCTTCGCGCCGCGCGCCTCGGCCTCGAAGCTCCAGGTGGGCGTGTCGCCCGGCCGCAGGTAGTGCAGGCAGTCGTGGCCCGCGAGATCCTGCGGCGTCGCGGGCACGCCCGCGCGGCGCAGGTACGCGCGCGAGGCCACCAGCCAGCTGCGCGTGCTGCACAGCGGCCAGGCCACGTGGGTGTCGGGCGGCGCGGCCGTGTGGCGCAGCGCGACGTCGAAGCCTTCCTGCGCCATCGCCACGAGCCGGTCGGACAGCTCCAGCTCCACGCGCACCTGCGGGTACGCGCGCAGGAAGCCCGCCAGGCGCGGCACGATCTGCTGGCGGCCCAGCGCCACGGGCGCGCTGACGCGCAGCACGCCGTGCGGCTCGCCCACGAGATCCTGCACGCCGGCGAAGCCCTGCTCGATCTGCGCGAAGGCGCCGCGCGTGGCCTCCACCAGGCGCTCGCCGGCCTCGGTCAGGCGCACGCTGCGGGTCGTGCGATGGACCAGCGGCACGCCGGCGGCGCGCTCCAGCTCCGAGATGCGCTGGCTCATCGCCGCCTTGCTCAGGCCCAGACGCTGCGCGGCGGCGGTGAAGCTGCCGGCGCTCTGCAGCACGCCCAGGCCGTGCACGTGCGACCAGAGCGACTCGATCTTGCGGGTGTCCATGCGTTGTTCCGGAATTTCGTGCCCTGATTGTTCATCAATGTGAACAGTGAATCCAGTGCGCCGGGCTTCACGCCGCCGGGGCCGATGCCTAGACTGATGCATTCAGCCCAGGAGTCCGCCATGTCCACCCCCGCCTTCTCGTCCCACCACCCCGTCGGCCATTTCATCGGCGGCGAACACGTCGTGCACGAGGACGCGCGCAAGCAGCCGGTCTTCAATCCGGCCACCGGCGCGGTCACGCGCCAGCTGCACCTGGGCGGCGTGGCCGACGTGGCGACGGCCGTGGCCGCCGCGGCGAAGGCGTTCGACGGCTGGTCCAACACGCCGCCGATCCGCCGCGCCCGCGTGCTCAACGCGTTCCTCGCGCTGCTCAACGAGCACCGCGACCAGCTCGCCGCGATGATCACCGCCGAGCACGGCAAGGTGTTCTCCGACGCACAGGGCGAGGTGATGCGCGGCATCGACGTCGTCGAGTTCGCGTGCGGCATCCCGCAGCTGCTCAAGGGCGACTACACCGACCAGGTATCCACCGGCATCGACAACTGGACGATGCGCCAGCCGCTGGGCGTCGTCGCCGGCATCACGCCGTTCAACTTCCCGTTCATGGTGCCGTGCTGGATGTTCCCGGTGGCGCTGGCCTGCGGCAACACGTTCATCCTCAAGCCCAGCGAGCGCGACCCGTCGCCCAGCCTGCTCATCGCCGAGCTGCTGCAGCGCGCCGGCCTGCCCGACGGCGTGTTCAACGTGGTGCAGGGCGACAAGACCGTGGTCGACGCGCTGCTGACGCACCCGGACGTGAAGGCGCTGTCGTTCGTCGGATCCACGCCCATCGCGCAGTACATCTACGAGACCGGCGCCCACCACGGCAAGCGCGTGCAGGCCCTCGGCGGCGCGAAGAACCACATGGTCGTGATGCCCGACGCCGATATCGAGCAGTCCATCGATGCGCTGATCGGCGCGGCCTACGGCTCGGCCGGCGAGCGCTGCATGGCGATCTCGGTGGCGGTGCTGGTGGGCGACGTGGCCGACAGGCTGCTGCCCAAGCTGGCCGAGCGCGCGAAGACGCTGGTGATCGACAACGGAATGAACCCGGCCGCCGAGATGGGCCCGGTCGTCACGAAGGAGGCGCTGCAGCGCATCGAGGGCTACATCGACCTCGGCGTGAAGGAAGGCGCCACGCTGCTGGTGGACGGCCGCGGCACGAAGGTGTCGGGCCACGAGGGCGGCTTCTTCACCGGCGGCACGCTGTTCGACCACGTGACGCCCGGGATGCGCATCTACAAGGAAGAGATCTTCGGCCCGGTGCTTGCCTGCGTGCGCGTGCCAGACTTCAAGTCGGCCGTCGACCTCGTCAACGCCCACGAGTACGGCAACGGCGTGGCCTGCTTCACCAGCGACGGCAACGTGGCGCGCGAGTTCGCGCGCCGCATCCAGGTGGGCATGGTGGGCATCAACGTGCCGATCCCGGTGCCCATGGCGTGGCACGGCTTCGGCGGCTGGAAGAAGAGCCTGTTCGGCGACATGCACGCGTACGGCGAAGAGGGCGTGCGCTTCTACACGAAGCAGAAGAGCGTGATGCAGCGCTGGCCCGCGAGCATCGGCAAGGGCGCCGAGTTCGCGATGCCGACGGCGAAGTGAGCCGCGTTCAGGCGCGGGCGCGCAGCTCGCGCACGCCGCGGCCGAGCTTGCGCCGCAGCAGCGTTCGCAACGTCACGCCGTCGGCATAGCCGATCTGCGCGGCGATCTGGTCGACGCTGTCGGAGCCCGTGCGCAGAAGGTGCACCGCACGCTCGATGCGCAGGTCCTGGAAGTACGACAGCGGCGACTTGCCGAGCACGCCGCGCAGCCGCCGGGCGAGGGTGCGCTCGCTCGCACCCACGGCCTGCGCGGCGTCGCCCAGCGAGAAGCCGCGGCTCAGGTTCCGGCGCGCCCAGGACTCGAAGCGTTCGACCACCGGGTCGGCATGCGCGAGATGGTCCGGAATGACGAACTCGGCCTGCGAGCCCCGCGCCTCGACCAGCAGGTAGCGCGCCGCCAGCGCCGCCAACGCGGGGCTGCGGCCGCGCACCATGCCCAGCGCGAGGTCGAGATGGGCCAGCGCCGCGCCCGCCGTCGTGAATCCGCCCGAGTTCACCAGCATGCGCGACTCGTCGAGCGTGACGCGCGGGTAGCGTTGGCGAAACAAGGGCGCGAGCCACCATGAGGTCGTGGCGCGTTGGCCGTCCAGGAGCGCGCTTTCCGCGAGCACGAAAGTGCCCGTGCAGGCCGCGCCGGTCGTCGTGCCGGCGGCGGACCAGCGCCGCAGCGTCGCGACGGCGTCGCGCACGTCCGGCCGCGCCAGGCGGGCCACCAGCGCCTCCGGCATCTTGGCGCCGAGCGCCGGCACCAGCACGACGTCGGGCGGCTGAACATCCGCCGCCGCCGCGACCGGCACGGTCAGGCCGTGCGCCGTGTGAACGCGGCGACGCACGCCCACCAGCGTGAGCTCGATCGGCGGCGGGGCGTCGGCCAGCGTCGCGGCGAGCTCGTTGGCCGTGGTCAACGTGTCGGTCAGGGCCGCCAGGCCGAGGTCGAACACTTCGTCGAGGACGAGAAGATGGATTCGCATGGCAGGAATGATATCAATGTTGTCAGTCCTGCCACTCGCTCCAGGAGCAGCGCGCCTTCACACTGCGTTCTCGTTCAACTCCACCCCTGAAGGAACCACCATGGTCAAGCTCGCACTGTTCGTCCGCCTCGAAGCCAAGCCGGGCAAGGAGGCTGCCGTCGCGGACTTCCTTGCCGGCGCGCTGCCGCTCGCCAACGCCGAATCGGGCACCACGGCGTGGTTCGCGCTGAAGTTCGGGCCGTCCACGTTCGGCGTGTTCGACGCCTTCCAGGACGAGGCGGGCCGCCAGGGTCACCTCACCGGCCCGATCGCGGCGGCGCTGATGGCCAACAGCGCGGAGCTGCTCAGCGCCGCGCCGACGATCGAGCACGTCGACCTGCTCGCGGCAAAGCTGCCCTGATGCAATGCGAGGCCGGGCGTCTAATGGCGCGATGAACACGACACCGCCACCGCCCCGCGTCCTCCTCGTCACCGGCGCCAGCCGCGGCATCGGCGCGGCCTGCGCGCTGCGGGCCGCCGAGGCCGGCTGGGACGTCGGCATCAACTTCCAGCGCGACCAGGCGGCCGCCGAGCAGGTGGCCGGCCAGGTGCGCGCCCGGGGCCGGCGCGCCTGCACGCTGCAGGCCGACGTGGCCAGCGAGGGCGCGATCGAGGCGATGTTCAAGGCGCTCGACGCCGAGCTCGGCCCGCTGGGCGGCCTCGTCAACAACGCCGGCATCGTGGACGTGGCGGCGCGGGTGGACGAGATGTCCGCCGCCCGCGTTGCGCGGCTGTTCAACGTCAACGTGGTGGGCGCGTTCGTGTGCGCGCGCGAGGCCGTGCGGCGCATGAGCACCCGCCACGGCGGCCGCGGCGGCGCGATCGTCAACCTGTCGTCGGCCGCGGCGCGGCTGGGCTCGCCGGGCATCTACGTCGACTATGCGGCCACCAAGGCGGCCATCGACAACCTCACGCTGGGCCTCGCGCGCGAGGTGGCCGACGAGGGCATCCGCGTCAACGGCGTGCGTCCCGGCATCATCGCCACCGACATCCACGCCACCAGCGGCATGCTGCAGCGCGCGCAGGCCGCGGTCGACGCGATCCCGCTGCGCCGCATGGGCACGGCCGACGAGGTGGCCCGGGCGGTGGTGTTCCTGCTGTCGGACGCGGCCGGCTACGTGACCGGAGCGACGCTGGACGTGGCCGGAGGCCGTTGATTTCCCGTGAGATGCGTCACGTGCGGAGCACGTTTCGGCGTTTTACTGAGGTCAGACCCTATCCGGGAATGCACTTCATGCCTTACATAATCGCGCCTGTCGGTGGGTAAGGGAAAAACCATGAAGTTGATTCGAAGCGTTTCTGCCGCCGTGGCCGCCCTGGTCCTGGGGCTGGGCTCGACCGCGGCGCTCGCCGGGGTTCTCAACATCAACTTCGGCGCCGAGGACAACTCGCAGCGCGAGGCCTACAAGACGCTGGTGGCGGACTTCCGGGCCGCCAACCCCGATGTCGACGTGCACCTGGTGATCCAGGACACCCCCACCTACCGCAAGGGCCTGCCCGCGACGCTGGACACCGACGCGGCGCCCGACGTCTTCAACTGGTTCGCCGGCGACCAGCTGCGCACGATGGCCCAGCGCGGCGCGCTCGACGACATCAGCGACCTCTGGAAGACCAACACCTGGTGGAACACCTTCCCCAGCGCAGGCATCACCGTGGGCGGCCGCCAGTTCGCGCTGCCCTACCAGTACTACCCGTGGGGCCTGTTCACGCGCCGCGACGTGCTCGAGCGCGCCGGCATCCGCGAGGCGCCGCACGACCTCAGCGCCATCATGACCGCGTGCTCCAAGCTGCGGAAGGCCGGCTTCACGCCGATCTCGCTCGGCGCCAAGGACGGCTGGGCGCTGGCCGCCTGGTTCGACTTCATCAACATGCGCGCCAACGGCTTCGAGTACCACCAGCAGCTGCTGGACGGCAAGGCCACCTACAACGACAGCAACGTGCGCCGCACGTTCGCGATGTGGAAGCAGCTGATCGACGCCAAGTGCTTCGACCCGAACGCGCTGGCCGTCGACGAGCACGGCGCCGAGCAGCAGCTCTATGCGGGCCGCGCCGGCATGATCCTGATGGGCACCGTCGCCAGCGCCAGCTTCCCCGACGTCGTGCGCCCGGTGATCGACTACCAGCGCTTCCCGGTGATCGACAGCGGCCAGGCCGCCGCCGAGGCCGCGCCCACCGACACGTTCCAGGTGGCCGCCCGCGCGAAGAACAAGGCCGACGCGCGCCGCTTCCTGAAGTACGTGGCCAGCAGCGCGGTCAGCGCCAAGCTCGCCAAGGCCATCGGCTCGTTCCCCACCAACAAGTTCGCGCCGGTGGCCGGCACCGTGCTGGACCTGGCCTCGTACAAGGTGCTGACCGACGCGAAGGCCAACATCGTTCAGGGCTTCGACCGTGACGTGCCGGCCGACATGGCCGCGGCCGGCCTCAAGGGCTTCCAGGAATTCTTCGCCAACCCGAACCAGATGTTCGCGGTGATGAACCGGCTCGACGCGGTGCGCGGCACCGCCTACGCCGCCGTCGCCGAGGCGCCCGCCGCGCCGGCCAGGAACCGCAAGAACTGAGCGACGCTCCGAAGACGAGGGGCTGCTGACAGGACGCTGTCAGCAGCCCCTTGTCACGATGGCGGCCTGTTCAAACGAAAGGCCCACCATGAAGCACGACGCCATCCACTGGTTCGAGATCCCCGTCGCCGACATCGATCGCGCGCAGCGCTTCTACGAGACGCTGTTCGCCCGTTCGATGCGCCGCGAGCAGATGGGGCCGCAGACGCTCGCGGTGTTCGCCTACGAGGACGGCATCGGTGGCGCCCTGCTCAAGAGCGCGACCGCGCCCAGGCCCGGCACCGACGGCACGCTCGTCTACCTCAACGCCAAGCCGTCGCTGGACGCGGTGCTCGCGCGCGCCCGCGAGCTCGGCGCCGAGGTGCTGATGCCCAAGCTGGAACTGCCCAACGACATCGGCTTCATCGCGCAGATCGTCGACAGCGAGGGCAATCGCGTTGGACTCCACTCGCCCACTGCATAAACTGCAGGTCATGCGCCGTGCCGACCGTCTCTTCCGCCTCGTCCAGCTGCTGCGCGGCCGGCGTCTGTCCACGGCCGCGTGGCTGGCCGAGAAGCTGGAGGTGTCGATGCGCACCGTCTACCGCGACGTGGCCGACCTGCAGGCGCAGGGCGTGCCCATCGACGGCGAGGCGGGCGTCGGCTATCGGCTGGTGGCCGGCTTCGACCTGCCTCCGCTGATGTTCACCACCCTCGAGGCCCAGGCGCTGGTCGCCGCCGTCCGGCTGGCGCAGAGCCGGCTGGATCGCTCGCTGGCGCTGGCGGCCGAGGACGCGCTGGGCAAGATCCTGGGCGTGCTGCCGCCGGCGGCGCGCGCGGCCGCCGAGGCGCTGCCGCTGTACGCCGCGCCGTGGGCCACCGACAAGGTCAGCATCGAGCGGCTCGGACAGTTGCGCGACGCCGCGTCGGCGCGGCGTCGCATCCGCTTCGACTACGAGGATGCCGAAGGCGCGGCGACGTCGCGCACCGCGCGGCCGCTGGGCTGCTACCACTGGGAGGCGGTCTGGACGCTGGCCGCCTGGTGCGAGCATCGCTCGGCCTTCCGAAGCTTCCGCATCGACCGCATGCGCACGCTGGACGTGCTGGACGACGTGTTCCGCGACGAGCCCGGGCGCACGCTTCCGGACTTCCTTCGGCACGTCAAGGCCCAGGCCTGGCAGCGCCCGGCGGACACCAAGGCATAGAACCCCGATCGGCCTCGACAGGGAAACACGCGAAAGGGCTTGCATGCAGGAAGGGAAGGGGCCGTCGCGTAGAGTCGCCGCATGCCCCTGACCCACCTGCTGCTCGCCCTGGCCGTCGTCGCGGTCTGGGGCACGAACTTCGTCGTGATCCGCTGGGGCCTCGACGCCTTCGCGCCGTACACGTTCGCGGCGCTGCGCTACACGTTCTCGTTCCTGCCCTTCATCTTCTTCATCCCGAAGCCGGCGATGAGCTGGGGCAAGCTGGCCGCGTTCGGCGCGCTGATCGGGGTCGGGCAGTTCGGGCTGCTGTTCTGGGCGATGCGCTCGGACATCTCGCCGGGGCTCGCGTCGCTGGTGATCCAGTCGCAGGTGTTCTTCACGATCGGGCTGTCGGCGCTGGTGTACCGCGACCGGCTCAAGGCGCTGCAATGGCCCGCGTTCGCGCTGGCCGTCGGCGGCCTGGCGATCGTTGCGTCGCACGTGTCCACGAAGGCAGGCGTCACGGCGTTCGGCATCGTGCTGGTGATCGGCGCGGCCGCCGCGTGGGCCGTGTGCAACCTGATCGCCCGCGCGGCCGGCAAGGTCGACGCGCTGGGCTTCATGGTGTGGTCGAGCCCGTTCGCGGCGGCGCCGCTGTGGATCATTAGCCTGCTGCAGAACGGCGCGCCGGCCATCGTCGAGTCTCTGGCGCACGCGGGCCTCGTGGCCTGGCTCGCGGTGGCCTGGCAGGCCGTGGGCAACACGCTGTTCGGCTACGGCGTGTGGAACTGGCTGCTGGCGCGCCACGACGCGTCCACCGTGACGCCCACGGCCCTGCTGGTGCCGGTCTTCGGCATGGCGGCCTCGGCGATCGCGCTGCACGAAGGCCTGCCGATGTGGAAGCTGGGCGCCGCGGCGCTGGTGATGGGCGGGCTGGCCGTCAACCTGCTGGCCACGCGCCGCAAGGCCTGATCAGGCGATCGCCACCTTCAGCTTGCCGGCCCAGTGCCGCGTGAGCGGCGTCACCGGCTTGGCCAGGCAGCGTTCGTTGAGCACCGCGCGGCCCACGTGCGGCAGCTTGCTGGACGCCGCGCAGTGCATCAGCGTCTGCGCCACGAGGTCGCGCCGCACATGGCTGCCGCCCAGCCGCGCGGCCGATTCGTGCACCAGGTACAGGCCGCGCACGGCCGCGTCGGCCTCGCCGCGCTCGGCGGCCAGCAGCGCGCGCATCAGCGGCAGTCCCAGGTCGCGCGCGACGGCGTGGTTGCTGCGCGCGCCCTCCTCGGCGCGCATCACGCGCTCGGCGCAGCGCGCCACCCAGCCCTCGGCCTGCGCGCGTTCGCCGGCGCCCAGCATCGCCAGCACCACGTGCCAGTCGGTGAACGCGTGCACGCCGGCCTGCGCCGGGTCGGGGCTCCAGCGTTGCAGCAGGTCCTTGAACAGCGCGTCGACCTCGACGTCCATCACGCGCAGCCGCCAGTACAGCGCCGCGGCGTCCACGCATTGCAGGCCATGCGTGAGCGCGGCGCCCGACAGGTGCGTGTCGACGAGGCGCAGCGCGCCGGTGATGTCCAGCGCCTCCAGGCGGAACAGCGCCAGGTGCCACCACAGATGGCTCGCGAAGCGCGTGCCGTCGGTCCAGCCCGCCTGCTGCTGGCGCAGCCAGGCGGCGCCGTCGTCGAAGCGGCCCTGCATCTCCATCGCGTGCGTGACGGCGTGCACGGCCCACGGCACGCGCGCCGGCGCGTCGGCGTCGGCGCGCCGCTCCTGCGCGAGCGCGATCGCGCGCCGGCCGAGGTCCTCGGCGAGCCCCAGCTGGTGGCATTCGGCCAGGCCGAACGCGTACAGGCCCAGCACGCACGGGAACAGCGGATCGGTGTCGTCCCACTCCGGCAACGCGCGGGCGGGGCGCAGCCGCATGCTGGCGGAGTCGCCGCGCGCGTGATCCCACTGGTGCGCCCAGTGCAGCGCGAGCGCGTCGCGTGGGTGCAGCAGCAGCAGGTCGTCCCAGATGCGCAGGGCGGCCGATACGCGGCCGTCCTGCAGCTTGACCAGCGCCTCCAGGTGCGCGCGCTCGCGCGCGGTGGCGCGGGACGCGAGCGCGGCCGCGGACTCGAGCAGGTCGCGCGCGGCCTCGCGGTCGTCGGCCTGGTTCAGGCCGAGGCGGAAGCCCGCATCGAGCAGCGGCGGCAGCGCCCAGCCGGCGTCGGCCTCGCGCGCGGCCTGCAACGCCAGGCGCGGCGTGTCGGCGAAGGTCATCATCTGCCGCAGCGCCTCGTCCGCGTGATCGGCGGCGGCGCGTGACGAGGTTCCCAGACGCAGTCCGCGCGAGTCCCGCAGGGTCTCGGCAGACGCGTTGGTCATGCGACTCCCGGAACGGCGGAGATGGCGGACGACGGCATGTCAGGCCACCAGGCTGAGCCCCTCGGGCAGGCCCAGGTGCAGGTTCATGGTCTGCACCGCGGCGCCGGACGCGCCCTTGCCCAGGTTGTCGATGCGCGCCATCAGCAGCACCTGCTCCGCGTTGCCGAACACGAACAGGTCGGCGCGCTGCGTGTCGTTGCAGGCCTGGACGTCGAACGAGCCTTCGGCGAGCACCGCCGGATCGGCGAGCGGCATCACGCGGATGAACGGCTCGCCGGCGTAGCGCGCTGCCAGCGCGGCGTGCACCTTGGCGGCGTCGGTACCGGGGGCGAACTGGCGGACGTGGAACGGGATGCTCACCGTCAGGCCCTTGTAGAAGTTGCCCACGATGGGCGTGAAGACCGGCGCGCGCGCCAGGCCCGTGCAGGTCTTCATCTCGGGGATGTGCTTGTGCGCGAGGCCCAGCGCGTAGGGGCGCGGCGCGCTGAGGGCGGCGTCGATCTGGCGCTCGCCGTCCATCTGGCGCGCGTGCCACGACTGGTACTGCTCGATCATCTTCTTGCCGCCGCCGGAATAGCCGGTGATGGACGTGGCCGAGACATCGGCGTCGGGCGCGACGAGGCCGGCGTCGACCAGCGGGCGCATCAGCAGGATGAAGGCGGTGGCGTGGCAGCCGGGATTGGCGATGCGCTTGGCCGTGCGCAGCGCGGCGCGCTGGCCGGGAGCGAGCTCGGGCAGGCCGTAGACCCAGCTCGGGTCGGTGCGGTGCGCTGTGCTCGCGTCGATGAGGCACGTGTCCGGGTTCGTGATCATCTTCGCCGCGGCGCGCGACGCGTCGTCGGGCAGGCACAGGAAGGCGACGTCGGCGGCGTTGAGCAGGCGTGCGCGCTCGGCGTCGTCCTTGCGCAGCTCGGGGGAGATGCGCAGCAGCTCGAGGTCGGCGCGGGCCGCGAGCATCTCGTGGATGCGCAGGCCGGTGGTGCCTTCCTGGCCGTCGACGTAGACGCGGTGCTTCTGGGGGGTGGTGCTCATTTTCGGGAATCTCCGGGCGCCGCGTGGCGGAGGGTTTCGCGCGGCAGAATCGTTGTGCGGCGCCCGCGGTGGAGCGCTCATTCATGGCGAAGCATAAGGCAATGACATTACAGGATCCCTGTCGCGCTGAAGTTCCGGGACTGCACGTGCTCGTGCTGCCCGGATGGCAGAACTCCGGGGCCGCGCACTGGCAGAGCCGCTGGGAGGCGCTGTACGGCGACGCGCGGGTGGAGCAGAGCGACTGGATGCGCCCGCTGCGCGGCGACTGGATGATGCGGCTGGAGGAGGCCATCGCCGACCTCGAGGCGCGCGAGCCGGCGCCGCAGGTCGCCCTGGTCGCCCACAGCCTCGGCTGCCACCTGGTCGCCGCCTGGGCCGCGCATTCGCGCCGCACGGGCCGCGTGCGCGCGGCGCTGCTGGTGGCGCCACCCGACGTCGAGCGCGACGAAGTGCGCGCAACGCTCCATTCGTTCATCCCCCTCGTGCGCCAGCCACTGCCATTTCCGTCGCTAGCCGTGATCAGCAGCGACGACGCCTATTGCGACCCCGGCCTCGCCCGCGCGATGGCCGCCGATTGGGGCGCCCGCCCGCTGGACGTGGGCCCGCGCGGGCACCTGAACGCCGATTCCGGACTGGGGGACTGGCCCGAGGGGAGACAGTTGCTCGCCGGCCTGCTGGCCGACGGATAATCAAGCATCACTCCCAGCGCCTCCGCCGCTGGCGCTACTCACCCTGCACGAGATTCAAGGGAGCGGCGGATCCGGCTTTGCCGGGCCGCTCGCGGCCGGCCCCTCGGGGGCAGGGAGCGCCAGCGACCGTGGGGCCAACATGATGGTCACCAAAAAACCCAAAGGCCTCGGCATGGGGCTGGAAGCCCTGCTCGGCCCCAAGATCGACGAGACGCCGGCGCCCGCGGGCGGCCCGACGCAGCCCACCACGCTGAAGCTCACGCAGATGCAGGCCGGCAAGTACCAGCCGCGCACCCGCATGGACGAGGGCTCGCTTTACGAGCTGGCCGAGAGCATCCGCAGCCAGGGCATCATGCAGCCGATCCTGGTGCGCCCGCTCGAAAGCGCCGGCGCGAAGGCGCAGCGCTACGAGATCATCGCCGGCGAGCGCCGCTTCCGCGCCGCCCGCCTGGCCGGGCTCGACGAGGTGCCGGTGCTGGTGCGCGAGGTACCCGACGAATCGGCCGCCGTGATGGCGCTGATCGAGAACATCCAGCGCGAGGACCTGAACCCGCTGGAAGAGGCCCAGGGCCTGAAGCGCCTCGTCGACGAGTTCGGCATGACGCACGAGCTGGCCGCGCAGGCCGTGGGCCGCTCGCGCAGCGCGGCCAGCAACCTGCTGCGCCTGCTCAACCTGGCCGCGCCGGTGCAGCAGTTGCTGATGGCCGGCGACCTCGACATGGGCCATGCCCGCGCGCTGCTCACGCTGGAGCCGGCGCAGCAGATCCTCAACGCGACGGAGATCGTCGCCAAGAAGATGTCGGTGCGCGACGCCGAGAAGCTCGTCGCCCGCAGCCAGGTGAGCGGCCGCCAGACGCCGCTGCTGCGCGTGAAGAAGGAAAAGCGCGGCGACCTGGCGCGCCTCGAGGAACAGCTGGCCGACAAGCTCGCCGCCGTCGTCGAGATCCGCATGCTCAAGAAGACGCGCCACGGCGAATCGGGCGAGATCGCCATCTCGTTCGGCTCGAACGACGAGCTCGGCGGGCTGCTGGAGCGGCTGGGGCTCGCCGACGAGCAATGATCCCGAGGCGGCGCGGCGTCATGGCCGCGCCTTTCCTCAAGGCAGGTAGGTGGTGATCCGCGTCACCGAGCTGGCGGCCGACGGGGTGAACTGCCAGGCGTCGCGGTAGTCCGTCTCGTTGCTGCCGAAGCCGCCCGGGCCGGGCAGGAAGGTCTGGCCCGACAGCGCCGACACCAGGCCGGCGATCGCGTCGCCGCGCACCCACGGCGCCGTCGCCGCCAGCGTGCCCAGCGCCACCGCGCTGCCCGACAACGACACCTGCGTGAGGCTGCCCGGCGCGCAGAAGCCGTCGGTGGCGCCCGCCACGCAGGCCAGCACGGCCACGGGCGCGGCCGGTTGATCCATGCGCGCGCTCGCCGAGCGCACCGCGCCGACGAACTGCAGCGACGCGCCCAGCGTGGTCTCGGTGGCCTTGTCGCCGCTCACCAGCGACACGGCGCGGCCCGCCTCGGGCGTGCCGCCGATGACCAGGCCCTGGTCGGACGCGCCCAGCACCACGAGATCGCTCGTGGCCGACGCCACCAGCGTCAGGAGGCCGTCCGACTTGCGCAGGGTCTCGACCTGCGTGAAGGTCTGCGTGGACGAGGCGGCCGTGATCTCGCCGGCAGCCACGTAGCCGCCGGCGTCGAACAGCTGCGACGGCGTCACCGTGAACGTGCCGGCCCGCTGCGCCGCGCCATTGGCCACGCCCACCAGGATGCTGCCGTCGTTGAACCAAAGCGACTGCGTGTCGGCGGCCGACACCACCTGGCCCGTGTTGGTGAAGTCGTACAGGTCGGTGGAGTCGGCCGTCACGCCGCCGGCGCTCCAGCGCAGCGCGCGCAACTGGCCGCCGATGCGCAGGTAGCCCAGGCCCGCCTGCGCGGGGTCGACGCCCACCCAGGCATCGATGGCGGTCATGGCGGCCACCGCGGGCACGCCCACCGGCGCGAACGACGCGTCGAACACCTGGTAGGTGGTGGGCGTGACATGGATGCCGTCCTGCGCGCCGAGCGCCGCGAAGAACGCCTGCGGCACGCCGGTGGTGGCGTCGCGCAGCGGGGACAGCACCTTCTGCACCGCCACCGGCGCGGTGGTGGTGCTCATCGTCGAGCGGATCGCCCAGTCGTGGGTGCCGCCCTGCGCGTCGACCCAGGCGTCGTCGCCGGCGGCGTTCATCGGCGTGGCGCTCACCGGCAGGAACACGTCGACGGCGCTCGACAACTGCACCGGCGCATGCGACTGCCCGCCGCGCAGGTCGATGGAATACAGCTTGCCGCCGTTGTCGTAGAACACCTTCGCGTGGCCCCGCGTGGTGAAGGTTCGCGTGGTCGCGTCGTACGTGCGGGCATCCGAGAAGACCAGGTGCGACGACGTCCACAGGATGCCGTTGCTCATCACGAGCTTCACGTTCTGCACCGCCACCGACGGCTGCGCGGGATCCCACACGCGCACATACTGGTTGTTGGTGTCGCCAGCCACGAACTCGGCCAGCAGGTAGGCCGATTCCGACGGCGCCGGCGGCGGGGGGGCCGGCGTGCCACCGCCACCGCTACCGCCACCGCCGCAACCGGCCAGGTTGGCAGTCAGCGCTGCACAGGCAAAGGTCAGCCGAAGGAGGCGCAGCCGCCTCTCGATTCGAGTCATCGATGGTCTCCGCAAAGGATGGGGTGCCGCGATGGCCCGGCGGGCCGGGCGGGCGGTGCGGTGCGCGACAAGACGAGGGCTGCGCCGAGGCCGGTGCGGCTGACACCGGGCGGGCGGGCGGGTCTCTCCGCGGACGCGTGGAAAGAATCCTACAGGCGAGTTGAAATGTAGAGCGAGAAAGGACAAGATGAAACCGGAACATCACCTTATTCGACGCATCGATCGACACAAAATCGTCGCACGCTGTACCCTACGGATTCAGAGACAAGCTTCTCGTCCCGACCTCCCGCCGAACGGACTGCTCTGATGGCGCCCTGACTCACCGATACGTACTTCCCGCAAGAACGTTTCGGTCTGGCCCGGACTCCATCAAAACATTCCAGACGCAAGCGCCTGGCCCGACCCGATCCCCTTCGCGTCCGGCGCTCGCAGTGTCACTTCAGCCCGGAGGTTTGCCATGGACGTGATCAGCCAGTTCGCAGCCCGCTACGAACGTACCCGCGAGGAAGAACTCTCGCTCGAGGAGTACCTGGCGGAATGCAAGCGCAACCCCCTGGCGTATGCCACGGCGCCGGAGCGCATGCTCAAGGCCATCGGCGAACCGCAGTCCATCGACACGCGCAACGACCCGCGCATGTCCCGGCTGTTCGCCAACAAGGTCATCAAGATCTACCCCGCCTTCGCCGAGTTCTACGGCATGGAGGACGCGATCGAGCAGGTCGTGTCCTACTTCCGCCACGCCGCGCAGGGCCTGGAGGAAAAGAAGCAGATCCTCTACCTGCTGGGCCCGGTGGGCGGCGGCAAGAGCTCCATCGCCGAACGGCTGAAGGCGTTGATGGAGCAGGTGCCGTTCTACGCGATCAAGGGCTCGCCGGTCAACGAGTCCCCGCTGGGGCTGTTCAACACGACCGAGGACGGCGCGATCCTCGAGAGCACGTACGGCATCCCGCGGCGCTACCTCAACCGCATCATGTCGCCGTGGGCGGTCAAGCGGCTCGACGAATACGGCGGCGACATCCGCAAGTTCAAGGTCGTCAAGCGCATGCCCTCCATCCTCAAGCAGGTGGGCATCAGCAAGACCGAGCCGGGCGACGAGAACAACCAGGACATCTCGTCGCTGGTGGGCAAGGTCGACATCCGCAAGCTCGAGAGCTTCGCCCAGGACGACCCCGACGCGTACAGCTACTCCGGCGGCCTGTGCCTGGCCAACCAGGGCCTGCTCGAATTCGTGGAGATGTTCAAGGCGCCCATCAAGGTGCTGCACCCGCTGCTCACCGCCACGCAGGAAGGCAACTTCAAGGGCACCGAAGGCTTCGGCGCGATCCCGTTCGACGGCATCGTGCTGGCCCACTCCAACGAGAGCGAGTGGAAGACCTTCCGCAACAACAAGAACAACGAGGCCTTCCTCGACCGGATCTACATCGTCAAGGTGCCGTACTGCCTGCGCGTGAGCGAGGAAGTGAAGATCTACGAGAAGCTCATCCGCGGCTCGTCGCTGGCGGACGCCACCTGCGCCCCGGGCACGCTCAAGATGATGGCGCAGTTCGCGATGCTCACGCGGCTGAAGGAGCCCGAGAACTCGTCGCTGTATTCCAAGATGCAGATCTACGACGGCGAGAACCTGAAGGACACCGACCCGCGCGCCAAGAGCTACCAGGAGTACCGCGACTACGCCGGCGTCGACGAGGGCATGAGCGGCATCTCCACGCGCTTCGCCTACAAGATCATCTCCAAGGTCTTCAACTTCGACAGCCTGGAAGTGGCCGCCAATCCGGTGCACCTGATGTACGTGCTCGAGCAGCAGATCGAGCGCGAGCAGTTCCCGCCGGAGACCGAGCAGAAGTACGTCTCGTTCATCAAGGAGAACCTGGCGCCGCGCTACGCCGAGTTCATCGGCAAGGAGATCCAGACCGCCTACCTCGAGAGCTACTCCGAGTACGGCCAGAACATCTTCGACCGCTACGTGACCTACGCCGACTACTGGATCCAGGACCAGGAGTACCGCGACACCGACACCGGCGAGGTCTTCGACCGCAGCGCGCTCAACGCCGAACTGGAGAAGATCGAGAAGCCGGCGGGCATCTCCAACCCGAAGGACTTCCGCAACGAGATCGTCAACTTCGTCCTGCGCGCCCGCGCTCAGAACGCGGGCAAGAACCCGCTGTGGACGAGCTACGAGAAGCTGCGCGTGGTCATCGAGAAGAAGATGTTCTCCAACACGGAGGAGCTGCTGCCGGTCATCAGCTTCAACGCGAAGGCGAGCGCCGACGAGGCCCGCAAGCACGAGGACTTCGTCAACCGCATGGTGCAGAAGGGCTACACGCCGAAGCAGGTGCGCCTGCTCTGCGAGTGGTACCTCCGCGTGCGCAAGAGTTCCTGAACAATCGGGGAGCCTTGCCACCAGCCCGCTGCTGATCCGCGCTCCGACAACGGATCAGCAGCGTCCACCGCGCCAACGGCGATTCACACATGCTGCAGCAGATCATTGACAGACGGCTGTCCGGCAAGAACAAGTCGGTCGGCAACCGCGAGCGCTTCCTGCGCCGCCACAAGGAGCAGATCCGCGAGGCGGTGCGGCGCGCGGTCGACGGCCGCGGCATCCGCGACCTGGAAAAGGGCGAGGACGTCCACATCCCCAAGCGCGACCTGAGCCAGCCGGTCTTCGGGCACGGACAGGGCGGCAGGCGCGAGGCGGTGCATCCCGGCAACAGCGAGTACGTCACCGGCGACCGCATCAAGCGGCCCGACGGCGGCGGCGGGAGTGGCAGCGGAGGCGGCCAGGCGAGCGATTCCGGCGAGGGCGAGGACGATTTCGTCTTCCACCTCACCAAGGAAGAGTTCATGCAGGCGTTCTTCGACGACCTCGCGCTGCCCAACCTGGCCCGCACGCAGCTCGCCGACATTCCCGAATACAAGTCGCACCGCGCGGGCTTCGTCAACGACGGCACGCCCAGCAATCTCAGCATCGTGCGCTCGATGCGCGGCGCGCTCGGACGGCGCATCGCGCTGAGCGCCGACAGCCGCCAGGAGCTGCGCGACGCCGAGGCCGCGCTGGCCGTGCTCGACGAGCAGGGCGCCCAGGACGCCGTCTCGCTCAAGCAGAAGGCCGAGCTGATCGAGCGCATCAAGTACCTCAAGGGCCACATCGCCCGCGTGCCCTTCCTCGATCCGCTGGACCTGAAGTTCCGCAACCGCGTCCGCGTGCCGGTGCCGTCCACGCGCGCCGTCATGTTCTGCGTGATGGACGTGTCGGGCTCGATGGACGAGTCGCGCAAGGAGCTCGCCAAGCGCTTCTTCATCCTGCTGTACCTGTTCCTGACGCGGCACTACGACAAGATCGAGGTGGTGTTCATCCGCCACCACACGCAGGCCGCGGAGGTCGACGAACAGAACTTCTTCCACGCCACCGAGACCGGCGGCACCGTGGTCTCCAGCGCCCTGGTGCTGATGGACGAGATCATCCGCGCCCGCTACCCGGCCGACCAGTGGAACATCTACGGCGCGCAGGCCAGCGATGGCGACAACTGGCACCACGACTCCGGCCGCTGCCGCGAGCTGCTGACGGAGAAGATCCTGCCCAAGTGCCGCTACTTCGCCTACGTGCAGGTGGCCGAGCCCGAGCAGAACCTGTGGGAGGAATACCAGCGCATCGTCGACGAGGTGCCGCACTTCGCGATGCGCAAGGCGGTCGAGGCCTCGCAGATCTATCCGGTGTTCCGCGACCTGTTCCGCAAAGAGGGAGCGCCCGCAGCATGACCTTCCTCGAAAACAGACGCGCCGTCGGGCGCAACGCGAGCATCGACGAATACGGCGGCCGGCGCCGCCATGGCCCGCCGCAGGAACTCGTGCCGCTGAAGGAGCGGCCCGCGCAGCCCCTGCCCTCGCCCAGCGACTGGACCTTCGACACGATCGAGCAGTACCACGAGGTGATCCGCGCGACCGCGCAGCGCTTCGGCCTCGACACCTATCCGAACCAGCTCGAGATCATCACCTCCGAGCAGATGATGGACGCCTACGCCAGCGTCGGCATGCCGGTGAACTACCGGCACTGGAGCTACGGCAAGGAGTTCATCGCCACCGAGAAGAACTACAAGCGCGGCCAGATGGGCCTCGCCTACGAGATCGTCATCAACTCCGACCCGTGCATCTCCTACCTGATGGAGGAGAACACGATGGCCATGCAGGCGCTGGTCATCGCGCACGCCGCCTACGGCCACAACAGCTTCTTCAAGGGCAACTACCTGTTCCGGATGTGGACGGATGCGTCGTCCATCATCGACTACCTGGTCTATTCGAAGAACTACGTGGCCGAATGCGAGGGCCGCTACGGCCTCGACGCCGTCGAGGAACTGCTCGATTCGTGCCATGCACTGATGAACCACGGCGTCGACCGCTATCGCCGACCGAGCAAGCTCTCGCTCGCGCAGGAGCAGGCGGCGCGCGCGGATCGCGAGGCCTATGCGCAGCTGCAGGTCAACGACCTGTGGCGCACGCTGCCGCGCAGGGCCGCCAGCGACGACGCTGCCGCGCCGGAACGCCGCTTCCCGAGCGAGCCGCAGGAGAACCTGCTGTACTTCATCGAGAAGAACGCGCCGCTGCTGGAGCCCTGGCAGCGCGAGATCGTGCGCATCGTGCGCAAGATCGCGCAGTACTTCTATCCGCAGCGCCAGACCCAGGTGATGAACGAGGGCTGGGCCACGTTCTGGCACCACCGGCTGCTCAACCAGATGTACGACGACGGCTACCTGGCCGACGGCATGATGATCGAGTGGCTGAAGTCGCACACCAACGTCGTCGCGCAACCGCCGGTCACCTCGCGCCACTACTCGGGCATCAACCCGTACGCGCTGGGCTTCGCGATGTACACCGACATCAAGCGCATCTGCGAGAACCCGACCGACGAGGATCGCCAGTGGTTCCCCGACTTCGCCGGCACGGCCTGGCTGCCCACGCTCGACCACGCGATGCGCAACTTCAAGGACGAGAGCTTCATCGGCCAGTACCTGTCGCCCAAGCTGATGCGCGAATTCCGGCTGTTCGCGATCGTCGACGACGAGAAGGACTCGGAGCTGGAGATCTCCGCCATCCACGACGAGAACGGCTACCGGCGGCTGCGCGAATCGCTGTCGCGCCAGTACGACCTCGGCTCGCGCGAACCCAACATCCAGGTCTGGAACGTGAACCTCCGTGGTGATCGCTCACTCACATTGCGGCACACCCAGCACAACGACCGGCCGCTGCACGAGACCTCGCAGGAGGTGCTCAAGCATGTGGCGCGGCTGTGGGGCTTCGACGTCCACCTCGAGAGCGTCAACGGTGCCGGCGAGACCACGCGGCGCTGGTCGGTGGCGCCCGGCAAGGGCTGAAGCACCGCCGCGCCGGCTCATCGGCGCACCTGGATACGCGCCGCTCATCCATGTCGCGGATGACAGCGATCGCGACCGGATGTAACGTCCCGGTCGCGGCAAGACGTCAGGAGGTTCCCGGATGCTGAAGGTCGCGATTCTGGCGGCTGCGCTGGCAGCCGCATCGACGGCCCAGGCCGTGCAGCCAGCCCCCGCCCCCGGCGCGGCGCCCGTCGAAGCGGGCGCGCTCGACCCGATGGCGCCGGTCGCCGAGCCGGACGTTCTCGCCACGCCCCCCGCGCCGGCGGTCGACTGGACGCCCCTGCATCCCGCGCCGCACGCCGGCCTGGCCTTCAAGGACGCTGCCGCCGAGCCCGCCCCGGCGATGGCCGCCATGCCGGACGCCGGCAGGCGGCGCGGGCTGATCCCTGCCCTGTTCGCGCTGGGCGCGCTGGTGGTGCTGCTGCGCCAGCGCCCGCTGTGAAGTGAAGCGCGCGGCTACAGGCTGAAGATCTTTCCGGGATTCATGATGTTGTGCGGATCGAGCGCCTGCTTGATCTGCCGCATCATCGCCACCGCGCCCGCGCCCGCCTCCTCGACGAGGAAGCCCTGCTTGTGCAGCCCGATGCCGTGCTCGCCGGTGCAGGTGCCGCCGGCGGCGATCGCGCGCTGCACCAGCTGGTGGTTGAGCCGCTCGGCGGTCTCGCGCTCGGCGGGAAGGGCGGGGTCGATCAGGTAGGCGACGTGGAAGTTGCCGTCGCCCACGTGGCCGACGAGGAAGTGCGGGAGGCCGGCCGCGTCGGCCTCGGCCAGCGCCTGCGTCACCGCGTCGCCGAGGCCCGAGATGGGCACGCAGCAATCGGTGGTGACCGCGCGGCAGCCCGGCCGCAGCTGCAGCCCGGACAGGAACGCGTGGTGGCGTGCCGTCCACAGCCGCGTGCGTTCCTCGGGCGTGCGCGCCCACTCGAACGCGGTGCCGCCGCGCTCGGCCGCCAGCTCCTGCACGGTGGCGGCCTGCTCGGCCACGCTCGCGTCGCTGCCGTGGAACTCCATCAGCAGCATCGGCTTCTCGGGCAGGCCCAGCTTGTCGTGCGCGTTGACGGCGATCACGGCGTTGGCGTCCAGCAGCTCGCAGCGCGCGATGGGCACGCCCACCTGGATCAGCGCGATCACCGTGTCGACCGCGGCCGACGCGTCGTCGAAGGAGCAGACGGCGGCGGCCACGCTCTCCGGCAACGGATGCAGCTTCAGCGTGACCTCGGTGATCACGCCCAGCGTGCCTTCGCTGCCCACCATCAGGCGCGTGAGGTCGTAGCCGGCGCTGGACTTGCGCGCCCGCGTGCCGGTGCGGATCACCTCGCCGCCGGCGGTGACCACCGTCAGCGCCAGCACGTTCTCGCGCATGGTGCCGTAGCGGACGGCGTTGGTGCCCGACGCCCGCGTGGCCGACATGCCGCCCAGCGTCGCATCGGCGCCCGGATCGATCGGGAAGAACAGGCCCGAGTCCTTGATCTCGCGGTTGAGCTGCATCCGCGTGACGCCGGCCTGCACCGTGACGGTGAGATCCTCGGGGTTGAGCCGCAGCAGCCTGTCCATGCGTGACAGGTCGACGCTGACGCCGCCCTGCACGGCCAGCAGGTGCCCCTCCAGCGAGGAGCCGGCGCCGTACGGGATCACGGGCACGCGGTGCTCGGCGGCGCTCGCGACGACGAAGGCCACCTCCTCGGTGCTCTCGCAGAACACCACGGCCTCCGGCGGCGGCACGTCGAACGGCGACTCGTCGCGGCCGTGCTGCTCGCGCACCGCCAGCGACTGCACGAAGCGCTCGCCGAAGCGCGCGCGCAAGGCCTCGATCATCGCGGCCGGCATCGGCCGCGGCAGCACGTTCAGGGAGAAGTCGACGGGAGTGTTCATGGCGGCTCCAGTCTACGCCCGCGGCCTGCGCGGCACGGCGCGGCGGCGGCAGGTCCTACACTCCCACGATGGCCAATCGACTCTCGCAAATCGCCACCCGCACCGGCGACGACGGCACCACCGGACTGGGCGACGGCACGCGCGTGCCCAAGAGCCACGGGCGCATAGTCGCCATGGGCGAGGTGGACGAACTCAACTCGCACATCGGCGTGCTGCTGGCCGAACCGCTGCCCGACGGCGTGCGCGACCTGCTGGTGACGATCCAGCACGAGCTGTTCAACCTCGGCGGCGAGCTGTCCATTCCCGGCTACACGCTGCTCAAGGACGACGCCGTCGCCGCGCTGGACGCCGCGCTGGCGCACTACAACGCCGCGCTGCCGCGCCTGCAGGAGTTCATCCTGCCGGCCGGCACGCGCAGCGCGTCGCTCGCGCACGTGGCGCGCGCGGTGGCGCGACGCGCGGAGCGCGCGGTGGTGACGCTGGCCGCCAGCGAGACGATCAACAACGCGCCGCGGCTGTTCCTGAACCGCCTGTCCGACCTGCTGTTCGTGCTGGCGCGCGTGCTCAATCGCGCCAACCTCGACGGGCTGGGCGGCGACGACGTCTACTGGCACAGCGCGCGGCTGGCGCGCAACCAGGATCCCGACGTCAACTAGCCTTGGTGGCCTTGCGCCGCGCGAGCACCGCGTCGCGCAGCACGTCCAGCACGGCGATCGAGTCGTCCCAGCCGATGCAGCCGTCGGTGATGCTCTTGCCGTACTCGAGCGCCCCCGGATCGTCCTTGCCCGGCGTGAACTTCTGGGCGCCCGCGTGGAGGTGGCTCTCCACCATCACGCCGAAGATGCAGTCGTTGCCCGAGGCCACCTGGTCGCCCACGTCGCGCGCGACCGCCACCTGGCGCTCGAACTTCTTCTCGCTGTTGGCATGGCTGAAGTCGATCATCAGCTTGCAGCCGAGCTTGGCCGATTCCAGCTCGCCGCACGCGGCCTTGACGCTGGCCGCGTCGTAGTTGGGCGCCTTGCCGCCGCGCAGGATCACGTGGCAATCCTTGTTGCCGCGCGTCTCGACGATGGCCACCTGGCCGTTCTTGTGCACCGACATGAAGTGGTGCGGCCGGCCCGCCGCCTGGATCGCGTCGATGGCGATCTTCAGGTTGCCGTCGGTGCCGTTCTTGAAGCCCACCGGCGCCGACAGGCCCGATGCCAGCTCGCGGTGCACCTGGCTCTCGGTGGTGCGCGCGCCGATGGCGCCCCAGCTGATCAGGTCGCCGATGTACTGCGGCGAGATGACGTCCAGGAACTCGCCGGCCGCCGGCACGCCCAGCCGGTTGATGTCCACCAGCAGCTGGCGCGCGATGCGCAGGCCCTCGTGGATGCGGTAGCTCTCGTCGAGGTACGGATCGTTGATCAGGCCCTTCCAGCCCACCGTGGTGCGCGGCTTCTCGAAGTACACGCGCATCACGATCTCGAGGGTGCCGGCGTACTTCTCGCGCTCGGCCTTGAGCTTGCGCGCGTACTCCAGCGCGGCCACCGGGTCGTGGATCGAGCACGGGCCGATCACCGCCAGCAGCCGGTCGTCCGAGCCGGCCAGGATGTTGCGGATCGCCGAGCGCGTGTTGCCGATCAGCGTCTCCAGCGGCGTCCCGGCGATCGGGAAGAAGCGGATCAGGTGCTCCGGCGGCGGCAGCGGCGTGACGTCGCGGATGCGCTGGTCGTCGGTGTCGCTGGTGCGTTCGCTCAGCGACAACGTGTGGCGCGCTTCGGTCGGCTGCTTGGGAATCGTCATCGGTCGTCTTTCCAGGGATGTCGCCGGGCTGGCGTCGTTGCTTGGCGGGGCAGGCACCGGCGAAAAAAAACCGCCGGGTTCGCCGGCGGTCTTTCGAAGGTCTTCGCTGCTTACTTGCGTGCGATCGCTTCTCGAGCCACCTGGCGGGGCGAGAACCAAAAGTACGCAAAGAAGAAGCGGGAGACGTTCATGGAATTTCGAATGTAGCACGGCTCGCGAAGCGCGTGGCTTCGCGCCGCGGAAAGCGTGCCTTATGCCGTGCCGCCGACGACGAGGCCGTCGATGCGCAGCGTGGGCTGGCCCACGCCCACCGGCACGCTCTGGCCTTCCTTGCCGCACACGCCCACGCCGGAGTCGAGCTCCAGGTCGTTGCCGATCATCGAGATGCGCGTCAGCGCCTCCGGCCCGTTGCCGATGAGCGTGGCGCCCTTGACCGGGTAGAGGATCTTGCCGTTCTCCACCCAGTAGGCCTCGCTGGCCGAGAACACGAACTTGCCGCTCGTGATGTCCACCTGGCCGCCACCGAAGTTGGTGGCGTACAGGCCGCGCTTGATCGAGGCGACGATCTCCTCGCGCGGCTTGTCGCCGGCCAGCATGTAGGTGTTGGTCATGCGCGGCATCGGCGTGTGCGCGTAGCTCTCGCGCCGGCCGTTGCCGGTGGGCTTGACGCCCATCAGGCGCGCGTTCATCGAGTCCTGGATGTAGCCGCGCAGGATGCCGTCCTCGATCAGCACGTTGCGCTGGCTCGGGTTTCCCTCGTCGTCGACGTTGAGCGAGCCGCGGCGGTCGGCGATGGTGCCGTCGTCCAGCACGGTGACGCCCTTGGCCGCGACGCGCTTGCCGATGCGGCCCGCGAACGTGCTGGAGCCCTTGCGGTTGAAGTCGCCCTCCAGGCCGTGGCCGACGGCCTCGTGCAGCAGCACGCCGGGCCAGCCCGGGCCGAGCACGACCGTCATCTCGCCGGCGGGCACCGGGCGCGACTCGAGGTTGACCAGCGCCGCGTTGACGGCCTGGTCGACGTACTTGGACAGCACGTTGTCGGTGAAGTAGCCCAGGCCGAAGCGCCCGCCGCCGCCGCCCGAACCCGTCTCGCGGCGGCCATTCTGCTCGGCGATGACGGTGATGGACAGGCGCACCAGCGGGCGCACGTCGGCGGCCCGCGTGCCGTCGGCGCGCGCGATCAGCACCACGTCGTGCTCGGCGGCCAGGCCGGCCATCACCTGCACCACGCGCGGGTCGCGCGCGCGGGCCATCTTTTCGATGCGCTCCAGCAGCGCCACCTTCTGCGTGGAGTCGAGCGTGGCGATCGGGTCGCCGGTGCCGTACAGCAGGCGGCTGCCGGAGACCTTCGTCTTGTTCTGCAGCTTCACGCGCCGGCTCTGGCCGGCCGACGCGATGGCCCGCACGGTGCGCGCGGCATCCATCAGCGACGCGGCGGAGATGTCGTCGGAATACGCGAAGGCCGTCTTCTCGCCGGCGACCGCGCGCACGCCCACGCCCTGGTCGATGGAGAAGCTGCCGCTCTTGACGATGCCTTCCTCCAGGCTCCAGCCCTCGTGGCGCGTGGTCTGGAAGTACAGGTCGGCGTCGTCGATGCGGTGCTCGCCCATCGCGGCCAGCGTGGCGGCAAGCGAGGCCTCGGTGAGGCCGAACGGGTCGAGCAGCAGGCCTTGGGCGATGGCCAGACGTTCGATCGTGGGTTCGCGAGTGATCACGGCGGGCTCCTGGGATGCGGCGGCCCGTGGATCGGGCCGGCTTTGCGAAAGTTAACTCATTTTGCAGGGGTTTCCCGAACCTCGGCCGCGGCGCGCGGACGTTGAACAAGGACATCGCCGAAGCTTTCCGGCGACGCCACCCCAGCATGGGAGTCTGACATGTTCAACCACGCAACGCTCGCCGCGGGCCCCTTGGCCCTGCGCGCCGCCTCGCCCTGAGGCAGATCACCCGGACGACCGGGTGGGTTCCAGGAGTTCACAGGGACTGTCCGCTCGCGCGGCCAGTCCCTTTTTTTCATTCGTCGTCCGCCTCGTCCGCGGGCGCGTCGGCGCGCCACGCGAGCGCCTGCGCGTACAGGCGCTTGCGCGGGAGCCCGCACAACTCGGCGGCGATGGCCGAGGCCTGCTTCAGCGGCAGTTCGCGCAGCAGCACGCGCAAGGTGCGCTCGGCGTCGGCGGGCAGGGCGTCCTCGCGCGCCGCCTGCGCAGCGGCGGCGTGCAGCACCAGCACGAACTCGCCGCGCCGATGGTTGGCGTCGGCCGCCAGCCAGGCCGCGAACTCGCCCACTGGCAGCGTCACCACCTGCTCGAACTGCTTGGTGAGCTCGCGGCAGACCGTCACCAGCCGCGGCGTCGAGGCGCCGCCCAGCGCCTCGCCCATCGCGGCGGCCAGCGCCTCGATGCGGTGCGGCGCCTCGAAGATCACCGTTGACTGGCGGGCGTCGGAAAGGCGCGCCAACTCGGTCGCGCGTCCCTGCGCCTTGCTGGAGAGGAAGCCGGCGAACGCGAAGCCGTCGGCCGCGGTGTCGCCCGCCACGCTCAGCGCGGTGATCGCGCTGCTGGCGCCGGGCAGCGGCATCACGCGATGGCCGGCGGCGGCCACCACCTGCACCAGCACGGCGCCGGGGTCGGAGACGGCCGGCGTGCCGGCGTCGCTGATGTAGGCCACGCGTTCGCCCGCGGCCAGGCGCACGCAGACCTGCGCGGCGCCGGCGCGCTCGTTGTGCTCGTGCAGCGCCAACAGCGGCTTTTCCAGCCCGAAATGGCGCAGGAAGGCGCCGCTGGTGCGCGTATCCTCGCAGCCGATGACGTCGGCCAACGCCAACGCGTGCAGCGCGCGCAGGCTGATGTCGGCCAGGTTGCCGATGGGCGTGGCCACCACGTAGAGGCAGCCGCGCGGGAAGTCCTGCAGGCCGGCCACGGCCGCGGCGGTCTGCAGCGTCTGGCGCAGGCCGACGCCCGCGACGGGTTCGCCGGGGCTGCTCAGGGAGTGTTCGGACACGATGGCTTGGCCTTGGAAGAACGGTGCGGGTGCGCGGGCGCCCTCCCCGGACGACGATCGCGCCCGCACGGGACGCGCCGGCGAGGCGCTGGCGCAGCGTTACCTGCAGGCGCGCGGGATGCGCGTCCTCGAGCGCAATTATCGAGTGGCGCGCGGGCGTTCCCGCCGGGGCGGCGAAATCGACCTGGTCGCGCTCGATGCGGACGGCACGCTGGTGTTCGTCGAGGTGCGGGTCCGGCGCGGTGCGGAAGGAGGTGGCGCGGCGGCGAGCATCGTGGCGGCCAAGCGCGCGAGCCTGGTCTATGCGGCGCGAACCTATCTGTCGCGGCTGGATCGGGTGCCGCCGTGCCGGTTCGACGTCGTCGCCGTGGACGGTGATCGGGTGGCGTGGCTGAAGGCGGCGTTCGACGCGGGTTGAGCCTGCGGGGCCGGCCTTCAGGAGCCCTTTCGGCTGCTGAAATGGATTTTTGATAGGTACAAACCCGTAATTTGAAGGAATAATCGGCGTCAAATGGCGCCTTGTTGCGTCGCAACAGTCCGCGGAGGAACTCGACGGCGCGTCGCGACTCTGTCCTACGAAGCGCTGCACTATGATCCGCGCGCGGCCCTTCCTGCGGCCCGCCTCTCCGGGACTCCATGCTCGAACCTCGCATCCAACAGCACTTCTTCGAAAGCGCCGACCTCAGCTACCAGGCGGCCGAGGCCATGGCGCGCCCGATCGCCGACGCCGCGCAGGCCATCGTCGACTGCGTCACCGCCGGCGGCCGCCTCTGGGTGCACGGCCGCGGCGTCGCCCAGGCACCGGCCCAGCTGCTGGGCGCGGCGTTGTCGGGCCGCTTCGAGCGCGAGCGCCCGGGCCTGGCCGCGATGGTGCTGGCCGTCGATCCGCTGCTGCTGTCCGAGGCGCGCGCCACTGAGGCCGACGCCCCGGCGGTGACGCAGCTGCGCGTGCTGGGCCAGGCCGGCGACGTGCTGGTGGCCTTCGCGCTGCGTCCCGACGACGCGCTGCTGGCCGCCCTGGTGGGCGCCGCCCACGAGCGCGAGATGAGCGCGCTCGTGATCGCCGGACGCGAGCCGGGCGTCGGGGCGCCGCGCGCCACCCCGGCCATCGCCGCCGAGACCGACATCTGGATCTCCGTGCCGCACGAGCGCCCCGCGCGCATCTGCGAACTCCAACTGCTGACGCTGCACGCCCTGTGCGATGCCGTCGACCTCCAACTGCTCGGCGACGCCGACCTCTGACGACCATGAACACCTCCACCACCCGCCGCCCGCTCTTCACCACCGTCCTCGTGGGCGCGCTGGCCGCCGCCACGCTCGCCTCGATGCAGGGCTGCATCGCGCTGCTCGGCGCGGGCGCCGTGGCCGGCGGAATGTCGCTCAACGATCGCCGCACCGGCGGCACGCAGATCGAGGACCAGGCCATCGAGCTGAAGTCCGGCGGCCGCATCCGCGACGCCATCGGCGACAAGGGCCACATCAACGTCACCAGCTACAACCGCATCGCGCTGATCACCGGCGAGGTGCCGACCGACGCCGACAAGGCGGCCGTCGAGAAGGCGATCGCCGGCATCGAGGGCGTCACCAACGCCGTCAACGAGCTCGAGGTGGGCGCCAACAGCAGCCTCTCCACCCGCTCCAGCGACACGGTGATCACCACGCGGGTCAAGAGCGGCCTGATCGACGCCAAGGACATCCAGGCCAGTGCCATCAAGGTGGTCACCGAACGCGGCAACGTCTACCTGATGGGCCGCGTCAGCGAGCGCGAGGCCGCGCGCGCGGCCGACATCGCCCGCTCGCAGCCCAGCGTGTTGAAGGTGGTGCGCGTGTTCGAGATCCTCACCGAAGACCAGCTCGCGAACCTGAAGTAGCCCCCACGCTCGCTGGCGCTCGCTGCCCCCCGAGGGGGTGCTCCGCGAGCGGCCCGGCAAAACCGGATCCACCGCTCCCTTGGATCTCGCTTGAACCGCCCGAGCGGCAGCGCCGGGAGACGAACGCTGTGCTGTCCGCGAGCTACTTGTTGAGCAGGCGGATCAGGCTGGAGGTGTCCCAGCGGCCGCCGCCGCGGTTCTGCAGCTCGGCGTAGAACTGGTCCACCAGCGCGGTGGCCGGCAGGCGCGCGCCGTTGCGCCGCGCCTCGTCCAGCACCAGGCCGAGATCCTTGCGCATCCAGTCCACCGCGAAGCCGAAGTCGAACTTGTCCTCGACCATCGTCTTGCCGCGGTTGTCCATCTGCCAGCTCTGCGCGGCGCCCTTGCCGATGACGTCGAGCACGGCCGGCATGTCGAGACCCGCGCGCTGGCCGAACGCCACCGCCTCGGACAGGCCCTGCACCAGCCCCGCGATGCAGATCTGGTTGACCATCTTGGCAAGCTGGCCGGAGCCGCTCTCGCCCAGGCGCGTGACCGCGCGCGAGAACGCCATCGCCACCGGCTTCATGGCGTCGAAGGGCGCGGCGTCGCCGCCGCACATCACGGTGAGCAGGCCGTTGACCGCGCCCGCCTCGCCGCCCGACACCGGCGCGTCGACGAAATGCAGGCCGCGCCGCGAGGCGATGCCGTGCAGCTCGCGCGCGACGTCGGCCGAGGCGGTGGTGTGGTCGACCAGCACCGCGCCGGCGGCCATGCCCGCGAAGGCGCCGTCGTCGCCGAGGACGACCGAGCGCAGGTCGGTGTCGTTGCCCACGCAGGCGAACACGAAGTCGGCGCCCGCCGCCGCCTCGCGCGGCGTGACCGCAGCGCGGCCGCCGTGCTTGCCCACCCAGGCCTGCGCCTTCGCGGCGGTGCGGTTGTAGACGGCGACCTGGTGGCCCGCGGCGGCCAGGTGGCCGGCCATCGGGCCGCCCATCACGCCCAGGCCAAGGAAGGCGACTTTTCTCGAAGGGGTCGGTTCGTAGCTCTTTGCCATGTCTCGGGATTCGTTCAGCCGAACGTCATGTGTTCTGTGCCGGCGGCCAGATCGGTCGACCGCGAGCGTTCGCTGTCGAGCTTGATCTGCAGGCGCAGGTCGTTGACGGAGTCGGCGTTGCGCAGCGCGTCTTCGTACGTGATGAGGTTGGCCTCGTACATGTCGAACAGCGCCTGGTCGAAGGTCTGCATGCCCAGCTCGCGCGAGCGCTTCATCAGGTCCTTCAGGTCGCCCACCTTGCCCTGGAAGATGAGGTCGGCCACCAGCGGCGTGTTGAGCAGGATCTCGACGGCGGCCACGCGGCCCTTGCCTTCCTGGCGCGGCAGCAGGCGCTGCGAGATGAGGGCCTTCATGTTCAGCGACAGGTCCATCAGCAGTTGCGTGCGCCGCTCTTCCGGGAAGAAGTTGATCATCCGGTCGAGCGCCTGGTTGGCGCTGTTGGCGTGCAGCGTGGCCATGCACAGGTGGCCCGTCTCGGCGAACGCGACGGCCAGGTCCATGGTCTCGCGATCGCGGATCTCGCCCATCAGGATGACGTCGGGCGCCTGGCGCAGCGCGTTCTTCAGCGCGGCCTCCCAGGACTCGGTGTCGATGCCGATCTCGCGTTGGGTGACGATGCAGTTCTTGTGCGGATGCACGAACTCCACCGGGTCTTCCACCGTGATGATGTGGCCGAAGGTGTTCTCGTTGCGCCAGTCGAGCATGGCGGCCTGCGAGGTGGTCTTGCCCGAGCCGGTGGCGCCGACCATGATGATCAGGCCGCGCTTGGTGAGCGCGACGTCCTTGAGCACGCGCGGCAGCCCGAGGCTGTCGATGGTGGGGATGTCCTGCGGAATGGTCCGCAGCACGAGGCCCACGTGGCTCTGCTGCAGGAACGCGCTGCAGCGGAAGCGGCCGATTCCCGAGGGCGAGATCGCGAAGTTGCACTCCTTGGTGCGCTCGAAATCGGACGCCTGCTTGTCGTTCATGATGGCGCGCGCCAGCGCCATGGTGTGCGCGCCGGTGAGCGGCTGCGGCGACACCTTGGTGACCTTGCCGTCGACCTTGATCGCGGGCGGGAAGTCGGCCGTGAGGAACAGGTCGGAGCCGTTGCGCGTGACCATCAGGCGCAGCAGGTCGTTGACGAACTTCGATGCTTGTTCTCTTTCCATGACCGTCTTCCTTCAATGTCCTTCAGACACCATCTTGCCAGCACCGGGCCTGCCCGGGCATGTTCAATGGCAACGACCGCGGCAGGGCGGTCGCCGCCTTCCTCATTCGCGCGTGAGCAGGGCCGACAGGCGCGCGCTGACCTGGCGCAGGCGCAGCGACAGGCGGCGGGCCAGCCACGCCAGCAGCGCGGCCGCCAGCCGCGGCTCGTGCTGCATCATCCGGTCGAGCGCGGCCGCGCCGAGCACCGCGAACTTGGCCGCGGTGAGCGTGGTGCAGGCCGAGAAGCGGGCGCCGGCGTCGAGCAGCGACATCTCGCCCAGCACGTCGCCCGCGCGCGACTCGCCCAGGCGCGCCTTCGCGCCCCACGGCTGCACGCGCTCGACGGCCACGGTGCCATCGAGAACGATGAGCAGGAAATCGCCCTGCTCGTCCTGCCCGATGACCTGGCGGCCAGCCTCCACCTGCACGTATTCGAGGTAGTTGCCGAACACCGACAGCGCCTCCGGGCCCAGTTGCGACAGCTGCGGGTCCTGCCCGAACAGCTTCACCAGCGCCAGCGTGCCCAGCGCCGAGTCGTACGGCTTCGTGTGCAGGTCGATGCTGCGCGTGTCCCAGCTGACCATGAGCTGGGTGTCCTGGTGCCCTTCCTGGAACTGCGTGGCGAAGTAGCTGGACGAATCGTCGCGCGGCGTGACCGTCAACGGCTGGGGTTTGCGGCGAAACCGGGCGAGGAGGTTTTTCACGGAAGTCGAAGGCGCGGTGGCGATACGGGTCAGCCCGGGAAGTTTTCCGGGAACTTGGCCTTCTGGCGTGCTTCCGCCGGCGCGACGATGTTTCGACGCACCAGGTCGGCCAGGCACTGGTCGAGGGTCTGCATGCCGGCCGCGTTGCCGGTCTGGATCGACGAGTACATCTGGGCGATCTTGTTCTCGCGGATCAGGTTGCGGATGGCCGCGGTGCCCAGCATGACCTCGTGCGCCGCGACGCGGCCGGTGCCGTCCTTGGTCTTGCAAAGCGTCTGCGAGATGACGGCGATCAGCGACTCGGACAACATCGCGCGCACCATGTCCTTCTCGGCCGCGGGGAACACGTCGACCACGCGGTCGATGGTCTTGGCGGCGCTCGACGTGTGCAGCGTGCCGAAGACCAGGTGGCCCGTCTCGGAGGCGGTGAGCGCGAGGCGGATGGTTTCCAGGTCGCGCATTTCGCCCACCAGGATGCAGTCGGGGTCCTCGCGCAGCGCCGAACGCAGCGCGTTGGCGAAGCTGAGCGTCTGCGGGCCCACTTCGCGCTGGTTGACCAGGCACTTCTTCGATTCGTGCACGAACTCGATCGGATCCTCGATGGTGAGGACGTGGCCGTAGCTGTTGTCGTTGAGGTGGTCGATGATGGCGGCCAGCGTGGTGGACTTGCCGGAGCCCGTGGGGCCCGTCACCAGCACCAGGCCGCGCGGCTTCATCGCCAGGTCGGCGAAGATCTTGGGGCAGTTCAGCTGCTCCAGCGTGAGGATCTTGGACGGGATCGTGCGGAACACGGCGGCCGCGCCGCGGTTCTGGTTGAACGCGTTGACGCGGAAGCGCGCCAGGCCCTGGATCTCGAACGAGAAGTCGCACTCCAGCGTGTCTTCGTAGTGCTTGCGCTGGGTGTCGTTCATGATGTCGTACACCAGGCCGTGGACCTGCTTGTGGGACATCGGATCGACGTTGATGCGGCGAACGTCGCCGTGCACGCGGATCATCGGCGGCAGGCCCGAGGACAGGTGGAGGTCGGATGCCTTGTTCTTGACCGAAAACGCGAGCAGTTGGGTGATGTCCATGTGGTCCGTGGCCCCGCAAGGGCTTATGCTCCGGCCCGAATGGCCAGCATCGCAGAGAACATACTACAAGTCCGGGGCCGAATTGCGTCCGCTTGCCGGGCATTTGACCGCCTTCCGGCAACCGTGCACCTGTTGACGGTCACGAAGACGTTTCCGGGTGTTTCAGTGCGTGCCGCGTTCACCGCCGGCGAGCGCGATTTCGGCGAGAACTACGTGCAGGAGGCTCTCGGGAAGATCGCCGAACTGGCCGATCTGCGGAGCCAGGTCCGCTGGCACCTGATCGGCCCGCTCCAGAGCAACAAGGCGCGCGAGGTCGCCGCCCATTTCGATTGGGTGCACTCGGTCGACCGCATGAAGCTGGCGCAGCGCCTGTCCGACCTGCGGCCGCCGGAGCTGCCGCCGCTGCAGGTCTGCCTGCAGGTCAACATCAGCGGCGAGGACAGCAAGAGCGGCGTGGCGCCGGACGCCGCGCTGGCGCTCGCGCGCGAGGTGGCGGCGCTGCCGCGCCTGAAGCTGCGCGGCCTGATGGCGATTCCCGAGCCGGCCGGCGACCTGGCCACCCAGCGCGAGCCGCACCGGGCGCTGCGCAAGCTGCTGGAGGCGATCAACGCCGAGGGCCTCGGGCTGGACACCTTGTCGATCGGCATGAGCGCCGACCTGGAGGCGGCGATCGCGGAAGGGGCGACCTGGGTGCGGGTCGGGTCGGCGATCTTCGGGTCGCGTCCGGCGAAGGCTTGAGCGGCTCAACGGCGCAGCAGCGCGAATTCCTGCAGCGCGGCGGGCTCGTCGATCGGGGCGAACACCTCCACCACCGACAGGCCGTCGCGCAGGTCCAGCGTCGAGTCCAGGAAGCCGTTGAAGCGCAGCGAGGGGTCGTACTCCGCCTCGCCCAGCGTCTCGATGGCCTCGAGCGTCGGCCAGGTGCGGCAATAGACCACGGCGTTGCTGTGCATCGCGGCGCGCACCATCGTGCGGGCGGCCTGGCTGCGCGCGAAGTCGTTGGCAGCGCGGTTCGCGTGGGCGATGTAGGCGGCGGCGGCGTTCATGGAAACCTCGGCTGGTTCGGTGTTTCGGTGGGTCGGACTCGTCGTCCAACCGATGACCGAACTTTGCCGTTCGAGGTAACCGGACGCATCCCTCCGGTGGGGGGCCACCGTTGGGGGGAGTGCCGCGCCAACTATTTCACGGGGCGCCGCCTCAGATCGGCAGCGCGTTGGTCGTCTTGACCTCTTCCATCACCGTGTAGGTGCGGGTCTCGCGAACGCCCGGCAGGCTCCAGATGACCGAGGCGATCATCTCGCGGTAGGCGGCCATGTCGGCCACGCGGGTCTTGATGAGGTAGTCGAAGCCGCCGGCCACCAGGTGGCACTCGAGGATCTCGGGACGCGTCTGGACGGCCGCCTTGAAGGTATCCATGATGTCGGGCGCGGTGCGATCGAGCAGCACCTCGATGAACACCATCATGCTGGCGCCGAGCTTGTTCGGGTTCAGGCGGGCCTCGTAGCCGAGGATGAAGTTCTCGCGCGTGAGGCGCTTCACGCGCTCGAGCACGGCCGTGGGCGACAGGTGCACCTCCTCGGCCAGCTTCAGGTTGCTGATGCGGCCATCCCGCTGCAGCACGCGCAGGATGCGGGCGTCGATCTTGTCGATGCCCTTGTCGTTCAGATTCGACACCGACGACGGTTCGGGCTGGCTCTTGTTCATGCTGGACGAATCTCCGCGCTCTCTGACGAAATCCGAATTTATCTCATGGATTCTCGCCCTAAGCTACCAAATTATCCAGTCAGGATTTCTACCGCCATGTCTTCATCCAACGCCGCGTTTGTAGCGCCTCCGCAACAAGCCCGCCTGCCCTATCCGTACCGCCCGGAGGTGGAGGTCGTGGAGGCCGCGCTGGCCACGCTGGCGGGCCAGCTGGACTGGGCGCAGGTGATCCGCGCCGGCCGCCCCTGGGTGGACGCGGTGCGCGACAAGCCGGCGCCGTTCTGGGCGATGGAATCGCTGCTGCGCGAATACCCGATCTCCAGCGCCGAGGGCCTTGCCCTGATGCGCTTGGCCGAGGCGCTGCTGCGCGTGCCCGACGTCGAGACCGCGATCGCGCTCACCGCCGACCAGCTGGGCCGCGCCGACTTCGACGCCGACTCGGAGGGCCCGCACAAGATGCTGGCGGGCATCTCGGCCAGCGCCATCTCGCTGTCGAAGAAGTTCCTGCCCGACGCCGAGGGCGAAGGCGGCCTGCTCAAGCGCCTGGGCGCCAAGACCGTGGTGGCCGCCACCGTGCGCGCCATCCAGCTGCTGGGCCGCCAGTTCGTGCTCGGGCGCACCATCGTCGAGGCGATGGAAGAGGCGCAGGACCAGCGCAGGGACGTGGAAAGCGCCCGCCGCGGCAGCGCCAACGCGGCCACCGGCCTGCGCTTCTCGTACGACATGCTGGGCGAGGGCGCCCGCACCGAGCACGACGCCGAGCGCTACCTGGCGTCCTACTCCAACGCCATCCGGGCGATCTCGCGCGGCCAGGTCGCCGCATCGCCCGAGACGGCCGACGGCATCTCCATCAAGCTGTCGGCCCTGTTCTCGCGCTACGAGGACGGCCAGCGCGACCGCGTGTTCGCCGAGCTGCTGCCGCGCGTATGGACGCTGGTGGTGCAGGCCGCCACCGCGAACCTGAACCTCACCATCGACGCCGAGGAGACCGATCGCCTCGAGCTCTCGCTGGACGTGCTGGAAGCGCTCGCCGCGCGCATCGCCGAGGCCTTCCCGAAGTGGGGCGGCTTCGGCCTGGCCGTGCAGGCCTACCAGAGCCGCGCGCTGCAGGTGGTGGACGCCGTCGCCGGGATCGCGCGCCGCCACGAGCTGCGCTTCATGGTGCGCCTGGTCAAGGGCGCCTACTGGGACGGCGAGATCAAGCGCGCGCAGGAAGGCGGCCTGGCCGGCTATCCCGTGTTCACGCACAAGGAACACACCGACATCTCGTACCTGGCCTGCGCCCGCTCGCTGATCGCGCACGCCGACGTCATCTACCCGCAGTTCGCCACCCACAACGCCGGCACCATCGCCGCGATCCTGCAGATGGCGCGCGCCAAGGGCGCCGCGTTCGAGATGCAGCGCCTGCACGGCATGGGCGAGGGCATCTACCGCGAGGTGATGAAGGATCCGGCCGTCGCGTGCCGCGTGTACGCGCCCGTGGGCGAGCACCGCGACCTGCTGGCCTACCTCGTGCGCCGCCTGCTGGAGAACGGCGCCAACTCGAGCTTCGTGCACCAGCTCGCCGACAACACCGTGGACGTCGAACGACTGCTCGCCTCGCCGATGACCAACGCGCGGCCGCCGGCGTTCCCGATGCCGACCTTCCTCTACCCGGTCGACCACGGCCTGCAGCGCCGCAACTCCACCGGCGCCGACCTGGCCGTGATCGCCGATCGCGCGCCGCTCGACGCCGCCGTCGCCGCCACCGTGGTGCCCGCGATCCGCGAGGCCACCACCGAGGAGGTCATCACCGCGATGGTGAAGCTCGACGACGGCTTCGCGGCCTGGAACGAGCGCCCCGTCGCCGAGCGCGCCGCCATCATCCGCCGCGCCGGCGACCTGCTGGACGCGCGCCTGGCCGAGTTCTGCGGCCTGCTCGTGAAGGAGGCGCACAAGACGCTGGGCGACTGCGTGGCCGAGGTGCGCGAGGCGGTCGACTTCTGCCGCTACTACGCCGACCAGGCGCAGATCCGCCTGCAGGACCAGGTGCTGCCCGGCCCCACCGGCGAGAGCAACGAGCTGCGCATGAACGGCCGCGGCGTGTTCGTGTGCATCTCGCCGTGGAACTTCCCGCTCGCCATCTTCGCGGGCCAGGTGGTGGCCGCGCTCGTGGCTGGCAACACGGTGGCCGCGAAGCCGGCCGAACAGACGCCGGCGGTGGCCGCGCGCATGGTGGCCCTGCTGCACGAGGCCGGCGTGCCCAAGGACGCGCTGGCGCTGCTGCACGGCCCGGGCGAGACCATCGGCGCCTCGCTCACCGCCAACCTGCACTGCTCGGGCGTGTGCTTCACCGGCTCCACGCAGGTGGCCAAGATCATCCAGCGCACGCTCGCGCACAAGGACGGTCCCATCGTGCCGTTCATCGCCGAGACCGGCGGCCTCAACGCGATGATCGTCGACTCCAGCGCGCTGCCCGAGCAGGTGGTGGACGCCGTCGTCCAGAGCGCGTTCCGCTCGGCCGGCCAGCGCTGCTCCGCGCTGCGGCTGCTGGTGGTGCACGGCTCGATCGCCGACGGCGTCATCGAGATGATCCGCGGCGCGCTGGGCGTGCTCAACGTGGGCGACCCGTCGCTGTTGGCCACCGACGTGGGCCCCGTGATCGACGGCGAGGCCTACGACAACGTCTCGCGCAACGTGGCACGCCTGAAGAAGGACGCGAAGCTGCTGGGCGAGAGCCGCTTGGTGTCCACGTTCCCGCGGCTGGTGGCGCCCGCGGCCTTCGAGCTCGGTTCGATCGCCGACCTGAAGGAGGAGATCTTCGGCCCGGTGCTGCACGTGGTGCGCTGGAACGGCGACGTCGACCAGGTGATGCACGACATCAACGACCTCGGCTACGGCCTCACGCTGGGCATCCAGACCCGCATCGACAGCCGCGCGCAGCGCCTGGCGAAGCTGGCCAAGGTGGGCAACGTCTACATCAACCGCAACATGATCGGCGCGGTGGTGGGCGTGCAGCCGTTCGGCGGCGAAGGCCTGTCGGGCACCGGCCCGAAGGCGGGCGGACCGCACTACCTGTTCCGCTTCTGCGCCGAGCAGACGCTGACCGTCAACACGGCCGCCGCCGGCGGCAACGCCGCGCTCCTCGCGGGCGAACATTGAGCGCGAGCGAAGGCATTTCGGTGCCGCCGCCGGCGCTCACGCGCTCGCAAGGAGTTCAAGGGAGCGGCGGATCCGGCTTTGCCGGGCCGCTCGCGGCCGGCCCCTCGGGGGCAGGGAGCGCCAGCGAGCGTGGGGCTGTCAATTCGTGATCTTGAGCCAGTTGATGTTGTAGCCGCCGGCCAGCGCCTTCACGGCGATCTGCTGCAGGCCCGCGGGCAGCGTCACCTGGTGCGACACCGTCGTCCAGGTCTGCCAGCCGCCGGTCTTGGGCACGCTCACGCTGCCGTAGACGGGGCTGCCGCCGGCCTTCTCGAGCTGGATCACGCCGCCGCCGTTGAGGCTGGCCACGCGGTACGAGACCGTGTACGTGCCGGCCACCGGGATGTTGACGTTCCAGACGATCCAGTCGTTGGTGTCGATCCAGCCGACGTCCAGCCCGCCTTCCGAACAGGGCTCGGTCTGCACGCCGCTCATCGCGGCCCAGTTCTCGGCCTCGATCTGGATGCTCACCGGCGTGCCCTTCTGGTAGACGCGCACGTAGTCGACGTACATCTTCGCGGGCAACGCGGCATCGTTGATCGTGAAGCCCGGCCAGTTGCCGCCCACGGCCATGTTCAGCAGCAGGAAGAACGGGTTCTGGAAGGCCTGCGTGTTGCCGACGCCGTTGGTGATCTGGAACTGGTTGTACTGCGTGCCGTCGACGAACCACTTGATGTAGTCCTGGTCCCATTCGACCGCGTACACGTGATAGTCGGTCGGCGTGGTACCGATGCTGTTGCTGTAGTCGGCCTGCGAGCCGTTGGCGGCCTGCCAGTGCACGCTGCCGTACACCGTGCCGGCGGTGTTGATCTGCTCCATGATGTCGGTCTCGCCCGAGGCCGGCCAACCGACGCTGGAGATGTTGTTGCCCAGCATCCACCAGCCCGGCCAGGTGCCTTGCACGGCCGGCAGCTTGATGCGCGCCTCCATGCGGCCGTACTTCCAGCTTCGCGTGCCCTGAGTCTTCATGCGCGCCGAGGTGTAGTGGTAGCCGCCGTAGTCCTCGCGCTTGGCCGTGATGACGAGGTTGCCGTTCTCGATGGTCGCGTTCTCCTTGCGGTAGTACTCGAGCTCGTTGTTGCCCCAGCCGCCGCCGCCGGTCTCGAAGACCCAGTCGGGGCCGATGGAGCCGTTGAACTCGTCCGACCAGACGAGCTGCCAGGACTGGGCCTGGACCGCGTGGCCGAACATCAGCGCGGCGGCCGATACGAGAAGGTGTCGGAGTTTCATGGTGCTTGCCTCGTGCATTTGGTTGTGGAGACCGTCGTCGGCGAGCCATGGAACCGGTTCCGTCCGCCGCCGGCCGATGCTAGAGAAAGCGCTTTCACGAGTCATCCCCAAAACGCGGTACGGCGGGACGTATCCCGCGGTTTTCAGTCGATGCGGGCCGGATTTAGTCCCGTCGCGAGGGCGCGTGGGTTCGCTCGCGGCGAATCATGCGGCGCGGAGGCCCGGCGCCGAGCCAGACCGTCAGCCCAGGCGCGACGCGTCGGCCTTGCCCAGCAGCCACTGCAGGCCGGCCAGGTGCTGCTGGTCGTGGCTGCACAGGTAGTGGATGAGGCTGCGCAGCGTCAGCGGGCCGTAGCCCTCGAAGACCGCGGTGCGCGCAAGCTGCGCGTCGCCGAGGCCCGAGATCATCTCCAGCGTCCCCGCCCGCGCCGCACGGAACGCGGCGAGCGCGCGCGCGGGCTCGTCACGCGCATAGGCGCGCTCGCGCACGAGGGCGTCGGTATCGATGGACGCGAGCAGCGGGTTCGTCTCGGCCAGCGTGCGGCGGATGCGCACCTGGTAGCCGTCGATCTCGATGTCGCGCACGTGGCACAGCTGCTCGAGCGCCGTGAGCGGCTCGCTGGGCACGCCGTCCCACGAGGCCGGCGCCCAGCGCGTGAACTCCGGCGCGAAGGCGGCGAAGTGGGCCTCGAGCTGGTCGGGAAAGGCGGCGAGTGCGGCGAGCGTGGCGGAGTTCATCGCGCCATCTTGCCGCAGCGCGGGCGTCATGTCGCGGCGCGGGCCTTCGCGGCGAGGGCGGCGAACTCCTCCTTGCCGAACGCGGTGCCCAGCAGGCCCCAGCCGCCCTCGGCCGCCTCGGTGAGGATCACCCAGGTGCGCGCGGCCTGGGACGGATCGCCGGACAGCGCCGCGACGATCCCGGTGGCCTCCTTGACCAGCTGCCGCTGGCCGTCGCGGCTCAACGCCCCCGGCGGCGTGATCACCTGCACGCGCACCGTGCGCGCCTGTGCGCTGGAGTGGGTCTGCACGGCGGACGCGGGTAGCCGGTGGATGTACGCCGCCGTGTTGTCGGCATGGAACGAACCGGGGGTGGGCACGCCCTCGGCGCGCAGCACGGCGAGCGTCAGCTGCTCGCCGAGCGCGCGATCCGCGTCGGCGGGAAACAGGTCGGCGGGGGCGTAGACATCGATCATCGGCATGGCGGGCTCCTGAAAACTATGATGAGTTGCATAGAGCTTAGACTATGACGATCAACATAGTCAAGCAGCGGAGCGACGGGTGGCGGGCGAGGTGCGCAAGAAGATGATCGTGGGGGCGACGCAGCTGCTGGCGCGCCGCGGGTTGCAGGCCACGTCGTTCGCGGAGGTGCTGGAGCACACGGGCGCGCCGCGCGGCTCGGTCTACCACCACTTCCCCGAGGGCAAGGACCAGATGGTGAGCGAGGCCGTCGACCTGGCCGGCGCGTTCCTCGTGGGCGCGCTCGAACAGCGGGCCGGCGCGTCCGCGGTGCAGGTCACCGAGCACTTCCTGGCGATCTGGCGCGGCGTGCTCGCGCAATCGAGGTGCGAATCGGGCTGCGCCGTGCTGGCCGTGGCCGTGGCCACCGATTCGCCCGCACTCCTGAACCGCGCGGCCGAGGTGTTCCGGCTCTGGCGCCAACGGCTCGCCGAACTGCTGGAGCAGGGCGGCCTGGCGCGCAAGGAGGCGCGCCGTTTCGCGACCACGCTGGTCGCGTCCGCGGAGGGCGCCGTGGTGATGAGCCGCGCGGAGCAGGACATGGAGCCGTTCGAGACGGTGGCCAGGATGCTGGTCGACCAGGCACGCGCGCTCGCGGCCGCGCGCTAAGTCGCCAGGGGCGTTCGACCGTCACGGCCGACGGCGCCGAGGCCGCCATCGCGATCGCCGAGGACGTCTGGATCGGCGCCAACGCGGTCGTCCTCAAGGGCGTGACGATCGGCCGCGGCGCCATCATCGCGGCCGGAGCCGTGCTGACGACATCGGTGGGCGCCAATGAGATCTGGGGCGGCGTTCCGGCCCGCAAGCTGCGCGATCGCCCATGAAAAAAGCCCCGCGAGCGGGGCTTTCGTGTGGCCGGGCGTCCCGGGATCAGGGGTACAGGCCGCGCTCCTCGCGCGCGATCAGGATGCGTTCGCACGCGACCGCGAACGTGGCGGTGCGCAGCGTGATCTTGTGGCGGTCGGCCGTGTCCCAGATCTTCTTGAGCGCGTCCACCATGATCTTGTCCAGGCGCACGTTGATCTCGTCCTCGCTCCAGAAGAAGCTGGAGAAGTCCTGCACCCACTCGAAGTACGACACCGTCACGCCGCCGGCGTTGCAGATGACGTCGGGCACGACCAGGATGTTGCGCTCGAAGAGCATGTCGTCGGCCTTGGACGTCGTCGGGCCGTTGGCGCCTTCGAGCACCAGCTTGGCCTTGATGCGGCGCGCGCGGTCCTCGGTGATCTGGCCTTCGAGGGCGGCGGGGATCAGGATGTCGCAGTCGACGTCCCAGAACTCCTCCGGCTTCATGACGTCGGCGCCCTTGAATCCGGCGACGCCGCCCGTGCGGTGCACGTGGGGCATCAGGTCGGCGAGGTCGAAGCCGTTGGCGTTGTAGATCGTGCCGGTGTGGTCCTGCGCGGCCACGATCTTGCCGCCGGCCTGCGCGAACAGCTCGGCGGCGGAGCCACCGACGTTGCCGAAGCCCTGCACGGCCACGCGGGCGCCGTTCAGGTCCAGGCCGATGCGGCGGGCGGCTTCCCTGCCGGTGACGAACACGCCGCGGCCGGTGGCCTTGATGCGGCCGGCCGAGCCGCCCAGGTGCAGCGGCTTGCCGGTGACGACGCCGGTGGACGTGGAGCCGGTGTTCATCGAGTACGTGTCCATCATCCAGGCCATGATCTGGCCGTTGGTGTTCACGTCGGGCGCGGGGATGTCCTTCTGCGGGCCGATGATCAGGCCGATCTCGCTGGTGTAGCGGCGCGTCATGCGCTCCAGTTCCTTCGTCGACAGCAGCTTGGGGTCGACGCGGATGCCGCCCTTGGCGCCGCCGAACGGCAGGTTCACGGCCGCGGTCTTCACCGTCATCCAGGCCGAGAGGGCCATCACTTCTTCCAGCGTGACGTCCGGGTGGTAGCGCACGCCGCCCTTGCCCGGGCCGCGCGACAGGTTGTGCTGCACGCGGAAGCCTTCGAAGTGCGCCACGGTGCCGTTGTCCAGCTCGATGGGCACGTCGACGATCAGCGCGCGCTTCGGGCGCTTCAGGGTCTCGGCCCAGCGCGCCAGGTTGCCCAGGTAGGGCACCACGCGGTCCACCTGCGACAGGTACGTGCCCCAGGGGCTGTCACCGGTCGGCGAAACGTACGACAGATTGCTCATGACGGAATTCCTTGTGTCGGTTTGAGATTCGCAGGCGGCGCGGCCTCGTGAGCGGCGGCCTGCAAGATCCTTGGGCGCAGGCAATCTCGATCGGAAACGAACCCGCGCCGGGAGTGGAGCGGACTGTAGGCCGGACCGCGCCGAATTAGTCACTGAGCGATATGCAAGATTTGCATGACCCCTGCGCCTCGGTTTCATGCCGGTTACGGCGGGGGGCTCCGCCTACACTGGACGCATGATGAACTCGAACACCCCGACCGCGCCATCCCCGGGGGCTTCCGGCCCCGGAACGGCGCCGTTGCTGGCCTTCGTGGGCGGCGGCAACATGGCCTGCGCCATCCTCGGCGGCCTGATCGCCGCCGGCCATCCGGCGGACCGCGTGGTGGTGGTGGAACCCCATGCGCCCCAGGCCGACATCGTCCGCGACAAGTTCGGCGTTCGCGTGGCGGCCGCCGGCGGCGCCGCGCTGGCCGGCGCCGACATCGTCGTGTGGGCCGTCAAGCCGCAGGTCTTTCGCGAGGCCGCGGCGCCGTGCGCGCCGCACGTGGGCGGCGCGCTGCACCTGTCGGTGATGGCCGGTATCCGCAGCGACGCGATCGTGCGCGCCACCGGCAGCGAGCGCGTGGTGCGCGCCATGCCCAACACGCCCGCGCTGATCGGCGAGGGCATCGCCGGCCTCTTCGCGCGCGCCGCGGTGACGGCCGGCGACCGCGCCGCGATCGAGCGCGTGCTGGCGCCCACCGGCGAGACGCTGTGGGTGACGCAGGAGAGCGACCTCGACGCCGTGACGGCGCTGTCAGGATCCGGCCCGGCCTACGTGTTCTTCTTCCTCGAGGCGATGGCGCAGGCGGCGGCCGACATGGGCCTGTCGCCGGAACAGGGCCGCAAGCTCGCGCAGGCCACCTTCAAGGGCGCGACCTCGCTGGCGCGCGCCTCCGACGAATCGCCCGAGACGCTGCGCTCGCGCGTGACGTCCAAGGGTGGCACCACCCACGCCGCCATCACGGCGATGGAGGCCGCGGGCGTGAAGCCGGCGATCGTCGCGGCCCTGCGCGCGGCGCAGGCGCGTGCGAAGGAACTGGGCGACGAGTTCGGCGGCTGACGCTGCGGTTACTGCAGCGACCAGACCTTCTGGTACGACAGCACGACGCCGAGGAACACCGCCGCCCCGAGCCAGTGGTTGGCCCGGAACGCGCGGAAGCAACCCTCGCGGGTGCGCGAATAGATCAGCGTGAAGTGCCATCCGGCCTGCAGCGACGCCGCCACGATGCCCACCGCGTAGACCGGCCCCAGGCCCAGCTTCAGGCCCAGGTACAGCCACGACAGCAGGTAGACCGCGTAGAACGCCATCACGCCGGCCACGTCGAAGCGGCCCAGCGTGATGGCCGAGGTGCGCATGCCGATCTTCAGGTCGTCGTCGCGATCCACCATCGCGTACTCGGTGTCGTAGGCCAGCACCCAGAACAGGTTGCCCACCAGCAGCAGCCACGCGAGCGCGGGCACCGCCGCGGGAATGGCGGCGAACGACCAGTCGTGGCCGCCCGTGGCCGCCGAGAACGCCATCGGGATGCCGAAGCTGAAGGCCACGCCCAGCACGGCCTGCGGCATCGAGACGTAGCGCTTGGCGTACGGATAGATCAGCGTGACCACCAGCGCCGCGAACGACAGCAGGATCGTGGGCGGGTTGGTGGTGAGCACCAGGCCGAACGCCAGCAGCGCCAGCACCGCGCCGAAGGTGAGTGCCGCACGAACCGACAGCGCGCCGCTGGTGACCGGGCGCTGCGCGGTGCGCTTGACGTGCCTGTCGAACTCGCGGTCGGCCACGTCGTTGACGCAGCAGCCGGCGCTGCGCATCAGGATCGTGCCCAGCGTGAACACCGCCAGCAGGTGCCAGCCGGGAAAGCCGTCGCAGGCGATCCACAGCGCCGACAGCGTGGGCCACAGCAGCAGCAGCCAGCCGGCGGGGCGGTTCCAGCGGATCAGGTCGAGATAGAGGGAGACGCGAGCGTTCGACATCCGGCGATTCTCGCCGCTTCGCGCGCCAACGGGACCGGCTACAGCGCGCCGAGCACGGTGGTCATGTCTTCCGGCGCCAGCCCGCCGCGCGCCACCAGGCGGCCGTCCAGCCCGCGGAACACGATGCCCGGCGTGCCCCGGAGCCCCAGCCCGTCCATCAGGTTCGCGTGATCCTGCAGCGTGCGGCCGACCGCCGCGGGAATGGCCTGCATCGGCTGCAGGTTGGGATCCTCCCAGGAATGACGCGGGCCGCCGGCCATCATGCGCACGACGCCGAACGCGTGCGCCTGCTCGTACGCGTACAGGCGCTTGGCCGGATCGGGATCGACCATCAGGGCCGCGGCCTTGCCGGCGCTGGTGGGCGCGATCACCGCCACCATGATGTGGCGCAGCTGCACCTTGCCGCTGTCGACCCAGGGCCGCGCATCGGACCAGAACTTCGTGCAGTACTTGCAGTTCGCGTCCATGAACACGTAGACCTTGCGCGGCGCGTCGTCGCGGCCGTCGGCGATCCACTTCGCGTGCGAGAGGTCGTCCCAGCTCACGGTGGCGCCGGCCTGGCGCTGGCCGGCGCCCGTCCACTGGTCGGCCGCGGGCACGCGAGGGGAGGCGAACGCGAGCGCGGCGGCCGCGGCGAGGCAGATCAACGGGAACGGCTTCATGGTTCAGCGAGCGTGGCGGGCCTCGATAGACGCGGCCCCTGCCGCAAAGTTCAATCGTCGAGTCGCCTCTGGAAGATCAGGCCGGCATGCTCGCGCAGCGCGTGGAACTTGATCTTGGGCCAGTTGGCCTCGACCGCGCGCAGCTCGGGCGAGTACTCCACGAGGATGGCCGGCGCGTTGACCGCGTCGTAGGCGATGCGGTGGGCGTTGGCGTCGATGAAGCGCTGCAGCTCCTTGTCGCCGCCGTCGTCCGGCTCGCAGGTGATCCAGCGCGCGAGCGCGTAACGCGCGGGCTGGATGCGCGCGCGAACGCCGTACTCGTGCTCGAGGCGGTGCGCCACCACCTCGAACTGCAGCTGGCCGACCGCGCCCAGCAGGAGCACGGTGCCCAGCACCGGGCGGAAGACCTGGATCGCGCCTTCCTCGCCCAGCTGGGTGAGGCCGGCGCGCAGCTGCTTGGTCTTCAGCGGATCGGCCACCTCCACCGTGCGGAAGAGCTCGGGCGCGAAGAAGGGCAGGCCGGTGAACTGCAGCGACTCGCCCTCCGTGAGCGTGTCGCCCAGCTGCAGCACGCCGTGGTTGGGGATGCCGATGATGTCGCCGGCGAAGGCCTCGTCGAGCAGCTCGCGGCGCTGCGACAGGAACGACACGACGGTGTTGGGCCGCAGCTCCTTGCCCGAGCGCACGACCTTCAGGCGCATGCCGCGCTCGAAGTGGCCCGAGGCCACGCGCAGGAACGCGATGCGGTCGCGGTGCGACGGGTCCATGTTGGCCTGGATCTTGAACACCACGCCGGTGAACTTGGACTCCTCCGGCTTGACCTCGCGCTGCATCGCCGGACGCGGGCCCGGCGACGGCGCCAGGCCGACGAGCGCGTCGAGGATCTCCTGCACGCCGAAGTTGTTGATGGCCGAGCCGAAGAACATCGGCGTCTGCCGCCCCTCGAGGAAGGCCTCCTCGTCGAACACGGCCGCGGCGGCGCCCAGCAGCTCGATCTCGTTCTGCGATTGATCCCAGCCCATTCCGAAGCGCTCGGCGTAGGCCGGGTTGTCGAGGTCGGTCAGCACCTCCTCGTCGCCGCCCACGCGATCCTCGCCCGGCGAGAAGACGCGCATCTGCTTCTTGCGCAGGTCCACCACGCCGCCGAACAGCTTGCCCATGCCCACCGGCCAGGTGAACGGCACCACGCTCATGCCCAGCTCGCGCTCGATCTCGTCCATCAGCGCGAGCGGTTCCTGCACCTCGCGGTCCATCTTGTTCACGAACGTGAGGATGGGCGTGTTGCGCGCCCGGCAGACCTGCAGCAGCCGGCGCGTCTGCGGCTCGACGCCGTTGGCCGCGTCGATCACCATCAGCGCGGCGTCGACGGCCGTGAGCACGCGGTAGGTGTCTTCGGAGAAGTCCTGGTGGCCCGGGGTATCGAGCAGGTTGATGACGCAGTCGCGGTATTCCATCTGCATCACCGACGAGGCCACCGAGATTCCGCGCTGCTTCTCGATCTCCATCCAGTCGGACGTGGCGTGGCGCGCCGCCTTGCGCGCCTTCACCGAGCCGGCGATCTGGATCGCGCCCGAGAACAGCAGCAGCTTTTCCGTGAGCGTCGTCTTGCCCGCGTCGGGGTGGGAAATGATGGCGAAGGTGCGGCGGCGGCGCACCTGGGTGGCGAGATCGGCGGACATGTGGCGTGCGCCGGCCCGGGGGTGGGGCGAGCGCTGGGGATGCGGGGTAACCCGGGATTATCGCGTTTCGCTCGCGGTCGCGCCGGGATTGCCCCGTCGTCACGCCGTCGGCCGCGAATTCAGGGTGCGGCGGCCTCGCCCAGCTGGTCGCCGACGACCTTCAGCGCGTGGCCCACCCAGGCCTCCTTCTCGCCCACCGGCGCCACGTAATGCAGCGCCTGCTGGGCAGCCTCGCGGCCGGCGGCCCGCCACATCACCCAGGTGGCGAGATAGGTCGAGGCCATGCAGCCGCCGGCGGTGGCGATGGGGCCGCGCGCGATGAAGGGCTCGTCGGCCACGCGCACGCCGGCCTCGATCACCCACGGCTTGGTGGTGAGGTCGGTGCAGGCCGGCGCGTCGCCCAGCATGCCCAGCCGCGCGAGCAACAGCGTGCCCGAGCATTGCGCGCCGATCAACTGGCGCGTGGGGTCGAGCACGATACGATCCATCAGCGCCGCGTTCTCGGCGATCGCGCGCGTGTAGATGCCGCTGCCGAACAGCACGGCGTCGGCGTCCATCACGAACTCCAGCGGCTGCTGCGCCGTGATGGTGACGCCGTTCATCGACGTGACCTGCGCCGACGGGCTGGTGATCTCGGCCTGCACGCCGGACGTGCGCAGCCGGTTGATCAGCCCCAGCGCGACGAAGGAGTCGAGCTCGTTGAAGCCGTCGAACGTGACGATCGCGACGCGCATGGCCATCGCTGCTTATTCTTCAAGCAGGGAACGCAGCATCCAGGCCGTCTGTTCGTGCACGGTCAGGCGTTGCGTGAGCAGGTCGGCGGTGGGCTCGTCGCCGGCCTTGTCGGCCAGCGGGAACAGCTTGCGGGCGGTGCGGGCGACGGCCTCGTGGCCGGCCACCAGCACGCGCACCATCTCGAGGGCCTTGGGCGGCGTCTCGGGCGCGTCGGGCAGCGAGCTGAGCTTGCCGAACTGGGCATAGGAGCCGGGCGCGGGATGGCCCAGCGAACGGATGCGTTCGGCGACCGGATCGACGGCGTTCCAAAGCTCGGTGTACTGGCCCATGAACATCACGTGCAGCGTGTTGAACATCGGGCCCGTGACGTTCCAGTGGAAGTTGTGCGTCGTCAGGTACAGGGTGTAGGTATCGGCCAGCAGGTGGGCAAGGCCGTCGGCGATCGCGGCGCGATCCTTGGCGCTGATGCCGATGTCGATGGCGCTGGTGGCGGCGGCGATCTTGGCGCCGGTGGTCTTCTTGGGCATGCGTTCCCTCGTGTTGGAACGCGCAAGCTTAGGCAAGGGATGCCGATCGGCCAATGTCGGCGATCAAAGACCCCTCGCCGGAGTCGGCCGCGAGAGGCCGCTCAGGCGTGGGCGTCGAGCAGGCTGCCGGCGCCGCCGTAGGTTTCCGGCGCGGCGGCGACCTCGGCGGCCTGGGCCGCGGTGGCGACCTTGGGCGCGGCGGCGGCCGGCGCGGCAGCGGTCGGCTTGGCGGCGGCGGGCTTGGCCACGGCGGCGGTCGCGGCCGGTGCGGCGGCGGCCGCGGTGGCCTTGCTGGCCGGGGCGTGCGGCGAGCGGCTGGACTTCGTCGGCGCGGCCGGCAGCGTGGCCGCGGCGGTGGGGTTGGCTTGGATGCGCATGGCGGGTTCCTGTTGGGTCGGGCGCGATGCCGGCCCTGAAGGCTTTCACCGCACCCTGATCGTAGGCAGGAACCCGCGTCTCTAAAGCCCGATCAACAGGCCGGAAAGCGGCCTGTTCCCGGGCTCACTGCCCGGTCTTGAAGGCAGTGAACGTGCGCGTCTGCACGCGCTTGATGTCCTGCGGCAACGAATCGGGCACCGTCATCTTGGCCAGGTCGTCGGGCTTGAGGAAGACGCTCGGGTTGGCGGCCACGTCCTTCTGCACGAACTTCAGCGAGGCCTTGTTCGGGTTGGCGTAGAACACCTTGTTGGTGAGCGACGCGTGCACCTCGGGGCGCAGGATGTAGTTGATGAACAGCAGCGCGTTCTGCGGGTGCGGCGCGTCGGCCGGGATCGCCATCGAGTCGAAGAACAGCGTGGCGCCGGTCTTCGGCACGAACGCGACGATGTCGTTGCCGTTCTTTTCCTTGATGGCGCGGGCGCGGGCGATGTTGATGTCGCCCGAGTAGCCCAGCACGGCACACACCGAGCCGGAGACCATGTCGTTGATGTAGCCCGACGACGAGAAGCGCGAGACGTCCGGGCGGATCTTCTTGAGCATCGCGCCGGCCACCGCGTAGTCGGCCGCCGTGTGGCTGTACGCGGGCTTGCCCACATAGCCGAGCGCGATCGGCAGCACCTCGGAGGGCGAGTCGAGGAAGCTGATGCCGCAGCCCTTGAGCTTGTCGGCGTACTTCGGGTCGAAGATCAGCGACCACGGGTTCTCGGGCATCGGCATCGCGCCGAGCGCGGCCTTGACCTTGCCGGTGTTGATGCCCACCGTGATGTAGCCCCACAGCCAGTCGACCAGGTACTGGTTGCCCGGGTCGACCTTGGCCATCAGCGGCAGCAGCGCGGGGTCGAGGTTGCCCCAGTTCGTCAGCTTGCTGCGGTCGAGCTTCTGGAACAGCCCGGCCTCGATCTGCACCTTGGCGAAGTGCGCGCTGGGCACCACGATGTCGTAGCCCGTGTGGCCTGCCACCAGCTTGGCGTGCAGCGCTTCGTTGGAATCGTAGTTGTCGTAGTTGACCTTGATGCCCGTTTCCTTCTCGAAGTTCTTCAACGTGTCGTCGGCGATGTAGTCCGACCAGTTGTAGATGTTGAGCACCTTGGGCTCCGGCGCTGCATGGGCGGCGGACGCGAGCAGGGCCGCGGCGAGGCTGGCCGCGGCGGCGAGGAGACGGGGCAGGCGGGTCGACATGGGGCAAGGACTCCGGAAGGCAAGGGTTGCGGCAATGGCCGTATTGCACCACGGCTATCGCCCGGTTGCCTGACGGGAACGCACCGTCCGAACCACGATCGCCGCCACCGTTTCGCCGCCGCAACGAGGAACCGCCGCCCATGGCATCGCCCGTGTCCGTCCGCCGTCTCTTCCATCGCCTCCTGCCCGCCACCTGCCTCGCCGGCGCGCTTGCCGGCGCCGCCATCGTGGCCGAGGCGCGAGCGCACGGCGGCCTGATCACAGCGGCCGACCTGAAGAACTACAAGGCGATCGAACGCGCCCGGTGCGCGGCAACTACCGCGGCTACGAGATCGTCTCGATGCCGCCGCCCAGCTCGGGCGGCGTGCACGTCGTGCAGATCCTCAACATCCTGTCGGACTTTCCGCTGCGCGACTGGCGCCAGAACGTGGTCGAGCGCCACGCGATGGGCGACACGCAGGCCATCAAGATCACGCCCGAGGGCTTCTTCGGCTACGCGGACCACCGCGACCCGAACGGCGCGGCGCGCGGGTTCTAGGCCGACCCCGCGATGCTGAACGCGATGGTGGTCAGGCCGTCCTCGCTGGTGGCCAGCGTGGCGCCGCCGTGCATCGAGGCCACCGCCTTGACGATGGCCAGTCCCAGGCCGTGGCCGTGGATCTCGCCGGTGTCGTGGCGCGAGGAATCGACGCGGTAGAAGCGGTCGAACAGGCGCGGCAGGTGCGCTGCCCCGATGGCGGGCCCGGGATTGGTCACCGCGATCCAGATGGCGCCGGCGCGCCGCGAGACCGTCACCACCAGGCGGGCGCCGGCGGCCGAGTGCTCGATGGCGTTCTGCAGCAGGTTGGTGAGCGCGCGCCGGAACAGCGCGATGTTCATCGTCGCCTGCGCCTGCAGCTCGCCCTCGATGGCCACCGTGGTGCCGGTGTCGTCGAGCAGCGGCTCGAAGAAGTCGATCGTCACTTCCACCTCGTGGGCGACGACCGCGGCCGTCAGGCCCGTGGCGGCCTCGCCCTGGTCGGCTCGCGCCAGGAACAGCATGTCGTTGACGATCGAGCGCAGGCGTTCCAGCTCCTCCAGGTTGGACTGCAGCGTCTCCTGGAACTCGGTCGCGCTGCGCGGCCGCGACAACGCCACCTGCGTGCCGCCGATCAGGTTGGCCAACGGCGTGCGCAGCTCGTGCGCCACGTCGGCGTTGAAGCCTTCGAGCTGCTGCCAGGCGTCCTCCAGGCGCCCCAACGCGCCGTTGAACGCCGTGGTGAGGTCTTCCAGTTCCACCGGCAGGCGATCGACCCGCAGCCGCTGCGACAGGGTCTTCGGCCGCAGCGCGCGCGCCTGGTCCGACAGGCGGTGCAGCGGCCGCAGCCCGATGCGCGCGATCCACCAGCCCAGCGCCATCACCAGCGCCACGGCGCCCAGCGTCAGCAGGCTGAACGCCACCAGGAAGGCACGCATCGTGTGCTCGAACGGCGCGGTGTCGACGCCCACGATCAGGCGCACGGCCGGCCGGTCGGCGAAGGGCGCTAGGCGCATCGACAGCGTGCGGTAGGTGCGGCCGGTGCTGGGCAGGGTGAGGCTGCCATGGCCGGCCTCGCCCTGGTTGACGCGCTCCATCTCGTCCAGGCCCTTGCCGTAGAGGAAGCGCGGATCGTCGCTGAGCACCCAGAAGCGCACGCTGCCGTCGGCCGGCGACAGCGTGTCCATCTTCACCTGCAGCCGCGCCCAGTGCTCGAGGTCGCCGAAGCGGTCGATCGAGTAGCGCATGTTCTGCAGGTTGGTGTTGAGGTCGTCGTTCTCGTGGCGGGTCAGCTCGCGCCCGAGCACGCCGTACAGCGCGGCGCCCACGAGCGTGAACATGGCCAGCGCGGCCAGCGCGAACATCCCGACGAGCCGCGTCGTGATGGAGCGGTTCACGGCGCGCCGCCCTCGCCGGACGACGCCTCGTCGCGGGCCTCCATCACGTAGCCCATGCCGCGGATCGTGTGCAGCAGCTTGGGCGCGAACGCGTTGTCCACCTTGGCGCGCAGGCGCTTGATCGCCACCTCCACCACGTTGGTGTTGGAGTCGAAGTTCATGTCCCACACCAGCTCCGCGATGGCCGTCTTCGACAGGATCTCGCCCTGGCGGCGCGCGAGCACGGCCAGTAGCGCGAATTCCTTGGCGCTCAGGTCGATGCGCTCGCTGCCGCGCCACGCCTTGCGCGCGATCAGGTCGATCTGCAGGTTGGCGATCTTCAGCTGCGTGGGCTCCTGTGCGCGCCCGCGCCGCTGGAGCGCCTGCAGCCGCGCGAGCAGCTCCAGGAACGAGAAGGGCTTGACGAGGTAGTCGTCGGCGCCGTCGTGCAGGCCGCGCACGCGATCCTCGATCGAGTCGCGCGCCGTGAGCATGATGACGGGCGTCTGCTTGACCTGGCGCAGCGTGCGCAGCAGCGTGAAGCCGTCGATGCCGGGCAGCATCGCGTCGAGCACGATCACGTCGTAGTCGTGCACCAGCGCCAGGTGCTGGCCGTCGACGCCGTTGTGCGCCACGTCGACCGCGCAACCCTGCTCCGCGAGGCCCTTGCGCAGGTATTCCGCGGTCTTGAGCTCGTCCTCGACGATAAGCAGCTTCATGGCGCTCACAGGGGTGTCAATGCTTCGCATCATCCGTGACGACGGGCAGGGTGCGGTCGGTGCCGGCGTTCTTCGCCGCCTTGCGCTTCTTGCGAGCCTCGCTCTTCTTCTCGTACCAGTAGTGCGCACGATCGAGGTACAGGTAGACCACCGGCGTGGTGAACAGCGTCAACATCTGCGACAGCACGAGGCCGCCCACCATCGCGTAGCCCAGCGGGCGGCGCAGCTCGGAGCCCGCGCCGTGGCCCAGCATCAGCGGCAGGCCGCTGAGCAGCGCGCACATCGTGGTCATCATGATGGGACGGAAGCGCAGCAGGCAGGCGCGGTAGATCGCCTCCTCGGGCTTCATGCCCTGCTCGCGCTCGGCGGTGAGCGCGAAGTCCACCATCATGATGCCGTTCTTCTTGACGATGCCGATCAGCAGGATGATGCCGATCAGCGCGATCACGGTGAGGTCGTAGCCGCCCGCCATCAGGATCAGCAGCGCGCCCACGCCCGCCGAGGGCAGCGTCGAGAGAATCGTCAGCGGGTGGATGTAGCTCTCGTAGAGCAGGCCCAGCACGATGTAGACGGCGATCAGCGCCGCGGCGATCAGGTAGGGCTGCGTGCTCAGCGAATCGCGGAACGCCTGCGCCGTGCCCTGGAACGACCCGGACAACGCCTGCGGCAGGCCCATCGCGCCCTGCGCCTTGTTGATCGCGTTCACGGCCTCGCCCAGCGACACGCCCGGGTTGAGGTTGAACGAGATCGTGACCGCCGGGAACTGGCCCTGGTGGCTGATCGACAGGTAGGCGGTCTTGTTGGTGTCCACCGTGACGAACGTGGACAGCGGAACCTGCTGGCCGGTGAGCGGAGACGTCAGGTACAGCTTGTCGAACAAGCTCGGGTCCTGCTGCAGCCTGGGCGTGACCTCCAGCACCACGTGGTAGCTGTTGATCTGCGTGAAGAACTGGCTTACCTGGCGCTGGCCGATGGCGTCGTAGATCGTCGCGTCGATCAGCGCCGGCGAGATCCCGAAGCTGGAGGCGCGATCGCGGTCGATCGTCAGGCTCGCGGTGGTGGCCGCGTTCTGCAGGTCGGTGGCGACGTCGGTCAGCTGCGGCAGTTGCTGGAAGCGCTGCAACAGCTTCGGTGCCCACTCGTTGAGCTCGTCGAGGTTGGCGTCGGTGAGCGTGTACTGGTACTGCGTTCGCGCCAGTCGGCCGCCCACGTTGATGTCCTGGCCGGACTGCATCAGCAGCGACGCGCCCTCGATCTTCGCCAGCTTGGGGCGCAGCCGCGCGATGATCTCGTCGGAGCTCAGCTTGCGGCCTTCGTCCTTGGGCTTGAGCGCGATGAAGAAGTTGCCGGTGTTGAACTGCGACGAGTTGCCGAACATGGCCACGCCGGTGACGTCCGGATCCTGGCGGATGACGTCGGCGAACTGCACCTGGCGCCGGTTCATCGCCTCGAACGACGAGTCCTGCGTGGATTGCGCGTTGCCGAAGATGAAGCCCGTGTCCTGCTGCGGGAAGAAGCCCTTGGGGATGACGACGAACAGGAAGACGGTGAAGCCCAGTGTCGCGAAGAACACCATCAGCGTGATGAACTGGTGCTTCATCACGACGTCGAGCCCGCGCTTGTAGCCGGCGAGCATCTTGTCGAAGCCGGCCTCGAACAGCTGGTACAGGCGGCCGTGCCGCGCCGCGTGCTCGTCCTTGAGGAAGCGCGAGCACAGCATCGGCGTGAGCGTCAGCGAGATGATCACCGACACGCCGATGGTCAGCGACACCGTGACCGCGAACTCGCGGAACAGCCGGCCGACGACGCCGCCCATCAGCAGCAGCGGGATGAACACCGCCACCAGCGACACCGAGATCGAGATGATCGTGAAGCCGATCTCGCCGGCGCCCTTGAGCGCGGCCTCCATCGGCGGCATGCCCTCCTCGACGTAGCGGTAGATGTTCTCCAGCATCACGATGGCGTCGTCGACGACGAAGCCAACCGCGATGGTGAGCGCCATCAGCGAGAGGTTGTCGAGGCTGTAGCCCAGGACGTACATGACGCCGGCCGTGCCCAGCAGCGCGAGCGGCACCGTCACGCTGGGAATCAGCGTGGCGGCCACGTTGCGCAGGAAGACGAAGATCACCAGCACGACCAGCGCGATGGTCAGCAACAAGGTGGATTCGACGTCCTTGACCGACGCCCGGATGGTCTGCGTGCGGTCGATCAGGGTGTCGACCTTGACCGTCGGCGGGATCGCCGCCTGCAGGCGGGGCAAGGCGTTCTTGATCGCATCGACGGTCTCGATGACGTTGGCGCCCGGCTGCTTGAAGATGACCAGCAGCATGGCGCGCCCGTTGCCGACGCTGTCAGGTGCCGCGGCGCCGGAGTAGGCCCAGGCGTGCACCTTGGTGTTCTCGGGCGCATCGACGGCCTCCCCGATGTCCTTCACGCGGATCGGCGCACCGTTCTTGTACGCGAGGACCACGTCGTTCCACGGCTTGGCCGCCAGCAGCTGGTCGTTGGTGTAGACGGTGAATGACTTCGTCGCGCCATCGATCGTTCCCTTGGGCGCGTTCACCGACACGGTGCCGATGACCGTACGGACGTCCTCCAGGCTCAGGCCCATCGCCGCCAGCTTGGCCGGATCGGCCTGGATCCGGACGGCGGGCTTCTGCGCGCCGCCGATGTTGACGAGGCCGACGCCCGTGATCTGCGAGATCTGCTGGGCGAGGATGTTGTCCGCGTAGTCGTTGGTCTGGATCAGCGGCAGGGTGTCCGAGTGCACCGCGAGCAGCATGATGGGCGAGTCGGCCGGATTGACCTTGCGGTAGGTGGGCGGACTCGGCAGGTTGGCCGGCAGCTGGCCGCTGGAGGCGTTGATGGCGGCCTGGACGTCCAGCGCCGCGCCGTCGATCGCGCGGTTGAGGTCGAACTGCAGCGTGATCTGCGTCGAGCCGATGCCGTTCGTCGACGTCATCTGGCTCAGGCCGGCGATCAGCGAGAACTGACGCTCGAGCGGCTGAGCGACATTGGAGGCCATCGTCTCCGGACTCGCGCCGGGGAGGTTGGCGGACACCTGGATGGTCGGGAAATCGACCTGCGGCAGCGGTGCGATGGGCAGCAGCGGGTACACCGCGATCCCCACCAGCAGGATCGCGAGCGCGAGCAGCGTGGTGCCGATCGGCCGCTTGATGAAGCCGGCGGAGACACTCACTTGTCCGCTCCCGAGGCGGCCGGCGCGGCGGCGCCGCGCGCCACCTCGCTGACCTTGGAGCCCGGCTTGAGCTTGTACTGGCCGTCCACGACCACGCGCTGGCCCGCCGCGATGCCGGAGCCGATCACGGCGAGGCCGTCCTGGATCTGGATCAGCCCGACGGGCTGGCTCTTCACGGTCTTCGTCGCCTCGTCCTCGACGTAGACGTAGACACCCGTCTGGCTGCGCTGGATCGCGGCCTCGGGCACGGTGATGGCCTTCGAGCGCTCGCCCAGGACCAGCCGCACGTTGACGAACTGGCCCGGCCACAGGTTGTGCCGCTGATTCGGGAACGTCGCCTTGAGCTGCACGGTGCCCGTGGTCGTGTCGATCTGGTTGTTCAGCAGCGTCAACGTGCCGGTGGCCAGCACATTGCTGCCTTCACGCGGCAGCGCCAGAACCTGCAGCGGCTTGTGGCCGTCGAGCGCGTGGATCGTGTCCTGCACGGCGTCGTCGGGCAGCGTGAACAGCACCGAGATCGGGTCGATCTGGTTGATGACGACGACGCCCGTGGCGTCGGCCGCGTGCACGATGTTGCCGGGATCGACCAGGCGCGCGCCGACGCGGCCGCTGATCGGCGCGGTGATCGTCGTGAAGCCCAGCTGCACCTGGGCGTAGTTCACGGCGGCGTCGTCGGCATTGACCGCGGCCTCCAGCTGGCCCACCAGGGCCTTCTGCGTGTCGAGCTGCTGCTGGGTGGCGGCGTCCTGCGTGATCAGTGTCTCGTAGCGCTTCAAGTCGATGCGCGCGTTGGCGAGGGTGGCCTGGTCCTTGGCGCGCGCCGCCTGCGCCTGCAACAGTTGCGCCTGCAGCGTGCGCGGGTCGAGCTGGGCCAGCATCTGGCCCTTCTTCACGTCCTGGCCTTCGGTGAAGCCGACCTTGTCGAGCTGGCCGTCGACACGCGCCTTGACCGTGACCGAGAAGTTGGGCGTGACCGTCCCGATGCCGGAACGCAAGATCGGCACGTCCTGCGACTTCGCAAGCACGGTGACGACGCCCACCGGCGCCTCGGGCGGGCGCTTGCCCTTGGAATCGTCGGCGGCCTGCGCGGGGCGTTCGACGGACCAGAGGCCGACGCCGAGCACGGCGATGGCGACGGCCACGAGGGCCCAGGTGGTGCGGTTGCGGGAGAAGGTCGTGGTCATGGCGGCGGGGTCGGTTCGGGTCATTGCGGCTGCGTCGACGATGCAGCGGCGAGGGGTTCGGCGGCGCTCCAGCCGCCGCCGGTGGCGGCGACGAGCGAGACGTTGGCGGCGATCAGGCGGCCGCGCAGCTGCACGGCGGTGCGCTGGTTGGTGAGCGACAGCGTCTGCGCCGTCACCACGCCGAGGTAGCTGGCAGTGCCGGCGCGGTACTGGTTGATCGCCAGCTGCTCCGCCTGCCTGGCCGATCGCACCGCCTGGTCCTGGAACGCCAGCTCCTGGTCCAGCAGGCGCAGCAGCGCGAGGTCGTCCTCCACCTGCTGGAACGCGCCCAGCACCGTCTCCTTGTACTGCGCCACGGTGACGTCGTAGGCGGCCTCGGCCTGCGCGGTGCGGGCACGGCGCAGGCCGCCGTCGAAGATCGTCTGCGCGAGCGCGGCGCCCAGCGACCAGACGCGGCTGGGCGTGTCGAACAGGCTGCTCATGGCGGCCGCGCTGAAGCCGCCGGCGGCGTTGAGCGTGAGCTGCGGGAAGTAGGCGGCCTTGGCGACGCCGATGTTGGCGTTGGCGGCCGCGGCGCGGCGCTCGGCGCCGGCGATGTCGGGGCGATGCTCCAGCAGCTCCGAGGGCAGGCCGGCCGGGCTGGCGGGCAGCCGCAGCGCCATCGGCTGGCTCGCCGGCGCGCGCGCCAGCGTGAACTGCGCGGGCGCGCGGCCGGTGAGCACGGCGATGGCGTGTTCCAGCTGCGCGCGCGTGGCCTCGAGATCGACTGCCGCGGCCTGCGCCTGCGCGAGCTGGCTCTCGGCCAGCGCCACGTCCGACTGCAGCGCCACGCCGGCGTCGTGCTGCGCGCGGGTGAGCTTGAGCGCCTGGGCGTAGGCGGCGATGGTGGCGTCGTACAGGTCGCGCTGCTGGTCGGCCACGCGCAGCTGCAGGTAGTCCTGCGCGAGCGTGGTCTGGATGCTCAGGCGCGCGGCGGCGAGGTCGTCGGCGCTGGCCTGCGCGGAGGCGTTGCCCGACTCGATCGTGCGCCGCACGCTGCCCCACAGGTCGGGTTCCCAGCTGGCGGCCAGGCCCAGCGAGTCGGCGTTGCCCGTCCTGACGACGCCGCTGGTGTTGGCGCGGGCCCGCGTCGCGCCGGCGTTCAGGCCCAGCGTGGGGAACAGGCCGGCCCGGTCGGCGTCGGCCAGCGCCAGCGCCTGGCGGTAGGTGGCCTCGGCCTGGCGGATGTTCTGGTTGGCCGCCTGGGCGTCCACCATCAGGCCGTCCAGCGTGGCGTCGCCGTAGGCCTGCCACCAGGCCAGGTTGCTGGCGGCGGGCCGCGGCTCGGCCGGCTTCCAGTTGCCCGATTCCTTGTAGGCGGCGGGCACGTCCAGCGTCGGGCGCACGTAGTCGGGCCCGACGGCGCAGGCCGACAGCAGGGCAGCCGCCGCGAGCGCGACGACGGTGGGGCGAAGAGGCATGGCCAGGGGTTCGAGGGTGAGTGCGACAGGTTGCACTCTAGTCCCGGGGCCGGACCCCACGCTGACTCAAGGATGACAGTTTTGTCAGATTCAGAAGGCGTAGGCCAGGCGCAGTCCGCCCCAGTGCCGGCCCTGCACCGTGATCGGCGCCGACAGGTCCTTCATCAGCACCCGCTTGCCGCCGCCCATGTCGCGCCGGTAGGTCTGCAGCAGGAAGCGCCGCTCGTTGCGGCCCGCGGCCAGCCCGGTGCGGTCGTTGAACAGGCGCCGGTTGCGCGCGTTGGCCGCGTTCCAGACCGGATCGGCGCCCTGCGGCTGCGAGAACTTCAGGTTGTGCGTGGGCAGGTAGCCGTTGCGGTCGACCGCGGCGCAGAACACGACCTTGGCGTCGAAGGCCAGCAACTCCTCCTGCACCGGCGGGAACAGCTCGTCGGTGAAGGCCACGAAGCGCGTCGTCACCTGCGCCGGGTTGCTGCCGGGAACGGGCTGGTACTTCTCGTCGAACAGGTCGGCCATCGAGATGCGGCCCCGCGCCACCGCCTCCTCCAGCGCGGCCGACAGCCGGGCCGCGCCGCGCTGCACGGCCTCGATGAAGGGCGTGTCGGGCGTGACGGCGCCGCAGTCGTTGGTGATCTCGACGAGCGATTCGGACGCCTTCAGGAAGTGGCGCGTGTTGGCGTTCACCCGCTTGAGCGTGTCGGCGTTGGCGGCCACCGACGTCGCCATCGCGCCCACCTCGGTGGTGACGCCGCGGCAGGTCTCGAGGTTGCGCTGCGTGGCCGCGACGATCTCGTTGACGCTCGCCTCCACCTGCGCCAGCGCCAGGTGGAACGCGCCCTGGTGCGCCGCGTCGCGGTTCTCGGTGATGCTGGCGGCCAGGCTGTCGATGCGCGCATCGAGCTGCGTGACGGTGGACATGATCAGCTTCGAGGATTGCTCGACCTTGGCCGCCAGGTCCTTCACCGCCTCGGCCACCACCGCGAACCCCGCGCCCGCCTCGCCGGCGCGCTTGGCCTCCACCGTGGCGTTGAACGCGACGAGCCGCGTCTGCAGCGCGATCTGGGTGATGTCGGTGGCCGCGGCCGCCACGTCGCGCAGGGACGTCACCACGCCCAGCACGCCCTGGCCCACCTGCGCGACGGCCTCGCGCGCCTGCCCCACCGCCACGCGGCCCGCCTGGCTGCTGGCCTCGATGGCCCGGTTGGACTGCTCCATCGCCTGCACGTCGGCGGCGAGCTGGCCGATCTCGGCCACCTGCTCGCTGCTGGTGGCCACCACGTCCTCGATGACCCCGTCGAGCTCCGCGGCGCCGCGCCCGAGCTCCGTGGCCTGCGTGGCGATGCCGCGGATCGCGCCGGAGAAGTCGGCCTCGGGCCGGGCCGGCGGCATCGTGACGGGCGGCGGCGGTGGCCGGCGATTGAACATGCAGTCTCCTCGTTGCCGGGCTGCGGTGCCCCGGGCGGTATTCGTCTTGATCGAGGGCCAGTATGCAAAAGTCGCAGGCCGGCGACAAGACGAATTCAACCCGATTCGTCGAGGAGTTCTCAGAGCTGCAAACGGATCTTGCGCGTGATCAACGCAGTTGCTCCAAGAACGAACAGTGTGAACACCACACAGAAGCTCACGCCCGCCACACCATGGTCGAGCGCATCGGGAAAGCCCACCCCCAGCGCATCCTCGACGCCCACCACCACGAACGGGATCAGGTAGGCCACCAGCGGCTGCGACGCGACCGGCGCCACCCAGCGCACCCAGCGCGCGTGGCCGCGCAGGTCCACCAGCGCGTGCAGCGCCGCGAACAGCGCGATGCAGATCGCCGCCGAGTACAGGCACCAGGTGGGCGACGCGTAGATCTTGGAGATCGTGTACGCGGGCCGCAGCAGCGCGCCGGCCACCACGCAGGCGACGATCAGCACGGCGGCCTGGCCGAAGCGGCGCAGCGGCGCGCGCTCGTCCGGCCGGGCGAGGAACACCAGCGCGGTGACCACGCCCAGCAGGGTCAGCGAGGTCTCGCAGACGAGGCCGCCGCAATCGGTGAGGTCGGCCCAGTTCGGATAGGCCTCCGCCGGGAACGCATGGCACAGCGCATAGAACGCGATGCACGCCGCGGTGGCCGCGAGCAGCACCCGGATCCGCGCGCGGCCGGCCAGGTACACGGACGCCGAGATCAGGTACGACCAGCCGATCAGCCCGAGGATGCCCCACCACTGGTGCGTCATCCAGGCCTTGCCGTCGGGCCCGCCGCGGTACGCGCAGGACAGCGCCAGCAGCCCCAGCACGCCCACGGCGCGCCAGGTGTTGCGGCCACCCGCCGCGGCGGCGCCGTAGACGCCCCAGATCAGCCAGGTGCACAGGTACAGGCCCAGCGACCACCAGCCGATGTTGAAGGGCATCCGCGCCGGGTTGAACCCGTCCTCGGCGTTGACCATGAACAGCCCCAGCACCACCAGCCCCGCCGTGCGCGCGAGCACGTGCTGCTGCAGCGCGGCGCCGTCGTCCCCGCGCGCCTGGCGCTGCGCCAGCGCGAACGGGATCGCCATGCCCACGATGAACAGGAAGGCCGGGAACACGACGTCGACGAAGCTCATCGCGTCGGCATCGGCCTTCATGTGGCGCGCCCATTGCGGCACGCCGCCGACGCCCGCGAGCTGGTTGACGAAGACCATCACGAGGATCGTGAGGCCGCGGAACGCATCGATGGACACGATGCGCCGGCGAAGGAGTGGAGTCATGGTCACAGCGAGTACTTCAATCCGAGGTAGAACTGCTTGCCGTTGTTGTAGATCGCGGCGGGCATGTCGCGATTCAGCACGTACTGGCGCGCGAGCTGGCCGGTGAGGTTCTTGGCGTCGAACGACAGCGACAGCTGCGGCGTGAGCTTCATGCCCAGCGAGGCCGACAGGTCGCCCGCGCCGTCCACGTACTGCGGCAGCGTGCTGACGATGCCCGTGAGGAAGGCCGAGCGGTAGCTGTAGATCAGCCGCGCGCTGAAGGTGTCGTTCTCGAACCAGCCCTGCACGTTGTAGGTGTTCTTCGACGAACCCGCCAGCGGCGCGCCGAGCGAGTCGCGGCCCTGCGTCCAGGTGTAGTTCAGGTCGACGCCGAAGCCGCCCCAGACCGGCTGCTGCCAGGCGATCTCGACGCCCTTGTTGGTGCCCTTGTCGTTGATCGGCACGGCCACCGCGTAGTTGTACGTCGGCGTGGCGATGCCTTGCTGCAGGTTGGGCGCCGTCACCGTCGTCTGGCCGTAGCCGATGTAGGAGGTGAGGTTCATGTAGAACACGCCCACCTCCAGCAGCGACTGCGGCGCGAAGTACCACTCCAGCGACGCGTCGAAGTTGCTGGAGCGCACCGGCTTCAGCTGCGGGTTGCCGCCCGAGCCGGTGCCGTTCTGGCCGTTGAGGCTCACCGCGCCGGCCAGGTCGGTGTAGTCGGCGCGGGTCATCGTGCGCGACGCGGCCAGCCGGCCGATGAGGCTGCGCGAGAAGTCGTAGCTCAGGTTGGCGCTGGGCAGCAGGTCGGTGTAGGTCTTGTCGGTCCGCACCTTGATGTAGTCGCCGTTGTGCGGGTCGTGGTAGATCGTGTCGTTCGGGCCCGCGGCATCGGCGCCCTCGTTGTAGTTGGCCTGCTGCTGCGTGCGCACGATGCGCAGGCCCGCGTTGCCCTTCCAGTGCTCGCCCACGAGCCGGGCCATGCCGTACAGCGCCTGCGTCTTCTCGTTGACGACGAAGCTGCTGGGCCACGAGTACGGCAGCGACGTGGCCGGCAGGTTGCCCGGCGCGTTCACGTAGCCGGCGATGGCCGACGGACTCAGCTGCCAGATCGTGCGCAGGAAGCCGGGGCCGCCGCCCAGGCCCTGGCCGTAGCGATCCTCCAGCTGTCCGTTCCACTGTGCGATGCCCTGGCATTGGGTGAAGGTGGCGTCGGCGGGCTGCGCGAAGCAGCCGTCGTTGTAGTAGTCCAGTACGCTGCGCTGGTGCGTGGTCGCGCGCACGCCGAACTTGATCGAGTCGAGGAGGCCGGCCTCCACCGCATAGTCGGCGTCGGCCTGGAAGTACGTCTCGCTGTCGGTGGACTCCACCTTGTTCAGGCCGTCGTAGGCGAGGAACAGGTGCGGGTCGTTGTAGTCGCCGGTGTTGGGAAAGCCCGGGAACGACACGTCGGCCGGCTGGAGCAGGCCGTTCATCTGGTACGACAGGCCCGCGTTGCCCACGTTGGTCACGTAGGCGTATTCGTTGGGCGTCGCGCCGATGGCCTGGGTACGGCCCAGCTTGCCGGTCAGGCGCAGCTTGTCGGACAGCGCGTAGTCGACGTCGACGTCGGCGTAGTAGACACGGGCGTTCTCGCCGGGGCGGTAGTACTTGTCGTAGTCGGCCTGGTAGTTGCCCGTCGTCAGGTAGTCGGGCATCGTCGCCTGGTTCCAGGTGGCGCTGGTGAGCAGGCCGTTGCCGTTGACGGTGTAGGCGTCGGGCAGCACGCCGCCGCTGATCAGCACGGTCTGCTCGGTCTCGAGGCTGGAGTCCTGGTTGGTCTCCGTGAGCCGGGAGTAGAAGCCGTTGACGTCGATGCGCAGCGTCGGCGTGGGCTTCAGCTCCACGTCCAGCATCGCACCCTTGCGCTGCATGTTCATCTCCAGCAGCGTCGCGTTGACGTTGTTGGCGAAGGTGGCGCCGTCCAGGCCGGGGTGGGCCGTGTGCAGGCTCGCGAGCTGCGCGGCGTTGGCCTGGTTCTGCGCGGCGATCGTCGGGTCGTTGTTCGGGTTGGCGATGGGCGCGAGGCCGTAGATGTCCTGGAACGACACGGTGTTGTAGCCGAGGAATTCCTGGCCGTCGCGGCGGTCGTGGCGGCTCTCGGAGAACGCCTGGAAGATCACGCCCAGCGTCTTCGCCTCGTTCTTCCAGCCGATGAGGCCGCTCACCTGCGGGTCGGTCTTGCGGGTCGACGTGCTGTAGGCCGCGGAGATGGAGCCGTCCAGCGTCAGCGACTTGGCCAGGCTCAGCGGCGAGCGCGTCTGGATGTCCACCGAGCCGGTGGCGCCGCCCTCGATCAGGTCGGCCTGCGAGGTCTTGTAGACGGTGACCTGGCCCACGATCTCGGCCGGCAGCAGGTCGTAGCTGACGCTGCGGCCCGAGGCGCCGCCGTTGACGCCCTGGTTGGCGATGAACCAGTCGGCCGAGCCCACGCTGTGGCCGTTGATCAGCGTCTGCGTGAGCGACGGCGCGGTGCCGCGGATGCTCACGCGGTTGGCGTCGGCGAAGGCGCCGTCGCCACCGGAGTTGGAGCTGATGTTGACGCCCGGCAAGCGCTGCACCGTGTCGGCCACGTTCTTGGCCGGGAGCTTGCCGACGTCCTCGGCCGTGACGACCTCGACGACGGTGTCGGCGCCCTTCTTGTTGCTCAGGGAATTGGCGTACGACGCCCGGATGCCCTTGATCTCGACGACCTGGGTGTCGGGCTGGACGGGCGCGGCGGCCGACGCCGCGGCGTCGGGGGCGGGCGCCGCCTGCTGCGCGCAGGCAGGGCTCAGCGCTCCGGACATCAGCAGGGTCGCTGCCAACGCGAAGGGATTCAATCTGAAGGACATGGCTGCCTCGTGAGGCGGCTACGAACGCTCCGGGGTCAGCGTTCGTCCGCTGCGATGGGGGGTGATGATGTCGGCATCGGTAGCCCGTACGACAGCGCGCAGAACAGCCACGCCGCGTGCGGGATCCATTGCTCGGTCCAACGCCATGAGTGCATTGGCTCTGTTTCTTCAGGCTTGCGGAAAGCGATGTCGGCCTCGTCGTCAAGGCCGGACGTGATGCCGTTGCACACGCCGCCGGGCGCGTTCCAGAACCCGGGCTCGTAGCGCGGCGGGTTGTGGCCCCAGCCCTGCAGCATGCAGGTGTCGTACGGATTGGCGCCGAACAGCCAGTCGAGCGCGTCCTGCGCGTGCACGCCGAGTTCGGCATCGAAGGCGGCGTCCGCCAGGTGCAGCGACTGCGCGGCGCGCGCGGCCGTGGCGATGGCTCCCAGGCGCGCGTTCTCGCCCTGCCACCAGTAGCCGCTCTCGTTGGCGTGCGGCACGAAGAACTGGGTGGCGGCCTCGCGGCCCGGCATCGCGACGTGCTGGCGCGGGTAGCCCAGCGGATTGGGCACGGCCCGCGTGATGGCGAGCTCGAAGCGCAGGCCGGCGAGCAGCGCGGCCCGGATCCCGGCGGCGAGCGCCGGCTCGGGATCGCACTCGAGGAAGCGCATCAGCGCGAGCCAGGGCAGGCCCGCGTCGCTCGCGTGGAAGAAGCTGCGGGTGCGCGCGCGGTCGCACCACAGGAAGCCGGCGTCGTCCTGCAGGGCCAGCATCGCGTGGGCGCGCGCCGCGCCGGCGTCGCGCCAGCGCGCGTCGCGCGTGCGCACGAACAGCTCGCTGGCGGCCAGCAGCGCGCAGTAGTCGTCGATCAGGTTCTCGGCGTGATCGTCGAGGAACTCGGCGTTGCGCTGCTCCAGGAGTTCGAAGCCGCGCACGGCGGCGGCGAGGTAGTCGGTACGCTTGAACTCGCCGTCGCGATGCGCGCCCGCGGCGCGCGCGAGCGCCGCGATCGCCATGCCGCCGCCCTGGCGAAAACCGGCCTGGTAGTCGGCCGACTTCAGGCCCTTCTGCGTGGCGTACGAACAGATCTCGCGCTGGTGCTCGTCCTTGCTCCACTTGTCGAACACCGTCGTGTAGAAAAATCCTTCCGGCGCCTGCATGCGCACGAGGAAGTCGGCGCCGTGCAACGCCTCGTCGACGATGCGCTCGTCGAGCCACTTCGACTGCGCCGGCATGCGGTCGTGCCCGGCCAGCAGCGTCCACGTGACCAGCGGCGTCTGCTGCGGGTTCATGAAGTTGGCGTACGACAGGTGCGACAGGTACTTGGAGCAGTCGCCCGAGGCGTCGTACCAGCCGCCGTGCACGTCGCGCGGCTCGCGGGTGTCGAACAGCGGCGCGCGCCGGTCGGCGTCGTCGAACAGGCCCGTGCTGCGCTGGCCCTTGAAGTAGTGGACGATGTCCGAGAGCATCTGGCTGCCGAACAGGCCGTTGGCGATGTCGAAGGGCTCGGACTGCACCGGCGGCCACGTGCCGTCCAGCATCACGGCGTATCGGCCGGGCGTGGTCACGGCCGTGAGATCGATGTGGGCGAAGTGGCGGCCCTGCCAGCCGGCCACCGGCGCGGTGGGCGCGGTCACGCCCGCGTGCACGACCGCGCGCGTGCGCAGGTCGACCACCGAGAAGGCCTGCGCGGCCAGCGGTTGCGCCGCCTGCACGGTGGCGCGCTTGATGGCGGCGGGCGCGAAGCCGACGTGGTTGAGCAGCACTTGCATGGCGGTCACTCGTGGTGGGCGTGTTGCGTGAGCCACAGGCGCGCTGCGCCCAGCAGGCCGGCCTGGTTGCCGGCCGACGCGAGCGCGATGTCGCACATCCGGTAGAACTCGGGCCGCAGCCGGTGGCGGATCTCGGCGCGCAGCTCCTGCAGGAAGGCCGGGCCGCGCGCGGTGATGCCGCCGCCGACGACGACGCGCGACGGGTTGAACGCGAACAGCAGGTTGGCCAGGCCCGTGGCGAGCAGCGCGAACCAGTCGGCCACCAGCTTGCCCATCTCCGCGTCGCCGCGGTCGCGCGCCGCGAACACGGCCTCGGCGTCGTAGCCGCAGCCGGGGCGCAGGCGCTCGGCGGCCGCGGCCAGGCCGCGCGGCGACGCGTGGTCTTCCCACACCTTGCCGTCCACGAGCATGTAACCCCATTCGCCGGCCGCGCCGTTGGCGCCGCGATAGAGCTGGCCGTCGATCACGATGCCGCCGCCGATGCCGGTGCCCAACGTCAGCGCGAGGTAGTGGCGAACGCCGGCGGCCGCGCCCGTCCAGCCTTCGGCCAGGGCGACGCAGTTGCCGTCGTTCTCCACCACCACCGGCACGTCGAACGCGGCCTCGAAGCTGGCCTTGGGCGACTGGCCGAAGTAGCCCGCGATGGCCTCGACCGCGCCCACGAGGCGGCCCTCGGCCGCGTCGATGATGCCCAGCGTCGAGAACGCGATGCCGGCCGGTGCGTAGCGCTTCATCAGCGGCTCGGCCACCGCCAGCAGGCGCACCAGCAGGGCCTTGCCGTCGGGCTCGCTCTGCGTGGCGAGCTGGTCGGAGAACAGCAGCTTGCCCTGCGCGTCGACGATGCCGAACTTGACCCAGGTGCCGCCCACGTCGAACGCGAGCACGCGCGGACCGGTGGACGTGGCGAGGCCGGGAGTGGCGGCGGGAAGGATCACGGAAGTCATGGAAACTTATCAGCCTTTGACTGCGCCGGCGGCGAGGCCCTTGATGAACCACCGCTGCGACGCGAAGAAGGTGAGCAGCACCGGCACGACGCTGACGACGGCGGCGGCCATCATCAGGTCGTAGCGCGTGGCGTGCTGGCCCATGTACAGGCGCAGGCCCACGGGCACGGTCTGCACGTCGGGCGACGAGGTGAGCACCCAGGCGAAGAAGACTTCGTCCCAGGCGAGCAGGAACACGAACGACGCCGTGGCGATGAGGCCCGGCGCGCTGATGGGCAGCACGATGCGCACGAACGCGCCCAGGCGCGAGCAGCCGTCGATGATCGCGGCCTCCTCCAGCTCGCGCGGGATCGACACGAAGAAGCCGCGCATGATCCAGATGCTGGCCGGCGTGAACATCGCCGTGTACAGGAAGATCATCCCGTGGAAGGTGTTCATCATCGGCAGCCCGGCGTCGTCCAGCTGGATGTAGAGCATGTACAGCGGCAGGAAGAACAGCATGCCGGGGATCACCTGCGTGGTGCTCACCGCGACGCTGAACGGGTGGTTGCCGCGGAACTTGAAGCGCGCGAGCGAGTACGCCGCCAGGCTCGCCAGCAGCGTGGAAAGAAGCGTCGTGAGGCCGCAGATGACGAGGCTGTTGCGCAGGAACGCGAGGAAGTCGACGTTGACCCACATCTCTCGGTAGTTCGACCAGTGCGGCGTGAAGCCCGCGTCGAGCAGGTGGCCGGTGACCACGTCGTTGTAGTCCGACAGCGACGCGTAGACCATGAACGCCACGGGCGACAGCGTGAGCGCCACGATGGCCCACACCAGCACGTTGAGGAGGCGTTGCGACGTCCTACGCTTCACTGGTCATGCTCCTGCGGAAGGTGCGCATCCACACCGCCACGAACACCAGCATCACGGCCATCATCACGAACGACACGGCCGCGCCCTCGCCGAAGCGCCAGTACGAGAAGCTCTGGCGCGTGAGCAGCGGCATCAGCAGGTCGCCCCATTCGCCGGGATAGCCCGCGCCCTTGCCGAACATCATCGCCACGATGTTGTACGAATAGATGTTGTCGATGATCTGGAACATCACCTGGATGACGATCACCGGCATCAGCGAGGGCAGCGTGATGTTGCGGAAGCGCTGCCACGCGTTGGCGCCGTCCAGGCGCGCGGCCTCGTACAGCTCCTCGGGCACGGCCTGCAGCGCGGCCAGGAAGATCAGCATCAGCACCGGCCACGCGCGCCACACGGTGGGGATCACGATCGCGAAGAAGGTGTTGCCGCCGATCAGCCAGAACGGCTTGTGGTCCATCAGGTGCAGCACGTCGACCAGCACGTGGTTGATGATGCCCTCGTCGCGCTGCCACATGAAGCCCCACAACGTGCCGACCACGTAGGTGGGCACCACCCACGGCAGCATCAGCAGCGTGCGCGCCAGCGCCTTGCCGGGGAATTCGCGATTGAGCAGCAGTGCCACGCCCAGGCCGATGGCCACGGCGCACACGGTGACCAGGAGCGAGTACAGCGCGGTGTTTCGCAGCGCGCCCAGCATGCCCGAGTGCACCGGGTTGGCCGGGTCGAACAGCACGCCGCGGTAGTTGCGCAGCCCGATGAAGGGTGCGTCCATGAACTGGCTCAGCGTGTACTGGTTCAGCTTGAGCAGCGACATCCGGAAGCCCTGCACGATGGGCACCAGGTTCACGATGATCATCATCAACGCGGCCGGCGCCAGCAATAGGTACGGGAACGCGTCGACCCTGCGGCGGCGCTTCGGCCGCTCGCGGGCAGCCGTGCTCACGGTGAGCCCGAGACCGCTCAATTGGCCTCCTCCAGCACCTTGTCGGCCTCGATCACCGTGTCGGCGATCAGCGCCTTCATGGCCGGCACGCTGTACTGGTCGGCTATGCCCGAGGTGAGCTCCGCGAGCTGGCCCAGATGCTTCGTGTAGACCGTCTCCAGCGGACCCCAGGCGGGGATCGGCGGATAGGCGCGGCCGTCGGCGGCGATCGCGGTGAGCTTGGCGTAGGCCGGATGGCGCGACGTCCACGCCGGGTCGTTGGCCGCGTCGATGCGCGCGGGCATCATCGACGACACCAGCGCCAGCTGCACCTGCGGCGCCTTGCCGCCCAGGTACTTCACCAGCTCCCAGGCCTCGGCCTTGTGGCGCGAGCCCTTGAAGATGGCCAGGTTCGATCCGCCGAAGAACGTGGCGTGGCCGTGCGGGCCGGCGGGGTACGGCGCGACGTCGAAGTTGCTTCGCACCACCGAGCCCGGGGGCGACTCGAAGATGCGGCGCATCAGCCAGGGCCCCGAGAAGATCACGCCGTAGTCGCCGCCGACCCAGGCGCCTTCGAGGATGTCGGAGTCCTTCTCCAGCGCGTTGGACGGCACCAGGCCCTCGACGGCCAGCGACGAATAGAAGTCGATCGCGCGCAGGGCCTGCGGCGTGGACAGCGCGGAATGGCGTGCGTCGGCGCTGAGCATGTCGCCGCCGGCGTTCCAGATCCACGGCGCGAGGTTGTGCACCACGTTCCAGTCGTTCTTGCCGGCGTACGCGAGCGCGGCCACGTGCTTGCCGGCCACGACCTGCCCGTTGATCTTCTTGAGCGCCGCATGGAACGCGTCCCAGCTCGCGAAGGCCTGGACCGGGTCGACGCCAGCCTGGCGGAACACGTCGGTGCGGTAGAACGCGGCACGCACGTCGGCGTACCAGGGCAGGCCGTAGACGCCGCTGCGGCCGAACACCTGGGTCGTCTTCCACAGCTCGGGGTAGTACGGCGAGCCGTTGTCCACTTCCGCGAGCTGCCTGGGCGTCAGCGCCTCGAGGCCGCCCATCGCCGCGATGGCCGGCATCCAGGTGGTGCCCAGCTCCAGCAGGTCGGGCCCGCGGCGCGAGGCCGCGGCGGCGGTGATCTTGTTCCAGCCGGATTCCCAGTCGAGCACCGTCACGCGCACGTGCACGTCGGGGTGCTGCGCCAGCCAGGGGGCCAGCAGGTCGGGGACGTCGTGCTGGGCGTTGGTGGTGACGGGCATCACCCACATCGTCAGTTCCACGGCGCCGGCGCTCGCGGCGGCGAGACCCAGCGCGACGGCCGCCGCGCAACGCCGGGCCACGGACCCGCGGCGCGACGGGTGCGCGCGGTGGGGCGTGGGGGAGGTGCGGGGTCGAGGCTGCAAGGCGATGCTTCTTTAAATCAATTTGTTTGCATTATCGAATCGACATGCGCGCTGGTCAAGACCGCGCGGACGAGGGTTTACGCGTGCCGCGGGCGCTTCGGCGTGACGATGGCCGGGGCAGCCGCCGGGGCGCGCTCAGGACAGAATAGGTGCCTGCCGACGCCCGTCGCGGGCCTGCGGAGGCCGTGGGCGCCGGCGATTTGTTCGGTGACACCCGCTGCCGACCGCCTCTCTGGAGAAATCGGCGGCCAGCGCCTCGATGAGGGTTCACGAGCATTACTTCAATTTGATTATGTTAATAAACTGGTCGTCGGATCTGCCATCATGTCTCCGGTGAACAAGCCCCCCGTCGCCAGCCTGTCCGGTACCAATCTCGAGTTCGCCCGGTCGCACAACCGGCGCGTCGTGATGGAGGCCATCCGCCTGCACGGCCGGCTCACGCGCGCCGACATCGCGCGCCTGACGGCGCTCACGCCGCAGACCATCTCCAACATCGCCAGCGAGCTGCAGAAGCTGGGCTTCCTCAACGCGCTCACGCCCGAGCGCGGCACGCGCGGCCAGCCGGCCACGCCGTTCGTCATCAATCCGGACGGCGCGTATTCCATCGGCCTGCAGATCGACCAGAACATGATGGTGGCGGTGGTGGTGGACCTGTCGGGTCGCATCCGCGGCCGCTGCACGCTGGCCGTCGACCACCCCACGCCGCAGCAGGCGCTGCCGCTGGTGCGCGACGTGGTGGAGACGCTGCGCAAATCGTCCGACGCCGACTGGAGCCGCGTGCTGGGCCTGGGCCTGGCGGTGCCGGGCCCGTTCGACGTCGAGGGCCTCAGCGCGGTCGGCCCGACGGCGTTGCCGGGCTGGCAGGACCTGTCGATCGCGCAGCAGATCGGCGCCGCCATCGGCATGCCGGTGATCATGGAGAACGACGCCACCGCCGCTGCCATCGGCGAGCGCCTGCACGGCGTGGCGCGCACGTTCCGCAGCTTCACCTACCTGTTCATCGGCACGGGCCTGGGCGCGGGCATGTTCCACGACGGCCACCTGTACAAGGGCTCGGGCCACAACGCGGGCGAGGTGGGCCACATGATCGTGGTGCCTGACGGCCGCAGCTGCCCCTGCGGCAACCGCGGCTGCCTCGAGCGCTACGTGTCGCTGCAGGCCGCGTACGAGGCGCTGGAGATCGGCGACCTGGCGCACGCCACGCCGCAGATGCTGCTCGATCCCAGCCCCGCGGCGCGCGCCCGCCTGGACGGCTGGCTGGACGAGGCCGCGCAGCGCCTGCGCCAGGCCGTGAACATCCTCGAGTCGCTGCTCGACACCGAGGCCGTGGTGATCGGCGGCTTCCTGCCGTCGTCGGTGCTGGCCTTGCTGATCGAGCGGCTCGAGCCGCTGCATACCTCGGTGGCGGCACGCCGCAACCGCCAGTCGCCGCGCGTCATCGCGGGCCTGGCAGGCCACGACACGGCCGCGCTCGGCGCCGCGGCGCTGCCGATCTTCGACGAGCTCAATCCCAACCTCGGCGTGCTCCTGAAGGCGGACAACTGAATGCCGTGAGCCACATTGATTTCGGGCTAGTCCAATTTCTGATTGGGCATTGCGAACCGGTCGGCGCTTCGGGGTGCCGACCGGCTTTTTTTTGTGCCGGCGATCCGGACAAAAAAAGAGGTGAGCCGAGAGACGCGGCTCACCTCCACCCACCGGACCGGCGCATCGGCCGCTATCGACTTCGGCCGGGCGGACCCACTCGTCCGCCGTTGCACCGGATGTCGCGAGCGGGTCCTCAGGACTGGCAACCCGCTCTCCGTGCGACATGGCACCAATGTACTACCAGTGATCTCGCTGGTTATGGGTACTAACCCGTGATTACCTGAGAGATCCGGCCTCCATCTGGTCTTTACGTCGCAGACGGGACGACCCGTTCAATCCGTCTTGACGCGCGGCGCCATGCCGGCCAGCAGCGCCTCGCGGTGCTCGGGCGTCAACTTGCCGAGCACGCCCTGGCGCGCCTCCGGCAGGTGGGCGGCGGCCTCGGCCGGATCCGCGAACACGAAGTGCGCGAACAGCTCCGACCAGGCCTTGCGGTGCGCCTCGGGCAGGTGGCGCATGCTCAGGAGCGCGTGCAGCATCGTCTTCGTCGGCGAGACGCGATCGGGCTGCATCGCGGACGCCTGCTGCCACCAGTAGTTGACGAGCACGTTGACCACGTCGAACGACTCCACGTGGTGCCACCAGACCGCCGGGATGAACAGCGCGTCGCCCGGCTCGAGCTCCGTCACCAGCGACGCGGCCAGCGCCTCGCGAAAGCGCGGGTAGCGCTCGAGATCGGGCGACTTCAGCGACACCATGCTGACGGGCGCCCCCGCCGGCGTGAAGTCGAGCGGGCCGATGTAGAGGTTGCGCACCTGCTCCGGCGGGAACAGCGTGAAGCGGCGGCGGCCGCTCATGACGCAAGCGAGGTTGTCGAGCTCGTCGATGTGCGCCGGCGTGAGGAACGCGTTGCCGAGCCACAGGCGCGGGTGCACTTCGGCATCCATCAGCGGCATCGGGTTGGCGGCCTCGAAGGTCGGCAGGCATTGGGCGATGTGCGCGCACTGCAGCGCCATCGAGGGCGGCGACTCGAAATGCGAGTAGCGCGCCAGGTGCTGCAGCGCCGCCGAAACGCTGAGCTTGCGCCGTGCGAAGTTGAAGTCGCTGAGGTCGTCCTTGTAGAACATGCGGCCGTCGAGGCCGGCCGGCACCAGCACCGCGTCGCACTCGACGCCCGAGTCGAGGCCGGCGAGGTAGGCGCAGGCCGCCTCCGGCGACTGGCGGCCCGCCTGCACCGCGGGCCACCGGCTCGCCACGCCTTCGAGGACCACCGGCTCGCCGCGCGGCACGATCTCGTGGTGGAAGGTGTCCCTGTCGACGTTGCGCAAGCGCGCGACGGGCCGCGGTTCCCCGGTCATGCTGTCCCCTCGATGTTGAGGGACGATTCTAGTCAGAGCGAGATGCGCACGCCTGCGTAGAACTGCCGCCCGTTCGAGTAGATGCTGAGCGGCTGGCTGCGGTCGGCGCCGTAGTACTTCAGCTTCGGGTTGTTGAGGTTCAATGCGTCGAAGGTCAAGGCGACGTAGTCATTGAGCTTCCAGCCGAGCGACATCGCGAGGTCGCCTTCGTTGTCCATGTGCTGGATCGACGCGTTGTTCAGGCCGGCCAGGAACGACGAGCGGTAGGTGTAGGCCAGGCGTGCGTTGAAGCGCCCGTCGTCGTAGAAGGCCACGGCGTTGTAGGTGTTCTTCGAGTTGCCCACCATCTCGCTGCCGTCCGAGACCTTGCCGTCCGTGTAGGTGTAGTTCAGCTGGCCGCCGACCACGCCGAAGGTCTGCTGCCAGGCCAGCTCGATGCCGCGGTTGGTGGCGCCCACGTTGGTCGGCACGGACAGCGTGTAGGTGGCCACCAGCGGCGGCTGGCCCGGCAGGCTGTGGCTGCGGTCGATGTAGTCGCGCTTGATGTTGCCGTAGGCGACGTAGGACGACATGTCCATGTAGAACAGGCCGACGGAGACCAGCGCCTTGGGCGCGTAGTACCACTCGAGCGAGAGGTCGGTGTTGGTCGACAGGATGGGCTTCAGGTCGGGGTTGCCGCCGCTGCCGGTGTGCAGGTTGTCGTCGAGGTTGACCGCGCTCACCAGGGCGCCGTAGTCGGCCCGCGACATCACGCGCGCCATCGAGGCCCGCGCCACCAGGTCCTTCGTCAGGTCGAAGCGCAGGTTGGCGCTCGGCAGCACGTTGGTGAAGGTGTGCTCGGTGGTCACCGGCACGTAGGTGCCATTGGCGTTGTTCTGGCCCAGCGGGGTCTGGTCGGGGTAGAGGTCGGACGGCAGGTTCGACGTCGACGATTCGTGCGTGCGCACGAGCCGCACGCCCACGTTGCCGCGCCACGAGCTGCCCTGCAGGTTGGCCATCGCGTACGCGGCGCTGTCGCGCTCCTTGAGGTTCATCTCGCCGGACCAGACCTCGCTCACGTCGCTGGGCTGCAGCGGGTCGTACTGGTTGGCCCAGGTGATGATGTCGCTGCGACTCAGCTGCCACACGTTGGCGAGCACGTTGCCGCCCAGGCCCTTGCCGAAGTTGCTCGGATAGGTCAGGCCGGACCAATTGGGCAGCGGCGCGTTGGTGGTGCCGTCGCACACCGTGCAGCCCGAGGCCTGCGGCAGCGCGACGCTGCGCTGGTGGTTGGCGAAGCGGGCGCCGAACTTCACGGACTCGAGCACGCCGTTGTCGATCGCGAGGTCCGCGTCGAGCTGGCCGTAGCGTTCGGTGTCCTCCGTCTGCACCTTCGAGCCCCAGGCGGCGCCCGTGGTCACGTTGGCCGGCGTGAAGTGCGCCGTGTCGCCGCCCGGGAAGGTGACGCTCGCGACGCCGCCGCTGTTGAGCTGGTAGCTCATGCCGGAGTTGAGGAAGTTGGCCTCGTAGCCGATGTCGCGTGGGGTCCGGCCCTCGCCCTTGGTGGTGCCCAGCAGGCCGTTCACCTTGAGCATGTCGGTGACGCGCCACTCGCCGCTCAGGTCCAGGTAGCTGCTGCTGGCGCTCGCGCCGGGGCGATAGATCTGGTCGACGGTGGCGGGCGCCTCCGCGTACAGGTTCGGATCCACCGTGGCGCTCGGAACGGGATAGCTGGACTTGTCGAACGTGGCCTGCACCAGCGTGCCGTTGACCACCTTGTAGCTGCTGGGCACGATGCCCACGCTGAGGTTGTTCAGCGGCTGGTTGTAGAAGCTGCGGTTGTAGTTCGACGCGCTCAGCTTGGAATAGAAGCCGTTGAGGTCCAGCGTCAGCGCGCTGGTGGGCTTGAGCTGCAGGTCCAGCAGGCCGCCCGTGCGCTTGCGCGTCTGCTCGAACAGGGCCGAGTTGATGCCGGAGGGCGCCATGACGTTGGCCAGGTCCGGATGCTGAACGGCCGCGGCCCAGGTCGGGTCGATGGCAGCGTAGCCGAAGATCTCCTGGCCGTCGCGGCGCTCGTGCCGGATCTCGCTGAACGCCTGCAGCAGCACGCCGAAGGTGGACGTGTCGTTCTTCCACGCCACCAGCGCGTTGCCCTGCGGATCGGTCTTCGCGGCGAGGTCGCTGTAGATGGCCTGCGCGGTGGCTTCCACCGTGAGCTGCTTGCGGAAGTCCAGCGGACGGCGGGTGATCATGTCCACCGCGCCGGCCACGCCGCCCTCGACCAGGTCGGCGGTGGCGCTCTTGTGCACCACGGCGCTGGCCAGGATCTCCGACGGCATCAGCGCGTAGCTGACGCTGCGGCCCAGCGAGCCGCCTTCCTGGTCGAGCACGAACCAGTCGCCCGACGAGATCATGTGGCCGTTGACCAGCGTCTGCGTGAGGCTGGGGCTGGTGCCGCGGATCGACACGCGGTCGTTCTCCGAGAAGCCGCCTTCGCCGCCGGCCGACGACGCGATGTTGACACCCGGCACGCGTTGCAGCGCGTCGGCCACGTTCTTGTCCGGCAGCTTGCCGACGTCGTCGGCGGTGATCACCTCCACCACCGAATCGGCGCTGCGCTTCTTGGCGAGCGAGGCCTCCAGCGACGCGCGCAGGCCGGTGACCTCCACGTGCTGCACGTCGTCCCGCGCGGCGGCGGAAGCGGCCGGCGCGGGCGCATCGGCTTGGGCGAAAACCTGCGTCGGCGCCATCGCGCTCACCAGGGCCAGGGCCGCGGCGGCGGCGATCGGATGTCGTTGGAGTTTCATCGGGCCTCTTTCCATCAAATCAAATGAGTTGATTTAATGGAAATGATACGGGGCTCTACTGCGCCGGCAGCACTCGTTTTCACTGATGTCTCGCGTGGGAGCGACAGCGGAAACGCGGGGTTCTGGCGTGCGCGGACGGTGCACGCCGAGCTTTGCGCGCACGGCGGCGTCCAGCGTGGTGCAGGCGGTGGATATCGCGGTGCGCGATCGAGGTCAGGCCTGTCCTCGATCGCACGCCGCGGCGCTCAACTCACCACTGGTAGACCTGCAACGACTTCTCCGCCACCTGCGCCGGAATGTCCCCCAGGAATTCGCGGTGGTCGGGGAAGTTGAGCACGCTGCGTTCGAGCAGCTGGTCGAGGCTGTCCAGGTCGTACTGCGCCTCCTGCGCCGTCGGCGCGCGCAGGTTGGCGTCCTCGGGGAACAGGCCCATGCCGGCCAGCAGGCAGTACCACGACATCGTCGGATAGCCCCTGCCGATCTGGCCCTGCCGGATGCCGCCCACGATGGGCTTGCTCGCGAGCCACGCGCCCAGCAGCAGGCGCAGCGGGTCGGACAGCGCCGTGTTGGTGGCGTTGTCGCGCCAGTACGGCGTGTCGGTGCGCGTGTTCGTCTTGTAGTGGGTGACGATGTAGTCGCGCGTGCCTTCGAACTGCGCGTTGATCTTGTCGTTGAAGCTCGCGCGCGCCGGCTCGTCGAGCTCGCCCTTCTCGAGCGCCTCGACCAGCCATTGCGCCGTGCGCTGCACGAACAGCAGCGCCGTGGCCTCCAACGGCTCGATGAAGCCCTGCGACAGGCCCACGGCCACGCAGTTGCGGTTCCAGTGCTGCGTGTAGCGGCCCACGCGCATCTTCAGGTGGCGCGCCGGCACATCGGCGTCGAGCAACCCGAGGCGCGTGCGCAGCTCGGTCTCGGCGTCGTCGGCCGACACGTGCGCGCTGCTGTAGACATAGCCGTTGCCGTTGCGCGAGGTCAGCGGGATCTTCCACGCCCAGCCGTGGCGCATCGCGGTGGAGACGGTCTGCGACATCAGCGGCCCGTCGCCCGGCGGCGTGGGCATCGCGATGGCCGCGTCGTTGAACAGGTTCTGCGCGAACGAGACGTACGGCGTCCGCAGCGCCTTGCCGATCAGCAGCGAGGCGAAGCCGGTGCAGTCGACGAAGAAGTCGGCGGCCAGCGTGTCGCCGCCTTCGAGCTCGAGGGCGCGGATGTCGCCGCGCTCGGCTAGCGACACCGACGTCATGTGGCGCGCCACGTGCGCGACGCCGCGCTCGGCCGCCTTCCTGGCGAGGAACGCGCCGAGCAGCGATGAGTCGAAGTGGTAGCCGTACCAGATGTCGAACGGGAAGCTGCGCTGCGGCCGGGGCGCGCGGCCGGACTGCGCCACCTTGTTCGAGATGAAGAAGCGGTCGGGGTGCGCGTGCACGTCGGCGTCGTTCAGGCGCGCGTGCACGTTGCCCACGAACTGCGGCATCGTGAGGTTGTCCAGGATCGACGCGAACGGGTGGAAGTAGCTCTCGTAGCCGGGGCGCGTGGACCAGCCGTCGAACGTGATGCCGCTCTTGTACGTGGCGTTGCACGCGGGCATCCACTCGCGTTCCTCGATGCCCAGCGCTTCGAAGAATTTGCGCAGCCACGGCGTGGAGCCTTCGCCGACGCCGATGATGCCCACCTGCGGCGACTCCAGCACCGTCACCTTCAAGCGCTCGCCGAACTTCGAGTTGGCCAGCAGCAGCGCCGTCATCCAGCCGGCGGTGCCGCCACCCACCACCGCGATGTGGCGGATCGGCGGCTCGGGCAGTTCGCCGGCGGGGCGGGTGCGGGCCGCGAAGTTGTGGTCGAAGAGCGTGGAGATGTCCGTCATGCCGCGGCCCGTGTCAAGGTGAAGGTGGGTCAGAGCGCGCCGAGCGTGGCGCGGCGTCCGGCGCCGGCCGGCCGGCGCCAGAGGTCGATGCGTTCGGCGTGCGGCGGGATGTCGCGCAGCCAGGCCCGGTGGTCGGGGAAGTTGAGCGTGCCGCGCCGGACCAGGTCGTCGATGCCCGCGAGGTCGGCACCCGCCTCGTTCGCGCCCCCCTCCCGCACTTGCGGGAACAGGCCCACGCCGGCGAGCAGCGCGTACCAGGACAACGGAGCGTGGCCGAAGCCGAAGCTGCCGTCGTCGATGCCTGGCTCGATGGGCTGGCTCGAAAGCCACGTCCGCAGCATCCCTTGCAGCGGCTGCGACAGCGCGCCGTTGGCCGCGTTTGCGCGCCAGTAGTCGGTGTCGGTGCGCGTGTTGCATTTGTAGTGGGCGACGGCGTAGTCGCGCTCGCCGTCCACGCGCACATTGAGCCCGTCGTTGAACGCGGCCTGCACGGCCTCGCCGAGGTCGCCGCGCTCGAGCACGTCGACGAACGACGCCGCGGCGCGCTGCACGAACTGCAGCGCGGTGGCCTGCAGCGGATCGATGAAGCCCTGCGACGGACCGATGGCCACGCAGTTGCGGTTCCAGTGCTTCGCGTGCCGGCCCACGCGCATCTTCAGGTGGCGCGCGGGCACGTCGGCGTCGAGCAGGCCCAGGTGCGCGCGCAGCTCGGTCTCGGCCGCGTCGGCGGACAGGTGCGCGCTGCTGTAGACGTAGTCGTTGTCGTTGCGCGAGGTGAGCGGGAGCCTCCCCGTCCAGCCGTGCTTCAGGGCCGTGGCCACCGTCTGCGACATCAGCGGGCCGTCGTCGTCGGGCGTGGGCATCGCGATGGCCGCGTCGTTGAACAGCATGCCGGAGAACGACAGGTATGGCGTCCTCAGCGCCTGGCCGATCAGCAGCGAGTCGAAGCCGGAGCAGTCGACGAAGAAATCGGCCGCGAGGCTGTCGCCGCCATCGAGTTCGAGCGAACGGATGTCGCCGCGCTCGTCGAGCGTGGCCGAGTTCATGTGCCGCGCCACGTGCACGACGCCGCGCTGCAACGCCTTGGCATGCAGGAACGCGCCAAGCAGCGTGGCGTCGAAGTGGTAACCGTAGCCGATGTCGAACGGAAACTCGCGCGCGGGCCGCGGCGCGCGCCCTTCGGCGGCCACGCGCTGCGACATGAAGAAGCGGTCGGGATGCGCGTGGACGTCCACGCCGGTCAGCCGAGCGTGAACGTTGTGCAGGAAGTACGGCAGCGTGAGCTTGTCCAGCATCGACGGGAACGGGAGGAACCAGCGCTCGTGGCCCGGACGCGTGGACCAGCCGTCGAAAGTGGTGCCGCATTTGTACGTCGCGTCGCAGGCGGGCATCCATTCGGCCTCGTCGATGCCCAGGCTGTCGAAGAAGCCGCGCAGCCACGGCGTGGAGCCCTCGCCGGCACCGACGATGCCCGCCGTCGGCGACTCGAGCACGGTCACCTTCAGGCGCGCGCCGAACGTCGACGTGGACAGCAGCAACGCGGTCATCCAGCCCGCCGTGTCGCCGCCCACAACGACGATGTGCTTGACGGGCGGCTCGGTGGGACGGTTCTGCATGCGGGACGCTTGTAGGCTGATGGTCATGTTCGGTGCCCCGCGCGTTCACCCGCGCGCGAGCCGATCGCTCAGGAACTTGCGCAGCCGCACATGGTCCTCGGCGCTCATCTCGCCAAGCACGGTCCGCCGCTCTGGCGGAATGTGGTCGGCGAAACCCGGCGGGGCGTCGAACACGTAATGTTCGAACAGGTGCTTCCAGGCCCGGCGCTGCGCGGGCGGCAGGGTGCGCAGCGCGGCGCTGGCGTAGATCAGTGTGGCCAGGCCGGGCGACGGCGGCGCGTCCCACCAGTAGTTCACGAGCATGTTGAACCGGGCCGTCGACTCGACGTGGTGCCACCACAGCGGCGGCATGTAGACGGCGTCGCCGGGTTCCAGGTCGGCCACCTGCGCGTGCGCCAGCGCCTCGCGAAAGCGCGGGAAGCGGTCGAAGTCCGGCTGGAGGAAGTCAACCATGGAGACCGGCCTGCCGGCGGGCGCACGGTCGAGCGGGCCGATGTAGAGGTTGGCCACCTGCTCGGGCGGAAAAAGCGTGAAGCGCCGGTGCCCGGCCACGCAGACGGCGATGTTGTGCGACTCGTCGAAGTGCGCGGGCGTGATCATGGCGGTGCCGACCCAGATGCGCGGCTCGATGCTCTCGGGCAGCAGGGGCAGGACGTGGTCGGGCTTGAGCTCGGGCAGGCAGCTGGCGATCGCGGCGCCCTGGACCGCCACCGCCGGCGCTCGCTCGAACTCGGCATAGCGCAAGATCTGCTCGAGCACGTGCGATACAGGCATCTTGGTGCGCACGTGGTTGATGCCAGTCATCGAGGCGTCGAAGAACAGGCGGCCGCCTTCCTCGGGGCGAATGATGATGGCGTCCATGGGACAGCCGTTGTCATTGGCCGCGAGGTATTGAGCGAGTGCCAGCGGCGACTCGCGGCCCTTGGCCACCGCGGGCCAGGCGCTCGCCACCCCGCGCAGGACGACGGGGGCGTCGCCGGGCAGCACCTCGGCCTCGAAGCGGGCGCGATCGACGCCATGTGCTTCGCGCATGCGTGATGTCGTCGTATCGGTCGTCACGGCGGGCTAGGCGTCGTAGCGCGAGAGTTGCTCGCTCAGGAACTTGCGGTAGCGCGAATGCTCCTCGGGGCTCATCGCATCGAGCACGCTGCGCCGATTCGCCGGGATGTGGTCGAAGTCCGCCAGGTCGGGATCGAACACATAGTGCTCGAACAGGCGCCGCCAGGCCTGGCGCTCGGCCGCCGGCAACGTGCGCAGGCTGACGGCTGTATGGATCAGCGCGGCGAGGCCGGGCGACGGCGGGTGCCCCCACCAATAGTTCACGAGCATGTTCACCCGCTCGAGCGATTCCACGTGGTGCCACCACAGCGGCGGCATGTAGATGGCGTCGCCAGGCTGCAGGTCGGCGATCCGCGCGTGGGCCAGCGCCTCGCGGAATCGCGGGAAACGGTCGAAGTCCGGCTTGGCGAAATCGACCACCGAGATCGGCCGGCCGGCCGGCGCGTGGTCGATCGGACCGATATAGAGATTGCCGACCTGTTCGGGCGGAAACACGGTGAAGCGCCGGCGCCCGGCCACGCAGACCGCGATGTTGTGCGACTCGTCGAAGTGCGCGGGCGTGATCAGGTTGGTGCCGATCCAGGCGCGCGGCTCGACGCTGTCGTCCAGCAACGGCAGCGACTGGTCACGCTTGAACCGGGGCAGGCACCTGGCGATGACTGCACTCTGGATCGCCACGGCCGGCGCCCGCTCGAACTGTGCGTAGCGCAACATCTGCTCGAGCACCTGCGACACCGGCGCCTTGTTCTGCACGTAGTTGAAGCCCGTCATCGTGCCATCGAAGAACAGGCGGCCGCCTTCCTCGGGACGCGTCATGAGGGCGGCCACGGGCGTGCCGTTGTCCATGTCCGCGATGTATTGCCCGAACGCCAGCGCCGACTCGCGGGCCTTGGCGACCGCCGGCCAATCCGTCGCCACCCCACGCAGGATGACGGCCATGTTGCCGGGCAGGACTTCGGCCACGAACCTGGCACGGTCGACGCCGTGCAGTTCCGGCAAGGATGGAAGAGACGCAGTCATGGTGCAAGCGCGAAACGAGGCGTGAGCTTCGAGCATAGCCCAGCCCCGATGGGGAGCGGGATGGAAAAAAGGACGGTCCGAAGACCGTCCTTTGTCGTCTCGCGAACGCCCGCCGAGGCGGGCTGCAGTCGATCTCAGTACTTGAAGTGGGCAGCCACGTAGAACTGGCGGCCGTTGCGATAGATCGCGCGCGGCTCGTTCTTGTTGTCGCCGTAGTACTTCAGGATCGGATCGTTCAGGTTCTGAGCGTCCAGGCTGAAGGACATGTTCTGGTTGAGCTTCAGGCCCAGCGAGGCGGACACCACGCCGACACCACGTTGGTAGTAGTCGGTGCCGCGGTCCCTGCCCAGGTAGTTGTCGCCGCTGTAGTTGTAGTTCACACGCGCCGAGAACATGTCGTTCTCGTAGTAGCCGCTCAGGGTGCCGGAGTTCTTGACCGCACCCTTGAGCACGTGGCCCGTATCGTCGTGCGCATCGGCCAGCGTGTAGTTCGCGCTGATACCGAAGTTCTCGAACACCGGGGTTTCGACCGCCCACTCCAGGCCCGTGACCGACGCCTTCATGTTGACGTTCGTGGTCAGGGCGAACGGCGCCGTGATGGTCTGGCCCGGCGTGCCGCCCACGAGGTCGGTCGTGTAGGTGCCGGTCTTGACGCCGTCGGTGATGTAGCTGGCCATTTCCATATGGAAGGCGCCCATCGACACGAACGCGCGCGGCGCGAAGTAGTACTCGAAGTTGGCGTCGACGTTGGTCGAGCGCACCGGGTTGAGGTCGGGATTGCCGGTCGAGCCGGTGCCCACAGACTTGCCCGTCGGGTCGGAGTAGTTGCCCAGCAGCTGGGCCGACGACAGCGCCGTGTAATCCGGGCGCGTCATCGTGCGCGACAGCGCGAAACGAGCCACGATCTTTGGCGTCACGTCGAAGCGGATGCTCGCGCTCGGCAGGAAGTCGGTGTACGTGCGCTTGTCGTAGGTCTGGTAGTAGCCGGTATAGGGAATGGCGCCAGCCGCCCACACGGAGTTCACGTAGCCGGGCAGCGAGGTGTCGCTCGTGGGCGCCCAGACCAGCGAGGTTTCCTGGGTCTGCACGATGCGCAGGCCCACGTTGCCGCTCCAGGCTTCGCCTTCGAGGTTGCCCTGCACGTAGCCCGCCTTGTTGCTTTCCTTGACGGAGTACTCATGCGTCACGATGCGGCGGCTGAGCGGTCGCGCGGCGTAGGTGGCGTCGTACGCGGCCAGGGCCGACTGGCTCGGGAACATCACGCCCGTCGGGTAGCTGCCGCCCAGGCCGCTGCCGAAGTTGCTCGGGTACGACTCGGTGAAGTCGGACGCGGGCAGCGGATTGGCGAACGGGTCGGTCGCCCAGTTCGGGCCTTGCGCGATGATCGCGCCGTCGGTGTAGCGCTTGTGCTGGTTGCCGCGCAGGCCGAACTTCAGGCTGCGGAGCACGCCGTTGTCGAGCGAGTACTCGGCATCGATCTGGCCCCAGGTGTCCTTGTCCTTCACGTCCACGTCCTGGTCACCGAAGATCCAGTCGGTCGCGAGCGAGCCGGTGGGGCCGGTGCCGACCGTGCCGGCGGGCGGCGCGGCCTGGGTCATGTTGAACGAGGGCGCCGAGCCGCTGCCGTGCAGCGTGTAGCCGGCGGCGGTGCCGTAGATGTCGCCTTCCCACACGTCTTGCGTGCCGGTCTTGCCTTCGCCGTCGGACACGCCGCCGTTGCCCGAGATCTTCAGGTTGTTGGTGGCGCTCCAGGAACCTTCCAGGTTCAGGTACTTGGTCGAAGCCGACGCCTTGCGCGAGATCAGGTCATACACGCCGACCTTCGTCGGCTTCGCGAAGTTGTACTGGACCGAGGTCAGGATGCCGTTCTGGACACTGACGTTGCTGACGGTGGGCAGGTTGCCCGAGTGCGCCGTGTCGTCGAGCGACCACCACGGCGCCAGCATGAAGTTGCGGTTGTAGTTGTTCGCGTCCATCCTGGACGAGAAGCCCGACAGGCTGAAGTCCATGGTGGAGGTGGGCTTGAACTCGACGGTCAGGGCGCCGCCCTTGCGGTCGCGCTGCTGGGTGAACAGGGCTTCGCCCATCAGGTTTTCGTACAACGTGCCCGCCGGGACGCCGGCGGCGACGGTGGACGCGTTCTTCGTGGCATCGAGGGCCGGGTAGGCACTGGTGCCGTCCAGGGCGAACGTCTCCACGCCGTCACGACGCAGGTGGCGCTTCTCGTCGAAGCCCTGGATCATGAAGCCGAAGGTCTTGGACTCGTTGCGCCAGGCGGCGAGCACGCTGAGCTGCGGGTCGGTCTTGGCAGGCAGGTCGGCGTACACGGCACCGGCGCTGCCTTCCAGCGTCAGCGTCTTGGAGAACTCCAGCGGCTTGCGGGTGATGATGTTCACCGTGCCGGCGGTGCCGCCTTCCGTGTCGGAGGCCGTCGCGGTCTTGTGCACCTCGACGCGGCTCACCAGTTCGGACGGCAGCAGCGAGAAGCTGACGCTGCGGCCCACGCCCGCGCCGGTCTGATCCAGCACGAACCAGTCGCCGTTGGCGACCGGGTGGCCGTCCAGCAGCGTTTGCGTCAGGCTGGGGTTGGTGCCGCGCAGGCCCACGCGATCGCGCTCGTCGAAGCCGCCGGAGCCGCCCGAGGGGCTGTTCAGGATGGTCACGCCCGGAATGCGCGCCAGCGAGTCGGCCACGTTCTTGTCGGGCATCTTGCCGATGTCCTCGGCCGAGATGACGTCGATGTGCGTATCGGCGTTGCGCTTGACGTTGATGGCCGATTGCAGCGAAGCCCGGATGCCCGTGACTTCCACTGTCTGGACGCCGTCGGCGGCGGACGCGGCCGCGGCGGGTGCGGCGGCGGTCTGGCCAAACGCCGGGGTGGCAACCGCTCCGGCAAGCGCGACCGCGGCGGCGGCGGCGGCGGCAATGGGCGTGAGTTTCGTCTTCATGGGGCTCCTCTTTTCGGGTGGCAGCATTGTTCGGGAACGCGGCCGGTTGGGGTTTGGGTCGTGCCGTCTCTCCATGTGCTCAGACGGTGCACCCTCGGGCTAGAAACCTGGTATGCGATAAGGTAGTACCACTGTACAACCAGTCTAGACCAGTGCTCTATGCGTTTACCCTCATATTGCGTGAAGGCAACACGGTGTTTACGAGCTGGGACGTCATGAATTCGCGGTCCGCACGGCCGCGGTGCCGTGGTTCGCTCGACTGGTGCGTGTCACTGGAATTTGGTGCCTGAGTGGTATGCTGTGGCTGCTGCGAATCGCCGCCGGCCGGACTCACCAAGTGCGGTGCCGGCGCGAGCCGTCCCGCAGCCCCCGACAACACGACTAAGGGCACGCAATGAGCGCGCTGGCACAACTCCTCAACACGCTGGATCCCGACGGCAGTCAACCGCTTTATCAACAGCTGCAGCGCGCCCTGCGCGAGGCCATCGAGAAGCGGGTCCTCGGGCCGGACGACGCCCTGCCTTCCGAGCGCCAGCTGGCCGCCGACCTCGGCGTGTCGCGCATCACGGTGCGCAAGGCCATCCAGGGCCTGGCCGACGAAGGCTTCCTCGATCAGCGCCAGGGCTCGGGCAACTTCGTGTCCACCCGCATCGACAAGAACTTCGCCAAGCTCACGTCGTTCTCCGAGGACATGCGCGCCCGCGGCCGCACGCCGCGCAGCGAATGGATCAAGCGCTCCAGCGGCACCGTCACGCCGGAAGAGGCGATGAAGCTGGCGCTGAGCCCCGGCTCACTGGTGTACCGCTTCCACCGCCTGCGCTACGCCGACGACGCTCCGATGGCGCTCGAATACGCCACGCTGTCGGCCGCGGCGCTGCCGTCGCTGGACGCGGTCGACAACTCGCTGTACGACGCGCTGGAGCGCGCCGGCAATCGTCCCGTGCGTGCGCTGCAACGCCTGCGCGCGCTGCTGCTCAACGAGGAACAGGCCCGCCTGCTCGACGCCGACGTGGGCGATGCCGGCCTGCTGGTGGAGCGGCTGGGCTACCTGCGCGACGGTCGCGCGATCGAGCTGTCGCAGTCCATCTACCGAGGCGACACCTACGACTTCGTCGCGGAGCTCAACGCGTCCTGAACGCCAGCCGGGCATGTGATCTGCCCGGCTTGGCACCCGCGACCCGGCCCGGCCGCCGGCGGCTTTTCGAGAGCCCCGGTGTCGGCGTCACCGGCGCGGTCCGCGTTTTGAGGACAATAGCCGTCTTTTTCCTTCGCGCTCGGGGCGCCGCCCGTGCGCAGTCGCGAAACCTTTTTTCTCGTTCGGCGCAGCGTTTCCCTGGGACTGACATGAGAGCCATCACCTCGCGCGCCTTGCTGGCGCTGACCTTCGCCGCCGGCCTGAACGCCACCGCCCCCGCGTTCGCCGCCGACGCCGCAGCCGCGGCCGCCTCAGCCGCCTCGGCCGCCAATTCGGTGAGCCCCGCCTTCGCGAAGCCGTTCAACGAGGCGCAGGAGCTGCTCAAGGCCGGCAACGGCCCGGCCACGCTGGCCAAGCTGAAGGAACTCGAGGCGCTGCCGAACCTGAGCGCCTACGAGAAGTACCTGATCCTGCGCGTGCGCGCCCCGGCCGAATACACCGCCAACGACAACGCCACCGCCATCGCCGACTTCGAGGCCCTGCTGGCCACCGACCAGCTGCCCCCCGCCGACCGCCTGCAGATCATGAAGGCGCTGGCCACCATCCTGTACACCACCGAGCAGTACCCGAAGGCCACGGTGGCCATCCAGCGCTACCTGGACGCCGGCGGCGACGACGCCCAGCTGCGCGAGCTGCTGCCGCAGACGCAGTACATCGACAAGGAATACGCCGCCGCCGCCAAGAACTTCCGCGCCCAGGTCGACGCCAAGTACGCCGCCGGCAACGTGCCCACCGAGAAGACGCTGCGCCTGCTGGCCACCTCGTACTCGCAGTCCGACAGCGACGCCGGCTACCTGTGGGCGCTCGAGCGCCTGGCCGTGGCCTATCCCAAGGCCGACTACTGGAAGGAACTGGTCGCGCGCGCCGCGCACACGGACAAGTTCTCGGAGCGCCTGTACGTGGACAACTACCGCCTGAAGACGCAGGTGCTGGGCGGCGTCAGCGACAGCGAGCGCCTCAGCTACGCCGCGCTGGCCGCGCACGCGGGCTACCCGGAAGAGGCCAAGCGCATTCTCGACGACGCCTACGCGTCCAAGCCCTTCACGGGCCCCGACCTCGCCGAGGCCAACAAGCTGCGCGTCGACGTCAACAAGGCCGTCGCCAACGACCGCGCCCAGCAGGCGGCCGCCGAATCGTCCGCGCACACCGCCAAGGACGGCAACGCGCTGGTGTCGCTGGGCCTGCTCCAGACCGTCGACGGCAACGCGCAGCAAGGTGCGCAGCTGATCGAGCAGGGCATCGCCAAGGGCGGCATCAGGAACCCGGAAGAAGCGCGCCTGCACCTGGGCTTCGCGCTCGTGAAGGCCGGCCGCGACGCCGACGCCGTCAAGATCCTCGACAGCGTCACCAGCGGCCCGAACGGCATCGTACCGATGGCCCACGTCTGGTCGCTGTACGCGCAATCGCGCCTGCACGCCGCGGCCGCGCCGGCGCCGACCGCCGCCGCGTCGAAGTAAGACCTCCCGCAAGGGCGAAGGCCCCGGTCGCGATGGCGATCGGGGCCTTTTTCATTCGTTCGGGGCGGAACGAGCGGGCGTGCCGGATTCGTTCGCAGGTTCCTAGGCGCTGCGCTGCAACGCCTCGCCCGCGCTGTCGAACAGCCGGCTGCGCGAAAGATCGGGGCGCAGCGCCACCTGGCTGCCGGCGGCCAGCGGATCGGCGTGGCCGGGCAGGCGCACGATCACGGGCGCCGCCTGGCCCGCGCACTGCACGTGCACCAGCGTCGCGTCGCCCAGGCGCTCCACGAGGTCGACGCGCCCGTGCAATCCGCTCGCGTCCGCGCCGGCCACCAGCTCCACCTGGTCGGGCCGGAAGCCCAGCGTGGCCGTGGTGCCGATCGCGGGCGCGAGCGCGCGCGGGCCGAGCGCGAACTCGCCCGCGCCGTCGTGCGCGCGCACGCGCAGGCCGCCGGCGTCGTTGGCGCTCACCGTCACGGGCACCAGGTTCATCTTGGGCGAGCCGAGGAAGCCGGCCACGAACAGGTTGGCCGGGTTGTCGTAGAGCGCCATCGGCTCGCCCACCTGCGCCACGTGGCCGGCGTTGAAGACCGCGATGCGCTGGCCCAGCGTCATCGCCTCCACCTGGTCGTGCGTGACGTAGATCATCGTGGTGCCCAGCTCGCGGTGCAGGCGCGACAGCTCGGTGCGCATCTGCACGCGCAGCGCGGCGTCGAGGTTGGACAGGGGCTCGTCGAACAGGAACACCTTGGGCTGGCGCACGATCGCGCGGCCGATCGCCACCCGCTGGCGCTGGCCGCCGGACAGCGCCTTGGGCTTGCGATCGAGCAGCGCGCTGATCTGCAGGATCTCGGCGGCGCGGCCCACGGCGGCGGCCACCTCGGCCTTCGAGCGCTTCGCGAGCTTCAGCGCGAAGCCCATGTTCTCGGCCACCGTCATGTGCGGGTACAGCGCGTAGCTCTGGAACACCATGGCCACGCCGCGATCCGACGGCGACACGTCGTTGACGCATTGCTCGCCGATGAACAGCTCGCCCTCGCTGATCTCCTCGAGCCCCGCGATCATGCGCAGCAGCGTCGACTTGCCGCAGCCCGACGGGCCGACGAACACCATGAACTCGCCGTCGCGCACCTCGAGGTCGATGCCCTTGATCACCTCGGCGCCGCCGTCGTAGGTCTTGCGGATCTGCTTGAGCGTGAGGCTGGCCATGATGCGTTTCCTGGTCTAGATGTCGCAGCGTTGCTGCAGGGCGGGAACCGGCGCGGGCACGGTGTCCGCGCGCGGCACGTGGCCGGCGCGCAGCGCGCGCACCTGGGCGTCGACATCGGCGGGGCTCAGCACGCGATCCTTCGCGTGGAACACCCAGTCGATGTCCTCGTCGTAGACGCGCGGCGCACCGCCCGTGGGCAGCGTGCCGCCCACGGCGAACCACAGGTTGAACGAGATCGTCATCGGCGACACGGGCACGTTGCGGCCGTCGTGCACCGCCACCTCGCGGCCGTCGACGAACTCGTGCACCGCATCCTTGGTGACCTGCATCAGCAGCACGTGCCAGCCGTCGAACGAGCCGAACTCCTCGTGCGCCGAGTTGTGCGCCTCCCACGGATCGATCTGCACCGTCTGCCACGACACGCCGTACAGCCGCGTCTTGTCCGAGCCCCAGCCGCCGTTGGGCAGGTACTCCCAGTCGAGCTCGCTGAAGTCGGGGTCGAACGGATGCGCGAGCGGCGCCACCGCGTAGAACGACTCGATCACCGGATCGCCGTCGACGCCCGAGCGCGGCGCATCGGAGAAGCGGATGCGCGCGGCGTAGGTGCCCCGCAGGTACTTGCGCTGGTGGCACAGCTGCGCCTGCACCGTGCCGGGGCCGGTGCCGTCGGTGCGCGCGGTCATGCGCAGCACACGATTGCCGGGCTGCAGCGGATCGTCGACCAGCGTGATGGCGTCGGCGCCGAAGCGGCCGCCCGGAAGGCCAGGGTGGCCCGTGCCGTCGCGCAGCTGCCAGCCGGCGGCGGCCATGTCGGCGGGCTTCGCGTACGAGAAATCGTCGAAGAACAGGTTCGCCGTCGGCGCCGGGGCGACCGCCACGCAGCCGGCCACGATCGCCGCGAAGGCGAGCGGGAGGATCGCGCGGCGCATCACGCGGACTTCGCTTCCTCGTGATGCGGCAGGAAGAACGACAGCACCAGCACGGGCACGGCGCAGGCCAGCACCCACAGGAAGAAGTGCTGGTAGCCGAGCCAGGTCTGGATCTCGCCGCTCCAGGTGCCCGAGAGGATGAATCCGAGCTGCATCACGCCGCTGCCGAGCGCGTAGTGCGCCGTGGTGAAGCGCCCCTTGGCCACCACCTGCATGATGAACAGGATGATGCCGACGAAGCCGAACCCGTAGCCGAACATCTCGATGGACAGGCCGGTGGCGATCGCGGTCATGTCGGTCGGGCGCGCCGTGCTGAGCCACCAGTAGACGAGGTTGGGCAGGTTCATCGCGATGACCAGCCACACCATCGAGCGGCGCAGCCCCAGCCACGACGTGAAGTAGCCGCCGACGATGCTGCCGCCGACGAACGCCACCGTCGCCCAGGTGCCGTAGACCACGCCGATCTGGTCGGTGCTCAGGCCCAGGCCGCCCACCGCGCGCGAGTCGCGCAGGAACAGCGGACCCACCGACTGGATCTGGCCCTCGCCGGCGCGGAACAGGATGATGAAGACGATCGCGAACCAGATGCCCGGCTTCCTGAAGAACTCGACGACCACCTCCGCGGTCGTGCGCGCGATGGCGCCGAGGTCGCCGGCGGCCCGCACGTCGCTGCGCGTGTCGGGCAGCGCCCACACGTGGTACGCGGCGAGCGCGGCCATCACCGCGGCCAGCAGCACGAAGACGGCGCTCCAGGCGTGCGCGGCCTCCATCGTCTTCTCGAGGTAGCCCACCAGCACCAGCACGCCGCCGCGCGCGAACAGCCGCGCCGCGTTGAAGAACGCGCCCTGCCAGCCGGCGTACTCGGCCTGCAGCTTGTCGGTGAGGCTGGCGATGTAGAGGCCGTCCGACGAGATGTCGTGCGTGGCCGACGCGAACGCCGTGAACGCGAGGATGCCCAGCACCAGCGAGATGCTGTGCGGCACGTTCAACGCCAGCGCCACCAGGCCCAGCGTGGTGGCGCCGATCAGCTGGAACAGCACCACCAGCAGCTTCTTGCTGGGCACGGCCTCCAGGAACGGGCTCCACAGCGGCTTGACGGCCCAGGCCAGGCCCAGCGCGTTGGTCCAGCGCGTGATGACGCTGTTCTCGATGCCCATGTCCTTGAACAGCAGCGCCGCGATCGCCATCACGACGAAGAACGGCACGCCCTGCGCGAAGTACAGCGTGGGCACCCAGGTGATGGGCGAACGCTTGAGCGGGCTGGCCGGCGGCGCGGGCAGCGGCGCGGAGGCTGCGGTCATGACGGATTCACTCTGCACTTGGGTCTCTTTCCTGGCGTTGACGGGCTCGGTCGGTGACGCAGTCTGCCCGCGTTCAGGCCGCGCGAGGAGAGAGGTTCACCGGAGACTTCGCCGTGGCCTGCGCGCGGCCTTCGAGCCACGCGCGCACGGCCTCCAGCGCGCCGTCGCAGTAGCCCCACGTGACGAGCGAGGGCGCGGCGATGTCGAACAGCTGGAACGGATTCCACAGCGCCACGTGCAGGTCGGGCCGCGCGGCGGCGGCCGCGTCGCCGAAGCGCGTGCGGTGGTTGGACACGAGGATGTTGAAGCGGCCGTCCCGCGGGAACGCGTCGGCATCGACGTTGCGCAAATCGGGAACGCGCACCAGCTGCACATCGGCGAAGCCTTCGAACATCGCCGCCACGCGCTCGGCGGGCAGGCCGGCTTCGGAGACGCCGTCGCACTCCACCGATTCCTGCGTGACGACACGCAGCGGCGTTCCGGCCGCGGGCGGCCGCGCGGGGCGGCCCGCGCCGTCGAACGCGGTGAGGCCGCGGGCCCAGGCGGCGCGCATCGCGGCATCGTCGGCGGCGCGCTGCGCGGCGTCGTACGCGCGCGGCGACACCGGGTAGGCGGCGGCCAACGCGACCAGGCGCGCCTCGGATTTCTTCACGTCGGCGGGCAGCAGGTGGCCCTCCTGCAACGCGGCCTCGATCGCCTTGACCGTGGAAGCCTGCTCGGCGAGGCTGCCCTGGGCGAGCGGCATGTCGGCACCCGCCTGCAGCGCCATCACGGCGCCCAGCGCGTGGCCGTACTTGTCGTGGACCGCCTTCATCATCAGCGCGTCGGTGATCACGACGCCGTCGTAGCCGATGCTCTCGCGCAGCAGCCCGGTGAGCACCGGGCGCGACAGCGTGGCCGGGTGCTCGGGGTCGATCTGCGGATAGACGATGTGGGCCGTCATCACCGACGGCGCGGCCGGCGTGTCGCCCTTCGCATGCGCCAGCGCGCGGAACGGCTTCAGCTCCAGCGCCTCGAGCTCGGCCACCGACTTGTCGACGGTGGGCAGCGCGTGGTGCGAATCGGTGGCGGTGTCGCCGTGGCCGGGGAAGTGCTTCACGCAGCAGGCCACGCCCTCGCGCAGGGAGCCGCGCATCCAGGCGGCGGCCAGGCGCGCCACCTCGTCGGGATCCTCCGAAAAGCTGCGCTCGGCGATCACCGGGTTGCCCGGGTTGTTGTTCACGTCGAGCACCGGCGCGAAGTTCCAGTTGATGCCCAGGCTGCGCAGGCCGCGCGCCACCGTGGCGCCCACCTCCTCGCAAAGCGCCTCGTCGCCGATCGCGCCCAGCGCCATCGCGGCGGGCGCCTGCGGCAGGAAGGTGGCGCGGATCGTGGAGCCGCCTTCCTGGTCGATGCCGATCAGCGAATGCGGGCCCATCACCTCGCGCAGGTCGGCCGTCAGCTTGCGGATCTCGTCCTCGGTGCCGAGGTTGCGGCGGAACAGGCAGATCGCGCGCACTCGGTGACGCCGCAGGAATTCGGCAGTCTCGGCGTCGAGCGACGTGCCCGGGATGTCGACCATCACCAGATGGCCAGGATGGAAGGGCACGGCGTTCATCTTCAATGCGTCAGCGTGACCTTGTTGAGGTGGCGCGGCTTGTCGGGGTCGAGGCCCTTCGCACGCGCGAGCGCTTCGACGGCCAGGTAGTAGCTCTGGATCGCCGAGATCGGGTCGAGGTCCTCGTGGCCCGCGGCCACCAGCGGCAGCTCGGCGCCGGGCGTGCCCACGGGCGCGGCGACGAGCACGCGCGCGCCGCGCTGGCGCATGTCCTCGGCCAGCGCGAGCAGGCCGGCCTGGGCCGGGCCGCGCGGGGCGAACACGAGCAGCGGGTAGCCTTCCTCGATCAGCGCCATCGGGCCGTGCTTGACCTCGGCGCCGGAGAACGCCTCGGCCTGGATGCCGCAGACTTCCTTGAACTTGAGCGCCGCCTCCATCGCGATGGCCAGGCTGGTGCCGCGGCCGATCACGAACAGCTTGTCGGCGTTGACCAGCGCGTCGACCAGCGGCGACCAGTCGGCGTACGCGGCGCGTTCAAGCACCTCGGGCAGCGTCTCGAGCGCGGCCAGCAGCGCCTTGTCGTCCTGCCAGTGCGCGACGATGCGCGCACCGGCCACGAGCTGGGCGATGTAGCTCTTGGTGGCGGCCACGCTGGTCTCGGCGCCGGCGTGCAGCGGCAGCACCCATTGCGCGGCCTCGGCCAGCGGCGAACCGGCGTCGTTGACCACGGCCACGGTGCGGGCGCCGCCTTCGCGGAACTGGCGCGTCGGGGCGATCAGGTCGGGGCTCTGGCCCGACTGCGAGAAGCCCCACGACACGAGGCCGTCGCAATCGAGCTGCGACTGGTACAGCGTGACCAGCGACATCGGCAGCGACGTGACCAGGCGGCCCAGGCGCGCCATCACGAGGTAGGCCATGTAGTGCGCGGCGTGGTCGGAGCTGCCGCGCGCCACGGTGAGGGCGGATCGCGGGGGATCTGCACGGAGTTGCTCGCCGAGCGAGGTGTAGGCGGCGAGGTCGGCCGCCATCAGACGAGCCACGGCCGCCGGGGCCTCGCGCGCTTCGTCAAACATCCGTGAGGTCAATGGAATCTCCTTCTACGATCACTTGGGTCAGGTTCAGGTCGGCGTCCAGCACGCAGATGTCGGCGCGCGCGCCCACCAGCAGGCGGCCGCGGTCGGCCAGGCCGAGGAAGTCGGCGGCGTTGGTGGCCACGCGGCGCGACGCGTCGTCCAGGCTCAGGCCCATGCCGACGAGGTTGCGCAGCGCCTGGTCCATCGTGAGCGTGCTGCCGGCCAGCGTGCCGTCGGCCAGGCGCACGCCGCCCAGGCACTTGGTGACGCGGTGGCTGCCCAGGTTGTAGTCGCCGTCGGGCATGCCCGCCGCGGCCGTGGAATCGGTGACGCAGTACAGGCAGGGGATGGCGCGCAGCGCGGCGCGGATGGCGCCCGGATGCACGTGCAGCAGGTCGGGGATGATCTCGGCGAACTCGGCATGCGCCAGCGCCGCGCCGGCGATGCCGGGCTCGCGGTGGTGGAACTTGCTCATCGCGTTGAACAGGTGCGTGAAGCCGGTGGCTCCGCGCTGCAGCGCCGCCACGCCGTCCTCGTAGGTGCCGGCGGTGTGGCCGATCTGCACGTGGAAGCCGGCCGCGCGCAGCGGCGCGATGAGGTCGAGGTTGCCGGGCAGCTCGGGCGCCATCGTGATCAGGCGGATCGGGGCGATGGCGTGCAGCGCCTTGATCTCGTCCACCGACGCGGGCCGCGCGAAGTCGGGCTGCGCGCCGAGCGCGCCGGGGTTGATGTACGGGCCTTCCAGGTGCACGCCCATCACGTGCGCGCCGCCGCGCCGGTGCGTGCGGCAGGCGTCGGCGAGCGCGGCCATGGCCTGCGAGATGTCGGCCATCGGCGCCGTCATCGTGGTGGCCAGCATCGACGTGGTGCCGTGGCGCGCGTGGATCTTCGCGATCTCGGCCACCGCGTTGCCGCCTTCCATGGTGTCGAAGCCGCCGCCGCCGTGCACGTGCAGGTCGATGAAGCCGGGCAGGATCAGCGGCTCGGCTGAGATGCGGGCCTGGCCTTCGCTGATGGGCGCCCCCTCGATGCCCGCGATGCGGCCGTCGACGATGGACAAGGTGCCGCGGACGAAGCCCTGGGGCGTCAGGACGTGGCCGCTCAACTGCTTAGGCGAAACGCTCATTGGGAAATCTCCGTCCTTCGGACTGCGAGGCGAGCGTCTTCGGACGGCCGGGCGACGCTCATGCAACCGCCTCCTTCATCTGCTGGCGCACGAGGCGATGGGCGCCGTCGACGGCGTCGCCTGATGCGTCCACCAGGCGCGCACGCAGCGCGGGGGCCAGGCGATCGGCCATGCGCAGGCCGATGCTGCCCAGGAGCACGATGGGCAGCTGCAGCCCGGGGTCGAGCGCAAGCGCCATGTCCTCGATCTCCTGTCCGATCTCCTGCACCAGCGACTGCGCCGCGGCGTCCGAATCAGCGCACTCGAACACGAGCGGCGCGAGCTGGGCGTACTCGTGCTGGCGCGCGGTGGAGCACCACTCCAGCAGCGCGTCGCGGCGGTCGCTCACCTGGCGCCACACGGCCTGGGCCAGCGTGCCCGCGGGCGCGCGGCCGTCGAGCGCGCGATGGGCGATCTGCATCGCGCGCAGGCCCAGCCAGGCGCCCGAGCCTTCGTCGCCGACCGGGAAGCCCCACCCGCTGACCGCCACGCGGCGACCGTCGGCGTGCAGCGCCTCGCCGACCGCCCCGGTGCCCACCGCCACGATGGCGCCGGGACGGCCCGCGTGGGCGCCCATCAGCGCGGTGCGCGAGTCGGTCTCCAGCACGATCAACGCATATTCGGGGGCCGCGCGGAAGAACGCGGCCGCCAGGTGCGGCGCCACCGCGCCCGCCAGGCCGAGGCCCAGCACGCAGTGGCTGGGCACCGGCAGGGCCAGCCCGGCGGACGCGAACGCGCGCTCCACGGCCTGGACGATGTGCCTCCACGCCTGCTCGATGCCCTGGGCCAGCGCCGAAGGGCCGGACTCGCCGTGGCCGACGAGGGCGCCGCTGCTCGTCCAGAGCCGGACGCGGGTGCCCGTGCCGCCGCCGTCCACGCCCAGCGCGTAACGGATGTCGGCCTGTTCAAAGGCGGGGTGATAGCAGGTGTGGCTCATAGATGTGATACCACTATAGTACCATGACAGACCGCTGTCAACGAAAGCTCTGCCGCGAGACATGCCTGCTTCGGCAGTCAATTTCACTCGTGAAAACTAGGCAGAAACCCGTACTTTGTTGCGCAATTCGATCCTTTATGAAATGTACCAGTCGTAATACCAATTACGTCCGCTGGCGCACGGCGAACATGCCCCAGCCCTGCATGGTCATCACGTCGACGCCATCCTGGTTGAACACCCGCCAGCGGGACCGCACCAGACCGACATGCGGCTTGCTGTTCATCACGCGCGACTCCAGCACGGTCATCTCGGCGCCGATGGTGTCTCCCGGATAGACCGGCTTGAGCCAGCGAAGTTCGTCGACGCCGGGCGAGCCCAGCCCGGCCGAGTCGTTGAGGTAGCCGTCGCACATCAGGCGCATCGTCATCGCGCAGGTGTGCCAGCCGCTGGCCGCCAGCTTCTTGAACAGCGAGGCCTCGGCGGCGGCGTCGTCCAGGTGGAAGGGCTGCGGGTCGAACTGGCCCGCGAAGGCCAGCACGGCCTCGCGCGTGACGGTGGTGCTGCCGAGCGGCATCACGAGCCCGACCGGGAAGTCCTCCCAGTAGTAGCGCTTGACGGACGTGGGTGGCGACTCCATGGCGGGATCTCGAAGAAGGGAATGGCCTTCGAGGATAGCGCCCTCGCGCCTGTCAGGGCGTGGCGTCGGGGTGCACGGGGTGCTGGATCAGGCCGGCCAGCAGCTCGAAGCGCGTGTAGGGCCGGTGGCGGCCGGACATCTTCAGCGCGAGCGACACCACCAGACTATGCGTGCGCGACGGCGGCGCCTTCATCGGCAGCAGCGTGAGCCACGCGGCCAGCAGCAGCGGCAGCCACCAGGGCGCGCGCACGGCGCCGGGATGGGCCAGGTAGTCGGCCAGCGTCCAGCCCGCGGCGGACGCGCCGAGCGCCATGCCCGAGATCGCCTCGCTCCAGGAGTGCGCGCCCAGCTTGACGCGCGAATAGGTGATCAGCACGGCCAGCAGCGCGCCGGTGATCGCGCCGCGGCGCCCGGCGACGATGGCCGCCAGCACCGGCAGGATGGCCGTGGCATACATCGAATGGCCGGAGAAGCCGGTGAAGTCGAGCGTCGCGCTGCCGATGCCGTAGCCCAGGAACGCCACCTTGCTGATGGTGACGACGACCGAGGTGGCGATGACGGCGACCATCCAGCGCTGCGCCGAGAGCCGCGCCGGGTGGTCGTGCGCGTGGGGGTTGCCTTGCGCGAGACGCCCGCGGGCGCCCGCGGGGCGCGCGAACGCGAGCCACAGCGCGCCCGCGAGAAAGGCCGGCAGCAGGATCTGGGCCTCGCCCAGCCGCGTGACGACGAACCAGAACAGCGAATGAATCTCGAGACCCTCTTCCATGCACCCTTGGCGTCAACGTCCTGAAGCAAAGGCCGCCATCCTAGCGGGAGCCGGTGACGCGAGCGTGAGGCAAGGCCGTCAGAGGCTCGCCGCCAGGCGCGTGCCCTGGTTGATGGCGCGCTTGGCGTCGAGCTCGGAGGCCTCGTCGGCCCCACCGACCAGGTGCACCTTCACGCCGGCCGCGGCCAGCGGCGCCACCAGCTCGCGCAGCGGCTCCTGGCCCGAGCACAGCACGATGGTGTCGACTTCCAGCAGCGTGCCGTCCTTGCGCTCCGGGCCGAAGGTGACGAACAGGCCCTCGTCGGTGACGCGCTCGTAGTTCACGCCGCCCAGCATCTCCACGTTCTTCATCTTGAGCGTGGCGCGGTGCACCCAACCCGAGGTCTTGCCCAGGCCGGCGCCGTGCTTGCCGGGCTTGCGCTGCAGCAGCGTCACCTGGCGCGACGGCGGCGTGGGCTGCGGCCGGTCGAGGCCGCCGGGCGTGCGCGCCGGATCGCCGACGCCCCATTCGCGCCTCCATTCGTCCAGGTGCAGCGTGGGCGAGGGCTCGCCGCGGTCGGCACCGGTCACCAGGAATTCGGCGACGTCGAAGCCGATGCCGCCCGCACCGACGATGGCCACGCGCTGGCCCACCGGCTTGCCGTGCAGCAGCACGTCGATGTAGCTGAGCACCTTGGCGTTGTCCTGGCCCGGGATGCGCGGGTCGCGCGGCGCCACGCCGGTGGCCAGGATCACCTCGTCGAAGCCGCCCGCGGCCAGGGCCGCCGCGTCCACCCGCGTGTTCAGGCGCAGCTCCAGCGACGGCAGGGTCTCGATGCGGCGGCCGAAGTAGCGCAGCGTCTCGGTGAACTCCTCCTTGCCGGGAACCCGCTTGGCCATGTTGAACTGGCCGCCGATGCGCTCGGCGCCGTCGAACAGCACCACCCGGTGGCCGCGCTCGGCCAGCGTGGTGGCCGCGGCCAGGCCGGCAGGGCCGGCGCCCACCACGGCGAAGCGGCGCGGCGCGGCGGCCGGCACGATCTTCAGCTCGGTCTCGAAGCCGGCGCGCGGGTTGACCAGGCAGGTGGCCTGCACGTTGGAGAAGGTGTGGTCCAGGCAGGCCTGGTTGCAGGCGATGCAGGTGTTGATCTCGTCGGCCCGGCCCTGCGCCGCCTTCTCCATGAAGGCCGGGTCGGCCAGGAACGGGCGCGCCAGCGACACCAGGTCGGCCTGGCCGAACTGGTCGATGGCGGGCGCGAGCAGGCCCTCGGCCACCTCGGGCGTGTTGATGCGGTTGCTGGTGACCAGCGGGATCGTGACGCCGGCGGCGCGCAGGTCGGCCCGCATCTTCCCGGTGACCCAGCCGAACGCGGCGCGCGGCACGCTGGTGACGATGGTGGGGATGCGCGCCTCGTGCCAGCCGATGCCGGTGTTCAGGATGGTGGCGCCCGCGGCCGTGACGGCCTTGGCCAGCTGCACCACCTCGTCCCAGGTGCTGCCCTCGGGGATCAGGTCGATCATCGAGATCCGGTAGATCAGGATGAAGTTCGGGCCGACCGCCGCGCGGATCCGGCGCACGATCTCCACCGCAAGGCGCATCCGGTTCTCGTAGGCGCCGCCCCAGTCGTCGGTGCGGTGGTTGGTGTGGCGCACCAGGAACTGGTTGATCAGGTAGCCCTCGCTGCCCATCACCTCCACGCCGTCGTAGCCGGCCTCCTGCGCGCGCACGGCGCAGCGCACGAAGGCACGGATCGTGCGCTCGATGCCGCGTTCGCTCAGCGCGCGCGGCGTGAACGGCGAGATCGGGCTCTGCAGGCGGCTCGGCGCCACGCACAGCGGCGAGTAGCCGTAGCGGCCGGTGTGCAGGATCTGCAGCGCGATCTTGCCGCCCTCGGCGTGCACCGCCGCCGTGACCTGGCGGTGGCGGCGGGCACTGGCCCGGCTCCACAAGGTGCCGGCGAACGGCTTGACCCAGCCCTCGAAGTTCGGCGCGAAGCCGCCGGTGACGATCAGGCCGACCCCGTGCCGCGCGCGTTCCGCGTAGAAGGCCGCCATGCGCGGGAAGTCGCGCGACGCGTCCTCCATGCCGGTGTGCATGCTGCCCATGATGGAGCGATTGCGCAGGGTGGTGAACCCGAGATCCAGGGGCGCGAGCAGCTTGGGGTAGGGCGAGGTCATCGTTTTTCGGACGCGGGCTGGCGAGGAGTCCGGATGGTAGGGCCGAACCGCTTTACAGCGTCCTGCCAGAATCGAGGCGGTGCCCTAATTCGGGCAGGGCCGCGCCGAACTTTCCGGCGGATCGGCAATCAGTGCAGGCGGGGCGTCGCCCTGTCGCATGGCGGAACGCCGGGTCGGTGGCAACAGACCGGCAACACGCCATGCCCCATAATGTTGGATTCAGATGACAGGCGTCCGCCTGGAAAGTGGAGTTTTCTCGATGAACAAACGTGAGTTCCTGGCAGCGGGCGGCGCCGTGCCTTTGATCCTGGCCGGTTGCGGCGGCAGCGGCAGCGGCAGCGCGCCGGTTCGCCTGGTCAACGCCAGCGTGGGCTATCCCCTCCTGGGTTTCATGGACGAGTCCACACAGGCCACGGCCACCGACGTCGCCTATGGCAATGCCAGCCCGTTCGAGACCGTGCAGGCCGGCGCCGTCGGCATCACGCTGACCGTCGGCGGCCAGGCCGCCACGGCCGCCCAGACGCGCACGATCAACAAGGATCAACGCTACTCGCTGGTGGCCTACGGCTTCGCCACTGGCCTGAAGCAGGTCCTGATCACCGAGAGCACCACCGCGCCGGACACCGGCAAGGCCAACGTCAACGTGCTGGACACCTCGGTGGACATCGGCTCCGTCGACGTCTACCTCTCGTCCACGCAGAACCTGTCGGTCTCCACGAAGATTGCCGCCAGCATCACCGGTGTGTCACAGAGCGCGTTCGCCAGCATCCTGCCTGGTTCGTACTTCGTCACCGTCGTCGGCGCGCAGAGCGTCGAGAACGGCATCAGCGACATCCGCTTCCAGTCGACCACGGCCATCCTCACGGTTGTCGACCAGCAGATCGAGACCATCATCCTGACGCCGGGCGTCAGCGGCGTGCTGGCCAACGTCATCCTGCTGACGCAAGGCACCAGCGCCCAGAGTAACCCGACCACCCCCTACGCGAACACGACGTCCCGCGTACGCGCCGTCACCGCCTTCGGCAGCAGCACGACCTCGCAGGTCACCGGCATCAACAACACCGGCTCGACGGTCGCGGTGATGCCGTCCCACGTCGGATCGGAGTACTCGGAGTACAAGGTCGTCACCACCGGCACCGTCGGCACCGGCACCGGCGCGGCATACACAGGCACCAACCCGGCGCTAACCGTCACGGTCAACGGCACCGCGCTCGACATCGTGATGGACTCCACCAACGCGACCACCGGCGTCACGACCGAAGTCGCCGGTGTCCTGGCGGCCGGCGGCGACTACACGGTGATGGTTTACCTCAACGGTTCGGGCAATCCAAAGGCCAAGCTGATCGTCGACGACAACACAGCCCCAACCTCGTCTACGGGCATGAAGTTCCGCCTGATCAACCTGGCTGCCGACAACCAGGGCCTGTACCTGTCGATGAAGGTGAACTCGGTCGCCGTCGCCTCGCTCGTGGCCTATGGCAGCGCGTCAACGTACACGCAAATCACGACCGTGCCGCAACAGACCCCCTCCACGATCCAGGTTCTCAGCGGCACCACGCCGGTGTTCTCGTTCTCGCAGACCCTGGCTTTGAGCACCACCGGCAACACATTGGCCGACATCTTTACGGCCATCGTCGTGAACAGCGCCGACCCCAACGGGTACTTCTTCACCGCGTCCGCGCTCTCTAGCTCCTGAGCGGCGTCCGCGCCAACGCAGCAAAGGCGCCCGCGGGCGCCTTTGCTCATTTCGGGACGGACTCGCTCAGCGCCCCGGCGGCACGCCGAACTTGCCGGCGCGGAAGTCTTCCACGGCCTGGAAGATCTCGGTCTGCTTGTTCATCACGAACGGGCCGTACTGCGCGATCGGCTCGTTCAGCGGCTTGCCCGCGATGAGCAGCGCCCGCACGCCGTCGGCGCCCGCCCGCACGCGCACGCCGTCACGGTCGGCGGCGTTCGCGAGCACGGCCATGCGCTCGCGCGGCACGCTCGTGCGCGCGGCGCCGCCGTCGATTTCCAGCTCGCCGCGGTACACGTAGACGAACGCGTTGTGACCGGCGGGCAGCGCCTGTTCGAAGGCGACGCCGGGCTCCAGGTGCAGGTCGAGGTACAGCGGCTCGGTGTGCGCCTTCTGCACCGCGCCCTGCACGCCGTGGCTCTCGCCCGCGATCACGCGCATGGTCGCGCCGGGCAGGCGCAGCTCGGGGATCTCGCCGGTCGGGATGTCGCGGTAGCCGGGCGTGGTCATCTTGTCGGCCGCCGGCAGGTTGAGCCACAGCTGGAAGCCCTCCATGCGGCCCTCCTCCTGCTCGGGCAGCTCGCTGTGGATCAGGCCGCGGCCGGCCGTCATCCACTGCACGCCGCCGTTCTCCAGCAGGCCCTCATTGCCGGTGGAGTCGCGATGGCGCATGCGCCCGGCGATCATGTAGGTCACCGTCTCGAAGCCGCGGTGCGGGTGGTCGGGGAAGCCGCCGATGTAGTCGCCGGCATCGTCCGAGCCGAACGCGTCCAGCATCAGGAACGGGTCGAGCCGGCGCTGCAGCGGCTGCGTCAGCACGCGGGTCAGCTTCACGCCGTCGCCGTCGCTGGTGGCCTGGCCCGTGACCAGGCGCTCCACCGAGCGCGGGTTGCGCACGGGGGCGTCCGGGGTCACGGTGGCGACGGGATCGGTCAGGGTCGTGGTCATGGCGGTTTCCTTCGATACGGCCCGCGCGGGGCCGGTTGGACAGATCAGGCGAGGACGGCGGCGATCTCGGCGCGGGCCGAGGCGAGCGCCTTGGCTTCCGCGTCCGGGCCCATCGCCAGGCCTTCGGCGTAGATGAACTCGATGTCGGTGATGCCCAGGAAGCCCAGCGTCTGGCGCAGGTAGGGCACCTGGGTGTCGTGCGGCTGGTCGCGGTAGATGCCGCCGCGCGTGAGCACGGCATAGACCTTCTTGCCTTCGATCAGTCCCACCGGGCCGGTGGCGGTGTACTTGAACGTGACGCCGGCCTTGGCGATCGCGTCGATCCAGTTCTTCAGCTGGCTGGTGATGCCGAAGTTGACCATCGGCACGCCGATGACGATGACGTCGGCCGCCTTCACCTCGTCGATCAGCGCGTGGTCGAGCGCCACTCGGGCGTGCTGCTCGGCCGAGCGGGCGTCCGCCGGCGTGAACAGCGCGCCGAGGGCGGCCTCGTCCAGCGCCGGATGCGGCTGCGCGGTGAGGTCGCGCAGCGTCAGAGTGGCGCCAGGGTTGGCGGCCCGCAGCCGCTCGACGAGCTCGTTGGCGAGGCGGGTGGACTGCGAGCCCTGGCCATTGGCCCAGGAGCGTGCGCTGGAGTTGATCTGCAGGATGTTCATGAGGGGCTCCTTCGGGTGCCGGGGTGTTGATCAGTCGAACGGAGGTTTCCGTTTGATGTGACTGTATTGACACCTTGGGTGCACCGGAAGCCCTTGGAATGCACATCATTGTTCCACTGTCAGAACAATTGGGGACACGCGATGGACGCTCGACCAAGAGTCAAAAAGGCCCCGGGCCAGGGACGCACAGGCCTCGCCCATCGCCGCCGACGTCCGGATGCCGTCGGCCTGGACGACAACACTCGTCACATCTCCTGGAAGCGGTGGGGATCGGCCACGCGAGGCCAGTAGTCAAGATCCCGCACCCGGTAAGGCAGCGTCGCGAAATCCATGTTGATCGCGCCGGGCGTCGACACATACAGGATCTGCCGGGCCAGCGGCGCGAACTGCGCATGGAAGTGCTGGGTGGACTTCACGACGATCAGCCTCTTGCGTTGAAGGTCGATGCCCAGCCCGGTGAACAGCGTCGGCGAGAACACCTGGCTGCGCACGCTGACCAGCACGATGTCCATGCAGTTGTCGGCCTGCACCCAGACGCTGGGACCCAGCGGGGCGTGTTCTTCGTCCGGGCTCAGCCCGAACTGGAAGTGCGCATCGGCCACCGCCATGACACGGACCGCCAGATCGACCGGCTCGCCGGACGCCGGGCCGCACTTGCCGCCCAGGCGCAACGCGATGCGGGTGCCGACGCCGGCATCGCGGCAGATCTGGATGGCGCCCGGATCCCAGAAGGCGCCGATCGCGACATCGCGCGTGCGATGCGCCAGCAGCGCTCGCAGGATGAAGCTGCTGTCGCTCATCGCGCCGCCGCCGGCGTTGTCGGCAATGTCGGCAATGACGACCTGCCCGTCGCTCACCTGCGCGGCCTGGCGCAGTGCGTCGTCGATCAGGAGCATCGGCGTGGCCGTCTGCTCGCGCAGCGCCCAGAACTCGCGCCCGAGCTGTGCCGCGAGCCGCGCGGCGAGCGCCGGATCGTCGTCGGTGACCACCCAGAGCCTGGCGCCGGATTCGGGCACGTCCCCCCAGGGGAATCCGTGGCCGAGCGAAACCGAGAGGACGCCGCGCTGCTGCTCGACTTCCTGCATGCGGCGCACGAAACCGGCCATCGGCTCGCGCGTCGTGTGCCAGAGGCCGACCATCTTGCAGTCGAACATCGCCGTGGTCGGTCGCAGCCGGCCGCCGGCGGCCTCGAGCACGATGTGCAGCAGATCCCTCAGCCGCGGCAGCGCGTCGACATGCGGATACTCCTTGTAGGCGATGATCGCGTCGGCCGAGCGCTGCATCAGGTCGGTGTAGTGGCAGTGAAGATCGAGCTCGACGCCGATGGGCACCCGCGTGCCGACGACCTGTCGCACGCGCGCGATCAGGTCGCCCTCGCAATCGTCGTAGCCGTCCGCGGCCATCGCGCCGTGCAGGATCAGGATGACGCCGTCGACCGGCATGGCGGCCCGCAGGTCCTCCAGGATGTCGTCTCGCAGGCGTTCGTAGACGGCGCGCACGGTGCGGCCGAGCGGCTGCGCAAAGGCACTGACGCTCTCTACCAGCTCGTGCCCGCCTGGCGCAAGCAGGCGGCGCAGATCCAGCATCGGCCCGCCGATGCCTTGAGGGTCGCGCGTGCTGGCATCGCCGCGGTGGATGCCGTATTCGCGGAAGCTGCCCCAACCGGTCGGTGCGGCGGCGTAGGTGTTGGTCTCGGTGGCGAGATAGGCGGAGAAGATCTTCATGCCCCCGCTCCCTGCTCCGGCGTGCGGACGAAGCGCAGGTGCCGCATGCGGGTCGCATCGAGGCGGAAGCCGACCACGCGGCCGGCTTCGCGATCGACGTTCACGACGCCGCGGCCGCCGAGCGCCGCGAACAGCGGATCGAGCGGTTCGGCCAACAGCACATCGGCCGACAGCGCCCGCAACCGGTAGGCATTGCGGCCGTGCGCGCCGTGCAACCGCAGCGTGATCGAGTCGCCGTCCGGCTCGACACGCACCTCGACGCCCAGCTCGGGCGCGCCATAGGTGCCGACCAATTCGCCGAGGGGAAGGTCGGGCGCGGTCGCAGGCAGGCGCTCGCAGCGCAGCAGGTGGCCGCCGTCGCTGATCGTGATCGTGGCCGGGGCGGCCTCGCCGCGCAACTGCTCGAGATCGATCAGCACCGGGTTGAGCGCGGTGTCCTCGCAGGCCAGGACGGCCTGGTCACCGACGCGGCGCAGCGGTGCGGCGCCACTCGCGAACCAGGTCATGCCCAGCTTGCCGGCCAGGTCCTCGAAGGCCAGCAGGGCGCCGGTCTGCGCCGCGTGGTAGCGATGGCCCGGCAGCGCCGCATGGGCCGTCGTCGGCAGATGCTCGGTCGGCGGACCCAGATGCGCCTCGCCGAGCAGCGCATCGATGATCTGGAAGCCGAGTGCCACCGGCGAGACGGCGGCGCCGTTGACCATGATCATGACGTCCAGCTGCTGCTCCGGCACGGTGATCATCTGCGAGGTGGCGCCGAGCACCGCTCCCGAATGGTGGATCACCTCGACGCCGCGGTACGGGTGGCGGAACAGTCCCAGCGCATAGGGAAGGGCGGTACCCGTGGACAGCGTCGGCAGCGCCAGCATCTGTGCCCAGCTGTCGGCACTGCCGACGGTCTTCACCGGGCTGCGCAGGTGCGCCAGCCAGCGCAGCATGTCGTCGACGGTGGAGACCAGCGAGCCGCTTCCGCGCAGCTCGGCCGGGTACATGCCGCGGCGCAGGCCGCCGCCGGCCGCCGCGGGCAAGACCTGGTACTGCAGCGCCATGCCCGGGCGCACGTCGAAATCGCTGCCCAGCGATTCGGTGTCGTTCATGCCCAGCGGCGCGAAGATGCGCTCGCGCAGGAAGTCCTCGTAGCGTTGGCCGCTGATCCGCTCGATCACGCGCGCCAGCAGCTGGTAGCCGGTGTTCGAATAGATCATCCGGCTGCCGGGCTCGAAGTTCAGCGCGCGGGGCATCGCCGGCATCGGCTGCGTCCAGTCGGCCACCGGCTCGATCGCCAGGCCTTGGGTGATCGCGGCCAGGTCGGTGCGCCAGCCGCCGGTGTGCTGCATCAGCTGGCGCAGCGTCGGACCGGCGGGATGCAGCGGCGCGAGCTCGGGCAGGTGCTGGTAGATCAGGTCGTCGGGATGCAGCCGGCCCTGCTCGGCCAGCAGCAGCACGGCCACCGAGGTGAAGTGCTTGCTGGTGGACGCGATGCGCACCCGCGTGCGCGGCGCCATCGCCACGCCCTGCTCGATGCAGGCCATGCCGACGCCGCGGCGGTAGATGCACTGTCCGTCGCGGGCGACGCCCACAATGATGCCGGGCGCATCGCCGAGGTTGAATGGTTGCAGCAGCGCATCGATGGAAGACAGGGAAGCGGTATCGACAGGAGGCATGGAGAGGTCCGATCAGCGGGTGGTCTCCATTCAGACGAAGGGTCGTCCGCGTTCCGGCAGGGCCTCAGGGTTTACGCCCGAATCGCGATATTTCCAGCGGAATTTGTCGCGGCGGTCGTCTTTGGTGGGTAGCAGTTCATCGTTTCCAACCAAGGAGTCTCCATGAAGAAGAACATGCGCGGCCATGCCGTGCGGAATCTGGTTATGGCCTGCACGCTGGCGATCTCGGCTTCCGCCCACGCACAGGCCCGCGACTTCAATGTGGCCGCCGGTGACCTGAAGGCGGCGCTCGATGCCTACATCGCCCAGGCCGGCGTGCAGCTCGTCTACAAGGTCGACGACGTCAAGGGCCTGTCGACCAAGGGACTGAAGGGACAGCTCTCCGCAGAGGAGGCGCTCAGCCGCCTGCTCGAAGGCACGCAGCTGAAGGTACGGCGCGACGTCAGCGGCGCGATCGTGCTCTACACGACGCCGCCGGACGATCCGAAGCCGCGCGCCGACGCGTCGACGCTGCAACAGGTCGTCGTCTCCGCCGCCCGGCGCCGCGAGCCGGTGCGCGAGGTGCCGCTGAAGGTCGACGTGCTGCAGGCCGAGGCGCTGGAGCGCACGGGCGCCCGCGAGCTGGCCGACTATGTCGCCGACATGCCGGGCGTCAACCTGCTCCACGGCGGCGCCTATGCCGGCTCGCTGAGCATCCGCGGCCTGGCCACCGCCTCGGTCGGCGCCGCCTCGGTGGGCGTCTACGTGGACGACGTCGCCACCGGCTCCAGCGCGCCCTACGGCCTGGGCGCGGTGACCCCGCTGGACATGGGCCTGCTGGACTTGAACCATATCGAGGTGCTGCGCGGGCCCCAGGGCACGCTCTACGGCGCCGGCGCGATGGGCGGCGTGATCAAGTACGTGACCAACGACCCCGACACCGGCGAGTTCTCCGGCAGCGTGCGGGTCGGCGCATCGTCCACCGCGGGTGGCGGCGTCGGCTACACGACCAGCGGCGTGGTCAACGCGCCGATCAAGGAGGACGTGGCGGCGCTGCGGGTCGCGGCCTACACCACGCATTTCGGCGGCTATGTCGACGCGATCGGCCCGGCGGCCGAGAAGGACGTCAACCGCGGCACCACCACGGGCGCGCGCGTCTCGGGCCTGCTGACGCCGGCCAGGGGCCTGTCCGTCCGCCTGACCGCCACCGGGCAGGAAGCGCGGCGCGACGGCTATGACTTCGAAGACCTGAACCCGGCCACGGGACAGTTCCCCTCCGGCCAGGGAGCGCGCCGCGTCGGCTCGCCCGAGCCCTACCGCGTGCGCACCAAGCTGGTCGGGCTGGACATCGAATACGACCTCGGCTGGGCCCGGCTGAACGCGATCACCTCCGCACAGGATGTCAACCTGGACGCGCAGCAGGATGCCACCTACCTCATCGTGCCGGTGCTCAACAGCGTCGGCGTGCCCGCCACCTCGAGCTCGGCCAGCAGCCTCGGCACCCAGCACCGCGTCAGCCAGGAGTTCCGCCTGACCTCGCGCGCCTCTCGCGACGTCGAATGGCTGGCCGGCCTCTACATCAATCGCGAGCGCTCCAGCGTCGCCGGCAACATCCAGTACGCCACCGCCGCCGGCCCCGGCACGCTCGACCTGTTCGACACCGTCAAGCCCGCGACCTATCGTGACCTCGCCCTCTATGGCGACGTGACCTGGCACGCGACGCCGGCGCTGGCGCTCACCGGCGGCGTGCGCGTCGGCCGCATGGAGCAGCGCTACACCAACACCTCGTCCGGCCTGCTGGCCGGCGCCGCTTCGAGCAGCGGCGGCACATCCAAGGAGACCGCCACCACGTGGCTGGCCACCGCCGGCTACGCGCTCGACCGCCAGAGCCAGCTCTATGTGCGCGCCGCCAGCGGCTACCGCCCCGGCGGCCCGAACGGCCTGATGGCCACGACCTCGCCCAAGATCAAGCCGTCGTTCACCTCCGACTCGCTGTGGAGCTACGAGGCCGGCTACAAGGCCACGCTGCTGGATCGCACGCTGTCGGTCGAGGCGGCGCTCTACGACATCGAGTGGCGCGACATCCAGCAGCCGACGACGGATGGCATCTTCAGCTTCCTGACCAATGGCGGCAAGGCGCGCATCGTCGGCACCGAGCTGAACGTGAGCTGGCTGCCCAGCGCGCAATGGCGCGTCGACGGCGCGCTCTCGCTGATCGATGCCAAGATGCGCGCCGATGCCATCGGCCTCGGCGCCCACGCCGGCGACGCGATCCCGAACACCGCGCGCGCCACCGCCACGCTGGCGGCCTCGCGCACCTTCGAGCTGGCAGGCCATCCGGCCTATGCGGGGCTGAATGCGCGCCACATCAGCGATCGCCATGCCGGCTTCCCGGGCAGCCCGATCCTGCCCGACTACAACACGCCGGGCTACACCGTCTACGGCCTGCAGGCAGGCGTCGATTTCGAGCGCTACAAGCTCTCCGCCTATGTGCGCAACCTGGGCAACAAGCAGGGCATCTCCGCGGTCTCCGTCAACTCACCGACGGCGGCGAAGGCCACGGTGATCGAGCCCCGCACGATCGGCGTGGCCCTGAGCGCCTCGTTCTGACCATGGCCGCCGTCATCTCCCCCGCCGCGGCGGCCGCGGCGGACGCGGCCACGCCTGCGCCGCTGGAAAGCAAGGCCGGCATGGCCGCCTGGTACGCGCTGGGCGTGCTGCTGGCGGCCACCGTGCTCGGCTCGATCGACGCGATGCTGGTCACCTTGCTGACCGAGCCGATGCGCCACAGCCTGTCGCTGTCCGACACGCAGATCGGCATGCTCAAGGGCGGCGGCCTGGTGCTGTTCACCGGCCTCGCGACGCTGCCGCTGGGCTGGCTCGGCGACCGCTTCGACCGCCGCTTCGTGCTGGCCGGCTGCGTGATCATCTGGAGCGCGGCGACCGGGCTGCGCGGCACGGCGATGGACTACGGCATCCTGTTCGTCGCGTCGATCGGCCTGGGCGTGGGCGAGGCCGGGCTCTCGCCGATCACCAACAGCCTGATCCCGGACCTGTTCCCGCGGGCGCAGCGGGTGCTGGCCAATGCGATCTTCGCGGTCTCCTCGCTGTTCGGCGCCGCGCTTGGCGCGGTGCTGGGCGGCAGTATCGTCGCGGGCGTCGAGAAGTCGCGGCACCTGCTGCCGGTGTCGATGCAGGCGCTCGAGACCTGGCGGCTGACCTTCTTCGCGATGTCCGTCCTCGGCCTGCCGGTGGTGCTGTTGTTGCTGACGATACGCCGTACGCGACGGGTCGTCGCGGCCAGACCCGGGCCGGCCGGCGATCAGGCGGCCGGCCCCGGCTTCGGCGACTACGTGCGCAGCCATTGGCGCACGCTGGCGCGGCTGGTCACCGCCTCCGGCCTCGCCACGATCGGCCTCAGCTCGGTCGGCAGCTGGATCCCTATCGTGGCGGCACGGCAGTTCGGCCTGCAGCCGGCGCAGCTGGGCCAGGGCATCGGCCTGGCGGTGATGGCCGGCACGGTGGTCGGCGGGGCGCTGGGCGTCAACGCGATGCGCCTGGCGCGGCGGCGGGTCGGCGCGGCGGCACCGGTGCGCGTGCTGATGCTGGGCTACGCCGCCGCCGGGCTGATCTCGGTGGGCCTGCTGTTCGTGCGCTCGGGCACCGAGGTGTTCGTGCTGCTGGGCGCACTGCTGGTGCCGCTGATCTGCGGCGCGGTGGTGATGCCGAACGTGTTGCAGGAAGTGGCGCCGCCGCAGCTGCGCGCCCGCGTCATCGGCGCGCTGTCGATGGGTGCCTTGCCGTTCGCGGTGCTCGGGCCGATGGCCATCGGCTTGATCTCGGACTCGGTGAAGTCCGTGCCGAACGGCCTGGCCATCGCCATCGTCGCCACGACGATGGCCGGCTGCCTGGCCGCCGCTGTCCTGCTGTGGACGACCGAGTCCGCTTTCGTTCGCCTGTTGAAGGCCGTCAACCCCAACTCCTGAGGCTTTGCTTCCATGTCCGATCCGATCCAGGCGCTCGACGCCTTGCTCCAACCGTTCAATCGCAGCGATGCGCCGGGCCTCGTCATCGGCATCCGCCAGCATGGCCGCTCGCTGGTTCGCCGCGCCCTGGGCCTCGCCAGCATCGAGCTCGGCGTGGCGAACACGCCGCGCACCCGCATGCGCATCGCCTCGACCAGCAAGCACTTCACGGCGCTGGCGATCATGCTGCTGGCCGAGGATGGCAAGCTTGACATCGACGATGCCGTTCAAGTCCACCTGCCCGAACTGCCGACGTTGAGCCCCAAGGGCCCGACCCTGCGCCAGCTGATGAACCACACCGGCGGCTGGCGCGGCCACGACGAGCTGTGGACGCTGGCCCATGGCATGGCGCTGCAGCCGGCCGGCGCCGGCCTGGGCGTGATTGCACGCCAGCGCACGCTCAATGCCGAACCCGGCACGCGGATGCTGTACAGCAACGGTGGCTACCGCATGCTGGCGCTGACGATCGAGCGCGTCAGCGGCCTGAGCTTTGCCGAATTCCTGCGCGCGCGCATCTTCGCGCCGCTGGGGATGACGGACACCGAATCGGTCGCCAGCGATCTCGACGTGCGGCCGGGCATGGCGACGCTGTACGTGCCCGAGCTGAGCGCCGCCGGCCCGACCGGCCGCTGGCGGCGCGGCCTGTATCCCTGCGAGTTCGAAGGCAGCGGCTCGCTGGTCTCGACGCTGGACGACATGCTGGCCTGGCTCGCCCATCTGCGCAGCGCGCGGAAGACGGTCGGCAGCGCCGCCACGTGGGCGCAGATGCTGGCGCCGACGACGCTGGCGTCCGGCGAGGTGCTGCCCTATGGCTTCGGCCTGGCGCGCCATCCGTACCGCGGCGTCGAGGTGATCCACCACAACGGCGCGGTGCTCGGCGGCAGCTCGCAGATGATCACCGTGCCCGAGCACGGGCTGGACATCATGATCATCGCCAACGGCGCGCCGGTGGCACCCGCCGTGCTGGCCTTCAGGTGCATCGACGCGCTGCTGGGCGACGCCTTGCACGAGGCACCGCCGCCACGCGCCGCGGCGAGCGCCTACGCCGGCCTGGCCGGCCAGCGCTATCACGCCGCCGAAACGGGCAAGGTCGTCGCGTTCGCACAGGCGGGCGACCGGCTGGCGCTGTCCTGGCTGGGCGGGGCGCCGGTGCCACTGCGCGAGCGCGCCGGCGGCCTGTTCCTGGACTTCCTCGACGTGTCGCAGAACGGCATCGACATCGACATCGAAGGCGTGGATACGGCGCAGCCGCCGCCGACGCTGGCGCTGCGCGAAGCCGGCGAGCTGCAGCTGTTGCAGCGCCTGCCCGAGACGCCTCCCGACGCGTCCGCGCTGGCGCCGCAGCTGTGCGGCCACTACCGCAGCGACGAGCTCGATGCCGATGCGCAGATCGAGTACAGCGCCGAAGGGCAGCTGCTGTTGACGCTGCAAGGCCGCCACGGCCGCTTGAGCACGCTCCTCAAGCCGTTCTCCGATTTGGTATTGGGCATCACCCCCAACGACCTGCTGATCGCCGCCCTGGGGGCCAGCAACATCATCAACATCGAACGTGGCGCCGGCGGACAGGTCACCGGCCTGCGCTACGACAGCGCGCGCACGCGCGGACTGCGCTTCGTGCGCGAGGAGCCCAAGACATGAAGTTCTTCACCGCCTTCCTGGCCACCGAGACGAATACGTTCGCCGCCGCGCCGACCGGCCGGGGGAACTTCGAGGAATACGGCATCTTCCACGGCGACGCCAGCACGCGCGACGTGCATGGCTACGGCCAGTTCTCGCTGCTGCTGCGCCAGTGGCTGGCGGAGGCCGGGCACGAACTGGTCGAGAGCCTGACCACGTTCGCGATGCCCGGCGGCGTGACCGTGCGCGCCGTGTACGAGGTGCTGCGCGACGAGATCCTCGCCGACCTGCGCGCCGCGGGCAAGGTCGATGGCGTCGTGCTGATCCTGCACGGCGCGATGGTCGCCGAGGGCTACGACGACTGCGAGGGCGATCTGCTGGCCCGGGTGCGCGAGATCGTCGGCCCCGGCGTTCCGATCGGCGTCGAGCTGGACCTGCATTGCCATTTCACCGAGCGCATGCGGACCTCGGCGGACGTGATCATTGCCTACAAGGAGTATCCGCACACCGACGCGGTGCCGCGGATGCGCGAGTTGCTGACGATCGTGCTGGACGCCGCCCAGGGCCGGGTCCGGCCGACCACCGCCGTGTACGACTGCAAGATGGTCGGCCTGTGGCACACGACCCGGGAGCCGATGGCCGGCTTCGTGCGGCGCATGGAAGAGGCCGAACGGCAGCCTGGCGTCCTTTCGATCTCGCTGGGCCATGGCTTCCCCTGGGCCGATGTCCCCGAGTCCGGGGCCAAACTCTGGGTCGTCACCGACGACAATCCGGCGCTCGCCGCGCGGCTCGCGGCACAGCTCGGGCGCGAGTTCTGGGCGCTGCGCGAGCAGACCCGCACGCCGGAGCTGGGCATCGACGCCGCACTGACCGCCGCGCTGGCGGCGGAAGGTGGCCCGGTGGTGCTGGCCGACGCTGGCGACAACGCCGGCGGCGGCGCGATGAGCGACAGCACGTTCGTGCTGCGCGCGCTGCTGGAGCGAGGCATCGGCGAGGTGGCGATCGGCGCGTTCTGGGATCTGGGCGCGGTGCAGATCTGTCGCGATGCCGGCGTCGGCGCGCGCATCGCACTGCGGCTCGGCGGCAAGTGCGGTCCGGCGTCCGGCTCGCCGATCGATCTGCCCGTCACGGTGATGGCGATCGACGAACAATTCTCCCAGCCGAGTCTGGGCGACAGCGGTCACCTCACGCAACTGGGTCCCAGTGTCTGGGTGCGGCTGGACAGCGAGGCCCACCAGGGCGTCGTCGACATCGTGCTGATCAGCCGGCGCAGCCAGGTGCTGTCGCCGCAGCTTTTCACCGGGCTGGGAATCGACTTGAGCGGCAAGAAGCTGATCGTCGTCAAATCGGCCCAGCATTTCCATGCGCAGTTCGCGCCACTGGCCAAGGCAGTCTTCTACGTTGCCTCGCCCGGCGCGCTGGACTCCGACTTCGCCCGGCTGCCGTACCGGATCCGCAGCCTCGACTACTGGCCCCGCGTCGCCGATCCGCATCGGCTCGGTCCGACGATGCCGGCGCCGGGCCAGCTTCATCAGGTCGACGGGCTGCAGCTGCATCTGCGTCGATGCGGTCCCGAGCCGGTCGATCCGGGCGCGGTGACCCTGGTGATCGAGTCCGGTGCGGGGACGGTCTCGCCCGTCTATGCCCGGCTCCAGAAAGTGCTGGCGCGCAAGTACCCGGTCTGCATCTACGACCGGCCGGGCCTGGGCTGGAGCGAACCCGACACCGAGCCGCTTGACGGCCAACGCAACGCGCGCCGTCTGCACGAACTGCTGGCCGCGGCTGGCGTGCGCGGGCCGATCGTCCTGATCGGACATTCGCTGGGAGGGCTGCTGAATCGCATCTACACCGGCCTGTACCCGGAGCAGGTGGTCGGCCTGATGATGCTGGACGCCAGCCATCCGGACCAGTTCAAGACCATGGGTGACGCGATGACCCGGCAGATGGCGGCGATGCTGGAACCCGAGCGTGCGAAGCGGCTGCAGTTCCGCGAGGACGGCACGCGTCCGCCGGAGGTCGCCGTGATCGAGGCCCTGTTTGCGGACATGCCCGAGGTGATCGAGCAGATCGCCGCGACCTACACGCCCGACGTGCTGGACACGACGCTGCTGGAGATGCAGGGCACGCATCGGGTCGCCGAGCAGGCGGCCGCCGCGCCCGATCTCGGCGATCGGCCGTTGGCGGTGCTGTGGGCGCCGCCGAAAGGACCGACGGGCGACGCGGGCATCGACGCGGTGTTGCGCCTGTGGCCGGACTACCAGCGCACGCACGCCGCGCTGTCCACCCGCGGCCGCGAGCGCATGATCCCGGGCTCCGAGCACATGAGCCTGCCCGTGCTGCCGCCGTTCGTGGCGCTGATCGCCGACGAAGTGGATGCCTTGATGGCGCAGGTCGCCGCGGGTCGCTGAAACGCCGCCCCGCCGATGCCGGATGGCGGGGCGGCGTCCCGGCACACGCACGCAGGCGAGAATGGCGGGTGGGCTGCCAGCCCGCCCCGCAGACCCTCGCCATGAGCCCCGACGCCGACGACCTCCTCCTGTTTGCCCGCGTGGCCGAATCCGGCAGCTTCAGCCGTGCGGCCGAGCGCGTGCAGCTGCCGAAATCGACCGTGTCGCGCCGCATCGCCGCACTCGAGAAGCGGCTGGGCGAACGCCTGCTGCAGCGCACCACGCGCAAGCTGGTCATCACCGAGTTCGGCCACGGCGTGCTGGACCACGCGCGCGCCATGTCGGAGGAGGTGGACGCCGCGCTCGCCTTCGCGCTGTCGCGCCAGGCGCGGCCCAGCGGGCGGCTGCGCGTGTCGATGCCCGGCGACTTCGCCAGCAACGCGCTGGAGCATCCGCTGGCCGATTTCGTGCGCGACTTCCCCGCGGTGGCGCTGGAGCTCGACCTCTCGCCGCGCCGCGTCGACCTGATCGGCGAGAACTTCGACCTCGCGATCCGCATGGGCGAACTGCAGGACGACGCGCAGCTCGCCGCGCGCCGCCTGGCCGTGTTCACCACCGGGCTGTACGCCGCGCCTGCGTTGCTGCGCGAGCACGGCGAGCCGCTGGAGCCCGAGGCGCTGCGCACCATGCCGGCGCTGATGCTGCTGTCGCGCGCGGGCGACGCCATCCCCTGGTCGCTCGCGCGGCGCGAGCCGCCCGCCGCCGGAGCGGCTTCCGGCAAGGGGCGGCGGCCCGCCGCCAACGTCGCCGCGCAGACGATCGTGCCCGCCCAGCACGTGCGCGCCAATTCGCCCGACGTGCTGATCCGGCTGGCGCGCCGCGGCGCGGGCGTGGTGGCGGTGGCCGACTTCTTCGCCGAGCCCTACCTGGCGCGCGGCGAGCTGCAGCGCATCCTGCCCGACTGGTGCCTGCCGGATGCGGACTGCTGGGCGGTGTTCCCCGGCCGGCGCCTGATGCCGGCGAAGACGCGCGCGTTCATCGACATGCTGTCGCGAACGATGAGCGCCTGCGCCGAGGCGCTGGACGCGTCGGCACCGGCGGTCAATGCGTCGCCGGGCCGATTTCGCGTGGACTAGAACCTGTGCAGGAGTCCGGCCAGCTCGGGCCCGCCGGACTCGTTCTTCTCAGTGCGGCAGGCGCGTGAGCGCGCGCTGCAGCGCACGGGCCGGCGGCGAGGCATCGCCACTGGCCGTGGCCGACGGGGCGCTCCAGCCCTTGGGCAGCTCGCGCAGCACGGTCTTGGCGTCGAGCGAGCGGATGGGGACGGCCAGGTCGGCCGGGATGCGGCCCTGCGCCACCAGTCCCTCGTAGCGCAGCGCGCTCACGCGCAGGAACGAGGTGAAGTTGCCGACGGCGCCGCGCGCCGTCACAAGCTCGTCGTAGAGCTTCTCGATGAGGTGCACCACCGACATGCCGTCGCGGCGGGCGATCTCCTCGAGCACCTCCCAGTAGAGATGTTCCAGCCGGATGCTGGTGACAACGCCGTGCAGGCGAACGGAGCGCGTGCGGCTCTCGTAGCTCGCGGGATCGGCGCTGATGAAGATTTCACACATGCTGTCTCCTTGGCGTGGCCGCGTCGCTTCTGGCTCGCAGCTCTGCAGGGCGGGCGCCGCGAATCGCGGTGCCCGGCCGGACAATGTACGCCCGAGCGCCCGCGATCGCCAAGCGCCGAACGCGGCCTTTACAGGGTGATGCGCGTGCCCAGCACCGCCAGGAACTGCGCGATCCACGCCGGATGCGCCGGCCAGGCCGGGGCCGTCACCAGGTTGCCGTCGGTGACGGCCTGGTCGACCGGGATGCCCACGTACTCGGCGCCGGCCAGCTCCACCTCGACCTGGCAGGCCGGGTACGCCGACACCTTGCGGCCCTTGATGAGGCCGGTGGCGGCCAGCAGCTGGGCGCCGTGGCAGATCGCAGCCACGGGCTTGTTGGCCGACAGGAAATGCCTCGTCATCGCGACCACCTGCGCGTTCATGCGCAGGTACTCGGGCGCGCGGCCGCCGGGTACCACCAGCGCGTCGTAGCTCTCGGCGCGCACGTCGGCGAAGCTGGCGTTGAGCGTGAAGCGGTGGCCCGGCTTCTCGCTGTAGGTCTGCGCGCCGTCGAAGTCGTGGATCGCCATCGTGACGTAGTCGCCGGCCTTCTTGTCGGGCGCCACCGCGTGGACGACGTGGCCGACCGCGAGCAGCGCCTGGAACGGCACCATCGTCTCGTAGTCCTCGCCGAAATCGCCGCAAATCATCAGAATCTTCTTGGCCATGGTCGTCTCCTGGTGGGTTGAATCAGGGTCCCGATTCTTGGGAGCTCACGCGGTGAGCGGGTAGTAATCGGATACTTTCGCGTGCTTGCCATGAACCTCCCGCCTTCGCTCACCGAGTTGCATCGCCGCCGCCTGCGCGCGATCTGGCACTCGGCCGGCTGGCCCAGCCAGGATCTCCTCGAGGTCGAGTTGCTCGCCGCCGGCTGGGTGGAACGCCTGCGCGACGGCCACGGCCGCGAGACGCTGCGGGTGACCGACGCCGGCGTCGCCGTGCTGGCCGCCACGCTCGCGCGCAACCGCGCCGCGCGCGACGCGCACGAGGCGCTCATCGGCCGCGTGGTCGTGGCCATGCAGCGCGCCGGCCGCATCGCGTGGCGCGGCCTGTCGCTGCGCGTGCGCACCGGCGACGACGCCGCGGGCACCGGCCGCTGGACGGTGGCCAAGCCCGACCTCTTCTCGGTGCGCAACACCACCGTGGAGGACTATCTCGAGCCCGTCCTCCACGAGATCAAGGTGCGCCGCGCCGACCTGCTGGGCGACCTGCGCAAGCCGGCCAAGGGCGAGGCCTACCGGCAGATGGCGCGCGAGTGCTGGTACGTGCTGGCCGAGGGCATCGGCGACGCGGACGACGTGCCCGCCGACTACGGCGTGATGGTGGAACGCGGCGGCGTGCTGGACGTGCTGCGCCCGGCGCCGCGGCGCGCGCTGCGGCTGCCGTTCGCCACCTGGATGGCGCTGGCGCGCGCCACGCCGGAGCCGGCGGAGGAGTCGACGCAGCAGGCGCTGGGCGATCCCGACGCCGGTCCCGCAGACTGAATTCGCCTCATATGCATGCGCGTGCCCGGGCGCCCGCAGTCGAAGACAATAGGCGTTTGCGCCGCCTGAGGGCGCGCGCCTTCCCGCCGCCCACCGGCGCGCGACGAAGGCCCCGCGCCGTCCATCCACACCCCTGGAGATTTCCTCGATGAGTCGCCTGCCGCAGTCCCCCGCCCGCACCGTGAAGCTGTCCGCCCTGGCCCTCGCGCTCGCCGCGACGCTCGCCGGCCTGGCCCCGGCCGCCCACGCCATCGACGGGCCGCCGTCCGCCAACGTGGCCTGGCAGGACGCCACCAGCGACGCCGACATCGACAAGGCCTTCGCCGCCGCCAAGGCCCAGAACAAGCCGGTGCTGCTGTACTGGGGCGCCGTGTGGTGCCCACCGTGCAACCAGCTGAAGGCCACGCTTTTCAACCGCCAGGACTTCGGCGAGCAGTCGAAGAGCTTCGTCGCCGTGCACCTGGACGGCGACGCGCCCGGTGCGCAGAAGCTGGGCACGAAGTTCAGGGTGTCGGGCTACCCGACGCTGATCCTGTTCAGCCCCGACCGCAAGGAGCTCACGCGCCTGCCGGGCGAGGTAGACGCGTCGCAGGTGATGCAGCTGCTGCAGCTGGGCATGGCCAGCGGCCGCCCGATCGCGCAGGTGCTGGCCGACGCGCGCGCCGGAAAGCCGCTGGCGGGCGGCGAATGGCGCCTGCTGGCGTTCTACTCGTGGGACACCGACGAGGGCGCGCAGGCGGTGCCCGCGGCCGAGCGCGGCCCGCTGCTGCGCAAGCTCGCGGCGGCCTGCCCGGCGAGCGAGGCCGCGGCCTGCACGCGCCTGGCGCTGAAGTCCATCGGCGACGGCGACGAGGTGAACGCGCCGCCGCCCGACGCCGCCACGCGCGCCCGCGTCGCCCAGGTGCTGGCCGACCCGGCGGCGAGCCGCGCCACCATGGATGTCCTCACGAACAGCGCCGCCGACATCGTCGCCGCGCTCGCGCCCAGGCCGGGCGCCGACCGCGACAGGCTGGTCGCCTCGTTCGACACCGCGCTCGTGCGCCTGCAGGCCGACACCACGCTGTCGCGCGGCGACCGGCTGGACGCGCTGTTCGCGCGCGTCTCGCTGGCCCGTCTCGACCAGCCCAAGGACGCGATGCATCCGAAGCTGCCGCCGGCGCTCGTCAAGGAAGTGCGCGAGACCGCGGCCTCCACCGACCGCGAGTCGACCAACGCGTTCGAACGCCAGGCCGTGATCCCGACCGCCGCGCAGTTGCTGGAAGAGGCCGGGCTGTGGAAGGAATCGGAGACGCTGCTCAAGGGCAGCCTCGCCAGGAGCCACTCGCCGTACTACCTGATGAGCGAGCTGGGCTCCAACGCGCGCAAGCAGGGCCGCACGGCCGAGGCGCTGGGCTGGTACCAGCAGGCCTTCGACAAGAGCGAGGGCCCGGCCACGCGCCTGCAGTGGGGCTCGGCCTACCTGAGCGCACTGGTCGACCTGGCGCCCAACGATTCGAAGCGCATCGAGGCCACCGCGCAGACGGTGTTCAACGAGGCCGCCGCCCAGCCCAACGCCTTCGACCAGCGCAGCGGCCGCTCGCTGCAACGCGTGGGCAAGAAGCTCCAGAAGTGGAACGCCGACGGCAAGCACCAGGCTGTCGTCGACCACGTCGCCACGCAGCTGCAGGGCATCTGCGCCAAGCTGCCCGCCGGCGATCCGCAACGCGCCACCTGCGACGGCGTGTTCAAGCCCGCCGCCCCCAAGGCCTGATTCAGTTTCTCCACCCGTCCCACCGTCATGACCACCTACAACAAGCCCCTGGGCACGCCGCTCAGCCCCGCCGCCACCCGCGTGATGCTGCTGGGCAGCGGCGAACTCGGCAAGGAAGTGCTGATCGCGCTGCAACGCCTGGGCGTCGAGACCATCGCCGTCGACCGCTACGAGAACGCGCCCGGCCAGCAGGTGGCGCACCACGCGCACACGATCACGATGAGCGACCCCGTGGCGCTGCGCGCGCTGATCGAGCGCGAGAAGCCCGACCTGGTGGTGCCCGAGATCGAGGCGTTGGCCACATCCGAGCTGCAGAAGCTCGAAGCCGAGGGCGTGGTGCGAGTGATCCCCACCGCGCGCGCCGCACGCCTCACCATGGATCGTGAAGGCATCCGCCGCCTGGCGGCCGAGACGCTGGGCCTGCCCACGAGCCCGTACGTGTTCTGCGACTCGCTCGAGGAGCTGCAGGCCGCGATCGACGGCCGGATCGGCTATCCGTGCATCGTCAAGCCGGTGATGAGCAGCTCCGGCAAGGGCCAGAGCAAGATCGACGGGCCGGCCGACGTGAAGACGGCCTGGGACTACGCGATGGCCGGCGGCCGCGTGAGCCACGGCCGCGTGATCGTGGAAGGCTTCATCGATTTCGACTACGAGATCACGCTGCTGACCGTGCGCTCGCTGGGTGCCAACGGCGCGGTGCAGACCAGCTTCTGCGCGCCGATCGGGCACGTGCAGGTCAAGGGCGACTACGTGGAGAGCTGGCAGCCGATGCGCATGGATCCGGCCGCGCTCGCCAGCGCCGAGCGCATCGCCAAGGCCGTCACCGACGACCTCGGCGGCCAGGGGCTGTTCGGCGTCGAGCTGTTCGTCAAGGGCGCCGACGTGTGGTTCAGCGAGGTGAGCCCGCGCCCGCACGACACCGGCATGGTGACGATGATCACGCAGTGGCAGAACGAGTTCGAGCTGCACGCGCGCGCCATCCTGGGCCTGCCGGTGGACGTGTCGCTGAAGAGCCCCGGCGCCAGCGCCGTGATCTACGGCGGCGTCGACGCCAAGGCGCTGCGCTTCGACGGCGTGGCCGACGCGATGCGCGTGCCGCAGACCGAGCTGCGCCTGTTCGGCAAGCCCGAGAGCTTCGTCAAGCGCCGCATGGGCGTCGCGCTGGCGCACGACGCCGACGTGGAGCGTGCCCGCGAGCTGGCCAAGGAGGCCGCGGGCAAGGTCACGCCCAGGGCTATTTGAGGAGGCCTTCCGCCTTCATCGCGTCCTGCACTGCGGGACGCGCCATCATCCGCGCGCGGTAGGCCTCGACATTCCTGAAGCCACTCAGGTCGATGCCCAGGCCGACGGCCCAGTTCGAGATCGTGAACAGGTAGCAGTCGGCAATGCTGAACTTCTTGCCCATCAGGTAGTCGCTGCCCTCGAGCTTGCGGTCGACCCAGGCGAACTTGTCCTTCAGGCGCGCCGCGAAGATCTCCTTGGCCTCCTGCGGCATCTTCGAGTTGAACAGCGGCGAGAAGCCCTTGTGCAGCTCGCTGGTGACGAAGTTGAGCCACTCAAGCACGCGGTAGCGCTCCAGCGTGCCGGGTTCCGGCGCGAGGCCGCAGCCCGGCGCGTGGTCGGCGATGTACTGCAGGATCACCGGACCTTCGCTCAGGCGCGTGCCGTCGTCGAGCTCCAGCAGCGGCACCTGGCCCTTGGAGGTGACCTGGTAGTAGTCGCTGCCGTCGGCCAGCGTGTGCGTCTGCAGCGCGGCCTTGACGAGATCGAACTTGATGCCCGCCTCGCACAGCGCGATATGGGGAGACAGCGAGCAGGCGCCGGGGCTGTAGTAGAGCTTCATGACGGGCTTTCGAGAGGGTTGAAAGGGCGCCGGAGACGGGCGGCGCGACGAGGCACACATGATGCCCAAAACAGCGCCGTCCTGCTTGGCCCGGGCGCGCGCAAGACCACTCGACGAAGCGTCGTGGAATGGCGATGAACGCGCGTCGCGGGCGCCGCCGGACCTGTTACGCTGGCCGCCTTCGCATCTCGCCGGAATGCCATCGTGACCAGAACCATCCTCGACGAATCCCGCGTCCACCCCGCCATCCGCCCGCGCATCTCGGACGAGGGCAAGGCGGTCATCGCGGAGGTGGAGGCCGCGGTCGCCGCCAACGCGATCGTGGTCGTGGGCATGCGCTGGAACCCATTCCCGCGCCAGGCGCGCAAGTGGCTGGATTCCGCCGGCATCCCCTACAAGTACATCGAGTACGGCAGCTACGTGAGCGAGTGGCGCAAGCGCCTGCCGCTGAAGCTGTGGACGGGCTGGACCACGTTCCCCATGATCTTCGTCAACGGCGAGTTCATCGGCGGCGCCACCGACCTGATGCGCATGAACCAGTCCACGCTCAAGCAAAGCGCCGCCGCCTGGCCGGTGCGCGCGTGAGCCGGCGCGCGGCGCGGCTGGCGCGCACCCTCGCGCTTGCGCTGGCCGGCGCGGGCGGCCTGGCGTTCGGCGCACCCGATCCGGCCGCGACGGCGTCCGCGCCGCTGGCCCTGCACACCTGCCGTCTCGTGGGCCTGGAGCACGATGCGCAATGCGGCGTGCTCAAGCGTCCGCTCGATCCCGCGAAGCCGCAGGGCACGCAGATCGACCTGCACGTGGTCGTGATCCCCGCGCTGGCGCGCCAGAAGCTGCCCGACCCGATCTTCTTCTTCGCCGGCGGCCCGGGCCAGAGCGCCGTCGGCCTGGCCGGCACCATCGAGCACCTCACGTCGCGCCTGGGCGCGCGGCGCGACCTGGTGCTGATCGACCAGCGCGGCACCGGCCACAGCGCGCCGCTGCAATGCGACGTGCCCGAGCCCGAGGAGGCCCTCGCGCGCGCGCTCGACCGCTCGCGCACGGTCGCCGCGCTCGACGCCTGCCGCGCGAAGCTGCAGCAGCTGCCCTGGGGCGACCTGCGGTTCTACACCACCCCCATCGCGATGACCGACGCCGACGCCGTGCGCATCGCGCTCGGCGCCGACAAGGTCGACCTCATCGGCATCAGCTACGGCACGCGCGCGGCGCTCGAATACCTGCGGGCGTATCCGCAGCACGTGCGCCGCAGCGTCATCGACGGCGTGGCGCCGCCCGACATGGTGCTGCCCGTGAGCGACGACATCGACGCGCAGGCGGCCCTGCAGGCGCTGTTCCGCGACTGCGCCGCCGAGAAGGCCTGTGCGGCCGCGCATCCGGCGCTGGCCGAACATTGGCAGGCGTTGATCGCGTCGTTGCCGCGTCCCGTCGACCTGGCCGACCCCATCACCGGCAAGCCGCTGCACGTCACGATGACGACGGAGGCCGTGCGCGGGCTCGTCCGTTCGCCGCTGTACACGCCGGCGCTCGGCGCGATGCTGCCGTACGCCATCGACGAGGCGGCGGCGGGGCGCTTCGGCGCGTTGCTGGCGCTGTCGACGTCCACCGGCGGCCTGCCCACCGACCTGTCGGAAGGCCAGCACTTCTCCGTCATCTGCGCGGAGGATGCGCCGCGCCTGCCGCCCGCCACCGGGGCGGGCGAGGAGCCGGGCGCGCTGGGCCTGTACCGCGCCGTCTGCGCGCACTGGCCGCGCGGCGACGTGCCGGCCGCGTTCTACACGATCCCGGCCAGCGCCTCGCCGGTGCTGCTGATGTCCGGCGGCCTCGACCCGGTGACGCCGCCACGCCACGCCGAACGCGTGGCCAAGGCGCTGGGCGCGAACGCGCGCTCCGTGGTCGTCGCCAACAACGGCCACAACGTCACCGCCATCGCCTGCATGCGCGACGCCGTGTTCCGTTTCGTGGACGCCGCCACCGACGCCGCGGCGCAGGCGGTGGACATGAACTGCGCCGCCAAGGTGCCGCGTCCCCTCGCGTTCCAGCCCCCGCTGCCCGCGCGTGCCGTGCCCGCCGCCAACGACCCGAACCGCTTCGACGACCCGTCGCCACGCGCGCCCGACACCGCCACGTCTCCTGCACCGAAGGATCCGCGATGATCGCGATGGACGACCTGCGCAAGCAGTTCACGAGCGGCCGCGGCCGCAAGGCCCGCACCGTGGTCGCCGTCGACGGCATGACGCTGCACGCGCAGGACGGCGCCATCACCGGCCTGCTGGGGCCCAACGGCGCCGGCAAGACCACCAGCCTGCGCATGCTCGTCGGCCTGGTGACGCCCGACAGCGGCACGATCCACGTCGACGGCATCGACATGCGCGAGAACGCGCCCGGCGTGCGCGCCCGGCTTGGCGTGCTGTCGGACGCGCGCGGCCTCTACCCGCGCCTGACCGCCCGCGAGAACATCGTCTATCACGGCCGCCTGCACGGCGTGGCCGACGAGGTGGCGCAGGCGCGCTGCGAACACCTGGCCAGGCTGCTGGAGATGGGGGCGCTGCTCGATCGCCGCACCGACGGGTTCAGCCAGGGCGAACGCATGAAGACGGCGCTCGCGCGCGCGCTCGTGCACGACCCCGCCAACATCGTGCTGGACGAGCCCACCAACGGCCTCGACGTGGTGGCCACGCGCGCGCTGCGCGAGGCCCTGCGCGTGCTGCGCGACGAGACGGGCAAGTGCATCGTCTTCTCCACGCACATCATGCAGGAGGTGGAGCGGCTGTGCGACCGCGTGGTGCTGATGGCGCACGGCCGGCACATCGCCGACGGCACGGTGGCCAGCCTGTGCGAGCAGGCCGGCTGCGACGATTTCGAGGACGCCTTCGTGCGCCTCGCGTTCGGCACGGAGGGCCAGCCGCAATGAGCAACCCCATCGCGATGTGGACGGTGTTCGTCAAGGAGCTCAAGGACGCGCTGCGCGACCGCCGCACCCTGATGGTGGTGTTCTTCACGTCGATTGCCATGGGCCCGTTGATGCTCGTGCTGCTGTCGTCGCTGGTGGGCAAGTACGAGAAGCGCGCCGAGGCGCGCGAGATCGTCACGATCGGCCTGGATGCCGCGCCCACGCTGCGCAACTACCTCGAGCGCCGGACCTTCATCGTCAAGACGGCGCCCGCCGACTGGGAGAGCCAGCTCAAGGACAGCAAGCTGGGCGATCCCGTCGTGATCGTGCCCGCCACCTTCGAGGACGACCTTGCGCACGGCCAGGCGCCGCGGATCCAGCTCGTCTACAGCAGCGCCAACGGCCGCGCGCAGTCCGGCGTCGGCGCGATCGAGCGCCTGCTACAGGGCTTCGGGCAGGAGCAGGCCTCGCTGCGCCTGATCGCCCGCGGCGTCGCGCCCGGGGTGATGAACGTGTCCAGCGTCGACGAACACGACATCGCCGACAACGCCTCGCGCGCCGCCGAGCTCACCAGCATGGTGCCCATGTTCGTGATGATGGCGGTCCTGTACGGCGCCCTCAACGCCGCCCTCGACACCACCGCCGGCGAGCGTGAACGCGGATCGCTGGAGCCGCTGCTGGCCACCCCCGCCGCGCGTGCGGCACTCGTGGTGGGCAAGTGGGGCGCGGTGTTCGCGCTGGGACTGCTGATCGCGGTGTTGTCGTGCATGAGCTTCCTGCCCGCGCAGAGCCTGCTGCGAAGCGAGCAGCTCGCCGCGCTGTTCCGCTTCGGCTGGGTCGAGGCCGCCTGGTTCATCGGCCTGCTCGCCCCGCTCGCCGCGGCCCTGTCCGCCCTGATGATGGCCATCGCCATCCGCTGCAAGACCTTCAAGGAGGCGCAGGCCAACACCGTCGTGCTCACGCTCGCCGTCACCATGACGCCCATGGTCAGCCTGTTCAACCAGGAAGGCGAGTCCGCCTGGAACCTGTGGGTGCCCGCGCTGGCGCAGTCCACCCTGATGAACCGCGTCCTGAAGAACGCCCCGATCAGCGCACTCGATGTCGCGCCCGGGCTGTTCATCTGCGTTGCGCTGACCGTGGTGGCGTTGATGTTTGTGAGTCGGCAGCTGACGAGGCGGGCGGCGCAGTAGTACCGGGATCGTTGGGTTCGCGGAATGGATCCAGGGAATTCGATCCCCTAACCAGGCGATGCAGCTTCCGAGCGACGAGTGTTAGTGTGTCTGTCGAGCTACTCGGGTCGGACGCTGCCGATTCGACAAGCCACCGCAGGTACACGCCTCAGCATGTCGAGAGCAAATCGCGGGAGCCGCGTGGAGGGAATGCTCGGTCGAAGTGCAATGCTGGCCGCGTCTTCGGTTCGAAATCGCCAGCTTGCCGCCACACGTCTCAGGAGGGTCGACGCACATGGAACTCGCTATGAAAAACAGATGTCTTGACGTGCTGGAGAGCAAGTCCGAATCAGCATTTCTCGCGCACTTGACCAGCTTCGCTAATCATCTCGGCTATGAGTACGCTGCTGCGTTGGTAGTTACAGATCACTCAGAGACGCTGACGGAATTTCAGACCATAACGAATGCGCCCAAAGAATTTCTCGACGATTTTCATAATCTGGAAAAAGGGAAATTGGATCCGGTAAGTCAGCATTGCAAAAATCGCTCGTCGACAATCGTTTGGGATGTCGATACCTATTCTGCCGCCGGTGCAGGAGACCTTTGGGACTACCAAGCTGCCTATGGCTACAAGACTGGCATTGCAGCCGCAATACACTATCGTGGGGGCCGGCACTACATGATTGGCCTAAGCGGCAGCAAATCGCATCGCGCGCGAAATGCTTTCAACCCTCAAGCATTAAAAGACTTTCGATCTTTTGCCGCTTACTCACAGGCGGCGGCTTTTGATCTATGCCTCCCCCCGCTCACGCCACCGGATAACCAATCTTCCCTTACATCCCGAGAGATTGATGCGCTTCGATTGACAATGGATGGCACGATCACGAAAGGCATTGCGACGCTTATGTCGACAACGGAGGAAGTGGCTTCTGAGCGGTTACGTTCCGCCATGAGGAAGCTTGATTGCGGCACCAAATACGAAGCGGTCTTGCAGGCAATACGGTTGGGCGTAATCCACTGCAAGTGAATGCGAATCGGGTTTGCCTCTTGAAAACATCGCCCGGTGCCAACTAAGCAGCGTGCAACAACCGGCGAACCTCGTCTTGCCAGGGTAGCCGGCGAACGAACTGATTGAAGTGCAACGCGGCAGCGATCGGCTGCAGCACCTCGCCGTTTTCTGCAATTAGCTGTAAATTCGTCATCAGGGACATGGGGTCGCGCATGGCGACAACCCCCTGTTCGATTTCAACCCAGTCCCAAGCCAGCCCGGCGTCGCCATTGGCTGAGAAGCCGCCCCAGAGCGTACTGCCACAGCACGGTTGCTTCTGCCCGCCGGCACGCGTTACGTGAGTGGAGAGGTGTACAAATTTGGGCGGGCGTCGAAGGTTTGCCTGCCAAAATACGGGTGGCCAGGAATAGGGCGCCAATGGCGATGGCAAGATTGGGGCAGCAAGCATGGCTGTGGTTGATGTCCTTGTCAGCATGCCCCGGAGTCTGGAGATATTGCGTTGCTTGGACTAGCTGTCAAACTTGTCAGGGTGCACCAAGTCTGCAGCCCCTCCCGCCCGTCCTCCTGGGAACGCCCGATCTATCACGCCTGCCCTTCGCGGCCGTGGGCTTGCAGGGCTCCAGGCACTTGCGCACTTGATGCAAGCCGAGGTCAGTGATGGCGGCGCGCATGCTTCAAGGGAGCCACCTCTCGATCTTGGAGACAACGACCATCGCGGATTTCTCCGCTCAGGTGGTCAGCTTCGCGGAGCAGCTCGACTTCAAATTCGTGACGGCTGCCGTAGTCACTGATCATTCAGCTTCAAAGACCGAGTTCCAAACCGTGAACAACACTCCTGCCGAGTACATGGAGTGGTATTCCGATCTCGACTTTGGCGCGCAGCATGATCCCGTGATGCAACACTGCAAGAAGTCGGCCGTGCCCATCATTTGGGATCAAGAGACCTACGTTTCGCGAGGCTTGGGAAATCTGTGGGAATTTCAGTCCCAGCACGGCTACGGCACGGGAATAGCGATGGCCATGCACTTGCCTGGTGGACGCCACTTCTTCATCGGCGTGGATCGGGACAGGCCCCTCCCCAAGAACATGCGCAACGTGACGCGCATCGTGGCTGACCTGCAGTTGTTTGCCGTGCATGCGCAGGACGCGGCCTTCAGGATCTTCACGCCGAATCCGCCCAAGCCATTGGACGCACCATCGCTCACACCACGCGAACTCGAAGCTCTGCGCTGGACGATGGAGGGGAAGACCGCCTGGGAAGTCGGCACCATCATGAGCATCTCCGAACGCACGGCAGTCTTGCACTTACAGAATTCCATGCACAAGCTCGCATGCGTGAACAAGCATCAGGCGGTGCTGAAGGCGATCCGCCTCGGGCTGCTGAACTAGAAATCCTTCGGGTTGGTGCCCGGCCTGCCGGGCATTCAGGTAGTGCCTTTGCCTGCCAGTCAAGGCCTCAAGCGTGCCTACGACCCTGTAAGACCTGACAGTGTCCGATCAGACTGCTAGCTGTTTCAATGCTTCTACAGGGGCAATCAACAGCATTTAGCAGGTAGGCAGACATGAATTCCATTCTGAAGATCGTATCGGCGTTGAAGGCGTTGTCGCTCCCTAAGACACAGAGCGCAGACGATTCGTGCTCCGAATTCGTGCCAATGGTTGAGCTGTGCTTCGATCAATTTAAGTCCGTCGTCGGTGGCAGTGGTTCGACAACGGACGGAACTCCGCGCGGTGGTTGGTGAACTTCGGCGCCTCGACGACTTGAAGATTCCACTCACCTTGACAGATTAGTTTGAAGCGATGGTCGAAGCCATCGTTTACCCAAGACCCTCCACAATCAGCCCATCCAGTTCCGGGAAAATCGCTCACGCGATGGAAGCGCTTACTGAAGCTGATTGACTCTTGGGGTGCCGACGGCCTCCGTCGGCACCCCGTTCTTTTTTGATGGGTCTTGGAAATACTGCCGATGCCGCGTAGCGAGTGCCCGCACTCCCGCGGCATTTGTCGTTTCAGGCGGGGCGGGTCGCGTGTTCGAGCTGGGTGAGCCAGTGCATCGCATGTGCCATGCTCTCGCCGCACATCTCGCGGGATGGCTGCAGGCCGGCGCAGAAGGCGGGGCGGCTGCGGTGGCCGAAGATGCGACAGCGCATGTCGGCATCGAGCTGGACGCAGGGAACGCCGGCCGGCTTGCCGTCGGGCATGCCGGGGATCGGACTGGTGATCGACGGGGCGATGCAGCAGGCGCCGCAGCCAGGGCGGCACGTCGCGGCAAGGGCAGTGCTGCGGTTCGCGGGTTCGGGCAGGAGGGCCGGCATGCGCGGATTGTCCTCGCTGGTGGCGCGCGCGCGCGAGGCCGCCTAAAATCCCGGTTTCCCCCACCCGTCTCCGCGTGGCGTGATCCTGGTCGATCGCGCGGCGCGTCGCAGCGCGGGCTACCCCTTCGATCCGGCCGTGACGGTTCGGGTCATGCGCAGTGAGTTGCCGGTGATCTACCCCCAGGAATTCGACGTCATCGTGGTCGGCGGCGGCCATGCCGGCACCGAGGCCGCGCTCGCCGCGGCGCGCATGGGCAGCGCGACGCTGCTGCTGACGCACAACATCGAGACGCTGGGGCAGATGAGCTGCAATCCGTCGATCGGCGGCATCGGCAAGGGTCACCTGGTCAAGGAGGTCGATGCGCTGGGCGGCGCCATGGCGGCGGCGACGGACGAGTCGGGCATCCAGTTCCGCATCCTCAACGGCTCGAAGGGGCCGGCCGTTCGCGCGACACGCGCCCAGGCCGATCGCATCCTCTACAAGGCGGCCATCCGGCATCGCCTCGAGAACCAGCCCAACCTGTGGTTGTTCCAGCAGGCGGTCGACGATCTGGTGGTGGAGTCGGCGGACGGCGTCGAGCGCGTGACTGGCGCGATCACGCAATCCGGCATCACATTCCGCGGGCGCACGGTTGTTCTGACGGCCGGCACGTTCCTTGACGGCAAGATCCACATGGGGCTGCAGAACTACAGCGCCGGTCGGGCAGGGGATCCGCCGGCGCAACGCCTGTCCGCGCGGCTGAAGGAACTGAAGTTGCCGCAGCGCCGGCTCAAGACGGGCACGCCGCCGCGCATCGACGGCCGCTCCATCGACTTCTCGCAGCTGGTGGAGCAGCCGGGCGACGGCATGCCCGACGCCGACGGCCGCGTCACGACGGCGATGCCGGTGTTCAGCTTCATGGGCAACGCGGCGCAGCATCCGCGCCAGATGCCATGCTGGATCACCAACACCAATGCCCGCACGCACGAGATCATCCGCTCCGGTTTCGACCGCAGCCCGATGTTCACCGGCGTCATCGAAGGGGTGGGGCCGCGCTATTGCCCCAGCATCGAGGACAAGGTCAATCGCTTCGCCGACAAGGACTCGCACCAGATCTTCCTGGAGCCCGAAGGCCTCACGACGAACGAGTTCTACCCGAATGGCATCTCCACCTCGCTGCCCTTCGACATCCAGCTGGCCGCCGTTCGTTCGATGGCTGGACTGGCCAACGCGCACATCCTGCGTCCGGGCTACGCGATCGAATACGACTACTTCGATCCACGCGAGCTGAAGAGCACCTTCGAGACGCGAGCGATCTCCGGCCTGTTCTTCGCCGGCCAGATCAACGGCACCACCGGCTATGAAGAAGCGGCGGCGCAAGGACTGTTCGCCGGCGCCAACGCCTCGCTGCACGCGGCCGGCCGCGCCGACGGCTTCGTCCTTCGGCGCGACCAGGCGTACCTGGGCGTGCTGGTGGATGATCTGATCACCAAGGGCGTCACCGAGCCGTACCGCATGTTCACGAGTCGTGCCGAGTTCCGGCTCCAGCTGCGCGAAGACAACGCCGACCTGCGGCTGACGGAGCTCGGCCGCCAGCTGGGCCTGGTCGACGATGCCCGCTGGACGCACTTCAACCGCAAGCGCGATGCGCTGGCGCGCGAAACCGAGCGGCTGCGTTCGACCTGGGTGCACCCCAACAACCTGCCCGCAGCCGATGCGGAACGCCTGCTCGGAAAGGCCCTGGAGCACGAGCACTCGTTGACGGACCTGCTACGCCGACCTGGTATCGGCTTCGACACCGTCGTCGAGGCAACCGCAATCGCGCGGCCCACAGTCGATGTTTCACGTGAAACACTGAGCCAGGAACTCGGCACCCAGCTGGCCGCCGAAGTGATCGAACAACTCGAGATCGCTACCAAGTACGCCGGCTACATCGACAAGCAGAACGAGGAAGTCAGTCGCGCCCAAGGCCTGGAAGAGCTCGTGCTGCCCGCTGAGCTGGACTACAACCAGGTCACCGCGCTGTCCTTCGAGGTGCGCCAGAAGCTGACGCAGCACCGCCCGCAAACGCTGGGACAGGCAACCCGGATCTCCGGTGTCACGCCCGCCGCGATCTCGCTCCTGCTCGTCCATCTCAAGAAGAAGCGCTTCAAGGGCTTCTCGAATCCCAACTCCTCTCCCGCCGAACATGCCGCCTGAATACGGTGACCCGTCCCGCCTGGACGGTCAACTCGAGGCCCTTGCCCCCCGATTGGGATTGACGCTGACGGCGACGGAACGCGAGCGGCTGCTGGCCTACATGGCCCTGATCCAGCGTTGGACCAAGGTCTACAACCTGACCGCTGTCCGCAACACCGGCGAGATGTTCACGCACCACCTGCTCGACTGCCTCGCGGTCGTCCTGCCTTTGCGTGCGGGCACCGGCGCCGCAGGGCAGGGGAGCCTCCGGGTGCTGGACGTCGGCAGTGGCGCCGGGCTGCCGGGCGTCATCCTCGCGTTGCTCAACCCGTCATGGCAGGTCACATGCGTCGACGCGGTTGCCAAGAAGGCGGCCTTCATCCGCCAGTCCGCCGTCGAACTCGGACTGGCGAACCTGCATGGCATCCATGGCCGAGTGGAGGCCCCGGGCACCTTCAAGACGCCAGAGTTCGACCTGATCACCTCGCGCGCCTTCGCTTCGATCCTGGACTTCACCACGCTCACCCGCCCGCTGCTCGCGGTTGGTGGCCAATGGGCGGCGATGAAGGCCAACCTGTCCGCGCACGAGCAGGCGGAGATTCCGCCGGACGTCGAGATGTTTCACGTGGAACAACTCGAAGTGCCGGAATTGAACGAAAAACGCTGCCTCGTGTGGCTCCGGCCCCAGTAATGCGCTGACGACTCGGCGCAGCAGCCCCGACAATAGCCACAGGCACCACAGCGCTTTCACCGGTCATCCATGGCGAGAATTTTCTGCATTGCGAATCAGAAGGGCGGCGTCGGCAAGACCACCACCACGGTGAATCTGGCGGCCGGCCTGGTGCTCGTCGGCCAGCGCGTGCTCCTGGTCGATCTCGACCCGCAAGGCAACGCCACGATGGGTTCCGGCATCCAGAAGCGCGAACTGCCCCTCACCGTCTACGACGTCCTGCTGGAAAGCGCGACGATCCAGGAAGCAGCCCAACGCTCCACCAGTGGCGGCTACGACGTGCTGGGCGCGAACCGCGAATTGGCGGGCGCCGAGGTCGAGCTGGTGGCCCTGGAGCGTCGCAACGAACGGCTCCGGCGCGCGCTGAAAGCCGTTTCCGACGACTACGACTTCGTCCTGATCGACTGCCCGCCCTCGCTGAACCTGCTCACCCTCAACGGCTTGTGCAGCGCCCACGGGGTCATCGTGCCGATGCAGTGCGAGTACTTCGCGCTGGAAGGGGTGTCCGACCTGGTCAACACGATCAAGCAGGTCCACGCCAACCTCAACCGCGACCTGGAGCTGATCGGCCTCCTGCGGGTGATGTTCGATCCGCGCATCACGCTGCAGGTGAACGTCAGCGACCAGCTCAAGGCGCACTTCGGCGACAAGGTGTTCAACACCGTGATCCCGCGCAACGTCCGCCTCGCCGAGGCTCCCAGCTACGGCCAGCCGGGCGTCGTCTGGGATCCGACTTCACGTGGCGCCGTCGCCTTCATCGAGTTCGCGCGCGAGATGGTCGAGCGCGAGAACAGCCCGGCGCTGGCCGCTCGCTGACCGGGTTCAGGGCTCGACGTTCGGGTCGCGCAATAGCTCGCGCAAGGGTCCGAACGTCCACGAGCGCAACGCCATCACGGCGGTGAACCCGCGCTTGTGCGCCTGCGGCAGGCGCTGGTCGGCGAGGTGCTGCTGGGCGAAATCCTGGGCCACGCGCTGCAGCCGCTCCTGGAACACCTTGGCCATGGGCAGGCTGATGTGGCCATGTACCAGGCTCACCATCTCGCACTCGCCGTTGAACCCGCCCGAGAAGTAGTCGACCACGCCGTGGTCGCGGAAGAACTGCATCACCGGCCCGTTCGAGCGCCAGCGAAACGTCTTGGCCACCTTCAGCCGGTAGCGGTTCAGCGGCTTCAGATCGATGATGCCGAGCCGGTCGAGCTGGGTCAGGTGACGCACCGCCTCGGCATCGGTGAACGCGTACATGCCCATGATCTGCTCGTAGGGCCACTGGCTCAGCGTGCACAGCGCCATCACCAGCAGGCGCTTGTCGCCGACGACCGCGCGCTCCTGCTCCAGCGTCAGCTCGTCGCGCAGCAATTCCAGGTCGGCCACCTTGCGCGCCAGTTCCGAGAAGTCGCACTTGAGCACGCGGCAGATCTCGTCGATCCGCTTCAGGGGCATGTCCCCCTTGGCGAACATGCGCTTGACGCTCGATTCGGCCAGGCCAAGCTCGCGCCCCAGCTCGGCGTAGGTGAGGCGGGCGAGTTTCAGCTCGCTCTTGAGGACGTTGACGATCTCGGCAGTGGTGCTCATGGCGGACGGGCTGAAAGTATCTGCGGACGATACCTCACGACGCGACGGTCGGGACTCGTCGCAATCCCGTTGTCGTGCAGGCGGGCGCCGACCACCATCGCGATTCCTCAACCGCGGATGTTTCACATGAAGCCCCCCTCTGCCTTGCGCGCCATTTCGGCCTTGCTCATCGCCTTCGCCGCCGTCGGGCCCGCGCGCGCCCAACGATCGCCCAGCGAGATCAGCGAAGCCTCGCTGGTGCCCGTGGCGATCTCGGTGACGCTGCCGGTCGTCCTGGTCGCGGGCGTCGGCTCCGTCGTGGTGACCGGCGTGCAGGCGAGCGCGGAAGGCACCGTCTGGGTGGTCGAGAACGTCGCCGACGGCGTGAAGGGCAGCATCTGTTTCGCCGGCCACGTGGTCGGAGGCGTGTCGGTTGCGGTGGGCACGGTGATCACCGTCACCGCGGTGGCCACCGGCATGGTGCTCAGCGCCGCCGGCCATGTGATCGCGTTCATCCCGAACGAGATCGGCCGCTCCCTGTCGTACAACCAGCGGGTGTCGCGATGAGCCGCGCCGCACGTTGGCTGCGCGGCGTGCTGGGCGCGCTCGCGATCGCCTCGCCCGCGGCCTGGGCCGGCCAGGCCTGCGACGCGACGCCGCCCGACACGCTCGGCATGACCCGGGCCCTGGGCCTGGCCGAGCGCGTCCAGCAGCGCCTGGACGCCACCGACGCGCAGGTCGTGATCATCGCGCGCGCCGGCCAGGACCTGCGCAAGTACGGCCTGACCTGGTCGCACCTTGCGTTCGCCTACCGCGAGGGGCCCGCCGCCGTCCCGGCCTGGCAGGCACCGACCGGTGCCGCGCTGTTCGACGGGCCGCCTGCGCCGCGTCCGCCGCGCAGCACCTGGCGCATCGCGCACAAGCTCAACCAGTGCGGCACCGCGGAGGCGGCCGTCTTCCGCCAGGGCCTGGCCGAATTCTTCCTCGACACGCCGTTCCGCTACGAGGCCGCCTTCGTCGTCCCGGCCCCCGAGGTGCAGGCCGCGCTGATGCAGGTGCTGACCGACGACCGCCGCCTCGTGCAATGGCACACGCCGGCCTACAGCGTCGTCGCCTACCCGTGGTCGACGCGCTACCAGCAGAGCAACCAGTGGGCGCTCGAGACGCTGGCCGGCTCGCTCGATCCCGCGGCCAGCACGCGCGAGCGCGCGCAGGCGTGGCTGCAGTTGCACGACTACCAGCCCACGGTGCTCCACATCGACGCGCTCACCCGCCTCGGCGGCCGCATCACCCGCGCCAACGTCGCCTTCGACGACCACCCGAACTCGAAGCGCTTCAGCGACAACATCGAGACGGTGACGGTCGAATCGATGTTCGACTGGCTGCAGCGCGAGCAACTCGCCGGCACGCCCACGGTGGTGCGATGACCCCCGCGAACGGCAGCGAAACCGAGGGTGTCGCCGCAGGCGCGGGGCAGGGGCTGCGGCTACAGTCGGCACAACGTCCGCAGACCTCCACCTCCATGAGCCAAGCCCATCCCAGCCAGTTCGCGCTTCTCTCGCAACGCCGCTTCGCGCCGTTCTTCTGGACGCAGTTCTTCGGCGCGGGCAACGACAACGTCCTGAAGTTCGCGTTCACGGTGCTGGTCACCTACCAGCTCAACGTATCGTGGCTGCCGCCCGAGAAGGCCGGCCTCGTCATCAGCGCCGTGTTCATCCTGCCGTTCGTGCTGCTGTCGGCCACCAGCGGGCAGCTGGCCGACAAGTACGACAAGGCGCGCGTGATGCGCTTCATCAAGTCGTTCGAGATCCTGATCATGGCGCTCGCCATCTGGGGCTTCGTCGCGCAGCAGGTGGTGGTGCTGCTTCTGTGCCTGTTCCTGATGGGCGTGCACTCCACGCTGTTCGGCCCGGTGAAGTACGCCTACCTGCCACAGCACCTCGACGACCACGAGATCACCGGCGGCAACGGCATGGTCGAGATGGGCACCTTCGTCGCGATCCTGCTGGGCCAGCTCGCCGGCGGCCTGCTCGTCGTGGTGCCCGGCGTGGGCCCGGCGCTCGCCGGGGGCACCTGCCTCGCGATCGCGGTCATCGGCCGGCTGACGGCGCAGGCCATTCCCGCGTCGCCGCCGCACGACGACCAGCTCAGGATCAACTGGAATCCGGTCACCGAGACGCTGCGCAACCTGAAGCTGGCGCGCACCGACATCGTGGTGTTCCGGTCGCTGCTGGGCATCTCGTGGATGTGGTTCTTCGGCGCGACGTTCCTGTCGCAGTTCCCGTCGTTCGCCAAGGACGTGCTGCACGGCGACGTGCATGTGGCGTCGCTGCTGCTGGTGCTGTTCTCCGTGGGCGTGGGCATCGGCTCGCTGCTGTGCGAGGTGCTGTCGCGCCGCCAGGTGGAAATCGGCCTCGTGCCGCTGGGCGCCATCGGCATGAGCATCTTCGCGATCGACCTGTACTTCTCGGTGAGCCATCTCGCGGCGCCGGCGAGCGCGCTGTGGGGCCTGTCCGGCTTCGTCCACCAGGGCCAGCACGTGCGGCCCATGATCGACCTGTTCATGCTCTCGCTCAGCGCCGGCCTCTACAGCGTGCCGATGTACGCACTCGTGCAGATGCGGGCGCTCCCCAGCCACCGGGCCCGCATCATTGCCGCCAACAACATCCTGAACGCGCTGTTCATGATCGCCAGCTCGCTGATCGCCGGCGCGCTCCTGCACTTCGGCGTGAGCATCGGCGGCGTGTTCCTGATCACCGGCATCGCCAACGCCGTCGTGGCGGGCTACATCTTCTGCCTGGTGCCGGAGTACCTGCTGCGCTTCGTCGCCTTCGTCCTCACGCGCACCGTCTACCGCTTCCGGATCCGGGGCGACGCCAACATTCCCGCCACCGGGCCGGCCATCGTGGTGTGCAACCACGTGAGCTTCGTCGACCCGGTGCTGCTGATGGCGGCCAGCCCGCGCCCGATCCGCTTCCTCATGGACGCGCGCATCTTCCGCACGCCGGGACTGGGCCTGTTCTTCCGTCTTGCCAAGGCGATTCCCATCGCGCCCAGGAACGACGATCCGGCCGCCTACGAGGCCGCCTTCGTCGCGGCCGACCAGGTGCTGGCCGAGGGCGACCTGCTGGGCATCTTCCCCGAGGGCGGCATCACCAGCGACGGCACCTTGAAGCCGTTCAAGGGCGGCGTCATGCGCATCCTCGAGACGCGCCCGGTGCCGGTGATCCCGCTCGCGCTGCAGAACCTGTGGGGCTCGTTCTTCTCGCGCGTGGAAGGCGCTGCCATGAGCAAGCCGTTCCGCCGCGGGCTGTTCAGCAAGGTGGGCCTGAACGTGGGCCCGCAGATCGCGGCCGACGCGGTCACGCCCGAGGGCCTGCATCACGAAGTGGGGCAGCTGCTCGCCACCAAGGTCATCTAGTCCAAAACGAGCGGGCGCGCGCCGCCAGCGCTCGACCGGCCCGCCAACCCGACGAGTCGAGCAGGCTCGCCACGACGCGCGTCTTCCACGCGATCCAGCGCACGTAGGCGCGCGCGAACCAGCCCAGGCGCATCAGCTGCGGCTGCGTCAGCATGAACAGCCGCGCGACCACCGCGGTGCCCAGGATCTTCGCCGCAAGCAGGATCGCGATGCCCACGGCGACGCGGCCCACGCCCACCAGCCACAACGCGCCGATCTTGATGGGCAGCAACGCCAGCGCCGGCACGAACAGCACGGCGAACGCGATGCGCGGACCCAGGCCCTCGATGCGCCGCTCCAGCCGCCGCACGCCGGCCCGGCGCGCGAGGCTGGCCAACGCGCGAGCGAGGGGAGTCCAGCCCCATTCCTCGAACAGGATCAGCAGCGCGAGCAGCCAGCGAACCGGCCGCTTGATGGCGCTCCAGACGGCTTGCAACGGTGTGGACATGGGAATCGCAGCTTACCCAGGGTGGTATGAGGACGACGGCCGCACACCATTAACGTCGACTTAACAATGCGTCGGGGCCGCATGGCCTACCATCCACGTTTTCGTCTCTCCCAACCATCATGCAGCAACGTCCCCATGCATTCGCCACCGTGCGCGCCTCGAGTGTGGCGTCCCTGACGGCCGCCCTGCTAACCACGCTTTCCGCGTGCGGAGGCGGCGGCAATAGTACCGGCGGAACGCCCACCGCCACGGTAACGGCGATGGTCGCCAGCGCCCCCAAGTACGCCGGAACCGCGACCGTGACGATCAATGGGACGGGCCTCGACAGCACGCTGGCCGTCACCTCGTCCATCTGCACGAACATGGCGCTGCAATCGGGCAGCACCGCCACGACCGCCACCTACACCTGCACGGTCAGCGGCGGTCTCACCGGCTCCGTCATCGCGAAGTCCAACGGCACGCAGGTCGGCCAAGCCACGCTCACCGTGCCGGCGCCGATCGTCACGATGATGGTCAACAACGGCCTGAGCGCCGTCGGCAACATCCTCATCACGCTCGCGCCGGACAAGGCGCCGAAGACAGTCGACAACTTCCTGCACTACGTCAACACGGGCTGGTACAACAACACGATCTTCCATCGCGTCGTCACCGGCTTCGTCATGCAGGGTGGGGGCTACGCGCCGCAGATCACGAACACGGATCTGACCCAGGCCACGCTCAAGTCAGGCACGTTCGCACCGATCGCCGTCGAAGCGACCGGCATCAGCAACGTGTCGGGGACGATCTCGATGGCCAACGCCAACACATCGACGAACACGGTCACCACGACGTCGCAGTTTTTCTTCAACCTGGGCAACAACACGAGCCTCGACGGCAGCTACCCGGCGTTCGGCTCGATCACGGGCGGCTCGACGGTCGTGCAGGCGATCCTCGCGGCCCCCGCGCAGTGCGTGAACAACACGGCCGCCCTCACGGTCGACTGCCTGCCGATCCCGAACGCGGTCGTCACTTCGGCAACGCAGACGCAGTAAGCCCCGTGCAGGCGCCCGGCCGGCGAGAGTGGGCCGTGCGCGTGCGGCAAGTGCTCTAGACCCCTCGCGCGCGGTCGCGCGCGAAGCTCACGCGGAACTCGGCGAAGCGGCCTTCGTCGAGCGATGCGCGCACCTCGCGCATCAGGTTCACGTAGTAGTGCAGGTTGTGGATGGTGTTGAGCATCGGACCCAGCATCTCGCCGCAACGATCCAGGTGGTGCAGGTACGCGCGGCTGAAGTTGCCGCAGGTGTAGCAGTTGCAGCTCGCGTCCACCGGCGATTCGTCGCTCTTGTGGCGCGCGTTGCGCACCTTCAGGTCGCCGAAGCGCGTGAACAGGTGGCCGTTGCGCGCGTTGCGGGTGGGCATCACGCAGTCGAACATGTCCACGCCGTGGGTCACGCCGTGGATCAGGTCTTCCGGCGTGCCCACGCCCATCAGGTAGCGCGGCTTGTGCGCCGGCAGGCGGTGCGGCGTGTGGGCTACAAGGCGCTGCATGTCCTCCTTGGGCTCGCCCACCGAGACGCCGCCGATCGCGTAGCCGGGGAAGTCCATCGCCACGAGCGCGTCGAGCGAGAACTCGCGCAGCGACTCGAACATGCCGCCCTGCACGATGCCGAACAGCGCGTTGGGATTCTCCAGCCGCGCGAACTCGTCGCGGCAGCGCGCGGCCCAGCGCAGCGACAGCTCCATCGACAGCCGCGCCTCGCGCTCGGTGGTGAGCACGCCCTTGGTCTCGTAGGGCGTGCACTCGTCGAACTGCATGACGATGTCGGAGTTGAGCACCGTCTGGATCTGCATGCTGGTCTCGGGCGTCAGGAACAGCTTGTCGCCGTTGACGGGCGAGGCGAAGCGCACGCCTTCCTCCGAGATCTTGCGCATCTCCCCGAGCGACCACACCTGGAAGCCGCCGGAGTCGGTCAGGATCGGCGCCTTCCAGGCCTCGAACCTGTGCAGTCCGCCGAACTGCGCCATCACGTCCAGGCCGGGGCGCATCCACAGGTGGAAGGTGTTGCCCAGGATGATCTCGGCGCCCATCTCCTCGAGCGAACGGGGGAGCACGCCCTTGACGGTGCCGTAGGTGCCCACCGGCATGAACACGGGGGTCTGCACCACGCCGTGGTTCAGCGTGAGCTGCCCGCGGCGGGCGAGGGCGTCGGTGCCCAGGATCTCGAATTTCAGCATGTCGCCATTGTCGCCGCCCAACGGGAACGGGCGGCGCGAAAGACTCGCGCCGCCCGTCGGGCCTGCGGTCAGGCGCGGATGCTGGAGGTCATCCGCGCCGGAGGATCAGCCCAGTTCGCCGACGACCGCCTTGTGGCTCTGGCGCCATTGGGCGAGCTCGGCCTTCACGTCGGCGCGGGTGCGGCCGGCGTACTGGGTCTGCGGCACGACCGTCACGGCAGGCGCCTCGGCGCGTTCGCCGACGGTCTTCAGCTGGCCTTCGGCCTGCAGGTTGCGCGTCTCGGCGACGACGGATTCACGGGTGCGTCCGGACTGCGCGGCTTGATCCGCCTGGGCGGCGAGGCTCTTGCCCTGGAGCGTCTCGGCGCGGTCGATTTCCTGGGCCATGGCGCCAACGGCAGTGGCGGCGAGCAGGGCGGCGGCGATGACTTGACGAACTTGCATGATGAACTTCTTTCTTCAACAGTTTGAGGATGTCCGGCGGCTTGCCTTCAGGGCTTCCGCCGGGCCTCGGTGATGCGTTGTGTGTGTCTGCGCTTCATCGATGGATTCACTGTATTCCTGACGTCCTTGGGGATAAACAGGCAGTCATAGAATTGTTTATTGAAGTTTCAGGAAGAATCAGATGGATCAGCTGCGCGCCATGCGGGTTTTCGCCCGTGTCATCGATGCCGGCGGCTTCGCCAAGGCGGCCACCGCGATGGACATCGCGCCGGCGGTCGCCACCCGGCTGGTCGCCGAGCTCGAGGAGCACCTCGGCGCCCGCCTGATCAACCGCACCACGCGCCGGCTGGCGCTCACCGACGTCGGCGAGGACTACCTCGAGCGGGTGCGCAACATCCTCAGCGAGGTGGACGATGCCGAGGCCGTGGCCGGCATCGCCACCGCCGAGGCGCGCGGCCGGCTCAGCGTGCTGGTGCCGCCCGGGTTCGCCGTGCACCAGCTCGCCAAGCACCTGCCACGCTTCCGGGCGCTGCATCCGAAGGTGACGTTGGAGCTGACCGTCAGCGCCTCGGTGGAGACGCCCGACGAGAACCACGACGTGACGATCATCGTGCAGCGCGCGCGGCCCATCGAGGGCGCGTTCATCGCGCGTCACGTCGCCACGTCGGAGGTGATCCTGTGCGCGACGCCGGAATACCTGGCCCAGCACGGCCGCCCGCTGCATCCGCGCGACCTGGCCCACCACGACACGCTGATGCCGTCCCCGCCAAGCGAGCAGCGGGAGCTGACCTTCAAGCCGGCCTGGGGCGACGGCGATCCGGAGGTGGTGGAGTTGCGCGCGCTGCCGCCGCTGATGACCACGCACAGCGACACGCTCTACGCCGCCGCGCTGGCGGGCCTGGGCATCGCGGGCCTGCCGTCGTTCATGGCCGAGGACGCGTTGATGGAACAGGCGCTGGAACGCGTGCTGCCGCAATGGCTCATGCAGACGGTGACGCTGTTCGCCGCGATGCCCACGCGCAAGCACGTGCCGATGCGCACCCGCGCGTTCGTCGATTTCCTGGTCGCCACCTTCGGCCAGAGCAAGCGCGATCCGTGGCTGGCCGCGGCGGGCTGCGAGAGCTGCTGAAGTTCAGCTCTCGACGCGGTCGAGAAGCATCGCGTCGCCGTAGCTGAAGAACCGGTAGCGCTGCGCGATCGCGTGCGCGTACAGCGCGCGGATGCGCTCCATGCCCGAGAACGCGCTCACCAGCATCATCAGCGTGCTCCTGGGCAGGTGGAAGTTGGTCACCAGCCGGTCGACCACCTGGAAGCGGTAGCCGGGCGTGATGAAGATGCGCGTCTCGCCCGGACCGGCCTGCAGCGAGCCCGGCGCGCCGGCCTGGCGCGCCGCCTCGGCCGCCGACTCGAGCGCGCGGACGGTGGTGGTGCCGATGGCCACGACGCGTCCGCCCGCGGCGCGCGTGCGCAGCACCGCGTCGACGGTGGCCTGCGGCACGTCGAACCATTCGGTGTGCATCTGGTGCTCGTCCAGCTTCTCGCTGCGCACCGGCTGGAACGTGCCCGCGCCCACATGCAGCGTGACGCGCGCCGACTGCACGCCGCGCGCGGCGATCTCGGCCAGCAGCGCATCGTCGAAATGCAGCGCCGCGGTGGGCGCGGCCACGGCGCCGGGACGGTCGGCGAACACGGTCTGGTAGCGCCGCACGTCGTCGGCCTCGTCGGCGTGCGTGATGTAGGGCGGCAGCGGCACGTGGCCGTGCTGCTCCAGCAACGCGAAGACGTCGCCGGGGAAGCGCAGGTGGAACATCGAGCCCTCCGGGCCGCAGCGGCCCAGCACCTGCGCCTCGAAGCTCGTGCCGGCCGCGGCGTCGCCGAACGTGAGCGCGGTGCCGGCCTTGGGCGACTTGCTGGCGCGGATGTGGGCCCAGGCCTCGTTCGGCGGCAGCACGCGCTCGACCAGCACTTCGACGCCGCCCCCGGTGGCCTTGGTGCCGAACAGGCGCGCCTTGATCACGCGGGTGTCGTTGAACACCAGCAGGTCGCCCGCGTTCAGCAGGCCGGGGAACTCCCGGAAGATGCGGTCGGCGAACGGCGTCGACGTGCCATCGAGCAGGCGCGAGGCGCTGCGCTCGGCCGCCGGATGCTGCGCGATCAGCTCGTCGGGCAGCTCGAAATCGAAATCGCCGAGGCGATGCTCGCCGGAAGGCGGCGGCAGGTGGACGGCATCGCGGGCCGCCGCGACGTTCTCGTCGACCACGCCTGCCTCAGGTGGAGGCGTGGACAGTGGCGTCCTGCGGCTTGTCGGACTTGTCCCAGGCCCACGCGAAGGCCAGGCTCACGCCGAAGACGGCAACCATCAGGAACACGAAACGGGCAATGAGGCGCATGTTGGACAGCTGAGGGAAGGGGCCGACCGAGCGGCAGTCGATATTGTCAGGCAACTGGCGAGCCACGTTGGTATCGGCTTGTACGTCGCTGTGCGGATTCGTTCGTTTTGGCCGATTCGCGCACCGGGAAACAACACGGCAGGCGCGAGAATGCCCCGCATGTCCAGCAAGCCCGCCGATGGCGCCACCGACAAGGCCGAACTGAGCGCCCCGCAAAGGGCGCTGCAGCGGCTGGGCCTCGTGCGCGCCATCGATCTCGCGCTGCACCTGCCGCTGCGCTACGAGGACGAGACGCAGGTCACGCCCATCGCCCGCGCCTACCCGGGCGAGAAGGTGCAGGTCGAGGGCACCGTGCTCGAATCGCGCGTGGAGCAGCGCGGCCGGCGCCAGTTCATCGCCAAGATCGTCGACGAGTCGGACGCCGAGCTGGTGCTGCGCTTCCTCAACTTCTATCCCTCGCACCAGAAGACCTTCGCTCCGGGCCAGCGCGTGCGCGTGCGCGGCGAGATCCGCGGCGGCTTCCTCGGGCGCGAGATGGTGCACCCCAGCTTCAAGGCGGTGGTGCCGGGCGCGCCGCTGCCGCCGTCGCTGACGCCGGTCTACCCGACCACGGCGCAGCTGCCCCAGCCCTACCTGCGCAAGGTGATCGCCAGCAGCCTGGCGCGGGCGCCGCTGCAGGAGGTGCTGCCGCCGCAGGTGATTCCCGAGGGGCTGCCGTCGCTGCGGGTGGCGGTGGAGACGCTGCATCACCCGCCGCCGGACGTGTCGCTGCACGAGCTCGAGGCCGGCAGCCACCCGGCCGCGCAACGCCTGAAGTTCGAGGAGCTGCTCGCGCAGCAGCTGTCGCAGCTGGCCTCGCGCGCGGAACGCGCGCTGCTGCGCGCGCCCGAGATCGTGCCGCGCAGCGGCGGCCTGCACGAGAAACTGCTGGGCGTGCTGCCCTTCGGCCTTACCGGCGCGCAGCGGCGCGTGGTCGACGAGATCGTCGCCGACCTCGCCGGCCCGCGCCCGATGCATCGCCTGCTGCAGGGCGACGTGGGCGCCGGCAAGACCGTGGTGGCCGCGCTCGCGGCCGCCGTGGCGATGGACGCCGGCTGGCAGTGCGCGCTGATGGCGCCCACCGAGATCCTGGCCGAGCAGCACTTCGCCAAGCTCGTCCAGTGGCTGGAGCCGCTGGGCATCGAGGTGGCCTGGCTCAGCGGCAGCCGCAAGGGCAAGGCCCGGGCGAAGGCGCTGGAGCAGGCGGCGAGCGGCGCGGCCCGGCTCATCGTGGGCACGCACGCGGTCATCCAGGAAGGCGTGGAGTTCGCCCGGCTGGGGCTGGCCATCGTCGACGAGCAGCACCGCTTCGGCGTGCAGCAGCGCCTGGCGCTGCGGCGCAAGCTCGCCATCGAGGGGTTGGAGCCGCACCTGCTCATGATGACGGCCACACCCATTCCCCGCACGCTGGCGATGACCTACTTCGCCGACCTGGACGTCAGCACCATCGACGAGCTGCCGCCCGGCCGCACCCCCATCGTCACGCGCGTGTTCGCCGACACCCGCCGGCCCGACGTGGTGGAACGCATCCGCGACGACATCGCCGCCGGACGGCAGGTCTACTGGGTGTGTCCGCTGATCGAGGAGTCGGAGGACGCCGAGAACGCCGCCGCCGAATTCGCCGGCCGCGCCGAGCCGCTGACGCTGCAGAACGTCACCGACACCCACGCCGCGCTCGCCGCCGCGTTGCCCGGCGTGAACGTGGGGCTGCTGCACGGGCGCATGAAGGCGGCCGACAAGGCCGCGGTGATGGCGCAGTTCAAGTCCGGTGCGCTGCCGGTGCTGGTGGCCACCACGGTCATCGAGGTGGGCGTGGACGTGCCCAACGCCAGCCTGATGGTGATCGAGCACGCCGAGCGCTTCGGCCTGGCCCAGCTGCACCAGCTGCGCGGCCGGGTGGGGCGCGGCAGCGCCGCCAGCGTGTGCGTGCTGCTGTACGCGCCGCCGCTGTCGCTGGTGGGCAAGGAGCGGCTGAAGGCGATGGCCGAGACCACCGACGGCTTCGAGATCGCCCGGCGCGACCTGCAGATCCGCGGCCCGGGCGAGTTCATGGGTGCCCGCCAGTCGGGCGACCAGCTGCTGCGCTTCGCCGACCTGGAGGAGGACGCGCCGCTGCTGGCGCACGTGCGACGCGCGGCGCCGGAGCTGCTGGCGCGGGCGCCCGGCGCCGCGTCGGCCCACGTCGAACGCTGGCTCGGCGGCAAGCTGGAATGGATGAAGGCATAGCACGCGCCTAGGCATTGCCCTCGATTCGCCAGCAGCGCCGATAGCGTATAAAAGCGATGGACAGCAGCCACAATAGAGGAGATGCTGTTTCGTCCCGGCGCTGCCGCTCGAACGTCCCCACGGGAGTTCGAGGGAGCGACGGATCCGGCTTCGCCGGGCCGTTCGCGGCCGGCCCCTCGGGGGCAGCGAGCGCCAGCGAGCGTGGGGCTCCATTTCTGCCATGACTCTCACCGAACTGCGCTACATCGTCGCGGTCGCCCGCGAGCGCCACTTCGGCCGCGCCGCCGAGGCGTGCTTCGTGTCGCAGCCCACGCTGTCGGTGGCCATCAAGAAGCTCGAGGAGGAGCTCGACGTCAAGATCTTCGAGCGCGGCAGCAACGAGGTGAGCCTCACGGCGCTGGGCACGGCCATCGTGCGCCAGGCGCAGAGCGTCATCGAGCAGGCGGCGGCCATCAAGGAGATCGCCAAGCGCGGCCAGGATCCGTTGTCCGGCCCGCTGAAGCTGGGCATCATCTACACGATCGGGCCGTACCTGCTGCCGCAGCTCGTGCGCCATGCCATCGAGCTGACGCCGCAGATGCCGCTGATGCTGCAGGAGAACTTCACCGTCAAGCTGCTGGACATGCTGCGCACCGGCGAGCTCGATTGCGCGATCATGGCCGAACCCTTTCCCGACAGCGGCCTGGCCATCGCGCCGCTGTACGACGAGCCCTTCGTCGTGGCCGTGCCTCGAGGGCACAAACTGGCGAGCGAAAGGGCGATCTCGTCGGAGCGGCTGAAGCAGGAGACCATGCTGCTGCTGGGCACCGGCCATTGCTTCCGCGACCACGTGCTGGAGGTGTGCCCCGAGTTCGCCCGCTTCTCCAACGACGCCGAGGGCATCCGCAAGAGCTTCGAGGGCTCGTCGCTGGAGACCATCAAGCACATGGTGGCCTCGGGCATGGGCGTCACCGTGGTGCCGCGGCTGTCCATCACGCACGGCATGGACGACCCGCAGTCGCACGCGCTGGTCACCTACATCCCGTTCGAGGCGCCGGTGCCCACGCGCCGGATCGTGCTCGCCTGGCGCCGCAGCTTCCCGCGCTACGAGTCCATCGCGGCGCTTCGCAACGCCGTCTATGCGTGCACGCTGGAAGGCGTGACCCGGCTGTCGGACTAGCGTTCTGGCACGCCATCCCGCTCCCGTCGGGCGACCCGCCGGCGCCGCCCGGGCCGCGTCGGCGGCGCTCGTCCTGGGCCTGGCCTGCGTGCTCGCCGCGGCCGCACCGGAGACCTCCGGCACGCTGCCCGATGCCGCACCGGCACCCGTCGCCGCCAGCGGCCCGGCCGCCGCGGCGCCGCAGGTGCTGCGCGTGGTGGGCGCCGACAACTATCCGCCCTACCTGTTCCGCGACGAGGACGGCCACCCTGCCGGCCTCGTGGCCGACGAATGGGCGTCGTGGTCGAGGAAGACCGGCATTCGCGTCGACCTCGAGCCGGTGGAGTGGTCGGACGCGCTGCGCCGCATCGCCGACGGCGACGCCGACGTCATCGACACCATCTTCTGGTCGTCCGAGCGCGCGCGCACGATGGACTTCACGGCGCCGTACGCCGACGTGCGCGAGCCGATCTACGCCGAGAGCGGCGTCAAGGGCCTGGTCGACCTGCATTCGCTCAAGGGCTTCCACGTGGCCGCGCTGTCGGGCGACGTCTGCGTCGACCGCCTGCAGGCCGGTGGCGTGACGCTCATCGACACCTATCCCAGCTACCAGAGCCTGATCGCCGCCGCCGTATCCGGCGGCCCGAAGATCTTCTGCATGGACGGCCCGTCGGCCGAGTACTACCTGTACAAGGCCGACGCGTCGCAGCGCTTCCGAGAGGCGTTCGTCGTGGTCTACGGCCACATGCACCGCGCCGTGCGGCGCGGCGACGCGGCCACGCTGGCGCTGATCGAGAAGGGCTTCGACGAGATCCCGCCGGCCGAGAAGAAGGCGCTGGAGGACAAGTGGTTCGGCCAGGCGCTCGCGGGATCGCGCTGGCTGCACATGGTGGCCGTGGCGGCCGGGGCGCTGGGACTGGCGGTGATCGTCGCGGTGCTGTGGGGCCTGGCGCTGCGGCGCGCCGTGGGCGAGAAGACCGCCGAGATCGACAGCCAGGCGCGGCGCCTGCGCACGCTGATCGACACGCTGCCCGACCTCGTCTGGTTCAAGGGCGTCGACGGCCGTTTCCTCGCGTGCAACGTGCGCTTCGAGCGCTTCATCGGCGCGCCCGAGAACGAGCTGCTGGGCCAGCCGGCCAGCACCTTCCTGCCGGCCGCGGTGGCCGCCGAATTCGCTGCCGCCGACCGGCGCGCGATCGAGGTCCGCGCGCCGGTGCCGCACCAGTTCACGCTCACCTACGCGCACGACGGCCACCAGGAGCTGGTGGAGTCGCTGCACACGCCGGTGTTCGGCTCGCACGGGGAGCTCGCCGGCGTGCTGAGCATCGGCCGCGACGTGACGCAGCGGCGCGACGACGAGCGCCACCTGCGCCGCCTCAACCGGCTCTACCAGGTGCTCACCAACGTGCACGCGGCCATCGCGCGCGAGCGTGCATCCGAGCCGCTGTTCAACGCGGTCTGCCAGATCATGGTGCGCGACGGCGGCCTGCGCATGGCCTGGATCGGCCGCCCGGAAACCGCCACCGGCGAGCTGGTGCCCGTGGCCTGGGCCGGCAAGACCGGCGGCTACCTCGATCCGCCGCACGCCTCGCTGGCCGTCGGCCCGCGCGGCTACGCGCCCAGCGTGCAGGCCTTCCGCGAGGGCCGCGCGATGCACTCCACCGACATCGGCAGCGATCCCGGCATGGCCACCTGGCGCGACGGCGCGCTGGCGCTCGGCTACCGGTCGTCGTCGGCCTATCCGCTGAAGTCGCGCGGGCGCACCGTGGCCGTGTTCACGATGTACTCGTCGGCGATCCAGTTCTTCGACGCCGGCGAGCTCGCGTTGCTGGAGCGGCTGTCGGAGGACATCGGCCGCGCGCTGGAGGGCTACGAACTCGCCGAGGAGCGCGAGCGCGCGGTGACCGCGCTGCGCGACAGCGAGGCGCGCTTCGCCACCATGTTCCGCATGAGCCCGTCGGGCCTGGCCCTGGCGGGCTACGAGGACAAGCGCTACGTGGAGGTCAACGACGCCTTCGTCGCGATGTTCGGCTACACACCCGAACAGGCCATCGGCCGCAACGGCCTGGAGCTCGACACGTGGGTGGACCTCAAGGCCCGCGGCGAGGCGATGGCGGTACTCGACAGCGTGGGCGAGGTGCGCAACATCGAGGCGCCGTTCCGTACGCGCTCGGGCGACATCTTCTACGCGTCGTTCTCGGCGATGCGCGTGTCCATCGGCCGCGAGGACCTGGTGCTCGCGTCGTACTTCGACCTCACCGCGCAGCGCCTGGCCACGCGCACGCTGGAAGACCGCAAGCTCGAACTCGAACGCATCGTCTCGCAGCGCACCTCCGAGCTGAGCCGGGTGCTGGACGCGATGCCCGACCGCTATTTCCGCATCCGCCAGGACGGCACCGTGGTGGACTTCCGCATGGGCCACCACATGGACAGCTACGTGGACACCGCCAAGCTGCTCGGTCGCCGCATCGAGGACGTCCTGCCGCCGCAGGCCGCCGCGCCGCTGCATGCGGGCATCGACGAGGCCATCGTCACCAAGCGCCTGGTGATGACCGAATACGCCCTGCCGTATCCGGACGGCGAGCGCCACTTCGAGGCGCGCACGTTGCCGCTGGGCAGCGACGAGGTGATCATGTTCGTGCGCAACATCACCGACCGCCACTCGCTGGAGGCCGATCGCGAGCGCGCACGCCTCAGCGCGGTGGAGCTCGCCGACGCGAAGAGCGAGTTCCTGGCCAACATGAGCCACGAGATCCGCACGCCGCTCAACGGTCTGCTGGGGCTGGCGCAGATCGGACTGCGCGACACGAGCGACCGGCGCACCACCGACACGTTCGCGGCCATCCTCAACTCGGGCCGGCTGCTGCTGGGCATCGTCAACGACGTGCTGGACTTCTCCAAGCTGGAGGTGGGCAAGCTGCGCGTCGAACAGCGGCCGATCGCGCCGCGCGCGCTGGCCGAGGAGGCGGTCGCGCTGCTGCGGGATCGCGCCGCCGAGAAGGCGATCGGCCTCGACCTGGTCTTCGACGCCGCGCTGCCCGAGCGCTGCCTGGGCGATGGCCTGCGCACGCAGCAGGTGCTGGTGAACCTGCTGTCCAACGCGATCAAGTTCACCGAGACCGGCGGCGTCGACGTGTGGGTGGGCCTGGAGCCCGGCCACGACGACGGCGCGGCCACGCAGATGGTCTACCGCGTCACCGACAGCGGCATCGGCATCGCGCCGGAACACCTGAAGCATCTGTTCGACGCGTTCCAGCAGGCCGACACGTCCACCACGCGGCGCTTCGGCGGCACCGGGCTGGGCCTGGCCATCAGCCGCAGCCTGGCCGAGCTGATGGGCGGCATCGTGCTGGTACGCAGCCAGCCCGGCGCGGGCAGCGTCTTCGAGCTGCGCCTGCCCTTCGTGCCCGCGCCCGCGGGCGCGCCGGAGCGCGCGACGGACTCCGCCTGGGGCGACGCCCCGCGCCGCCTCGACGGCGTGCGCGTGCTGGTGGCCGAGGACAACGAGGTCAACCAGCTCGTGCTGGAGCGCGCACTGGAGCTCGAGGGCGCGAGCGCCACCATCGTGGGCGACGGCCGCCAGGCGGTCAACCGCGTGCTGGCCGACGGCCGCGACGCCTACGACGTCGTGCTGATGGACATCCAGATGCCCGAGATGGACGGCTACGAGGCCACCCGCCGCATCCTGGAGCTCGCGCCCGACCTGCCCGTCATCGGGCAGACCGCGCACGCGATGCTGGACGAACGCCGCGAGTGCCTGGCCGCGGGCATGGTGGACCACATCGCCAAGCCGATCGACTTCCGGCTGCTGGCGGACACGATCGTGCGGCACCTCGGCTAAAGAGCCTGGAAGGGAACCCGATATGCCCGCTCGCGCCGGATTCCCTCCCAGGCTCTGCGCCGCAAGCGTCGCTCACGCCGACGGGCGCGTGCCCGAGGTACCCAGGCGCGCAAGCTCCGCGGCCTTGAGCGAGTTCATCAGCGACAGCAGCGTGCCGAACGCGTTGCCGCCGCCGTCGCCCGAGCCGCCGCCCACCTGGATCTGCGGCACCAACGGCACGCGCGCCGTCTCGAAGGCCTCGGCCAGGCGCAGCATCACGGTCTGCATCAGCTGCTTGTCGGCGCCTTCGCCTTCCAGCGCGTCGGACTTGGCCTTGATGGCCGCGGCCTCGGCCTCGCCCACGGCCTTGATCGCCGACGCGCGGCCCGCGCCTTCGTTCTCCTGGCGGAACTTCTCGCCCTGGGCCAGCGACTCCATCTCCTGCCGGCGGCGCTCGGCGGCCTTCACCAGCGCGGCGCCGTTGTTGTCCTTGATCGAGATGTCGACCAGCGAGGACGTGAGCTCGGCCTGCTTCTCGGCGCGCTTCTCGGCCTCGTTCAGCTCGCGCTGCTTGTCGGCCGCGATCTGCTTCTGCGCGAACGTCTCCACCTGCTCGCGCGCGATCTGGCGGTCACGCAGCTGCGACATGATGTTCTCGATGCGGTTGTCGCCCGGCTGCGGCTTCGGCGTGCCGATGAGCACCTCCTGGAACTCCAGCGAATAGGCCTGGAAGCGGCCGCGCATGTCGACGGACGCGCCGGCCTGCAGCTCGCTGCGCGACTGGATCAGCTCGATGAAGGTGCGCGTCTGCGACACGTTCTTGAAGTACGACGACACCATCGGGTCGAGCGTCTGCTCCACCAGCTGCTTCACGTTGCCGAAGCGCTGCACCACCATCGGCGCCTTGCGGTAGTCGATGTGCACCACCACCGACAGCGGCAGCAGCGGCTCGAACGCGTCCTTGGTGATCAGCGTGATCTCGCGCAGGTTCGAATCGAAGTTCGAACCGCTGGCGCCCGACTGCCACATCAGCACGAAGTTGGTGGTGGGTACCAGCTCGATCTTGCCGGCGTAGGTGTTGAACGCGTACTTGCCGGGCATCAGCGGGTCGCGCCACACGCCGCGGCAGCCGGTCTCCACCAGCTCGCCGTGCGAGTATTCGGCGCCCGACACGTCGTTGCCCTTGCGGCCCGTGTACGACACCACCACGCCGACGAAGCCGACCGGGATCACCGTCTTGTTGATCAGCTCCACCGTCGCGAACAGGCGGTTGATGTAGTAGGTGCCTTCCACCAGCACGCGCTCCTGGCGGCCGCGCTTGCCGCCGGCCTTGAGGAAGCGCTCGGGCTCCTGGAACGAGTTGTGGAGGTCGCCCACGTCGGGCGCGAGCAGCTCGTCGCGAGGCAGGGCGGGGCCGTCCTGCACCGTCACCACCGCCAGCAGGTCGGACGCGTGCGAGTCTTCCGTGCCCTTGATCACCAGCGGCGAGAAACCGCGGCGCTGGTCCAGCAGCTCGCGCATCTTCTGGTAGTACTCGCGTTCGGTGGCGTCCATCGTCATCGAGTACGTGGCCTCCTCCGTCATCACCACGAACAGCGCCGGGTTGATGATGTGCGTGCCCTCGCGCAGGATCTTGCGCTGCGGACCCTTCTGGCCGCCGCCGGTGAGAAAGGCGCGCACGTCGAGGAAGTTGCTGACCGTGGCGTTGTCGGCCAGCGTCTGGCCCGCGGGCAGGTCGACGCCGTCACGCGCGAACACGTAGCCGATCTTGCCCTGCGTCACCGACACCATCGGGCAGATGTGCACGCGGTACTGCAGCGGCGTGAAGAAGTGGAAGCCGCCGCGGCGCAGCTCGGGCTGGAAGCCGGCCTCGCCATTCAGCGCGAGCAGCCCCAGCTTGACCGAGCCGCTGCCGCTCCACAGCTTCTCGACCACTCCGACGCGGTCGTTGGGGATGTAGCGCACGGCGCCCGACAGCGACGCGAGCAGCCACAGGACCAGCAGCGCCGCGAGCGCCAGGCCCAGCGCGGCCGCGGTGGCCGAGCCGGTGGTCCAGCCACTGTGAAAGAAATCCGAGAACATGATGACCTTCCTCGAGTGTCGTCACTCGTTGGTGTTGTGTCCGGGCGTGCGCAGGCGGCGACGGCGCGTGTGCGCTGGGTCGCCGGAGTCCTGCACGAAGAAGCCCGGAACGGGAGCGCGCGGCACGACGCCGGCGCGGCACGAGCGGCCCGCGTCCCCGTGCACCGCGCGCGCGTGCGAGACGCCGGCGATCGCCGCGAGGCGACGCGCAGGCCCGCACACGCACGCGGCCGCGAGGCCACGTGCCGGAACGTTCAGTAGGGGAGCGGCGGAGGTGCCGTCAGGCCGGCTCCGGCGCGGCGCGCCGGTGTCGGAAGCCTGGAGGGGCGTGGCAATCGCTGCGATCGCGCGGCGAACATGCCGCTGCATCGGACGCGGCAACGACGATGTTGCCGACCGGCACCGGGCTCAGGTCGCTGAGGCCGGCAGGCGCGACGCGCGAGGCGCCGCTGGAGCGAAAAGTACGCAAGTTGGACTCACTGTCAGCGGCCACCCAGGGCCCGACGACACGAATCTTGCGCCGCGTGTTGCGGTGCGTCAATGGCCGCGCGGATCGCGATCTAGAGTCCGGCATCTAGGCGCGAACAGGGGTGTTGAGAACCGTTTCCAGGCGCATTCGCACAGGCAGGCGGACGCCGCCGAAATCGACGGATCGGCGCATGGCGACATCCGGCGTTCGCCTCAGAATCGATCGCGAGTGCCGGGGTTTCGCGTGTTGTCGCGAGGGTCCGGATCCCGTTCGTTCCAATGCCCGGCCACGCCATGTCGTTCTCATTCTTCACCCGCCTGGTTCGACTGTCGTGCCTGGTGTTCGCCATGCTCGTCGCGCCGGCGTCGTTCGCCGCCGCGCCCGGCTCCGCGATGATGAGGCCGAGCGATTGCAGGCCGAGGGATGCGGACAGCACGTGTGCCACGGCGGTGGCGGGGGCGACGGTGGTGGTGCCGCCATTCACGCCGGAAGGCACGCTCTACGACGGCCCGCTCGGAGGCGTTCCCTCATCGGGCTCCGCGTATTGGGGCTTCGACTTCGTCGCCGATCAGTCCGGCAAGCCGAGCCCGGTTCGTCCGGATGAATTCATCAATCGAAGCAGCGCGCCCGTGACGATCATGCTGAGCTTCAACATCCCGACGAATCACTTCTGCGGAAACGATTGCCTTCCAGGCATGCAGTTCCAGGTCGGCCCTGGCTGGGACAAGGTCGATCCGCCTTATGTCGTCAAGCTGGACACGGTTTCGCTGACAGCGACGTTCCAGCCGGGACAAGGGTACGGGTGGATGATCGGGCTTTGGGAGTCGAGCAACACAAGACTGACGGTCACGGTGCCGAAGAACTCTGCCGCAACTCTCGAGAGCGTCGGCCTTCCCGATCTTCCATCCATTGCGATCGAGATACCGCGCGTGATCGGCATCTGCATGTGCACGGATGGTTCGAAGGCTGCCTGTTCGGACGGCAGCCACTTCTCGAACGGCCTGCTGGGTCCTTGGTCGAAAAATGGCGACATATACCGACGCAGTGGAGCGTTCAACGAATGCCCGGTCGACCACTGAACGAATCGCCAGGGAGACTCATTCCGCCGAGGTCGTGAAGGACCAAGTCCGAGTGACGACCACTGGTACCACCGAAGGAAACGTCAGCGTGCTCCCTGAGAAAGCGACGGCATAGCTCGTGTTCGGCGCCAACGCGTTCAAAGGAACCAGCGCTACGAACGACCCTGGAAGCAAGGAATTCGGATCGGTCTGAACGGTCAGGAGCCGGGCGGATACGACCGCTCCGCTCGTGACCTCCGTCATTGCGAATGAATCGACGGTGATGGTCGTATCGCGACCCACCGTGATCGAAACAGGCGTTCCCAGGCTCAAGACGTCCTGGCCGGGTACTGGATTGGGAGACTCCAGCCCAAGGCGAAGTGGCACGTCGTGTGCCGCGTCGAGCGGCCAGATCGCCACGCCTTCGATTGATGGCTGCGCGGCCTGACCCAAGCCCCGAACGGCATCCGTTCCCGGTCTGGTGACATCAATGACAAGCGGCATTGAAATGTTCGCTGCCGAAAGAGCGGACCACCCGATCCCGATGTCCACAGGCTCGAACGCCAGCATCCCCGCCCGGTGGTACACGCCATTGATCAACACATCGACGCCCTGGGCGCCGTGGACGATTCCCGCCATGACTTCCTCGCCCCCCACCGGCACATACCCCAACGCCTCATCCCGATCCCACCAACGCGCCCCCGTGAACCCGATCGACCCCGCGGCCTCCTCGTGCGTGAACGAATCGTTCGCGATGATCCAGTCCGCGTGCGCCTGCGCCGCCCGATCCAGCAAGGCGTTCTGCGCCAGCATGCCCAGCCCCGCCGACAGCCGGATCTCGTTGAGGCGGTTGAACGCCGCCAGGCGATCGACGTCGTAGCCCACGGACACGGGCACCGACATCTGTGCCGCGATCGGTGTGGCGGGTGACGGCGCCGGCGCCGGTGCGGGAGGCGGCGAAGGCGACGGCGGATCAGGCGTGGCGCCACCACTGCCGCCTCCGCCGCAGGCGCCCAGGGCAGCGAGCGCCGCCGTGGCCGCCACCGCGCGAAAGAGCGCGGCCAGCGAACGCCGGCACGGCGCATCCTGGAACGGGGAAGGGGCCTCGGGCAGGGAAGGCATGCGGCGAACTCCTGAGTCGTACAAGGAAACGTGCCTTCGCCATTCAAGGCCGGAACGTCCGAGCGATCCATGCTTCCACGCCGACCCACTTCCACCAAGCCGCCAAAGCCGCACTTCTCGGGAACCACGACGCCCCGGTGTAAATCGGTCGGTTAATCGACCGATCCGCTTACCGCGACCTCCGCCCGCACCACAATCGACGCCATGCGAACTCCTTCCTGGTGGCTGCCCGCGGGCGTCGAACCCGCGGCCGCGTGGCTGCTGGCCAGCCGGATGCTGCGCGGCTTCGCCGACGGCTACGTGGCCGTGCTGCTGCCGGCCTATCTCGGCGCGCTGGGCATGGGCGTCGTGGAGATCGGCGTGCTGAGCACGCTGACGCTGGCAGGTTCGGCCGTGGCCACGATCGCGGTCGGCGCTCTCGGTCATCGGTTCCGCGCCTCCGGCCTGATGCTGGGCGCGGCGTTGACGATGGTGGCCACCGGCCTGGGCTTCGCCGGGTTTCACGCGTTCTGGCCGCTGGCGCTGGTGGCCTTCGTCGGCACCCTGAACCCCAGCTCGGGCGACGTCAGCGTGTTCCTGCCGCTGGAACACGCGCGGCTCGCCCGCGCCGCGGCGACCAGCGGGGCCCGCACGGCGCTCTTCTCGCGCTACGCGCTCGCGGGCGGGCTCAGCGCGGCCGTGGGCGCGCTCGCGTCCGCCTGGCCCGCGTGGTGGAGCGCGCACACGGGCGGCGCCGCGCTGGACGCGATGCGCGCGATGTTCGTGCTCTACGCCGTGATCGGCGGCGTGGTGGCGCTGCTGTACCGCGGCTTCATCGCGCACGAGCACCGCGACCAGGCGGCCGCGGCCGACGCCAACCCGGACGCGCCGCAACCGCTGGGCCCGTCGCGCGGCATCGTGATCCGGCTGGCAGGACTGTTCTGCATCGACTCGTTCGCAGGCGGCCTGCTGGTGAACTCGATGCTGGCGTTGTGGCTGTTCAAGCGCTTCGGCCTGTCGCTGGGCGGGGCCGGCCAGTTCTTCTTCTGGTCGGGCCTGATGATGACCGCGTCGCAGCTGCTCGCGCCGGTGCTCGCGCGCCGCTTCGGCCTCGTCAACACGATGACCTTCACGCACATCCCCGCGAGCCTGTTCCTGATCGCCGCCTCGGTCGTGCCCACGCTGCCGCTCGCGCTGGCCTGCCTGCTGATGCGCAGCGTGCTGTCGTCGATGGACGTGCCCGCGCGCAACGCCTTCGTGATGGCGGTGGTGACGCCGCCCGAGCGCGCGGCCGCGGCCAGCTTCACCGCGGTGCCGCGCAGCCTGGCGTCGGCGCTGGGCCCGACGATCGGCGCCTCGCTGCTGGCCAGCGGCGTGCTGGCCGCGCCGCTGGTGGCCTGCGGCGTGCTGAAGATCACCTACGACCTGCTGCTGCTGGGCATGTTCCGGTCACACCCGGTCGACTGAGCGTCAGGCCGTCTCGGGTTCGGCCAGCAGCGTCTCGAGGCAGTGCTCGCGGATGCCGTAGAACCGTTTCAGCTCCGCGATCTGCGCCAGCACGTCGGCGCGCCGGCGCTCGGCCTGCGGCGTGTCCTGGCGGCCCTGCCGGCGCACGGCCAGGATCATCTTGTTCTTGCTGGTGTGCTCCAGCGCCACGAACTCGAACACCTGCGCGTCGTAGCCGTGCGCCTCCAGCAGCAGGGCGCGCAGGCCGTCGGTGACCATCTCGGCCTGCTGGCCCAGGTGGATGCCGTGCTGGAGCATCGGCTTGAGCAGCGCGGGCATCTGCATCTGCGGGCGGATCTGCTTGTGGCAGCACGGCGAGCACATGATGATGGACGCGCCGGCGCGGATGCCGGTGTGCAGCGCGTGGTCGGTGGCGGTGTCGCAGGCGTGCAGCGCGATCATCACGTCAAGGCGCTGCGGCACGAAGCTGCTGACGTCGCCGGCCTCGAAGCGCAGGCCCTGCAGCCCGCACGTCGCGATCGCATCGTTGCACAGCCTGACCAGGTCGGGCCGCAGCTCCACGCCCACCACGTCCAGCGCGCGCGGCGCGCCGGCGGCCTGGCGGCGCAGCCAGTCGTGCAGCGCGAACGTGAGGTAGCCCTTGCCCGCGCCGAAGTCGACGATGTTGAGCGGCGCCGTCGCGCCCACGCCCGCCGATTCCAGCGCGTGCGACATCACCTCCACGAACTTGTTGATCTGCTTCCACTTGCGCGCCATCGCCGGCACCAACTCGTGGCGCGCGTTGGTGACGCCCAGTTCCACGAGGAAGGGCGCGTCCAGGCTCAGGTAGCGCAGCTTCTGGCGATCGTGCTGCGCGCCCTCGTCCTCGGCCGCCGCCGCCACGGCGGCGCGCGTCGCGTCGTCGGTACCGACCTTGGCGCGATGCAGCGTGTAGCGTCCCTTGCGGCTCATCATCAGCTGCAGCTCGGCGTCGCGCGCGAACAGGTGCGCGTGCGCGAAGCGCGTGCCCACGAGGCCCGCGATCGTCTCCAGCGCGGCGGCCACGGGCTCGTTCTTCGTGATGTCCCTGGTGCGGTGCTTGAAGACGAACGACAGGCAACGCTCGCCGCGCAGCACCAGCGGGCGGGCCGTCACGCGTTCCAGGTCGTCGTCCTTGCCGCTCGGCTTGCTGAGCAGCACGCGCACGGCGCTGCCGTCGGCCACGCCGTCGGCCAGGGCCTGCAGGAAGCGATCGCGCTGCGCGAGGTCGGACAGCGAGCCGCTGCCCGCATTCAGGGGGGCGGCGGATTCGGGAGAGACAGTGGACACGGCGGCAACTGGTAAGTGATTGCTGCATTTTCCCGCAGCGCGCGCTTTCGGGCCACGGCCGTGCGACGATAGCCCTCCTTCGCAATTCGCCGTGGACCTCGCATGACACTGGCCCGCCTGCCGGCCGCCCGCCGCGTCGCGGCACTGCTCGCGCTCGCCGCGGGCCTGCTCGCCGCCGCGAGCCCCGCCCGCGCCGCCGATCCCGTGATCAACGCCGTCCCGCGCGGCCTCGCGCTGGCGCCCGCGTCGGCGCCCTGGGCCAACACCAACGGCGCGCTGGTGGTCGGCTCCAAGCGCTTCACAGAGTCGTACATCCTCGGCGAGATCCTGCGCCAGACCGCCGCCGCCGCCGGCCCGGCCGAACACCGCGAAGGCCTCGGCAACACCGCCGTCGTGCTCGCCGCGCTGAAGGCCGGCGCGATCGACGTCTACCCGGAATACCTGGGCACCGTCGAAGAGGAGATCCTGGGGCACCGCACGCCGGTCACGCGCGAGGCCGTCACGCAGGAACTGGCCGCGCAGGGGCTGGGCCTGGGCGTGGCACTGGGCTTTTCCAACGGCTACGCGCTGGCCATGCCGGCCGAGGAGGCCGACCGGCTGCACATCACGCGCATCAGCGACCTGGCCGACCACCCCGACGTCGTGCTGGGCCTGTCGCACGAGTTCATGGGCCGCATGGACGGCTGGCCGGGCCTGTCCAGGCGCTACGGCCTCACGATGCACCCGGTGGGCATCGACCACGGCCTGTCGTACGACGCGCTGGCCAGCGGCAAGATCGCCGTCACCGACATCTACACCACCGACGCACAGATCGCCCCGCGCCACCTGCGCGTGCTGGCCGACGACAAGGACTACTTCCCGCACTACGACGCCGTGCTGCTCTATCGCCTCGACGCGCCCACGCGGCACCCGGCGCAGTGGCAGGCGCTGCAGGCGCTGGCCGGCCGCATCCCGCCCGCCACGATGATCGCGATGAACGGCCGCGCCGAGCTGCGCCACGAGCCCTTCGCCGACATCGCGAAGGAATTCGTCGGCGGCCACTTCGACGCGACCGCGCAGACGGCCACCGACGACGCCGGCCAACGCGCGGCGCTGGGCCCGCGCTTCCTGAAGCGCCTGTTCGCGGCCGACCTCGCGCGCCTGCTGGGCCAGCACCTGCTGCTGGTGATCGTGGCCGTGGCCTGTGCCACCGTGCTGGGCGTGCCGCTGGGCGCCGCGGCGGCGGCGTACCCGCGCACCGAGGGCCCGGTGATGGCCACGGTGGGCGTGCTGCAGACCATCCCGTCGCTGGCCCTGCTGGCGATGCTGATCCCGCTGCTGGGCCGCATCGGCACCGGCCCGGCGCTGGTGGCGCTGACGCTCTATGCGCTGCTGCCGATCGCGCGCAACACCGCCACGGGGCTGCTGGGCGTGCCCATGGGCCTGCGCGAGGCGGGCACGGCGCTGGGCCTGACGCCCGCGCAGCGCTGGACGGCCGTCGACGTGCGGCTGGCCTTGCCCACGCTCATGGCCGGCATCGGCACCGCCGCGGTCATCACCGTGGGCACGGCCACGATCGCGGCCTTCGTCGGCGCCGGCGGCCTCGGCGAGCGCATCGTCACCGGCCTGGCGCTCAACGACTACGCGATGCTGCTGGCCGGCGCGGTGCCGGCCGCGGTGCTCGCGCTGGTGGTGCAGGGACTGTTCGCCTTGCTGGCGCGCTGGACGACGCCCCGGACTAGTTGAGCGTGGTCTGCGGCACGCGCCGCACCGGCGTGCGCATCAGCATGAACTCCTCGGCGACGGTGGGATGCACCGCGATCGTCCGGTCGAAGTCGGCCTTGCGCGCGCCGCAGGTCACCGCCACGGCCAGGCTCTGCACGATCTCGGGCGCGTCGGGCCCGATCATCTGCACGCCAAGCACGCGCTGGTCGAGGCCGTCCACCACCAGCTTCATGAACGTGCGCTGCGAGCCGCCGAAGAAGGCCTCCTTCATCGGGCGGAAGTCGGCGGCGTAGATGTCCACGGGGCCGTGCAGCGCGGCCTGCTGCTCGGTCATGCCCACGGTGCCGATCGGCGGATCGGTGAACACGGCGCTGGCCACCACGCGGTGGTCGACCCGGCGCGGATCCTTGTCGAACTCGGTGTCGGCGAAGGCGCGCGCCTCGGCGATGGCCACCGGCGTGAGGTTGACGCGGTCGGTGACATCGCCGACGGCCCAGATCGACGGCACGGCGCTGCGGCTGTCGTCGTCGACGACGACGGCGCCGCGCTTGTCGAGCTTCACGCCCACCTCGGCCAGGCCCAGGCCGGCGGTGTTGGGCTTGCGGCCGGTGGCGTTGAGCGCGGCGGCGGCGCGCAGCACGCTGCCATCGGCGCGGTGCAGCGCGAAGCCCGCGTCGTCGCGCTCGAGCCGCTCCAGCGCCACGCCACAGGCCAGCGTGAGGCCGCGGGCGCGCAGCGCCAGCGCGAGGCGCCCGCGCAGCTCGGCGTCGAAGCCGCGCAGCGGATGGCTGTCGCGGTAGGCGAGCGTGACGCGGCTGCCGAACCCGGCCAGGATGCTCGCGAACTCCACCGCGATGTAGCCGCCGCCGATCACCAGCAGCGTCTCGGGCACCTCGCGCAGGTCGAGCACCTCGTTGGAGGTCATCGCCGCCGCGAGGCCCGGGAACGCGTCGGCCGCGGGCGCGGCGCCGGTGGCCACGAGGATGCGCGGCGCGGCCAGGCGGCGGCCGCCGACGTCCACCTCGTGCGCCGACACGAGCCGCCCGTGCCCGCGCACGGGCTCGACGCCGCCGTTGACCAGCATGTCGTCATACACGCCCTCCAGCCGGTCGATCTCGCGCTTCTTCGCATCGGCCCAGCGCGCCATCTCGAAGCGCGCCCGTACATCGGTCCAGCCGAAGCCCTCGGCGTCCTTGAACTGGTGCGCGAAGCTGGCGGCGTACATCATCAGCTTCTTGGGCACGCAACCGCGGATCACGCAGGTGCCTCCGAAGCGGTCGGCCTCGACGATCGCGACCTTGGCGCCGTGCACCGCCGCGCGCCGCGAGCCCGCGACGCCACCCGAGCCGCCGCCGATCACGATCAGGTCGTGGGTCATGTCCATGGATGTGTCTCCGCGCCGGGCGCCAGGGTTTCGGGGAAGTCAGCATGCTCGCAGAGTTTCGAACGCAACGCGACGGCGGGGTCTCGCTCGACAGCCGGTCCGACCGGTTACGGCAGCAGCGTTTTCTTACACGGCACGGCACCCGGCTTGCCGCACTTCGTTTCGCCGGAAGGCTCGGCGAACGCCGAACCGCATCAATCAACCCCCTGGAGATTTCCATGCAAAGCTACCAAAAGAAGTTGTCCGCCGTCGCCGCTGCCGCCGCTCTGCTGGCCGGCATCGGAGTCGCCGTGGCCCAGTCCACCGACTCGAGCTCGACCACGTCCAACACGGCCACGACGCCGCAATCGACGCCGGCCGACACCAGCGCCATGCCTGCCACGCCCCCCACCGATCCGAACGCGACGCTCAACAGCACCGCGCCGACCGATACGTCGAGCACGACGAACAGCAGCACGAAGGCCAGCGACACCTCGAGCACCGACTCGTCGGCCGCGCCCGCGACGCCCGCAACGCCCGCGCCGCGCAGCGACCGCAACTGAGCGGCCGTCACCGGGTGACCCGGGCTCCCTGCCCGTCCGCGCGGACGGGCCCTCGGAGCGCGGAGCGATCGCCGCCATGTCCTTGCGGGCTGGCGGCGATCTTCATTGCGGGCGGCGCGCGCGCGCCGCGCGATCCGCCACGAAGAGATCGAACGCGGCCAGCAGGGGCTCGTAGCGCGAAGGCGCCGACTCGATGTCGGCCAGCGCGGCGCAGGCCGCCTCCAGCGTGCTGAGCTGGCCGGGCAGGCGGGCCTTGCGCAAGGCCCGGTAGCGCGCGGGCGCGTCCGGCGCGAGCGGCCATCTTGGCAAGGACTGCAGCAAAGGATTCGCATGCAGCATCCTCAGGCTCTTGCGCCACGTGCCGTCGAGCAGGACGAGGCGCCGCGGCGGAGCAACCTCCCCCACGATCGGGGTACCGCCCGCCGTATCGGCCGGGTAAAGCAGCGCGGTCGTCGATACATCACCGCCGAGCAACGCGGCCAGCATCGCGGGCTCGAACGACTCGCCCACCACGACGCGGCAGCTTGCCAGGCCCAGCCGCAGCAGCCGCGCGCTGTTCTTGGCCTCGCGGGCCTCGTCGGGATGCTGAAGCACCAGCACCTCGACCTCGTTGCGCACGGGCGTGACGAGCGCGCACACGCACGTGCGAACGGGCAGACCGCAAGTGGCGCAGCGCCGGCGCCGGATCGCCGGAGAGGAGGTGTCGGACATCGGACGCGTTGTACACCCGCGAGCGGACGCGGGCGGATCAGATGAACATGCCGCCCGACACCTCGATGCGCTGCGCGTTGATCCACTGATTCGCGTCGGTGAGCAGCGATGCCACCGCGCCGCCGATGTCGTCGGGCAGGCCCACGCGGCCCAGCGCCGTCTGCGACGCCACGAACGCGTTGAGCTGCGCGTTGTCGCGCACGCGGCCGCCGCCGAAGTCGGTGGCGATCGCGCCCGGGGCCACGGTGTTCACCGAGATGCCGCGCGCGCCCAGCTCCTTGGCCATGTAGCGCGTGAGCACCTCCACGCCGCCCTTCATCGCCGCGTAGGCCGCGTAGCCGGGCAGGGCGAAGCGGGCGAGGCCGCTGGACGTGTTCAGGATGCGGCCGCCGTCCCTGATCAGCGGCAGCAGCTTCTGCGTGATGAAGAACGTGCCCTTCAGGTGCACGTTGAACAGCAGGTCGAACTGCTCCTCGGTGGTCTCGGCGACGGTCGCGTGGTCGACGCCCATGCCGGCGTTGTTGACGAGGTAGTCGAAGTCCGCGCGCTGCCACGTGGCGGCCAGCGCCGCCTTCACGCGCTCGGCGAAGGCCGCGAAGCCCTTGCTGTCGCCGGCGTCCAGCTGCAGCGCGACGGCCTTGCGACCCAGCGCCTCCACCTGGCGGACGACGGCGTGCGCCTCGGCCTCGTTGCTCTTGTACGTGAGGATCGCGTCGACGCCGCGCTCGGCCAGCTTCAGCACGGCGCTGCGGCCGAGGCCGCGGCTGCCGCCGGTGACGAGGGCGATGGGGGTGGATGTGGTCATGTCGGGCTCCTGGTGAGGTGAATCGATGGCGTGACTTTAAGAATTCCCGACAGCGCGATAAAGTCCGCATCCAACGCCACACTGTTCCCACAAACAGAACAATCGCGCCATGGACCTGCACGAGCTGCGCATCTTCGCCACCGTGGCCGAACTGGCCAGCTTCAGCCGTGCGGCGGACCAGCTGGGGCTGGCGAAGGGCCGCGTCTCCACGGCGGTGCAGCAGCTCGAGGCGCAGGTGGGCACGCGGCTGCTCCAGCGCACCACGCGGAGCGTCCGCGTGACGCCCGACGGCGAGCGCTTCCTCGACCGCTGCAAGGAGCTGCTGACCGAGGCCGAGCAGTTGCAGGCGATGTTCCAGCCGGCATCCACGGGCCTCACCGGCCGGCTGCGCATCGACCTGCCCAACCGCCTGGCGCGCGACATCGTGCTGCCGCGCCTGCCCGAGTTCCTCGCGGCGCATCCGCTGCTGGAGATCGGCATCAGCACCACCGACCGCCGCGTGGACCTCGTTCACGAAGGTTTCGACTGCGTGCTGCGCGTGGGCGCGCTGGTCGACTCCGAGCTCGTCGCCCGGCCGCTGGGCTTCCTGCGCATGCGCAACGTGGCCAGCCCGGGCTACCTGCGCGCGCACGGCACGCCGCGCACGCTGGCCGACCTCGCGCGCCATCGCGTCGTGCACTACATGCCGTCGCTCAACGCGCAGGGCGCGGCGTGGGACTACGTCGACGTCGACGGCCAGCACCGCGCGATCCCGATGCGCGCCCAGGTCACCGTCAACGGCACCGAGGCCTACCAGGCCGCAGCGCTCGCCGGCCTCGGGCTGATCCAGGCGCCGGCCTTCGGCACCGAGGCGCTGGTGGAGTCCGGCCAGCTGGTGGAGGTGCTGCCGGACTTCGTCGCGCCGTCCATGCCCGTGTCGCTGATGCTGCCGCACCGGCGCCAGCTCGCGCCGCGCGTGCAGGCGGTGATGGCGTGGCTTACGCAGCTGATCTCGCCGCTGCTGTCGCCCACGGCCTGAGCGCCGCTTCGTCGCACGCACGCGCATCGCAGGCCGCGCGCGGCGCAGCTCGTCGCAGCGCCCTGGAGCGCCCGAAAGCGCGTTCCTAGAATCGCAACGCATCGACAACGACAGGAACGAGGACACCCATGCGCACCGCCCTGACCTTCACGCTCGCCATCGCCGCCGCCCTGGCGTCGGCGCACGCGGACGCGGCCGAACAGGCCCGCAGCGTCGGCTCGTTCAGCACGATCTCCAACTCGGGGCCGATCAGCGTCACCATCGAGGTGGGCAAGCCGCAATCGGTCACCGTCAGCGGCGACGACGACCTCGTGCGCGACCTGCTCACCGAGGTGGTGGGCAACGAGCTGAAGATCCACATGCGCCACGACACCATCAACATCGGCGGCCATCACGAGGACCTGCGGGTGAAGATCACCGTGCCGCAGCTCACCGCCTTCGCGATGGCCGGCGCCGGCGAGACCACCATCACGCACATGAGCGGCGACAGCCTCGACGTTCGCTTCGGCGGCGCCGGCAGCCTCAAGGCCGACGGCAGCGTGCGCAGGCTGAAGCTCAACGTGGGCGGCGTCGGATCGATCGACACGCGCGACCTGCACGCCGACGATGTCGACGTCAACGTGGGCGGCGTCGGCTCCGTCAAGGTGTGGGCGGGCACGCGCCTGGACGCGAGCGTGGGCGGCGTGGGCTCGCTGACGTACTACGGTGACCCGAAGACGGTCAACACGCGCGGCGGCGGGCTGGGCAGCATCTCGCGCGCGAACTAGGCAGCGGCGCGCCGCGCCTTCCACTCCACGCGCAACAGCCCGTAGAGCCAGGAGTCGCTGACCTCGCCCGCGACGATCCAGCGCTCGCGCAGGTGACCCTCGCGCAGGAAGCCGAGCCGCTCCAGCGCGCGCGCCGACGGCACGTTGCGCGGGTCGATGTCGGCCTCCACGCGGTTCAGGTCGAGGTGGTCGAAACCCCAATCGAGCAGGCTCGTGACGGCCTCGTTGGCATAGCCCTTTCCCCACTCCCGGGCCAACAGCGCGTAGCCGACCTCCGCGCGCCGGCATTGCGGGTCGAGGCCGTACAGCGCGCAGGTACCGACGACGGCGCCGTCCTCTCGCCGCTCGATGGCGAACTGCGCGTGCTCGCCCGCCGCCATGCCGCGCTCGCTGCGCGCTATCCAGGCGCTCGCCTCCGAACGATCCGTCCACGGCGCATGGCTGCCGTAACGCTGGACGACCGGATCCGAGCGCATCGCGAACACGGCGTCGGCGTCGGCGGCGACGGGAGGGCGCAGGGTCAGCCGCGGCGTCTGCAGGATCACGTCGAAGAGGGAGGTCATCGTCGAATTCTCCCATGGCGAATTCTCAGGACGCGTCTGCAGTCTCCCGGGCCAGGCGCGGCAGCCACTCCGCCTCGATGACGGCGGCGCTGGCCGGCCGCGCGAAGTGGTAGCCCTGCGCGAAATCGCAGCCCTCCTCGGCGAGCACGTCGACCACCGCCTGGCTCTCCACGCCCTCGGCGACCACGCTCATGCCGAAGCCATGGGCCAGCTGGATGGAGCTGCGCACGATGCGGCGATCGCCGGCATCGGTGTCGACGTTCGTGATGAACAGCTTGTCGATCTTGAGCGTGTCCACCGGCAGGTGCTTCAGGTAGGCGAGCGACGCATAGCCGGTGCCGAAGTCGTCGATGGACATCCTGAGGCCCAGCGCGCGGATCTCCTGCAGCCGCTGGTGCATCATCTCCGGATAGCGCATCACCGCGCTCTCGGTCACCTCCAGCTCCAGCAGCCGCGCCGGCACGCCGGTGCTCGCGAGCAGGGCGCGCAGCTTGTCGGCGAAATACGGGTCGAGCAGGTTGTTGGCGCTGATGTTCACCGCCACGGGCACCGCATGGCCGGTGGCCAGCCAGGCCGCGATCTGGCCCACGGCGTTCTTCAGCACGAGGTCGGTGAACGCATGGATCAGCTCCGTGGTCTCGGCCAACGGCAGGAACTCGAACGGGGCGACCGGGCCCTTCGTCGGATGGTTCCAGCGCGACAGGGCTTCCACGCCCACCAGGGCCTGGTCGCCCACGCGCAGCTTGGGCTGGTAGACGAGGCTCAGCGTGCCGTCGCGGATCGCCTTGGCGAAGTCGGCCTTCATCGCGAGCGCGCCCGAAGTGAAGTTGTCCAGGCCCTCGGTGAAGCGGCAGTAGGGCGCCAGGTCCTGCTTGGCGCGGTACATCGCGATATCGGCGCAGCGCAGCAGCTCCAGCGCCGTCTGCGCATCGGCGGGCCACGTGGCGATGCCGATGCCCGCGGTCAGCGACAGCTCGATGCCGGTGGACATCAGCGGCGCGCCCAGCGTCGCGTGCACGCGCTCGCACAGCGCGCCGAGCGCGGCGGCGTCGGACGGATCGAGCCGCGACGCGCACAAGGCCAGCTCGTCGCCGCCCAGCCGCGCCACGAACACGGCGTCGCTCGCGAGCGACTGCGACAGCCGCGCGCCGAGGGCCTGCAGCACGGCGTCGCCGGCCTCGTGGCCCAGCGTGTCGTTGACGTCCTTGAAGCGGTTCAGGTCCAGCAGCAGCAGGCAGAAGCCGCCGGGCCCGGCACGGCCGCGGATGAGCCGCTGCACGTGCTGCAGGAAGGCGTAGCGGTTGGGCAGGCCGGTGAGCTGGTCGTGGCTGGCCAGGTACTCCTGCGTGGCCAGGTAGGCGCGCTGCTCGGCGAGCGCGCCGCGCAGGCGCAGGCCGAACACCGCGATGGCCACCAGGCCGAGGAGCAGCATCAGCACCGGCGCCGTGGCCCGCGCGATCCACTGGTGCCGCAGCACCGACTCGGGCACGCCGGTGGTGACCACCAGCGGCAGCGCCTCCGCGCTGGAGAAGGCATAGAGCGTGGGCCGGCCGTCCACCGTGCTGACGCTGGCGAAGTTGCCGGCGGAGGCCGCCGCCACCTTGGCCAGGACCGCCGCCGGCACCGGCTTGCCATTGGGCTGCAGCACGTCGTCGGCGATCAGGTTGCGGAACAGGCGCTGGCCGGTGCGGGTGAACAACGTGAACAGGCTGCCCGGGAGCACCTTCAGGCTCGAGCCCGCGCCCAGCAGGCGCTGCACGGGCACCAGGGCGTAGACGATGCCGTCGGGACCGAGCGAGCGCGGCGCCGCGACGACCAGCGGCAGGTACCAGCCCGCATCGCCGTCCAGCTGGAGCAGGGCGCCGAAGCGGAAGACCTCGTGCGCGTCGGCCGCGGCGAGACGGGGCAGCGATTGCCGTGCGAGGTCGTCGCGCACGTTGCCGCTCGCATCGACGAGCAGCGTCGAGTCGCCGACGCGCACGCCCAGGTAGGCCGAGATGGGATCGAAGCGCTGGGCTTCGCGCAGGATGCGCAGCTGCGTGTCGCGGCCGGTCGGCGCTCCGCTGGAAGCAGCGTCTGCAAGGTCGCTCGCGACGCCGTTGAGGCTGGTGCCCGATTGCGCCAGCAGGCCGCTGATCGACAACTGCACGGCCAGGGCGACGTCCTCCTGGTTGCGCCGCGCGTCTTCCCAGACCTGGTAGCGCGCCTGCAGCACCAGCCAGACGGCGGTCGCGGCCAGCAGTGCGACGGCCAGGCCCAGCACGAGCGCGGCGTTGCGGTAGCGCGTGGCCACGCGCGCTTGGCCGCCGGCTCCGGACGAGGTGCTGCTCATGATGCGCGGATCATAGGCGCCGCGCCGCCGGGCGAAGACCCGAAGTGGCCGGGGAACCGGCTGGAGTTGGCGCGGCGCGCCCGAACGAGGGCGTTCAGGCGCGGGCGGACGCCTCGAGCACCATGCGCCGTTCGTTCCAGGCCTGCAGCAGCGCGGGCGGCCAGAACGTGGACGGCACGATCATCGGCACGACGCTGGACGAGTGGATCAGCACCGGGAACCAGGCCCCGGCCAGGATGCCATCGGGCAGGTGCGCGCGGATCGCAACGAAGCTGCTCAGGAACGGCTCCTTGGCGCTGAGCGCCGCGGGCACCGTCAGGCCCAGGGGACGGCCGGTGTCGTTGCGCACGCCCTGGGCGAAGCGGGCGAGTTCGGACGCGCCGCCGGCGGCCTTCAGCTCCAGCAGCCGCGCGCCGATGGCGGCGAGCTCCATCGGGCGGGCGTCGAAGTATTCGTCCTCGCTGTAGACCAGCACGCCCGGCAGGTCGTCCTCGCCGCGCGCGAACACGCCGTCGTCGGCCTGCACCAGCGCGCCCCAGCCGATGCGGCCCTTGCGGAACAGCGTCTCCTGCTTCTCGTAGAAGATGCGCACGGGGTCGCCGCCGGCCGTCATCCACGACGGCGGCTCGGTGCGCACCTGCTTCATCCAGCGACCGCCCTGCAGCAGCCGGCCGGCGCCGAACGAGCGGCGCAGCGCGTTGATCAGCTGCTTCATCGCCGCGTCGGCGGCACGCTCCACCGGCCCGGACGGCGCCGCCATCGGCATCGGGGTGACGAACTGCGATTCGAGCAGCGACATCGGCGCCGTGGCGCCCGGGCCCGTGGCGACGGCCACGTCGTCCTGCGTGGCCTCGCGGGCGGCCGCGGCCACCACCGTGGCCGGGCGTGGCGCCATCGGGCGCGCGCCCACGCGCAGCGGCTCGGGTGCGGCCGTGGGAACGCCCGACGGCAGGTCGGCCACGCTGGGGCTGCGCAGCAGCGGCAGGCGCAGGCGCCAGGCGATCTCGGGAAACCTGCCGGCGTCGGCGACCACGAACAGGCCGATCTCGCCGTTGTTGTAGCGGCCCGGGGCCAGGCGGTAGACGCGCTCGGGCCGGCCGAGGCGCTCCATCAGGGCGTCGACGGCCGCCATCACGGCGTCGACGTCCAGCGTGGAGCCGCGGGCCGGGGCCTCGAAGACGGCGGTCTCGTCCTCGAACACGTACTCGACGCGCCAGACCGCGCCGTCTGCCGTGCGCACCAGCGCCTGGCGCAGCTGCTGCAGGCGGCCCTGCGGCAGCAGCGAGGCCACCAGGCCGCCGAACAGCGTGTCGTGCGCGGGCGTGGTGCCGTCGTCGTGCAGGTTGTACGAGACGAGTCGCTCGCCGAACAGCGCCTCCACGATCTCGGTGGCCTCGCCGAGCGCCTTCACCGGATCGGTGACCCAGCCATCGATGGATTCGAGCCCGGAAGGCTTGATCGGCTTCTCGAGCCCGCCGTCGCGCAGCATCAGCGCGATGCGCGGCGCGCTGGCCCGGCGCTGCTGCCACTCGAACATCAGGCCTTCCCACGGATGCAGGGCGCTCATGGTGGGCTTCTGGCGGCAGCCGTAGCGCACCAGCGCCCAGGAGGTGTAGTCGGCCGCCTCGCTGCCGAAGTTCTCGCTCAGGACGACGCGCAGGGCCGTGACCACCTGCGAGTCCGTCGGCCCGGACTCGCGTCGGGCCTTGGCATCGGGTTCCTGGTACAGCCGCAACATCAATGCGACGACGGCGGTCCAGATCACGTGCGTCTCTTCTGCACGCGACACGAACGCTCGCACGGCATCGAGCCCGGCGAGCCGCAGAAGCGGTCTTGTCCCGGGCTTGAAATCTTCGCTCATCCTCACAGTATGCAGGCACCCGGGGCCTGCAGTCCAAAGTAGAGTTCGTCAGGACCGGCCAGTTCACTCGAATTGACGAATGGAACGGGTGGTTACACCGCAGCGGCGACCACGCGGAGTGCGGGTAAATCGGGAGGGTCAAGGGCCGATTCCGGCTGCGGCGCGTCCCAGGCGCACGCCATCTCCAGCAGGGGTTCGGCGCCCGCCGTTTGCGTAATTACGCATCGCTGCGTAAAATTCGCCATCGATTCACTTCGCGCAAGCCACCATGTCCGACCTGACCCAGGCGTGGCACCACGCCCGCGCGCCGCTGGCCACCGCGCTGGGCAAGAGCCTGCTCGCGCACGAGCGCATCGCGATGTTCGGACCGCGCCAGACCGGCAAGACCACGCTGCTGCGCGACGAGGTCATCCCGTACGTGCAGTCGCGCGGTGCCGTCGCCGTGTACATCGACTGCTGGATGGACATGGACGACCCGTTGCAAGGCATCAACTACGCGCTGCAGAAGGCGTTGGAAGGCCTCAGCGTGCGGCCCCGGGGCGTGAAGCGCACCGGCAGCACGCCGGTGAAGCGGCTGGGCATGATGGGCGCCAGCATCGACCTCGGCGATCCCCCGCGGCGCCAGACGCCGGCCCGGCCCGCACTGATGCTCGACAGCCTGCTCACCCAGATCCTGGAGGAGACCACGCACGACGTGGTGCTGGTCTTCGACGAATTCCAGTCCATCGCGTCGGCGAAGAACGGGCCGCAGATCTCGGCGTCGCTGCGCGCCGCGCTCACGCAGGCCGACAAGCGCATCGGCGCGATCTTCTCCGGCTCGTCCGACGTGCAGTTGCTGGACATGTTCTCGCGCACCAACACGCCGCTGTACGGCTTCGCGAGAACCGAGGGCTACGAGCCGCTGGGCCTGGACTTCATCGGCTTCGTGGCCCGCAAGTTCCACGAGGCGACGCGGCGCGACCTCAACCAGGTGCTGGCCCATGAGACCTTCCGGCAGCTGGGCACCCAGCCCGAGCCGTTCCTGCATGCCGTGAGCCTTGTGATGGCCAATCCGTCCTGGACGCTGGATCGCGCGCTCGACGAGATGCTCAGCCAGCACTCGCCCAACAAGTGGTCGGCCACCTGGCGCGGCCTCACCGGCCTGCAGCAGGTCGCGTTGCGCCTGGTGTTCGAGGACAAGCCGCCGACCGCGGCCGACAGCGTCGCCTGGGCCGCCGCGCAGCTGGGCACGCGCGTGGCACCCTCCAGCATCAGCCGCGCGCTGGAGGCGCTGGCGGCCAAGGGCATGCTGGAGCGCCGGACCGACGGCCGCGGCTGGATGCTGATCGACCCGGTGCAACGCGCGTGGCTCGTGCGCAATGCCACGGCGCCGATCAAGAGCGCCGCATCGGGCTATTGAACCCGGCTTACCATTCCCGCATGAATTCGCCCTTGAAGATCTGCATCCTCGACAACGACAACCTCGACCCGGCGGTCGTCGACACCTACGTCAGCTACGGCGCCATGACCGAGACGATGTTCGCGGCCGCCGGCGTGCCCTGGCAGTTCGAACGCTTCAACACCACGCGCGGCGAGTACCCCGCCTCCTTCGACCCGTACGACGCCGTGCTGCTCACCGGAAGCAAGGCCGACTCGTTCTCGGACGAGCCCTGGGTGAAGACGCTGCGCGAACACGTCACCGAGCTGTTGAAGCAGCGCAAGAAGCTGCTGGGCATCTGCTTCGGCCACCAGCTCATTGCCTACTGCCTGGGCGCGCAGGTGGGCCGCTCGCCCAACGGCTGGGGCATGGGCCGCATGGACTACGAATGGGTGGGCGCGCGCCCGCTGAAGCCGGATGCCGCCGACGCGACGCTGTCGCTGCTGGCCTCGCACCAGGACCAGGTCCAGACGCTGCCCGTGGGCGCCACGCTGCAGGCCCGCAGCGCGTTCTGCCCCATCGCCGCCTACAGCGTCGACGACCGCGTGTTCTGCATCCAGCCGCATCCGGAGTTCGTGCCGGACTACAGCGCGTGGATCCTGCAGAAGCGGCCTGAATCGGTGAGCGCCGACCGGCGCGAGCGCGTGCGGGCCGACCTGGCGCTGCCGCATGCGGGGCTGGACGTGGCGCGGTACATGCAGGAGTTCATCGAGCGCGCGTCGGCCTGAGCTTGTTCCCGGCGCACCGAAAGACCACTTCCAGGAGGCCGTCCGCACCGGTGACCTGCCGGCGCCGGGCGACTCCGGGCTCAAGCTGAACGAGCTGTATCCGCAGCGGTATGCGAGGGTGCGGCCGCGCGATGCGGCGATGGCGTCGGCTTCGTCGGGTGGCACGCTGCGCTGATTCGCGTCGAGCGTGACACACGCCACACGCCCGCGCGTGCGGGCGGATCGCCATCGGGCAAACTCCCGGCCACGCGAGCCGCCTCGGCCGCATGGGAGATGAAATGATCCGACGCATCGTGCTGTCCGCCCTCGTGCTGGCCGGCGCATTCCTGGCCGGCTGCGCCAGCGGCCCCAAGTTTTCAGAGGTCTCGAGCTCGATCCTGCCGATCCCGGCCGCCGAGGGCCGGATCTACTTCTTCCGTTCGAGCTCCATGATGGGCGCGGCCCTGCAACCCGACATCCGCCTCGACGGCGAGGTGGTTGGCAGCTCGAAGCCGGGCGGCTTCTTCTACGTCGACCGGCCCGCCGGCTCGTACACCGCCGCCGCAGCGACCGAGACGGAGAAGACGATCACCTTCGACCTGGCCGCCGGCGAGACCAAGTACCTGCGCACCTCGCCCAGCTTCGGCGTGATCGTGGGCCACATCTCCTTCGATATCGAGGATCCCGGCAAGGCCATGGCCGAGATCCAGACGCTGAGCCTCACGGGCTCCATCGTCACTGGCGCCTCCGTGCCCTCGTCGACACCGGCTGCCGGCACGACCGCGCACGATCCTGCAGCCGGCGCCGACCGTCCCGCGCGCACGCGCCACCTCGATGCAGCGATGCTGGAAGGACACAGCTGGATCTTCCCCCACCCACGGGACCCGGGACGCTACGGAGACGTCCACATCCGGTTCGTGAACGGCATCGCCACGGCCAACAATTCGCGCAGCAACAGCTCGGGCCCGTTCCACGTCACGAACGACAGGGTCTGCATCGACTTTCAATCGCACGATTGGGCGCGCGCCTGCTACTACGTCTTCGACAGCGATCCCGCGGGCAGCGGGTCGTCCAGGCCGATGGTGTGGACGGCGGGGACGCACATCGGGGTGCCGTTGACGATCGAGTGAGTGGGCGGGATCGCAGACCCGGCACGGTTCAATCTTGCTTCAACAGATCGATGAATGACGGATTCAGGAAGATCTTTTCGCGCCCGATCTTGTGTTCTTCGAGCACGCCGATGTCCACCAACTGCTTGAGATAGAGACTGGCGGTCTGTCGCTTGGCGAGACCTGCGTCGACGATGTGGGCAATGCGGCAGTACGGTCGTTCGAAGATCAGTTCCGCAAGCTCACGCGAGTAGATCTGGGCCGCATCCCGGCGCACACGCTCGGTCGTTTCTCCGAGCAGACCACGGATCGCCTGGATCCTGTCCATGGTCCATCGCGCAGTCTCGGTGACACCCTGCAGCATGTACAGCAACCAAGGTTCCCACATCCCATCGGCGGTGACCGACTGCAGGCCACGGTAGTACTCCGATCGGCGACGCAGGATGTGGCGACTCAGATAAAGCACAGGGATATCCAGCAACTCCTGTTCAACCAGGTACAGAAGATTGATGACTCGGCCCGTCCGACCGTTGCCGTCGGTAAAGGGATGGATCGCCTCGAACTGGTAGTGCCCAACGGCCATCCTGACGAGTGGATCGACTTCGTCGCTGCCCGGCAGTTCTCCATGCATCCAGCGCTCCCAGTTCGCCAGCTTTTCCCTCAGGAGCGCTTCGCCTTCCGGCGGCGTGTAGATGACAGCTTGGGTACGATCGTTGGTCAGGGTGGTGCCGGGGGTGCGACGGATGTCCATGTCCACGCCCTTGATCACCCGACAGATCTGGACGGCGGTGTTCGTCGATAGCGGCCGGGTCTTGAGCGCACGGAATCCTTCCCACAGCGCTGTGCGATAGCGAAGCGCCTCCTTGGTGGCCGGGTCGGCTTCGCCTTCGTTGATCCCGTCGAAGAGGAACATCTGATCGGTCGTGGTCACGATGTTCTCGATCTCGCTGCTGGCCCGAGCCTCGAGCAGAGGGATCGTGTTGATCAAGACGCCCTGATTGGGGATCAGCCGCCCCGCGGCCTTCAGTTCGGCCACTGCGGCGCGAGCACCGATGCACGCCTTCAATACGGTACGGCTCTCCAGATCGACGGCTGGTGGGAGCGCCGGGAGACTGTCGTAAGGCTTGCTTGGATCGAACGTCATATGTTTATTTTATAGTTATAAATAAACCTATTTTTCAAACATGTACATCCAATCGACACACCCCGATGAAATGTTGATTTACCCGCTCTAGATCAACATTTTTCCAGTGAACGAATGTCAGGGCCGTCCCAGCTTGCAGCATCCGTTGAGTCGCTCGCTCAAGAGTTCGATGGCCACGAGGCAACCTGGGAAGATCTGGATGATCGGAAGCGACGCCCAATCGATTCTGCTCTTCGCGGCATTGACGCGGAAGCCAGTGAGTGCGTACGCACGGCCGTGCTTGCGAACGAGCATGTTGCACTGCGTCGTCGATTCAAGGCGTTTGCGCTGGCCCACACTCCACCGTCGTTTTACCGTGACCACGCGGATCGAGTGCGACCGATTGGGCGACATGCGCTGGCTGACGGACTTGACTCGGCTTATGCGGTCCGTTCGAGCTACGTACACCGTCTCAAGCAGTTGCCGGACGTAGTCATCAGCGAGCGATACTTTGCCGAGACGGTCAACGATGGACAGCGAACATTACTGTCATTTCAAGGGCTTGCTCGTGTTGCACGCGCCGTCATCCTTGAATTCGTTTCAAGGCAACCGCGAATCGAATCGGAACCGCACGACTACACGCGCGAACATTCGAGTATGAGCGTTGGTCAGTGGGCTGCCAGCGTATGGATGGGGAATCCGGCCGCGGTTACTCCGAACAACGGCCGGGCCTGGTTGGAGGGACTGCTTGAGCAGTTGGCGGAGCACATGCTTTCGCCGAGTTCGACTGCCACGCTAAACGTTCGAGAGTCGGTTGCAGCTGTCGTCAAGCTCTTGCCGAACCTGGAGGCTCGGCTCCAATTGCCATACCTAGCCGCGTACTTCATTCTGAACGCGGTTCTGCCACCAGATGGCCGATTGCCCGACCTTGAAGAGCTGTCTGAGCGCTACGGGCGGAAGCTCGAAGTAGCAAGCCCAGAGTCGATGGTTTTGATGTCAATTTTGGAGAGGACCCCACCATGGTCTTTGGACGATGGTGCCGCTGCGCTCGACAAGCATCTCTCCCGCCGCAGCCATGAAAATGGCTACCGATTTCCTTGGATATTCGACGTTGCGATGTCGCTTTCGCTGGCCGAACGTTACCGAACGAGTGGACAAACGCAGATGGCCCGCGAACGGATTGCGTTGACGATCGAAAGCTTCCCTGGCCATGTTGAGCTTGAGGTGCTTGAACAGTCCCTTGATCCGCTGGTGCCGATCGATTGGGCCGGCATTATTGCTCCGGGGTTGCGACGCTACGAGGGCAATGCAGAGAGCTCTGCGCCGTAGGGGGCTCAAGTCGATACGGGCTCTCCTTCGCGCTGACGGGCCGCTGATCAACTGAGAGCGATCGGCGACATTGCCGCGGGCATGTCGAGGAAAGCACCAGGCCCCGAGAACAGACTGTGACTTCGCCTCAGACAGCAATGCAGCGGGTGCGGCCTTCCGTCGGCCGGCGCCGGGCGGCAGCTTCCGCCGCATGGCCGACGTCAGGCAATGCGGACATGCCGCGTCAGCGGAACCTCTACCGATGAATCGTCGCCCCGCTGCTTTCAGCGCTCCAATTCGGAATGGCTGTGCAAAGCAACGGTACGGCTTTGCTGGGAAGTCATGGCGCGCAGCATAGCGCCCTGTTGAGCTGGCAGGTAGCATCGAGGCATGACTTCCTCTGCATCCGCACCTCTGGCTGCAAGCGCGCCGCACGTCGCTGCGTCAGTTGCAGCCAGCCCTTCGATTCCCTGGCTTCCCGCGGATGCAAGCTGGCTGTCCATCCTCCAGACATGCATTCCGGCTGTCATCGCCGCGATGGTTGCCTGGGTGGGCTGGCAACAACTTGCGACCGCGAAGGCGAAGCTAAACCTCGACCTGTTCAAGGATCGATTGCCGATCTACACAGCGACGAGAAGGATTCTTGAAGTGTTTTCGGGCAGCACCGGCTTTGTCCCCCGGGAGCCCTTGAATGAGTTCCGCGAGCTGATTCCAGGCGCTGCGCTCTTGTTTGGAGACGACATCCGGGCGTACATGCAGGAGATCCACCAGATGGCGATCCAGTACAACGCGCTGAACCAGACCGCACAGGCGGGGCCGCACTACGGCACCCAGGAGGTCACCCAAGGAATCACGGATCGCCGGCAGTGGTTCGCGATTCAGAGAGGCCAAATACACAAGAAGTTCGACCCCTACATGAGCTTCGAGAAGTGGCGTTAGACCAGCGCTGGTATCGAGGCCTAGTCGAACAGCAGGAAGGTTGATGCCAATGAAACCGGTTGAAGTTGTGATTCTGATCTGGGTGGGCGTCCTGTTCGTGCTGGTCGGCGTGATCTTCGCGTCCCCGCTGATCTGCACGACGCAGACTACGATCAGCTCGGCGCTGCTCCAGGGCATTCCGGCCGGCATCATCGCGCTGATTGTTGCTGGAGTCGGTAGCGGCATCGCGTACCGCCAGTACCGTGTGGCTCGAGCAAAGTTCAACCTGGACCTATTCGACAAGCGGATGGAGTGCTTCAAGGTCACGTGGAATGTGCTCAGCATGGGCCCATACACGGTCGAAACGATGCACGAGCTGACCGACTTCTATGCCGTGCGGGCAAAGGCGGCATTTCTATTCGGCTCCGACATCACGGAGTACCTGGACGACATCGAGCGGAAAATCTGCAAGGCACGCGGCAATTCGGTGATGATGAAGGCGAACCAGCAAAGTATCAACATTGCACCGACTCCAGAAGCTCGGCATGCATTGGGGCAGCTAACGGTCGGCCTGTTCAAAGAGGAACAGGAAATCATTCGTGGCCTGATTAGCGATGGTGACAACTGCAAAGCCATCTTCAGTCGGTACATGTCGTTCGGAGAGTGGCGCTAGGTACTAGCTACCGCCTAGCTTCTCTCGCAACATCGTTAACATCGAAGCCAATGCTTCTATGGCTTGGTCGTCTGAGGCCTCAGCGAGACCGTCGACGTCGCCGACGGGTCCATGGTAGTACGCCTGCCAATCGCCGTTCCCTAGCGCAACAGATCCTAGATACGCGGATCCTTGCACCTCAACACGATGTCTGCATGAAACGCGTGGCTGTTCCGTACCAGGTCGATAGACGTGGTAGTGCGCTTCCATTGCAGTTCCATCATCCAGCGGGGTTGGCCCACCTACTCCGAGTTCCACTTTGGCCTCGCTTGCCTTGTCCTGGATCAGTCGATGGAAGCGGTTGATCGCAGTTCTCACCGCCGCTTGGAATCGGGCCGTTGCTTGCGCGCTGCTCGAGCGCATAGTGTCTGAAAACCTTTCGATCTCTTGCTGCAAGCGATCCTCGACCCCGTTGTTCGGGGGCGGCGTCAGATTGTTGAGGCGTGCGATCAGATCCTTCGCTGATTGAATTCGGTGCTCCGGGTTCTCTTCAAAACCGACGTTGAAAAGCCGACGAATTCGCTCCCACCTTGGGTCATCCAGAACCTGCGCGGGTATACGGTCGCGAAGCGACTCATGAGGCATTCCGCCTTGTGAGTCACGCAATACGCGGGGCTGCTCGCCGGTAATCATGTAAAACAGGAGCCCAACCAAGAATGTGATGTCGGTTCTGGCATCGTGAAGATGATGGCCCGGTGCGTTCTCAGGAACGCGTAGAAATCGATTTCCGATCTCCTGCGCTTCCTTCGTCTTGAATTCGGGCTCATCGTCTTCCGCGGGCTTCGTCCATGACATTCCGAAATCAACAAGGATCGGATCGTCTTGGATGCCACGGAGCATCACGTTGTCGGGCTTAAGGTCGCGGTGGTGAACGTCAAGCTCGTGGCAGCGGGCGACGATTTCAGCAAGACGCCGGGCAATTTGCAACGCCTTCTCCAAGGGTAGAGGCGAGCCATTGACTCTCTTTGCAAGCGTTTGACCATCGATCCACTCGACAACGACGTAGAGAGGAACCTCTTTGTCCTTCCAGTGTTCGGTGTTTCCGTCGAATAGCTTCGGTGTGCCCTCTCCATCGAGCACGTGTAGCGCATCGGCTTCTTGCTTAGCTCGGTATCGGCGCTCGGTCACTCTCTGGTGATCTTCGTGGAGTTGCTTGAGTGCCCCTGGGTAGCCATCGGAGCGTCGATTTACCTTACACACCTCGCCTTGGCCACCCGCGGCCTTGCTGGTGTTCGGATCAAGCGTCCAAGCTTCTTGCCAGTTCATCACTCACGCCTCACTGAATGGTTTTTGACCAATGTATTGTCGCAACGGATGATCTGTGAGACTACATGCCTATTGGCTGCTACGTCTTCTTTGCCGGAACTCTTCGCCGCACGGCGACAGCCGCTGTTGGTGAGTCCCAACGTCTGAGCCACTCGACATCAGCCATTCGAGGCATGCCTCGCTGAACCGGTCATGAGCGGCGACAGCTGTGACTAAAGGTTGTTAGGGGATCAGCGTCGGCCGCGTCTCTGGCAGACTCGGCGCTTCAGTCAGGGAGAGCGCATGTCCAAGAACATGTCCACGTCTGGCGCGCCGAGCGAACCGAGCGCGCAGGAGATCATCGAACTCACGATCGTCGCCAACGAGATGGCGATGAACGATGCCAACATCAACACCTATGAGGCGCGCAATGCGCTGCTTCTCGAACGCAAGAAGAATCGCATCTGCTACCTCAACGGGTATACCCAACAGCCCGCGTCGGTCAAACAGATGCTCGCAAACGCCGAGGATCTGGCCTACAACCATCGTCGCACACTCGCTCGCAACGTCTCAAAGGTCGAGAAAGCCCCACGCCCCGCGGCGTCGTGCGCACACCACATCGTGGCGCTGGCAGATAAGGAAGCGCGACGTTCGCGCCAACGTCTGTTCGGATGGGGCATCGGCATCAACGACGCTGACAATGGTGTCTTCCTGCCACGAGACGGCGTCGGCCTGCCAGGTCACCCAAACGCAACACATCACACACCGTACCATCGCGTCCGATACCATCTTCAAGTTTGGATACGACTGCAGCGCGCCAACGACGAGCCCGGCGGCCGCTCTCAACTGCGGGGCATGAAGGCTGACCTGCTGGCAGGCAAGATGACCCTGTGAGGATTTGAGGATGCGTATTTGGGAACTCAGGGCGGGTGATGTCGACGATTTCGCGATGATCGTTCCGGCAAGCGACGACGTTGACAAGTTCGACGTCGACGGCCAGCGCTTAAATTGGATGTCGCCACCGATCATCGAGTACGCCGACAGTCGCAGCCGCGGCAAGAAGAAGCGCCCGGTCGCCGATGTCGCCACACCGGGCGCCGGCGCGCTCGTCCTCAGCCAGCGCGCTGTCGATGCGCTGGGTTCGTTCCTGACCCGCTTCGGACAACTGCTGCTCGTGCAGACCGCGGGTGGTGCCGAGTTCCGGCACTTCTACAACGTCACGAACCTCGTCAAGTGCGTCAATATCGAGCATTCCGAGAAAGACGCCACGGGCGCCATCACGACCGAAGCGTTCTACGACCTCTACGTTCCGCGCGAACCTGCCGTCTTCAAGGATCCACTGACGGCATCGACGCGCATCTACGTAAACGATCCGGGGCGCAAGCTCCTCGAGAGATTGGCCACGGAAACTGGCCTGACCGGCCTGGAGTGCGGAGAGCCCCGCGACTACTGACCTTCGTCGACCCGCATCGCGACCACAGTAGAAAGCGCCCGATGGCAGGCGGGCAGTTCCTCCCATGGACATTGGCTGTGCCCCAGCTACCCTCCACATGGTCACCAAGGAGGACGTGCTTTGCCAATCAAATGTTGCGCACTTTTGATTTCGGCTGCGTCCCTGCTGTCTGCGTGCGGCGAATCGCCCGAGGAACAGAAGGCTCGCGAGCAGGCGCTTGACGGAGATAGGTCCGTTCTTGCCGCTTGCACGGGCGATGCGATCAGGACAGTCAGCATCTCCACGTTCTCGTGGGCCGACACCGAAGAGCTGTGCAGAACAATGAAGTTGGCCCTCGGCAGGCAACCGACGGTTGCAGAACTCCGCTTCGTATCAAAAACTGTCTGGGTGCTTCATGCAAGCGGCAGCAAGGACACTTACCAGCAGAACGGATACCAAGTCATGAGCATCGTCGAGGCACGGGGCCAGTTGGCTCCAAGCAGCTCAGCCGCCATGTTCTCGACCTGCGATACCGTCGTCAAGGTGTTCAGCGGCACGGGTGGTAAGGTGTCTCCGAAGGACCTAAATGTCATGCTTCGCAACGCTGGCTCCCTTGCACAAACCATGAGCGACGACGGGATCATCCACATGGCCGCAGTCCTATGGGACATGAAGAAGCAGGCGGGCGAGTGATGGGTCGGTGAGAGAGTTCCGAAAGTCATCGCCGAGGCGAAAGAGGAATCCATCAGAATCGGTGACGCGAGGAAGGCGTTCGTCACCATCTTCACAGAGCGCGCCAATCTGCTGAAATTCGCTGCCTACTTGACTGGGACGCTAGATAGCCACCCTGGCTGAGACGTAGACCCCAGTCGTCTGTCGTGTCAGCGCTGCGGACCGGTGCCATTGTCAGGTAGTACAGATCGCAGCCACAAGTTGTTCGTACCAACTTGCGCATCGACGTTCCTCGAGTTGCGTGCGAAGGTTTGCGTGAATGTACCTACCGAAGTAGTAGTCGCGAGCTTTGTGATCCGCATGCGTCGGCGGCATGGAATCGCGCAGAAGCTTCTTGTCTTCAACGACCGTGATGGTGGCGCGAAATCCTGTGCGATGGAGTATGCGAGCGTAGGCTAGAACAGATGGTCGCTCTACCTCGAGGATGAGCTTGTAAACAACCTCGCCTGGCACCATGTGCTCGTGACGCAAGCCGTTCTCCTTCTTCTTGCAAAACGCGTGGTACTGGGAGGCAGACGAGATTGTCCCGGTTCGCATGGCGCGCTCTACGACGACCGCGGCGTTCTTCGAACGATAGTGGGTGCTGTCGTTCCAGAGTCGGTCTTCGCTCGACTGGCGAATGAACGTTTTGACAGCGGGCTTGCACTCGGGTTCTGCGAGTACACCTGCCTCGTAGAGCGCAAAGAGTGCTCGCGCGAAGACGACTGCATTCGACATGGTCGTGGTTCCTAGAGTTAGCTTTGATCTTTGCGGCGGAAGTCTCGCACGTGCCAAATACGAAACGGGGAGGCTTCGCAAGTTCCAGTTAACCGAGTGACGATGGATTCTCGCGACGGGCATCGAACGGATCGGGCCTGGCGAAGCGAGGCCCGAGGTCACCAGTCGCCAAAGCCGAACTTGCGCCTCAGTCACCGAATTGGCGCACGCGGTACAGTCAGTGACATGACAGCCCAGTAGGGCTGCGACGTATCCACGCGGTAGACCGTGGGCACCATCAAGGGACAGCCATGCCAACTGTTAGGGGCCGAGTGCTACTCGGCTGGATGTCGCGCGACGAAGCGGTTCGATTCTTGATGAACGACTGCGAGTTCGATCCACCGCTAGGCGAAGCTGGCGCAGAAGCTCTGTGGGCTCCGTATAGAGCTGCGGTGGACGCACTCCCCGCGCGTGCTCAACAGATCCCGCGAAATCTGGGCCTCACTCCAATTGAGGCAGGGCACGCCGCACAGTTCGAGCGATTTCTGAACGCTCGTGGGCCGCACGACGTGCTCGGCGTCCAGAAGGTAGATTTGCGAGAGCTCACCGCCATCCAATACTACGTAGTACTGGACAAATCGACGGCCTACGCGGCCCAAGCTCAAAGCACACATGCCTGGCTGCAGGAGTTCTTGCCGACCGCGGCTCGCAATAGCCAAGTACAGTTTCGCTTCCAGCAGATGGGCCTAAGCACGTACACGGAAGTAGACCTTCCGCACGGTGAATTTCTCTTTTCACCCGACAACACCGGGCGGTTTGGCCCCGTCGAGATGCTGCGCCATGTGACGGCAATGACTGGACAAGACCGGATGTGGCTAACAGCCGGCTATCACCGATCCTTCGCGAAGGTCTTTACAGCACCTGCAGCAACCGTACCTAGCGCGGTCGTCGCCGTGGCGCGAAACACCTTGATTTCCCCGACAGTCCCCACGGCAGCGCCGGGCGTGGCAATGGGAATTGCCATCGACCCCTTGTGCCCCTTCGGCGCGAAGGCGGCAAAGCTCGGCGACTTCTTGACAAATGGCTTGTTCATAGATGTCGATCTCCGAAAGAAGCGCTTTCAGCTACAGGTTCATGCGAACTGGGTCGCTCTCGACGACCCGACGTAGCTCAAAAGGCAATAAATACGCCCGGGCGAAGCCAAGAGCCGTCCGGGTTGTGCACTGCGGCAGAAATGATACCAATTCGGTAGTGACTGCACACCACCGAGGTTATACGGGTGCCCCAGTGAATCCGATCCCACGAAAAGCAATCCGTTCTCAGCAGTCGTCAAGAACTTCACGCTTCAGGCGCCCGGAGCCTCGGCCGATCCCACGCTACACGACGTCGAGCTTGCAATAACACTCGCCGACGCTGCTCAGCGCTGCCGTTGAGCGGCGGTGGAAGACTGGCCTGTCAGAGCATCCAGCAACACATCTCTGGGCAAATTCATAGTTAGGCGCTAAACTGTGTATAACCCTGTGGAGAAACGGTGAACACCCCTCTGGCGCCACCACCTGCACGCGACTTCTCTATCGGCCAAGCAGCTGCCTTTTCAGGCCTCACCTTGCCGATGGTCAACTATCTCTGCCGAAGCAAAATCATCAAGCCCAGCAACGGCGAGCGCCGTGGCAGAGGCGTGCAGAGGTTGTTCTCCTTTGGCGACCTGGTGGTGATGCGCGCGGTCAAGCGTCTGCTTGATGGCGGAGTCACCGTCTACCGTCTACGCCGAGGCTTGGAAGCGCTTCGATCCGTGCACCCGGAGATCACCGAGACCAGCATGCCCGCAGCATTTCTCGTGACAGACGGGAAGGAAGTATTCTTGAAGCACACCTCAGGCGTTCTGGAGCTGTTGGCCAATGGGCAATTCGGCTTTGCATTCGTTGTCGAAATGGAATCGCTTCGGAAAGAAGCCGTCGTGTTCGCACATACCAACGTGGAAGTTCAGGCAGGAGTTCTGGACAAGCGTCGCCGCGCCTGACGCGCCCTGAAGAATGAGGAACCAACATGCTCGCTGCTGCAACGAATCGGTCTAGCTCACTAGGCCTGCTCCAAGTTGTGCTGCGCACCGTCGAGGGTCACGGAACTCAGGTGTCGGATCAACTGCGCTCCCACACGATCGAGTTGCTACAACAGGCCACCAGCGTCGTGGCGAACCCGCGCGCCATCAACGCCGGCACGCCGAAGGAGGCAATCGAGTTGGCCCTACACATTCGAGATGTCCCGGCTCTGTCTACGAAGCTAGCTGCTGTCAAGGCGTTCGATGCGCTCTCACCCGAACTAGTGAGAGACCTGCTCGAAACGCTTCAGCCCAGTGCTGCTTAGATCGAATCTGCGGCTGCTCCTGGCTCAGCTGGAACAGCTGGCTGAGACACCGTATTTTTCGACTCGGTTTGAAGCTTACATATCGGAGTTGTCAGACGTCATTGTTCGACTGTTGGAACGATTGCAGTCGGTCGACAACCCGATCAACCTAGAGCTGGCAGCTACCCTGGCTGATCACATCTGGTTTCTGACGCGCTTCCTGACTGGAAGTACTACGAAGCAGATTCCGTATGAGGTGACGTTTGCAATCGAGCGCGCTGTCAAAGAATGGACTGACCGCGAGTTGTTGATCACAACGGCGATCCTGCAAGAGTCCAACTTCTATTTCATGGGCGGAAGCGAGGCATTCTTCGCAGCAGTCGAGTCAGAGCTGCAGATCGTTATTGCCTCAAGACCAGTTCAGATCGCGCTGCCCTACATCTATCGGCACAAGCCGCTGTTCTGTGTCCCTCTGTTCCATGAGCTGGGACATTTCGTTGACAACGACAACAAGATCGTTGACACAAGCCTCCTTCTGAGCCCGGCGACCAGCGGACCGGATTTGCCCGACCTCCCGACCAGCGCGGAGATCGCTGCTCTGCCAGACCTAGAACGCTCACTGGCGACTGCCGAGGTGGTCTCTCATCGGCAAGAGTATTTCGCCGACCTCTTTTCCGCGTCGTATGTAGGCAATGCACTGAGCGGATTCCTGCAGGAATTCTGTCCGGATCAACCGAAGTCCGATAGCCATCCCAGCTCGGTATCCAGAGACAAGCTACTCGCGGACTTCTCCTCGGGAACACCGAACCCCGTCATTGAAATGTTCCAAGAGGCCCTGAAAGCACGGGGCTTGCCTGAGCTTCGTGCGCGAGCTACATCGATTGCACTGGAAGCGTCTTTCGGCAACGTCCGCCCGTTCACGCCCGCGTCCGACGAAGAACTTTTTGGCCTGTTCGAGAGCGCCTGGAATTTTCTGCAGACTCAGTGGGCTGCTCCGACCGGCCCATGGGTGCATTTCCCCGAAGATGACCGCGTTAGGCTGGTCAATGATCTGACGGAGAAGTCGATCCGAAACCACATGCTTGTCGAGGGATGGAATGCGTCTATTGACCAGCAGTGAGCTGACGGCGTCTATCGCAGATCCAGAGAATGGGATCTTTCTCGACCCGCTACTGCGATCTGATCAGATTGGAAGCGTTTCAATCGACCTGCGCGTCGGCTACGACTTCCTTGTCTCGGTGCTCACCAGGCGACCAGCGATCGAGCTCGTAGCATCGGCAGGTTCTCGAAAGCGCGGGGTGCAGTCCTACTTTCAAGAGACGCGGCGACGACTAGGAGAGCGATTCGTACTCTACCCGCACCAACTAGTCCTCGCGACGACCGTGGAGTACCTATCGCTTCCCGAAAACCTCTATGCAGACATCTCGGTGCGAAGCAGCTATGCGCGACTTGGCCTCGGGGTGCAAACGTCATTGCAACCCGGATGGCGCGGAACAATTCCATTGGAATTGTTCAACCATGGCAACACGCCTGTCGAACTGATCGTGGGCAGTTGCATCTGTCAAGCTCGCTTCTTCGAGATTGACGAGAAGGTTCAGTACGTAAACGGCACGATGGAGCGCAAGTACTTCGGCGCCATCAGACCTGTTGTGTCGAAGGCAGAGCGCGACGCTGACCTGTCCATCTTGCTCAAGATGGGACAGATGCCCTAACTACGCCCTGGCGATCGACGCTCGCACTACGGAAAACGCGTCAAGCAGCCAAAGCCGCCGATATTTTGTCGACGATGCTGCCAACGCCGCGAATGCAGTCGTCCAAGAACGACAGCAGCTCACGATCAATGTCTACCAAGTGCACGAAGTAGGCGTCGAACTGATCGCCATCGCCTCCTGGCATCGTCTTCATCAAAAGCAAACCACTTGGCCGAGTGAGTACACCATCGCCATCAAATCGCATCTCACGACCCTCCTCTGGGCCGGTGACGAAACCCGTCTCGACGGAACGCTTCGCGACGTTCAACTGCTCGTGCTTGTCCTCGTTAGCGGCAGTCGCAAGATCCGGCAACCACCCGTTCCTGGAATCCGAAAACTCCTGAAACGACTCGAGCAGCGCCAGCATGCTCGGACTCGACGTGAGCACGCCGGGAAGCAGTTTGCTCACCCGCGATTTGAAGTCTGACTTGGCAAATCCCTTCGCGACGATCGGAAAGTAGATGTTTCTAGCTTCCGTGTCAGGCGTGACCCGCTCCACCATCTCCCGCGCGCAGTAGTCGAGAGCGGATCGCAAGTGATCAAGCATCTCCTTAACGCGTACCTGCAGCTCAGGGCTCACTATTCCCGAAATCAGTGCGTCCTCATAGCAATCGCCGTGATCGCCAATTTCAGACCTCAACTGCCGCACGCGAATCAACAGCGCTTGAGCCATCACTAATCGAGAGTTCATCGAGACTCCTGAAGTCATTTCACAACGGCGAACAAGCGTGGAGACCATGCCCGTCCGCCCCAGCTAGACCAACGATGGAAAGACCCTTTGCCTGGTCGGGGCTAGAGAAAGTCCGCCCATTTCCACGATTTCAGTCCTGCCAAAACCCGTCATGTCCGACCAATTTCAGTTCCCCACACCGAGAAACGTCAAACGTCGATATTCGCCGCCCTCAACGCATTGAGCTCGATGAAGTTCCGCCGCGGCTCCACCTCATCGCCCATCAACATAGTGAACACGTGATCGGCCTCGATCGCGTCCTCGATCTCCACCTTCAGCAGGCGGCGAACGTTGGGGTCCATCGTGGTTTCCCAGAGCTGCTCGGGGTTCATCTCGCCGAGACCCTTGTAGCGCTGGCGGGCGACGGCGTTTTCTGCCTGTGACATCAGCCAGGCCATCGCGGCGCGGAAATCGGCGACCTTGCTTTCCTTCTGGCGTTCGCCTTCGCCACGCCTGACCAGGGCCTCGCCGCTGAGCAAGCCCTTGAAGGTGATGCCGGCAGTGCTGAGGGCCTCGTAGTCGGCGCCGTGCACGAACTCCTGCGTGATGACGCTGGCCTTGGTGTTGCCGTGGTGCTGGCGCTCGATCTTCAGCACGTGCTTGTCGGTGCGCTCGTCGAACAGCGCGCTCACCTGCGCGCCGTGCAGGGCCGCGGCGAGGCCGACCGCGCTGGCCTCGGCCTGGGCGGCGTCGTCCAGGTTCAGGGTGAGGCCGTCGGCGATGGTACGCAGGGCCTCGACGTCCATCCAGTTGGACAGGCGATCCATCACGCTGGTGGCGAGCAGGTACTTGCGCGCGAGCTCTTCCAGCGTGGAGCCGGCGAGGGCCGGACGGCCTTCGCCGGGCTCGATGGCGGCGCCGTCGAGGGCCACCTTCAGCAGGAACGCGTTGAGTTCGTCGCCGTCCTTCAGGTACTGCTCGTGCTTGCCCTGCTTGACCTTGTACAGCGGCGGCTGCGCGATGTAGATGTGGCCGCGTTCCACCAGGTCGGGCATCTGGCGGTAGAAGAACGTGAGCAGCAGCGTGCGGATGTGGGCGCCGTCGACGTCCGCGTCCGTCATGATGATGATGCGGTGGTAGCGCAGCTTGTCCGGGTTGAAGTCGTCGCCGCCCATGCCCTTGCCGATGCCGGTGCCCAGCGCGGTGATGAGGGTGAGGATGGCCTCGGACGACAGCAGCTTCTCGTAGCGCGCCTTCTCCACGTTCAGGATCTTGCCGCGCAACGGCAGGATGGCCTGGAACTTCCGGTCGCGGCCCTGCTTGGCGGAGCCGCCGGCGGAGTCGCCCTCGACGATGTAGATCTCGCAGAGGCTCGGATCCTTCTCCTGGCAGTCGGCCAGCTTGCCGGGCAGGCCCATGCCGTCGAGCACGCCCTTTCGGCGGGTCATCTCGCGCGCCTTGCGCGCGGCGTCACGCGCGCGGGCGGCGTCGACGATCTTGTTGCAGATGATCTTGGCGTCGCTCGGGTTCTCGAGCAGCCAGTCGGTGAGCAGGCGGCTGACGATGTCTTCCACCGGCGCACGCACCTCGCTGGAGACCAGCTTGTCCTTGGTCTGGCTGGAGAACTTGGGCTCGGGCACCTTCACGCTCACCACGCAGGCCAGGCCTTCGCGCATGTCGTCGCCGGCGATCTCGACCTTGGCCTTCTTGGCCAGCTCGTTGTCGTCGATGTACTTGTTGATGACGCGGGTCATCGCGGCGCGCAGGCCGGTCAGGTGGGTGCCGCCGTCGCGCTGCGGAATGTTGTTGGTGAAGCACAGCACCGACTCGTTGTACGAATCGTTCCACTGCATCGACACCTCGACGGCGATGTTGGTGTTCTGCTCGCTGGTCTTCTCGCCGATGGCGTGGAAGATGTTCGGGTGCAGGACCGACTTGCCCTTGTTGATGAACTCGACGAAGCCCTTGACGCCGCCCACGTAGGCGAAATTGTCTTCCTTGGCATTGCGTTCGTCGACCAGGCGGATCTTCACGCCGTTGTTCAGGAACGAGAGTTCGCGCAGGCGCTTGGCCAGGATGTCGTAGTGGAAGTCGACGTTGGTGAAGATCTCGGTGTCGGGCAGGAAGTGCACCTCGGTGCCGCGGCGCTCGGTGTCGCCGGTGATCTTCATGGGGCTGGTCTCGAAGCCGTCGCGCACCTCGATGACGCGATCCTGCGGCACGCCCTTGCGGAACTCGATGAAGTGCTGCTTGCCGTCGCGGCGCACCGTCAGGCGCAGCCAGCTCGAGAGCGCGTTCACGCAGGACACGCCCACGCCGTGCAGGCCGCCCGACACCTTGTAGCTGTTCTGGTTGAACTTGCCGCCGGCGTGCAGCTCGGTGAGCGCGATCTCGGCCGCCGAGCGCTTGGGCTCGTGCTTGTCGTCCATCTTCACGCCGGTGGGGATGCCGCGGCCGTTGTCGATGACGGAGATCGAGTTGTCGGTGTGGATGGTGACGACGATGTCGTCGCAATAGCCGGCCAGCGCCTCGTCGATGGAGTTGTCCACGACCTCGAAGACCAGGTGGTGCAGGCCCGTGCCGTCGGACGTGTCGCCGATGTACATGCCCGGGCGCTTGCGCACCGCTTCCAGGCCTTCCAGGATCTGGATCGAGCCTTCGCCGTAGGCCGCCGACACGGCCGCCGACTTGGCCTTCACCTCTTCGGCCGACAGCGCCGGCATTTCCGGCAACGCGGGCGCGACGCCGCTGGCATCGGGCCGCTGCGGCGTCGGAACGTCCTTCGGGGTGTCGTCAGGCGAGGTCTGGTCAGTCATTGCAATTCACTTCCTGGATGCCGGCGCCCCTCGTGGGCCGCAGGCTCTTGTCTTGGTGCGGACAGAAAAACTCGCGCCGTCCCTCGTTCGAAGGCGGCGCGGCCTGCGCGGGCAGGCTTCAGATGCGCATCGGCATCACGACGTACTTGAAGCCAGGCTGCTCCGGCACGGTGATGAGCGCGCTCGAGTTGCCGTCCTGCAGCTCGAGCTTGACCATGTCGTGGTCGATGTTGTTGAGCGCGTCCATCAGGTAGGTGACGTTGAAACCGATCTCGATGGCGTCGCCGCCGTAGTCGATCTCGAGCTCTTCCTTGGCCTCTTCCTGCTCGGCGTTGCTCGACGCGATGCGCAGCGCGCCCGGCTCGAGGTTCACGCGCACGCCCTTGAACTTCTCGCTGGTGAGGATGGCCGCACGCTGCAGGCTCGAGAGGAACGGCTGGCGGCCGAGGATCACCGAGTTCTTGTGGTTCTTCGGGATCACGCGGTTGTAGTCGGGGAACTTGCCTTCCACCAGCTTGGTGACGAACTCGAGGCCCGAGAACGAGAACTTGGCCTGGTTGCCGGCGAAGCGCATCTCGATGGGCTCGTCGACGTTGCCCAGCAGCCGCGCCAGCTCCAGCACCGTCTTGCGCGGGAGGATCACCTCCTGCTTGGGGATCTCGGTCTCGAGCGTGGCCTGCGCCAGACCCAGGCGGTGGCCGTCGGTGGCCACCAGCGTGAGCGTCTTGCCCTCGGCGACGAACAGGATGCCGTTGAGATAGTAGCGGATGTCGTGCACGGCCATGGCGAAGTGCACCTGGTCGATCAGGCTCTTGAGCACCTTCTGCGGCACGCCGAAGCTGGGGCCGAAGTCGACGGCCTCGTTGACCAGCGGGAAGTCGTCGGCCGGCAGCGTCTGCATCGTGAAGCGGCTCTTGCCGGCCTGCAGCGTCAGCTTGGTGCCGCTGGAGGTGAGCGAGACGATCTGGTCGCCGGGCAGCGACTTCAGGATGTCGATCATCTTGCGCGAGCCGACGGTGGTCGAGAGGCTGCCTTCGTCGCCGCCCAGCGATGCGGACGTCCGCACCTGGATCTCCAGGTCGCTGGTGGTGAACTCGATCGAGTCGCCGTTCTTGCGCATCAGCACGTTGGCCAGGATGGGCAGCGTGTGCCGGCGTTCCACGATCCCCGACACCGCCTGCAACGCGCCAAGCAGTTTTTCCTGAGGCGCTTTGAGAACAATCATGTCTTCCTCTTTTTTAAACCTGGTGGTAGCTGGTAGTGCTCGTCGTGCACTGTGGAGAACTCTATTTTCGCCTGAAATATCAAGGGCTTGGAGGTCGCACAAGTCTGGGGGTCGAACCCCCGGTTGCAGTCGGACTCATCGATAACAAGTTTCGCGCGCCGCATCGTCCTGTGGACCACTGCCGGGTTGTCCCGGAACGGTCCCCAGGGTTGTGAGTTGACACTGTGCCTGCCTCCGGTGAAGGAGGCTCGAAAAGAGTCCCGGGTCATCCTTTGAGGGTCTGTTCCAGGACGTGCAGTTGTTGATTGAGCTCGGTGTTCTTCTGCCGCTCGCCGCCGATCTTGCGCACGGCGTGCAGCACGGTGGTGTGGTCGCGGCCGCCAAAGAGCTCGCCGATCTCGGGCAGGCTCTTCTGGGTGAGTTCCTTGGCCAGGTACATGGCGATCTGGCGCGGGCGGGCGATGCTCGCGGGGCGCTTCTTGCTGTACATGTCGGCGACCTTGATCTTGTAGAAGTCGGCCACCGTCTTCTGGATGTTCTCGACGGAGATCTGGCGGTTCTGGATGGACAGCAGGTCCTTGAGCGCCTCGCGCGCCAGGGCGATGTTGATGTCCTTCTGCGAGAAGCGCGAGTAGGCCAGCACCTTGCGCAGCGCGCCCTCGAGCTCGCGCACGTTGGCGCGCACGTTCTTGGCGATGAAGAACGCTACTTCCTCGGGCATCTGCGCCTGCTCGCCCTCGGCCTTGCGGATCAGGATGGCCACGCGCATCTCCAGCTCGGGCGGCTCGATGGCCACCGTCAGCCCGGAGTCGAAGCGGCTGGTGAGGCGTTCGTCGATGTCGGCGAGACCCTTGGGATAGGTGTCGCTGGTCATGATGATGTGCGCGCGGCGCGACAGCAGCGCCTCGAACGCGTTGAAGAATTCTTCCTGCGTGCGTTCCTTGCCGGCGAAGAACTGCACGTCGTCGATGAGCAGCAGGTCCAGCGAGTGGTACTTGGCCTTCAGCTCGTCGAAGGTCTTGCGCTGGTAGTTCTTGACGACGTCGGAGATGAACTGCTCAGCGTGCAGGTAGAGCACGCGGGCGTCGGGCTTGTCCTTGAGCAGCTGGTTGCCCACGGCGTGCACCAGGTGCGTCTTGCCCAGGCCCACGCCACCGTAGACGAACAGCGGGTTGTACATCGCGCCGGGCGCCCCGGCCACGTGCAGCGCCGCGGTGCGGGCCATCTGGTTGGCGCGGCCGGCCACCAGGGTGTCGAAGGTGAGCGCCGGGTTGAGCCGGTGCGAGTTCATCGCCGGCGCGATGTGCATGGGCCGCGGCTGCGCGGACGAGGCGGTGGCATGGCCGTTGGTCGGTGGGTTGGCGAGCGCCTGCTCGAACACGGCGCCGATGCGTTGCGGCGGATTGCTGGTGATGAAGCCGCTGCCGGCGGGCACGTGGGCATGGCCGGGGGCCGGCGCCTCGCGCGGCGCGAGCGCGAGCTCGAGGCGCACCGGCTTGCCGGCGAGTTCGGTGAGTACCGACTCGATGCGCGAGCCGTATTGCGAGCGGATCCAGTCGAGCTTGAAGCGGTTGGGCACGCGCACGAGCGCCACCGTGCCGTCGCCCACGTCGGTGAAATCGGCGGGCGGCAGGGGCCGGATCCAGGTGCTGAATTGCTGTTCGGGCAGCTCGGTGGCGAGGCGCTCGCAACTCCGGTGCCAAAGGTCTAGGGACATTGTGGACAAGTTCTTCTCAAGCCGGCAGATTCTACCCGCGCCGGAACGGCGAAAGCACGGTTATCCACAGAAATCGGCGCGCGGTCAATCCCCCCGCATCGCACGGCCGCCCGTGCCAAGTCGTTGACTCGTAATAGGTTTCTCTGCTCTAATCGAGGGTTCCCCGGAGATTTTCATCCATGAAGCGTACCTACCAGCCCTCCAAAGTCCGTCGCGCCCGTACGCACGGCTTCCTCGTCCGCATGAAGACCCGTGGCGGCCGCAGCGTCATCGCTGCCCGTCGCGCCAAGGGTCGCAAGCGTCTCGCCGTCTGATTCCAGACGTCGGACTGAACGCTTCGCCGGTAAGGAATTCCAGGGCGGCTCGTGCCGCCTTCGTCGTCTCTGCGTCGCCCTCCTCGTCGAGAGCGTCTCGGCGGCGCATTGAATTCCTGCTTCACGGCACACCGGGCCGGCGGCCATGACCGCAGGCGACCTCGATTCCCAGCTGCTCGGCCGCATCGTCCGGCCGGCGGACTACGTGCGCGTGCTCGCGACGCCGATGCGTCTGCGCAGCCCCCATTTTGCCGTCCATCACCTGGTCGGCAGGCCGCTGCCTTTGAAGCGGCCGGGCGTGCGTTTCGCGCCGGCGTCCTCTTTGGCGACGGCGAGCCTCGAGGTCGACGCGACCGGTCATGCACCGGTTACCGCCAGCTTGTCTACAGAGTTATCCACAGGCCCTTCCGATTCCTCGGTGGCGGATGTGGACGACCCGCAGATTCCGGGCCCGTCCGGGCCAAGCCCGATGGGCCTGGTGGAAACCCCGACGGCTGCGGGCGGCATCGCTCGTTGGCTGGGACTCGTCGTGCCCAAGCGGCACGCCAAGCGGGCCGTCACGCGCACGCTGGTCAAGCGCCAGATCCGCAACGTGGCCGCCGCCTGTGCTCCGCAGCTGGAACCGGGCCTGTGGGTGGTGCGCCAGCGCTCGCCGTTCGATCCGAAGGAATTCCCGAGCGCCGCGTCCGACGCCCTGAAGGAAGCGGCGCGCGAAGAGCTGCGCGCGCTGTTCGACCGGGCCGTGCGCGGCGAACGCGATCGCCTGAGGCCGCGGCCACCGGGCGAGGCGTCCGCCAAGGGCAAGGGCAACAAGGGCGGCAAGACTCGCGCCGCCACGGCCGGGCCGCCGGAAGGACCGCCATGCGCGGCCTGATCCTGCTGCTGCACCTGCCCCGCACGCTGCTCATGGGCGTGGTGCGTGCCTATCGCCTGCTGCTGAGCCCGTGGGTGGGCCAGAGCTGCCGCTTCACGCCCACCTGCTCCGCCTACGCGTTGCAGGCGCTGGAAAGGCATGGCGCCATCGTCGGCGCCGGCCTGGCCGGCTGGCGCATCCTGCGTTGCAATCCGTGGTGTCACGGTGGGTGCGACGAAGTCCCCGACAATATGCCCTGGGATCGCGCGAAAGCGTCCCCACCTGAACCCTCCGCCGCCGGCCTGTTCACGGGCCTGCTGCAAGCTGACTCCGGCCGTGCGCCGGCCGCCGCGACGCCGACTTCGGCAGCGACCGACAAAACAAACTTCTCGAACACCCCCACATGAACGAATTCCGCCGCACCCTGCTGCTGGTCGTCTTGATGATGTCGCTGCTGATGCTGTTCGACAAGTGGCGCGTCTATCACGGCGAGAACTCGCTGCTGGCGCCGCACCCGGCCGGCAGAGCCGTCGTCGCGCCGCAGGCGGCCTCCGCGGTCGTCAACAACGCGCCGCCGGTGGCCGCGGCGGCCACGGCGGCTTCCGGCGCCGCCTCCGCCGTGGTGGCGCTGCCCATCGAGGACGTCACCATCCAGACCGACGTGGTCAAGGCCAAGCTCACCACGCTGGGCGCCGACCTGATCGACCTCGACCTGCTCAAGTACCAGGACGTGGACAACCACTCGGAGATCTGGCGCCAGATCAAGGGCCTGGTGGGCATCCACGACGTGGTGCCGCCCAAGGCCGACGTGAAGGTGTTCGACACCAGCGATTCGCAGTTCTATGCCGCGCAGACCGGGCTCACCGGCCTCGTGGGCCGCGACGCGCTCAAGCATGGCGTGATGCGCCTGGCGAGCACCGAGCGCACGCTGGCCGACGGCAAGAACGAGCTGTCCGTGCGCTTCGAGTCGCCCGAGATCGACGGCGTGCAGCTGGTCAAGACCTACACGTTCCATCGCGGCAGCTACGCCATCGACGTCACGCACCAGGTCGTCAACCACTCCGGCGCCCCGATCGCGCCCGACCTGTACCTGCAACTGGTGCGCGACGGCCGCGTGCCCCCGGGCGGCTACTTCAGCGGCCCGAGCTCGTACACCGGCCCGTCGGTCTACACCGAAGGCTCGTTCCACAAGATCTCGTTCTCCGACATCGACAAGGGCAAGGAAAAGGGCGTCATCGATCCCAAGGCCACGTCGCAGAACGGCTGGATCGCCATGATCCAGCACTACTTCTCGTCGGCCTGGATCCTGCCGCCGGACACCGCGCGCAGCTACAGCGTGGGCCGCTACGACGCCGGCATCCACGGCCAGACCACGTACTTCACCGCGCTGTACACGCCGGTGGGCACCATCGCCCCGGGCGCCAGCCAGACGCTCAAGGCCACGCTGTTCGCCGGCCCGCAGGAAGAACAGCTGCTCGCGCCGCTCGCGCCCAACCTCGAACAGGTCAAGGACTACGGCCTGCTCAAGATCATCGCGCAGCCGTTGTTCTGGCTCCTGAGCAAGATCCACCTGGTCATCGGCAACTGGGGCTGGTCCATCGTGGCGCTCGTGTTCCTGCTGAAGATCGCGTTCTACGGCCTCAACGCCAACGCGTACCGCTCGATGGCCAAGATGAAGGCCGTCAACCCGCGCATCCAGGAGCTGAACGTCCGCTACAAGGACAACCCGCAGCAGAAGCAGCAGGAGATCATGAAGATCTACCGCGAGGAGAAGGTCAACCCGCTGGGCGGCTGCTTCCCGATCCTGATCCAGATGCCGATCTTCATCGCGCTGTTCACCGTGCTCACGTCGTCGGCCGAGATGCGCGGCGCGCCCTGGATCGGCTGGATCCACGACCTGTCCATCATGGATCCGTACGCGATCCTGCCGATCCTGATGACGGCCACGTCGCTGCTGCAGGTCTCGCTGCAGCCCACGCCGGCCGACCCGATGCAGGCCAAGATGATGTGGCTGATGCCGCTCGCGTTCAGCGCCGCGCTGTTCTCGTTCCCGGCCGGCCTGACGCTGTACTGGGTCACGAACAACACGCTCACGATCGTGCAGCAGTGGCTGATCAATCGCCAGATCAACGGCCCGAAGGACAAGGCGCCCAAGGTCTCCGACGCGAAGATCGTCAAGGGCTGAGGCCCGCCCCGACGGCGCCCGCGAACGCCGCGATCGATGCAGGTCCCGCCTGCGCCGATCGCGGCGTTTTCCATTCGGGCGGACGGGCGACAATCGACCTTCGATGAACACCGTCTCCCTCGCCCAGCTCAACGACCCGATCGTCGCGATCGCCACGGCCCCCGGCCGCGGCGCGGTGGGCATCGTGCGCGCGTCGGGCCGCGATCTGTCCACGCTGATCGCCGCCGTGTGCGCGAAGCCGTTGATGCCGCGCGTGGCGCACTATGGCCCCATCCTCGACGCGCAGGGCCAGGCGCTGGACCAGGGCCTGGCGATCCACTTCCCCGCTCCGAATTCGTACACCGGCGAGGACGTGCTGGAGCTGCAGGCACACGGCGGCCCCGTGGTGCTGCAGCTGATCCTCGCGCGCTGCCTGGAGGCCGGCCGCGGCATCGGCCTGCGCCTGGCCAACCCGGGCGAGTTCACGGCGCGCGCGTTCTTCAACGACAAGCTGGACCTGGCCCAGGCCGAGGCTGTGGCCGACCTGATCGACGCCAGCACCGAGGCCGCCGCGCGCTCGGCGGGCCGGTCGCTGGCCGGCGCGTTCTCGAAGGAGATCGACGGGCTGGCCCAGCGCATCGTGCACCTGCGCATGCTTGTCGAGGCCACGCTGGACTTTCCGGAAGAGGAGATCGATTTCCTCGAGCGCGCGGGCGCGCGCCAGCAGCTCTCCGCGATCCGCGCGCAGCTCGAGGCCGTGATGGCCCGCGCGCGCCAGGGCGCGCTGCTGCGCGAGGGCCTGCGCGTGGTGCTCGCGGGCGCGCCCAACGTGGGCAAGAGCTCGCTGCTCAACGCGCTCGCCGGCGCCGAGCTGGCCATCGTCACGCCCATCGCCGGCACCACGCGCGACCGCATCACCGAGACCATCCAGATCCACGGCGTGCCCGTGCACGTCATCGACACCGCCGGCCTGCGCGACGCCAGCGACGAGGTGGAGAAGCTGGGCATCGCGCGCAGCTGGCAGGCCATCGCCGATGCCGACGCGGTGCTGTTCCTGCACGACCTCAGCCGCGCCGGCGACCCGCAGGCGCAGGCCGACGACGCCGCGATCGCCGCCGAACTCGCGCAGGCCCACGCGGCCGAACCCTTGCACGTGTTCAACAAACGCGACCTGGCGCCCGATCACGCGCTGCCCGAGGGCGCGCTGGCGTTGTCGGCCCAGACCGGCGCCGGCCTCGACGCGCTGCGCGACGCCCTGCTCGAACGCGCCGGCGCCACCCACGTGCCCGACGGCGTGTTCATCGCGCGCACGCGCCACGTGGAGGCGCTTGCGCGCACGGACACGCACCTGCAGCTTGCCCAGTCGCATGCCGACCAGCGCGATGCGGCGTTGGACCTGTTCGCGGAGGAACTGCGCCTCGCGCATGGGGCTCTGGGCGAGATCACCGGGCAGTTCACCGCCGATGACCTCCTGGGGGAGATCTTCGGGCGGTTCTGCATTGGCAAGTGAGCCAGCATCTGGGGCAAAGAATCGCTGCGGCATCCCCGAAGCACGGTATTTCGAGCATCCCGAGAGCGGCAGGAAGTAAGCGCCTGCCACTGCGGTCAGTGGCGCAAAGAGTGCGCATGGGTGACGACTCGTTCCGCGGACGCGACAGACGGCGCCCCGGCGCCGACGGACGTCGCGCTTTGTGTTGCTGCGGCCCGGTCGCGACGTGACAATTGGTGTCAAATGCCTGACAGCAGGCACGATGGCTTGTCATGCCCGGCTCCAGTTCGGGCGCCATCGGCGAGGATTCCCCCATGATGAATGTTGCAAACCTGGTTCAGGCCATCCACACGCTGAACGCCTATGACGCGTTCCGGCCGCGCTTTTCCCCTGAAAACTGGCGGGTGGTGGGCTCGTACCTGATCCGGCGCGACATGAAGGGCGGCGACGTCCTGATCTACCAGGGCGACTCCGACCGCACGATGTACTTCCTCGAGTCGGGCACGCTGCAGGTGTACGTGCGTGGCACGGCCACGTCGGCGGCCAAGATCGCGCTGCTGCGCGCCGGCGCCATCGTCGGCGAGCCGGCGTTGTTCGGCGAAACCATGCGCATGGCGCAGGTCGACGCGATCGCGCCCAGCGTCGTGTGGGCGCTGAGCCGCCAGCGGCTCGACGAGATGCTGGCGAGCCAGCCCGAGCTCGCCTACGAGATCCTGCGCGCGTCGGGGGCCGTGATGGCCGAGCGCATGCGCGGCACCCTCGAGCGCGGCACGCCCGTCGCCTGACCCAGTGTGCTGTCCCGGAAGTTCGCACGCGCGATACGGCTACAAACAAGCCGGAGCGTCGTTGCAAAGCCTCGCCGTACCGCCCGGTACGACTCGCCTTTGCGCCTAGCTCCGACTCGTTTCTAGCGCGTCTCGCCGCGCGCCAACTTCCGGGACAGCACACTAGCCGCCCGTCGTCAGGCGTTCTTCGGCCGCCTGCAAGGATTCGGGCATTCCCGCCAGCACCAAGGTATCGCCCGCCGCCAGCCGCTGCTCGGTGGTCGGCTGCAGCACGCGTCCGCTCGAGAGCCGCAGCGACACCACGTGCACGCCCACGTCGCCCAGTTCCATTTCGGCCAGCGTGCGGCTTGCGGCCGCGGCGTGGGCCGGAATCGTGACGCTGGACAGGCGCGCCTGCTGCTGGTCGCCGGCCTCGTCGTCGTCGGCGCCGTGGAAGAAGCCGCGCAGCAGGCCGTAGCGCGCCTCGCGGGCGTCGCGCGCGAGCCGGATCACGCGCCGCATCGGCACGCCCACCAGCGCCAGCGCGTGCGAGGCCAGCATCAGCGAGCCCTCGATCGCCTCGGGCACCACCTCGGTGGCGCCGGCGGCCTTCAACACCTCCAGGTCGGAGTCGTCGATGGTGCGCACCACCACCGGCACTCGCGGCGCGTGCGTCTGCACCAGGTGGAGGACCTTCAACGCGGACGGGGTGTCGTGGTAGCTGCAGACGACCGCCGAGGCGCGCGCCAGGCCCGCGGCCATGAGACTGGAAAGACGCGCGGCGTCGCCGAAGACCACGTTCTGGCCCGCGGCGGCGGCCTGGCGCACGCGGTCGGGGTCGAGATCGAGCGCCATGAACGGGATGCGCTCCACCTCCAGCATGCGCGCCAGGTTCTGGCCCGAGCGTCCGTAGCCGCAGATGATCACGTGCTTCTCGGCGGTGATGGAGCGCTTGGCGATCGTGGTGAGTGCCACCGACTGCATCAGCCAGTCGCTGCTGGCCAGCTTCATCACGATGCGATTGGCGTACAGGATGATGAACGGCGACGCGAGCATCGACAGCACCATGCTGGCCAGCACCGGCGCCACCCAGCGCTCGGGCAGCACGTGGTTGTCGGTGCCCAGGCTCAGCAGCACGAAGCCGAACTCGCCCGCCTGCGCCAAGTACAGGCCGGTGCGCAGCGCCACGCCGGCGGCGCCCCCGAAGACGCGCGCGAGCCCGGCGACGAACGCGGCCTTGGCCATGATGGGCAGCGTCGTGAGCACGATCACCAGCACCCACTCGTCGGCCAGCGTGTGCCAGTCGAGCTTCATGCCGATGGTGATGAAGAACAGTCCCAGCAGCACGTCGTGGAACGGCCGGATGTCGGTCTCCACCTGGTGCTTGTATTCGGTCTCGGCGATCAGCATGCCGGCCACGAACGCGCCCAGCGCCAGCGATAGGCCCGCCAGTTCCGTGACCGCCGCCAGGCCCAGCGTGACGCCCAGCAGGCTCAGCATGAAGAGCTCGTCGCTCTTGCGGCGGGAGATGGCCGTCAGGAACCACTTCATCACCTTCTGGCCGCCCGACAGCAGCACGGCCAGCACCACCACCGCCTTGATGATGGCCGGCACCAGGGTCTTGAACAGGTCGCGCGTGTCGCCGCCGAGCGCGGGGATGATCACCAGCAACGGCACCACGGCCAGATCCTGGAACAGCAGCACGCCCATCACGCGCCGCCCATGCTCGCTCTCGAGCTCCAGCCGCTCGGCCATCAGCTTGACCACCAGGGCCGTGCTCGACATCGCCATCGCGCTGCCCAGCACCACGGCGGCCTGCCAGCTCAGGTCCCAGTGGCGCCCCAGCGCCGTGAAGACCCAGGCGAGCGCCAGGTTGCCGGCGGCGGCCCCCAGGATGGTGACCACCACCTGCGACGCCCCCAGCCCGAACACGAGCGTGCGCATCGCGCGCAGCTTGGGCAGGTTGAACTCCAGCCCGATGACGAACATCAGGAACACGACGCCGAACTCGGCCAGGTTGTGCACGACGGCCGTGTCGTGGGCCAGTTGCAGCGCGTTGGGGCCGATGATGACGCCAGCCACGAGATAGCCGAGCACGGGCGGCAGCTTCAACATGCGGAAGCCGACGACGCCGGCGATGGCGGCGGCGAGATACAACAGGACGAGTTCGAGGGTCGAGGCCATGCGGGACCGGGCTGGTGCGCGGGGCAAACCGCGCGGGTGGTGGGTCGGGCAGTGCCTTGCGCCTGGCGTGCTTGCGAGGGCTCGGGACACTAGAATCACCCCCATCCTAGAACACTGGCAGCCCACTTTGAAAAACGACTTGCCGTTCGATGCCGAACGCGCATTGCACCTGGCCCGCGAGACCTTCGTCATCGAGGCCGACGCCTTGCTGGGAATGCAGCGGCGCCTGACTGCCGAGTTCGCACGCGCGGTCGAGACCATCCTGCGCTGCGAGCACCGTGTCGTGGTCATGGGCATGGGCAAGAGCGGCCACGTGGGCCGCAAGATCGCCGCCACGCTCGCCTCCACCGGCACGCCGTCGTTCTTCGTGCACCCCGCCGAGGCCGCGCATGGCGACCTGGGCATGGTCACCTCGGGCGACGTGTGCCTGCTGATCTCCAACTCGGGCGAGTCCAACGAGCTGAGCGCCATCATCCCGGCGCTGCGCCGCCTGGGCGTGACGCTGGTCGCGCTCACCGGCCGCTCCGATTCGTCGCTGGCCAAGGTCTGCGACATCGTGCTGTCGTGCGCGGTGGACAAGGAAGCCTGCACGCTCAACCTCGCACCCACCGCCAGCACCACGGCGCAGATGGCCATGGGCGACGCGCTGTCGGTGGCGCTGCTCGACGCGCGCGGCTTCCGCGAGGAAGATTTCGCGCTGTCGCACCCCGGCGGCGCGCTGGGCCGCAAGCTGCTGATGCACGTGTCCGACCTGATGCGCAAGGGCGACGACGTCCCGCGCGTGGCGCGCGACGCGAGCTTCTCCGCGCTGTTGCAGGCGATGTCCAGCAAGGGGCTGGGCCTGTCGGCCATCGTCGACGGCAATACGCCAGTGGGTATCTTCACCGACGGCGACCTGCGCCGCCTGATCGAGACCGGCGCCGACCTGCGCCAGCGCGTCGCGCACGAGGTGATGCACCCGCGGCCGCACCTGATCCGCGCGGGCGCGCTGGCCGTCGACGCGGCCGACCTGATGGAGCGCCATCGCATCACCAGCCTGCTGGTGGTCGACGCGAAGGGCGAGCTCGTCGGAGCGCTCAACACCTACGACCTGCTGCGCGCGAAAGTCATCTGATGGCGTCCACTCCCAAGTCGCACCTGAGCTTCCCGCCCGAGGTGCTGTTGAAGGCCCAGGGCGCCGGCGCGGGCATCAAGGCCGCGATCTTCGACGTCGACGGCGTGCTCACCGACGGCAGCATCTGGATCACCGAGCACGGCGAGACGCTGAAGAACTTCAACGTGCTCGACGGCCAGGGCCTGCTGATGCTGCGCAAGGGCGGCATCACGCCCATCGTCATCACCGGCCGCGACTCGGCCGCGGTGCGCCGGCGCGTGGCCGACCTGGGGCTGGCGCACGCGTCGTTCGGCGCGTCCGACAAGCTGGCGGTGGCCAACGACCTGCTGCAGCAGCTGGGCGTGGACTGGGGCGACGTGGCCGTGATCGGCGACGACTGGCCCGACCTGCCGCTGTTCGCCAACGCCGGCTTCTCGTGCGCGCCCGCCAACGCGCACCCGGAGGCGCAGGGGGCCGCGCATCACGTCACCGCGCGCGAGGGCGGACGCGGCGCGGCGCGCGAGTTCTGCGACCTGCTGCTGATGGCCAATGGCCTGTATGTTCCGCTGATGACAAAGCTGCTGGTGACGCTGGACAGCAAGTGACGCGCGCATGAAGGGCGAACTCCACATCCCCGACCTGCCCGAGGTGCCGGTCGTCCTCAGCCCGCTCGGCGCGCCGGTGGACGACCAGCAGCGCCGCATCCGGCCGTCGTGGCCCGTGCGCGTGCGCGAGACGCTGGTGGGCTACCTGCCCCTGATCCTGATGGTGGGGCTCGCGCTGGGCACGTGGCTCGTGGCCAAGAACACGCCCGGCCTGCTCGCGCCGTCCGCGCCCGGCCCGGTGGCGCACGAGCCCGACTACACGCTCGATCACTTCACGCTGCAGCGCTTCGACAACACCGGCGCGCTGAAGGTGCAGATCGAGGGCGAGCACATGCAGCATTTCCCCGACGACGACATCATGGAAGTGGAGCAGATCCGCGTGGTCACGCTGGATCCGGACGGCCGCCGGATGACGGCCACCGCGCAGCACGGCCGCGCTCGCGGCGACAGCAGCGAGGTGTGGCTCGATGGCCAGGCGCAGGTGATCAGCACCAGCGAGGGCCAGCTGCCGATCCAGATGAACGGCGAGCACCTCCATGCGCTGCCCAAGCTGCGCCGCGTGGATTCGAAGTTCATGGTGCTCGTGCGCCAGGGCGACAGCGAGTTCAACGCCGACGGCATGGAATACGACGACGTCACCGGCCTGGCCACGCTGCACGGCAACGTGCATGCGCTGATGCAGCCGGCGATGCGCAAGTCGGCGGCGGGCCCCGCGGCGGCCGCCAGGTGATGGCCGCCCCCCTCCTGTTCATCACGGGGGCCTCCAGCGGCATTGGCCAGGCGATGGCCCTCGAGTGGGCGCGTCGCGGCGGCCGTCTCGCGCTGGTGGCGCGGCGCGGCGACGAGATGCGCGCCTGGGTCGCGGCGCAAGGCTGGCCGGCCGAGCGCGCGGCGGTCTACGTGGCCGACGCCCGCGACGTGGCCGCGATGACGGCCGCCGGCCGCGACTGCATCGCGGCGCAGGGCCTGCCCGACGTGGTGATCGCCAACGCCGGCATCAGCATCGGCGTCGACATGAGCGTGGAGGCCGACCTCGACGTCCTGCGCCGCGTGCTCGAGACCAACAACATCGGCATGGCCGCCACGTTCCAGCCGTTCATCGCGCCGATGCGCGCGCGGGGTGGTGGCCGCCTGGTGGGCATCGCTAGCGTCGCCGGCATCCGCGGCCTGCCCGGACACGCCGCCTATTCGCTGAGCAAGGCCGGCGTCATCAGTTTCTGCGAGAGCCTGCGCGTCGAATTGCGCTCCTCCGGCGTGCGCGTCGTCACGATTGCGCCGGGATATGTCGATACTCCCCTGACGCAAGGGAATTCATACTCGATGCCGTTTCTGATGCCCGCCGACAAATTCGCGCGCCAGGCATTGGACGCGATCGCCGCGGGCGTCGGATTGCGCGTCATTCCGTGGCAGATGGGGATGCTCGCGCGGGTGCTGCGAATACTACCCAACTGGGTATACGACCGCGTCCTGGCGGGTCGTCCGCGCAAGGCCCGCCAACCGCAGTGAGCACTCGCTAGGCGGTTCCGAGCCCGTGGATCGGTGAATCGCTCGCTGGTCGTCCCGGTCGACGCTCTCAGGTCTTGAATACCGGGCGGTGACGCGGCGCCTGCCCCGGCGGGCCCGCGCATGGTCCAGGTCGCGGACGCGGCGATATTCGAGACCTGGCACCGGACGGGCGAGACCGTGCGCGAGCAGATACTCCGTCGGCGATTCGCGCGACCAATTGAAAAAGCCCGGGTGCCGCGAGGCGCCAGGGCTTTGTTCATTCAAACCGACAGATGCGTGTCAGTAGCAACCAGCAGTTGCTCAGTAACCGCCGCGGCCACCGCCACCGCCGCCGTAGCCGCCGCCACCGCCGGAACGGCCACCGCCGCCACCGCCGTAGCCGCCGCCACCGCCGGAGCGGCCACCGCCGCCGCCGCCACCACCGTAGCCGCCACCACCGCCGCCGCCGTAGCCGCCGCCACCACCGCCACCCGAGCGGCCACCGCCGCCGTAGGGGCTGCGCGGAGCGCCGCTGAAGCCGCCCGGACGCTCTTCGCGCGGACGGGCTTCGTTGACGACCAGGGGACGGCCTTCCAGGGGCTGGCCGTTCATGCCGTTGATGGCTGCTTGCGCTTCAGCATCGGAGCCCATTTCCACGAAGCCGAAGCCCTTGGAACGACCCGTTTCGCGGTCCATCATGACCTTCGCGGACGTGACGGTGCCGAATTGACCGAAAGACTCTTGCAGTGATTCGTCGCGGACGCTATAGGCCAGGTTGCCTACGTACAGTTTGTTTCCCACGGGGGAAGCCCTTTCAAAGATAAAAAACCATGTGGAGCTTCAACCCAGCGTGATCCATCAAGCGAAGGCGCCGCAACCAGACACAGCATCAACGGGAGACAGTTGCGCGAAGCACCCGCTGCCCTGGATTGATTATGAGCCTAACAAATCACGAAATGCAAAGCGGAGTCAAGGAAATTGTTGTTTTGTCGTTTCGGGGAGGTGAACCCCCAACTTTGCAGGTGGATGAGCACCGATTTCGCGCAATTGCCGAGGGTTTGAACCGACGGGTTTTCCCGCAATCTGGGCACCCGTCGGCAACCGCGAACGGAACTTCATGGTTGGCAAAGCGGCGGTCGCGGCGAGAATCGCCTGCATGGATCTGCACCTGCTCAAGCCCCTCGTCGCCCTGCTGGCGATCGTGAACCCGATCGGCGCGATTCCGTTCTTCCTGCATTTCACGCAGAACCTCACGCGCGAGCAGCGCCAGCGCACGATCCGCGTCGCGTCCATCGCGTCGTTCCTGGTGGTGGGCCTCAGTGCGATCTGCGGCCTGCAGATCATCGAGTTCTTCGGCATCACGATCGCCTCGTTCCAGGTCGGCGGCGGCCTGCTGCTGCTGATCTCGTCACTGAACATGCTCAACGCCCAGCAGGCCGAGAGCCGCGGCTCGGACGTCGGCGACGGCCAGGCCAAGGCCGACGCCGGCGACTCCATCGCCATCGTGCCGCTCACCATCCCGCTGCTCACCGGGCCGGCCACGATCTCCACCATGGTCATCTACGCCGACAAGACCCGCACACTGCTCGAGCACGCGGTGCTGGTGGGCTACGGCGTGGTCATCGGCGCCGCCACCTTCGCGGCGTTCTCCGCCGCGGGCCGCATCGCCCGGCTGCTGGGCCGCACCGGCATCAACGTGATGACGCGGCTGATGGGCCTGATCCTGGCGGCGATGGCCGTCGAGCTGCTGTCGGACGGCCTGCTCAAGCTGTTCCCGGCGCTGTCCGGGGTGTCGGCCAATTGAGTTCGCGCATCCTGCTGCTGGAAGACGACCCGGCCATCGCCGGCACGGTCGCATTCGCACTTCAGCGCGAGGGCTTCGCGGTGGAACACGTGCTGCTGGCGGGCGCGGCGCGCGCGAGCGTCGCCAGCGTGCCGCCGGCGCTGGCCATCCTCGATGTCGGGCTGCCGGACGGCAGCGGGCTGGACCTGTGCCGCGAGTGGCGCCAGTCCGGCGCCGACGCGTTGCGCGCGCTGCCCGTGCTGATGCTCACGGCGCGGGCCGAGGAGCTCGATCGCGTCGTGGGGCTGGAGCTGGGCGCGGACGACTACCTCACCAAACCCTTCAGCCCGCGCGAGCTGGTGGCCCGCGTGCGCGCGCTGTTGCGGCGCGCGGCGCTGTCGCCGCCGGCCGTGGCGGCGCCCGCGGCGGGCCTGTTCGAGCTCGACGCCGATGGCCAGCGCATCCGCTTCGCCGGCCAGTGGCTGGCGCTGACGCGGCTGGAGTTCGGCCTCCTGCGCGCGCTGCTGCGCGCGCCCGGGCGCATCCGCTCGCGCGAGGCCCTGCTCGACGAGGTGTGGGGCGCCGACGGCGAGGCCACCGACCGCACCGTCGACACCCACGTGAAGACCTTGCGTGCCAAACTGCGCGCGGTGCGCCCCGAGCTCGAACCGATCGCCACGCATCGGGGCATGGGCTACGCCCTCGATCCCTCCGTCCTCTAGTCACCGCCTCTTCGATGCGCCTCGGCCTGCGACTGCTGTTCGCGTTCTTCGTCATCACCGGCCTGGCCGGCTTCTTCGCGCTGCAGGTGTTCCAGAGCGAGGTCAAGCCCAGCGCGCGCGAGGTGATGGAGGACGTCCTGGCCGACACGGCCAACCTGGTCGCCGAACAGGCCACGCCCGCGTTGCGCGCGATGCCGGCCGGCGGCACGCTGGTGGATTCGCCGCTGGCCCGCGACCTCGCGGCCTACCGCCGGCGCCCCGTCGACGTCCAGATCTGGGGCCTGCACAAGCGCACGCTGGACCTGCGCATCTACGTCACCGACGCCACGGGCCGCGTCGTGCTCGATTCTGGCTTCGGCAGCGGCACCTCGGCCACCGCCGTGGGCGCCGACTACTCGCAATGGCGTGACGTCCACCTCACCCTGCGCGGCGAATACGGCGCGCGCGCCACGCGCACCGACGTCGGCGACGACGGCAGCTCGGTGATGTACGTGGCGGCGCCGGTGCGCGACGGCGACCGCGTGATCGGCGTCGTCACGGTGGGCAAGCCGCTGGCCACGGTGCAGCAGTTCATCGACCGGGCGCAGCGCCGCATCTTCGTGGCCGGCTTCTGGCTGCTGGGCCTGTCGGCCGCTGTGGGCGTGCTCGTGACGATCTGGATGGTGCGCTCGGTGCGCAAGCTGAAGTCCTACGCCACCCAGGTGCACGCGGGCGACCGCGTGCCCGTGCCGCGCCTGCCCGGCGAGCTGGGCGACCTCGCCGTGGCCGTCGACGAGATGCGCGAGCGGCTGGAGGATCGCGAGCGCCTCGAGCACACGGTGCGCGCGCTGACCCACGAGCTGAAGAGCCCGCTCACCGCCATCCAGGGCGCGGCCGAGCTGCTCGGCGACGAACTGCCGCCCGAGGATCGCGAACGCTTCGCGCAACAGATCCAGGAGCAGTCGCTGCGCCTGCGCGACCTGGTCGATCGCATGCTGGAGCTGTCGCGCCTGGAAGGCCAGCGGGCGATCGCCAACCCGCGCGAGCTCGTGCTGCTGACGCTGATCGACGAGGTGGCCACCGCGCACGTGCCGCTGGCCATCCAGCGCGGCATCGGGCTGGTGTGGGAGGCGCGCGCCGACATCGACCTGCGCGGCGACCGCGAATCGCTGGTGCTGCTGTTCTCCAACCTGTGGGCCAATGCGTTGGACTTCGCGCCCGAGGGCACGGACATCGTCGTGGCGCTGCGCCGCGTCGGCGCCGAGGCCGTCTTCACGATGCGTGACGCGGGCCCGGGCGTGTCCGACTTCGCGCTGCCGCAGCTGGGCCAGCGCTTCTTCTCGCTGCCGCGTCCGCGCGACGGCCGCCGCGGCAGCGGCCTGGGCCTGGCCATCGTGCGCCAGGCCGCGGCGCTGCACGGCGGCAGCGTGTCCTTCGAGCCGGCGTCGCCTGGCCTGCGCGTGACGGTCCGGCTCCCCGTCTGACCGGGACTTCACACCGGCCACACAAACCTCATCGCGCCCTCACCGCGCGCCCGCATCGTCGCCACTTCGGCGCCGATCCCCGGTGCCCGGGAGGAGCGAAAGATGAAGTTTCCGTTGCTGGCCAAGGTGGGCGCGATCGCGCTGGTGGGCCTGATGCTGCTGCTGGTGCTGGGCCGCATCGAGGGGCTGGTGCAGGAGCGCAAGGGGCGCGGCGAGGAGGCCGCGCGCGGCGTCGAGCACTCGCACGCGGCGGCGCAGTCGGTGCTGGGGCCGCTGCTCGAGCGCGCCTGCACCGAGGAATGGGATGTGGTCGACGGCGCCGGCAAGGATCGCGTCGTCAAGGCCGCCTCGCGCGATTTCCGGCTGCAGCAGGTGCCCACGCGCCTGGCCGTCGACGGCCGCACCAAGGCCGATCCGCTGTGGCGCGGGCTGTTCAAGGTCAACGCGTGGACGGGCCACTTCACGGTGGCCGCCGACTTCGCCAGCCTCGCGCCGCTGCAGCCGCGTGCGGAACATCCGGACGGCCGCCTCAAGTGCGGCGCGCCCGTGCTGCTGGTGGCGTTGAGCGACGTGCGGGGCGTGCGCTCCGCCACGGTCGCCGCCGATGACCACGCGCTGGCCGTCGAGCCCGGCACGGCCGGCTCGGCCTACACGAGTGGCCTGCACGCCACCCTGCCCGCGGCGCGGGTGGACGGCGATGCGGCCGCGCGCCCGTTGTCGCTGCACCTGGAGCTGGATCTGATCGGCACCAGCCAGCTCGCCTGGGTGCCCGCCGCCGACAGCCTGCGCTGGACGCTGGCTTCCGACTGGCCTCATCCGTCGTTCGGCGGCCAGTTCGCGCCCGAGCAGCGCGAGGTGCGGCCCGACGGCTTCGGCGCCACCTGGAATCTGTCGGCGCTGGCCACCACGGCGTCGGCCGACGTCGCGCGCGGTCTCGCGCTGTGCGCGCCCGCGGGCGTGGGCGCCTACGACGCCGGCGACGACCCGACGGTCAAGTCCGACAAGTGCCTGGACCTGATGGGCGTCGCCTTCATCGACCCGGTGAACCCGTACGTGCTGAGCGACCGCGCGGTGAAGTACGACCTGCTGTTCATCGCGCTCACGTTCATCGCGGTGGGCCTGATCGAGGTGCTGTCGGGTCGCCGCGTCCACCCGGTGCAATACCTGCTGGTGGGCCTGGCGTTGTCGCTGTTCTTCCTGCTGCTGCTGTCGCTGTCGGAGCACCTGGCGTTCGAGCGCGCCTACGCCGTGGCGGCCGCGGCGTGCGCGGCGCTGCTGGGGTTCTACGCGAGCTCGATGCTCGGACGCCTGCTCTCGGGCGTGCTGTTCGGGTTGGGCATCGCGTTGCTGTACGGCCTGCTGTACGTGCTGCTGCAGATGGAGCAGAACGCGTTGGTCATCGGCTCGGTGATGCTGTTCCTGGCCCTGGCGGTGGTGATGACGTTGACGCGGCGCATCGACTGGTACGCGCTGTTCGCGCGGCTGCGCGGGCCCGAGGCGCCGGCGGCGCGCCCGGCCGCGCCCGACCTGCGGACCTGATCGTGCGCGCCAACTGGGTCGCGGCCTGGGCCGACCAGCGCTTCGCCTTGCCGAGCGTGCCGCCGGCCGCGTCGCTAAGATGCGGCTCCATGCACCTCGGCGACCCGTTCGACTTCATCGTGATCGGCGCCGGCACGGCCGGCTGCCTGCTGGCCAACCGGCTGTCGGCCGATCCGCGCCACCGCGTGCTGCTGGTCGAGGCGGGCGGGCGCGACACCTATCCGTGGATCCACATCCCGGTGGGCTACCTGTACTGCATCGGCAACCCGCGCACCGACTGGCTCTACAAGACCGAGCCCGACCCGGGCCTCAACGGCCGCGTGCTGCGCTACCCGCGCGGCAAGGTGCTGGGCGGCAGCTCCAGCATCAACGGCATGATCTACATGCGCGGCCAGGCGCGCGACTACGACGGCTGGGCCATCCGCACCGGCGACCCGGCCTGGGAATGGGCCAACTGCCTGCCCTGGTTCCTGCGCCACGAGGATCACTGGCGCGGCGACGAGGCAGGCGAGACACCCCTGCACGCGGGCCCCGGCCACGACACCACGGGGCGGCGCAGCGGCGGCGAGTGGCGCGTCGAGAAGCAGCGCCTGTCGTGGCCCATCCTCGACGCCTTCGCCAGGGCCGCCGTGCAGGCCGGCATCCCGGCCACCGAGGACTTCAACCGCGGAGACAACGAGGGCGTCGGCTACTTCGAGGTGAACCAGCGCCGCGGCGTGCGCTGGAATTCGGCCAAGGGCTTCCTGCGACCGGCGTTGAAGCGCGCCAACCTGCAGGTGCTCACGGGCGCGCACGTCACGCGGCTGCTGCTGGAAGACGCGCCCGCGGGCGCCGGGCAACGGCTCGTCGCGCGAGGGGTCGAACTGCGCATCGGCGGCGACGCGCCGGTGCAGGTGCGCTGCAGCGGCGAGGTGCTGCTGTCGGCCGGCGCGGTGGGCTCGCCGCAGATCCTGCAGCTTTCGGGCATCGGCGACGGCGCGCGCCTGAAGGCGGTGGGCGTCGAGCCGCGCCACGAGCTGCCCGGCGTGGGCGGCAACCTCCAGGACCACCTGCAGGTGCGCGCCGTGTTCGCCGTCGACGGCACTCGCACGCTCAACACGCTGTCGGCCTCGCTGGTGGGCAAGGCGCGCATCGCGGCCGAATACGCGCTCTCGCGCAGCGGCCCCATGAGCATGGCGCCGTCGCAGCTGGGCGCATTCACGCGTTCCGACCCCGGGCGCCGCTGGCCCAACCTGCAGTACCACGTGCAGCCGTTGTCGCTGGATGCGTTCGGCGAGCCGCTGCATGCGTTCGAGGCCTTCACGGCCAGCGTCTGCAACCTGAATCCCGAATCGCGCGGTGAGGTCCACATCACCTCCGCCGACCCGATGCAGGCGCCGCGGATCGCGCCGCGCTATCTCGCCACCGAGGGCGACCGGCGCGTCGCGGCGGATTCCCTGCGCCTGACCCGCCGCATCGTGGCGCAGCCGGCACTGGCCGGATTCCATCCGCGCGAGGTCAAGCCGGGCCTGCAGTTCGAGACCGACGACGAGCTCGCGCGCCTGGCCGGCGACATCGGCACCACCATCTTCCATCCGGTGGGCACCTGCCGCATGGGCCGCGCCGACGAGTCCGGCGCGGTGCTGGACTCGCGCCTGCGCGTGCGTGGCGTGGCCGGCCTGCGCGTGGTCGATGCGAGCGTGATGCCGGAAATCACCAGCGGCAACACCAACTCGCCGACGCTGATGATCGCGGAACGCGCCGCGGCCTGGACCCTCGAAGACTTCACGCGCTGAACGAACCATGAACGAGCGCTGAACAATGTTGGTGCACGGTCACAGCGGGAAACCCCGGATGTGCAGCCGAGCGACGCCACCATTACAGTGCATATACTTTCTTGTCATATGCACCCACGAGGTGCGCATGTGGCGACGAAGGGGGTACGAGGAGACAAAACACGCCGGCTCGAACGCTTATCGAGCCAGGCAGGCGGCGCCAGATGCGACTGCCAGACACAGAACAGACGAAGGGCGCAGCCTACAGGCCGCGCCCTTTTGTCCTTTCAGGGGCTCGAAAAGGCGCCTGTCCGCATCGCGCAGGCCCATTGCGCGCGCCCATCGATAATCCCGCCATGATCGATCTCATCATCGTGGCGGCCGCCTCCGGCCTGGCTGGCTTCGTCGACGCGGTGGTGGGCGGCGGCGGGCTGGTGCTGGTTCCGGCGCTGTTCGCCACCTTTCCCAACGCCGTCCCCGCCACGTTGTTCGGCACCAACAAGGGCGGCGCCATCTGGGGCACCGCGTGGGCGGCCGTGCAGTTCGCGCGCCGCGTGACGCTCGCGCGCATGACCATGGCCTGGGGCATGGCCGGCGCGCTCGCCGGCAGCTTCTTCGGCGCATGGGTGGTGACGCTGGTCAGCGCGAAGCCGCTGAAGCAGGCCTTGCCCTTTGTCTTGCTGGCCATCCTGGTCTATACCGTCGCCAAGAAGCAGCTTGGCCGCGACCACGCGCCGCGCATAGCCGGCCGCGCCGAGGCCGTCGCCGCAGGCGTCATCGGCCTGGGCATCGGCTTCTACGACGGCTTCTTCGGCCCGGGCACCGGCAGCTTCTTCGTGTTCCTGTTCGTGCGCGTGCTGGGCTACGACTTCCTGCACGCGTCCGCGGCCGCCAAGCGCCTGAACACCGCCACCAACTTCGCGGCGCTGGTGCTGTTCGCGTGGACCGGCCATGTCTGGTGGCAGGTGGCCGCCGTGCTGGCCGTGGCCAACGTGGCCGGCAGCCTGCTGGGCACGCGCCTGGCGCTCGCGCGCGGCGCGGGCTTCGTGCGCGTGGTGTTCATCGTGGTGGTGTCGGCGCTGATCCTGAAGACGGCCTGGGACTCGTTCGGGCCGCTGATCGCCACGCACGCCTGAAGCGGCGGCCCGGGGAGCGGGCCGCCTTCCTTCGATCAGCCTTGGCCGTCGATCGCGCGCAGCGTGTTGCCTTCGACGTTCACGCGCTGGCCGACGGTGGGAACGCTCGCCTGGCGCACGGTGCGGATCGAGCCGTCGGACATGCGCACGCGCACGTCGTAGGCGGTGGCGGTGCGCTCGTGCGACTCGATGGCGTTGCCCAGCAGGCCGCCGCCGACGGCGCCGATGACGCCGCCCAGCGTGTGGTTGTTGCGGCCGGCGATCTTGCTGCCGATCAACGCGCCGCCAAGGCCGCCGGCCACGGCGCCGACGCCGTTGTTCTGGCCCTTGACCTGCACGGCGCTGTAGCCGTCGATCACGCCGCAGGTGGTGCAGGCCGGCACGGCGGCCACTTGTTGCGTATCGGTGGCCGGTGCGGCGTTGTGCGACGGCGTGTGGTGCGCCGGGCGGGTGGCCTCGTGCGCCTGTGTTGCCGGCTGCTGCGCGACCACCACGGGGGCGTTGGCCACCGACGATTGCTGGGAGGTGGGCGCACCCGGCGTCGTGGTGGTGGAGACCAGCGGCGACGTCGCGGCGCTGGCGTTGTCGGACAGGCCGTCGTTGTTCTTCACGACCAGGGTGGTCGCCAGCGCGATGATCGTGAGGGCCATCAGGCCGCCGCCGATCCAGACGCCGCGATGGATGCCGTTGGTGGTGGAAGGGGTGGTGGTGTTCATGCTCGATTTCCTCTTTCGTGCCCGCTCGTCGGGGCTGATACCGATTAAACGAGCCGGCCGCCGCTCCGGTTGTCAGCCAACGTGCCGATTTGCGTCAGAACGTGAACATTCGGCCGCTCATCCGTGCGCGGACTACACGGGCATTGCCGTTTGTCCTACAAGTCCGGGGGGCTCGCCCCGTCGGGTACGCTTCGCGCCATGTTGAAAGACGTCTCGTTCTCGGCCCTGGTCGCCGGCTTCATCGCGGTGCTGGTGGGCTTCACGAGCTCGGTGGCGATCGTGTTCCAGGCGGCGCAGGGCCTGGGCGCCACGCCGGAACAGATCACCTCGTGGATGTGGGCGCTGGGCGTGGGCACCGGCGTCACCAGCATCGGCCTGTCGCTCTGGTACCGCCAGCCGGTGCTCACGGCCTGGTCGACGCCGGGCGCCGCGCTGCTGGTGGCCACGCACGGCATGTCGCTGGCCGCCGCCACCGGTGGTTTCATCATCTCCGCCGTCCTGATCACGATCGCCGGGGCCTCGGGCCTGTTCGAGAAGCTGATGGACCGCGTGCCCGTGGCCATCGCCGCGGCGCTGCTGGCGGGCGTGCTGACGCGTTTCGGGCTGGACGCGGCGCTTGCCGCGCACGCCGACCCGCTGCTGGTGGGCGTGATGGCGCTCGTGTTCGTCCTCGGTCGTCGCCTGTGGCCGCGCTTCGCGGTGCCCGGCGTGCTGGTGGCGGGCATCGCGGTGGCCGCCGCCCAGGGCGGCATCTCGCTGGCCAACGTGCAGTGGGGGTGGGCGAAGCCGGTCTTCGTGATGCCCGAATTCAGCATCGCGGCCGCCGTGGGACTGGGCCTGCCGATGTTCATCGTGACGATGGCCTCGCAGAACCTGCCCGGCGTGGCCGCGCAGCGCGCCGCGGGCGTGACGGCGCCGGTGTCGCCGGTCATCGCCACCACCGGCGTCGCAACGCTGCTGCTGGCGCCGTTCGGCTCGTTCGGCCTGAACCTGGCGGCCATCACCGCGGCCATCTGCATGGGGCGCGAGGCGCATCCCGATCCGAGACGCCGCTACATCGCACCGGTGTCCGCGGGCGTCTTCTATCTGTTGATCGGGCTGGGCGGCGGCGCGGTCGTCGGGTTGATGGCCGCGTTCCCGCACGCGCTCGTGGTGGCCGTGGCCGGGCTCGCGTTGCTGGGCACCATCGCCGGCGCGCTGTCGTCGGCGCTGGCGGTGGAGAAGCACCGCGACGCCGCGGCGCTCACCTTCCTCGTCACGCTGTCGGGCGTGAGCCTCGGTGGCATCGGCGCGCCCTTCTGGGGCGTGGTGGCCGGCGGCGTCGCGTTGGGAGTCTCCGCGGCAGGACGCGCCTACTCCGAGCGGCGATAAGCGGGGCCTCCTGCCGTGGAGACTCCCGGGTGTGCAACACTTCCGCACCGCCGCGCGTCCGGCGGGCTGAAAAGCCCCTGCCGCCCCGCCGCCGGCGCGCCGCGCGCCATCATGGCGTGCCCACTTCCTCATTCCACGCCCCGCGTCACGCGCGCGGGCGACCGACCAGGTGTCCCCCATGAAGCTGTTGTTCGTCGCCGACCCGCTCGACACATTCAAGATCTACAAGGACTCCACCTTCGCGATGATGCGCGAGGCGAGCAGGCGCGGCCACACGCTGTGGGCCACGCAGCCGGTGGATCTCAGCTGGCAGCGCGGCGGCCGCGTCCAGGCGCGCGCGCTGCCCATCGCGCTCACGGGCGTGGACAAGCACAGCCACGACGCCTGGTACACCACCTCGGGCCCCGAGACCGTGGCCGTCGCCGAGTTCGACGCGGTGCTGATGCGCAAGGATCCGCCCTTCGACAGCGAGTACTTCTACGCCACGCACCTGCTGAGCCACGCCGAGCGCGACGGCGCGCTCGTGCTGAATTCTCCCGCCGCCCTGCGCGACCACCCCGAGAAGCTGGCCATCCTCGAGTTCCCGCAATTCATCGCACCCACGCTGGTCACGCGCTCGGCCGCCGACGTGCGCGCCTTCCACGCAGAGCACCGCGACATCATCCTCAAGCCGCTGGACGGCATGGGCGGCATGGGCATCTTCCGCGTGAAGGACGACGGCCTGAATCTCGGCAGCATCGTCGAGACGCTCAACATGAACGGCGCGCAGACGATCATGGTGCAGAAGTTCGTGCCCCAGATCGCGGACGGCGACAAGCGCGTGCTGGTGATCGCCGGCAAGCCCGTGCCGCACACGCTGGCGCGCATCCCGCAGGGCGGCGAGGTGCGCGGCAACCTGGCCGCCGGCGGCCTCGGCGTGGCGCGCGAGATCACCGAGCGCGAGCGCGAGATCGCCGGCGTCATCGGCCCCAAGCTCGCCGCCCGCGGGCTGATGCTGATCGGCCTCGATGTGATCGGCGACGTGCTCACCGAGATCAACGTCACCAGCCCCACGTGCTTCCAGGAAATCACCGACCAGACCGGCTTCGACGTGGCGGCGATGTTCGTCGACGCGCTCGAAGCCAGCATCAACCGCGCACGCGGCAACCCAACGACTGAAGGCAATGACCCTTTCTGACCGCATGGCGATCGAGACCCGCTGATGGCCCTGCTGACCCTCACCAATGCCCACCTCGCGTTCGGGCACGTCGCGCTGCTGGATGGCGCCGATTTCGCGCTCGAGACCGCGGAGCGCGTGGCGCTCATCGGCCGCAACGGCACCGGCAAGTCCAGCATGCTCAAGATCCTCGCCGGGCTCGACAGGCCCGATGACGGCCTGCTGCAGGTCGAGCGCGGCCTGCGCCGTACCTACGTGCCGCAGGAGCCGCAGTTCGCGCCCGGCATCACCGTGTTCGACGCCGTGAGCGAAGGCGTGCGCGAGGCCAAGGAGACGCGCGAGAAGTTCGAGAACCACGACGGCGTCGACCACGACGAGATGGATCGCCTGCAGACGCGCCTCGAGGCGCTGGGCGGCTGGGATTGGGAGCGCCGCGTCGACGAGACGCTGCATCGCCTCGACCTCGATCCGCAGGTGCCGGTGGAGAAGCTGTCGGGCGGCGTGCGCAAGCGCGTGGCGCTCGCCCAGGCGCTCGTCGCCACGCCCGACGTGCTGCTGCTCGACGAGCCCACCAACCATCTGGATCTCGACGCGATCGACTGGCTCGCCGACCTGCTCAAGACCTATCGCGGCTCGCTGATCCTGATCTCGCACGATCGCGCGTTCATCGACGCCACGGCCACGCGCATCGTGGAGCTCGATCGCGGCAAGCTGCGCAGCTACCCGGGCAACTTCACCGCGTACGAGGTCACCAAGCAGCGCGAGCTCGAGTCGGAGGCGCTGGCCAACGCGCGCGCCGACAAGCTGCTGGCGCAGGAAGAGATCTGGATCCGCAAGGGCGTCGAGGCGCGTCGCACGCGCAGTGTCGCCCGCATCGGCCGGCTCGAGGTCCTGCGCGCCACGCGTGCCGCGCGGCGCGACCAGGTCGGCCAGGTCAAGCTGGAGGTGGCCACCGGCGGGCAGTCCGGCAAGATCGTCGCGGCGCTCGACGAGGTGACGATGCGCTACGGCGACCGCACGCTGATCGACAGGTTCACCACCACGGTGCTGCGCGGCGACAAGATCGGCCTGATCGGCCCCAACGGCTGCGGCAAGACGACGCTGCTCAAGCTGATCCTGGGCCAGCTGAAGCCGACGTCGGGCGACATCAAGCTGGGCACGATGATGAACGTGGCCTACTTCGACCAGATGCGCGCCGGCCTGAAGCTGGACGCCACGCTGGCCGACACCATCAGCCCCGGCAGCGAGTGGATCGAGATCGGCAACTCGCGCAAGCACATCATGAGCTACCTGAGCGACTTCCTGTTCGCTCCGGAGCGCGCGATGGCCAAGGTGTCGTCGCTGTCCGGCGGCGAGCGCAACCGCCTCCTTCTGGCGCGGCTCTTTGCGCTGCCGGCCAACGTGCTGGTGCTCGACGAGCCCACCAACGACCTGGACATCGATACGCTGGAGCTGCTCGAGGAACTGCTGGCCAACTACACCGGCACCGTGTTCCTGGTGAGCCACGACCGCCGCTTCGTCGACAACGTCGTCACCAGCACGCTGGTATGGGAAGGCGACGTGAAGCCTGGCCTGTGGCGCGAGTACGAAGGCGGCATCGAGGACTGGCAGGCCCAGCGCGCGCGCAGCCGCGCGAGCGGTGGCGCATCCGCGCGCGGCGCCGCGCCGGCCCCTGCGCCGGTGGCCGCCCCCGTGGCCGCGCCCGCGCCCATCGCGCCCGCGGCGAAGCCCAAGGCCAAGCTCAGCTACAAGGAGCAGCGCGAGCTCGACGAGCTGCCGAAGAAGATCGAGGCGCTGGAGGCCGAGCACAGGACGCTGGAGACGTCGCTCGCGAGCACCGAGCTCTACACCCAGGGCAAGGACAAGATCGCCGCCGCGCAGGCCCGCTTCGCGGAGCTGGACGAACAGCTGCTCGCGATGATGGAGCGCTGGGAAGAGCTGGGCCGCAAGTAGGAGGTGCGCCATTCCGCCCCCCGCCTTCACGCCTCGTCACGCCGCGATCGTGGTGGCGCTGGCGGGCATCGCGGGGGCCGGGTGGTGGGTGGTCCGTGCGCCGGCGATCCCGCACGTGGCCGCGGCGCCACCGCCGGACATCGACCTCGATTCCCCGGCGATGCGTGCCCGACGCGAGGCCGCGATCGCGCTGGCGACGATGCCCGACGACCCGTGGACCTTCGCGGAATCGCTTTCGGCGTCGGCGCCGGACAAGCCGGCCGAGAAGGAGCAGTGCGGCATCGAGGACGGGCCGCAGTTCTCGACGCCGGTGGCAGAAGGCGAGATGCGCGTCCAGACACGCGCCCAGACCGCGAACCACCTCAGCGCGGAGGCCCGGATCGATGCGGCGCTGCGTGCGAGCGCGGATCCGTTCGACCGCGCGGTGGCGGATCTCGTCAACGCGGGCGGCATGCGCAGCGACGCCGGCAGGGACGAGGCGGTCGTGCAGCAGGCGGTCGCCACGTCGGATCCCCGGCTCTACGCGCTGGGCTACGGGCTGTGCCATTCGATGCACGCGACCGCGCCGAGCTGCGGCCGGATCAGTGCGGCGCGGTGGGCGCAGGTCGACGCCGGCAACGGCACGCCCTGGCTGAACCTGCTCGCGCAGGCGCAGGCGGCGGGCGACAGCGCCGGCGTTCGCGATGCGATGGCGCATCTGGCGTCGTCGTCCCGGTTCGATGCCTACCTGAGTGCAGCGGCGGGCGCGGTCGCGGCACGTTCGCCGCGGGAAGGCGCCGACCTGGATGCCGCCAATGAACTGATGTTCACGGCGCTGGGCCAGGCGATGTCGGTGTCGTCGACGCCGTATTCGCCGTTGGTCCAGCTCTGCAAGGACCACGCAGGTGGCGACGAGGCCTTCGCGCAGCAGTGCCGCACCGTCAGCGACACGATGTTCGAGCATTCGGACAACTTCCTCAGCCTGTCCGTCAGCGGCGCCCTGCTGTTCCAGCTGACGGGTGACCCTTCGCGGCGCGACTTCATCCGCGCCGAACGCGCCGTCCTCGCCACCCACTGGTCGCCGGCCACCGGCTTCTCGCCGTGCCAGGACATGCGCGACGCGATCGGGTTGCAGCTGCGCAGCGCGCAGATCGGCGAGGTCGAGGCGATGCGCGAACGCGCACGCAAGTTCGTGACGCCCTGACCGGAGCGTCAGCCCGCGCGCGCCTTCTCGAACGCCCGCCAGAACCGCGGATCCTGCGTCGTCGCGAAGTTGATGCGCATCAGCGTCGACGGCCGGCGCCCCGGGTGGAACACGGTGCCGGGCGCGAGCAGCCAGCCTTCGTCGAGCAGGTCGGTGGCCAGGCGCTCGGTGTCGACGCCGGTGTCGACCCAGCCGAACAGGCCCGCGGGCGGCGTCGCGAAGCGGCAGCCGGCGGCCAGCGCCAGCTTCACGCTGCGGGTGCGCGCCGCGCCCAGCCGGGCGACGACGCGGTCGGCATGGCGGCGCAGCCAGCCCTGTTCGAGACAGACCGCGACGGCCTGTTCGAGCAGCGCGGGCGTGGTGAGCGTGCCCAGCAGCTTCACGTCGACGAGGCGTTCCACGAGGTCGGGCGGCGCGGCCATGAAGCCCACGCGCCAGCCCGGCGCGAGGATCTTGGCGAAGCCCGAGACGTAGATCGTGCGGCGCAGACCGTCGAGCGCGGACAGGCGCGGCGCGTGCGCGGGCGCGAGGTGGGCGTAGGTGTCGTCCTCGACGATGCGGAAATCGTGCTGCTCGGCCAGCCGCAGCACCTGGTGCGCGGAGGCCAGGCCCAGCGACGCGCCGGTGGGGTTGTGCAGCACCGAACAGGTGACGTACAGGCGCGGCTGGTGCGCCTTGGCGAGCGCGGCCATCGCGGTGAGATCGGGGCCGTCGACGCCGCGCGGCACCGGCAGCAGCCGCATGCCCAGCTGCGTGAGGCGGGCGAATTCCACCGACCAGCCCGGGTCGTCCACCAGCACCGCATCGCCTGGCGTGAGCAGGCCGCGCGAGACGATGTCCAGCGCGTGCGTGGCGCCGTTGGCGGTGACGATCTGCGTGGGCGCGGCGGGCACGCCGAAGTCGGCCAGGCGTTGCGCCAGCGCGTGGCGCAGGCGCGTGTCGCCGGCCGGCTCGCCGTAGCTCAGGTAGCTGGAGGGCAGGTGCACGTCGCTGGCCGATCGCGCCGGGGCCATCACGCGGCGCAGCGCGGTCTGCAGCATGGCCGCGTCCAGCCATTCGGCCGGCAGCGTGCCCAGGCCCGGCGCCGGATGCTGCGCGTCGGCGGCGAACATGCCGCGGATCAGCGCGGTGGCGTCCACCGGCGGCGGACGCTGCGGCGCGGCGCGGCGCAGCGAGGTCTCGGTGGTGATCGCCAGGTGCGCGGCCTGTTCCGGCGAATCGGCGCGCGTCGCGCCGGCCGCGCGCGGTGTCATCGTGTCGCCGTCGCGCACGAAGAAGCCGCGCTGGCGCTTGGCTTCCACGAGGCCTTGCGCCAGCAGCTGGTCGTAGGCCGCCACCACCGTCGACGGGCTCACGCGGTGGCGGCGCGCGCTCTCGCGCACCGAGGGCAGGCGCGCGCCGGGCAGCAGCAGGCGCTGGCGGATGCGCGCGGCGTAGTGGTCGGCCAGCTGCTCGGCCAGCGTCTGCGCGGCGCTGCGCGCGAGCACGGCGGCGCCCACCGCGACGGCGGCCGGAGCCGCGGGCACGGGCGGCGCGCGACGGGTGCGCGGCGGAGGGAAGGCGTCGTCCTGCATCGAAGGCGTTCCTGCATGGGCGCGATCTGTATTGCCGCGAACAACGATACAGATCACCGAACTGCACCAAAGACTGTACTGCTGGTGTATTGATTATCCGCCTAGACTGGCTCCTCCGCACGCCGTTCGTCCGCCTTCTCCCGAAGGCACGGCGCGCCCGCCGCACCTCATGCGCCTCGAGCCCGAACCTGCCTTGCCGCTGCCGACGCCCGGATCCGCCGCGGCGCATGCGGTGGCCACCGAGCACGCGCGCCGCTCGCGCGCGGGCCTGTGGCTGGGCGTGCTGGGCATGCTGATCTTCGCGGGCACGATCCCGATGACGCGGCTTGCCGCCGGCAGCCAGGAGGCGCCGCAGCTGCCCGCCGTGTTCGTGGCGATCGGCCGCGCCGGCGTCGCGGGGCTGCTGTCGTTGGCCTACCTGCTCGCCACGCGCGCGCCCTGGCCGCACCGCCTGCACTGGCCGATGCTGCTGCTCACCGTGTTCGGCAACGTGCTGGGCTGGCCGCTGCTGCTGGGCCTGGCGGTGCGCCGCGTCGACGCGATGCACGCGGCCGTCATCACCGGACTGATGCCGCTGGCCACCGCCGCGGTCGGCGCGCTGCTGCTGCACCAGCGCCCGTCGCGCGGCTTCTGGGGCTTCGCGCTGCTGGGCGCGGCGCTGGTGGTCGCGTTCGCGGCCTGGAGCGGCGCGGGCCGCCCGCAGCTGGGCGACCTGCTGCTGCTGGGCGCGGTGATCGCGTCGTCCATCGGCTACATCACCGGCGTGCGCGTGTCGTCCGGCCCCGACGGCATGACGCCCGAGCAGACGATCTCGTGGGTGCTCGTGCTGGCGCTGCCCGTCACGCTGCCGGTGCTCGTCTCGCAATGGCCCGCCGAGGCCGTGCGCCCGGCGGCCTGGGCCGGCTTCGCGTACGTGGCGCTGTTCTCGATGTGGATGGGCTTCTTCGCCTGGTACCGCGGCCTGGCCTGGGGCGGCGCGCTGCGGGTGAGCCAGGTGCAGCTGCTGCAGCCCTTCGTCTCGATCCTGCTCGCCGTGCCCCTGCTGGGCGAGCGGCTGCGCCCGGCCACGCTGGGCTTTTCCGTCGCCGTGATGGCGTGCGTGTACCTGGGCCGGCGCATGTCGGCCGGGGCGCCGCGGCTCCGTCCCTGATGTTCGAATTCCGTTGACTCCCGTTGAAGGCTCTCCCATGACCGGTTCCACCACCTCCTCGAACTCGACCCGCTCGCCCTGGCAACTGGCCCGGCGCTGCGAACGCATGAATCCGTCGGTCATTCGCGAGATCCTCAAGCTCACCGAGCTGCCGGGCGTGCGCTCGCTGGCCGGCGGCCTGCCCTCGGCCGAGACCTTCCCGGTGGAGGCCGTGCGCGAGGCCACCGCCAAGGTGCTGGCCGACACGCCGCGCGAGGCGCTGCAGTACGCGGCCAGCGAAGGCTTCGGCCCGCTGCGCGAATGGGTCTCGGCCACGCTGGGCGCCCGCGGCATCGACGCGCCGGCCAACCGCGTGCTGATCACCAACGGCTCGCAGCAAGGCCTCGACCTCGTCGGCAAGGTGATGCTGGACGCCGGCAACGTCGTCGCCGTCGAGACGCCCACCTACCTCGGCGCGCTGCAGGCCTTCAACCCGAACGAGCCGCGCTTCGTCTCGGTGGCCGGCGACGCCGACGGCCCGCTGCCCGATGCCGTCGCCGCGCTGCCTGGCGACACGCGCTTCATGTACGTGCTGCCCAACTTCCAGAACCCGACCGGCCGCGTGGTGCCCGACGCCCGCCGCGACGCGATCGTGGCCGCCGCGCAGCGCGCCAACGTGCCGTTGGTGGAAGACAACCCGTACGGCGACCTCTGGTACGACGAGGCGCCGCCCAAGCCGATGGCCGCGCGCTGGGGCGACGGCGTGCTGTACCTGGGCTCGTTCTCCAAGGTGCTGGCGCCGGGCCTGCGCCTGGGCTTCATGGTGTGCCCGCCGTCGCTGTACCCGAAGCTGCTGCAGTCCAAGCAGGCGGCCGACCTGCACACCGGCTCGTTCAGCCAGCGCGTGGTGCACGAGGTCATCAAGAACGGCTTCCTCGACCAGCACATCCCCACGATCCGCGACCGCTACCGCACGCAGCGCGACGCGATGGACGCGGCCCTGAAGGCCTCGATGCCCGCGGGCTGCGAATGGCGCAAGCCCAGCGGCGGCATGTTCTTCTGGATGCGCCTGCCGGCCGGCTGCGACGCGATGGCGCTGCTGCCCAAGGCGGTGGAGGCCGGCGTGGCCTACGTGCCGGGCGCGGCGTTCTATGCCGACCATCCCGACACGCGCACGCTGCGCCTGTCCTTCGTCACGCTGTCGCCGGCCGACATCGCCGACGCCGTACAGCGCCTGGGCAACGTGGTCAAGGCGCATCTCGCGACGCGGCCGTCGCTGGCGGCGGCATGAGCACGAACGCGGCACCGCGCCAACGCGGCTTCAGCCAGGTCGACGTCTTCACCGACACCGCGATGCTGGGCAACCCGCTGGCCGTCGTGCATGACGGCAGCGGCCTGAGCACCGAGCAGATGGCCGCGTTCGCGCGCTGGACCAATCTCTCCGAGACCACGTTCCTGCTGCCGCCCACCACGCCCGAGGCCGACTATCGCGTGCGCATCTTCACGCCGGGCGGCGAGCTGCCGTTCGCCGGGCATCCCACGCTGGGCTCGTGCCACGTGTGGCTGCAGGCCGGCGGCCGGCCGAAGCGCGCCGGAACGGTGGTGCAGGAGTGCACCGCCGGCCTGGTGACGGTGCGCCAGGCGGAGCGCCTCGCGTTCGCCGCGCCGCCCACCACGGTGGAACGCGCCGACGCGGAACTGCTGCATCGCGTGTACGCCGCGCTCGGGCTCGACCCCGCGCGCGCGCGTGACGCGGCGTGGCTGTCCAACGGGTTTCCGCAGCTGGTGCTGCTTGTCGACGGCGCGGCAACGGTGCTGGCCCTGGCCCCCGACCATTCGGCGCTGAAGGGGCTCGCCAAGGTCGGCGTCGTCGCGCCGCATCCAGCGGGGGGAGACGCGGACTTCGAGGTGCGCTTCTTCGCTGCGGCCATCGGCATCAACGAGGATCCGGTCACAGGCGCACTCAACGCCAATGTCGCGCGCTGGCTCATCGACACGGGTCGCGCGCCGGCGCGCTACGTGGCCGCGCAGGGCGCCGCGATGGGCCGTGCCGGCCGCATCCATGTCGAACGCGATGCCGAGGGCACCTGGATCGGCGGCGACGTGGCGGCCTGCATCGCCGGGTCCGTGTTGCTTTGAGCTTTCGCGTGGGAGACGCCGCATGACCGAGGAACTGTTCCGCGCCGACGCCACGCTCACCGAGTGCGATGCGCTCGTCACCGTGGTCGACGAGCGCGGCGTGCAGCTCGATCGCACCGTGTTCTATCCGCACGGCGGCGGCCAGGCGGGCGACCGCGGCGAGCTGGTGCTGGCCGATGGCCGTGTCGTCGCGATCGTCGACACGCGCAAGGGCGAGCAGCCCGGCGACGTGGTGCACGTGCTGGCGAACGCCGACGATCTCTCCGCGTTCAAGCCGGGCGACACGGTGCGCGCGCGCATCGACGAGGCGCGGCGCCGCGCGCACATGCGCTTCCATACCGCGACGCATCTGCTGTGCGCGCTGATCCCGCATCCGGTGGACGGCTGCTCGATCACCGCCGACTACGCGCGGCTCGACTTCCACATGACAGCCCCGCTGGACAAGGAGGCGATCGAGGCCGGCCTCGATCGCCTGGTGGCCGAGGCGCACCCGGTGGCCGTGCGTTGGATCACCGACGCGGAACTCGATGCGAACCCGGGCCTGGTGCGCAGCATGAGCGTGCAGCCGCCGCGCGGCACGGGCCGCGTCCGGCTGCTGGAGATCGAGGGCGTCGACCTGCAGCCCTGCGGCGGCACGCACGTGTCCAACACGGCGGAGATCGGCGCGCTGATGGTCAAGAAGATCGAGAAGAAGTCGGCGTCGACGCGGCGCGTCGTGCTCGCCTTCAAGGACGCGCCGGTCGCCTGACCTTCACGGCGCCGGGGCGCCATTCCCCGCCACCCAGATCTCGTACCAGGTCTGCGCATCGATGGCCACGTCGAGCGCGGCGACGGCCTCGCGCATCGCGTCGATGCGGCGCGAGCCGGTGAGCGGGATCAGGCGGGCCGGATGACGCAGCAGCCAGGCGTAGACCAGCGTCGTGACGCTGATGCCGCGCTCGCCGGCGATGCGCTCGAGCACGCCGCGAACACGGCGCGCCGCGTCGTCAGTGCCGGTGAAGAGGCGGCCGCCGGCCAGCGCCGACCAGATCATCGGCGCGACGCCGAGATCCTGCGCCTGGTCCAGCGTGCCGTCGTGGAACGGCGCGATGTGCAGCGGCGAGGCCTCGATCTGGTTGGTGACCAGCGGCACCCGCCGGTGCAGCAGCGCGAACTGCGAGGGCGTGAAGTTGGAGACGCCGAAGTGGCGCACCTTGCCCGCCGTGCGCAGGCGCTCGAAGCAGGCGGCCAGCGCGTCGGCGTCCATCAGCGCGTCCGGACGATGGATCAGCAGCACGTCGAGGTGGTCGGTGCGCAGGTTGGCCAGCGAGTTGTCCACCGAGCGCTCGACGTGCGCGGCCGAGGTGTCGTAGTGGCCGAGGCGATGCTCGGGCCGCGCGCCCGAGACCATGCGGATGCCGCACTTGGTGACGATCTGCAGCCGCTCGCGCAGTTGCGGCGCGGCGGCCAGCGCCTCACCGAACAACGCCTCGACCGCGTAGCCGCCGTAGATGTCGGCGTGGTCGAAGGTGGTGATGTCGAGATCGAGGCAGCCCTCGATCCAGCGCACGCGCTCGGCGACGGAGAAGTTCCAGTCGCCCATGCGCCAGGCGCCGGCGACGATGCGCGAGAGGGTGGGGCCGCCGGCGGCGGTGACGAGCGTGGGGGCGTGGAGCATGGGTCGGAACTCGGTTGGTCAGCGCCGGATTCTGGCCCATGCGTCGCCAGAACGCCGCCAGGCATTCGTCCGCGTCAGCGGGTCAGAACGCCCCCAGGCATTCGCCCGCGTCAGCGGGTCAGAACGCCGCGTGCACTCCGGCCGACAAGCTCCACTTCGGCTCGAGCTGCATGCCGTTGACGCGCTGGTACACGGGCACCTGGCCGAACAGGTAGACGCTGGTCTTCTCGCTCACGCTGAACGTGGCACCGGGGCTGAAATACACCAGCGTCGCGCCCGAGTTGGGCGTGTCGGCCTGGCTGCCCGTCTCGCGCTTCTCGATGCGCGAGTTGAACTGCATCTGCGGCACCACGGCACCGAGGCCCCGGTAACGCACGCCGGCGGTGACGTTGGCGCCGATGCCCGGCTTGAACGCGCGGTCGGACGCGACGGGGATCTGCAGCAAGGCCTGGCCGAACCAGTCGGCCGTCTCGCCGAGCGCGCCGAACTTGAACGCGCCCACGAGCAGGTCCGTGGAGCCCGTGCCGGGCTGCAGGCCGCGATCGACCATCTGGCCCTGTTGCGGGCCGCCGTCGAAATCGACGCCGTGCGAATCGCCGGTGGGCAGCTTCAGGCCGAATTGCAGGCCCCAGTCCTTGTCCTCGGACAGGCCCATGTAGCGCGCGAGCACGCGCACGTCGCCGATGCTGCTGGAGCGCGAACTCGAGATGCCGGTGTCGCCCGCGGCGATGGTGGTGTGGCGGCGATCCAGCCAGGGCAGCATCAACGTGACGCCCCAGTTCTCGTCGAGGCCGTAGTCCAGCGTGAGCGTGGCGTTGCGATTGATCGTGTGCTGCTGGATCTCCTCGTCGTCGGGCAGCGGGAGCGCGGCGCGGTTCACGCGGCCGGTGCCGGAGCGCAGGTCGTCCTGGTTGAACCAGTCGACGCGCAGGTCGGCGGTGAGGCCCGTGCGGCTCGTGAGGCCTTGCGTGGCCCAGTCGGCGTTGAGGGTGCAGCCGCAGGCGGAGCAGGCGAGGGCGTCGGCGGAGGCGGCCGCGAGCAGGAGGGTCGCGGCGGCGCGCGCCGCGGGAATGAGCGAGAACATAGTGGAGTCGTCCGGGTCGTGCCGCCGCGTCGCGCGGCGTCACAAGGTCTGGTGATCGGCGGAGCGGATCGCCCGGTGGAGCAATCCGCGCGCCGGCAGCGGGAGCTTCAGACCAGGGACGGGGGCGCGCGCGCGCTCGGGGCGCGCGCCTGCGGCACGCCCGTGCGCACGGGGGCGGGCGCGAGCGGCGCCGGCGGCGCGAAATCGACGGCGGCGACGACCGTCTGCGCGGTGCCCGGCAGCACCGGCGTGGTGTGGGCGAGCGTGCAGTAGGCGCAGGCGTCGGCGTGGGCGCGCGCGCCGTCCTGGGATTCGCCCGCCGGCGAGGACTGGCAGATGGCCGCCCAGCCCGCGAGCCCGGCGGGCTGCGCCCAGCGCGAGAACGACGGCATCAGCGCCGCGGCCAGCACCGCGACGAACGCCAGCCGGACGCCCAGGCGTCTCAGGGCGGCGGTCGGTCGCAGGATGGTCAGCGCGCGCATGGACGCGAGTCTAGATCAATGCTTCTTGCGGAAGTCGTCGTGGCACGACTTGCAGGTGTCGGCGGTGGCGCCGAACGCGGCCTTCAGGTCGTTGGCCGTGGTGGCCTTCGCGGCGGCGGCGGACAGCTTGACCACGGCGTCCTGGAACTTCGCCGACGCCGCCTTGAACTTGTCGGGCTGCGACCAGACCTCGGGCTTCGCGTTGGTGTCGCCCTTGTCGCTGCCGTCGATGAACGCGGGCCACGGCAGGCGCGACAGCGTGAGCACCAGGTCGGCGTTGGCCTGCGCGGCCTTCGCGTCGAACGGCGCCTTGCCGCTGACCATCGCGCCGATGCGGCCGAAGTGGTTGCCCATCACGGCCAGCGCGCCCTGGCGGTACTCCACCGCGTCGTCGGGGCTCTTGAACTGCGCGGCGGCGGGGCCACAGGCCAGCAAGGCGGCGGCGAGCGACCAGGTCTTCATCGATGTTCTTTCGTGGAATGCGTGTTCGAGCGAGGAGGCCGCCCGCGTGGGTGTGCGGAGTGTACGGAGTCCGGGCGAGGCCGGATCCGGTGCTGGGGTATCGTCGCCGACTCGTCCACGCCACGCGCCTCAGCCCCTTGACCGATACCGTTCCCGTCCGGATCTGGGACCTGCCCACGCGCGCGTTCCATGCGGCGCTCGCCGTGGGTGTGACGGCGGCCGTCGTCACGGCGAAGCTGGGCGGCGACTGGATGGCCTGGCACCTGCGTTGCGGCGAGGCCGTGATGGCATTGCTGGCGTTCCGCTGGACCTGGGGATTCGTCGGCGGGCGCTGGTCCCGGCTGGCCGCGTTCGTGCTCACGCCCGCGCGTCTCGCGCGCGCGCTGCGCGGGCGTGCGAGCGTCGAGGACGGCATCGGCCATGGCGCGTTCGGCTCGCTGTCGGTGTGGGCCTTCCTGCTGCTGCTGTCGCTGCAGGTGGCCACGGGCCTGGTGGCCGACGACGACGTGGCCACCGCCGGGCCGCTCAACGCGCACGTGGCCGGCCGGCTCGCGAAGCGGGCCAGCGCATGGCACGCGGGGTGGGGTGCCGACCTGATCCTGGCGCTGATCGCGTTGCACGTGCTGGCCATCGCCTGGTACACGTGGCGGCTGCGCGCGCCCCTGCTGCGGGCCATGTGGAGCGGCGACAAGCCGTTGCCCGCGGCCACGCCCGCCAGCCGCGACGGCGCGGGGCGGAGACTGCTTGCGCTGGCGATCTGGGCGGCCGCCTGCGGGGCCGTCTGGGCGCTGCTTCGCTGGGCGGATTGAGCGGCCGCGCGAGTCAGTGTCGCGACAGTTTCCCGTGCTTTCCTCGCGTTCGTCCCGGGGCGCGAGCGGTCGAGGTGCGTCGTGCACCGGGGTGGCATCGGCGCACCCTTTCGGGTTAGAATCGACAGGCTTAGTTCAACTAAAGCAGGTTTTTTCCGGGTAACCGGAGGCAACTTGTCCGGTAACCGCTGGGCCTCACGACGGGAGCGGCGTTCAAGCAAGACCGAGTGAACGCTTCTACCCTTCCGACACCCATGAGTCCTCCGAGTTCCGCTCCGCAGCAAGAAAAACACCCGCAAGCTGGCGATGTCGCCGGCAAGCCGGTGTTCAACGCTCCGAACTGGGACGACGAGGATCCGCTGCCGCGCCGCTTGTCGGCAACGGAAGCCGAGGCGTTTCGCGATCAGCGCAGCGCGCCGTCTCCGTGGCGGGTGGTGTTGGTGCAGGCCGAGGCCGGTGCGGTCATCTCGCTGCTGGTCGGCCTGATGTTCGGGTTGCCTGCGTTGTGGTCGGCGTTGTACGGCGCCGCCACCGCCATCGTTCCGGGTGCCCTGATGGCGCGCGGCGCGACGCGGATGGCGGACAGCAAGTCGCCGATGGCCACGGCGCTGGCCCTGCTGGGTTGGGAATCGGCGAAGATTGTCTGCTCGGTGGCGATGCTCGTCAGCGCCGCGCGAGTGCTGCACCCGGTGGTGTGGCCGGCATTGCTGGTCGCGCTGGCTGGGTGCTTGACTGTGTATTGGGTGGCGCTCGCGTGGCGCTCGCGTTGAAGATCTGATCGGAAAGCTACGGACACCACATGGCCGCAGAAGAGCAAGCACCGACCTCCGGTGAATACATCCATCACCACCTGACCCACCTGTCGAACATCGAGACGGCGTCGCCCGTGGATTTCCACGTGGTGCACTGGGACTCGGTGTTCTTCTCGTCGGTGCTGGGCCTCATCTTCCTGGTCATCGGCCTGCTCTGCGCACGCCGCGTCACGTCGGGCGTGCCGGGCCGCTTCCAGGCGGCCATGGAGTTCCTGATCGAGATGGTCGACAGCCAGGCCAAGGCGATCGTGCACAACGCGCAAAGCCGCAAGATGGTCGCGCCGCTGGCTCTCACGGTCTTCGTGTGGATCTTCCTGCTCAACGCGATGGACCTGCTGCCGGTCGACCTGCTGCCGTTCCTCTTCCAGCACGCGTCCGGCAATCCCGAAGCGCACCTGCGCGTGGTGCCGACCGCCGACATCTCGGTGACGATGGGCATGTCCGTCGCGGTCCTGCTGATCTGCCTGTACTACAACGTCAAGGTCAAGGGCGCCGGCGGCTGGGCGCACGAACTCGTCGTCGCGCCGTTCGGCACCAGCAAGAACCCGATCGCGGCCGTGCTGCTGGGCGTCGTCAACTTCGCGATGCAGATGATCGAGTTCGTCGCCAAGACGGTCTCGCACGGCATGCGGCTGTACGGCAACATGTACGCCGGCGAGCTGATCTTCCTGCTGATCGCCCTGCTGGGCGGCGCGTTCACGTTCACGGCGGGCGGCTTCGGCCTGGCCCTGCTTCACATCTTCGCCGGCAGTGTGTGGGCCATCTTCCACATCCTGATCATCACGCTGCAGGCCTTCGTGTTCATGATGTTGACCCTGGTCTACATCGGACAAGCCCACGACTCGCACTGAAAACCGCGCGCCACCGGCACGCCGGTGACGCGGTCTGCGCTGTCCGCATAACAACGTTCTTCCTCTTTTCAATTTCTCAACTGGAGTCAACATGGAACTCATCAGCTACGTCGCCCTGGCCGCCGGCATCATCATTGGTCTGGGCGCCTGCGGCGCTTGCATCGGCATCGGCATCATGGGCAGCAAGTACCTCGAGTCGGCCGCTCGCCAGCCGGAACTGATGGGCGAACTGCAAACGAAGATGTTCCTGCTGGTCGGCCTGATCGACGCGTCGTTCATCATCGGCCTCGGCATCGCCCTGTGGTTCACCACGACCAACCCGTTCCTGGCCCAGCTGGCGCAGATCGCGAAGTAATTCGCCCTGCACTGAAGTCGTCGGCGTGGCCGTTTCCGTTGAGGCGGAAATGGCGCGCCGCACTCCGACAACAGCTTTCGAGGCAATAACGTGAGCATCACCGCAACCCTGATCATCCAGATCATCGTTCTCCTGATTTTGGTCGGGGTGACGATGAAATACATTTGGCCGCCTATCGCGGCTGCGCTGGACGAGCGCGCGCGCAAGGTCGCCGAAGGCCTGTCGGCTGCCGACAAGGCGCGCAGCGAACTCGCCAGCGCCAACAAGCGCATCGAGGCCGAACTCGGCGCTGCCCGCAACGACGCGGCCCAGCGACTGGCTGCCGCCGAACGTCTCGCGCTGCAGATCGTCGAGGAAGCCAAGTCCAAGGCCTCCGACGAAGCCGCGAAGATCGTTGCCCAGGCGCAAGCCGAGGCGCAGCAGGAATCGACCAAGGCCCGTGATGCGCTGCGCGACCAGGTCGCCGCGCTCGCCGTCAAGGGTGCCGAGCAGATCCTGCGCCGCGAAGTGAGCCCGGCCGTGCACGCCGAGCTGCTGAACCGCCTGCAGACCGAGCTGTAAGACCATGGCCGAGCCCTCCACCATCGCGCGGCCGTACGCCGCGGCGCTGTTCCAGTCGAGTACTGCCGCCGACGGCGCGCAGCTCGTGGCCCAGCTGGACGCGCTCGCCGGCATCGCCGGTGACGCCGGCCTGCGCCAGTTCGCCGCCGACCCCAAGGTCAGCGACGAACAGGTCTTCACCCTGGTCTCCGGCATCGCCGGCAGCGACCTCAGCACCAAGCTGAAGAAGCTGCTGAACGTCGTCATCGACAACGGCCGCCTGGCCGTGCTGCCCGAGATCGCGTCGCAGTTCCGCACGCTGGTCAACGACCGCGGCGGCGTCGCCGACGCGCACGTCGTCAGCGCCTTCCCGCTCGACGCCGCGCAGCAGGCCGCGCTTGCCAAGGTGCTCGAGAAGCGCTTCGGCCGCCAGCTCAACACGTCGGTCGCGGTCGACCCGTCGCTGATCGGCGGCGTTCGCGTGACGGTGGGCGACGAGGTGCTCGACACCTCCATCGTCGCCCGCCTCGAGCAGATGCGCGTCGCGCTGACCCACTAAGAGCCGGACCGCTCGAACAGAATCGTTCTTCAACCCAGGCGGCCTCGCGGCCTCACCTTTGGGAGCTAAGTCATGAATTTGAATCCCGCTGAAATTTCCCAACTGATCAAGAGCCGCATCGAAGGCCTGGGGGCGTCGACCGACATCCGTAACCAGGGCACGGTCGTCTCCGTCACCGACGGCATCTGCCGCGTGCACGGCCTGTCCGACGCGATGCAGGGCGAAATGCTGGAGTTCCCGGCCAACGCCGCCGGCGTGCCCACGTACGGCCTGGCCCTGAACCTCGAGCGCGACTCCGTCGGCGCCGTTATTCTGGGCGAGTACGAGCACATCTCCGAAGGCGACACCGTCAAGTGCACGGGCCGCATCCTGGAAGTGCCGGTCGGCCCCGAGCTGCGTGGCCGCGTGGTCAACGCCCTCGGCCACCCGATCGACGGCAAGGGCCCGGTCAACACCAAGCTCACTGACGTCATCGAGAAGGTCGCCCCGGGCGTGATCGCGCGCCAGTCCGTCGACCAGCCGGTGCAGACCGGCCTGAAGTCGATCGACTCGATGGTGCCCGTCGGCCGCGGCCAGCGCGAGCTGATCATCGGCGACCGCCAGACCGGCAAGACCGCCGTGGCGATCGACGCGATCATCAACCAGAAGGGTCAGAACATGACCTGCGTGTACGTCGCCATCGGCCAGAAGGCGTCGACGGTGAAGAACGTCGTGCGCGCCCTGGAAGCCAACGGCGCGCTGGAGTACACGATCGTCGTGGCCGCCACCGCCGCCGAATCGGCCGCCATGCAGTACGTCTCGGCGTACTCGGGCTGCACGATGGGCGAGTACTTCCGCGATCGCGGCGAAGACGCGCTGATCGTGTATGACGACCTGTCCAAGCAGGCCGTCGCCTACCGCCAGGTCTCGCTGCTGCTGCGCCGCCCGCCGGGCCGCGAAGCCTTCCCCGGCGACGTGTTCTATCTCCACAGTCGCCTGCTCGAGCGCGCCGCGCGCGTGAACGCCGACTACGTGGAAGCGTTCACCAAGGGCGAAGTCAAGGGCAAGACCGGTTCGCTGACCGCGCTGCCGATCATCGAGACGCAGGCCGGCGACGTGTCCGCCTTCGTCCCGACGAACGTGATCTCGATCACCGACGGCCAGATCTTCCTGGAAACCAGCCTGTTCAACGCCGGCATCCGTCCCGCCATCAACGCCGGCATCTCGGTGTCGCGCGTCGGCGGCGCCGCCCAGACCAACCTGATCAAGGGCCTGTCGGGCGGCATCCGTACCAACCTCGCGCAGTACCGCGAGCTGGCCGCGTTCGCGCAGTTCGCCTCCGACCTCGACGAAGCCACCCGCAAGCAGCTCGATCGTGGCGCGCGCGTCACCGAACTGCTCAAGCAGTCGCAGTACTCGCCGCTGCCCATCAGCCTGATGGCCGCCACGCTGTTCGCCGTCAACAACGACTTCCTGGACTCGCTGACGATCAAGCAAGTGCTGCCCTTCGAGCACGGCCTGCACCAGCACCTGAAGTCCAACCACGCCGCGCTGCTCGCGACGATGGAGAAGAACGGCGCGAAGTGGAACGTCAAGTTCAAGGACACGGACAAGCCGGAGAAGATCGAGTTCGCCAAGGCCTGCAAGGCCGCGGAAGACGAGCTGCGCGCCGCCATCGCCGCGTTCAAGAAGTCGTTCGCCTGATTCCCCCGTCCACGACCCTCTTTCAAGGAGAACCGTCATGGCGGTAGGAAAGGAAATACGCGGCAAGATCAAGTCGGTGGAGAACACCCGCAAGATCACGAAGGCGATGGAAATGGTCGCCGCGTCCAAGATGCGCAAGGCGCAGGACCGCATGCGTGCGGCCCGCCCTTACGCGGAACGCATCGCCGGTATCACGGGCAACCTGTCGAAGGCGAACCCGGAATACCGTTCGCCCTACATGCGCGAAGTCACGAAGACGGGCGGCAACGTCGGCTTCATCGTGATCACGACCGACAAGGGCCTGTGCGGCGGCATGAACACCAACATCCTGCGTGCGCTCACCATCAAGATGCGTGACGTGCAGGCCGCGGGCGGCAAGGTCAGCGCGGTGGCGATCGGCAACAAGGGCTTCGGCTTCCTGAACCGCTCCGGCGCGCAGGTCGTCAGCCACGTCACGCACCTGGGCGACGCCCCGGCGCTCGACAAGCTGATCGGCCCCGTCAAGGTGATGCTCGAGCAGTTCGTCGAGGGCAAGCTCGACGCGGTGCACCTGTGCTACACCCGTTTCATCAACACGATGAAGCAGGAACCGATGATCGTGCCGCTGCTGCCGCTGACGTCCGAAGGGATCCAGTCCGGCGCGACGACCGACAAGGGCGGCTATGCGTGGGACTACATCTACGAACCGGACGCGCCGGGCGTGATCGAGGAACTGCTCAAGCGCTATGTCGAGGCTCTCGTCTACCAGGGCGTGGCCGAGAACATGGCGTCCGAGCAGGCCGCGCGCATGGTGGCCATGAAGGCCGCCACCGACAACGCGGGCAACCTCATCGGCGAGCTCAAGCTGATCTACAACAAGACGCGTCAGGCGGCGATCACCAAGGAATTGAGTGAGATCGTCAGCGGTGCGGCTGCGGTTTAAATCTTTCGAGATATCAAGGAAAAAAGATGACGACTTCTAATGCCATGGGCAAGATCGTTCAAACCATCGGCGCCGTGGTCGACGTCGAGTTTCCGCGCGACCAGATGCCCAACATCTACGACGCGCTGAAGATGGACGGCACCGCGCTGACGCTGGAAGTCCAGCAGCAGCTGGGTGACGGCGTCGTGCGTACCATCGCGCTGGGCTCGTCCGACGGCATCCGCCGCGGCAGCATGGTGCGCAACACGGGCGCGGGCATCACCGTGCCGGTGGGCAAGGCCACCCTCGGCCGCATCATGGACGTGCTGGGCAACCCGATCGACGAACGCGGCCCGGTCGACATGACCCTGTCCGCCCAGATCCACCGCAAGCCCCCGTCGTACGACGAACTGAGCCCCTCGCAAGAGCTGCTCGAGACGGGCATCAAGGTCATCGACCTGATCTGCCCGTTCGCCAAGGGCGGCAAGGTGGGCCTGTTCGGCGGCGCCGGCGTCGGCAAGACCGTCAACATGATGGAGCTGATCAACAACATCGCGAAGGCGCACTCGGGCTTGTCCGTGTTCGCCGGCGTCGGTGAGCGCACCCGCGAAGGCAACGACTTCTATCACGAGATGGCCGATTCGAAGGTCGTCGACCTCGACGACCTGCCGAACTCCAAGGTGTCGATGGTCTACGGCCAGATGAACGAGCCGCCGGGCAACCGCCTGCGCGTGGCCCTGACCGGCCTGACCATCGCCGAGTCGTTCCGCGACGAAGGCCGCGACGTGCTGTTCTTCGTGGACAACATCTACCGCTACACGCTGGCCGGCACGGAAGTGTCCGCGCTGCTGGGTCGCATGCCGTCCGCGGTGGGCTACCAGCCGACGCTGGCCGAGGAAATGGGCCGCCTGCAAGAGCGCATCACGTCGACCAAGGTCGGCTCGATCACCTCGATCCAGGCCGTCTACGTCCCGGCCGACGATTACACCGACCCGTCCCCGGCCACCACCTTCGGCCACCTGGACTCCACCGTGTCGCTGTCGCGTGAAATCGCCTCGCTGGGCATCTACCCCGCGGTCGACCCGCTCGACTCCACCTCGCGCCAGATCGACCCGAACGTCATCGGCCAGGAACACTACGACACCACCCGTGCCGTGCAGGCCACCCTGCAGCGCTACAAGGAACTGCGCGACATCATCGCCATCCTGGGCATGGACGAACTGGCGCCGGAAGACAAGCTGGCCGTGTCGCGCGCCCGCAAGATCCAGCGCTTCCTGTCGCAGCCGTTCCACGTCGCCGAAGTGTTCACCGGCTCGCCGGGCAAGTACGTGCCGCTGAAGGAAACCATCCGTGGTTTCAAGATGATCATCAACGGCGAATGCGACCACATGCCGGAACAGTCGTTCTACATGGTCGGCACCATCGACGAAGCCATCGAAAAGGCGAAGGGCATGCAGTAAGGCGCCCCGGCCGCCGTGGCGACATGGTGGCCGACGCCCTGCATTGCTTCTCCCTCATCGAAACGCGCAACGGATAATCTATGGCAACCATTCACGTCGACGTCGTCTCCGCCGAAGAGCAGATCTTCTCGGGCGAGGCGAGCTTCGTCGCGCTGCCGGGCGAGAACGGCGAGCTGGGCATCATGCCCCGCCACACGCCGCTGATCACGCGCATCAAGCCGGGTGCCGTGCGCATCAAGCGCGCGAGCGACGGCGCCGAGGAGTTCGTCTTCGTCGCCGGCGGCATCCTCGAAGTGCAGCCCGACCGCGTCACTGTCCTGGCCGACACCGCGATCCGCGGCAAGGACCTGGACGAGGCCAAGGCCTCCGAAGCCAAGAAGGCGGCCGAAGCCGCGCTCTCCAACGCCAAGACCGACTTCGACGTCGCCAAGGCGCAGAGCGAGCTGGCCGTGATGGCCGCGCAGCTGTCCGCCATCCGCCGCTTCCGCGGCCAGGCCGGTCACTGACACAGCGCAGCAAGACTGCACCATGAGCCCGCCCACGGCAACGTGCGCGGGCTTTTTCACGTCCTGAAGCCCCTCCGCGAGGTCGATCGCTACCCAAGAAACAGGGATTGGCGCGAGCCACCCCGCGCGACACAATCCGTCGAAACGGGCCGAGCAGGCGCGGTGGAGACATCGATGAACCAGATTTCCAGCGAACAATGGAATCAGATGGGACGCGACTCGTTCGATGCGCGCCTGATCGCCATCATTCGCCGCAATCATCCGGACCAGGCCAGGAAGATGGACTTCGCCGCGCTGGTCGGGGCGTTCCACCGCCAGGTCGCCAAGGCGCAGCACCACGGCCTGACCGACGAGTTTTCCGCCGCCACCTACGTCTACACCGCCTGGCTGATGGGCGAGGAGTTCGACACCCGCATTCCCGCGGTGGCGCAGATCCTCGCCGACCGGCGCATGAAGGCGCCCGAGAAGGCGAGGGCGTTGTCCAACTTCACCCGCCTGGTCTTCCGCACGCTGTCCGGCGGCGCGGCCGCCAATGAAGCCCCGAGGAGCGCCGCATGAGCTTGCCCAGTCCTCCCGCCCTCGGCGGACCGCTCGGCGACGCACTGGCCGGCGCCGAGCCCGCGGCCACGCAGCAGCTGCAACAGCTCGCGGCGCCCGCGGCCGACGCGGCCGCGAAGGCCGCCGACCTGCAATCGCAGGCCGAGGCTGCGGCCGGCGCTCAGGCGCAGCAAGCCATCGCCCAGGCGCAGGCACAGGCGGCGCAGGCCCAGCAGGCGGCCGCGGCCGCACAGGCCCAGGCCGCCGCCGCCGCGCAGCAGGCGCAAGGCCAGGCCGACGCCGCGGCGCAGCAGGCCCAGGCCCAGGCCGCGCAGGCGGCGCAGGACGCGGCAGCCCAGTCCGCGCAGGCCCAGCAAGACCTCGCCAAGGCCCAGTCGCAGGCAGCGCAGTCCGTCGACGCCGGCGCCGGCGCGGCCGAGGCCGCCGCCGCCAACGCCACCAAGGATCTCGGCAACGAGTTCTCCAGCGCCACGCCCACCGGCCTGCCCGCCGTGCCTTGCCAGTGTGGCGATTGCATCAAGGCGGCCGTCGATCCGGCGCTGCCCGCCATCCCCGGCACTCCCGCCCTGCCGGCGCTGCCCGACATGCCCGCCGTGCCCGCGATGCCTGCCATGCCGGCGATGCCCGCCATGCCGGCGTTGCCCGAGATGCCGGCGCTCCCCGCCATGCCCGCACTGCCGGCCATGCCCGCGATGCCCGCCATGCCGTCCATGCCGGCCATGCCCGCGATGCCTGCCACGCCGGCGATGCCCGCCACGCCGGCCATGCCCGGCATGGACGGCCTGCCGGCCCTGCCCGCGTTGCCGCCCATGCCCGCGCTGCCGGCCATGCCCGCGATGCCCGCCATGCCGTCGATGCCGGCCATGCCCGCGATGCCGGCGCTGCCCGCCACGCCGGCGCTGCCCGCCATGCCGGCGATGCCTGCGATGCCGGCCATGCCCGCGATGCCCGCCATGCCGGCGATGCCAGCCGCGCCCGCCGCTCCGGCGTTGCCCGCGGTGCCCAGCCTCTAAGGCCCGCGGGTTGCCGGTCGGGGTGCCACGAACCAGGGCATCATCCGGCCATGACCAAGAAGAAATCGCGCAGCAAGGACGACGGCGACGGCCACAGCTACGAGGACCAGCTGCGGCCGCTGCAAGTGGAGCTCAACGGCGTCATGCGCCTGCTCAAGGAGCGCGGCGAGCGCGTCGTGGTGCTGTTCGAGGGCCGCGACACCGCCGGCAAGGGCGGCGCCATCAAGGCCATCTCCGAGAAGCTCAACACGCGCCAGTGCCACATCGCGGCGCTGGGCATCCCCACCGCGCGCGAGACCGGCGAGTGGTATTTCCAGCGCTACGTCGCCAATCTGCCCAGCGCCGGCGAGATGACGCTGTTCGATCGCAGCTGGTACAACCGCGCGGGCGTCGAGGCGGTGATGGGGTACTGCACGCCCGCGCAGACCGACGCCTTCCTCAAGGCGGCGCCGGTCTTCGAGAAGATGCTGGTGGACGACGGCATCCGCCTGTTCAAGTACTGGCTCACCGTGGACCAGGCCGAGCAGGAGCAGCGCTTCGCCGATCGCCAGGACGACCCGCTCAAGCAATGGAAGCTCTCGCCCGTCGACCTGGAGGCGCGCAGCAAGTACGACGAGTACGGCCGTGCGCGCGACCGCATGCTGGAGGCCACGCACACCAAGGCCGCGCCGTGGACGCTGGTCGACTTCAACGACCAGAAGGCCGGCCGCCTGAAGCTGATCGCCAACCTGCTGTCGCGGCTGCCGGTGGCCACGGCCTCCGCACCGGAGGTGGAGATCCCGCCCCTGCCCGGAAAGCCGCTGAAGGAGAAGTTCCGCGGCCCTCTGAAGCCCATCTGATCCCGAATAAAGCGTTGCCCCGGCGGGCGGGGATAATTCACCGCATGTGGCCCGCCCTCAAGAACGACACCTTCCTGCGCGCCTGCCTGCGCCAGCCGACCGACTACACGCCCATCTGGCTGATGCGCCAGGCGGGCCGCTACCTGCCCGAGTACAAGGCCACGCGCGCCCGTGCCGGCAGCTTCATGGGGCTGGCCACCAACACCGACTACGCCACCGAGGTCACGCTGCAGCCGCTGGAGCGCTTCCCGCTCGACGCGGCCATCCTGTTCTCGGACATCCTCACGGTGCCCGACGCGATGGGCCTGGGCCTGTCGTTCGCGGAAGGCGAGGGCCCGCGTTTCGCGACGAAGGTGCGCGACGAGGCCGCGGTCGCGAAACTCGCGGTGCCCGACATGGACAAGCTGCGCTACGTCTTCGACGCGGTCAGCTCCATTCGCAAGGCGCTGGACGGCCGCGTGCCGCTTATCGGCTTCTCGGGCAGCCCGTGGACGCTGGCCTGCTACATGGTCGAGGGTGCCGGCTCCGACGACTACCGCCAGGTCAAGACGCTGATGTACGCGCGCCCCGACCTGATGCACCGCATCCTGGCCATCAACGCCGATGCGGTGACGGCCTACCTGAACGCCCAGATCGACGCCGGCGCGCAGGCCGTGATGGTGTTCGACAGCTGGGGCGGCGTGCTGGCCGACGCCGCGTTCCGCACGTTCTCGCTGGCCTACACGCAGCGCGTGCTGGCCGGCCTGCAGCGCGAGAAGGACGGCCGGCGCATCCCCGCCATCGTGTTCACCAAGGGCGGCGGCCAATGGCTGGAGGCGATCGCGGGCATCGGCCCCGACGTGGTGGGCCTCGACTGGACGACCGACCTCGGCGCCGCCCGACGCCGCGTGGGCGACCGCGTCGCGCTGCAGGGCAACCTCGACCCGATGGCGCTGTTCGCCCCGCCCGAGGCGATCCAGGCCGAGGCGCGCGCCGCGCTCGACAGCTTCGGCGCGCCGCGTAACGCCGACGGCAGCACCGCCGGGCACATCTTCAACCTCGGCCATGGCATCAGCCAGTTCACGCCGCCAGAACACGTGGCGGCCCTGGTGGAGGCGGTTCACGGCCACTCGCGCCGCCTGCACGCGGCGTAGGAGACCACTTACATCCGCCGAACGCAGGCAGTACGCGATTTGTCCGGTAAGTGAGCGCTCAGGTGTTGACTTATCCCCAATATTCAGAGAGCGATAACGTGAGCCCCCCGGGGTAGCCGGCACCCCCTGGAAAGCCCGGAGATTCGTGCCAAGTCGTTGATTCACCTGATTTTTTCCGTGGTGCATCAAATTTGAGCGATCCAGGGCCGCGCACGGCGAATCAAGCCTTTGGCGGCGCTGCTGCCAGCTTTCCCACAAAGTTATCCACAGAAACTGTGGGTGACTTCAAAAACACTTACGGATCATGAGCTTACCGCTCGCAGCTCATAAGTCTGACAACTTTCGCCCGCAAGTCTGCTCATCCATGGAGCGACCGACTTGACGCGCATCGGCATCGCCATCGATGCGCCGCAGTACGCGGGCATGAGCTCGCTGCTCACCTATGAAAGTGAGCAGCCGCTCGCCCCAGGAACGTTGGTGCGCGTTCCACTTGGGCGGCGCGAAGTGACCGGGCTGGTATGGAACGCCGACTTCGCCGCCATCGATGCGGCCGCCGACGGCACCCCGCCGATGACGCTGCGGCCCGTCATCGAGGCCATCTCCGCGCTGCCGCCGCTGCCGGCCGACTGGCGCGCGCTCGTCGAGTTCACGGCGCGCTACTACCAGCGCAGCCTCGGCGAGGTAGCGCTGGCCGTGCTGCCGCCCGAGCTGCGCAAGCTCGACGACACGGCCATCGCCAAGCGCGTGAAGAAGAAGCGCGACCACCTGCTGCCCGAGGCCGTGGGCGCCTCCGCGCAGCGGCCCGAGCTGACCGCGGAGCAGGCGGCGGCCATGGACACGCTCGCCGCCTGGGCAAACGAGCCGGCGCCGTCGCCCACGCTGCTGTTCGGCGTCACGGGCAGCGGCAAGACCGAGGTCTACCTGCGCCTGGCCGAACAGGCGCTGGCCGCGGGCAAGCAGGCGTTGATCCTGGTGCCCGAGATCAACCTCACGCCGCAGCTGGAGCAGCGCTTCGCCGCGCGCTTCCCGGGCCGCCGCCTCGTCTCGCTGCACAGCGCGCTGACGCCCGCGCAGCGGCTGCAGCACTGGCTCTCGGCGCACCTGGGCGAGGCCGACCTGGTGCTGGGCACGCGCCTGGCGATCTTCGCGTCGCTGCCGCGCCTGGGCCTCGTGGTGGTCGACGAGGAGCACGACCCGTCGTACAAGCAGCAGGACGGCGCGCGCTACTCGGCGCGCGACCTGGCCGTCTACCGCGGCCACCTCGCGCGCGTGCCGGTGCTGCTCGGATCGGCCACGCCGTCGCTGGAGACCTGGTCGCACGCGCAGACCGGCCGCTACCGCCAGGTGACGCTCTCCGAACGCGTGGGCCAGGGCGCGCTGCCCAAGGTGCGCCTGCTGGACATGGCCACCGTGCCGCGCGCCGCCCCGCGTGCGCCGCCGCAGGCCCTCGCGCCGCAGTTGATCGCGGCGATCCAGGCGCGCGTCGCGCGCGGGGAGCAATCGCTGTTGTTCCTGAACCGCCGCGGCTTCGCGCCGGTGCTGCATTGCCCCGCGTGCACGTGGAAGAGCGGCTGCCCGCACTGCAGCGCCTGGCGCGTGTTCCACAAGGGCGAGCGCATCCTGCGCTGCCACCATTGCGGCACGCAGGAGCCGGTGCCGCGCGCGTGCCCCGACTGCGGCAACCTCGACATCGAGCCGATGGGCCGCGGCACCGAGCGGCTGGAGGAGCAGGTGGCCGAGCTGCTGCCCGGCGCGCGCGTGCTGCGCATCGACGCCGACACCACGCGGGCCAAAGGCACGCTGGAAGCGCAGCTGGCGGCCGTCCACGAGGGGGCGGTCGACGTGCTGGTGGGCACGCAGATGGTCACCAAGGGCCACGACTTCCGCCGCGTCACGCTGGTGGCCGCCGTGAACCCCGACAGCGCGCTGTTCGCGGCCGACTTCCGCGCGCCCGAGCGCCTGTTCGCGCTGCTGATGCAGGCCGGCGGCCGGGCCGGCCGCGACGCGGGCATCGCCGGCGGCAGCGAGATGTGGGTGCAGACGTACAACCCGGGCCACGCGCTGTTCGAGGCCTTGAAGAAGCACGACTTCGCGGCGTTCGCGACGACCCAGCTGGCCGAGCGCGAATCCGCCGGCCTGCCGCCGTACTCGCACCTGGCGCTGCTGCGCGCCGAGGCCCGCACCGAGGACGTGGCCGAGGCCTTCCTGCGCGCGGCGCGCGACCTGGCGAAGACCTGGCCCGAGGCCGCCGACGTGATGTTCTACGCCCCGGTGCCGCCGTCGGTGGCCAAGGTGGCAGGCTTCGAGCGCCGCCAGATGCTGATCGAGTGCGCGTCCCGCGCGACCCTGCAGAGGCTGCTCGCGCTGTTCACGCCCGAGCTGCCGGCGTTGAAGAATGCGCACCGCGGCATCGTCCGATGGGCGATCGACGTCGATCCGCTCGGGATTTGAGGCCGCCGCCGCAGTACAGTCGCAGCTGTCCTTCACAACGACCGGGAGCTCTCGAATGAAGACCAACACCACGCTGATCGTCGCCGCCGTCCTCGCGCTGGCCGGCTCGTCCGCCTTCGCCGCCGGCAAGTCCTGCGACGAGCTGAAGACCAAGATCGCCGCCAAGCTCGACGGCAAGAAGGTCACCGGCTACACGCTGGACATCGTCGCCGCCGACAAGACTGGCGATGCGAAGGTCGTCGGCAGCTGCGAAGGCGGCGCCAAGAAGATCACCTACACGAAGAAGTGATGCGTGCGTCGCGGTGAGCCGGCGGAACCGCGCATGCCCGTCTCCGTCCGCTTCGTCCCGTTCACCGATGCCGACTTCCACGCCTGGCTGGTCCAGGCGATCCCCGCGTTCGCGCTGACCAACGTCGAGGACGGCCGCTGGACGCTGCCCGAATCCATCGAGAAGTCGAAGGAGGCGCATGCGGCGCTCCTGCCTCACGGCCTGCAGACCCTGGGGCACTTCTTCGTCCGGCTTGACGACGCCGACAGCGGCGCGGAGGTCGGCACGTTGTGGTGGGAGGAGTCGGACAAGGCGGGCGGGCGCCAGGCCTACGTCTACAGCATCGAGATCGAGGAGCACGCGCGCCGCCGCGGCTACGCGCGCGCCGCGTTCCATGAGCTCGAACGCGTGGCCCGCGAGCGCGGCATCCGGCACCTCGCCCTGCATGTGTTCGGCCACAACCACGGCGCGCGCCGCCTGTACGACGAGCTCGGCTTCGAGCCCACGAGCATCACGATGAGAAAGATCCTGGGATGAAGATGCGCCTGCTGCTCGCCGCCATGCTGCTGGCCGGCACCGCGGTCGTGCGCGCCGCCGACGCGCCCGACGACGGCGGCCCGGCCGTCGTGCCCTACCGGCCCAGCGTGTCGACGCCGGCGCAGCTGTCGGCGCCGGGATACCTTGAACTGGAGGCCGGCGGCCTGCGCGCCACGGACAACGGCGCGTCGCGCACGTCGATCCCGTACACGCTGAAGCTCGCGTTCACGCCCGACTGGGGCGTGCGCGTCGGCGGCGAGGCCTGGGTGCGCCAGGCCATGCCCGGCGCGGCGCAGACCGGCGTCGGCGACACCCAGGTGGTGCTCAAGCGCCGCTTCGAGGTCAGCGATGTGTCCGCCTGGGGCCTGGAGCTGGGCGAGACCTTCCCGACGGCCAGGTCGTCCATCGGCCTCGGCCACGCGGCCACCACGGTCAACGCCATCTTCAGCAGCGACTTCGCGCCGGCGTGGCACGCCGACATCAACGTGAACGAGACGCGCCTGGGCGGCCAGCCGGGCGCGTGGCAGCTGGGCTGGGCGGCGGCGTTCTCGCGCACGCTGACCGACGCCTGGGGCGCCGTGGGCGAGCTCTCGGGCACCCACCAGGCCGGCGCGTCCGACACCGGCCAGTTCCTTGCCGCCGCCAGCTGGAACCAGTCGCCCGCGGCGGTGTTCGACTTCGGCTTCGCCCGCGGGTTGACCGACGCCACGCCGCACTGGCAGGTGTTCGCGGGCCTCACCGTGCGCCTGGGCAAGCTGTTCTGAGGTGAGGGAACCTCGCGCCGGCGATTCGATCAGAATCGCCTCATGAGACTGCTGCTCGTCGAAGATGACCGGATGATTGGCGAGAGCCTGCGCGCGGCGCTCAAGCTCGAGGGCCATGCCGTCGACTGGGTGACGGACGCGCAGGCCGCGGCCACCACCACCGCCACGGAGCGCTTCGACCTGGTGCTGCTGGACCTGGGCCTTCCCAAGGGCAACGGCCTGGACGTGCTGCGCGGCATCCGCGCCCGCGGCGACTCCACGCCGGTGATCGTGCTCACCGCGCGCGACGCCCTCAGCGACCGCGTGTCCGGCCTGGACGCCGGCGCCGACGACTACCTCACCAAGCCGTTCGAGCTCGACGAGCTGCTGGCCCGCATGCGCGCCGTGCTGCGCCGTCACAGCGGGCGCACGGCCACGCGGCTGACGCACGAGGATCTCAGCTTCGACCCGGCCACGCGCGAGGTGACGCTGCGCGGCGAGCCCGTGATGCTGTCGGCGCGCGAGCTGGCGGTGCTGGAGGCGCTGCTGCAGCGGCCCGGCGCCATCCTGTCGCGCGCCCAGCTGGAGGACCGGCTTTACGGCTGGGGCGAGGAGGTGGAGAGCAACGCCGTCAGCGTCTACGTGCACCAGCTGCGCAAGAAGCTGGGCCCGGAGCTGATCCGCACGATGCGCGGCGTGGGCTACTACCTGGGCAAGCGCGAGGCGGCGGCCGACGCCGCCGGCGGGGCCGCCTCTTGACGGCGCCAGTGCACGGCCTTCGCGGCCCGCGCCGCTTCGGCTTCAACTCCGGCAGCACGCTGCGCGTCCGCCTGCTGCTGTCGTTGCTGGCGGTGCTGGTGATCGCCGCCCTGGCGATGGGCGGCTCGGTCTACTGGAACGTGCTGCGCCAGACCGAGAGCCTGTTCGACTACCAGCTGCGCCAGATCGCGCTGTCGTTGCGCGACCAGGGCGAGATCGCGCCCGAGGACGCCGGCGCGCTGGCCGACGGGCAGCTCGACTACGTGGTGCAGATCTGGCGCGACGACGGCCACGAGGTCTACGCGTCGCGCCTGCAGACCGAGCCGCCGGCGCGCGCGGTGCTCGGGTTCGCCGATATCGAGGCCGGCGGCATCGTCTGGCGCACGTTCGGCGTCGAGACGCGCGACCGCGTGATCCAGGTGGCGCAGCCCGAGCGCGTGCGCCACGAACGCGCCGCGCAGGCCGCGCTGCGCAGCGTGGTGCCGCTGCTGGCGGTGGCGCCGGCGCTGGCATTGGTGATCGGCTGGCTGGTGTCGCGCTCGCTCGCGCCGCTGCAGCGCCTCGCCGGCGAGGTGCGCTCGCGCGACAGCGGCTCGCTGCAGGCGCTGCCCGAGACGGGCCTGCCCGACGAGGTGCTGCCGCTGGTGCAGTCGCTCAACGCGTTGCTCGACAGGCTGGGCGCGGCGCTCGCGGCGCAGCGCCACTTCGTCGGCGACGCGGCGCACGAGCTGCGTTCGCCGCTCACCGCGCTGAAGCTGCAGGTGCAGGTGATGCGGCGCGCGCCCGACGAGGCCACGCGCGACGAGGCGGCGCGCGCGCTCACCGCGGGCGTCGACCGCGCGACGCGGCTGGTGGAGCAGTTGCTGGCGCTGGCGCGCAGCGAGGCCGGGCCACCGCGCGAGGCCAAGGCCGTGCCGCTGGCCGCGATCGTGCGCCTCGCGATGGGCGACGTCGCGCCGCTCGCCGACGCGCGCGGCACGACGCTGGAGCTCGACGTGGCCGACGGTGCCGAGGCTGCGACGGTCACCGGCGACGCCGACGTGTCGGTGCTGGCGCGCAACCTGATCGACAACGCGGTGCGCTACAGCCCGCACGGCGGGCACGTGTCGGTGTGGATCGGCCTCGATGCCGAGCGGCCGTCGGCGCCGGTGCTGCAGGTGGATGACGACGGCCCGGGCATCCCGGAGGCCGAACGCGAGATGGTGTTCGACCGTTTCGTGCGGCGCGACAACGCGGCCGACCAGACCGGCTCCGGCCTGGGCCTGGCCATCGTGCGCCAGGTGGCGTTGCGCCAGGGCGCGGACGTGGCGCTGTCGAGTTCGCCGCGCGGCGGGCTCCGGGTTCGAGTCACGTGGCTCGGGAAGCCGTGAACGAGCCTGGCGCGCCCACAGCTCCCTAATCTTCGCCTCATGTTGAGCTAACGATGCCTTCATCGGCGGCGCGCACATTGCGTCCCATGCGCTGGAAAAGCGCGTGATCCAAGCCGACAAGGAGTCGAACCGCATGAACAAGACCAACCTGAAGCCGCTTGCCTGGGGCCTGCTGGGCGCGGGCGTGGCCGTGATGGGAACCGCCGGCGCGCTGGACCTGCCGTCCTGGCTGCGTCACTCCACCGCCGTGGCCACGCCCGGCGGCACCGCCGCGGGCATCGCCGCCGCAGCCACCGGCCAGCAAGTGGCGCCGACGCCGGTTACGCCGCCGCTGCCCGCGCTGCCGCCCGGCACCGCGCCGAACTACCGCGCCATCGTGCAGGAGTTCGGTCCGTCCGTCGTGCACGTCAGCGTGGAAGGCACGCACAAGCAGACCGCGGAGGAACTCCAGGAAGAAGGCGGCATCAGCCCCGACGATCCGATCCTGCGCTTCTTCCGCGGCATGCCCGGCGCGCCGCAGTTCCAGCGCGGCGGCCAGGCGGCCGAGCAGCCGTTCAAGGGCCTGGGCTCGGGCTTCATCATCGGCTCCGACGGCCTCATCCTGACCAACGCGCACGTGGTCAAGGAAGCCAAGGACGTCACCGTCAAGCTGCAGGACCGCCGCGAGTACGTCGCCAAGGTGCTGGGCGTGGACACCGCCACCGACATCGCCGTCCTCAAGATCGACGCGAAGAACCTGCCCGTGGTGCGCTTCGGCCAGCCGTCCAAGCTGATGGTGGGCGACTACGTGCTGGCCATCGGCGCGCCCTACGGCCTCGACCAGACCGCCACCTCCGGCATCATCTCGGCCAAGGGCCGCTCGCTGCCCAGCGAGAGCGGCGAGAACTTCGTGCCGTTCCTGCAGACCGACGCCGCGGTCAACCCCGGCAACTCCGGCGGCCCGCTGTTCGACGCCGCGGGCAACGTCATCGGCATCAACTCGCAGATCTACAGCCGCACCGGCGGCTTCCAGGGCGTGAGCTTCGCGATCCCGATCGACGTGGCGCTGCAGATCAAGGACCAGATCGTGGCCACCGGCAAGGCCACCCACGCGCGCCTGGGCGTGTCGATCCAGTCGCTGAACCAGGACCTGGCCGAGAGCTTCGGCCTCGACCGGCCCGACGGCGCGCTCGTGTCCACCGTGGCGCCCAACAGCGCCGCGGCCAAGGCAGGCCTGAAGTCGGGCGACGTCATCACAAAGGTCAACGGCGAGGCCATCCAGGAGCCGGGCATGCTGTCGTCGCGCGTGGGCCTTTCGCGTCCGGGCGACAAGGTCACGCTGGAAGTGTGGCGCGACAAGAAGCTCGAGACCGTCGTCGCCACGCTGGGCGCCAGCACCGACAAGGTCGACGTGGCCAAGGGCGGCGACGCCGGCAGCGGCGAGAAGCTGGGCCTGGCGCTGCGTCCGCTCAACCGCGACGAGCGCGGCGAGGTGGGTGCCAACGGCCTGGTGGTGGAGAACGCCGACGGCGCCGCCGCCAAGGCCGGCGTGCAGCAGGGCGACGTCGTGCTGGCCGTCAACGGCAAGCCGGTGGCCTCCATCGACGAGGTCAAGGCCATCCTGGCCACCAAGCCCAAGCGCGTGGCGCTGCTCATCTGGCGCGACGGCGAGCGCATCTTCTTCCCGGTGAACCTGGGCTGACCTGGCGCGCGCGGGGTCGGGCCCGCGCCGTCCACCTCTCGAAAGGGCGCTCGCGACGAGCGCCCTTTCTTCATGGCCGCGCGGCCGGCGCGGACGAAAAAAAACCGACCCGGGCAACCGGATCGGTTTTTTTCGATTCCTTGCGCGGCGCGGGCCGCGCGGCGGGAATTACATGGCCGAAGCAGCCTTGGCAGCCTTGGCGGCCTTCTTGGCCTTGTGCTTGGCGGCCTTCTTGGCGACGGCCGAAGCGGCGACGTCCGGCGAGGCGGTGGCCGTTTGCGCGGCGGGAGCCGGGGCTTGGGCGAAAGCGGCAGCGGTGGCCAGGGACAGGACGGCGGCGAGGATCTTCTTCATGGTGAAACCTTTAAGAGTGGAATGACGCGGGGTCGTGGATTTAACGAAGCCCGGGCACGAACGGTTTACGTGCTTCCTTCTTTTTTCTTTCACGTGGATGAAGAAAACGCCGGAACGCTCGACCGGAAACGGTGCGAGCGGGATTCTCGGGTAACTGAGAAGGCCGCGCAACGCGTCGGCACGCAGTTTCCCTAGGTCGAGCACAAAACCTGAACGCAGGCTTGCGAATGCGTGGATGCGCGCACCAGGGCGGGGCATCCCGTCACAGGCGCTCGCCGATGCAGCAATTGGCAGGCCGAACGGCGTCTAGCACACGCGGTGACGCTGGTCGGCACGGGTCGGGCCGCTATGATCAGAGCGACTCCGGCGAGCGGGTCCCCGCCTTTTTCGCTGTTCCGGTTCCCCGTCTCCCGCTCCATGGCCGCCACTCCCGATTCCCGTTCCCCGCATGCCACCGCGTCCGTCGCCGCATCCGGGCTGAACAACGCGCAGATGGAGGCCGTGCACCACCTCGACAGCCCGTGCCTGGTGCTGGCGGGCGCCGGTTCCGGCAAGACGCGAGTCATCACCTACAAGATCGTGCGGCTGCTGCAGCACGGCCTGGCGCCGAAGAACATCGCGGCCATCACCTTCACCAACAAGGCCTCGCAGGAGATGCGCGAGCGCGCCAAGCAGCTGGTGGGCTCGCGGGCGGCCAGGGACCTGGCCATCAGCACGTTCCACTCGCTGGGCGTGCGCATGCTGCGCGAGGACGGCCAGAAGCTGGGCCTGAAGGACCAGTTCTCCATCCTCGACTCCGACGACGTGCTCAACGTGCTCAAGGATGCGGGCGCGACGACGGACATCAAGCTGGCGCGCCAGTGGCAGTGGACGATCAGCCTGTGGAAGAACATGGGCATCGACAGCGACGCGGCGCCGCACGCGGCCAAGGACGCCGACGAGCAGGTGGCCGCCCGCGTGATGAAGCTGTACGAGGAGCGCCTCACCGCCTACTCGGCCGTCGACTTCGACGACCTGATCGGCTTCCCGCTGAAGCTGCTGCAGCGCGACGAGGAGACGCGCACGAAGTGGCAGAAGCTGTTCCAGCACGTGCTGGTGGACGAGTACCAGGACACCAACGCCGTGCAGTACGAACTGCTCAAGCAGCTGGTGGGCGACCCCGAGCGCGCGCGCTTCACGGCCGTGGGCGACGACGACCAGAGCATCTACGGCTGGCGCGGCGCCACCATCGAGAACCTGAAGCGCCTGCCGGCCGAGTACCCCACGCTGAAGGTGATCCCGCTGGAGCAGAACTACCGCTCCACCAGCGCCATCCTGCGCGCGGCCAACGAGGTCATCGCGCTGAACCCGAAGATCTTCCAGAAGAAGCTCTGGAGCGACCTCGGCGACGGCGAGCCGGTGCAGGTGGTGCAGTGCGACGGCGAGGAGCACGAGGCCGAGCGCGCCGTGGCGCGCATCCAGGCGCTGCGCGGCAACGACGCGCGCGTGAAGTTCGCGGACTTCGCCGTCCTGTACCGCGCCAACCACCAGTCGCGCGTGTTCGAGCAGAAGCTGCGCGCCGCGCAGATACCCTACAAGGTGTCCGGCGGCCAGAGCTTCTTCGACCGCGCCGAGATCAAGGACCTGTGCGCCTGGCTGCGCCTGATCGTCAACGAGGACGACGACCCGGCCTTCCTGCGCGCCGTCACCACGCCCAAGCGCGGCATCGGCCACACCACGCTGGGCGCGCTGAGCGACTTCGCGGGCAAGTGGAAGGTGAGCATGTTCGAGGCGCTGTTCGCCGAGTCGCTGGGCGTGGCGCTGAAGTCCAAGGCCATCGACGGCCTGCACGAGTTCGGCCGCTACGTGAACGACTTCCAGCACCGCGCCAAGGCCACCATCGGCGCGGAGGCCGCCAAGCCGATGCTGCTGGAGTGGCTCAAGGACATCGGCTACGAGCAGCACCTGCGCGACAACGAGGACTCCGAGAAGGTGGCCACCGCCCGCTGGGGCAACGTGCTCGATTTCGTCGACTGGGTGGCCAAGCGCTGCGGCGGCGAGATCACCGAGGACGGCGGTACCTTCGAGAGCGAGAAGAAGAGCGTGCTGGAGATCGCGCAGTCGATCAGCGTCATCCTCAGCCTGGCCGAGCGCGGCGACGAGCAGGACGTGGTCGTGCTTTCCACGCTGCACGCGTCCAAGGGGCTGGAGTGGCCGCACGTGGTGCTGGCCGGTGTGAACGAGGGCCTGCTGCCGTTCCGCTCCGACACCGAGGAGATGACCGCCGACCGCCTCGAGGAGGAACGCCGCCTCATGTACGTGGGCATCACGCGGGCGCGCACCACGCTCGCCGTGAGCACCCTGCGCCGCCGCAAGAAGGGCCGCGAGACGGTGGCCGGCGTGCCCAGCCGCTTCATCGCCGAGATGAAGCTGCACGAGGCGAAGTCGCAGGAGGATCCGCGCGAACGCCTGCGCAAGCTGCGCGAGTCCATCGCCGCCAAGACTGCCGCATCGCCGCCCACGGCAGCGACCTGACGCAACCCGCGTTCGCGTCACGCGCCGCGTGTCGCGCGCGCCCCACGCGGGCGCGGGGGCCAACTTGGCTAGACAGGTTCATTCATGTGCACAAATGCGCATGGCCCCTGGGGGCGCTTCCCCAATTACGGGGAAGCGCCGGGCAATCCCTGAGCGGCGCGGCGGCGCGGCCAGTGGACACTCGCGCCCTATGCCCGCCGCCACCCCATACCTTGCCTTGCGTCGACTGCTGCCCCTCGCGGGCGCGGTCGCGGCGGTGCTGGCGATCGCGTCGGCGCCGTGGGCGCTCGACCGCGCGTGGCTCAACCTCGTGTTCAAGCCGCTCGCCACGTTGTGCGTGATCGCCTGGGCCGCGCTGGGCCGCAGCGACGATGGCGTGGTCAAGCGCTGGATCGTCGCCGGCCTCGTGTTCTCGCTGGCCGGCGACGTGGCGCTGCTGTGGCCCGTGCGGGGCTTTCTCGCGGGCCTCGTCGCGTTCCTGCTGGGCCACCTGTCCTATCTGGTCGCGCTCACGCGGCGCGTGAGGTTCGGGGCCAGCCCGCCGGCGTTCGGCGTGTGGGCCATCGTGGCGGCCAGCGTGCTCGCCGGCCTGTGGCACGGCGTGCCGGCCGAGCTGCGCGCGCCGGTGCTGGTCTACGTGTGCGCGCTGGGCGCGATGGCGGCGCAGGCCACGTCGGTGTGGCTCGCGCGCCGCGGGGCCGCGGACGCCGCGCGCTGGCGCGTGGTGGCGGCCGGTGGCGCGCTGTTCGTGCTGTCGGACGCCATCCTCGCGGCCGACAAGTTCGTCGGCGGAGTGCCGATGCCCACGCTCTGGAACCTGTCCATCTACTGGCTCGCGCAGTGGTTCATCGCCTGCGCGGCGGTCGCTTTCCCACACGATAACAACCGAGACATCGCATGAGCTTGTCCAAGCCGACCGAGGGCCGGGCCACGCTGGCCCGCAGCTACCGCAACCTGTCGGAGCGCGAGATCCGCGCCAAGCTCGAGGGCGCGATGTCCGAGGCCGAGCGCGTCACCGCCAAGGCCGAGCTGATGCGCCGCCACGCGGGCGACAACGGCCCCGACACGACGCTGGCCACGGGCTTCGCGCCCACCAGCACGTTCGAGGCCGAAGCGGCCGAGGGCGACTCGGCGGCGGCCGCGTCGCTCGACGGCGGCACCCGGCGCGGCAGCGCGTGGCCGTGGGTGGCGCTGATGGTGGCGGGCACGCTCGCCGCGCTCGGCTGGGCGATCCACGCGAAGCTCGTGCACCTAGGCTAAGAACCTCACATCCCCTTGAACAGGTGCGTGTAGGAGCGGCTGACTTCCAGCTTCTCGTTGCTGCCCTTGATGCTCACGATCTGGCGCCCGCGCAGGTCGCGCGTGACGCCCGCGATGCAGTGCGTGTTGACCAGCGTGGAGCGGTGGATCTGCCAGAACAGGTCGGGATCGATCTCGTCCACCAGCTCCTTGATGGGCTTGCGGATCAGCGCCTCGATCGTGGCGGTCTGCACGCGCGTGTACTTCTCGTCGGAGATGAAGAACAGCACGTCCTCGATCGGGATCATCTGGATGGCCTGGCCCACGGTGGCCTGGATCCATTTCAGTGCCGGAGGCGTTCCAGCTGGATTGAGCCTGGCCGACAGCTTGTGCAGCAGCTGCTGCAGGTGCGGGGCCGGCGGCTCGTCGTCGGTGCCGCGCAGGGCCAGGCGCTGCTTGATGCGCGAGACGGTGACGCCCAGGCGCTCGCGCTCGGCGGGCTTGAGCACGTAGTCGGCCACGCCCTGCTCGAACGCCTCGATGGCGTACTGGTCGTAGGCCGTGATGAAGACGATCTCCGGCAGCGACCAGTCGTCATCGTCGTCCGCGGGCGCCGGCAGCTGCGCGATGCGGCGCGCGGCGTCCACGCCCGACAGGCCGGGCATGCGGATGTCGAGGAAGACGACGTCGGGATGGTGCTCCGCCACGAGGTCGACCGCCTCGAGGCCGTTCTTGGCCTCGCCGACGATCTGCAGTTCGGGCCAGACCTCGGAGAGGCGGGCCTTCAGCTGGTCGCGCATCAGCCGCTCGTCGTCGGCGATCACGCCGCGCACGGGGGTCGCGGCAGAAGGGTTGGTCGTGCTCATGCGGCCATCCTAGCCGACGCCGGCAGCGACGGCGAGTGGCGCCGGCGGGCGATGAGCCAGATGACGAGGCCGACGATCCAGAACGGCGACGTGACCACGCCGAGCACCAGCGCGAGCACGACCAGGGGTACGCCGATGCCGCACACGAGCGCGATCGCGACGGAGCCGACGATCAGCAGCACCAGCACCGGGATCAGCAGCAGGAACAGCAGCGCGAGCATCAGCGCACCCACGCCCAGCAGCGCCTGCGAGGCGCCGCCGAGGCCGTTGATGGTGAGGCCGTCGCCCAGGTCGTCGCCGTTGATCACGATGTGCACGGGCGACAAGCCGAGGTCATGCAGGCCGAACGCCACGCAGAACACGCACGCGAACAGCACGACGATGCTCAGGCCCAGCCACCAGCGGAACAAGCGGCCGAAGCGGCTCGGACGCGGCCGGTAGGGCACGAGCGCGCGACTCGCAGTTGCGGGGCGGTCGTCGGGTTCCGGGGCGGGGTCGAACGAGGTGGTCATAGGAAATCCTCCGCGCTGCGCGCTGCGGCGCGAGCGCTCTTCGGAACGGCCGTGCGTGCGCTCATGCCTTGGCTCCTTCGTCGCTGGGGTTGTCGGTGTGGGCGGTGTAGGGCACGGTGATCGTGACGATGGTGCCGCCTACCGGGTTGTTGGCGATCGTCAGCGTGCCCTTGCTGCCGTACAGCAGCGACAGGCGTTCGCGGATGTTGGCCAGGCCGACGCCGGTGCCGGCCGTCTCGCCGCCGGCCGCGCCGGCGAAGCCCAGGCCCGTGTCGGCCACCGTCACGCACAGCTTGCCGTGGCGGATCTCGGCCTTGACCGAGAGGTTGCCGCCCTCGGCCTTGGGCTCGAGGCCGTGCTTGATCGAGTTCTCCACCAGCGTCTGGATCATCATGGGCGGGAACTCGGCCGACAGCAGGCCGTCGGGCACGTCGATCTCGGTGGTCAGCCGTTCCTCCATGCGCACCTTCAGGATCTCGAGATACGGGCGGACCACCGCCAGTTCGAGATCCAGCGGGCGCAGGCCCGAGTCGGTGGAGCGCATCGACGGCATGCTGGCGCGCAGCAGCGAGATCAGGTTGCGCTGCATCTGGCTGGCGCGCTTGGGATCGAACTCGATCAGGTGGTCGATGGACGCCAGCGTGTTGAACAGGAAGTGCGGCTCCACCTGCGCCTGCATCATCGCCATGCGCGCCTCCAGCACCTGGCGGCGCAGCGACTCGGCCTCGGCCGTCTCGGTGGCCACCGCGGCCTTCACCTCGGCCTGCATGCGGCCCTTGTAGGTGATCTTGACCAGCATCGAGCCCAGGATCCACCACACCGCCAGCAACGGCAGGTTGCCGTAGTGCACGGTGTGTTCGCGGGTGGAACGGTGCTGGTCGCCGCCCTCGTCGCCGTTGTCGCCGCCTTCGTCCCCGTTGTCGCCCTGCGCGGCGTCCTTGGCGTCCTTGGCCGCCTGGGCCGCGTCCTTGGCCTCCTGCTCGGCGTCGCGCTTGGCTTCCTCCGCGTCCTTGAGCGACTGCACCAGCGAGTCCTTGGCCTCGTTGATGGCGTCGCGCACCTCTTCGGCGTTGGCATGCGACGGCACGGCGATGCGGATGCGCTGGCCGCCCACCACCATGTCGACGGCGGTCTCGGGCGCGCTGGCGGCTGCGCTCGATGCCGCCGCGGACGCCGCCGCCGAGGCCGGTGTCGCGCCGCCCAGCCTGGCGGCGCGGGCCTGTTCGGCCGCGGCCTTGGCGGTGATCGCCTTGGCGAGCGCGGCGTCGCGCTGGGCCTCGGCCTCGTAGCGGGCGGCCTCGGCGCGATCCTTGGCCGTCACCGCCGTGGCCTTGGCGGCCGAGGCCACGGAGGCGGCGGCCGAAGCGGCGGCGGCGGCCTCCTCGGGCGTGTCGTCGGTGGTGATGTGGATGCCGTTGCCGTTGAACGTGATGTTCACGCCCTTGTTCTTGCCGGGGTGGTCCTTGTTGGTGTTGACGGTGATGCCGGGGAGGTCGATGTTGACCGTCTTCGTGCCCGTGCCGTCCTTGCCGGCCGCGGGCCGCTCCTGCGGTGTCGATGCCGGCACGCCGGGGATGCCAGGCACGGCCGGGACGCTGGGTACGGCAGGCACCGCCGGGACAGCAGGCACAGCAGGCACGGCAGGCACCGCCGGTATCGCGGGCGTCGCGGGCATGGGCGGAACCGGCGGCATCCTGGGCTTGTGATGGCGCGCCGACTCCACGATGGTCTCGACATAGGTCATGCTGAACGGCGGCAGCTTCTGGATCAGCCCGGTGACGATGATCAGCAGCAGCGCGTACCAGCCGAAACGCCACCAGCTCAGCGACACCAGCCAGGTTGCGTAGCGATGGAACGACCGCACCGCGGCCGCGCTGAACCACTGCCAGCGTTCCTGTGCGTTATTCGAGTTCCAGGAGGGGGAAGCCATTTCAGAGTGCCCAACGATCTTTGTCGATGCTTGCACTCTACGTGGCTGCCCGGCCGCTGTCAGGGCGAAGCGATTGGCGTCGCGTTTGGCGTGACAGGCTGCACGGGAGCGGGACGAGCCGGACCGGCCAGGCGCTCGCGGGCCGTCGCCGGGTGCCGGCGTCCTGCTCGACATGGCGCGGCGAGCGCCTACAAGGGGACGGTGCCCCGCAAGCTACGCTGGCGTCACCGCGGCCCGGCCGCACGCCCCCCACGGAGCCACTCCATGCGCGTCTTCGCCATCGTCCTCATCGCCCTCGGCGCGCTCGTGCTGATCTACGGCGGCTTCAGCTACACCCAGGACAAGACCGAGGCCAAGATCGGCCCGATCGAGCTGAACGTCAAGGAAACCAGGACGGTGCCGATCCCGATGTGGGCCGGCATCGTCGGCATCGTCGTGGGCGGCGCACTGCTGGTGACGGGCAACCGGCGCTGATCCGCTGCCGGCCGGCGCCCGGCGCCCGGCGCCCGGCGCCTGCCGCCTCGGCACCGCTCAGGGGTGCGCGGCCACCACCTGCGCCACCGCGGCCGTGAGCCGCTTCGCGTAGGGCAGGTGCAGGAACTCGTTGGGGCCGTGCGCGTTGCTCTTGGGGCCCAGCACGCCGCACACCATCATCTGCGCCTTCGGGAAACCCTCCTGCAGCAGGCTCATCAGCGGAATGGTGCCGCCCTGGCCGATGTAGCCCAGCGGGGCCCCGAAGTGCGCCTGGCTGGCGGCGTCGAGCGCCGTCTCCATCCACGGATCGAGCGACGGTGCGTTCCAGCCGGTGGCGCCGTAGGCTCCCAGCCGGCCATCGGGCTGGAAGGTGACCTTGGCGTTGTAGGGCGCGTTGTCCTCCAGCAGCGTCTTCAGCCGCGCGGCCGCCTCGTTGGCGTCGACCAGCGGCGGCAGGCGCAGGCTCAGCTTGAAGGCGCTGAACGGGCGCAGCACGTTGCCGGCGTTGCGCAGCTCGGGGAAGCCGTCGACGCCGGTGACCGACAGCGTGGGCCGCCAGGTGCGGTTCAGCAGCGCCTCGGCCGGGTCGGTGGTGGTGGGCAGCGCCGGGCCGCCGTCGGCCCCGCAGGCCCAGGGCATGCGCTTCCACACCTCGTCGCCCAGGATGGCGGCGGCGGCGTTCACCTGCTCGATGCGGTCGGTGGGGATCCGGCAGTGGAAGCTCTCGGGCAGCAGGCGGCCGGTGGATGAATCCTCCAGGCGGTCGAGCACGTTGCGCAGGATGCGGAAGCTGGAGGGAACCAGGCCGCTGGCGTCGCCGGAGTGGATGCCTTCGGTGAGGATCTCCACCTTCAGCGTGCCGGTGACGGCGCCGCGCAGGCTGGTGGTGAGCCACAGCTGGTCGTAGTTGGCGGCACCGGAATCGAGGCACACCACCAGCGTGACGTCGCCCAGGCGTTGCTTGAGGGCCTCGAGGTAGACCGGCAGGTCGGACGAGCCCGATTCCTCGCAGGTCTCGATCAGGCCCACGATGCGCGGGTGCGTGAGGCCCTGGGCCTTCAGGGCCTCGATGGCGCTGACGGCCGCGTAGACCGCGTAGCCGTCGTCGGCGCCGCCGCGGCCGTAGAGCTTGTCGTCCTCGACCTTGGGCGTCCACGGGCCGAGGTCGTTGCGCCAGCCGCTGAACTCGGGCTGCTTGTCGAGGTGGCCGTACATGACGATGGTGGGCGGCGTGCCGAACGACGCGCTGCGCGTGGCCTCGACCTCGAAGAAGATCACCGGCGTGCGGCCCGGCTGGCGGATGACCTCCAGCGTGAGGCCGGGCACCTTGCGGCTCTCGACCCACCGGGCCGCGTCGCGCACCACCTTGTCGAGCAGGCCGCGTTGTTCCCACTCGGGGTCGAACATCGGGCTCTTGGCGGGGATCGCCACGTAGTCCTTGAGCTGCGGCAGGATGCGCTCGTTCCAGGCGGTGTTGGCGAACGCGGCGAGCGCGGCGTTGTCGGGTTCGGCGGGGAAGGGCAGGCGTTCGGGGGCGTTCATGGCGGACTCCGTGGGCCACCGCGGCGGATGGCGGGGCAGGGCTCGCTGGTGGCGGGCCACGCCCGGCGAGGCCGGGTGGCGGGGTTCAGGGGTGAGCGCACATTTTGCGCTTTTCGCGCCGCCGATGCCGCGCGCCAGACCGCGTCGAAACCGAGGAATATGCGGCGGCCGCGGCTCAGGCGTCCGGGGCGGCCGGGCGCGACCCGGCGCCGGCCCACACCACCAGCGACACGCCGCGCGCCGGCACGTCGGCACGGTTCAGGTAGGAATGCGGCAGGTGCCCGGGAAAGGCCAGCGTGTCGCCGGGCTCCAGCACGTGCAGCTCGCCGGCCACGACCAGCGTCGCGCGGCCGTCCAGGCAGGTGAAATACTCGCGCGTGGCCGGCAGGTGCGGCGTGCCGGCCATCACCGCGCCGACGCCCAGCGTCATCAGCTCCATCTGCTCGCTGGGCACCGGCTCGGGCACCAGCGAGCGCACCACCACGTCGCGGCCCTTGTGCTGCGGCGTGAACTCCGCGGCGCGCCACAGGCGCACGGCGGCGCGCGGCGCGGCCAGCAACTCGTCCAGCGGCGCGGCCAGCGCCTGCGCCACCTTCAGCAGCGACTGCAACGACGGATTGCCGGTGCCCGACTCCAGGCTCGTGACGGTGGAGCGCGGCACGCCCGCGGCGGTGGCGAGATCCTGCTGCGTCAGGCCGCGCGCGTGGCGCAGCGCGGCCACGTTGCGGGCGAGGTGCGAGGTGGCGTCGGCCGTGGACAGAGGCGTGGACATGGCGCGATTGTGGCGCGGGGCCGGCGGTGTCCGTCAAACCAACCATCGGGCGGGCGGCCACGCAGGCACGTGGCGCGCGAACGGGCGTCCGCAGAGACTGGACGCGTCACTTCTCGCAAGGAAACGGCCATGAACCCGAACCGCCTCGAACACCTGAACGTCACGTTGACCGACCTCGATCGCGCCACTCGCGCGCTGCAGGCCATCGTTCCCGAATGGGCCGTGCGCGGCGCCGGCACCTGGGACGACGGCAACGGCCACGCCTACGAATGGCGCCACGTGGGCGACGACTTCCAGTACCTGTCGCTGTACGAGACGCCGCCCGGCAGCGTGCTGCGGGCCGCGGGCAGCGGCTGCGCGTTCAACCACCTGGCCCTGGTGGTGGACGACCTCGACGCCGCGCTGGCGCGGCTGCGCGCCGTGGACATCCCGCTGGACCACATCGGCGGCAGCACCGAGCACCGGCGCAGCGCCTACGTGGTGATCGAGCCCGAACGCCTGCAGATCGAGCTGGTGGCCTACGACAGCGCGGTGCCGTCGGAGCGCAACGTCTACGCGTGAACGGCCTGCGGCACGGCGCGCGCCAGCCAGTCGTCCAGCACCTTCAGCACGTCGCCCTGTTCCGGCTCGTTGAAGATCTCGTGGAACAGCCGCGGCCATTCGCGCACGGTGACCACGCCGCCCGGCGCGCCGGCGGCGAACGCGGCGCTGCCGCGCGGCGACACGCAGCGGTCGGCGCCGGCCCACATCAGCAGCGTGGGCGTGGTCCAGCGCGGCGCGGCGGCGATCACGGCGGGCCCCTGGCGCGCCACGAACAGTCCCAGCCGGCCGGTGACGCGGTCGTGCACCAGCGGGTCGGCGGCGTAGGCCTTGACCACGCCGGCGTCGCGCGAGATCCAGTCCACCTTCAGGCCGTTGTTGACGGCCAGGTCGGGAAGCATCGGCGCGACGACGGCCAGCAGCAGCTTCTGCACGGCGTTCGTGCCGGGATCGAGCGCGGGCGAGGACATCACCAGCGCATCCACCGGACGCCACCACGCCGCCGGCGCCGGCTGCAATCCCTCGGCCACGAAGCGGCCGGCGATCAGGCCGCCCAGGCTGTGGCCCAGCAGCACCAGCGGGCCGGGGAACTCGGCGCGCGCCGCGTACAGCACGCGGCCCAGGTCGGCGCACAGGGCCTCGTCCGACGGCATGCCGCCGCGCGGGCCGGGCGAGCGCCCGTGGCCTCGATGGTCGTAGCCGACGACCGCGAAGCCCAGTCCGTTGAGGCGGCGCGCGACATGGTCGTAGCGGTCGATGTGCTCGCCCAGCCCGTGCACCAGCACCACGACGCCGCGCCGCGGATCGCCGGCGGGCCAGACGCGCAGGTGGAGGGACAGGCCATCGTCGGTGATCACGGGATTCATGCGGCGCAGTGTAGGACCGCGCCAGCGCCGCCACCATCGGGTTCGCCACCAGAGCGGCGCGCTATGCTGGACACGCCACGAGACTCCCGGACACCATGACGACCACCCCACCCGACGCCATCGCCTTTCGCCCCGCCACACCCGTCGACGCGCCGTGCCTGGGCGTGCTGTCCACGCAGGTCTTCCTCGACACCTATGCCGCGCAGGGCGTGAGTCCGGCGCTGGCGCGCGAGGCGCTGGCGCAGCACTCGGTGGCCGTCTACGAGGCGCTGCTGGCCGATGCCGCCGCGACGATCCTCGTGGCCGAACGCGCGGGCCACCTCGTCGGCTTCGCGCAGGTCAGCGACCGCCTCGGCCATGCGCTGGTGCCGGCCGCAGCGGCTTCGGAGCTGCGGCGGCTGTACGTGCAGGAGCGCTTCACCGGCCGCGGCGTGGGCCGCGACCTGCTGCGCCACGCCGAGAAGGCGGCCGCGGCCCGCGGCGCGGACATGCTCTGGCTCACGGCCTGGGAAGGCAACGTGCGCGCCCTGCAGTTCTATCCGCGCTGCGGCTACGAGGACCTGGGCGGCACCGTCTACTCGTTCGGCGGCGAGGACTTCCCGAACCGGCTGTTCGCCAAGCGGGTGCGCCACGTGGCGCCGGCATGACGCGCCGCGCGGATGCCGCCGTGCGTGCCATCATCGCGCCATGAACGATTTCTTCCGCATCGACCAGGATCCGCCCACGGGCATCGCGGAACTGGTGCTGAGCCGGCCCGATCGCATGAACACGATGGCCCCGGCCTTCTTCCCGGCCCTGCGCGACGCCGTGCAGGCGCTCGACGACGCCGGCGGCACGCGCGTGCTCATCGTGCGCGGCGAGGGCAAGCACTTCAGCGCCGGAATGGCGCTCGACACCTTCGCCCCCGACGGCTCGATGCAGGCGATGCTGGACACCGGCAGCGCGCGCAAGCGCCTCGCGTTCCAGACCCAGCTGCGCCGCCTGATGGCCTGCTTCGACGCGATCGACGCCGCGCGCTTTCCCGTCATCTGCGCGGTGCAGGGCGCCTGCGTGGGCGGCGCGCTCGATCTCGCGGCGGCCTGCGACCTGCGCGTGTGTTCGGCCGACGCGTTCTTCACGGTGCAGGAGATCCACATCGGCATGGCCGCCGACCTCGGCGTGCTGCAGCGGCTGCAGCGCCTGCTGCCGCAAGGCCTCGCGCGCGAGCTCGCGTACACGGGCGACCGCCTGGGCGCGGAACGCGCGCTGGCCACGGGCTTCGTCAACGCGGTGGTGGCCGACGCCGACGCGCTGCTGGCCCATGCCCGCAGGCTCGCCGCGGCCATCGCGGCCAAGTCGCCGCTGGCCGTCGCCGCCAGCAAGGCCGCCCTGAACCACGCGCGCGACCACGGCACCGCCGAGTCGCTGGAGCACATGGCGCTGCTGCAGAGCGCCGTCTTCGACATCGACGAGATGGCGCGCGCCATCGCCGCATGGCAGGCGAAGAAGCCGGCCACGTTCGACCCGCTGGGCGAGATCGCCCGGCCCTGACATGGCCGCACCGCCCGTCGGTTACTCCGGCACGCCGCTGGCGCGCAAGCTGGGCATCGCCGAGGGCGCGCGCGTGGTGGTGGTCAACGAACCGCCCGGTTATCGCGATTGGCTGGCGCCGCTGCCCGAGGGCGTGTGTTTCGACGCCAAGGTGTCGGCGCGGGCCGACGTGGTGCACGTGTTCACCGACCGGCGCGCGGAACTGGGGAAGCAGCTCGGCAGCGTGCGCGGCCGCATCGCGCCGGCCGCGGCGGTGTGGGTGTCGTGGCCGAAGAAGGCCTCGAAGGTGCCCACCGACATCACCGAGCACACGATCCGCGAGCTGGCTCTGCCGCTGGGTTTCGTCGACGTGAAGGTGTGCGCCGTGAGCGACGTGTGGTCCGGCCTGAAGCTGGTGATCCGCAAGGCGCTGCGCGGTCAACCGGCCGGAGGCGCCTCGCGTTGATGGAGGGCATGCCTCGTGATGAAGCTTCCTCGGTTGCTCGACATTGCGATGCGGCGTGCCGCAAGGCACCATGCGCATTGACCTGAAAACTACCTGGAACACAACATGAACTTCCGTACCCTCTCGATCGCCGCCGCCCTGATCGGCGTTGCCTCCATCGCTTCCGCCGCTGAAGGCGCGACCGCTCCGGCCAGCGCCGCGAGCGCCGTCAAGCACGCCGCCAAGGCCACCGGCCACGCCGTCGCCAAGGGCGCGTCGGCCGTCGCCACCGGCACCGAGCACGTCGCCTCGGAAGTGGCGACCGGCACGGTTCACGCCGCCCACGCCGCTGCCAGCGGCGTCAAGCACGTGGCCCACAAGGCGGCCTCGGCGGCCTCGGAAGCCGTCACCAAGTAAGACGGCTCGTGCGGATCCGGCCCCGTTGCGGGCCGGACTCCCGCGAATCCGGGACGCGCCGCCCGCGCGCTCCCGCCTGGGGCCCGGCGAGAATGGCGGCTCATGGCCGCCCCCGACCGCCCCAGCATCCTGATTTCCGCCGCGCTGGCCGTCGCCACGCCCTTCCTGGGCGGCGCGATGGCTTGGCGGCTGCTCGATGACGACGGCCGCAGCGGTCTCGTCTACGTGCTGGTGTACTGGCCCAGCATCCTCCTCGACGCCCTGCCTCCCGTGGTCGCGGACGCCTTCACGGTGTCGGCCCTGCCCACGGTGCTGCTCTATTTCGCCGGCTACCTCCTGCTTTGCCAAGGGGTGCGCGCGGCCTGGAAGAGGATCGCCGCCATCCGTTTCTACCGGCGGCATGCCTAGCGTTCACATCTCCCTGCATCCCGGATACCATGCCGGCCTGCCCAGGGACATGAGATTCGGAGAGAACGCACCATGCAGATCCAGGAAGCCGTCGAAACCTGCGTCACGAAGAAGTACGCCGATTTCACCTCGTGCGCCACGCGCTCGGAGTACTGGTGGTTCGTGCTGTTCGTGTGCGTCATCAACGCGATGCTCACCTTCGCCGCCGAATGGGCCGCGGGCGTGTTCGGGCTGGCGATGCTGGTGCCCTTGCTGGCGGCGGGCACGCGGCGGCTGCGCGACACCGACCGCAGCCCTTGGTGGTGGGCCCTCGTCGTGGTGCCCGTCGCCGGCTGGATCGCGCTGATCGTGTTCTTCTCGCAGTTGGGCAAGACCCAGCCCACACCCACCTGATCGACGCCGGTCAGGCCCGCTGGAACTTGAACACGGCCACGCTGGCCATCAGGTTGGGCCGGCGTCGCACCACGCGGCCGCGCTGCAGGCCGAACGACTCGAGGATGTCGAGCCCGTTCTTGCGCGCCAGCACCTCGAAGTCGGCGTGCGTGGTCACGCGGATGTTGGGCGTGTCGTACCACTCGTAGGGCAGCGCGCGCGTGACGGGCATGCGGCCCATGGCCACGTGCAGGCGGTTGGGCCAGTGCGCGAAGTTGGGGAAGCTCACGATGCCGATGCGGCCCACGCGCGCCGTCTCGCGCAGCATGCTTTCGGTGTTGCGCAGGTGTTGCAGCGTGTCGAGCTGCAGCACCACGTCGAAGCTGTGGTCGTCGAAGAGGGCCAGGCCTTCCTCGAGGTTCAGCTGGATCACGTTGACGCCGCGCTGCGTGCTCGCGAGCACGTTGGCGTCGTCGATCTCGATGCCGTAGCCGGTGCAGCCGTGGTGCGCGATCAGGTGGGCCAGCACCTCGCCGCTGCCGCAGCCGAGGTCGAGCACGCGCGAGCCGCGCGGCACGAGGCCCGTGATGATCTCGAGGTCGCGTCTCTCGCTCATTGGAGCCCCTCCCGCGCCGGGTACTGCGCTCCGTCCCCCGAGGGGACCGCGGGCCAGCTTGGGGCGGCCTGGCGCTCGTCCCGCGATGCCGCTACTCCCTGCGCGATGCGCTCGAAGTACGCCCGCATCACGCCGTGGTAGCGCGGATCCTCCAGCAGGAACGCGTCGTGGCCGTGCGGCGCGTCGATCTCGGCGTACGAGACCTCGGCGCGGTTGTCCACCAGCGCCTTGACGATCTCGCGCGAGCGCTGCGGGGCGAAGCGCCAGTCGGTGGTGAAGCTCACCACCAGGAAGCGGCACGCGCGCGCGACGGCGAACGCGGCCGACAGGTCGCCGTCGTGCCCGTGCGCCGGGTCGAAGTAGTCCAGCGCGCGGGTGATCAGCAGGTAGGTGTTGGCGTCGAAGTATTCGCTGAACTTGTCGCCCTGGTAGCGCAGGTAGCTCTCCACCTGGAACTCGATGTCCTGCGTCGAGTAGTTGTGGCGCGGGCCGATCGCGTCGCCGGCGGCGCGCGTGGTGCGGCCGAACTTGGCCTCCATCGAGTCGTCCGACAGGTAGGTGATGTGGCCGATCATGCGCGCGACGCGCAGGCCGCGCTTGGGGATGGTGCCGGCCTCGGTGTAGTGGCCGCCGTGGAAGTCGGGGTCGGTGACGATCGCGCGCCGGGCCACCTCGTTGAACGCGATGTTCTGCGCCGACAGCTTGGGCGCGGTGGCCACGGCCACGCAGTGCGCCACGCGCTCGGGGTAGCGCAGCGTCCACGCGAGCGCCTGCATGCCGCCCAGGCTGCCGCCCAGCACGGCGGCCAGCCGGGCGATGCCCAGGCGCTCGACGAGGCGTGCCTGCGCGTCGACCCAGTCTTCCACCGTGATCACTGGAAAGTCGGCGCCGTAGACGCGGCCGCCCGCGGCCGGATCGGGATTCGGCGACGTGGGGCCGGTGGAGCCGAAGCACGAGCCGGGGTTGTTGATGCCGATCACGAAGAACCGGTCGGTGTCGAGCGGCTTGCCGGGGCCGACGAGGTTGTCCCACCAGCCGGTGTCGCCCTTGGGGGAGAGGCCTGCCACATGGTGGCTCGCGTTGAGCGCGTGGCACACGAGCACGGCGTTGTCGCGCGCGGCGTTGAGCGTGCCGTAGGTCTCGTAGACCAGCGTGTAGTCGTTCAGCTGCTTGCCGCTGGTGAGCGGCAGCGGCTCGGCGAAGTGCATCGCCTGCGGCTCGATCCGGCCGACGGAACCCATTTCGGCACCCTTTCTTCAGTCATCCGGGACAAAAGCACGGACACCGACAGGGCGCCCTCTTTAGCGATATTTGTAGAGCGCCCGCAAGCCGGAAATCAAATCGGCGCTATGGCCTGATTATAGTGGGCCGACATGAAGCCAAGCCCGCCGCCCTCCGTCCGTGCCGTCGCGGGCGTGTGGCACTCGGCCGAGTCCGGCGTCGAGTGAAGCCCTCTTGAGACAAGCCGACGAGATCACGATCCGCCCCGCGCCCGACCGCGGCGCCGTCCCGCACTGCGAGATCTGCGTCGCGGGCCGGCCCACCGGACTGCATGTGCCGGGCAAGGTGTTCGAGGCGGCCGTCGAGGTCGACGGCCGCTACCTCGTCTTCGTCACCGAGGGCGTGACGATGGAAGAGCTGCTGTCGATCCACCTCGTCTCGGCCGACGGACGGCTGCTGGACAGCGCCGGCATCGGCCTGATCTACGCGCTGGGCATCTTCGCCAGGCTGAAGCTGGAGCCGCCGCGCGAGGTGCGCTTCCAGTTCCTGGGTGACGTCACCTGGCGTGTGGAGGTCCATCCGCGGCCGCGCTGGGCATGGCCGCCGTGGCGCGAGGCGCCGGGCGTCCGGCGGCCCTGGGCGCTCCGGCGCGCGTTCCGCGTGCATGCGGACGCGGCCGACTGAGCGAGGGAAGTTACCCGGCCACCTCGGGCACGCTGGCGCTACATTGCCGGAATCGCGCGCCGGGCGCCAAATCGTTCCAACCGGCCGTCATCAAGTTCTGGCGGCGAAGCACCGAAGATGTCGAGACCGGCTTCTTCCAAGCGGCGGGCCTTTCAGAAAACCCACGAGACTTCCCAATGCCCATCTGGCTGCTGTCGCTCGATCGCTTCTTCCCGATCCGCTACCTCGTGTGGATCACCTGCGCCATCGTGATGCTGCTCGGCGCGTTCACCGAGGTCCTCGGGCATGGCGGCTGGCCCTGGGCCGTGCTGGGCCTGGTGGGCGTGATCACCGGCGTGCGCGACGTGCGCCAGCGCCGCCACTCGATCCTGCGCAACTACCCGGTCATCGGCCACCTGCGCTTCCTGTTCGAGTTCATCCGCCCCGAGATGCGCCAGTACTTCATCGAGGGCGACAACGAGGCCGCGCCGTTCTCGCGCCAGCAGCGCTCGCTCGTCTACCAGCGCGCCAAGGGCGACCCCGACAAGCGCCCGCTGGGCACGCAGCTCGACGTGCAGGCCGAGGGCTACGAGTGGATCAACCACTCGCTTCAGCCCACGAAGCTCGCGTCGCACGACTTCCGCGTGACCATCGGCGCCAGCTGCGCGCAGCCCTATGACGCCAGCATCTTCAACATCAGTGCGATGAGCTTCGGCGCGCTGAGCGGCGCGGCCATCCGCGCGCTGAACGGGGGCGCGCTGCGCGGCAACTTCGCGCACGACACCGGCGAAGGCTCGATCAGCGTGCACCACCGCGCGCAGGGCGGCGACCTGATCTGGGAGGTGGCCTCCGGCTATTTCGGCTGCCGCAATCCCGACGGCACGTTCAACGCCGAGCTCTTCGCGAAGCACGCCACCGAGCCGCAGGTGAAGATGATCGAGATCAAGCTGAGCCAGGGCGCCAAGCCGGGCCACGGCGGCGTGCTGCCCGGCCCCAAGGTCACGCGGGAGATCGCCGACGCGCGCGGCGTCGAGATCGGCGTCGACTGCATCTCTCCGGCCAGCCACAGCGCGTTCTCCACGCCCATCGAGATGCTGCAGTTCATCGCGCGGCTGCGCGAGCTCTCGGGCGGCAAGCCCACCGGCTTCAAGTTCTGCGTGGGCCATCCGTGGGAGTGGTTCGCGCTGGCCAAGGCGATGCTGGAGACGGGCCTGCTGCCCGACTTCATCGTCGTCGACGGCGGCGAGGGCGGCACCGGCGCCGCGCCGCTGGAGTTCACCGACCACGTGGGCGCGCCGCTGCAGGAAGGCCTGCTGCTGGTGCACAACACGCTGGTCGGCCTGAACCTGCGCGACAAGATCAAGATCGGCTGCGCCGGCAAGGTGGTGAGCGCGTTCGACATCGCGCGCATGATGGCGCTGGGCGCCAACTGGTGCAATTCGGCGCGCGGCTTCATGTTCGCGCTCGGCTGCATCCAGTCGCAGAGCTGCCACACCGACCACTGCCCCACCGGCGTGGCCACGCAGGACCCGCTGCGCCAGAAGGCGCTGGTGGTGTCCTCCAAGATCGAGCGCGTGCACAACTACCACCGCCACACGCTGGAGGCGCTCAAGGAGCTGGTGCAGGCGGCCGGCCTGCAGCACCCGAACCAGATCACGGCCAACCACGTGGTGCGCCGCGTGGCCGGCGACAAGGTCAAGCTGCTGGCCAACCACCTCGAGTTCGTCGCGCCGGGATCGCTGCTGGCGGCGGCGCGCGGCGAATGCGACTGGCCGCACAACGTCTACAAGATCTACTGGCCGATCTCGCAGGCCGGCAGCTTCGCGCCTGGCCCCGCTGCAGTGTGCGCCGAGGGTCTCAAGGTGGCGCTGCCGACGGTGGCGGCGGGTGACGCAGTCGATCTGGCGCTCTGAGCGCGCATGAAAAATGCGGCCCGCGGGCCGCATTGTTCTTGATGCCGAGCGCGCGTCACGCCGCCGGCGGCGCCGTGTCGATGAAGCTCTGGCGCGCGGCGAGCTTGTCGGCCAGGCGGGCGATGTTGGGGTAGTCGATGCGCCAGGCGTTGGCGGGGAAGCGGAAGTCGAGGTAGCCGAGTGCGCAGCCCACGGCGATGTCGGCCAGCGAGAAGTGCGTGCCGACGCAATAGGCCTTGTCGCCCAGGCCCTGGCTGATGGACTTGAGCGCGGCGGCGACGCGCACCTGCTGGCGATCGATCCAGGCCTGGCTGCGCTGCGCGTCGGTGCGGCCCGACCACGTGGCCTCCAGCCGCGCGGCCACGCAGGCGTCGAGGATGCCGTCGGCCAGGGCCTCCCACGTGCGCACTTCCACGCGCTCGCGGCCCGACGACGGGATCAGCTTGCCCACCGGCGACAGCGTGTCGACGTATTCGACGATGACGCGCGAGTCGAACACCGCCTCGGCGCCTTCCATCACGAGGCAGGGCACCTTGCCCAGCGGATTCGACGCGAGGATGGCATCGCTGCCCCAGACGTCCTCGAGAACGAAGTTGTAGTCGAGCTTCTTCTCCGCCAGCACGACACGCACCTTGCGAACGTAGGGGCTGGTGAGAGATCCGATGAGTTTCATGTGGGCAGGTAGCTTGGACTGGGCTTCATTCTATAGAAGCGACCCCCGAAAAACGCGGCGCGGAAGGCGCCCATCCGGGGGTTTTACGGGCGCCCGAAAATCGCGTAGCAGCGCATCGAGGGCATGCCGGAAAGCGGCTGACGCCCGGGCCGCTCGCGCCGCGAAGAAGCCTTCGCGACAGAAGAACCGAGGGCGTCCTGTCTCCCGGGCGCAACACGACAGGAGTCAGGCGAAGTGGCGCCGCGCTTCCAGGCCCAGTCCGGTGGCCACGCTGGCGAAGCGGTCGCCATGCACGGGCTGGGCGTTCGGGAACGCGTCGGCGAGGCGGTCGGCCAGCAGGCGCAGGCCGGTGGAGCCGCCGGTGAAGTACAGCGCGTCGATCCGGTCGGCCTGCACGCCGGCCAGGCGCGCGGTGTCGCGCGCGGCCTGCACGATGCGCTCGAGGTCGTGCGTGATCGCGGCCACGGCCTGCTCCTCGCTGACGCTCACGGCCAGGTCGCGCTCGATCTCGAACAGGTCCACCTCGTGCGTGCCGCCCTGTGCCACGGCGATCTTCGCGTCCTCGGCGAGGCCGGCCATCGAGTGCCCCAGGCGGTCGCGCAGTACGGTCATCAGGCGCGTGTGGTGGCGCGGGTCGGCGTAGTCGTCGCGCATCGCGGCGATCTCCATCACGCGCTGCGGCCGGTAGACGGTGTTGATCAGGTGCCAGGTGGCCAGGTCGAAGTAGATGCGGCTGGGCACCTCCAGCGGCGCGCGGTCTCCGCGCGGCGGACCGTACGCGCCGAAGCCGAGTGCCGGCAGGATGCGGGCGAGCTCGACGTTGCGGTCGAAGTCGGTGCCGGCGGAGTGCACGCCGTGGCTGGCCAGGATGTCGGCGCGGCGGTCGGCGTGGCCGCGGCGCTCGGGCCCGACGCGCACCACGGAGAAGTCGGACGTGCCGCCGCCGATGTCGGCCACGATCACGGTCTGCTCCCGCGTCACCTGCTCCTCGTAGTGGAACGCGGCGGCGATCGGCTCGTACTGGAAGCGCACCTCGCTGAAGCCGACGGCGCGCGCGGCGGCCTCCAGCGAGGCCTGGGCGGCGGCGTCGCGCTGGGGGTCGTCGTCGACGAAGAACACGGGACGGCCCAGCACGATGCGCTCGATCTCGCGGCCCGCGTGCGCCTGCGCGGCCTTCTTCAGGTGCAGCAGGTAGCTGGCGATCACGTCGCCGAAGGCCACCGAGCGGCCGGCGCCGATGTCGGTGTGCTGCTCCATCAGCGCCGAGCCGAGCACGCTCTTCATCGAGCGCATCAGCCGGCCGTCGGTGCCGTCGACGTAGGCGGCGACGGCGGCGCGGCCGTACAGCTTGGGCAGCGTGTGCAGGTCCTTGCCTTCGGCCACGTAGAACACGGCGGTGGGCATGGTGCGGCCGCGTTCGCCGTGCTTCGGCTCCAGCGGCACCAGCTCCATGCCGGCGTCGGTGGGCACGGCCACGGCCGAGTTGGAGGTGCCGAAATCGATGGCGCAATAGTCGCGGGCGGAGGCCGGCATGGGAATTGGAAGGCGAAAGGGGCGTGATTGTGCGAGGGTCGGGAAGACGCGTCAATGGCGGCCCGGAGTCCACGAAATGGCTTGCCGCAGACCGGAATTCAGGGTCTGCATTCGGGTTGTCCCTGGCCCCAGGCCGCCGCGACCCGTAAAATCGGTGGGTTTTGCGCTTCCGCACGGCCGCGCCATCTTCCGCCTCAAGCTCGCGTCCGCGCGAGCCCAGCCCGAGTTCCCATGCCTCATTCCGCCCTCACCGCCCTGTCGCCCCTCGACGGCCGTTACGCCCCCAAGCTGGCCGCGCTGCGCCCGTTGCTGTCCGAGTTCGGCCTGATGCACCGCCGCGTGCAGGTCGAGGTGGAGTGGTTCATCGCGCTGTCGGACGCCGGCTTTGCCGAGTTCCCGGCGCTGCCCGAGTCGGTCAAGGGCCTGCTGCGTTCGCTGGTGGTGCGCTTCTCCGAGACCGACGCCCAGGCGATCAAGGACATCGAGAAGGAAACCAACCACGACGTGAAGGCCGTCGAGTACTGGCTGCGCCAGCGCATCGGCCACGTGCCCGAGCTGAAGGACAAGCTGGAGTTCATCCACTTCGCCTGCACCAGCGAGGACATCAACAACACCAGCCACGCGCTGATGCTCAAGGCCGCGCGCGAGCAGGTGATGCTGCCGGCCATCGACGGCATCCTCACGCGCATGCAGGCCATGGCGCACCGCTTCGCCGCGGTGCCCATGCTCGCGCGCACCCACGGCCAGACGGCCAGCCCCACCACCGTGGGCAAGGAAGTGGCCAACGTGCTCGCGCGCCTCACGCACGCCCGCGCGCGCATCGCCGACGTGGTGCTGCTGGCCAAGATGAACGGCGCGGTGGGCAACTACAACGCGCACGTCTCGGCCTACCCCGAGGCCGACTGGGAAGACTTCTCGCGCAAGGTCGTCGAGGAACGCCTGGGCCTGAAGCTCAACCCGTACACGATCCAGATCGAGCCGCACGACTACATGGCCGAGCTGTTCGACGCCACCGTGCGCCTGAACACCATCCTCATCGACTGGGCACGCGACGTCTGGGGCTACGTGAGCCTGGGCTACTTCAAGCAGAAGACCAAGCCGGGCGAGGTGGGCTCGTCCACGATGCCGCACAAGGTCAACCCGATCGACTTCGAGAACGCCGAAGGCAACCTCGGCATGGCCAACGCGATGCTCACGCACATGTCGCAGAAGCTCCCGGTGAGCCGTTGGCAGCGCGACCTGACCGACTCCACGGTGCTGCGCAACATGGGCGTGTCCATCGGCTATGCGGTTCTGGCCTACGACAGCCTCACACGCGGCCTCGACAAGCTCGAACTGAACGAAGCGCGCCTTGCGGAAGACCTCGATTCGTCGTGGGAAGTGCTGGCCGAGCCCATCCAGACGGTGATGCGCCGCCACGGCCTGCCCGACCCGTACGACCAGCTCAAGAAGTTCACGCGCGGCCAGCCGATGACGCGCGAGCTGATCCAGGGCTTCGTCGCGGCGCTGGACCTGCCCGAGGCCGACAAGGCCCGGCTGCTGGCGATGACACCGGGCAGCTACACCGGCATCGGCGCCCAGCTGGCCGCGAAGATCAAGCTCTGAGAACGACGCATGCGATTCACCGACACCCTGCAGGCCGCCTCGCTCCGCAACGACTCCACGCTGTGCGTCGGACTCGATCCCGAACCCGCGAAGTTCCCGGGCGCGTGGAAGGGCGACGCGAGCAAGGTGTTCGACTTCTGCGCGCGCGTCGTCGACGCCACCAAGGACCTCGTCTCGGCCTACAAGCCGCAGATCGCCTACTTCGCCGCCCAACGCGCCGAAGGCCAGCTCGAGGAGCTGATGGCCTACATCCGCCGCACCGCGCCGGGCGTGCCGGTGATCCTGGACGCCAAGCGCGGCGACATCGGCGCCACCGCCGAGCAGTACGCCCGCGAGGCCTTCGTGCGCTACCAGGCCGACGCCGTCACCCTGTCACCGTTCATGGGCTTCGACTCCATCGAGCCGTACATGAAGCACGACGGCAAGGGCCTGATCCTGCTTTGCCGCACCTCCAACCCGGGCGGCTCCGACCTGCAGGCGCAGGTGCTGGCCAACGGCGACAAGTTGTTCGAGCACCTGGCCAGGCTGGCCGCCGGCCCGTGGAATCGCAACGGGCAGCTGGCGCTGGTGGTGGGCGCCACGTTCCCCGCCGAACTGGCCCGCGTACGTGAGCTGGCGCCCACTTTGCCGCTGCTGATCCCCGGCATTGGCGCGCAGGGCGGCGACATCGAGGCCACCGTGCGCGCCGGCTGGCGCGCCGGCGGCCCCATCGTCGTGAGCTCCTCGCGCGCGATCCTGTACGCCGGCGACGGCGACGACTTCGCCGCCGCGGCGCGCCAGGTGGCCCTGGCCACGCGCGCCGCCTTGAACGGGGCCATCGCCGCGGTGCGATGAGCGGCCCGGGCGCGCCGGCTGCCACGCAATCCACGCCCGGCGCCTAGCCAGCGATTTCATCGGAAGTTCAACCCGTTACGGATAGAACGCGCGAATTCGCGTCAAACTAGGGGTCTGGGGGGCGAGCCGCGAACGGATCGCCATAAGAACACCGATGGCCGAACCGACGCCGAACAAGGACGCCAGGCACCGCCTGCGCCAATCGCTGACGCGCCACCTGCTGGACGCGACGGCGGCGGTCGCGTTCGCGTCGGCTTTGATGTTCCTGGGCTTCGGCCGTCCGCTCGACTGGGTGGCGCGGCTGTCGCTGACCACCGCCTTCCTGGGCCTGGGCGGCGTGGCGTTCGCCCTGCGGCGCGACGCCGGCAGCGGCGTGCAGGCGCGGGCGCTGCCCTACGTGATCGGCTCGGCCATCGGGTTGTCCGGTGTGGCCGCGGCCGTGGCCGGCGAGGGCCTGATGTCGCCGGAGCTGGCCATCGTCGGCGTCTTCCTGTGCCTGTTCACCGTGGTGGGCCGGTTGCGCGCCGGCATGCTGGCCGCCGCTATCGGCGCCGGCATGCTGCTGCTGCTGGCGGTGGCGATGGCGTTCGACTGGCTCTCGTCGGCCGGCATCGCGCGGGCGGCCTCGCCCCTGAGCCTGGTGCGGCCGCTGCTGACGCACGCGCTGGTGCTGGGCATCGCGCTCGGTGGCGGCGAGCTGTTGGGGCGCACGCTCGATCGCACGCTGCGCAGTGCCGACGAGCGCGAGCGCCGCTTCCTCGGCCTGCTCGCCGTGGCCGCCGACGCGTACTGGGAGATGGACGGCAACGGCCGCCTGATCCGCTTCTCCGCGAAGGAGGAGCTGCGCAACTTCGTCGGCCTGCGCCGCCACGGCGTCGACGCCGGCATGGGCAAGCTGCTGTGGGAGACGCGCGGCGTGCTGTTCGACCAGCAGGTGCTGGAGGCGTTCCGCTCCGAACTCGCGGCGCGCCTGCCGATGCGCGACGTGCCGCTGCGCTGGAGCGACGCCTCGGGCCGCATCCGCCATTTCACGCTGAGCGCCGAGCCGCGCACCAACGAGTCGGGCAAGTTCGCGGGCTACTGGGGCGTGCTGCGCGACATCACCCAGGACGTGAAGGCGCGCCAGGCGCTGTGGTCCACCGAGACGCGCTACCAGGACCTGTTCCGTCGCATCCCCACGCCGCTGGTGCTGCATCGCGAGGGCCGCGTGCTCGACGCCAACCCTGCCGGCGTGGCGCTGTTCGGTTTCGCCGACCTGCGCATGCTGCTGGGCCAGGATCTCGTCGCGCTGTTCGAGGCCGGCGCGTCGCGCGAGCGCGCCACCGAGCACGTGCAGCGACTCGAGGCGCTGGCCACGGGCGAGGGCCTGCCCGAGGCCGAATTCACGCTGATGCCCGGCGTCGACCGCCTGCTCACGGTGCGCGTGAGCAGCGTGCGCGTGGACGCCGACGACGAGCCGGCCACGCTGTCCATCATCACCGACGACACCGAGCGCCGCGCCGCCGAGGACCTGGTGCGGCGCAGCGAGACGCTGCTGTCGCACCTCGTGTCCACCTCGCCCGACTGGATCACGCTCACCGAGTTCGCCAGCGGCCGCTACGCCATGGTCAACCCGACCTTCCTGGCCACCACCGGCTACCGCGCCGAGGAGGTCATCGGCCGCACGCCCAGCGAGCTGGGGCTGTGGGCCGACGCCACGCAGCGCGACCGCATCTACCGCATGCTCGACCAGCACCAGGCGGTGCAGAACTTCCCCGCCACGATGACCACGCGCGACCGGCGCCGCGTGTCGATGCTGGTGTCGGCCGCGCGCTTCACGATCGACGACGTCGACTACCAGATGACCAGCGCCCGCGACGTCACCGCCAGCGAGCAGGCGCGGCGCGAGCGCGAGGCGATCCTGGAGAACGCGCTGGTGGGGATCTCGTTCACGCGCGACCGCCGCATCGTGATGACCAACGCGCGCTTCGACGAGATGTTCGGCTGGCCGCGCGGCGCGCTGCAGAACCAGCAGCAGCGCGCGACCTGGCCCTCCGACGCGGCCTTCGATGCGATGGGCGAGCAGATCGCGCCGGCGCTGCAGCGCGGCGAGCAGGTCGACATCGAGGTGCCGATGATGCGGCGCGACGGCAGCACCTTCACCGGCCGCCTGCTGGCCAAGGCGCTGGATCCCACGCAGCCGGCCAGCGGCACCATCTGGCTGGCCGAGGACGTCACCGAGCGCCGCCTGGTGGAGCAGGCGCTGGCGCGCGCCCGCGATGAGGCCGAGGCCGCCAACCGCGCCAAGAGCGCCTTCCTGGCCAACACCAGCCACGAGATCCGCACGCCGCTGAACGCGCTGGTGGGCCTGGCGCAGCTGGCGCGCACGCCCGAGGTCGACGACCGCCGGCGGCTGCAGTACATCGAGCAGATCTGCGACTCGGCCGACACGCTGTCGGCCATCCTCTCGGACATCCTGGACCTGTCCAAGATCGAGGCCGGCAAGCTGATCGTCGACCGCGTGGCCTTCGACCTGCGCGGGCTGATCGGCGTCCTCAAGCAGGCCTACGGCGCGCTCGCCGACACCAAGGGCCTGACGCTGTACGTGCACATCGACGACGACGTGCCGCAGCACGCGCTGGGCGACCCGATGCGGCTGCGCCAGGTGCTCTCCAACTACCTCACCAACGCGCTGAAGTTCACCACCACCGGCAGCATCATGCTCAACGTGCAGCGCGGCGTGGGCTACCGCCTGCGCTTCGAGGTGATCGACACCGGCGCGGGCATGGACGCCGCGGCGCTCTCGGTGCTGTTCCTGCCGTTCAGCCAGGTCGACAACTCGATCACGCGCAAGGTGGGCGGCACCGGCCTGGGCCTGTCCATCTGCAGCGAGCTCGCGCGCCTGATGGAGGGCACCGTGGGCGTCAACAGCGAGCCCGGCAAGGGCAGCGTGTTCTGGGTCGACCTGCCGTTGCCGCCGGTCAGCGCGCAGCAGCTGGAGGACCACGAGAGCACCTCCGGCCTCGACGCGCTGCAGGGCACGCGCATCCTTATGGTGGAGGACAACGCGGTCAACATGATGATCGCCGTGGCGCTGCTCGAGCGCTGGGGCGCCATCGTCGACCAGGCCGACGACGGCACGAGCGCGCTGCACGCGATCGACCAGGCCCACCAGGCCGGCAACCCGTTCGACATCGTGCTGATGGACGTGCAGATGCCCGGCATGAGCGGCCACGAGGTCACTCGGCGGCTGCGCCAGCGCTACGACCGCAACACGCTGCCCATCGTGGCGCTCACCGCCGCGGCGCTGGTGTCGGAGCGCGAGGACGCGATGGCCGCGGGCATGAACGACTTCCTCACCAAGCCGATCGACGCGGAGCGGCTGCGGCAGACGCTGCGGCAGGTGCTGATGGAGGCCGAGGCGCGCGTGGAGCGGTGATCGGCGCCTGCGGGTGACTACACTGCCCGAATGAAAGCACTGACCACCTCCGCGCGCTCGCGCATCGGCTGGGGCCTCGTCGGCGCCGGCGGCATTTCCGACGCGCATGCGCGTGCCCTGTCGTACGTGCCCGAGGCCCGGCTCGTGGCCGTGGGCTCGCGCGACGTGGCCAAGGCGCAGGCCTTCATCGACAAGCCGCGTGGCGGCGAGTCCATCGCCGAACCCGTTCGCGCGCACGGCAGCTACCAGGCGCTGGTCGACGACCCCGAGGTGGATGTCGTCTACATCGGCACCCCGCATCCCGACCACGCCGGGACAATGGCGCTCGCGCTCGCCGCGGGCAAGGCGGTGCTGTGCGAGAAGCCGTTCACGCTGAACCGCCGCGAGGCCGAGGCCGCCGTCGCGCTCGCGCGAAAGCGCGACGTCTTCCTGATGGAGGCGATGTGGATGCGCTACGTGCCTGCGATGGTGGAGCTGAAGCGGCTGCTGGCCGAGGGCGCGATCGGCGAGCCGGTGTCGGTGTCGGCCGATTTCGGGTTCTCGGCCGCCGGGCTGCCCGCGACCCACCGCGCGCTGGCGCCCGAGCTGGCCGGCGGCGGCCTGCTGGACATCGGCATCTACCCGCTCAACCTCGCGGCCTTCGTGCTGGGCGACATCGTCGGCGTGCAGGCCGACGCGGAGCTGGGCCCCACCGGGGTCGACGTGCACACCATCTTCAACATGCGCCACGCCGGCGGCCGACGCAGCCAGGGCATGAGCTCGCTGCGCGCCACCACGCCCTGCCGCGCCACGATCCTCGGCACGGACGGCTCGATCGAGATCACGCCGCCGTTCTACGCCGCCCAGCTGCTGCGCGTGTCGCGCGGCACTCGTCCGTGGGAAGAGACGCCGGTGGAGATCATCGACAAGCCCTGGCGCGGCAACCGCTACGTGCACCAGGTGGAAGAGGTGCACCGCTGCCTGCGCGCCGGCCTCGCCGAAAGCCCGGTGATGCCGCTGGACGAGACCGTGGCGCTGGTGGGCTGGATGGACACGATGCGCGCGCAGTTCGGCCTGCGCTACCCCGGCGAATAGCCGCGGGCCGGACGGGGCGTCAGACCGACTGCGCCGGCGCGTCGAGCTGCAGCGGCGCCTCGTGCTTCAGCCGGTCGATGCCGTGCATGACGCCGCCGAACAGCAGGATGGCCAGCACCACGGCGATCAGCGCCGAGATCAGGTACTGCAGCACCACGATGCCCAGCGCGCGCAGGTAGGTCGTGTCCAGGATCAGCATGAAGCCCAGCGGGGCGATGAAGAACGCGAGCAGGCCCAGGCCGTGCAGCAGGCGCACCGCGATGCCCACGATCAGCAGCGACACGAAGATGGCCAGCAGGCTGATCCAGAACCCGGTGCGGCGCGCCCCGACGATGCGGGCGGCGATCATGACCGGCACGACGGCGAAGATCAGGGCGATGACGATGGCGATCAGGAACATGGCGGACGGCTTTCGAGTCGGTTGAAGGCAGGGTCTTGGTGCGCGGCCTCATTGTGGCGCGGCGCCGTCACTCCAGGATGATGCTCGCGCTGACCGCGCCGGCCCGATCCGCGCGCGCCCGGACGGTGACCACGCTGCCCTTGGGCGCACGCACGATCCATTCCTGCAGCGCGCGGTCCGCGGTGACGTCGCGATCCGGCAGGAACGCCTGCAGCGAGCTGCGCGGCGCGTGTCCCTCCAGGTGCGCGCCGATCTCGCGTTCCTTGCCGGCGACCAGCGTGGCGCCCTCGGGCAGCGCGATCTCGAAGACCGTGCCGCGCACCACCTGGCGTTCCTTCGCGCGATGGGTCACGTACGCCGGCAGGTATCCTGCGTTGCCCACGGCCAGGCGCACGCGCCAGGTGTCGCCCCCGCGGCTGCCGTCGTGGCCCACGGGCTCGCAGCGGGCCTGCAGGATCTCCAGTTTCGGCAGCGAGAGCGCCAGCTGCGTCAGCCAGGCGGGGAAGCGCGCGGCCTCGCGTTCGCGCAGTTGCGGCGGCGGGTTGCGCCAGAAGTTCATGCGATCCCAGCCGCCGATCTCCACCGCGCCCAGCTGCGGGTGCACGAAGGGCTTCCAGTCGACGTGGGCCTGGCCGCCGCACTGCTCGTCGCTCCACCTCAGCAGCGCCAGGTCGTCCTCGGGCGGATGGTCGCGGTACCAGTGGATCCAGTCGTACTTGTCGATGCCGGCCTCCTTGTTGGGAGCCCAGATCTCGACGGTCCAGCACAGCGCGCCCTGGTGCTCGTAGAGCCAGTCCTGCGTGCCCGTGATCACTTCCTTCGGGTGGTACTTGAAGTCGTGGAAGCCGCTGATGGCCGGATACCCGGTGAGGTTCGCGCCGATGTCGGACAGGCGCTTGATCATCCACAGGTCTTCCGGCGTCATGTCGTCGTCCGGCGTGGTTCCCATCGGACGCAGGATGACGCCGCTGTGCGTGTGGAAGCTGATGGCCGCGCCGATGTTCGGGTGCGCGACGCAGAAGTCGACCATCGCGCGCACCTCGGGCTCGCTGGTGGGATACGGCCCCGCGCCCACCTGCTCGAACTCCTGGCGCCACAGCGACGGGAAGTTGCGGTTCAGGTCGAGTCCCTCGCGGTCGCGGTTGACCGTCACGCGCACGCCGTCCCAGGCCTTGATCGTGCCTTCCGGGATGACGCGCCAGTACTCGCCGCCGATCTCGCCGGGCTCGCGCGCGATCATCAGGCGCGGCTCCTGCGGATGCTTGCGCCAGGTGCCGTGCGGGTCGGGGATGCGCATGTAGAGCACGCGGCCGTCGCCGTCCACGTCCTCCATCGTCATGCCGTCGGGCGGCTCCTCGTCGAACGGGTAGCCGCGCGTGGACGAGCGGATGAAGCGCGGCACGTCGGCCAGCGCCAGCTCGGCGCCGTCGGGGTTCAGGCGCGGCACGATGTAGACGACTCGGGTGTCCAGCAGGTGCGCCAGCCGCGTGTCGGCGGCCTCGTTCGCGAGCACGTGGTGCAGGTAGTACAGCGCCGCGGTGCAGGCCGTGAGTTCGGCCGCGTGGATGTTGCCGTCGATCCAGAACGCGGGCTTCGTCGTGTCCGCGCCGGTGGACTTGCGCGTGAGCGCCAGCAGCCAGATGTCGCGACCCTCGTGGCTCTTGCCGATGGAGCGCAGCTCGACGACGTCGGGGCGGGCCGCCGCGTAGGCCTGCAGGAGCACCGTGAGTTCGGCGTGGCGCGGGAAACGGCTGAAATCGGGCGTCGGCAGGGCGGGTGCGGTCATGGCGTCAGGCGAGTGGGCGATGCCCGATTCTGCGCTGGACGCGCTCAGTGTCGAAGGCGGGCAATCCAGTGCCACAGCAGGGCAATGGCCAGCGCGAGACCCAGCGTCCAGTGCGTGATGGAGAGCCACGCGTGCGCCTCCTCCGGCGCGTACTGCAGGCCGATGGCCGAGCCCAGGAGCACCGCCAGCGCGGCCACCATCAGTGCGCCGCTGACGGTGCGCGAGCGACCGCGGCGCACGGACCGCAGCGTGCCGGCGCGGCGCCGATGCGCGCGGCGCCGCCGCACCGCGCGCCAGGCCGGCCGCACGTGCACCTGCCAGACCACGCCGCCGACGAACGTCGTGCACCACGCGATCGCGCCGTGGGCCCGCAGCAGCCACGCCACCAGCGGGTGCGGCTGCGGGCCGAACGGCGTCTGCTGCAGCCACACGTCGTGGCCGAGAAGCCAGGCCACGCCCGTGGCCAGCAGGGCGATGCAGCCCCAGACCAGCAGGTGGCGCGCGCGCCGGCCCTGGCCATGGGCGACGACGTGGAGTTGTTCCTGGATCACAGGGGCCTAACTTTGCCAGACGCTGCCGTCGTCGCGCGCGACGAGCGCGCGGGCGCGGGCGCGACGCAGCAGCGCGACCGAGCGCTCGCCCCGCAGCCAGACGATCTTGGTGAGCGCGTCCGCGGCGCAGGCGGTGGGCGCGAGAACGGTCACGGAGCGCGGCGCGGGCCCCTCGCCGGTCGACGGCGCGCGGGCGGCGACCTGCCCGCTGGCGCTCGTCGCGCACGCGCCGTCGCGCAGGGCCGCCACCGGCCAGAACGCCGACGCGTCGAACGGCGAACGCACGTGAACGGTCTCCTCCAGCGCGCCGAACACGCGCAGGTCGCCGCCCGCGTTGACGGCGCCGGAGCGCACGCCGGCGCGACGCAGCCTGGCCACCGCGAGATCCACCGCGTAGCCCTTGGCGATGCCGCCGAAGTCCAGCCACACCGGCGCGTGGACGATCACGTCGTAGCCGTGCACCTCGAGCGCCTCCTCGAACGGCAGCGCGCCCGGCGCCGCGCCGTCGCCGGGTTCCGGCAGCCAGCCGTGCGCCACCGCGCGCGGCGCGCAGCCGGCGTCGAACGCGCCGTCACTGGCGCGGGCCCAGCGCTGCGCGCGCGTCAGCACGGCGGCCGTGTGCGCATGCACCGCCAGGCGGTCGCCCGCGCGGGCCCGCGCGATGCGGCGCAGGTCGCTGCCCGCGTCGTGGAAGCTCATCAGCGCGTGCACCTGGGCGACGGCGTCGAACGCGGCGTCGGCGGCCGCGTCGAACGCGGCGGCGCCGACGCCCTGGGCGCGCACCTCCACCAGCGTGCCCAGCAGCGGACGCGCTCGCCGGCGCATCATGGCGCGGCCGCCTTCATGGCCATCAGGCCGGGGACTTCGCGGCCATCGGGTGGCGCGCGGCCCAGGCCAAGAGGCGATGCACGCCGTCGGTGACGTGGGTACAGCTGAGCGTGGCGCCGCTGATGTTGGAGATGTCCGAGCTGATGTGCACCGGATCGGCCGCCGACTTGCCGACGAACTGGTTGCGCCAGGCCGGCAGCCGCACCTCGGAGCCGTGGCCCTCGCGGTACGTGAGGATCTCCACCGCCAGCACCTTGCCGGCCGGGTCGAGCGCCACCGCGTAGTCGATCAGCTCGAACTTTCCCACGACCGAGTCGACGATCACGCGGCCCAGCACCGTGTCGCCCTGACGGGCCTCGATGGTGCGCAGCGCGCCGTGCGGCGCCCCGCCGGGCGCGGCCAGCGCGGCGGCGTCCTCGGGCGACGGCGCCACGAGCACGTCCGCGAACGCGGTGGCCGACTTGAAGGCACGGCGCGCCACCTCGTCGGCAGTGCTGTAGGTGGCCGCGTGGACGAGGGCCGGCAGCGCCGCCGCAAGCAGCGCGGTGCCGGCGGGCAGGGAAGGGAGAAGCCAGCGGTACGAGGTCATGGAAGTCCTGGAACGAGGATTCACATGATAGTGCGAACGGTTCTCATCTACCGCCGCCTCCGGCCGGCGCTGGGCTGGCGCCGTCGATGTTTGTCCGTGACTCAGTGTCAATTCCAGCAACTCTGTGTCAACACCGGCCGCGATCGCATTTACCAGGCACCTTAGTGTCAACAATGGGCGGCAAGGGCGGCATGACCTGGCGCGGTGCTGCCCACTAAAGCGGCGACTTGGAACTCCTCTGCTTACGCCCAGCGGAGGGCGAGGACGGAGGTTCGTTGGCCGGCATCAGGTTCAGTTGAGCGATTCCCATGAATGACCTGAGTGGCGTCAGCTATCGCGAGGAATTCGTTTGTCCAGCGCTTCCTTTATTTGCTCGTCAGACATTTTGCAGAACGCGCCTCCGAGCCCCAGTTGGTATGGAGCAAGAATGCATCATTGATTCCACCTCACACAGCACCGCATGCTTGTTCGCATCAACTCTGAGCATCTTGAACCCGCAGCCTACGATTCCCTGCTGAAATTCTTGAGGAAGCCGTTCACCGAAGAGAGTTGCAGCCGCGTCGAAGCTCAGTTCCCGGCTCTAGGGAAGGTCTACAGAGCCGTCTCGGCGCTCCATTCTGGATGGAAGCACGCGGGCGTGGTGCCGCTGCGAGATAGGCCTGAAACGGCCTTCCAACTTGTGAATCCCCGACCAGAACTGCTTAGAGCCTACGTCAACCTGCTGACGGCACACGCTATCTTGCTTGAGGAGGATCTGCGCGACCACCTTGAGCGCACACGTGGCGCAACCAAGGCAGAGCCCTTGCCCGGAGTGGCTGAGGGTACTGCGTTGGCGCTCAGATGCTTGTCATTCCACGAAGCAACGTTCTTGACCTTGATCGGGACGTTTCAGGCGTGCGTCAATCGAGCGTCGGTTGAATTCGACTGGACCGAGGATGGTGCCGAGGCACTTTGGGACCGCGTCCGCACGACAACCATCCAAAATTTCACCGATGCCGCGACGGAGCAATTCCTGGCACAGATCGGGCGTGAAGCGCTGGCGCGAAGGTCTAGCCTGGCAGACCGACCGATTTGGCAGCTACTTCTGCCCACTGATCTTGATCGCGCCGCGAAAAGGCTGCTTGACACCCGCTTCGCTCTTAGCTCCCACATGCAAGCGGATCCGGTGCTGCAACCGCTCATCGAGGATGCTCGTCAGCTTTGCCGCTGGATTGCGCTGTTGGCCATCGTCCGACAGTCGCGAGACCATGTCGTCCCTCTCGACTCTGAACTACTGGAGCGCTTGGCGCTAAATTCTGACTTGCCCACCACTGTGCTCAAGGGCACAGCTGGCGAGCTGCGTTCGGATCAAGGCTTCTACCGAACTGCGCGCGGTGAGCTCACGCTAGGCAACCTGTCTGTCGGGTACTCGATCAACTGCTGCAAGCCATTTGTATTGTCGGATTCAACGGCACAGGTCTTGGGCAAGCCTTTCGAGTCACACGTCAGGTCGTACGTCGCGGATGGTGTTCCGGCAACAGACTACATCGTCCTAGGAGACGTCAAGGCTGGCGGAAAGCACAAAGGCGATGCCTACGATTGCGACTTCATTCTCTACGAGCCTAGAAGACGCAAGGTCTTCTTCGTCCAGGCCAAATGGAAGCGAGACAGCCGAACGGCCAATCTAGATGATGAAATGAAGTTCTGGCGTCAGAAGAACTTCGCTCTGCGCCATGGCGTCAACCAGATGAAAGGGCTTCGTGATCGCCTTTCGGAGCCTGAGATCCTGAACAAGGCAAAGACCCGGCTCGCGGGGCTAGGTCTGACTGACGAAGAGATCCGACACAACTCCTCGTTCATCGTCGTCCACACCCTGCCCTTTTTCGGCGCGCACCTCGATGATGGCATCGCGGTGTACGAGTGGAACCTCTTTCGCAACGCGCTTCGCCGGGGCGAAGTTGAGCGCGAGCGCATCGTTGGGCCGGGATTGACGGTCGTCGAGTCCATTCGGCACACGGAACCGCTACAACTCGAGGATCCGCGCGGCGTGGTTGACTATTTCGCCATGGCCTTCGGCGCAGATCCTGCTGCTCAGCCGAGCGCGCGAGCTGCTCGAACGGAGGCGAAATACAGGTTCACCGTGCTCGATCCGACGGCGGGGTTCTGGCAAAGATTGGTCGGCAAGGCCGAGCTGCAGGTTATTCGCCCATTTACTTGAACTTGACTCGCGCGTGGAGGGCGCGATTCAAACGATTGTCTCCGGGACGCCGCTCCAGACGCTGCAGTGGCGCGCCAAGGATCGCGCGCGCTTCGGCGACCCATCTCGCTGAGCGCCAGTCGCTTGAGCCTACGCTCATCACCACGCCGCCTGCGACGCCACCAGGCGGAGACGGAAAGCGATCTTTCCCACGTCCACTGGACTGCGATGCGTGCGCGGACATGGCAACGCGGTGGTCCGCCGAGGCCGACGCACTGCTGCGCGTGCTAGCGGTGTTCCCGCTCAGCGAGCCTGAGGCGGCCAAGCTGATGGGCCAGCTACGCCTTGCGCAGGGGGGTGTTCATCGGCTTGGTGGGGAAGTCACCAATTAGGTGGGTCACGCCCCACAGCGACAAGGAATGGTGGTTCTGCATCAGCACGTCGGCCACCGCTTCAACGGCTGTTGTCTTGCTTTCAAGCTCATCTAGGCTGGACAAGTGTCTGCCCTGACGCCTGACCAACTGGAACTGCTCCGACGCGCCCGCGATGGCCTGCCACTGTGGGGCGGAAGCACGGCCACGAACCGGCTTCGACGTGACGTCGAATTGCCCCTGGCGATGCATCTCATCGAACCGGACGGCGGGCGGCCATATCGGCTGACCGCTCTCGGTGAAGCGTGCTCAGGACCCTCGAAGCGCTCAATCCTCGTTCCAGTTGAACATGCCTCCGAACGTGTCTCGCGACGGGACGACGATCGGAATGACCTTCTGCGCGGGCGCGGTGTTGCGGGGGGCGCCTGGGTTACGTCCACCTCCCGTCGCGGCTCAGGTTGCTCCACCGCGGCGCGGGCGCCGGAATGAAAGGGGGCGCGACCGGATCCCAGTCATCGTCGTCGATACCGGGCTCGCGCTCCCACTGCGTGCACCCATGTCGCGCCGGCACGCGGCAACTGCCGTCCTTGCGCACGTGGCGATTCGGGTTTGCGCGTCGACTTTGGCCATGTGGCGGCAGTGCCAGCAGGGCGTGCGCGGGCGATTGGCGGGCTCCACATACATGGCCACGTGATGGCAATCGAGGGGCTCAAGGCGTGCGCCAGTAGTTCGGGCCGCCTGCATGGCTCATCGCCTGAGCCCCAGCACAACCAAGATGTCGTGACGGCGCGCAACAGCGCCACTCACGACCCTTGAAATCGCGCTGACCATGCTCTTCGTCTCGTTCTGGAATCTCTCGCTGTCGAACTTGCTCCCCGGCTCATTCACCAACTCGGTGATCAGCGCCGAAGAGGCGCGCTCGCGAATCGCGTCGGCACGGTCAGAAGCCCGGTTGCTGTGCGTTTCCGCGGACGACCTTGCGGCGCCCTACATGCGCAGAGCGTACGAAAACCATGTGATGCTGTGCACCGTGTTGGCCGGCCTGGATGTCGTGCTATCCGTCAAGGACTTCTTCGGGCCGAGCTTCTGCAACCCGCTGGATCTGGCGACCGTGGCAACTGGCAAGAGCCTGATGATCATCAACTGCCACTACACGTACGACTTCATGCCTGAACCTTCGGCAAGGAAGGGTCAGCAGTTTCGCCGCGAAGTCTCGCTCGACTCGATCACCTTCAACCTGCTGCAGATGTCCGAAGGCAGGGACGCTGCGGTCGAATCGCAGATCGAAGTCGCTACAGCTTCCGTTGGCATGCGGTTGGCGTCTCGACGCTCGGCCTACGCGCGTCGTGCTCAAGCCACTGCGCTACAGGAAGCCGGCACGCCATTCCGCAGCGAACGCCTCGGAGCTGGCGACATGGTCTCAATAGAAGAGGCCGCAGCAATTGCTGGAACTTCCTGCGAAACGATAGAGAACTGGATCGCAAAGGGTCGCGCGATCGGCGTGTCGGAAGCGGGACGTAACCTCCGGTTGCCCAGGTGGCAGTTCGAACCGGCGCTCTGGAGCAATCTGGATCGGATCTCCGAAGCATTGGGCGTCAACGAGGGCTGGGCGATTCTGTGCTTTCTCGAATCGGCCCACGGTGGCCTGGACGGACGCACGCCGCGAGCCGCAATCGAGCAGGGCGATGCATTGCGCGTGATCGAACTCGCCAGAGGGGACTTCTAGGATCGCTGCCCTCCATTAGCGATCGGCGCCCATCCACGCTGGCTCATCGCTTGAGCCAGTGTCGACCCAATACTGGCATGTCTATCAACCGGGCTTAGCGTCATCGTCTTTGGCCAGCGCCTCCAACTCGGTGACCGTGTGCCTAGCGTGGGCGAGTGCCGTTTTGGCACGCTCTGACCGCATTGCGCGAGCCTCGAGCTGGCTGGCGACGAGCTTCAGGCAGTAGTTCAGAAATTCCAGCGGTACGCCCCTGGTCTGCTTCTCGTATTTGCATAGCGCGGTGCGTCCCACTCCAGCCAACCGCGCGAACTCTGCCTGTTTCATATCACCCCGTGCGAGCCGAATTAGCTCGCGCTGGTCGCTAGGAAAGTTGGTCGCCACGTTGCCATTATGGCATCTACTTGCCATAATGGCACACACGAACGGAAGGCACCTGATGTGCCGTAACATCCCAACGAGGAGTCTCAAATGGCACGCGCAGATCAGCTGAAGGCGCTCTTGCGCGCCTACGCGGGCAACGAAGAGACACAGTTCTATTCGGTCGCCCTGCAGATGGCTGCGGACGAGGCTCAGCGCGGCCACACCAAGTTGGCCAATGAACTGCGCGACCTGGTCGACGCCGCAAAGGCTCGCACCGCGCGTAGCCTCGGCCCTCGAGCGGTGCCGATCGCGCAGCCGCGTGGCGAACTGGCCGAACTGCTGACCGTCCAATACCCGCAGCAGCATTTGGCGCAGATGGTCGTTTCCCAAGAGGTGACGACCAAGCTCAAGCGAGTACTGAACGAGCAGCGACAACATGCGCGTCTGAGTGGACATGGTCTGAGCCCGCGGCGAAAGCTTCTGCTCGTCGGCCCGCCAGGTACCGGCAAGACGTTGACGGCCAGCGTGCTGGCAGCAGAGCTTCGCCTGCCGCTGTTCGTCGCGCGCTTCGACAGTCTGATCACGAAGTTCATGGGCGAGAGCGCCTCCAAACTTCGCGTGGTATTCGAAGCCCTCAAGACCACTCGAGGCGTCTACCTGTTCGACGAGTTCGACTCACTGGGCCTTCAACGCGGGAGCCAGCACGACGTCGCCGAGATGCGACGCACGTTGAACATGTTTCTTCAACTGATCGAGCAAGATACATCTGACAGTATCATCGTCGCCGCCACGAACCATGGCGCATCGTTGGACAGCGCCTTGTTTCGCCGCTTCGATGATGTCGTGCTGTACGGGACGCCGGACCGCGAGATGGCCGTGCTCCTTCTTCAGAACTGCCTGGCGGCCATGGCAAACACCGACCTCGACTACGAGGCACTCGGTGACGCAGCGGATGGCCTGTCGCAGGCTGACATCGTGCGCGCAACGCAAGATGCAATGAAGGACGCGGTTCTCCAACATCGCGACAACGTCGCGTTCGACGATGTGATTGCGCACCTGAACGAGCGCAAGGCCAGTACAAACCTCGCGTAGACATTCGCCTAACTGTCGCGTTAGAGTGCACTTAACATAACGAGAGCACTCAGGGATGGCTACGTCACTGGATCATCTGTTCGTTCGCGACACGGTCACCAGCGGCCCGTACAAGTCGCCAAAGCCCGGCGGGTCGCCAAGGCTTCCCACACCAAATCGGCAGGCGCACTCGCAACGTCTGTTGCGCCAGTTGGCTCAGTTGCAGCGCGAGGAACAGCGTATCCATCGGCTTCGTCAGGCCGATCAGCGTCCGCTGGACGCTGGCATCAAGATCGCAATCGAGGTCAAGCCTCCGGGCTCTCTCGACTTCGGCAAGAAGCTTGAGTGGAAGAGGGACGGGATCGAAGTAATGAGCGTCAACACGATCGACGGCGCCGATGTCGCGATCGTGCGAGTTCCGCCAGGCAAGCTGTTAGCATTCGAGTCCCGCGTCCGCGAGTACCAGACCGAAGACGGCAAGCCCGACAAGGACGGGAACCGAAAGCCCAAGAACGCTCCGCTGATCAATGTCATCACGTCGTTCCGAATGGCCAGCTTCGATGAGCTGTGGACCGACGATGAGGATCCGCCGGAACCAAATGACCAGTCGTGGTTCCAGGTGTGGCTGCGGCTGACGTCCGAAGGGCCTGCTGCCGTTCAGGCTGCGTTCGTCGACGAAACTGAAGGGCTGGATATCGTGGTCGAGCCCGGGTACGTCACGTTCCCCGGACGGGTGGTCGTGGCTGTGCGGGCGACCCGGGCGGTGCTTGCCGAATCGCTGCAGCTACTCGACATGGTCGCTGAGATCCGGGGCGTCCAGCCGACGGCGGACTTCTTTCTCTCAGACCTCACGACATTCGAACAGGTGCAATGGGTTGCCGATCTTCGTGCGCGTCGCCAACTTCCCGCGCCGGACACCAACTCCTATGTGACGCTACTCGATACCGGCGTCAACAACGGCCATCGGCTTCTTACCGATCTGGTTGATGACGACGATCTTCATGCGATCGACCCAGCGTGGCTGGGGTCCGATCACGAAGGGCACGGCACGGGTATGGCCGGGCTCTCGTTGATCGGAGAGCTGGCCGGACATCTGGCAGGCAACGAGCCAGTCGATATTCCGCATCGACTCGAGTCGGTCAAGATCTGGCCGCCCGAAGGCGGGAACGCGCCCCACCTATATGGCCAAGTGACTTCCCAGGCCGTTTCGATAGTGGAAGATGCGAACAACGAGCGTGATCGCACGTTTGCCCTGATGACCACGACCATGGGCAACACCCTTGGCCGTCCCACAGAGTGGTCAGCACTCGTCGACCGTCTCGCTTTCGGGCTCGGGCCGGTGGACGCGTCTCCGCTCCTGCCGGCAAATCTGAGCCCGAAGCTCTTCGTGCTCGCCGCTGGCAACGTACAGATCAGCGAATGGACGCAATACCCACAGGTCAACTACACGTCTACCGTTGAAGATCCCGGACAGGCCTGGAATGCGATCACCGTTGGCGCATTCACTGATTTGACGCAGTTCGATGAGGACGAGCACCCCTCGTTGACGGCAATCGCTGCTCGCGGAGGACTTGCGCCGGCATCGCGCACATCTCGTCTTTGGGACCCGATGTGGCCGCTCAAACCCGACGTCGTCGCCGAAGGCGGCAACGGGTCGCGGTGCTCCGTTCATCGTGACGCGACCGATGGGCCCAGTGACCTGCGGCTCGTGACGACATCTCATATTCCCGCAGCTCCGTTGGCCGAAACCGGCGATACGAGCGCTGCGACTGCAGAAGTGGCGCGCATCTGCGGCCATCTCCGTGCTCGATACCCGACGTACTGGCCGGAGACCCATCGCGCGCTGGTGGTGCAAGGCGCTCGCTGGACCAGAGCGATGCGCAGGTTGCTGCCAGACGATGCAAACATGCGCGAGAAGGCCGCGTTCCTGCGCACGTTCGGCTACGGATGCGCGGATCTTCAACGGTCTGCAAGCTCACAGCGGCGCGAACCGACCCTGATCGCGCAGGACACGATCACGCCATACGTCGAGCGCGACAACAGCGTAGCTCTGGGCAACCTCAACATCCATACGCTTCCTTGGCCGCAGGACAAACTCGTTGAGCTCGGCGGCGCCCGGGTGGAGCTACGCGTCACGCTCTCATACTTCATCGAACCCAACCCTGCGCGGCGCGGCTGGCAGAGCAACTTCCGATATCAGTCGCACGGGCTGAGGTTTGCGATCAAAGCAGCCACCGAGACGCTGGCGACTTTCACTCAGCGGATCAACAAGCTCGAGCGCGAAGCTGAACAGAACCATATGACCGACGCCGACCTTGACGGCTGGACGCTCGGTCCGAATCTGCGTTCTCGAGGGTCGCTGCACTCCGATATCTGGTCAGGAAACGCCACGGCACTTGCGGCCAAGAGCCACATCGCCGTGTTTCCAGTTGGCGGCTGGTGGAAGGACTGGAAAGGCAGCAAGCGCGCTGGCAAGGACGTGCGCTACAGCTTGGTGGTCACGTTGCATGTACTGGGTGACCTGGACGTCGATATCTACACGCCGATCGCCAACCAGATTGGCGTCGTTGTGCCCATTGCATGAACGAGTTGCGTCGCCGTCTCTCTTGATCTGACCGCCATGAGCGCCACTACACAGAATCCGAAGGTCTTCATTTCCTATAGCTGGAGCGGCACCGAGCACGAGCAATTCGTGCTCGAACTGGCCACAACGCTTCGCAACCACGGTGTCGATGCGAAGCTTGACAAGTGGGATCTGAAGCCGGGTCAAGACAAGTTCGCGTTCATGGAGACGATGGTCACGGACCCTGAGATCTCGAAGGTGTTGGTAATCTGCGACCGAGTCTACAAGTCGAAGGCTGACGGCAGGAAGGGAGGCGTCGGCACTGAGTCCCAGATCATCTCGGCGGAGGTGTATGGGAAGGTTACGCAAACCAAGTTCATCCCTCTTGTGCGGGAGTATGACGACGCGGGCAAGCCATGCCTCCCGGTATTCATGTCGTCGCTGATTTTCATCGACTTCTCGACAGATGATGTCTTCGGAGATTCGCTCGAACACCTTCTGCGCCTCCTCTACGAGCAGCCACTTCATGAGCGGCCTGCGCTCGGCACTGCTCCCTCGTTCCTGCGCGAGGGAAATTCGAGTCAGGTCAGAGAGCTGAGTGCGGCACTGCGCGCCATCCATGATGGCAAGCCAAACCGTCAAGGCGTCGAGAATCTGTTTGTCCGCGGCGTGCTGACGGAGCTTCAGCGGCGCTATGTCACTCCGACCGGCAACGACTACGACGAGGAAATCTATCAAGCGATCGTTGGAACGAAGGATCTACGCGATCAGGTCGCTGACTATGTCGATGCTGTCGCAGGATTCTCAGCCGACGATGGAACATCGCTTGGGCCGTTCATCAAGCTGTTGGAGGGCATCGGCGGCAACTTCGGACCTCCTGAATGTTCTGGGCAGTTCTATCCAGGATGGACAGACTTCTGGGGATTCTTCGCCCTCGAGGCCCTCCTGATCGCGACGGCTTGTCTGATCCGTCACGAGCGATGGAATTCCCTGCGACGCCTTCTCGACGCCGTGTACATCGTCAGGGGCGAGCAGCGCGAGCCCAAGGCGACCTCGTTCGTTTCGTTCGATTCGTACATGCACGCCATGGATGAGCATCGAAACCAACGCCTTCACCTGAACCGCATCTCCCTGACGGCAGATATGCTCAAAGAGCGCTGCTCAAGCGACCGAGTCTCGTTCACCGACATGCTCCAGGCTGACGTCTTCCTCACCCTGAAAAGCGTGGTCGCATCGGTGCCCACCACAGGGCAGTACAGCGTATTCTGGGCGCCCCGCACCACTGTCTACTCCAGCCATGCCAATCGGTTCCCTCTGTTCATGCGCGCCGCAGACGAGGAAACGCGTGCGGGGATCTACAAGGCCCTCGGGGTCAAGTCCGCTGTTGAGCTGAAGGCTAAGCTCGAATCGGCATCGAACGCGTCGAACAGCTTCCAACGCTTTCGGATGGGGCCATTCCACGAGTTCAATTTCCTCGCTGCGATCAATGTCAACGAGCTTTTGAAGGAAGCTCGCTGAATATCCTGAGATTGAGCTAAGGATTCGAGCGCGGTCCGAGGCGCTTGTTGACACTTAGGCGTGCCAGATCGCCGGGCCTCCTGTCTTGGTAGCGCTGCTGACACTGCGCCGAACGTCGTCGCCAATATCCGCGACGCTAAGTCATTGATCTATGGCGATCGCCTATTGACACTGAGATACGGAGCTCCAGTCGAAGCGCCGTAAGCGTCCGGCGATCCCGGGTGTCCAGAGGTGGCTGTCAGAATGATGGCTATGCAGATACCCATCAACGAACAGATCGATGCCATCCTTACCGGGCGCGTGTGGAATATCGTACGACGCTACTGC